>VOFK01003434.1_pt1 | contig 519244 bp, 397 predicted proteins | sample 5384121 | NCBI WGS metagenome assembly VOFK01 (sample SAMN12384730, study PRJNA508395) | human gut metagenome | isolation source: healthy gut J | host: Homo sapiens | reverse complement strand
AAGGCTCAGCATTATCTTTCCTGTCCACTGTTACTATCGTTTGTCTCATGCCCATATGTACCCATTGCTTTCATTCCCAAGGAACAACATTTATTCGCAAGAGTAACTTTCAGTAAGGTTATGATGTTGTATCGCACAGAAACCCACAGAAATGACTAATTTTGCAACGCCATTAGACTAAAGAGCCCGGAAAAGTGAACGGATATCCCCGTTTTTGGTGGGTGGATATTCTCCGTTTTCAGCAGATAAGATGATGCTTTGCGACAAGCAACTCGGATGGTAAAGCCACTAAAGAGAAAGGGGCTAAGCCAGAAAAATGTCGCCTGTTTCTTTTGCTCGCTCAAAAGAAATAGGCAAATCTTTTATAAGTCGCAATTTAATTCCAAAAACTTTTAATAGAGTTACCTATAGAAAATAGTAACTCATTATTTATTGGTCCGCTTAATTGTCTTGTATGGATAACTAACTTATTTGATTTGTCGTAATCAAGACCATCATAATGAATCCAATAATTTTGAGTCGAATCAGGTAAACCAACTTTGTGAAAAAGACACTAAAAAAGTATTGTCAATTTGTCTATTGCTTCCTTGATTGACAATATAGCTTCCACAAAGCAAGAACCACACTACAGGAAAAGATTGTATGAACTTAGATTCTTTTGAACAACTCAAGTTTTGTCCCTATCGTGTCTTTTTTGCATAGGCAGAATGGCGAGCACAAACATTATTGAGCTCCGTACAAAATACTTTTATTTTTCAAAATCTAATTTTCCTGCTATATGTTTTCTTTTAGGATAAACAGCATCTATTATCTTTTGATACTTGCTCCATGTACATCCCTCGCCTTTTTTTCGAGCGGATTTGCCAAAAAGGTCCTTATAACTCTTGCCATTTAGTTCATTCAAGCACTCAAAGGTGTGTCTGTTGTTTCTCACCTTCAGATCCGGCTCATTTGTATCGTTAGTTCACAGCCGACAAACAAAATCATTGAGTTAGGATTTCCCTTTTGTCCTATATAGAAGTCGCTGTTGCTGCATTCTTGCGCAAATTTTTAAATAGTAAATATCTGTCTGTCATATTTTTGATATACCCAATTTCCGCAGCACCATGAGTTAGTATTTTTTTATATGTACCTGAGCAACAAAAAAGTTGCCATGTTTTGCCATGTCAGATTTTTCACCTTACCTTAGTGCTGCAAAAAAGAAGTATAGCAAAAACCTCCGAATGACATGGCAAATGTATAAATAAAAACTGAGAAACCACCTTTTGGAGTGAATTTTTCCCCAATCATGGAGCAATTTGATGCTCTTTTGCTCAAACCATAGTCTCCACATTGGGGATGAGATGCAAATGGCATGGCTATCAGTATAAAGGGAGATCCTGCGCTCTTTGATGTGTCTATCTTTGTGGCGGCTCATGTGTCGAAGATGTGACAACTCTCACCTCATGAGGCATTTTGTCTCTTCATTCATCCCTTCGCACTTTGCAGTGCGGACACCATATTACGCGCCATCGAGGAACTAACTTTGTGAGAACACCACCTATCAGTCAGCTTCGGCAGAGTCTATGATTTCAATACTGCGGACAAAATGAACAGTCTGTTGGTCAATGCCCTACTTGCAACTGGGCAGCTGAAGGCTGGGCAGGAATACGATTTTTGACTTTGAACATCAATTCATAGAGACGGAAAAAGTCCTAATAGTTGCGGATTTGAGGTTGATATAGGGTTAGCTTTTGCTCTAATTGTAAAAGCGCATGTAGTTTTTCCAACAACTGCCTTTTCACGGTCTCTTCTCTGCTTTTTCCAAAATCTAATGCCAGCAAGTTGAGCCATACTAAAATTTGCAATATGTCTTGAAACAATCTCGCGAAATTTTATATTCGGTTTCCAACATTTGCACATACTCGTTAATGTCACGTGAGTTTCTGAGCATTAGCAATGTTTTTTCTATATTACTATCTGAGCAAATATTAGTAGGGCTTTACCAACTGCTATTTCATTCTCTGTCGCCTTTATCCAATCTTTCGTATGACCATACATATAGAAGAATATAATGATTTCCTAACACCCCCATTAGGTGGTAGGCTTAGGGTGAGTGTTTTTATTTCTTCAGCAAATAATTCTGTGAGAGTAAAAAGGTAATCTTTGTGTTTCCCCATTATCAACAAAGATAATATCGTCTGTAATTTTTCTATAATTCGGTTTGTACCGAAGCAATTTTGGAATAATTTGATATTTCCTCAATTTTGTAGGTATATATTTTACCATCTTTTTATTTCATATCTTATTTCCTTATGCATAAAATCCATTTCAGTAAATGCCAACGGCTACCATATTGGCATGATTAATAAATGGTTTTTATATATACATGAAAACGTGGAGCCAATCCTGTCACTCGTTCCACGCGGTAAATGCTCGAATCGCCCAAGTTGTCGAAACGAGCAACGCTGAAAGCCCCACGCCTGTGTACGTATATAGAAAGTACTCTTTGACAACGAACGACAAAATCGCTCGAAGCCAATAAGGGCTGTATACAATACACCTCATGAGGCGTTCCCGTTGCTTTGTTCTTGACAAATTTGCTCGAACTGCCGATTCTTACTGCGTCAAAAACCAAAGCGTACAGTTACGCCTTATATGTATATATATGTTGCCCAACCTCTGCCCATTGGGGCTTCCGGTATGGGTATAGACGTTACAAAGATAACACTTTTACCTTGAAAACCACTTTGTTTGGCTGGCAAAGTATGATTTTAAGGTCTGATTTAACATTGTTAAATATAAATATATCAAAGAATTCCATGTAGCGTAGTTGCTATTGGCGGCAATCCTTTTTGCTGATGTCATGCAGATTTGTACAATGAGTCAAAACACTTTGTGCTATGGCCAACTGATTATAATCCTTTCACCTTTCTGAGTCGGAATCACCAGCACTTCGCCCTCACGGGTTACATCGCCCTCATTGCCTGTCACCGTCGGTTCTCCATTTTGCATAGACGCTGGCAAAGCAATACGGCAAGTTCCGCCCTGTTCTGGATAAATGCTGATTTGCTGCACCTTGCCACCTTTTTGCTCGGCAGACACAAGGAAGGCGCCCATGGCACGCAGATCCTGGAAAGAGATATCTTGCCATGAAGCTGGGACAGCAGGGAAGATTCGAATGATACCAGTATGGCTCTGCATCAGCATCTCTTGTATTCGGAAGCAAAGGCGAAGTTGCCTTCGAGCGTGAACGGGCGATAGGTAAACTTTGACTTACCACTATTCGTCTGGTCGCCATTGGCATGGAAGGTGTTGGGCAAGCAGAAGCATTCGGCAAAGGTCTTCAGGGCCTGAGCGGCACCCTCGCCGTCAAATGCACGGGCTTTCATGTTGCCAAACCAACTGTAGGAATAACCGCACCACCAGTCCGGGCCCACTTCCTGCATGCGTTTGAGCGTAGCATTGATAATCTGTTGGGACTCCTCTCCCTGGCTGTAGTCAAGCAAGCCTAACGGATGAATTGCCATGGCGTGGGAGAAGTGGCGATGCGACTCGTTATAGGGGAAACCTTTGGCGAAAGTGAGTGAACCCGCCTCATCCGATCAAAGGCTGGCAATTGTTTTTCCTACTTTTTCCCAATGCACCGCCTCGTCATTCAAATTCAAAGCCGTGGCCATTTCGGAAGCAGCCTTGAAGGCAAACTTCATCAAGGAAAGATCGTAGTTGGTCATATCCTTGAACCAAGCCTTGATACTATTGTCGAATATTTCGGGACTTGAACTCATTGGCAAACGACGAAACCCCTGGTTGTCAACACTGGAAAGCTGTTCGAGGAAAGTCGCCACATCCTTTGTAAACGGATAAGCCCGTTCTTTCAGAAATACATTATCGGCCGAATATTTCCAATGCAGATAGAAATGCTGCGACAGCCAAGCACTCACCGTCGGAGACATGGCATACTGAATCCAGCCACCCATCGGTTCGCCAGTCAATGTGCAAACGCCCGGAACGTTAATACCTTCACATTCAAAGTATTGCTTCGTGTATTTCCTATAGACCTCACGTTGGTTCCAAAGCGTATTCAGATAGCCCATCTCTTCCTGCAAATGGTTTCCCATATAGGATGGCCAATAGCTTAACTGCGTATTCAAGTCGTGATGATAATCACCCTTCCATGGTGGAAGTTTCCCATTGTCGGCAGTCCATACTGCCTGGAGAGAGATCGGAGAAGAGTTTTCACGGGAAGCAGAACCAAACTTGTACATTTCATTGTCGTATTGCTTCTGCAAGACCGTATCGGGTATGGAAATGGAAGAGGCTTGCCAATAGTTGTTCCAATAGTCCATGTGGGCACTGTAGTCCGCGTCCACTCCACGCTCCAGGGCTTGGAGGGTTGCTTCCGAAGCCTTGTCGGACGACAAAGAAGAAGAGACACTCCAAACGCCATACAACTTTTTGCCTTTTTGTTTCCAACGTACATTCACGTCGTAATAGAATCCACCCCAACCGGGCTGATGATAGGTTATTTCCTGCTTCTCAGTCCGTAGCGTTCCTTGTTCATAGCCCAGACGGCGCAAATCTAAGCCTGTCACCGGATCGTTATCACCAGCAGCTACAGGCTTGTTGTATTGCGGTGCTATCAAACTGGGGCAGATTGTGTCGGGGAGGTTTTCAAAACAAACCAGCCCACAGGCTCAGTGGCATGGACAAAAAGTCTTCAGTGTGGTGCCATTATCCCAACGGGTCTCGCACAATGCATTCTTCAGATACAGACGTATGTCGTTAGGCTCACCTAATTTTTTCCAAAGGAAACTCAAGGGCAGCTCCTGGTATTTTCGAAGGAGCAGGCAGCTGGTCATAAGGCCAGTCGTATTTCTTCTGAACCGGCAGATAGTCGCCCTTTTGCACTTGACTATATACCCACGAGAAACGGTTGTTGGATCCGGAGATACTATCCATAGGGCGAAGGTCCCAAAGGTCGGTACGGTCCAGGGAAAACGTAGAGCCGAATCCCTTTGCCATAGCAAAGCGCCAACAGTCGCATTGCCCAATGGGATGCCCTCGTCCCCGCTTTCGCCAACTGTGTGAACTGCAAATCGCTTGCCAAAGGCTTTTTCCCTCCAGTCTGTCTTCACTTGGCATGAGCACATTATTCCGCCAATCGAAATCAAGCCCAAAAAGAAGAAAAAAGACTTTCCACATCGCCTGACACCCATTATTATCCTCACAAGTCCGCTTTCACGTCCTACGACGAGTTCATTCAAATATTTCTTAGGTTCAAACCTCATGTTATGGTGTTATTTTTGGATATTGGTATCACATTTTGCACCACAAAGATAGTGTTTTTATCTCAACAGATGGCATCAACGATAGAAAAACTGCATTTGAGAAGTTCAAAAAATAAAAATGCAGAATTGTAGGCTACACTTCTTATCATTCTTATAGTATAAAGGAACCGATTTGTAATCTCATCCGCTAAGAGAGTCGCTTCAATCGTACTCCTCTAAAAAAACATTGGGTATCGGTGCAGGGAAATTGTCCATGGATAGCACCCCGTGCTACTAACCAAATATTATAGCACAACAGAACATGAAGAAAGATGGATCATTGACTCCCACGCACCTGTGCCCTCACCCCCCCTTTTCCCCTTTGAGTTGAACGACTCGGCAATGACAAACATCTCACAAGTTAGGGGTTGAAAGCAAGGAAAACACATGGTGTTTGTTTTATTTAACACACCCCCCCCATTTTGCAAAGTAAAGTTTAGTAACTTTGCACCCATAAAGCGAAGTAGTGCAGTATCATTGATAACTGCAAAAGTACAAATTCAAATCGTCGCACCATAGAAATCTCTTGCAAAAGACCGTATTTCAATTAATTCAAAGAGCGATTAGTCCACTTTAACGGGACAGTAGTGTAAAAACTTTATAATATATATGAAACAGTTATTAACGCTTAAAATTAATGTCGTTGTCATGGCAACATACGTTGTCATGCTCATGATACCAGAACTGCTTGTACTGGAAGATTTGCATTGGTGGGTCCCATATCTATCGGTGCCTTTCAATTTGGTTGTATATACTGTACTGTCGTGGTTTTGCTGCACGCTCTTCGCAACTAATGGGGCGTAAGGCTAATACTATAGCTCATGTAGCTTTGCATGCCGTGGTAGCACTTTTTATGTGTTATCTGACATATTTCTCTTTGTATTTTTCAGTCGTCATTGGGATGTATATACTGTGCAATTCCTTCGTGAAACAAATGGTCGCGAGGCTAGTGAGTTCGTGAACAACTTTGTTTTCAGCCTCCGTACTCTACAGATGGTTGCTTCTACTGCAGGCTTCTTTATCTTGGAATGGTGGCTTAGCCGCAAAGTAAATTTGATTTATGCATGGCCCAAACACACTTGGTTTAGAATAGCATGGTCAATATGCTTGGCTGTAGTGGTTGTACATGTTGCATATTTCTCACCAGATGTAGAACGTAACTATAAGTTTGCACACAAATATCCTTCGCCAATTAAGTTCAATGACATCTGGCAGACCATGCAGTCGATATTAATGTATAAACAGCAGGAACAAGACTACGAGCGTTGTGCTACCTCGTTGGCTAATTACAAAAAGAACAGCCTGTATGTAGAGATTCTACTACAGATTTCGTGTTAATCATCGGTGAATCATTCAATCGCCACATGAGCAACCTCTATGATGGTAGATGGGATACCAATCCTCTACTTATAGAAAGGAAGAAACAAGGACGATTGTTCTTGTTTGATGATGTAACGGCTACAAGTAATGGTACATCGGTGGTGTTTCAATATCTTTTATCAATGAATAGTCGTCGCGACAAGAATGCATGGTATGAAGGTCCGATGTTACCATTGATAATGCGTTGCTGTGGATGGAATGTTATCTTCTATGGCAACCAATTCGTGGTGAACAATCAGCTTGATGAGTATGATGCCGCTATGGGATTTCTCAATGTTCCATCGGTAGCTAAAGCTCTCTTTGACAATCGCAATAATCGGACATTTAGCTATGACCTCGACTTGGTGGCCGACTATGCCACACATCGCAAGCAATTAGAAACTAAGTATCGCAACTTCGTGATATTCCATCTATATGGACAGCATATGCCTGCAAAGGAACGCTATCCGAAGGAATTTGCTAAGTTCACCCCTAATAACATCAATCGGCCAGAACTCAACAAGGCTCAGTGTAATGATGTTGCTCATTATCTAAATGCTACACTCTACAACGACCTTGTGGTAGATAGTATCATCAGGATGTTTGAAAATCGCAATGCTGTAGTGATGTATCTCTCTGACCATGGCGAGGAGGTACACAACTTCCGCAATCAATATGGTCGTACAGATATCAACAAGGATTGTCGCGAATCGTATGCCCCGCAGTTTGATATTCCTTTTATGGTGTATCTCACTCCGAGCTATGCTAAAGAACATCCAGAATTGGCAACTCGCCTTGAAGCTGCTAGCCATCGAAGATTCTCAAACGATGACACTCCGCAAGTTATATGCGATATACTTGGAGTGCAGTCTGCCTATGTACGTCTGCAGCATAGCTTCATCAACGATAGCTATATAGCTCCTCGCCATAGACTAATCACAAAGGATAAATACTATGACTAAAAAGAGACGAGGCATAATAGTAAAAAAGTATATAACATAATTAAAAACTAAAGAACAATAGCTCATGGAAAAAAGTACTTTCAAAAGACGACTCATGTTCGTCGTGTGTATGTTAATGTGTGGCCTGTCTATTCAGGCAGCAGACGATGGTTTGATCACAGACCAAGTCATTATCGACAACTTAGTGGCTGGCACCTTGCCGCAGCGCATTAGTAGTGATGAGAAATATCTGATAACCAATCTGAAAATTAATGGCGAGATCAATGGTACAGATTTGGGATTTATCCGTGAAATGGCTGGACGATCAGTAAAGGGAGAAGGTTTGGAGCCGGGAGAAGAGACCGAAGGAAAACTATCTATCTTGGATTTGTCGGATGCCAAGATTGTCAGTGGTGGTGATCCTTATTATCAAGATTATGATTATATGGAGGATCGTTATAATAACTATTTCACGAAGGATAACGAGATAGGTTTCAAGACCTTTTGGTTTTGCGACTTAACGAGCGTGACGCTTCCGTCCGGCCTTACATCAATTGGCGAGATCGCCTTTGAGAAATGCTGGAATTTGGCGAGCGTGACATTTCCGTCCAGTCTTGTCACAATTGGTGGAAGCGCCTTTAGCGAATGCCCCAATTTGGCGAGCGTGACGTTTCAATCCGGCCTTACCTCAATAGGAAGTTCGGCCTTTTTTGCCTGCCGTAGTTTGACGAACGTGACATTTCCATCCAGTCTAACCGAAATAGGTAATAACGCCTTTAACATGTGCGGCTTTAAGACCCTAACCCTTCCGTCTGGCCTTACCAAAATAGGTAAAGAAGCCTTTGCTGATTGCATAAGATTGAAGAGTCTGACACTTTCTCCCAGCCTTACCTCAATTGGTGTAGAAGCCTTTGGTGGTTTAGGCAACTTAAGAACCTTGACTATTCCGTCAGGTCTTACATCGATAGATTCATTAAAAAAATATGATGATGAATTTGAGGAATCTTATTTAGGGATTTTTGTCGCACCTTCAATGGAGTCTGTATATGTTGGTTGGCAAATTCCAATTCCTGCTGGCGATTTTTTTTAAAGGCTGCGATATCAGCAAGTGCACATTGTATGTACCACTAGGAACGAAGCAGGCCTATGCGGAAACTGAGGTTTGGCGAGACTATGGAGAAATCAAAGAGTACGATGTTTCTGGCGTTGACAAGGTTGACAACCATAGCGAGGCGAAAGAAGTCTCTCGTTACTCTTTGGACGGTCAGCGATTGTCTGTTCCCGTTAAGGGACTCAACATCGTGAGGTACAGCGATGGCAGCATAAAGAAAGTTGTAGTCAACTAAGTTTTTTGCCAAAGCTGGAGTTGTCAGCAAGGGCGGACTGAAATCGGCTTGCCGTTTGGCAAAAAGCAAGAAAGTTCGTCCTTGCTTACACTTTCAGCTAAACATGCGAAATAATAAAAGTCTAAAATGAGAAACATGAAGAAGATATCCTCGTTTTGGGTAGGCGGATATCCTCCGTTTTCAGCATGCCTTTGGCTTGAAGGTCTGCGATGCCCGTTCTTATAGTCCTATCTGTTACAGAAATCCTTCCAGAAGTCTTTTTCCGAAATCTTTACGGAGCACCTGCAAAAACCTGTGTCAAGCATAGATGTTTGTTAGCCTAAACAGGAAGAACTTCACATCAACAACCCCATGCAACTGTGCTCTGAAGAGTTTAATCTTAGCGTTAAGAGACTCCGCAGAAGCATTAGTGGCGCGATTGATGAAATAGTTGAGTATATTCCTTTTTAAGTTTCAGATCGTTTATGTCGGTCTTTATATAGTCTTCCGGAAACCGCCCCATCCTTACTGATTCTTGCTGGTAAGCACGCACAATAGGGTCAGTTCCGATGAGCAGTTGAAGTTCACGGCCATCCTTTTCCAAGAACCGACGCAATTCCTCTTCCACAAGCATGAATCCTGGTATGTCCCAGTTTAACCTGTAGCTATCTTTATCACCTTACAATTATCATTGCTAATACACTTCTTGAGTGTATCAGCCATTTTTAGGTTTTCTGAATTATCGATAAGAGTATTCAAGTTTCGCAAGTTCCTTAGCTTGCTATTTTTAGTTCATAAATCTGTATAAAATGCTGAAGTTTATCAGAACGGTTGATAAGAGCCTCGAAGATTTTCTCGTCCTCGATCTCAAAACACTGAGCAATCTCGCTGACAATGTCTACGATCATTCCCCGCATACGTTCCGTTATGGTAAGTTCCGCAGAGTTTCGGGTCACTTCACGGAAGAGTCCGCCTATAGTCTCATAGGAAGAGAAGCGTCTTGCCGTGGCAAGTATGTTGTACTGCATAGCTGTGATTGCGGTACATGCAATTTGGGAAGCAAAGTTGCGCATCTGATACTTGCCAAGCCCAAGATTGCCTTTTTGCTATCCTTGAACACGACTTCCGAGACCAACGCATGGAATAGATGCAGTAGGCTTCCTTGAATACAAGTTCCGTGTTAGTTGTAATCAGTGCGTTCCATTCAGACTTCTTGTTCCTTTTGGTAAAGAACAAGCGTACCTTTACGACCAGCGAACTCAACATCCACGGTGACGTAGTAGCAGCCAAGGTTACGGCTAAACTTGCGTCCCTTCTTGGGATGGTCAAAAAGAGCAACGAGAGCCTTGGCGGTATAGTCCTTGCGGTTGTAATGGTACTTCGTCTTGCCCATCTTGATCATGCCAAGGTAGTGGCACTTGACATGGCGGGAGGTAACGAACTTGATAACCTCAGCGCAGGCGAACCAGCTATCTGCGAGGATGTAGTCAAAGTGTATTTTTCCTCGAGATGAGAAGCTTTATCATCTCTATCATGAGCGTAATCTTACTCTCGTCATTCTCCTTGATACGCTTTACTGTATGGCTGTCCTCGTTACGTTCCTTCTTGAATCGAGCATCAAGCTGCTTCTGCTTCAGGTTGTACGTCCCCTTCTTTCCCTTTCTCACCAACAAGACAGAAGTCCATGAGCATCTGAGTCGCTCCGTCTGTAATGCCAAGGAACAACCCTTTGAAGCCGAGAATCATCTTGTGCTCAACATGAGAGAACACCTTTCCAATCATCTCTGTCTGATGCCTCGCTTTGATAGTCCGTATCGTCAACCATCAGACACACGGGAGTATTAGCATCCCTCTCTGTACTTGCCTGTGTCTTGCGCCAAAGCTGAATTGTGATATTAGCGAGAATCTTACGCCAGTCATAGTCCTCTCTGGAAAGAAAACGATAGAATACGTCCTTACCGCAGTCGGCAATGCCGCATAGGGACGAAGCTGAATAGTTAAACGCATTCTTGATCATGAAACAAGGAAACAACAACAATAGCTGTAGCACCTGCAGCTGCGAGTATTTGCAGTTGCATCTGCTTTCCTCTCCGAAGAGCCTTTTCTCCGAGAGATTTAACATATGTGTTATGTCCATTATATGGTTCATTGCACTCGTGGCATCATTTTCTTTGAAATATTTGCCGATTTCTGAAATAAAACTCTTACCTTTGCTCATGGGTATGGAAGTATTTGTAATTTGTTTTTGGCTACTACAAATTTACAAAAAAATTGCTACATAGGCAAACTTCTATACCCTTTTGTTTTAGGTAGTTACGTTACATTTTATTAACTTGCGAAACTTGAATAAGAGTATTATTCATACTAGCATTCTTTGATTGTGGAACTATAGGTCTTTGCCCAGTAATTCATCGACTGTTACTTTTTCCTATCGTTTAGTCATCAAACAACGAGAGTTGCACAGGCTCACTCTTTTTCTTCTGCTTGCCATCAGGTGTGGAGGTCTCTACATCCGAGGATGTCGCAGATTCAGATTGTGAAGTCTTGCTATCTTCAATAATGCTGTTCTTTGGAACAAACTCTTCTGCGGTGCCTACTTTCAGACCAACACCAAGCATGGCAGACATTACACGCAGCAACTTGGTGCAGTCTTTGAACGAACCAGGCAGATAGAGCCATGTGTGATTATCAATCTCCATCTGACTGCGATATTGCTGGGTAGCAGTCACCAATGGCTTTCCTGCCCATTGGATATTCTTTCGCTTTATCAAGTCAATCCCCATGCGCTTGGCACACAACTGGAATGTATCCTGTATGCTTGTGCCACGCATTACATATCCATCGGGAAACATCACGGCCAGTCTGGAGTTTTTCTTACCGCCGCCAGCCTTATTTGTGCGAGCCATGGCGTCATCGGTTTCCAAGTTTTCGCCAATCTCAATCTTCAAATCGAGATTGAGTTTGATATTGATGGCCTTCAACTGCATGAACTTCTGTTCGGTAGTGCTCTGAGTGATGAGAAACCAACCATCTGCAATAGGCTCGTTCCAATCTTTATATCTTTGAGGCACTTCCGTAGTTACCCACCGTTGGTCACCCACCATCAGGTCGATGTCGGTGAATCTCTCTACTCCAATGTGACGCAGTGTGTCCACCATGGTCAGCGTCACCTTCTTGTGACATATCACAGTGCAGTCGGGAAAGATGACACGAATTTTCTTTCGCGCCGCCCGTTGACGATTTGCATTTTGTCGCAACATATATCTATTTTTATTCTACAATTGTCCAATGGCCGCCTTTATCACCACCAATACGTATAAGTTTGCCTTCTGCTTTCAGCTTCTCGATATTTTTGTAAATAGTAGATTCCGACAAAGCAAGTTCTGTAGCAATATCTTTTCTTGTTGCATGAGAATTTTGTTGTAAAATATCTATGATTCTATCTGCAGTTTTCTGCTTACTTTTCTGCTTACTTTTCTGCTTATTTTTCTGCTTACTTTTCTGCTTACTTTTCTGCTTACCTCTCTGACCACCAAAAGCATTCAAGCCCTCGAGTTGTTCTTTTGAAACTTCTTTTGGCACTTTGGCCGTGGCACTTTGAACATCACCTGTTGTCTTATAGTCCAAATGCATATAGCGATTCCTTAGCTCGTTTTGCTCACCCATGAGCAGGTTGCGGAAAAACTTCACCAAAAAGGAATAGTCATAGTCAACGCCTCGCTGAGCATTTTTGTAGTTGGCTCTCACAAGCGCATTACGGAAATACCATGAGTGGTTAGCAAACATGTCGTTATTGATTTTCTTGAAACCGATAGAACGAAGATACTGAATAAGAAAGACTGCCGTTGTGCGGGTGTTGCCTTCGCGGAATGCGTGTATCTGCCACAAGCCTGACACGAAGTGGGCAATATGCTCCACTTGCTCATCAATGGATAGTCCCTTGTAGGAGAACTGGCGTTCTTGTTCTAAGTCATAATCAATGGCGCGACGTAGATCTTCATAGTTCAGATAATTTACTGTGTCGCCATTGAGCACCCACTCCCTCTTTGTTATATCATAGGGACGCAGTTCTCCTGCGTGCTTCATTACACCATCAAATATGTGACGATGGAGCGAGAGATAGCCATTTGTGTTGAAGGCTAAGGTGTTGCGACTCAAGATGCGAGTGATATTAGCAGCGGCGCGGTCGGCCTCTTCCTGATCATCCTCATCGCCAGTATGGTTAGTCTTGCTTTGATAGTATGTCTTGATGAGCTGTTGCACCTCATCGATGGTGATATCACCTTCAACATGTCTACGTGCTGTGTCAAGCAAGTAGGCAGAAGGTTTCAGACCATCCACGTCCTGCAAGCCAATAGCTGTCTGCCAGGTGCTTGCCTTCTCACGCTGTGCCGGTTCACCCTGTCGTATGTATTCTTCAAAATCCTGCATCGTAAAATGTGTTCTGCAAGTTACTCGTATTCATTATATCCTTAATTCCGCAATACTATTATAAATTAAACTTTTTAACCTTAATTCCGCAACTCTTTAGTTTAACGTTATTTATAACACCCTGAGCAACAATAAGTTGCCCAGGATTTTGCCATGTCAGAAATTTCACCTATCTTAGTGCTGCAATACGAAAGACGATAAAAAGTCAACAAGACATGGCAAAAATACAAATAAAATCCGAGAAACTCACTCCTTTTGGTGGAATTTTTCTATTATGGAACTCTATCTTGTCTTTGATGAAATCCTCCTGCACTCTGTCTCTCTGCTCTGCCGATAATCCTGCATGATAGGCTGCAGCCCTCATGCCAAGGCTGCGTAGCTTCTCGGCCACCTTCTCTGTTTTCTTCCTGAAGAGGCAGTATATTATTCCACTTTCATCAGCATGGCGAGCTACGACATCTCTTATCACCTTCAGCTTTTCCGTAGCCGAAAACCTTTCCGCACATCTAAACTTAAGTTTGGACGGTCAAACGATGTCTTGAATAACCTTGCGTCAATCAGATTGAGTTTATCTATTATGTCTGTCAGTGTAGTCTTATCTGCTGTTGCTGTCAGAGCCATGACAGGAACGTCAGGGAATTGGCATCGTCGCTAAACTCTGTAATCTCGTCATCTACCACACTGAGAATGATGGTGTTTATCTCCTACTTTCATAACTGACAACACATCAAGTTAGAAGACTACACTACCCTATCGGCAAAAGTGACTCCGAAGGGATTCAAACCCTTGACCTTCAGAACCGGAATCTGACGCTCTATTCAGCTAAGCTACGGAGCCAATTGATAAAAATCGGGTGCAAAGATACGGCATTTTTTCCAAACCGCAAAATAATCCTGCGAAAAAACGCCGTATCTTTGCCGCCAGGGACAAGGGCAGCAAGACAAGGGTGGGAGCAATAGCACGTCAGGCCAGATCGAGGCTGAGGGATTGTACCAACCGGCCCACAGCAGTATTCTCCTTGACCAGTTGGTCGAGCGTCTCCTTGGGCGAGAGCAGCGGCTTGATCTCCTCCTGCTTGGCCAGACGGATGGAGACCTGCAGACTGCCATTCTTCAGGCATTTGGCCAGCGTGGCACGGATGCGGCTCTTGATGGTCAGCATCTGGTCGTAGAGGATCTGATTCTCCGCCACGATCTCCACGTTGGGATAGTCGGTAATGACAGGACTGAGGTTTCTCATTCGCGTGGACATAGCCCGCATGTTCTCTGGCATACGGGTGCACATCGCGCGCCACTGGACGAGGAGATCCTCCTCCGTGAAGGCGTTGCGCTCCTCGGCATTCTCCACCTCCACTGCCTGCTCCGCCGTGGGTTTATCCTTGTGGGTCAAGATATCGCCAAAGGACATTCCCATGCTGCGTCCGAGATTGAGCTTGGCCGACTTCAGCGCCCCTGCGGGAGGAGCCGTCCTAACTGTCTCGGGAGACTGCTGAGTTGGCTTGGATTCCATCCTTTGGTCAGCCTTTTGGTCAGCAGACTGCGACTGATCCGTAGCCGGCTGCACGGTCTGCTGGGCGTGTTGCCGTTTTCTCTGTGCAACCGGGGCCACCTGCGCGCCCCTTTCTGGCTGCACCTGTCGGAGTAGTTTCTGAAACAGGGTTTTCAACTGCTTAGGGCTACGCCCCGCACCCGCCGCATCGTCCTCGGGCTGGGTGATCTGTGCGATCTCGATGAGCGTCAGTTCCACGAGCAGCCGCTTGTTGGACGACTGGCGATACTGCACGTCGCAACGGTTGGCAATGCGCAGCGCTTGGTAGAGGAAGCGGGCCGGACACTTCAGCGCCTGCTCCTGATACTGCTCGCGCTGGCGGTCGCTGACCTCCAGGAGCGGCAAGGTCTGCGGATCCTTGGCCATGAGCACGTTGCGGATGTGGCTGGCCAGTCCGACGATAAAGTTGCCCCCGTCGAAGCCCTTCGCCAGCACCCCGTTGAGGAGCAGCATGATGTCGGCCACCTTGTTGTCCAAGGCCAGGAAGACGGTCTTGAAGTAGTTGTCGGCATCGAGGACGTTGAGGTCTTCGATGGTCTTCTCGAAGGTGACGTTGCCCTGCGAGAAACTCGCCACCTGGTCGAAGATGGAGAGCGCGTCGCGCATACCGCCGTCGGCCTTCTCCGCTATCACGCCCAGGGCCTCCTCCTCATAGGAGATTTTTTCGCGGTCGGCCACCATCTTCAGTTGCTGGATGATATGGGCCACGGACATTCGCTCGAAGTCGTAGATCTGGCAGCGCGAGAGGATGGTGGGCAGGATCTTGTGCTTCTCGGTCGTGGCGAGGATGAAGATGACATGGGCGGGCGGTTCCTCCAACGTCTTGAGGAAGGCATTGAAGGCCTGCTGCGAGAGCATGTGGACCTCGTCGATGATAAAGACCTTGTAGCGTCCCACCTGCGGGGGGATGCGGGTCTGCTCCATGAGCTGCTTGATCTGATCGACACCATTATTGGACGCGGCATCGAGCTCGAAGATATTGAAGGAGCGGCCCTCCTCAAAAGCCTTGCAACTCTCGCAGGCGCCACAGGCCTCGCCGTTGTCGGTGGGGTGCTCGCAGTTGATGGCCTTGGCGAAGATGCGCGCACAAGTGGTCTTTCCTACACCGCGCGGACCGCAGAAGAGGTAGGCGTGGGCCAGTTTGCCCGACTTGACCGTATTGCGGAGAGTGGTGGTCAGCGCGTCCTGGCCGACGACGTCGGAAAACTTCATCGGACGGTATTTGCGCGCAGAAACTATATATTCGTTCATTGGCTGAGTTAGGTTTTGGCCTGATGTCGGCGACGCAAGACGGGCAGCCCCCATCCCCGCCGCAACCAAGCGCCCCAAGGCGCCCGCAGGCTTTATCACATTGCAAAGGTAGCAAAAAGTTGGTAACAATCCTCGCGCCCATCCACATTTTATGGTTAAATAGATAAAAAATGCAAGAGCGTTTGCCCTTTGTATGCTTTTAAATACTTACTTTTGCAGAAACAAAAATCGAACGTGATTAAGATTACCGGACATATCGTCAGAATCCTCAGCCGCTTCAAATACCACATCGTGGTGGTGATGGGCGTGCTCTATGTCGGCTTCTTGGGCGACGACTGCTTCATGAAGCGCTTCGAGTACGACTACAGGATCTCTGATCTACAGGACGAGATCGCCAAGTATGAGAAGGTCTATCAGACCAACAACCAGCGGCTGCACGAGCTCCGGGCCGATTCCTCGGCCATGGCCCGCGTGGGTCGCGAGCGCTATTTCATGAAGACTGACGACGAGGACGTCTTCGTGCTGAGCGACGACGATAATTCGGACAACAACCCAGCTTTCTATGAAACAATTAAGTAAGGCAGAGACCTTCCTCTTCCTCACCGGCGGCGTGCTGATGGTGGCGGGTGCCGGCTGCTACGTGTTCTTCATCCTCCAGGGCCTTGTCTGCTTCCTGGTGCTGGCGGGAAGCCTGCTCTTCGCCGCCATGCAAGCGCGCCAGCGCTATGAGGGCACCAGCATCACGCTGCGCCGTCTGCGCCGCATCCAGTTTTTCGCCCTGGCATGCTTCGTCTGCGCCGGCGTGTTCATGGTCGAGGACTGCTACCACCTCCTCAAGCCCTGGTTTGCCCAGTCCATCTCGGGCTATGCCAACTACGTCAATATCTTCCACAACAACTGGGTGGTGGCGCTGCTGATAGGCGCCCTGCTGGAGATGTACACCACCCACCGCATCGGCCACGAACTGCGCAAAGAAGAGCAAGAGAACCATCAATAACGAAATCTAAAAGGATCTGTCGCCGAGACCGCCTCGGCCAAATGGTCAAACATATTATGAACAAGATCGTCTATACTATTACCGCACTCCTGTCGCTCACCTCCTGTGCCGGCACCTACGACATACAGGGTTCCTCCAACGTGTCGGACCTTGACGGCCAGAAGCTCTATCTGAAGGTGACGAAGGACGGCAACCTGACCAACCTCGACTCCTGCGACGTCGTACACGGTCAGTTCTCCTTCAGCGGCAAAGTAGATAGCGCCCACGTCGCCCGCATCTTCATGGACGACAAGGACCTCTCGCAGCCCGTCGTCATCGAGCAGGGCAACATCAGCATCAAACTCGACAACACACAGCAGAAGGTCAGCGGCACACCACTCAACGACAAACTCAACAAGTTTTGGAACCGCTTCGTGCAGATCCGCAACCAGTATGCCGACATCGACCACGAGCAGAGCGCGGCCATCATGAACGGACAGGACGAGGCGACGGTCAACATCCGGCTGGCCAAAAAGGCCATCAAAGTCTTTGAGCAGGGCGACAAACTCTTCACGAAATTCGTGACGGACAACTTCGGCAACATCCTGGGTCCGTGGGGATTCTTCACCCGCATCCAGTATGACACCACGCCCGACGCCTACCCCGTCTGGCTCAACGACTACCTCTTCGCCACCGCCCTCGACGGTCTGCCCTCGTGGATAGAGTTTATCATGGCCAAGGCACCCGACAACTTCAAGAACGACCCCGACGTGAAGCAGTTCTACGAGCACTTCCAGGAGACCTTGCAGCGCAACAACGGCACGATGGAGGACGTGCCAGCCGTGCCCATGAGCGAAGGCGACGCCAACGTGGCTCCGATCACGCCCAACCAGATGGCGAGCGACTCCATATCCTATTAGACATCCATTCCCCTATACCTATTATATATAGACACAGAGAATCATGAGCACGCTGATCAAAAACGGCACCCTCGTCAATGAGGGCGTGTCGAGACAAGGCACCATCACCATAGGCGACGACGGACGCATTGCCTCCATCGGGACGGAAGCCCCTCTGGCGGAGGACCGCTACGACCACGTCATCGACGCAGCAGGATGCTATGTGCTGCCGGGCGTCATCGACGAGCACGTCCACTTCCGCGAGCCGGGCATGACGGACAAGGCGACGATACGCAGCGAGAGCCGTGCAGCAGCCTACGGCGGCGTGACCTCCTATATGGAAATGCCCAACACCGTGCCCACCACTACGACGGAAGCGGCCTGGGAGGACAAACGGCAGCGGGGAAGGAAAGACAGCGCCGTCAACTACGCCTTCTATCTCGGCGCAACCAACAACAACGCCGAGACGCTCCGTCAGGCCGACTGGCAGCATACGCCCGCCATCAAACTCTTCATGGGGTCATCGACGGGCAACATGCTCGTGGACCGTGGCGAGGCACTGAAAGAGGTGTTCCAGTTGGCTGCCCAGCTCGACATTCCCGTCGTGAGCCACTGCGAGGACGCCACACTCATCAGCGAGAACATGCGACTGGCCAAGGAGCGCTATGGCGAGGATCCTGCCGTGGAGCACCATCCCGAGATCAGAAGCGAGGAGGCCTGTGTTCGGTCCACCGCCCTGGCCCTCCAGTTGGCCACCGAGGCAGGAGCAAGACTCCACGTGGTCCATATCTCCACCGCCCGCGAACTGGAGATGATTGCCGCCCATGGCGACGCCAACATCACCGCCGAGGCCGTGACGGCACACTTGCTCTTCACGGACAAGGACTACCAGCGACTGGGCACCCGCATCAAATGCAACCCTGCCGTCAAGACTGCCCACGACCAAGAGACCTTGATCGAAGGACTGACCGACGGACGCATCCTCACCATCGCCACAGACCACGCCCCTCACCTACCCTCACAAAAAGAAGGAGGCTGCCTGCGGGCCGCTTCGGGAATGCCCATGGTGCAGTTTAGCCTCGTTGCCATGCTGGGACTGGTCGATGCGGGACGGATTACGATCGAGCAACTGGTGGCGCTCATGGCCCACCATCCGGCCCAATACTTCCACGTCAGAGAGCGCGGTTTTCTGCGCCCAGGCTACCATGCCGACATTGCCATCGTGCGCCCCGACAGTCCGTGGACGCTGACGAAGGCAGAGATACAAAGTCCGTGTGGATGGAGCCCCCTGGAGGGAAAGACCTTCCGCTGGCGCGTGGAGCAGACCCTCTGCAACGGCCACCTCGTCTATGACCGCGGCACCTTCGACGAGGGCTACCGTGGCGAGGAACTGGAGTTTGACCGTACAAAATAGCATTTGACAGATCAAGATAACATCTGACCATTCAAGATAGAAGCACTCAGAGCCCGTGATAGCAAGAATCGTCATCCCCCTCCTGTTGGTCATCGTCCTCTCCGACCTCTATATCGACGTCCACTATTTCCGCCACCGATATAGTCTGCCGTGGTGGCTGCGACTATTGTGGTGGGTGCCTTGCATCGCACTCTCGACCTATACCATCACCCTCGCGTCGCTCCCGAGTTTTGCTCCCTCCGACCTTGCCTGGCTCAACACCTATTTGCTCCTGCTGGGCCTCTTCGTCGGTCCGAAGGCCATCTTTGCCCTGTGCTCCTTCCTCGGGTCGTGTCTGATGCGGCTGACGGGCTGGCCGCGCATCAACCTGGGCCACTACATCGGCATCCTGCTGGGCTGTGGCGGCGTCCTGGCCTATATCTATGGACTGACCGTCGGCGTGAGACAGGTGAAGGTAAACCACCTCACGCTGCAGTTTGACGACCTCCCCGCAGCCTTCGACGGCTACAAGATCCTCCATATCTCCGACCTCCACCTCGGCACCTTCTACGGCTGGCGACAGAAGATTCTCCAAGCGGAGATGGACTCCATCGCCCGGCAGCACGCCGACCTGATGGTCTTCACGGGTGACGTGCAGAACATCCGTCCCCAGGAGATCTTTCCCCACACCGACCTGCTGCGCAGTACGACCCAGGGCATGGTCTCCGTACTCGGCAACCACGACTATGCGAGCTACGCCAAAGACACTCACGAGGCTCAGGACCGCCTGCTGCGCCTGCTCGTAGAGACAGAACAAAACGCCCTGAGATGGCGGTTGCTGCGCAATGACCATCTCGTCATCAGACGCGGTGGCGACTCTCTCGTCGTGGCAGGCACGGAGAACGACGGCGAACCACCCTTCCCCAACCTTGCCGACACGAGGAAGTCCCTTGAGGGCGTGCGGCCAGGGGCATTTGTGGTGATGCTGCAACACGACCCCTCGGCCTGGCGACGAGATATACTGCCCAAAACCACGGCCCAGCTGACACTGAGCGGACACACCCACGGCGGACAGATGCAGTTCTTCGGACACCGGCCGACCCAGTGGCGAGGCCGTCCCGACAAGGGACTCTACGAGCAGCAGGGACGCTACCTCTACGTCAATGCCGGACTGGGAGGGCTGGTGCCGTTCCGGCTGAACATGCCCAACGAGATCACCGTCATTACGCTCAGGACGAAGCACCGTCCAGCGGACCCGGTCGCCAAGGACAACTGACAAGAACATCCGAATCGATAATAACTCAATATTTTTTAAAACACACACACAACATGAAACTCATTTACAGGATTTATCAACTCTTCGTGGTCCTGCCCTTCCTCATCTTCTGTTCCATTGCCTGTGCGCTGGTGACGACGATCGGATGCACGCTGGGCGACGGACACTACTGGGGCTACTACCCCGGCAAATGGTGGGCAAGGTTCATCATCTGGGTCAGCCTGCTCCCCATCAAAGTGGAAGGACGGGAACATCTGCGCAAGGACCAGAGCTACGTCTTTGTCAGCAACCACCAGGGATCGTTTGACATCTTCATCATCTACGGCTTCCTGGGCCGCAACTTCAAGTGGATGATGAAACAGGGACTGCGCAAGATACCCTTCGTGGGCAAGGCTTGCGAGGCAGCCCACCACATCTACGTCGATAAGCGCGGCCCGAGCAAGATCCGCCAGACCTACGACCAGGCACGCGAGGTGCTCCAGGAGGGCATGTCGCTGGTAGTGTTTCCCGAGGGAGCACGAACCTTCACTGGCCACATGGGCGTATTCAGAAGAGGTGCGTTCATGCTGGCCGACGAACTCCAGTTGCCAGTCTGCCCGCTGACGATCAATGGCGCCTTCGACGTGATGCCCCGCATGCGCGACTGGCGCTGGCTGACGTGGCATCGGCTGAGCCTCACCATCCACGAGCCCATCTACCCCACCACGCAGGGACCAGAGAATGTCAAGACCACGATGGACGAAGCGTATAAGCGCGTGATGTCGGGACTGGTCAAGGAATACCAAGGATTTGTGGAGAACCCCGATCAGTAAGGAAATTGTGGGACTCCGACCAGCAAGAACAAGGAGAAACCCGCAGGGGTTAAACTTTTTTATCCTCATCCTTGCGCCCTTTCAAGTAAAAAGCATTATCTTTGCAAACAATATCAATCCAACCTATTATGGAGAAGAGCGACAGCATCATCATCATCCCGACGTACAACGAGAAGGAGAACATAGAGAAGATCATACGAGCCATCTTCGGCCTGGAGAAATACTTTCACATCCTGGTCATCGACGATGGCAGTCCCGACGGTACGGCCGACATTGTCCACCACTTAATGGAGGACGAGTTCAAAGGCCGCCTCTTCATCGTGGAACGCAGCGGAAAACTGGGACTTGGCACGGCCTATATCGCCGGATTCAAGTGGGCTTTGGAGCGCGACTACGGCTACATCTTCGAGATGGACGCCGACTTCAGCCACGATCCAAACGATCTGCCACGCCTCTATGCCGCCTGCCATGACGAGGGCTACGACCTCAGCGTGGGCAGCCGCTACGTCAGCGGTGTGAACGTCGTCAACTGGCCGATGGGACGCGTGCTGATGAGCTATTTCGCCTCATGCTACGTCCGTCTAGTGACGGGTGTCAACATCCACGACACCACGGCAGGATTCGTCTGCTACACTCGGCGCGTGCTGGAGACCATTCCCCTCGACGAGGTGAGATTCAAGGGCTACGCCTTCCAGATCGAGATGAAGTACACCGCCTACAAGATTGGCTTCAAACTCAAGGAGGTGTCCGTCGTCTTCACCAACCGCCGCGAGGGCACGAGCAAGATGAGCGGAGGTATCTTCTCCGAAGCGCTCTTCGGCGTCGTCCGCCTGCGCCTGGATGGCTTCTTCCGCCGCTATCCGAAGATCAAGGCATAAGAAGAAAGGCTTAGGGGGAGCGCCAAAACGCCGGACACCGCCAGGGTGGCTTGCCGATGACAGAAGAGCGACCGTGGACCTGCGATCATACGGTCCCAACAAAGCATACGGCCCAAACAACGCGTACAAATACGAACTGCGTCTAAAAGCGAGTTTCACCCACAAGGGACTCTCCTGGCGCTTCGTCCTTGGATGGGTTGTTTGGGTTGTCCGTTTTAGGTGATTCGTTTTGATTTGCTCCCGATCCCGCCAGGGCAAGACGGCGACTTGGGCCGACTGGGCCGAAAGCCTCACTTTGCATAGCGTGTGCAAAAACTGTGCAACAAAGCCATGACAAAGGCAAAAAAGATGCGCAAACAGTTGGTTCATTGGCGAGTTTATCGTACCTTTGCAGCAACTTCGGGGCCCATCCATAGCCTCGCCCCCTTGTCGGGACGATGGAGAAAGGGCTTGGCGAGGCTTCATTTTTAGATTGTTTTCATGGAACAAGAGAGATTATTCCCCGACTATATCTTTGAGACCAGTTGGGAGGTCTGCAATAAGGTGGGCGGCATCTACACCGTGCTTTCCACCCGGGCGAGGACGCTCCAAGACCGGATCCACGACCAGTTGATTTTCATCGGGCCAGACTGCTGGCAGGACCGCCCGTGCCCCTACTTCGAGGAGGAGAGCCTCTTCCCCGAATGGGAGGACGTGGCCCGCTGCGAGGGTCTGCACGTGCGCGTAGGACGCTGGACGATCCCGAGCCGCCCCGTAGCCATCCTGGTCGATTGGCGCCCGCTTTTCGACGAGAAAGACGCCTTCTACGGCCGCCTCTGGCAGCAGTTTGGCGTGGACAGCCTCCACGCCTTTGGCGACTACGACGACTCCGTCCTCTTCGGCTGGGCCGCCGCCAAGGTGGTGGAGAGTTTCTACCGCCACTACCGCCTGGACGACCAGCGTGTCGTGCTCCACGCCAACGAGTGGCAGACGGCCTCCGCCGCCCTGGTGATCCAGAAGCTCGTGCCCCAGGTAGCCACGATCTTCACGACCCACGCCACCTGTATCGGACGCAGCATTGCGGGCAACAACAAGCCGCTCTACGACTATCTGTGGGCCTACAACGGCGACCAGATGGCACAGGAGCTCAACATGGAGAGCAAACACTCGATCGAGAAGCAAGCAGCCCACCACGTGGACTGCTTCACGACCGTGAGCGAGATCACGGCCCGCGAGTGTGCCGAGCTGCTCGACAAGCCCGTCGATGTAGTGCTCCCCAATGGTTTCGACAACAGTTTCGTGGCCGTCGGACCGCAGTTCACGCGCAAGCGCAAGACGGCCCGCAAGCGGCTGCTGGCCATAGCCAACGCCCTGCTGGGCACACAGATCGGCGACGAGGCACTGATCGTCTCCACCTCAGGACGCTACGAGTTTCGCAACAAGGGCCTCGACGTCTTCATCGAGGCGATGAACCGCCTCAGACACGACACCGACCTCCAGCGTCCCATCGTCGCCTTCATCGCCGTGCCAGGCTGGGTGAGTGGGCCGCGGGCTGACCTTCAGGAGCGGCTGCAGCAGCGCAAGAGCCATGACACGCCGCTGGAGAACCCCATGCTCACCCACTTGCTGGGCGACATGGACCACGACCAGGTGATCGGCATGATGCGCCACCTCGACATGGCCAACCGCCAGGAGGACAACGTGAAACTCATCTTCATGCCCTGCTACCTCACGGGCGACGACGGCATCGTCGATCTCAGCTACTACGACACCGTACTGGGCAACGACCTCTGCGTCTTCCCCTCCTACTACGAGCCATGGGGCTACACCCCGCTGGAGGCCGTCGCCTTCCACGTGCCCTGCATCACGACCGACCTGGCCGGCTTTTGCCTGTGGGCCAACAACGTCAAGGGCGCCAGTGCCAGTATCGAGGACGGCGTGGAAGTGGTCCACCGCACCGACTACAACTTCTCGGAGGTAGCCGACCACATCAAGGCCACCGTGGCACGCTTCGCCGCCATGACGCCCAAGGAGGTGCGCGCCTGCCGGAGCAAGGCCGACAAACTCTCAAAGAAGGCCCTGTGGAGCGAGTTTATCCCTTACTACGAGGAGGCCTACGACCTCGCGCTGCGCAAGGCCGAAAAGCGGGCGGAATAGAAGGGCCAAGGATGCGCCCCGACACTCCGCTCTATCCATTATATATATAGAAACAAACCCGTTGGCGGAATTAATTTAAGTTGATAAACATGAGTAAAAAGTTGTACATGTCGCTGATTTTTTAGTAACTTAGTGGTGTCCAAAACATTAAGTTCAAACCATCGTATGTACAACCTTTATACAAAATTCGTCAAAATACTCGAGATATGCAAGCAATTCTCTGAAAATCTCGTCAATGAATCTGGTAATGTTCCACGTCGTGGTCCTGTTCCCAAGTTTTCGGATTTGGAAGTGGTGGCGCTATCCCCTGACGGCAGAGACCGAGAGCATTGATAGTGAGAAGTGGTTGTTCGACTATAAATTGCAAGAATACAAGGACCGCATTCCCAATCTCATATCAAGGAGACAGTTCAATGACCGCAGGAAGAAAACGGCAGGCCTGTGTGAGGAACTGCGCAAGCGGATTGCCATGGAAATGGATGGCGGAGAGAACAATTCTTTTTGTTGACTCCAAGCCGATAGAGGTTTGTAGGGTTGCAAGAGGAAAACGTTGCAAGATGGGACGTACCGGCAATTTCTCGCAAGCTCCCGACTTCGGCTTCTGTGCTTCGCAGAACACTTTTTATTTTGGTTATAAGTTACACGCTCTCTGTGGGTTAAGTGGAGTTATCCATTCCTATGATCTGTCAAAGGCAAGTGTGGCTGACCTCCATTATATGAAGGATGTAAGACATACTTATCACGACTGTAGCATCTATGGTGACAAAGGGTATATTGGAGCTGACGTACAGCTTGACTTGTTCGAAACCGCACACATAAGACTGGAGTGTCCGTATCGGCTCAACCAAAAGGACTGGAAACCGACATTCATTCCGTTTGCAAAGGCAAGAAAAGAGGATTGAGACAATATTCTCACAACTTACAGACCAGTTCTTGGTCATCAGAAACTACGCGAAAATAACGAATGGTTTGTTTGCCAGAATCATTGGCAAAATTTAGTGCACTTACCATTCTGCAATACGTAAACTTCATTAACGACAAGCCCATTGGCAGAATTAAGTATGCACTAAATTAATTCCGCCAACAGGTAAACAACATTACAACAATAGATAACACTACACGCTATGAAGATCAAATCGGATTATTCCAATTTGCCCCAGTGGAAGGAAGTGAACGTCAAGTCGTCACTGCCGAAGGAGCTGGACTGCCTCAACGAACTGGCACACAACCTTTGGTGGGCATGGAACTATGAGGCCCGCAACCTCTTCAAGAGCCTCGACGAGAAACTCTACGAGGAGGTGGGCCACAACCCTGTTCTGCTCCTGGAGCGCCTCAACTACGACCGCAAGGAAGCGATCGTCAAGGACAAGGAGCTGATGCGCAAGGTCCACAACGTCTATAAGCAGTTTCGCGAGTACATGGACGAGGAAGTCAACAAGTCTCGCCCGTCCGTGGCCTACTTCTGCATGGAGTTTGGCCTCAACCAGGTGCTGAAGATCTACAGCGGCGGCCTGGGCATGCTGGCCGGCGACTACCTCAAGGAGGCTTCCGACTCCAACGTCGATCTCTGTGGTGTCGGCCTGCTCTATCGCTTCGGCTACTTCACGCAGTCGTTGTCGATGGACGGTCAGCAGATAGCCAAATATGACGCACAGTACTTCAACGCGCTGCCCATCGAGCGCGAGCTCGACGCCAACGGCAACCAACTGGTGATCGATATCCCCTACCAGAACTACCAGGTCCACGCCCTTGTCTGGCACGTGAACGTGGGACGCATCAAACTCTACCTGCTGGACACGGACAACGAGATGAACTCCGAGTATGACCGCCCCATCACCCACAACCTCTACGGCGGCGACAACGAGAACCGCCTGAAGCAGGAGATCCTGCTCGGCATCGGCGGCACCCTCATGCTCAAGAAACTCGGCATCAAGAAGGACATCTACCACTGCAACGAGGGCCACGCCGCCCTGTGCAACCTCCAGCGCCTGTGCGACTACATCCAGGACGGCCTCTCCTTCAACGAGGCCATGGAGCTGGTGCGCGCCTCGTCGCTCTATACCGTCCACACCCCCGTGCCGGCCGGCCACGACTACTTCGAGGCAGACCTCTTCGGCAAGTACATGGGTGGCTATCCCGAGAAGCTGGGCATCAGCTGGGATGAGTTTATCGGCATGGGCCGCATCAACGCCAACGACCACAACGAGAAGTTCTGCATGAGCGTCTTCGCCTGCAACACCTGCCAGGAAGTCAACGGCGTGTCGAAGCTCCACGGCTGGGTGAGCCAGAAGATGTTTGCCCCGATCTGGAAGGGCTACTACCCCGAGGAGAACCATGTCGGCTACGTCACCAACGGCGTCCACTTCCCCACCTGGACGGCCACGGAGTGGCGCAAGCTCTACGACTCCTACTTCGACGACAACTTCCTCTACGACCAGAGCAACGAGCGCATCTGGCACGCCATCTACGACGTGCCCGACGAGGAGATCTGGGAGACGCGCATGGCGCTGAAGAAGAAGCTCGTGAAGTATATCCGCGACAAGTTCACACAGCAGTGGCTCCGCAACCAGGGCGACCCCGCCAAGGTGATGTCCATCATCCAGCGCATCACGCCCAACGCCCTGATGATCGGCTTCTGCCGCCGCTTCGCCACCTACAAGCGCGCCCACCTGCTCTTCACCGACCTCGACCGTCTGGAGAAGATCGTCAACGATCCCGACCGTCCCGTGCTCTTCTTCTTCTCGGGCAAGGCCCACCCCGCCGACGGTGCCGGTCAGGGCCTCATCAAGCGCATCTTCGAGATCTCTCGTATGCCGCAGTTCCTGGGCAAGATCATCTTCCTGGAGGACTATGACATGCGCCTGGCCCGCCGCCTCGTCAGCGGTGTGGATATCTGGATGAACACGCCGACGCGCCCGCTGGAGGCCAGTGGCACCTCGGGCGAGAAGGCCGAGATGAACGGTGTGGTCAACCTCTCCGTGCTCGACGGCTGGTGGGTGGAAGGCTACCGCGAGGGTGCCGGCTGGGCCCTGCCGCAGGAGCGCACCTATCAGAACCAGACCTACCAGGACCAGCTCGACGCAGCCACCATCTACTCGCTGCTCGAGAACGACATCATCCCGCTCTACTTCAACCGCGGCCGCAAGGCCTACTCCGCTGGCTGGGTGAAGGTCGTGAAAAACTCCATTGCCACCATCGCCCCCCACTACACGATGAAGCGGCAGCTGGACGACTACTACGAGAAGTTCTACAACAAGGAGGCGGACCGCTTCAAGAAGCTGGTGGCCGACAACTACGCCAAGGCCAAGGAGATCGCCCTCTGGAAGGAGAACGTCGCCGCTCGCTGGGACGCCATCCATGTGGTCGATAAGGACGAGACGGCCCTCCAGGACGTCGCCACGGGCAAGCCCGTCACCCTCTCCTACACCATCGACGAGCAGGGACTCAACGACGCCATCGGACTCGAACTGGTGGTGCTCAGCAGCCATAGCGAGGACGACCTGCAGATCCACAAGGTGCATCCCTTCGAGATGGTGAAGCAGGAGGGCAACCTCTTCACGTTCAAGGTGACATTCGAGGCCGACGAGGCCGGCTCCTACAAGTGTGCCGTCAGAATGTATCCGAAGAACGACCTGCTTCCCCACCGTCAGGACTTCTGCTACGTGAAGTGGATCGACTAAGGACTAAGGGATAGTAAAAAACCTATGCGAGGGGATGTTGTGGAAACTCTTTTTCCACACATCCCCTCGCCTCTTTCTTGGTCCACCACGGCCCGCAGGGCGCCTATCAGCCCACAATCTGTCGCCGAGCAGCATTTTTGCGCTTATAATTTTTCGGGTATTTAAGATTTTTCGTACCTTTGCGGCGATATGAGATTCTCCGTCAAATGTAACCATTGCGGCCAGACCTTCATCGCCGAGACGCAGAACTATGGCCGCATGAAATACCGCTGCCCATACTGCCAGTCGGTCATGGTTTGCCAGTTCGACCCGCCCAAGGTGTTTCGCACCCGCGCTCGGTCGGTCATCCCCGTAGCCGAAAGTTCCCCCGTGGCGGCCCATAGCCACCTGCCCATGGTCTCGTCGCGCCTTGTCACACCACCTGCGCCCCAGCCTGCCGAAGCGCCCACCCCCGCCCCTGCTGGCGAGGAACAATTGCCGGAGGCCAGCGTCCACCAGTTCAAGAAGCGTGCCGAGGGCTTTGCCGGTATGCTCCATTGGATCTGGTGCCACCTGAGCGTCTTCTGCCTGTGGAGCGGCGCGAAGATTCGCAAGTTTCAGGAGGACTACGAGGACGGCGACCTATGGATCTTCTTCGCCTTCAGCCTGCTCTTCGTCGTGGTCGTCTGTGTGGGCCTGTGGACGATGGCCGAGGTGACGACCCTCATCGCCGAGGGCAACTCGTGGTTCAAGAGCACCTACTACTCCATCAAGAATATGATCTGACGACATAGCCACGGTCATGGAGATACCCACCACGGAGGCAATAAACGGCCTCCGTTTTCGTTATATTAGCATGATGAAGAAGACACTTACAGCATGGGTGCTCGCCGCGCTCTGCCTCGTCTCCTGCGGTGTGGACAAAAACATCCGCAAGGGCGAGAAATTTCTGCAGTTGGGCGAGTACTATGACGCAGCGGCCCAGTTTAAGACCGCATACCAGCGCACCCCGCCCAAAGAGCGCGACAAGCGCGGGACAGTTGTCGGCCAAGATGGCACATTGCTACGACCGCATCAACTCCTCCGAGCGTGCCGTCGCCGCCCTGCGCAACGTCATCCGCTACCATCAGGACGACGGCGAGACCCACCTGATGCTGGCTCGCAACCTCATGAAGTCGGGACGCTACGCCGAGGCCGAGACGGAGTTTCGCGCCGCCCTCGACTCCATGCCCGACCACCCGCTGGCCACGCAGGGCCTCAAGGCCGCCCAGGACGCCCCGCGCATCAAGGAGCTCGGATCCAAATATACGGTGAAGCGGATGGAGATCTTCAACTCCCGCCGTGCCGACTACTCGCCGATGCTCTTCGGCGACGAGTTTGACCAGCTCTTTTTCTCTTCCACGCGCAACGAGGCGCAGGGCGACGAGCTGAGCGGCATCACGGGCACGAAGAACGCCGACATCTTCGTCAGCGAGAAGGACGAGAAGGGACGGTGGCAACGCCCCCGCACCATCGACTCGGGCCTCAACTCCGACTTCGACGAGGCCACGCCCGCCTTCAGCGTCGATGGACGCGAGATGTATCTCACGCAGTGTCCCACCGACCCCTCCTATCCCCGCTACGCCCAGATCGCCGTCAGCAAGCGCTCCGACGCAGCCTGGGGCAAGCCAACGAAACTGGAGATCAGCCGCGACACGCTCTCCAGCTTTGCCCATCCCGCCATCTCGCCCGACGGCAACTGGCTCTACTTCGTCAGCGACATGCCCGGAGGCAAGGGCGGCCTCGACATCTGGCGCGTGCGCATCACGGGAGGCGGCCTCGGCGGCGTGCAGAATCTCGGCGAGCCCATCAACACCCCTGGCGACGAGATGTTTCCCACCTTCCGCCCCAACGGCGACCTCTATTTCTCCTCCAACGGCCACCCCGGACTGGGAGGCCTTGACATCTTCATCGCCAAGGTGGGCAAGGATCGCCGCTACCACCTGGAGCATCCCGGCTATCCGCTCAACTCCCAGGGCGACGACTTCGGCATGACCTTCGAGGGCCCGCACAACAGGGGCTTCTTCTCCTCCAACCGTGGCGACGGACGCGGATGGGACCATATCTATAGTTTCGAGTTGCCCGAAGTGGTCCAGACCGTCAAGGGATGGGTCTATGAGATGGACGGCTACGAGCTGCCCGCCGCCGAGGTATTCATGGTCGGCGACGACGGCACCAACCTGAAACTCTCCGTCAAGGGCGACGGCTCCTTTGAGCAGGTCGTCGATCCGGGCGTCAACTACATCATGCTCGCCACCTGCAAGGGCTATCTCAACCACCGCGTGGAGCTCCACGTCGATTCCGTCGATCAGTCGGAGGAATACACCCTGCAGTTTCCGCTGCCCTCCATCCGCGTGCCGGTGCTCATAGACAACATCTTCTACGACTTCGACAAGGCCACGCTGCGCCCCGAGTCGAAGACGGCGCTCGACGACCTCGTGAAGTTGCTCAACGAGAATCCCAACGTCACCATCGAGCTCTCTGCCCACACCGACTACAAGGGTCGCGCCGAGTACAACAAGCGCCTCTCGCAGCGCCGCGCCGAGTCGGTGGTGGCGTATCTGACCGAGCATGGCATCGCCCGCGACCGCCTCACTCCCGTGGGCTATGGCAAGGAGAAGCCGAAGACCGTCCGCAAGAAGATGCTGGAGCGCTACCCGTGGCTCAAGGAGGGCGACGTGCTCACCGAGGAGTTTATCAAGCAGCTCGACAAGGACAAGCAGGAGATCTGCAACCAGATCAACCGCCGCACCGAGTTTATCGTCCTGCGCACCACCTACGGCATGTTTGACGAGAAGGGCAACCTCAAGACCATGCCGACGCCGAAGCGCGACGAGACGGGTGACGACGACGACCTCATACTCATAGAATAACGACGCATGACACTTCCCGAGGAGTTTACCACCTACACGCGCGCCCTGATGGGCGAGGAGCGGTTTGCCCGCTTCCTTGGCGCGCTCGACGAGCCCGCTCCCGTGTCCATACGGGTCAATCCCTTCAAGGCCGAGGCCACGCCCGAGACCGGGGCAGACCGCGTGGCCTGGTGTCGTGGCGGCTACTATCTCGACAGCCGCCCAGCCTTCACCTTCGACCCCCTGCTCCACGCTGGAGCCTACTATGTGCAGGAGGCCTCGTCGATGTTCATCGACCACGTCATCCGCCAGTTTGTCCACGCCCCCGTCACGGCCCTCGACCTCTGTGCGGCCCCGGGCGGCAAGACGACGTGTCTGCGTGCCGCCCTGCCCGAGGGGAGCCGTCTCTACAGCAACGAGCCCCATCCGAAGCGGGCGCAGATCCTGGCCGAGAACGTCGTGAAGTTTGGCCACCCCGAAGTCGTCGTGACCAACAACTACGCCATCGACTACCAGCGCGCCGGCCTCCGCTTCGGCCTCATCCTCGCCGACATGCCTTGCTCCGGCGAGGGCATGTTTCGCAAGGACCCCGAGAGCATCGGCGAGTGGAGCCCGGCCAACGTGGAGAAGTGTGCCGCGCTGCAGCGGTCCATCCTTGCCGACATTTGGCCCTGCCTGCTGCCCGGCGGACTGCTGATCTACTCCACCTGCACCTTCAACGCCCACGAGAACGAGGACAACATCGCCTTTGCCGTAGAGGAACTGGGGGCCGAGCCGGTCGCCATCCCCGTGGAGGAGGCGTGGCGGGTGACAGGCCCGTTGACGGGACCCCATCCGATTTGCCGCTTCATCCCCGGCACGACCCGTGGCGAGGGACTAGCCGTGGCGCTGCTGCGCAAGCCCGAGACTGCGGCCGACCTGCCCTCACGCGACCGGGGCAAAGGACGTACGACGCCCTTGCTGCGCGTCCTGAGCGACGGCGTCAAGCCGCCCCAGGTGAAGGGCAAGAAGACCCTGCCCGACGTTTCCCAGGCGCTGACGATCCTCGACGAGGCCAATCCCTATCCCCGCGTGGACGTGGGCTACGACGAGGCCATAGCCTACCTGCGCCGCGAGTCCATCGCGCTGCCTGCGGCGGCTCCGAAGGGCCTCGTCACGGTCTGCCACGAGGGGTTCGCCCTCGGCTTTGCCAAGAACCTCGGGACCAGGGCCAACAACCTCTACCCCCAGGAGTGGCGCATCCGCAGCACCCACCGGCCCGAAGAGCGGCCCGTCGTCGGCCTCACCCCCATCGTCCATCCATAAGAAGAAGAAACAAACAAGCTATATGCAACCCTACTTATCCTTATTAAACAGAATCCTCACCGAGGGCCACCAGAAGGGCGACCGCACGGGCACGGGCACGCTGAGCGTCTTCGGCCACCAAATGCGCTACGACCTCCAGGACGGCTTCCCTCTACTCACGACCAAAAAACTCCACCTGAAGTCCATCATCTACGAGCTGCTGTGGTTTCTGCGTGGCGACACCAACGTGCGCTGGCTCCAGGACCACGGCGTGCGCATCTGGAACGAGTGGGCCGACGAGAACGGTGACCTCGGTCCGGTCTATGGCCACCAGTGGCGGTCGTGGCCCGACTACCGTGGGGGCACGATAGACCAGATAGCGCAGGTGGAGGAGATGATCAAGCGCAATCCCAACTCCCGCCGAATGCTCGTCACGGCGTGGAATCCGGCTGAGGTCGAGGACATGGCGCTGCCGCCGTGCCACTGCCTCTTCCAGTTTTATGTCGCCGACGGACGCCTCTCGCTCCAGCTCTACCAGCGGTCTGCCGACACCTTCCTCGGCGTGCCGTTCAACATCGCCTCCTACGCCCTGCTGCTGCAGATGATGGCCCAGGTCACGGGGCTCCAGCCTGGCGAGTTCGTCCACACCACGGGCGACACCCACCTCTACCTCAACCACCTGGAGCAAGCCCGACTGCAGCTCTCGCGCACCCCGCGGCCTCTGCCCACGATGCGCATCAACCCCGACGTCAAGAGCATCTTCGATTTCCGCTACGAGGACTTCGAACTGGAGAACTACGACCCCTGGCCCCACATCGCCGCGGAGGTCTCCGTCTGATTCATCCAAAACATTCTTCAAGCTATGCATATCACTCTGATTGCTGCCGTGGCCGAAAACCGCGCCATCGGCCTCGACAACCAACTGATTTACCACATCCGCGAAGACCTGCGCCGCTTCAAGTCGCTCACCACGGGCCACACCGTCCTCATGGGGCGCCGCACCTTTGAGTCGCTGCCGAAGGGGCGCGTTGCCCAACCGCCGCAACATCGTGGTCAGCCGCACGGTGGCCCACTTAGACGGCTGCGACACCTACCCCTCACTGGAGGAGGCCCTGCGCCACTGCGCCCCCGAGGAGCAAGTCTTCGTCATCGGCGGACAAACCGTCTATGAGCAGACGCTGCCGCTGGCCCATCGCCTCTGCATGACCGAGATAGCGGCCACACCGTCGCGGGCCGACGCTTTCTTCCCGCCCTACGACGGATGGATCAAGGAGGCGGAGGAGCGCCACGAGGCCGACGAGGCCCATCCCCACGCCTTCGCCTTCGTCGACTACGTGAGACCGGCCGAATAGGCTTGGCCAGTTTTTTCGAAATAAGGCTTTTTTAAAAGAAACGGTCTTGGTCAGGCTTATTATTTAGCTCAACTTTCGCATGTAAGCTCCACACGCCCTGAAAGGGCAGTAGCTCCTAGCCCAGGGCATCGCCCTGGGTTATTACGGACGCAAACCTGTCGCCCTGTAAGGGCAAAAGCTTTAAAAATCCAGGCAATATATAAGGCTTTTGCCCTTACAGGTAGGGTGTTCAAAATCCGTTTAAAATCCGACGCATTTTTTCCCTAAGGTATTGATGCGTTTCACGGTCAAATTAGGAGAAAGGTTTGCATTAGTCCATTTCTTTGATGTGACGATGTCTTCCTTTCTCCAAACGTTCTTTAAAATCAAAATCAACTCGCCTGTTTCTGTCAGCCAAAGCTATGCGCAGAGGCATTATAAGAATCATTGGGGTAACACCGGTAAGTTTGTCGTTAGACATTCGCCTTAGTCATTCCAAATGTTGATTCTATTGGGTCTGAACTTGCATTGTGTACATCTCCTTCATTTAAGAGAGAGAGCTCACGTTCTAAATATCCCAAGATATAAGAGCCAACTTTTCGCTGTCGCTCATGCTTCAACATCAAGCTTTCTGTCACGAGTTTTTTGCAACGAGCAACAGAGACTTGCGACCACCCGTTGTTTTTGATGTCTTTTTCAATCTTCGTTATACAGTCCATCGTTTCGGCCAATTCATCAACCAGAGAAGCATTCTGCGGAATAAAAGCATATATGCTCTTTATATCCTCCCGCAATGTATGATATACATACTGCATCCTGCTTATCCAGTCAATCCATTTTGACATGTTCATAAAACGTGCAATACTTCGTTGCGATGGAGGTTGTACATAAGCAACATCTTGCATGTTATATTTAAGACGCGTCATCTGAACATTACTTGAAAGCTCTTGAAAATCAGGATCATTCTTGTAAACTCTTTCGAGAAACATGCCAAGAGTATGACTAATATCATGGTGATGTTTATAGCCAGCATCTCTAATGGCCTTTACATATACTGGAGCCATTGTCGCTGATAACATATTCTGGCTCATGCCCAATTTTAGCTGCGACTTTCTCCAATACTTCCTGAATAGTTTTTCCACTCCAACTCTTAGCGATAGATATGTCTACAATGGATATGTCTTTTTTCTGTGATAGCCATTCCTATATTATCTGCCGCAACAGCAAGTGTAAGCAGCATTTTCTCACTGCCTATCATCATGCTTTCATCGACTACCAAGGCATAACGCTTACCCTTGAAAAGGGTACACGATTCCTTATAGACACTAAGACCCAACTCTTGTGCCCAATAGCCAATTGTCGTATAAGCTGGTACTTCACCGAAAATATTGTCCATAAACTCATTCAGGATATTGAATATTTCAACAATCTGACGTGAACCTATAGACAGACGAGAATAAAAAAAGCCGTACTCAAAGCAACCATCAAGGATGAATAATGATGTCGTCTAATAGACTCATCATTTGTTCGTAGGTCTCCTTGTCCAATCCTACGTTCGGCTTTTTTTTTTTTAAGTTCGGAACGATACTTATTGGACTTATTCTGAGAGGTAGTCAATCTTCTCTTAAGATTACGTTTGTCCCTTTTTAGAGACTTATTTTCCATCGCTAGTTTTTCGACACGCTTTTTTGAAGCTCTTTTTTGACTCCTTATTTTTTTGACTGGATTTTTCATGTCTTATATTTTTGTTTACAAAGGTACTAAAAACCAGCGAGTTATGCAAATTTACAAAGAACTATTTTGTATATTAAAGTGTTAAATATTAATAACTTAGAACACACCTATATAACACCATTTTTTATACCAGATTTTGATTCGATTTTTGAACACCCTACCTTACAGGGCGCCTTGCTGGTTGCTATTATACCCAGGGCATCGCCCTGGGCTAGGAGCTTTTGGGCCTTCAGCCCGTTCTTGAACCACTTGCAAAAACTTCAGTTATTTAGGAAAAAGGTTTGGCAAGACTTCTTATAAGGTAAAGACAAGGAGTAGGCGGAAAACCCGAAAAACCAAACAAGTTTTCGGGATTTTCCGCCAACTACTCCCCCTGATTGCACCCAATTGCATAGTTGAACAATAAATATTGCACAATAGTTTTGGTACTGTGCATAAAAAACTATACCTTTGCACAAAATTTTAGATTGTGCAATGAAGCCGACACAGAGTTTCAACTCATATATAGAAAATAGCATCAAAGACAACTGGGATCGGGATGCGCTCACCGACTACAAAGGCGCGACGTTGCAGTATCACGACGTCGCGCGCAAGATAGCCAAGCTCCACATCCTCTTCCGCCACAGTGGTCTCCAGCCTGGCGATAAAGTGGCGCTCTGTGGGCGCAACTCCTCGGCCTGGGCCGCCGCCTTCCTGGCCACGATCACCTATGGTGCCGTGGCCGTCCCCATCCAGCATGAGTTTACGCCGGACATGGTCTATAACATCGTCAACCATTCCGAGTCGCGACTGCTCTTCGTGGGCGACGTTGTCTCGCCGACGATCGACGCCGGAGAGATGCCGGCGCTGGAGGGCATCATCTATATCCCCGACTTCTCGCTGACGATGTCGCGCTCAGAGACGCTCACCTTCGCGCGCGAACATCTTAATAAGCTCTTCGGCGAAGAATATCCGAAGGCCTTCGAGCGCAGCCACGTCAGCTACCACCAGGACAGCCCCGAGGAGCTGGCCCTCATCAACTACACCAGCGGCACGACCGGCTTCTCCAAGGGCGTGATGCTACCCTATCGTGCGCTGTGGAGCAATCTCGACTTTACGATGCGCAGCCTGGGCGCCAACATGGCCCCGGGGTCCAATGTGCTCTGCACGCTCCCCATGGCCCACATGTACGGCATGATGGTGGAGTTTTTCCTCAACTTCTGCTTAGGCAACCACCTCTTCTTCCTCACGCGCCTGCCCAGCCCGTCGCTCATCCAGAGCGCCTGTGCCGACATCCATCCCGCCATCGTCATCGTCGTGCCGATGGTCATCGAGAAGATCATCCGCAAGATGGTGTTCCCGCTCATCCAGCAGCGCTACGTCCACCTGCTGCTCAACATGCCGGTGGTCAACAAGAAGATCAAGGCGCGCATCCTCCAGCAGGTGAAGGATATCTTCGGCGGCCAGCTCTTCGAGATGATGTTTGGCGGCGCGGGGCTCAACCGCGAGGTGGAGGACTTCCTCCGCCATATCGGATTTCCCCTGGCCGTGGGCTACGGCACGACCGAGACAGCCCCGCTCATCACCTACAGCGACTACCGCGACTTCGTGCGCGGCACCTGCGGACGGGTGGTGGACAACATGGAGATACGCATCGCCAGTCCCGACCCAGCCAACGTGCCGGGCGAGATCCTCACGCGCGGCACGAACGTCATGCTGGGCTACCACAAGAATCCCGAGGCCAGCCACGCCGTGCTCGACAAGGACGGATGGTTTCACACCGGCGACCTCGCCACCATCGACGCTGAGGGCCACGTCTTCATCCGCGGACGCATCAAGAACATGCTTCTCAGCGCCAACGGACAGAACATCTATCCCGAGGAGATCGAAAACAAGCTCAACTCGATGATGATGGTCAACGAGAGCGTCATCATCCAGCGCGACAACAAGCTCGTGGGCCTCGTCCATCCCGACATGGACGCTGCCAAGCAGCTTGGCTTCTCCATCGGCGACCTCGGCGACGTGATGGAGGAAAACCGCAAGCAGCTCAACAGTCTCCTGCCCGCCTTCTGCAAGGTCTCGGCCATACAGATCCACGAGCAAGAGTTTGAGAAGACGCCCAAGAAGAGCATCAAGCGCTACCTCTACCAGAACGCCTGACGGCACGGGCCAAGCCATGGCCCCACGCCCGCTCACCTACAATAACGAATAGCTTTGCATAACGATAACAAGTAGCGACAGATGGAACAAATTCCTAGTTTTAACGCCCTCATCGAGAAGAGTATCATCGACAACTGGGATCTCGACTCGCTTACCGACTACAAAGGCAAGACGCTGCAGTATCACGATGTGGCGCGCAAGATAGAGAAACTGCACATCATGTTTGAGGCCTCGGGCGTGCAGCGAGGCGACAAGATAGCCCTCTGCGGACGCAACTCCGCGGCCTGGGCTGCTGCCTTCCTCGCCATCCTCACCTATGGCGCGGTGGCCGTGTCCATCCTCCACGAGTTCACGCCCGACCAGGTCCACAACATCGTCAACCACAGCGACGCCAAGCTCCTCTTCATCGGCGACGTGGCGGCCACGCAGATCGACGCCACGAAGATGCCTGGACTGGAGGGCATCATCTACATCCCCGACTATTCGCTCGTGGTCAGCCGCACCGAGCAGCTCACCTACGCCCGCGAACACCTCAACGAGATGTTTGGCAAGAAGTATCCGAAATACTTCCGCCAGCAGCACGTCCACTACTACCACGAGCAGAGCCCCGACGAGCTGGCCCTCATCAACTACACCAGCGGTACCACCGGGCGCTCCAAGGGCGTGATGCTGCCCTACCGGTCGCTGTGGAGCAACGCCGACTTCGCCTTCCACGTGCTGGGCAAGACGCTCAAGCGCGGCGACAACGTCATCAGCATCCTGCCCATGGCCCACATGTACGGCATGGCGTTTGAGTTTATCTTCGAGTTTCTCAAGGGCATGCATATCTACTATCTCAACCGTGTGCCCTCTCCCGCCGTCATCGCCCAGGCGCTGGCCGACGTCAAGCCGCGCATCATGATCGCCGTGCCGCTGGTCATCGAGAAGATCATCCGCAAGAAGGTGTTCCCCAAGTTGCAGACCAACAAGATGCGACTGCTCATGGCCATGCCCGTCATCAGCAAGAAGGTGCGCGCCGCCATCCTCGCCCAGGTGAGCAAGGCCTTCGGCGGCAACCTCTACGAGGTCATCATCGGCGGTGCTGCGCTCAACGGCGAGGTGGAGGCCTTTCTGCGCAAGATTGGCTTCCCCTATACCGTGGGCTACGGTGCCACGGAGTGTGGCCCCATCATCTGCTACCGCGACTGGCAGACCTTCGCCCAGGGATCGTGCGGACAGGCCGCCTACCACCAGGAGGTGCGCATCGACAGCAGCGACCCTGCCAACGTGCCGGGCGAGATCCTCACCAAGGGTCCCAACGTCCTGCTGGGCTACTACAAGAATCCCGAGGCCACCCAGGCGGCGATCGACGCCGAGGGATGGTTCCACACGGGCGACCTCGGCACGATGGACGCCGACGGCAATGTCTATATCAACGGCCGATCCAAGAACATGCTCCTCGGATCCAACGGCCAGAACATCTATCCCGAGGAGATCGAGGACAAGCTCAACTCGCTGCCCCTCGTCGGCGAGAGCATCGTCGTGCAGCGGGGCGACAAGCTCGTGGGCCTCGTCCATCCCGACTACGACGAGGCGAAGCTCCTGGGCCTCAACAACGAAGACCTCAAGGGCGTGATGGAGCAAAACCGCCAGCAACTCAACCAGGTGGTGCCTGCCTACAGCAAGGTGGCCGAATTTGAGATCCTGGAGGAGGAGTTTGAGAAGACACCAAAGAAGAGCATCAAGCGCTACCTCTACAAATAGGACTGGTCCCGGGCCGACCACCGCGCCTGCCCCGCCACCTGCGTCGCAACACACCAACGCCCCCAGCCGGAAGTCGTTCTCCAGCCGGGGGCGTCTTGCGTTCACTTTCTTTTTTGCTCTCTCGCGCGAGAGCGATCTGTACGGCCTTGTTTTAGCCCAATATGCGGTCTCTTGTCAGAGCTTCCTGTACTATCTTGCTGCGAAATAGACACTCTCGTGTACGGCTGCGCGAAGCTGGTAGAGACCGGCCTGGTCCTGCGTGACGTCCATCTTCTTGCCGTCGGGCAGCGTGGCGCGGATCGTGCCGTCGTCGTTGAAGCGGAAGAGCTCCTTCAGGGCGCCATTGTCCTTGTAGTTCCAGCTCTTCTCCTTCTTGTTATATACCAAGTAGGACTTCTCGCCGTTGGGGTCCGTTATCTCATAACCGTTCTTGAGCGTCTTCACGGCATACATCCTGCCGTCCTGACCCATCACTTCCTTCGTCTCTCCCACATGGGCAATGACCTTGCTGTCAGTCCAAAACTCCACCGTGTTGAGCACCAGGAGGTCGGCCAAGCCACAGACGGCGTAGGCGGGACTGATCAAGATGAAGACCAGCTCGTTGACAAACTTGTTACTCAAGCCCTTGTTCCAGTCCAACAGTTTGTTGGTCAGTCCGAAAGAGCCGATACATGAACTCAAGGTCACCGCGCCTACCAACAGGGCGAGAACAGTTTTCATTGCGGTTTTTCTCATTTTCAAATCGCTTATTTGTTACCAATAGATTTATCGCTGCAAATATATGACTTTTTTCGCATATACCGCAAAGATCAAGCTATATTATTAGTCGGGTGGTATAAAAAAGTCGATTCTTCCTGCGCCTGACCGTGAGCTGCTGCCGCATGTTAGCCGTCGTTTTGCCGTGGCTACACAGCCGCCATACAGCTCGTCACGCCGAGGGCCGTGGCGATGGCCGTGAGAATCGAGATGGCGGTCTGAATGACGAAGCGCCATACCTGTCTTTTCTTTTCATCCATGATTCAAGTTTCGCAAGTTCCTTAGCTTGCTATCTTTTGTTCATAAATCTGTATAAAATGCTGAAGTTTATCAGAACGGTTGATAAGAGCCTCGAAGATTTTCTCGTCCTCGATCTCAAAACACTGAGCGATCTCGCTGACAATGTCTACGATCATTCCCCAGATGCGTTCTGTTATGGTAAGTTCTGCGGAGTTTCGAGTCACTTCACGGAAGAGTCCGCCTATAGTCTCATAGGAAGAGAATCGTCTTGCCGTGGCAAGTATGTTGTACTGCATGGCAGTGATTGCGGTACATGCAATCTGGGAAGCAAAGTTGCGCATCTGATACTTGCCAAGCCCAAGATTGCCTTTGCTATCCTTGAACACGACCTCCAGAGACCAACGCATGGAATAGATGCGGTAGGCTTCCTTGAATTCAAGTTCCGTGTTAGTTGTAATCAGTGCGTTCCATTCAGACTTCTTGTTCCTTTTGGTAAAGAACAAGCGTACCTTACGACCTGCGAACTCAACATCCACGGTGACGTAGTAGCAGCCAAGATTACGGCTAAACTTGCGTCCCTTCTTGGGATGGTCAAAAAGAGCAACGAGAGCCTTGGCGGTATAGTCCTTTGCGGTTGTAATGGTACTTCGTCTTGCCCATCTTGATCATACCAAGGTAGTGGCACTTGATATGGCGGGAGGTAACGAATCTGAATAACCTCAGCGCAGGCGAACCAGCTATCTGCGAGGATGTAATCAAAGTGTATTTTTCGGAGATGAGACGCTTTATCATCTCTATCATGAGCTTTATCTTGCTCTCGTCATACTCCTTTGATACGCTTTGCTGTATGGCTGTCCTCGTTACGTTCCTTCTTGAACCGAGCGTCAAGCTGTTTCTGCTTCAGGTTGTACGTCCCCTTCTTTCCTTTCTCACCAACAAGGCAGAAGTCCATGAGCATCTGAGTCGCTCCGTCCGTAATGCCGAGGAACAACCCTTTGAAGCCGAGAATCATCTTGTGCTCAACATGAGAGAACACCTTTCCAATCATCTCTGTCTGGATGCCTCGCTTTGGATAGTCCGTATCGTCAACCATCAGACACACGGGAGTATTAGCATCCCTCTCTGTGCTTGCCTGTGTCTTGCGCCAAAGCTGGGTTGTGATATTGGCGAGGATCTTACGCCAGTCATAGTCCTCTCTGGAAAGAAAACGATAGAATACGTCCTTACCGCAGTCGGCAATGCCGCATAGGGACGAAGCTGAATAGTTAAACGCATTCTTGATCATGAAACAAGGAAACAACAACAATAGCTGTAGCACCTGCAGCTGCGAGTATTTGCAGTTGCATCTGCTTTCCTCTCCGAAGAGCCTTTTCTCCGAGAGATTTAACATTCGTGTTATGTCCATTATCTGGTTCATTGCACTCGTGGCATCATTTTCTTTGAAATATTTGCCGATTTCTGAAATAAAACTCTTACCTTTGCTCATGGGTATGGAAGTATTTGTGATTTGTTTTTTGGTCACTACAAATTTACAAAGTTTTTGCCACATAAGCAAACTTCTATACCCTTTTGTTTTAGGTAGTTACGTTGTATTTTATTAACTTGCGAAACTTGAAATCCATGATTTTTCTTTTCGTTTAAGGGTTTGATAAATGAAGTCTTTTCTCTCATTTCTTTGACAATGTTAGGACATGCTAAGAAGACAACTGATACAACTTTTACAATATTTTACAACAAAGTTTGCTTTGTACACTCAATATCCTCAATGTCATTAGGTTGAGTTAAGAAAACAACTAAAACAACCTTTACAACAAGTAACAACGCTTCGCCAGGATATTGCCTCTTCGAGGCAGAAGGTTGCTTGTAGAGAAACAACATTTTACAACGCTTCGCCTTGCTCACACAACCTGACGCATTTCCTGCATAGTATTGTCCGCTTAGCCATGTGTCCCCGCGAAGCTGTTCCATTTCATGGCACTCTTTCTCGCCATGGCATAACTTGAGCAAGCTCAATTCTGCGCATGTCCCCGCGAAGCTGTTGTATCTTGTTGTTTACCTTGCAGAAGGCTTGTTACACGCGTAGCGTGTGTTTGTCCCCGCGAAGCTGTTTGTTCATAGTTGTAAATGTTGTTTTTGTTGTTTTCCATCCTCAGCAGGCGCATAGGGAGAGGGCGAGATGGCAAGGGTCTTCCCTATCGCGTGGCGAAGTTCCTTTAGACGGCGCCTTGGGCGGGTGGCCCGTGGGAAGCCCTGGGGCTTCGCCCTCCCCTTTACGCAGGGCGGGTGGCAGGTTCAGCGGTTTTCAGAGAGGCCGTGAGGCCCTGCCGACCCGTCCCATGGCGTTTAATCGCCCAGCGTGCCGCCGCCCTGGTCTCCGCCGCTACTCTGGTCTCCGCCGCCCGTGGTGTCCGTCTTGAAGGTGGCCGTGAGGGTGAGGTCGGAGGTGAGCTTCACCGTGCGCGGATTCTGCGTGCTGCCGTCGCTCCACTTGTCGAAGGCGAAGCCGGTCTTCGGCGTGGCTCGGACGGTCTGCGTGCTGCCCTCGTCGAAGGTGCCGCCGCCCGAGACGCTACCCTGGCTCTCGTTGGCCGAGCGGACCGTCAGCGTGCGCTTCTTCGGCTGCGTCGTGCCGCCCGGGTTGGAGGGGCTTCCAGGGCTGGAGGGGTCTCCATCCGGGTTGATGGGCGCGGAGATATCGACGTTGGTCTTGCCCTCCTTGATGGCCTTGAGGACTGCTGCCTGGGCCGAACGGGTCGCTACGAGGTTGAACTCGGCGTCGGCGAGGAGGTTGCGGAACTCGCTGCCCGGCTCCCAGCAGACCGTGACGCGCTGGATGTTCTGCGAGCTGAACTTCTCCGCCGTCTCCGCGCCCTTGCTGCTGAGCGCTACGGAGAAGTCGCCGAGCTCGCCGAGGCGGATCTTCTTGCCCTCCAGCAGCTGCTCGCGCATGCAGTCGACTGCCATGTAGAGGATCGCCATGATGTCGGCGCGGGAGTAGGTCGTGCCGTGGTCGGCGATGTGGCGGGCAAACTTCTCGATGCCCATCACCTCGGTGTACTGTGCCGTGGCGAAGTAGTTGGTGACGACGGTCCCGACGAGTGCCTCGTCCTTGGGGTCGGGCGTCTTGCCCTCGGCCTTGGCCTGGTTGATACGCGTCTTGGCCTGGTTGATCTCGAAGAGATTCGGGTTGACGGCTCTTGCCGTGATGCTGTAGTTGATCGTAAGCGTGTCCGCGATGCAACCTTGCTCAGCATCTTTCAATTCTTTACCTTTGCCGCGCGAATATAATATCACCAATATGACAGCAGCAAAACGATACGAAAGTGTATGGAATGCGTTCTTAAACGAACTGTCCCATAATCCTACGGCCACTCTGACTTCTTTTCTAAAAAGATGTAATGTTAGACAGGGCAGAATGAAGCGATGGATGGAAAACAACGGACTGTCCGTAAAGGAAGCCAAGAAGCGCCTTCGTGACTGTCAGCACGATGGCATTGGGGACCCAATGTCACCCTTGTCCGAAGATTCTGGCAGTCTGTTCCTGCCAATGGCTACAGACAAGCCCGCCCCACGATCCGAGTCCTGCGACATACTCTCTGGAGTAAGCCTGACATTCCCCGACGGTACCCAAGTGAACATAAAACGTGGTAGCGCGCAAGCGGTCATGTCGTTTCTCAAACTTTACCAAAGGGAGGACCTGCCATGTTTGGACTGAATGAAGGAATGCGCTACTATGTCTGCCAGCGCTATGTGAGAATGAACCTGGGGATAAACGGCCTCTACAAGTTGGTGTCGCAGGAGATGGACCTGCCCCCGCTAAGCGGAGCCGTATTCATCTTCTTCAGCAAAAACCGGCAGCAGGTGAAACTCCTGCGTTGGGACACGGACGGCTTCACGCTATATCAGAAACGTCTGGAAAGAGGGACCTTCGAGATACCCTATTTCAATATTGGCAAGAAGGCATGCGTAATACCCTACAAGACCCTGTCCGCCATACTGAGCGGAATATCGTTGAGATCAATAAAATATCGCAAGAGACTGAACATAGATGGTTCCGCGCTCGCAAGTTACTGATAATCAGTATTATTTTTGATAAAAATAGATAACATTATCTTTGGTAGTCTCGTCTTTTTTTTCGTACCTTTGTAGTATGAAAAAAGACGAGATGATCGCATTGTTGCAGCAGCAAATTTCCTTTTTGCAGCAACAACTCCGGGAGGCGAACCGCAAGGCGGACGCCCTCCTGAAGGAGGTCGCGTCTTTGAGAAACCTTCTTGAGCGCAAATCGGAGGAAGAGGCCAAGCAGAAGCGCGTAATCAAGGGGCTCGCCAAGATATCACAGAACAAATCGGAGAAGCAACCATCGGCGCCTTCGTCCCAAGAGGCAGTGCCAGGGCAGCCTTCGGAGAAGAAGGAGCGCGCCCATACCAACAACGGCGCGAAGCGCAAGCAGCACCTGGAGGTGGAGGTGGTCGAGGAGAATGTCGACCCTGAGGACCCGCGCTTCAACAAGGACCTGGCAAGACTGTACAAGACAAGGGACGTGATACGCTACGAGCTCATCCCCATGCGCTTCATCAAGAAGGTATATCACGTGCGGACGTATACCCAGAACGACGAATATTTCCCGGGCAAGGCTCCCGACGCGCCGTTCCTCAACTCGCAGTACGACGGCTCGTTCATCGCGGGCATGGCACAGCTCAGGTACATGTACGCAATGCCGGTGGAGAGAATCGTGAAGCTCTTCAACGACAACGGTTTCGACATGGACAAGGGAACGGCGCATGGCCTGCTCCGAAAGACGGAGAGGCTTTTCGAGAACCTTTACCATGTGCTCGGCGACGCCATCAAGGAGGACACATACATCGCCGGCGACGAGACATACCACAGGGTACTTGTTGATACCAAAAACAAGAACGGAAAAGGAATAAAGAAAGCCTACGTGTGGGTGGTGGCGGCAGTGAACACAGGACTTGTATACTACTTCTATCATGACGGCTCAAGAAGAGAGGATATCATACTGGATTACATAAAGGGCTACCGAGGAGCCTTCCAGTCAGACGGCTTCTCCCCATACCGCAAAATGGCAAAGTGGCTCTTGCGCCTGGCCTGCTTCCAGCATGTGAAGAGAAAGCTTCTCGACTGCGGGGACGATTTCGACACCAAGGTCATAGTGCGCCTCGCCAACTACATTTACCACCAGGACCACAAGCACATAATCGGGGTGGACGGCTGGACGGAACGTGACCACTACAAATGGCGGCAACAATATGCGCTGCCCGTCATGCGGATTATAAGGAAAAAAAGCTAGAGCGCATGGCCGCGGACAAGTCTCTCTTGCCCAAGACGGAGAAGTATGATGCCGTACATTACATGCTCAACGAGTGGGATGGCCTGATGAACATCTTTACAAGAGGTGACTATCATCTGGACAACAATCTCGTGGAAAGACTCAACAGGTATATTTCGTTATCCCGGAGAAACTCACTGTTCTTCGGGTCGCATACTGGTGCAAGGCGGGCTGCCATGTTCTATTCGCTCGCATGCTGATGCAGGTTGCAAGGTGTCAACTTCTTTAAATATATATCAGATATCATAAACAAGGCGGCAGCGATGCCACCACGAACACCGCTAAGCAAGTATCGGGACCTGCTGCCTGATAGGTGGAAACAAAAAAATATCGCTCAAGAATAGAAACTTGAGCGATATTTTTTTGACGCATAGATACTAGCATCGCGGACACGCTTACAGTTGATCATTGCGTTTAAGGTGTTTAAAGGTGTTCAAAAATGGAGACCTTGCGATGGTAGCTTAGGACCGGCGCCGCTATTTGTTTGTCCCTCGCTCCTGTCGTAAGAAAAGCCCGTCGCGGACCCTCTATGGGTTTGTTCCGCAAGCCTCGTATCTGGGTGCAAAGTTACGAAGAATATTTCATACCTCCAAATAAAATCACAAATATTTTCCAACTTTTTTCGTCTTAAAGGAAATGGCACATAGCAAAGCTATGTGAACAACTAACTACCGCTATGAATATCCTTTACATATAATTCTGATTCGAGAATATAGAAAGCGAAGTGGAAAACTCTAAACGTTATTATGTTATTATGTTATTATGTTATTACAAAGAAGATCTTCCCCTTCAACTATTCTCTTCAACAACACCATGCAACTCTCTATGTATATGAGACTTACAACAAATGCAACAATACTGAAAGCTCTTCCCCGCCCATTCGCTGATAACATTTACCACTTTCGACGACTAAGCAAGAAATTTCCTCGCTTACTCTCCTCCACCTCAAAAAAACAGGGGGGAGCGAAGAGATTCCAAGAAAATGCGCAACTTTGTGGGATCGTTTGACTGCATCGACAAGCTAAAAACAGGACCGCATCAGTCGCTACTGCCCCAAGAAATCGGAAAGGCAGCAAGCTATTAACACTACAAATAGTGATTAAAAAATCATGACAAAACAAGAATTGACAAGACTAACTAATGAGGAATAAGAAAATGGAACAGATAAGCACAAAGATATAACGAGGCTGTACAACTTACCAAGTCAGCCATCTTGCAAAATCAGTTGGATGCGGCTAAGGCTGTCAACCAACAGATGCTTGCGCTCTACTATGGTGTGGGATACCTCCATTAGCGTGAGGGGCTTCAAAGTAACGAAAGGAAGGGTGTGTACCATGCTCAGCCGATGGGAGCAGCAGGGAATGGTCGAGCGACTCGACAGAGGGGTGTACAAGAAATCGTACAGGCAAGAGGTGTTGTAACCATACCAACAACCTTACGAACTTACAAACTTACGAACTTACATTAAGAGTTCGCGCATCCCACTTCGGGCTCTCCAGTCACAAACTAGTCGGAAAAAACCAGCCAGCAAACGCAAGTTCAACATAGAACTGCAATTCCAGGTACAGGCGTAGCCTAATAATCTATACCTGAAAGCACCGAGGGGGTTGGGGGTGGCGAAAACGGAGCATTCCCACCCACTCGGGATAGTTGTATCCACTCACTTTCGATGCGGAAAAGGGGTTAAAAGAGGCTTAAAAAACGGAGCATTGCCGTTCACCAGCTGCGAAGGTGTGTGGCAGACCACCTAACAAGAACATGTGCGACAAGATGATTGTTTCTCGCTTTGTAAGCAAAAAACGCACTAAGTCCTATTAGCTGCGGATTTGAGGTACACGAGAAAGTACATCTACGAAATGCTCGTTTAACATAAGCTGTCAAGAATCTTAGTGATATTGTCTATATATGAATGTTCATTTCTATGAAGCAAGTCTATATTATCGTCTGCATTAACTATATCCAGATTAACAAGTCCAATGCGATGGTTCTTATTATGGGTATATACATGAATATCATTATCCTGACATGCTACCGGTGAGGTAAACAGGCCAACAATATTTTGATCTTCATTACCATAATGATGAAGATATGTTGTCATTTGATAAAGGTCCTCACGACCTACTCCATATACAGCAGATTTTCCAAATTGCGTATAATCCTTATATTTTGCATCTATTATCATCAAGATTTTTCCATTTTGCTCTATTATAATGTCTGGCCTAATCTCACGCATACCACCTTCAAGAAGGCTCTCTCCAAATCCCATATTGGGTGAATATACATGATATTTAGATGGAAGATTGTTCTGCAATAGTTTTAAAAGATACATTTCCCAAAGACCTGCAATATCTACGAAATAAGAAACATCACTATTTACACTATTGCAAGTTGACGATTCAGCTTTATGGTTCGCCAAAATAATGCGACTTAATTCCATAACAGGCTTATATGGGGCATTTAACCTTGTATATCTAATGTCATCTATTTCGTGTACATCCATTATACCAGAGCTAACGCTCATTGAACTTAGATATTTATCGTAAGCCTCAAATTCAGCAACTAGTGAGGACAGCCCTTTATTCTTAAGCAGATTATATATAGTACGTATAACTCTGTTTATAAAATTGTCCATAGATAGTTTTTTATATGAACAATAAAATCGAGTGGCATCACAAAGATTTGCACGAATATGCTTGGCTATTGCTAAATGTCCGCGATAATTTTTCTGATTTTTAGTAATAGTAATGTATTCTTTGGGAATTTGTCCTGTTGTTAGTGCTCTATTGAGCATTGCTTTCCAGAGAAGCGCAATTAACCAATAAGAATTGTTTTGGGTGTTAAACGAAATCTCTGATTGTCCATAGGGTATATAAATGTTTGTGGCATAGCTAACGAGATAATTAAAAATGTTACCAAACCTTGGGTTTATTATAATAGCATAGCCGTCATGAGAATATCTACCTATGTAATGTGAGGAATAGAAATGGCATTCATTCACTACTTTATATCCTCTTTTTTCTTCGTATGATTTTATTTCGTACCATACCGGAGATTCTATCTCTGACCTTGGATTGTATGTTTGAAGATTTACAATTTCCAGTTGACCATCTACAATCTTCTGTTGAAGTTGGTCAACCGTATTCATATAAGCAGCACAATGTTCATGATACCGCTTTGTGATTCCGTCTTGGAAATTGCTATCTTGTAATATTAAACTCATACTAACGGTTTTGTGAATTCATTCTTTCGTTCCTCTAAGCATCTGATCACCTCTGAATCTTCAATTCTATTGCCTAAGAATTCTTCCAATAAAGGTTCCAGATGATATTCCCATAGTTTCTCCAGATCAAATGATGTTATAATTTGTACAGGGTCAGACTCATTGCATTTTGCGAGGAAATCTTTGATTTTACCGTAATAAGCATGGCCTATCTGGTAATCAACTCCAAGTTGAAGCCTGCTATTTGGTCTTGAAATATGTTCATTAAGATCTCTACATCTAGCGATGAAATTCGTCAAACAAGATTCTTCAATATTATAATCTGACAAAATAGTTTCCAATACTTGTAATTGAGGCATAATCTTAATAAAGCCAAATCTCCTACGAAGTGCCAGATCAAAAGTAACGAGACTCTTGTCAATGCTATTCATCGTACCGATGATGTAAACGTTTGATGGAATAACAAACAACTCTTGGAAGTTTGGAATGGAAATTGGTTCATCTCTGTACTCAAGAGCATACATCAATTCACCAAACACAGAAGACAAATCAGCTCTGTTAATCTCATCAATTACAATAATGAACTTTTTGGATACATTTTCAGCTTTGGATGCTTCATCACATATTTTTTTGAAAATTCCTGTCTTTAAGGTGTACGACAAAGAGCCACTGGCTAGACATGGACTTATACCACCGATGAAATCTTCATAAGTATACCCGTTGGCGGAATTAATTTAAGTTGATAAACATGAGTAAAAAGTTGTACATGTCGCTGATTTTTAGTAACTTAGTGGTGTTCAAAACATTAAGTTCAAAACCATCGTATGTACAACCTTTATACAAAATTCGTCAAAATACTCGGAGATATGCAAGCAATTCTCTGAAAATCTCGTCAATGAATCTGGTAATGTTCCACGTCGTGGTCCTGTTCCCAAGTTTTCGGATTTGGAAGTGGTGGCGCTATCCCCGACGGCAGAGACCGAGAGCATTGATAGTGAGAAGTGGTTGTTCGACTATAAATTGCAAGAATACAAGGACCGCATTCCCAATCTCATATCAAGGAGACAGTTCAATGACCGCAGGAAGAAAACGGCAGGCCTGTGTGAGGAACTGCGCAAGCGGGATTGCCATGGAAATGGATGGCGGAGAGGAACAATTCTTTTGTTGACTCCAAGCCGATAGAGGTTTGTAGGGGTTGCAAGAGGAAAACGTTGCAAGATGGGACGTACCGGCAATTTCTCGCAAGCTCCCGACTTCGGCTTCTGTGCTTCGCAGAACACTTTTTTTATTTTGGTTATAAGTTACACGCTCTCTGTGGGTTAAGTGGAGTTATCCATTCCTATGATCTGTCAAAGGCAAGTGTGGCTGACCTCCATTATATGAAGGATGTAAGACATACTTATCACGACTGTAGCATCTATGGTGACAAAGGGTATATTGGAGCTGACGTACAGCTTGACTTGTTCGAAACCGCACACATAAGACTGGAGTGTCCGTATCGGCTCAACCAAAAGGACTGGAAACCGACATTCATTCCGTTTGCAAAGGCAAGAAAGAGGATTGAGACAATATTCTCACAACTTACAGACCAGTTCTTGGTCATCAGAAACTACGCGAAAAATAACGAATGGTTTGTTTGCCGAATCATTGGCAAAAATTAGTGCACTTACCATTCTGCAATACGTAAACTTCATTAACGACAAGCCCATTGGCAGAATTAAGTATGCACTAAATTAATTCCGCCAACAGGTTAAGTATAGTTCGGATGAAACTGGACCAAAGCCCAGGCTCCTTTCTCTTTGATTGATACATCACCATTAAACTTATAGTCTTTTAAATCTTTGTTAGAAATATCAAGTTTGCTACAGATAAGTTCTTTTGCAGTATATGTTTTTCCAGTTCCTGGAGGACCATACAGAATAATTGCTTTGTTGCCTGTTTCTAACAGTTCCTGTATATTTTTCATCTGCTGATCTTGAATCATGACAATGGAAATTAGCTGAGACATTTCTTTCCAGAAATCCTCACCTTGCTCATCGTCAGGAATCATATTCTTAATCGCAGATGAATACATACTCCAACCACCATTAGTACCTGTAAAGTCTATGATGTCTTGTCCAAGATCAGAATCAGGAGCATATTTAATTTGGGAGTCTTCTTGTAAGACTAAATTTTTATATGCCATCAAACTTACTGGGTGCAAAACATCATGTGTCCACATATAAAAGAATTTATATGGGAATCTGTATCTCAGAGCCTCTTTCTGTGACTCTTCTGCTTGCTTATCATCTGAATAATATGAAGAATTTGGCCATCTAAGAACCAACTTAGATTGATCACATTGGAATGTATCATTAGAAATATCTTTTATAGTGTTTATCACATTAAAGAAATAATTGTTGTCAGCAAAATGAGACGATGGATGACGTATCTGCCCTGTACTGGTTAACGATTTATTATCACTCAAACCAGTCGAACTATTAGAAATAATACGATATTCGTCCTTCATTATATGTTTATCGTCCATGGTAAATCCACCAAGAAGACATCCTATCTTGGTAATTAAATCTGTGAATTGATCTGGAAAACGTTCACACATAATTTCTATACCACCGAAAGCATAATTTGCAGTCATTTTATCTTCTTTGCAAGAGAAATAGCTGTCTACAGAAGGATAAGTTCCATCCTTCAGTATGATTTCTGTCCCATTTAAGGTATAGACCTTAGCTTCTTCGTCAAATGAAATATTACAATCTGCAATTTCCTTAAACAGAGATGCAACTTCTTTGTATCGTTTTATGATACTTGCATTAATTGGATTATTAAAAATCTGCTCTCTATTTTTCCAAAGTGCAATAAGTTTTTCTTTTGTAAGTCTCATTATATCTTCTCCGTTATTGTTAACAACTAATTGAATATAATATCTTTAACGCGATAGCAGCACAGGTCTCCGCACAATCCACACGAGCTTTGTTGGTTTGGTTCAGTGCCATATTCGTGTATTACATTTATATAGATAACGTTTCGGCTGCAAAGATATTACTTCGGTGTGTGTCTTTTTACGTTCATACTATTATAATCACCTCCTTGTAAAGCGAAAAAACGTATTTCTGCTATCTATCTCTATTGAAGATTTTATCTATGGATGGATAAACCCTTCTTCGGTTTCGTAAGGAATAATTGTAAAATATAGATTACCATTCAGCAAAGCAGATAGGTTTGATTTTCTTTTGTCGTAGAAAATGTAAACTGATAATTCCACGTGAATTCAACCGTCCAACTCCATTGCCGTTAACGCTCAAAAAGAGGGATGGGGACAAAAAAACAAAAAGTTTTCAAAATTATACCATTAGGTATAATACCTTTGGGTATAATTTTGTATCTTTGCAGAGAGCCAAACATAAAGCATTATGAACAAGATACCATTCGAATATGGTTCTATCGCCGAAAACGAGTATTTCATTGATAGGATCGAAGACAGAAGAGACCTCAAGACTTTCCTTGGAGGAGGCATCAATGTGATGCTGATTTCTCCAAGACGATGGGGGAAATCCTCCCTTGTCAAAGCTGCCATGGAAGAGCTGAAACAAGAACAGAAAGACGTGAGAGTCTGCTACTTGGATGCCTTCAAGATTTTCTCAGAGGAAGAATTCTACAACAAGTTTGCAAGCGCTGTCCTCCAGGGTGTCTCTTCCACAATGGAGAAAAGATGGGCCGACATCGTGAAATTCATCCAGACCATATCACCAAGTCTTACCATCAGCAGCGACCCAGTGAACGCCGTAGAAGTAAACCTAAGTTTCAAGCCTTTGAAGGAAAGCGCCGAGGAGATACTCAATCTTCCTGAAAAAATAGCCAAGGCAAAAGGCATCCATGTCATTGTCTGCATTGACGAGTTCCAGCAATTGGCAAACCTGCCCGACTGGAAGCGACTGGAGGGAACCATGCGTTCGGTCTGGCAGGGACAACACAGCACGACGTACTGTCTCTATGGAAGCAAACGCCACATGATGATGGACATATTCGGCAACTCGAAAAATCCATTCTATCGTTTTGGACAAATGATGACATTGAAGAAGATTGCCAAAGAATACTGGAAGCCCTTTATCCACGACAGCTTCTACAATTACGGTAAGTCTATCAGCGACGACATAATAGAAAAAATCTGCAACACCGTGCAATGCCACTCCTGGTACATGCAGCAATTCTGCTTTCTTATTTGGACTCGCACGGCAACAAAAGTCACAGAAGAAATCTACCAGTCACAACTCACCAAGCTCTTGGACACCAATGCCGACATGTTCATCACCGATATAGACAGCATGCCAGCCTCCCAGATAGCATTTTTGCGTGCCGTCTGCATGGGAGAGACTCATTTCAATGCCCAGACGGTAGTAGCAAAATACGGGCTTGGCGCGCCACGCACCATCACCAAAAACAAAAAGACTCTTGTAGAAAGAGACTTCATCGAGAAGTCGGGCGATGTTTTCAAGATGGTTGACCCCGTCTTCGAATTGTGGTTCAAACGGGAATACTGCAACGTACCACCCCTGCTGAAATATTGACAAAACCAGCACGCATGTATTTCTTCCGACACAACTTGCCGTTCCATTCTTGTCCGAGCAACGACTACCTAAAAAAATAAACGCCTTGAAAATCAAGGCGTTTACTTACTTTTAGTTGCGGAGGCAGGACTCGAACATGCGACCTCCAGGTTATGAGCCTGGCGAGCTACCAACTGCTCCACTCCGCGATGTAACCATAAGCAATCGAATCGGTGTGACCAAAATCTCAATTGCGGGTGCAAAGATACGGCTTTTGGTCGAAACCACCAAATTACGGAACGAAATAATGAAAGATTTAACAGTTATTTAACACATCCATACTTGCTACAGTCGCAAGCCCCCAGCATTTTTGCGACAAACAGAATCCAAAATCAAGACAACACCTATATATAATAAGGAGTATACCAAAGTAAAAAAGAGAATATCAGCGTATCCTCGCCGAGGAACCAAAAAAAAATGAGTACTTTTGTACCATCATTTACCAAAACAGACAAGAGGCTATGAAGAAATCAGCATTACTCGGCATGTGTCTTGCCGCCATCCTCTCTGCAGGGACCCTGCCGGCAAGCGCCCAGTCGCATTCGCCCTCCACGCAATGGCACTGGAACAAAGGAAAAATCATGATAGACAGCCCCGAGCGCCCCGCAGGACAGAAGGACGTGATCGGGCTGACGCTGCCGAAGATGAAGACGGTGCGCATCGGTTTTGTGGGACTGGGAATGCGCGGTCCCGACGCCGTGGCCGACTTCGCCCTGCTCCCGGCGTGGAGATCGTGGCGCTCTGCGACTTTGAGGAGCCGCGCGCAGCCAAGCTCAACGAGACCCTGCGCAAGCACGGACTGGCGCCCGCAGCCATCTATTCGGGCGTCAAGGGCTACGAGGCGCTCTGCAGCCGCGACGACATTGACCTCGTCTATATCGCCACAGACTGGGAGCATCACGCCGTCGTGGCACGATGTGCGCTGGAGCACGGCAAGAACGTGGCCGACGAGGTGCCATCGGCCATGAACCTGGAGGAGTGCTGGCAGCTGGTGAACCTCGCCGAGCAGAAGCAGCTCAACTGCATGATCCTGGAAAACTGCTGCTACGACTGGTTTGAGATGCGAACGCTCAACATGGCGCAGCACGGCGTATTCGGAGAAATACTGCGCGCACAGGGCGCATACATCCACAACCTCGACGACTTCTGGGACTACTACTGGAAGAACCCCGACGGATCGGATCCCGACCAACTGGGATGGCGACTGAAATACAACCGCGACAACCGTGGCGACCTCTATGCCACGCACGGACTCGGACCAGTGGCGCAGGCCCTTGACATACACCGCGGCGACCGCATGGTGACGCTCGTCTCCATGGACACGAAGAGCGTGCACGGCAAGGAACTCGTCGAGGCCAAGACGGGCAAGCCCTGTGACAACTTCCGCAACGGAGACCACACCACGACGCTCATACGCACGGAGAACCAAAAGGTGATAGAGCTGCAGCACGACGTGATGAACCCGCAGCCCTACAACCGTCTCTACCAGCTCACGGGCACGCGGGGCTTTGCCAACAAGTATCCCATCGAGGGATACGCCCTCGACAGCAAGCAGCTCTCGGCAAGCGGCGTGCAGCCGAAGGTGGACAACCTCAGCACACACAGTTTCATGCCCGAGGCGGAGCGCAAGGCGCTGGAGGAGAAGTATGACCATCCGATCCTGAAGAAGTTTGGCAAACTGGCCAAGGAGGTGGGAGGCCACGGCGGCATGGACTTTGTCATGACGGCGCGCCTGGTCTATTGTCTGCAGAACGGACTGCCGCTCGACATGGACGTGTACGACCTGGCGGAGTGGTGCTCGATAGCGGAGCTCAGCGCCCTGTCGCTGGACAACGACTGCGCACCGGTGGCAGTACCCGACTTCACGCGCGGCCTGTGGAACCGACAGAAGGGCTACAGACACGCCTACGCCTCGGCCGAGGAGGAAGCGGCCACGGAGGCCACGGCCAACGCCTTCACCAAGGCCTACAAAGGAAGCCCACGGCCAAACTGAGGCTCTGGGAGCTCTACGACAAGGTGGCGCAGGCCAAGAGCGAGACGGCCCGAAGAAAGGCGCAGGCAGCGCTCGACAAGGCCACGGCGAAGGCCAAGGCCATGGCTGCCAAGGCTGTGGAATAGAACGAAGGGCAGGCGCCCAGCGCGCCCGCCTCAACACAGAAAGCATGAGCAACATCAAGATCAGAAAGGGATTGTTCGACACGCAGCTCGAACTGGAGCACGCGGCCGTCATGGCGGGATTTCCGTCGCCGGCGGACGACTATCGCCACGACACGCTGGACTTCAACAAGGACTACATCCGCCACCCCGAGGCGTCGTTCTATGGCGACGTGGAGGGCGACTCGATGAAGGACGCGGGCATCTTCGACGGCGACCGCGTGATCATAGACCGGGCCGTGGAGCCACACAATGGATCGATCGTCGTCGCCTTCGGAACGGGGAGTTTACGATGAAATATCTCGACCTCACCCACAGGCGCGAGGAGGATATATCGAACTGCGCCCAGCCAACGACGCCTACCCCGTCTTCAAGATCAGAGAGGAGGACCACTTTGAGGTGTGGGGCGTGGTGGTCCACCTGATCAGAACCTTCGAAAAGGCGTAGGCCCGTTGGGGGAAAAGAAGCCCTGGGGGAAAGAAAAAGCCCAACAAGGGAAAGAGATGCCCAGCGAGAAAAAAGAGGAGAAAAAAGGAGAGAAAAAGAATCGACGACATGTACGGCATCATCGACTGCGACAACTGCTACATCTCGTGTGAGCGGGTTTTCCGTCCAGACCTGGAGGGAAAACCCGTGGTCGTATTGTCCAACAACGACGGCTGCGTGGTGGCCAGGAGCAACGAGGCCAAGGCGCTGGGAGTGAAGGCGGGAACACCCCTTTTCCAACTCAGGCAGCAGTTTCCGAAGGACCAGATAGCGGTCTTCTCCTCCAACTATGAGCTCTATGGCGAGATGACGGCCCGCGTGGTCTCCATCATCAAGCAGGAGGCTCCGGCCTACTTCCGCTACTCCATCGACGAGTGCTTCGTCTATTTCCAAGACCTGGAGGGAGTGGACCTGAAGGCCTGGGGCGAGCAGCTGCACAGAAAGATCAGACGCTGGGTGGGAATGCCGGTGAGCGTGGGCGTAGGACCCAACAAGACGCTGGCGAAGGTGGCAAGCCACTTTGCAAAGAAATACCCAGGCTATCACCACTGCTGCCTGATAGACAGCGAGGAGAAGCGCGAGAAGGCGCTGGGCCTCTACCTGGTGGAGGAGGTGTGGGGCGTGGGCAGGCGCTACGCGGCCAAACTGGCGGCCTATGGGGTGAGGACGGCCCTCGACTTCGCCAGGCTGCACGACGACTTCGTGAGGGCCCATTTCAACAACATCGTGATCTACCGCACGTGGGCGGAGCTCAACGGCAAGGACTGCGTGCCGAACGAGGAGTATGCGAAGAAGAAGAGCATCTGCACGAGCAGGAGCTTCGACGGGATGGTGGCGGACCTCGACACGCTGAGCACACACGTGGCCAACTATGCGGCACGGTGTGCGGAGAAACTGAGGGCGCAGCACAGCGTGGCCTCGGTGGTGGGGGTATTTCTCCATACCAATTCCTTCAGGGAAGACCTCGGCCAGTATTGGAACTTCGAGGAGACGAGGATCCTCACGCCCACCCACTCCACCGCCACGCTGGTGCAGACGGCCAAAGGCGTGCTGAGGAGGATCTTCCGGCCGGGCTACCAATACAAAAAGGCAGGCGTGATCGTCATGGGCGTCTCGCCCGAGAGCCCAGTGCAGCAGGACCTCTTCGACGTGACGGCAGACCAATACGGCAAGGCAAGGGCCCTGGACGAGGCCCTCGACCGCATCAACCGAACCTACGGATCGGAGACGATCGTGCTGGGGGCGCAGCAGTACACCCGCCAGGGGGGAGAGGGAAAAGCAGGCGTCTTCGCCGACGCCATCAAGCACGAATACAAGAGCCCCAACCCCACCACAAGGTGGTGTGACATCATCAAACTCAAGGCGGGAGACAAAGAGTAGATACGAAGATACAGCAAAGGACTTTATAATCTCTTTAACTTGTTCACGAAGGAAGTAGATGTATGGGCAATCTATGATAATAGCGAATACAAGCGTGAGAGAATTGCTTTCGGCGGCAGAAACATCAAATTAGTCGTCAATAATATTGATAAATTTAAAAAAATCAAGAACTATGTCAGATAAAGAGGTTGAAGAATACATCAAAAGATTGGACGAAGGCCTTGCTTTAGCCGAACAGGAAATGCTTCAAGACAAGGCTTCTCGCAACGAGACGATAGTCTATTCTGATGGTCATGGCAACATAAAACGCGCTTTGGCATCAGATGTTCTTGCCAAGATATCCAAGGATTAAGTCTGCCTGACGTATTCGTTGGACGACCTTGAATTAATCGGTAAAAACAAAGGAAAAAGGGCGGCTATTACGCATTTTTTGTACCTTTGCAGTAACATAACAAAGGATAGAGCATGAAACAGACAAAAATAGTATGCACCATCAACGACCAGCACTGTGAGCAGGACTTCCTTCGCCATTTGTTCTTCGCCGGCATGAACGTCGTGAGAATGAACACGGCCCACGCCACACCGGAGGGCATCCGCAAGATCATCCGCAACACAAGGGCCGTCACACCACATCTCGCCCTGCTGATAGACACCAAGGGACCCGAGGTGAGAACGACGGGCGTCAAAGAGCCCATAGCATACAAGACGGACGAGCAGGTGGCCATCAGCGGCCATCCCGACACGGAGACGACCCACGACCACGTGTGCGTCTCGTGCACCAGCTTTGCCAACGACGTGAAGGTGGGCGACGACGTGCTCTTCGACGACGGAGCGCTGGCCATGAAGGTGGTCGGCAAAGAGGGCGACACGCTGACGGCACGGGTGCTCAACGACGGCACGCTGGGCGCACACAAGAGCGTGAACGTGCCGGGAGAGCACATCGATCTGCCGGCTCTCTCCGACCGCGACAAGCGCATGATACGACTGGCCATAGACCAGGACATCGACTTCATAGCCCACTCCTTCGTGAGATCGGCCAAGGACGTGCACGCCGTGCAGCGCATCCTCGACGCCTACCACTCCGACATCAAGATCATCTCGAAGATAGAGAACCAGGAGGGCGTGGACAACATCGACGAGATCATCGACGCCTCCTACGGCATCATGATAGCCCGCGGCGACCTGGGCATAGAGGTGCCCATCGAGCAGATACCGGGCATACAGCGCCGCATCATCGAAAAGTGTATCCGCAAGCACAAGCCCGTCATCGTGGCGACACAGATGCTCCACACGATGATCAACAACCCGCGCCCCACCCGTGCCGAAGTGACGGACATCGCCAACGCCGTCTTCTCGCATACCGACGCCCTGATGCTCAGCGGCGAGACGGCCAACGGCAAATATCCGCTGGAAGCCGTGCAGACCATGGCACGCGTGGCGGAACAGGCGGAGCAGGACGCCCACCGCGAGGGCTACCTGAAGGTGCCTTTGGCAGACATCAACCAGCGAGAGTTTCTCTCCAAGAGCGCCATCGAGGCCACGGAGTATCTCGGCGTCAAAGGCATCATCACGGACAGCGGGACGGGAGAGACGGCGCGCACGCTGGCTTCCTTCCGCGGACCCAACCCCGTACTGGCCATCTGCTACAAGGAGAAACTGCAGCGCTGGCTCAACCTCAGCTACGGCATCATCGCCATCCACCAGCAGCAGCACGTCACGGCGCAGTATATGTTTACCGCCGCCCTGCGTATGCTGAGACAGAAGGGATTCATCGGCGAGGAGGACAAGATTGCCTACCTGTCGGGATCGCTGGGCAAAGGCAACGGAACAACGTTTCTTGGAGATCAACCAGGTGAAAGAGGTGTTCAACAAGCACTACCGCTTCCATCTGCCCGACACGGGAATATAGAAATATAGAACAACCAATGTATCAACGACAATACCTTCTGACGCATCATGGAGACTGAAACAAAGAGAACCAAGAAGGTGCTGCTGGTCTATACCGGTGGCACCATCGGCATGGACAAAAACCCGAAGACGGGGCGCTGGAGCCGCTCAACTTCTCGCACCTGCTGGAGAAGATACCCGAATACGACCAGCTGCCAGCGAAGGTGGACACCGTGCAGTTTGACCCGCCACTCGACTCCTCCGACATGTCGCCGGAGTACTGGGTGCGCATGGTGGACGTGATAGCGAAGCACTACGAACAGTATGACGGCTTCGTGATACTCCACGGCACGGACACGATGGCCTATACGGCCTCGGCCCTCTCCTTCCTCTTCGAAAACCTGCAGAAGCCGGTCGTGCTCACGGGATCGCAGCTGCCCATCGGACAACTGCGCACCGACGGCAAGGAGAACCTCATGTCGAGCCTCGAACTGGCCTCGACCTACGGCGCGGACGGCAGACCAAAGATACCCGAGGTCTGCATCTACTTCGACGGCCATGTGATCCGAGGCAACCGAGCCACGAAGCAGAGCGCGGAGGAGTTCAACGCCTTCCACTCCTTCAACTATCCCCACCTCTGCGACGCGGGCATCAACTTCTCCTTCCACGATCCCTACATCCTGCAGCCCGACTACACGAAGCCGACACGCTTCCACCGCGAGATGAACAGCGACGTCTATGTCTTCTCGCTCTTCCCGGGCGTACAGGAGAACATCGTGCGCCACATGATGGATGCACCGGAACTGAAGAGCATCATCATGCGCACCTACGGATCGGGCAACGCGCCGCAGTATCCGTGGCTCACACGACTGCTGCGAGAGGCTTACGACCGTGGCATCACGGTGGTCAACATCAGCCAGTGTGTGAGCGGACAGGTCGAGATGAGCCGCTACGACGCGGGATTCCATCTCAAGGACGCAGGAGTGATCAGCGGCTACGACTCCACCGTCGAGGCTGCCCTGACCAAACTGATGTTTCTGCAGGCGCGCTACAAGGATCCCGCAGACATACGCCGCCTCATGCAACAGAGCCTTGCGGGCGAGATCACGGTGGAATAAAGGCGAACCAAGATTGGCAAAGCAATCAAGGCGCAGGAAGCCAAAGGAAGCGTGAGCCACCAAGGCGCAAGACGCTCCCTACAATCGAAAACAAAAGGGCAGCAGGTCTTCTCAACCTGTCTGCCCTTTCTTCTTATTACCTGATTTATCTCTTAATACCCAAATATTACGTCAACCTGATGAGCCAACAATTACACAATAGATACACAAAACACTAATAAAACTAAACAATAGATACACATCTTCTTTTGCCCTCACGGGTCTTGAAACGGGTGCCTATGCTGGCAGGACAGACTTCTCAGAACCGCTGCGCTTGCCCGCACCCAAGGCTTATCTTTTTCTTTTCTTGATTCACGTTTCCATTCATCACCGCCCCCATTGCGTCCATTGACTCGCCTACTGTGTCCATTGCCGCTCTGGCAGTGTTCATTGACACGCTGGCTGAGTCCATAGACCTGCCCAACCGAGTCCATAGACCACATCTACCGCGGAGAGCGGGAGCCTCATTCGCCCGAGAAGTCGAGCAGGTGGCGCTTGTTCCATATACCATGCACCTGACTGACCGTATCGGAGGTCATGAAGGATCGTATCTTCTCCTTGTGCATGAAATCGACCAAGTCGGAGAACTCGTCGGGGGTGAGCACCACCTCGATCTGCATCTGCCGCTGGTTGCTGTAGCCGCCATAGACGGGATGGAGCGTGAGGCCGCGGCGCATGGTGTTGATGACATACTGCTGGATCTTCTCGTGGTCGTCGGAGATGATGAAGACGCGCGTCTTCTGATTGATTTTCTCCATGAAGTAGTTGATGACCAGGCCGTTGAGCCATGTGCCGATCAGACCCACGAGCACCATTGTGATGTCGTTGACGAGAATGGCCATGGAGCAGATGATGCAGCCACAGACCATGACCGAGGAGCCGAGGTTGAGATGGCAGTACTTATTGACGATCTTCGCCACGATATCGAGGCCTCCCGTCGAGGCGTTGATGCTGAACAAGATGCTCTGGGAGAGACCCAGCACGAGCACGAAGCAGAGCAGGTCAAACCACGGATCGAGCATCACCTGGCCCGTGCCGGCGATGGTGACGGCAAAGAGCGACTGCTTCATGGGGAAAAGCCATTGCAGGAAATCGACCATCGGACCTACGATGAGCGAGGTGTAAACGGTCTTGGCCCCAAACTCATTGCCCAACAGGATGAAGGACAGGATGAGCAACACGATGTTGATCAGCAGCAGGTAGGTACCTACAGAAACGATAGGAAACAACTGATAGACCACCAGAGCCAGTCCTGAGAACGACCCGATAACCAGTTTGCTGGGAACCTGGAAGAAGTGGACGGCCGATGAGGCCACAAACATGCCCACCGTCATGACGAGCAGTTCCATCCAAAACTTTTTGGTGCTCAGCAAATGACTTACTTTGCTCCATATTTCGGCCACATTGATGGCCTTGCGTGCTTTCTCCGCCGATGATTGTCCCATTTTCATTAAAAGGTTACTCTCACGATAGTTAGTACTTAGGTTCTCTGAAGGCCGATCTCGCAGCTCCCTGAGGAGCATGAGGCCAACCTCCGGCACGCCTCTTCGTTAGATTGATTCTATACGCGTGCAAAGTTACGACTTTCCTATGAACTTGCAAAATATATGAGAAAAAATGTCCGTCCCCAACGTGATTTTTTTATACCACGCCGACGGACTCCTCCATTTTTCCTTCGCCCCTACCCTATTTCTTCGCTCCTACGCTATTGCTTCGTCCATTCCAAGGGCTTCTCACACTTGAAGTCGTAGGTCATGCGGCCGCTGGTGAAGGTTTCGAACTCAAGTTTGATGGTGGAGGAGGCGCGCAGGTTGAAGAGGAAAGCCTTGTCATAGATGAAGGCTGTGTCGGGCGCATTGTTGGGTCCGGGCTGGTGGCGGTATTTGCCCACCATCTTGCCCTCGCTATAGACGTTCACGATGTTGGCCGTGTCGTTGTTGCCCACGACGAAGCGCTCGCCGTCGAAGCACGAGGAAGGTCTGCGTGCCAATGCCCTTGCGCAGCCTCACCTGGATGGTCATCTTGTTTTGGGCCGTGATCTGCGACTTGTGGTTGGCACGGCTCGTGAGCGTGGCCAGCGTGGAGTCGGCATTGTAGGTCCATTGCAGCGGCGTGGCGTCGCTATCGTCCGATCCGCCTGGCACCATCGCCAGCATCGTATCGACCAGCGTCGTGTCGTAATGCTCGCCGTGGAGGGTATTGTTGCCACAGGAGAAGAGAGCGGCCGTGGCCATGAGAAAGAATGTGTAGAGGAGTTGTCGCATCGTAAAGACTGGGGTTTGATGGGGTGAAAACATTAGGATGGGGTGAAATTGCCGAGATGAGTTAAAAATGTTGAGATGGGTGAAAATGTTGGGATGGGTGAAAATGTTGGGATGAGGTAAGACTTGATCCCTCAGAAGCGCAGCAGCCTCGCGAGGAGAAACAGGCTTCGCCCGTCTGACAACATAGCATCAAACGGACGAAGCCCGATATGGTTCTGAGAAATAGGTCTATCCCTGGCTTAATAGGCACCCCACGGCTTGATGTCGATGTCCTCGGGCTTCACCGTGCAGAAAGCGCGGATGAAGGCGGAGGACAGACGGCTGTTGGTGATAAGCGGGATGTTGAGGTCGATGGCCGCACGGCGGATCTTGTAGCCGTTGGAGAGCTCGTGGACGGTGAGATCCTTCGGAATGTTGACCACCATGTCGATCTGCTTCTCGTGGAGCATGTCGAGGGCCTGCGGCTTCTTGTCGGCATCCGAAGGCCAATAGACGAGCGTGTTCTCCACACCGTTCTCGGTCAGATAGCGCGACGTGCCGCCCGTGGCATAGAGCTTGTAGCCGTGCTGCTGGAGCAACTTGGCAGCGTCGAGCATCTCGGCCTTCTGCTTCGCGGCACCCGTGGAGAGCAGGATGTTCTTCTCGGGGATGCGGTGGCCAACGGCGAGCATACTCTTGAGCAGGGCCGTATTGGTGTCGTCGCCCAGACAGCCCACCTCGCCCGTAGAGCTCATATCGACACCGAGGACCGGGTCGGCCTTCTGCAAGCGGTTGAAGGAGAACTGGCTGGCCTTGATACCGACATAGTCGAGGTCGAAGAGGTTCTTCTTCGGCTTCTCCACGGGCACGCCGAGCATGATCTTCGTGGCCAAGTCGATGAGGTTGAGCTTCAGGACCTTCGAGACAAACGGGAAGGAACGAGAGGCACGGAGGTTGCACTCGATGACGTAGATGTCGTTCTCGCGGGCCATAAACTGGATGTTGAACGGACCGTTGATATGAAGCGACTCGGCGATCTGACGGCTGATGCGCTTGATGCGGCGCATGGTCTCGACGTAGAGTTTCTGCGGCGGGAACTGAATCGTGGCGTCGCCAGAGTGGACACCAGCAAACTCGATGTGCTCGGAGATGGCGTAGGCCATGATCTCGCCGTCGCGGGCCACGGCGTCCATCTCGATCTCCTTGGCGTGCTCGATAAACTTCGACACCACGACGGGATGGTCCTCGCTGACGTTGGCAGCCAACTGGAGGAAGCGCTTGAGCTCATCGTAGTTGGAGCAGACATTCATGGCAGCGCCCGAAAGGACGTAGCTCGGACGCACGAGGAGCGGGAAGCCGACACGGGCCACAAACTCATCAATGTCCTCCATGCTCGTCAGCGCACTCCACTCGGGCTGGTTGATACCGCGCTCGGTGAGCATCTGCGAGAACTTGGCACGGTCCTCGGCATTGTCGATGTCCTTTGCCGCCGTACCCAGGATGGGCACGTTCATCGCGTCGAGGTGCATGGCAAGGTTGTTGGGGATCTGACCACCCGTGGAGACGATCGTGCCGTGAGGACGCTCCAGGTCGAAGATATCCATCACGCGCTCGAAGGTGAGCTCGTCGAAGTAGAGACGGTCGCACATATCGTAGTCTGTGGAGACGGTCTCGGGGTTGTAGTTGACCATGATGGAGCGGTAGCCCTGGCGACGGATGGTCTGCAGGGCCTGGACGCCACACCAGTCAAACTCCACGGAACTACCGATACGGTAGGCGCCCGATCCGAGCACGACGACGGAGTTGCGGTCGTTCTGGAAGTCCACGTCCGACTTCGTGCCGGCGTAGGTGACGTAGAGGTAGTTGGTCTGAGCCGGATACTCAGCGGCCAGGGTGTCAATCTGTTTCACCACTGGCAAGATGCCGTAGCTCTTGCGCAACTTGCGCACCACGAGGTTGGCCTGGTGCATGTTCTTGCACTCATCCTCCAGTCCGATGGCGCGTGCTATCTGGAAGTCGCTGAAGCCATAGACCTTTGCCTCGCGGAGCAGGTCCTTGCCCAGCGTGTTGACATTGTGGCACTTCAGCTCCTCGTCGATGTCGATGATATGGCGCAGCTTGTAGAGGAACCAGCGGTCGATCTTCGTCAGATCGTGGATCTGATCGACGGTGTAGCCCTTGTGCATGGCCTTGGAAATGACGAAGACACGCTTGTCCGTCGGCTCACGCAGCGCCGCGTCGATATCGTCGATCTCCAGTTCCTTGTTCTCCACATAGCCGTGCATTCCCTGTCCAATCATGCGCAGACCCTTCTGGATAGCCTCCTCGAAGTTGCGACCGATGGCCATCACCTCTCCGACCGACTTCATGGAGCTGCCCAGCTCCTTGTCCACACCGCGGAACTTGCTCAGATCCCAGCGCGGAATCTTGCAGACCACATAGTCGAGGGCCGGCTCAAAGAAGGCCGAGGTGGTCTTGGTGACGGAATTCTTCAGTTCGAAGAGTCCGTAGCCCAGGCCAAGCTTGGCGGCCACGAAAGCCAGGGGATAGCCCGTGGCCTTGGAAGCCAGGGCTGAAGAACGGGAGAGGCGCGCGTTGACCTCGATGACACGATAGTCCTCGCTCTGCGGGTCGAAGGCGTACTGCACGTTGCACTCGCCGACGATGCCGATATGGCGCACGATCTTGATGGAGAGCGCACGCAGCTTGTGATATTCGCTATTGGTCAGAGTCTGCGATGGAGCGATGACGATACTCTCACCCGTATGGATGCCCAGCGGGTCGAAGTTCTCCATGTTGCAGACCGTGATGCAGTTGTCGTAGCGGTCGCGCACCACCTCGTACTCTATCTCCTTCCAGCCCTTGAGGCTCTTCTCCACCAGCACCTGGGGAGAGAAAGAGAAGGCCTTCTCGCAGAGGCGGGTCAGCTCCTCCTCGTTGTCTGCGAAGCCACTACCCAGTCCGCCCAGCGCATAGGCTGCACGGATGATGACGGGGTAGCCGAGTTGCTCAGCAGCCTTGCGGGCCTGCTCCATGTCCTCGCAAGCCTCGCTCTTGATGGTCTTGACGTCGATCTGGTCAAGCTGCTCGACGAAGAGCTCGCGGTCCTCCGTGTTCATGATGGCCTCCACGGGAGTACCCAGGACGCTCACGCCAAACTTCTTCAGCACGCCGCTCTTCTCCAGTTCCACACCACAGTTGAGTGCGGTCTGTCCACCAAAGGACAAGAGGATGCCGTCGGGACGCTCCTTCTCGATAACGCGCTCGACGAAATAGGGCTGCACGGGGAGGAAGTAGATCTGGTCGGCCACACCCTCGGAGGTCTGCACCGTGGCAATATTGGGGTTGATGAGCACCGTCTCGATATTTTCCTCGCGCAGGGCCTTGAGGGCCTGGCTGCCGGAGTAGTCAAACTCGCCGGCCTCACCAATCTTCAACGCGCCGGAACCGAGAATCAATACCTTCTTTATATGTTGTTCTATCATGACTGCTTCAATGTTTCAACAAACTTATCGAACATAAACTCCGTATCGACCGGGCCCGAGCAAGCCTCGGGGTGGAACTGCGAGCTAAACCAGGGGTTCTCCTTGTGGCGGATACCCTCGTTGGAGGCATCGTTCATATTGACGAAGAGCTCCTCCCAGTCCTTGTCCAGCGTGCGCGCATCGACGGCGTAGCCGTGGTTCTGCGAGGTGATGAAGCACTTCTCCGTGCCCACCATGCGCACCGGCTGGTTGTGGCCGCGGTGGCCGTACTTCAACTTATAGATTGTGGCGCCAGCAGCCTTGGAGAGCAACTGGTTGCCCATGCAGATACCACAGATGGGCTTGCGGCTGCGGCTCATCTGCTTGCGGATGATCTCCACGGCCTCGGAGCACATGTCGGGATCGCCAGGACCATTGGCCAGGAAGAGACCGTCAAACTCCATGTCGGTATAGTCGTAGTTCCAGGGCATGCGGACCACCTCCACGCCGCGCTGGATCAGCTCGCGGATGATGTTGGCCTTGACGCCACAATCGACCAGCACGACCTTGCGGCCCGCACCCTCGTTGTAGCGGACGATCTCCTTGACGGAGACGCGGTCCACGAAGTTGACGCCCTCATAGTCGGCCTCCGGCACGTTGTTGGGCTCATCGTCGAAGAGGATCTTGCCCATCATCACGCCATGCTCGCGCAGCACCTTCGTCAGTTCGCGCGTGTCAATGCCCGTGATGCCTGGCACCTTCTCGCGCTGGAGCCACTCGCCGAGGCTCTCGACGGCATTCCAATGGGAATGCTGCTCGCTATAATCGGATACGATCAATGCGGAGGCGTAGATACGGTCGCTCTCCATGAAGTCGGGAAGACCCGTCTGCTTGTCAAATGTGAATGGCGGCACGCCATAGTTGCCCACCAACGGGAAAGTCATCGTGAGCAACTGACCCGCATAGGACGGGTCGGTAAGGCTCTCAGGGTAGCCCATCATGGCAGTGTTGAACACTACCTCGCCGGCCACGGGCTGCTCGTAGCCGAAGCTCTTACCATGAAACTCAGTACCGTCGCTGAGCTGTAAGGTTACTTTGCGCATTATTAAGAGTTTTGAATTATGTTCTTATAAAAATTGATATAGGCTCTGCAGACCTGGCGCATGCCACCGTCGGTGGGATAGTCGCCCGTGAAGTACCAGTCGCCATGGTTGTAGGGGATGGCCTCATGGAGTCCCTCTATGCTCTGGAAGACCAGTTCCACAGGCGTCGTCATGCCCTGCGGACGCAGCATCTCGACGATTTTGCGGTTGATCTCATCCACCGTGAACGGCTTATAGACGCCCTTGACGGGGTTTTCCTCGATGGCGCCCTTCGGCTTGCGCAGGGCCTTGAGACAGTTGCTATAGACCTCGCCGAGCACGTCCTCCATGCCCCGCTCCTGGATCAGCGCCACCGTGGCACGGAAGACGCAAAACTCCTCCAGGTGGGCCATGTCGATGCCGTAGTAGTCGGGATAGCGGATCTGCGGCGCACTCGACACCACGACGATCTTCTTCGGATGGAGGCGGTCGAGGATGCGGAGGATGCTCTCCTTGAGCGTCGTGCCGCGAACGATGGAGTCGTCGATGATGACCAGGTTGTCCACCCCACCCTCGATGCTCTCGTAGGTGATGTCATAGACGTGGCTTGCGAGGTCGTTGCGCGAGTTGCCCTCGGTGATGAAGGTGCGCAGCTTGATGTCCTTCCAGGCCACCTTCTCAGAGCGCACATGCTGGCGCAGGACACTGATGAGGGCCTCGTCGTCCACCTCCTCGACGCTCTCCAACTGGCGCACCTGCTCTATCTTGCGCTCCGTGAGCCAGCGCTCGCAACCCTGCACGAGGCCGTAGAAAGCCACCTCGGCGGTGTTGGGGATGAAGGAGAGCACGGTGTGGTTGATATCGTAATCGACCGCCTTGAGGACGGGATCCGTGAGCTGCTCTCCGAGCTTCTTGCGCTCGTTGTAGATATCGCGGTCGCATCCGCGGGAGAAGTAGATGCGCTCGAAGGAGCAGGCGGCGTCGCCACGCTGCGGCACGATCTGGTGCATGGAGCACTCGCCGGCCTTATTGACGATGATGGCCTCGCCGGGCTGCAGCTCCTGGATGTCCTCACACTCGAGATCGAAGGTGGTCTGCAGCACAGGGCGCTCCGAGGCGACGACGACGATCTCGTCGTTCTTGTAGTAGAAGCCCGGACGGATGCCCCAGGGGTCGCGCATGGAGAAGAAGTCGCCGCTGCCGGTGATGCCACAGACGACATAGCCTCCGTCGAAGTCGGTCATGGTCGTCTTGAGCACATTGGCCATCTCGACATGGTCCTCGATGTAGCGCGTGATGTCCTGGTCCTTCAGTCCGTTGTCGCGGGCAATGACGAAGTTGCGCTCCACCTCGCGGTCGAGGCGATGGCCCATCAGCTCCAGCAGGATATAGGTGTCGCTATAGATGCGCGGACACTGGCCCTGGCGGGTGAGCTTCTGGAAGATCTCCTCGATGTTGGTCATGTTGAAGTTGCCACACATGCAGAGGTTCTTGGCCTTCCAGTTGTTGCGGCGCAGGAACGGGTGCACATAGGTGAGGCCGCTCTTGCCCGTGGTGGAATAGCGCAGGTGGCCCATGTACAGGTTGCCCGCAAAGGGCAGATGGTCGCTCGCGAAAGTGGCGTCGGAAAGCTGCTCGGGCGTGTAGTGGCTCAGCTTCTCGTGCACGATACCGAAGATATCGGTCACGGCGTTCTTGCCCTCCGCCCGCTCGCGGAACATATACTCATTACCCGGCTCCGACTGGAGCTTCACGGCCGCCATGCCGGCGCCCTCCTGGCCACGGTTGTGCTGCTTCTCCATCATCAGATAGAGCTTGTTGAGGCCGTACATCCATGTACCATACTTCTGCTGGTAGTACTCCAGCGGTTTCAGCAAGCGAATCATGGCCACGCCACAATCCTCGTGTATGTTATTCTCCATATATCTTGTTCACGCCCGCCACGTAGGCGACGGGCTTATTTAGACATTATTGCTTTTTTGTTATTCCACCGTCACGCTCTTGGCCAGGTTGCGCGGCAGGTCCACATCCTTGCCTTTGCAGACAGCGATATAGTAGGCCAGCAACTGCAGGGGAACGGTGGCCATGAGCGGCTCCAGACACTCCAGCGTGTCGGGCAGCTCGATCGTCGCGTCGGCCATCCGGGTGATGTCCTGCTCGCCCTTCGAGACAAAGGCGATGACGCGTCCCTCGCGTGCCTTGATTTCCTGGACGTTGGAGCGCACCTTCTCGTACATCGCGTCGTGGGTAGCCACGACCACGACGGGCATGTCGGAGTCGATGAGCGCGATGGGGCCGTGCTTCATCTCAGCTGCCGAATAGCCCTCGGCATGGATGTAGGAGATCTCCTTCAGCTTCAGGGCCCCCTCCAGCGCGACGGGATAGTTGTATCCACGGCCGAGGTAGAGAAAGTTGTGTGCATAGGTAAAGGTACGGGCGAGTTCGGCCAGCTGGTCGCTGAGCTTCAGCACCTCGCGGATCTTGTCTGGGATGTTGGCCAGTTCCTCGATGGTGCGCACATACTCCTCGCGCGCCACCGTGCCCTTGGCGGCACCGAGGGCGAGGGCGAAGAGGGTGAGCACCGTGACCTGGCCCGTGAAGGCCTTGGTCGAGGCCACGCCAATCTCGGGGCCCACGTGGATGTAGGATCCCGTATGGGTGGCGCGGGGGATGCTGGCTCCCACGGCGTTGCAAACGCCATAGATGAAGGCGCCACGCTCGCGGGCCAGTTCCACGGCTGCCAGCGTGTCGGCCGTCTCGCCACTCTGCGAGATGGCAATGACCACGTCGCCTGGTCCTACCACGGGGTTGCGGTAGCGAAACTCCGAGGCGTACTCCACATCGACGGGCACACGACAGAACGACTCGATGAGCTGCTTGCCGATGAGGCCGGCGTGCCAGCTCGTGCCACAGGCCACGATGATGATGCGCTTGGCCGCGAGCAGCTCCTTGCGGTAGTCGATGACGGCCGAGAGGGCCACGTGGTTGTGGTCCACGTTGATGCGCCCGCGCATGCAGTTCTCCAGACATTCGGGTTGCTCAAAGATCTCCTTGAGCATGAAGTGGGGGAAGCCCCCTTTCTCGATCTGTCCAAGGTCGATATCGACGGTCTTGACCTCGGGCAGCAGTTTCTCATTATATATATTGACGATCTGCAACTCCTCGCCGGCTTTCATCACGGCGATGTTGCCGTCCTCGAGATAGACGACCTTGTCGGTAAACTCGATGATGGGGCTGGCGTCCGACCCGAGGAAAAACTCCCCCTCGCCTATGCCCACCACCAGCGGGCTCTGCTTGCGCGCTGCGATGATGGTGTCGGGATGGCGACTGTCGAGCAGGGCGATGGCATAGGCGCCTACAACCTGATGGAGGGCCAGCTGGACGGCAGGCAGCAGTTCGATCTGCTTGCGCTCCTGGATGTACTCGATGAGCTGCACGAGCACCTCCGTATCGGTATCGGAACGGAAACGGACGCCCTTCTCCTCCAGGCGTGCCTTGATCTCGGCATAGTTTTCGATGATGCCATTGTGGATGATAGCCAGGTTGCGCGACTGCGAGTAGTGGGGGTGGGCGTTGCGCGCCGAGGGCTCGCCATGAGTGGCCCAACGCGTGTGGGCGATACCGATCGTGCCTCGTGTGTCCTTGTCCGCGCAATAGCGCTCCAGATCGGCCACCTTGCCCTTCTCCTTATCGACGCTCAGCACGCCGTCGGGATTGATCAAGGCCACTCCGGCACTATCGTAACCACGATATTCCAATCGCTTCAACCCCTTGATCAGTATGGGGTAAGCCTGTCTTTTCGTTCCAACGTATCCTACAATACCACACATAATTTTTTTAGCTTAAAAGTGTTTTCTAATGAGTGATTGAATAGGGCCAACACGCCATCTTCCTCCGAACGCGTCCTGATCGCGTCGGAAGCTAAAGGGCTGAAACATAGCGCAATAATTTTTTGTTTCCTCTGCCATATTCAAAGTTTGTGCAAAAATACAATTATTTCTTCAAAACGGCAAATTTAAGGCGGTAAATATCACAAAGGATTTCTCCCTCACGACGTCATGGACCACCACGACGAGGAGAATTCTTGTCCCACGCGCCTATCCTCCCTCGCCCGCAAGGAGCCAACGGGCCAAGACCTACCCGTATCATGCACAGCGTGTTAAAGTGTGCAATTTGTAGGGGAAAGTTTTGGTGCTGTCAAATAATATTGGTACTTTTGCACACGAAAAGGGTTCTTGTGCAACCCGTTATTTTAGTATTTAGGTATATTTGATTATGTCCATATCGAAAACGAGACAAAAACTAGTTGACGTAGCGCGGCAGTTGTTTGCCAAGAACGGCATAGCCAACACTACGATGAACGACATTGCCAAAGCTTCGGGCAAGGGTCGCCGCACGCTATATACCTATTTCAAGAGCAAGGACGACGTCTATTCCGCCGTCATCGAGTCGGAGCTGGAGCGATTGTCGGACAAGCTGGACGAAGTGGCCAACAAGAAGATCAGCCCACAGGACAAGATCATCGAGCTCATCTACACCCATCTGAGCATGATCAAGGAGACCGTCATCCGCAACGGCAACCTGCGCGCGGAGTTCTTCCGCAACATCTGGAAGGTGGAGCAGGTGCGCAAGAACTTCGACGAGGACGAGATCGAACTCTTCCGCAAGGTCTATTCCGAAGCCAAGGCCGACGGCGAGTTTGACATCGACGACGTCTATCTGGGTCGCCGACATCACCCACTACTGCATCAAGGGCCTGGAGGTACCGTTCATCTACGGGCGGCTGGGCCACGGGCTGACCGAGGAGACCTCGCGGCCGATGGTGGCCAAGGTGGTCTATGGCGCATTGGGCAAGACGACTTTGAAACAAGGACAGTAACAACAACAAAATAAGATTTATGGGACTTTTAACAGGAAAAACAGCATTGATTACGGGTGCAGCCCGTGGTATTGGCAAGGCCGTGGCGATGAAGTTCGCCAGCGAGGGCGCTAACATCGCATTCACCGACCTTGTCCTCAACGACGACATGGCTGCCGGCCTTGAGGCCACACGCCAGGAGATCGAGGCCCTGGGCGTCACCTGCCGCGCCTATGCGGGCAATGCCGCCGACTTTGCCGAGACCGAGACCGTCGTGAAGCAGATCCACGCCGACTTCGGCAGCATCGACATCCTCGTCAACAATGCCGGAATCACCAAGGACGGCCTGATGCTCCGCATGTCGGAGGCACAATGGGATGCCGTCCTCAACGTCAACCTGAAGTCGGCCTTCAACTTCATCCACGCTTGCGCTCCCATCATGCTTCGCCAGCGTGGCGGATCCATCATCAACATGTCGAGCGTGGTGGGTGTCCACGGCAACGCTGGCCAGTGCAACTACTCGGCCTCCAAGGCAGGCATGATCGGTCTGGCCAAGTCCATCGCCCAGGAGCTCGGCCCCAAGGGCGTGCGCGCCAACTGTGTCGCCCCGGGCTTCATCGAGACTCCGATGACGGCCCAGCTCTCCGAGGAGATCCGCAAGGGCTGGATGGCCAAGATTCCTCTTCGCCGTGGCGGACAGACCGAGGATATCGCCAACGTCTGCCTCTTCCTCGCCTCCGACCTCTCAAGCTATGTCAGCGGCCAGGTCATCCAGGTCGATGGCGGCATGAACATGTAAGGCACGATGCAGCCACTCTACGAGGACAACCACGTCATCGTCGTCTATAAGGAGGTGGGCGAAATCGTACAGGGCGACAAGACGGGCGACCTTCCGCTCTCCTATACCGTCAAGGAATGGTTGAAGGAGAAGTATCAGAAGCCGGGCAACGTCTTTCTCGGTGTGGTCCACCGCCTGGACCGCCCCGTGGCCGGACTGGTCGTCTTTGCCAAGACCTCGAAGGCGCTGAGCCGCCTCAACGATTTGTTTCGCAAGGGTGAGGTCCACAAGACCTACTGGGCCATCGTCCAGCATGAGCCTGCCGAAGCGGAGGGACTGCTGACCAACTGGCTGGTGCGCAACGAGCGACAGAACAAGACCTATGCCTACGACCACGAGGTGGCGGGCAGCAAGAAGGCTATGCTGCGCTACAAGATCATCGGGCGCAGCGACCGCTACGTGCTGCTCGAAATCCACCTGCTCACGGGACGCCACCATCAGATCCGCACGCAGTTGGCTCATATCGGCTGCCCCATCAAGGGCGACTTGAAGTATGGCGCGCCGCGATCCAACCCCAATGGAGGCATCAGCCTGCTGAGCCACCGCGTGGCCTTTGTACATCCTGTGAGCAAACAGCCGATCGATGTCGTCTCGCCCCTGCCCGACGAAAAACTATGGCGGGTGCTGGCCGACAGCAGAACGACGGAAGAATAGGTTGTCAAAAGGCTTATGGAGTAGTCAGAAAGGCTCATGGACCTATGGAGTAGTCTGAAGACTTATGAAGTAGTCAGAAAACTTATGGAGTAGTCTGAAAGACAAGTCATATAGCCGAAAGCCCAACCGAATAGACAGAAGACAATCATATCAACCCCAATCAGCCTCAGGCTGGTTGGGGTTTCTTAGTAGTATCCGACTGTTTTTATTAGTATCCGACAGGTTTTCTTATACGCCAAAAGTTGTATTGAAACCACACGAACGACCTTGTCACCCTATTTCTCGTAAAAACCTTTTTCTTTTTATTCGCTCTATACTCAAAAACTTTTCGTAACTTTGCCACAAAGAAAAAAAAGCAAAAACCATGGTGGAAAGAATTTATCCTGTGGGAATACAGACTTTCAGCGACCTCATCGCAAGACAATGCGTTTACGTAGACAAAACAGCACTCGTCTATCGGATGACCAAGAAGTACAAATATGTATTTCTCAGCCGTCCCCGTCGCTTCGGAAAATCCCTTCTCAGCAGTACGCTTCATTCCTATTTTGCAGGTGAGAAAGATCTGTTCAAGGGGCTTGCCATCGAGGGCTTGGAAAAGGAGTGGACGGAATACCCAGTCCTTCACTTCGACATGTCAACATTCAAGAATTGCGATCTCAAAGATTTACAATCTAAATTCAACGTCTTGCTTTCCCAATATAAAAGCATTTGGGGAAAGAGTCCAGAAAGCAAAACTCCCGGAGACAGACTCAAAAGCCTGATTGTCTCGACAAAAGAGCACACAGGCAAACCTGTTGTCATTATAATAGACGAATATGACGCTCCGCTTCTTGATGTGCTCCACGACGAGGATAAACTCGCAGCGATCAGGACCGTCATGCAGGAGTTTTATGCCCCAATCAAGGCCAATGACGCCCACATCAGGTTCGCCTTCATCACGGGAATCACGAAATTCTCACAGCTCAGCATCTTCAGTACCATCAACAATCTGGCCAATATCAGCATGGACCCAGAGTTCGCGGCCATCTGCGGCATTACCAAGGAAGAACTCACCACGACTCTGAAACAGGACATTGAGCAGTTGGCAGCAACCAACGGATTGACTTTTGAAAGAATGGAGCAAGAGTTGACCGAAAACTATGATGGCTATCATTTCAGCCGCAACTGTCCGGATATTTTCAATCCCTTCAGTTTGATGCGTTGCTTTGCCGCCGGCTACATCAGCAGCTACTGGTTTGCCACAGGCACTCCTACTTATCTGATTCATCAGATGCAAAGATTCAACACAGACGTTATGAATCTGGATGAGGTTTTCGCCTTTCCGTCCTCATTCGACCGTCCTACGGAAAGAATGACGGATGCCCTCCCGCTGCTTTACCAGAGCGGTTATCTTACTATCAAAAGATATGATCCTTTGACCAATGGATACTATCTGGGTATTCCAAACAAGGAAGTAAAGGGAGGATTGATGGAGAACCTGCTGCCGCTTTACACGAATCTGAGCGATGGCGCTTCGCTTGGCTTTGCGGCAAAATTCTATCAGGCGTTGGTGTATGGAGATATCGACAAGGCGATGACGCTGATGAGGTCCTACTTTGCCTCTATACCTTATCCAGAAGGCGGAAAGGATGTACTGGCAGATATGCAGAAAAACAAGTATTATTATGAGACCGTTTTCTACATCATGCTTTCGATGATGAACATAGCTGTTCTCACACAGGTAAAGAGTTGTAGGGGAAGAGCCGATGCCGTGATGTTCTCTCCCAGCACCATCTTCGTCTTCGAGATAAAAATCAACAAGTCCGCCCAGGAAGCCTTAGCCCAAATAGACGACAAAGGCTATATGGTTCCTTTTGAGGCTGATGGCAGAAAGCTCGTTAAAATAGGTATCAACTTCAGTACCACAACCAGAACCATCGAGGATTGGGAATACAGGATTCAGACCAACGATTCGACAACGCCTATTCCTCCTGTGGGCTTGAAAAGTTAGGATCCATATCAGTACACCAGCAGAGGGAGCGATAGGTCTTCTCCCGAAGGCGTCCCGAGACCATCCCGAAAGCGCCCCGAGACCATCCCGAAGGCGAGAGGACAACCCCTCCCCCGCCCTACTTCCTGCGCGTATAGAAATACTGTCCTTTGTGCTTCGTCCGTCCGCCAAACTCAATGGCGTGGGTGGGACAATGGTGGTAGCAGGAGAAGCAGGTGAGGCAGTCGTCGTGGTGAAGCCACTGGGGCTGACGGCCCTTGCCGCCCTCGATATCGCCTACGGGACAGACGCTGGCGCAACGTCCGCACTTGATGCAGCGATCGGCAACGACATGAAAGGGCTTGTCGGTGATGAGGAAACGCTCAAAGAAGCTCCCCACGGGACCGGAGAAGAACCCTGGAATCGGACCGCGTGTGAGCGAGCGAAAAGAGTCGTCACGCCGTCTGCAGTCCCATCGGGCAATGGTCTCAACGAGGGCGTCGAGCTGGCGGGCAGCCTCGTCCTTCTTCTTCTGCTCCTTGGCAGGCGTATCGACATCCATGAAGGGCAGTCCGACATAGGACTCGGGCATGATGATCGAGGCAAAGAGCTGAGGATCAATACCCTTGGCGCGCAGATGGGGCAGCAGACGCTCCACGGTGCGACCGATGGAGTCGCCTGCCGTGAGGATGAGGTAGGCGTAGTGGGACTTTCCACCAGCATCTATCGAGAGCTGGTCGATAAACTGCCGGACAAGGCGGGGCGTACGCCAGCCATGAACGGGAAAGACGAAGCCGATGGCCTCACGTTCTCCGAGGGTATAACGTCCCTCTCCCCCTATCTCGTCGGCCATATTGACAAGCCGATCTCCCAACCGCTCGGCAAGCGTCTGTGCTGCCCATAGCGTGTTTCCTGTGCCTGAGAAATAGAATATCATGGTACAAAGATAATGCAAATCGAGAGCAATACAAAAAGAATCACATTCTTTTTTATTGCCGAGTGCAGCTTTATCGTATTGCAAATCGAGGGAGTTTTTTATCTTTTATAGAAGGCAAAAGCAAAATTGTTCCACATTTTATCTTCTATAAAAGATAAAAGTCGTATATTTGCAAAAAGTTTCTTCTATAAAAGACAAAATCATGGCAACTATTATTCGTCAATCATATATCGACAAGATAGAAAGGTTTCTTGGCAAGGAGACCATCATCGTCTTAGTAGGCCAACGTCGTGTGGGCAAAAGCTGCATGATGAAGATGATTCGTGACCGTAAAATATCAGATAGCAGCAACAATATCATCTATATAGATAAGGAGAAAAGAGAGTTTGACCACATTCAGACCTACCAAGATCTCAACGAGTATATCGGACAGCATTTTCATTCCGACAAACATAATTATATCCTTATTGATGAGATACAAGACATCAAGGAATTCGAACGCTCCATCCGAAGCTATCGTACAGAACCCAACACAGATATTATCATCACAGGTAGCAATGCTCGTATGCTGAGCAACGAACTAAGCACCATCATAGGCGGGAGATATAAGGAAATCTATATCCAGTCGCTAAGCTACAACGAGTTTTTGCAATTCCATCATCTAGTGGATAATGACGAAGCGCTTGCTCTGTACATTCAGTATGGTGGCCTGCCTGGCTTAGCCAAAATAGGTTTGGAAGAAGACGACGCCCGTGAGTATCAGATAGATATCTACCACACCGTCTTGCTCAAGGATGTCATCATGCGCAACCAGATAAGAAACGTACCATTCTTAGAGAATCTGGTGCGTTTTCTTGCAGATAATACAGGCAAGCTCATCTCTGCCAACAGTATCGCCAAATACATGAAATCGCAAGGTGAATCAATAACCTCCACGGCCATCATCAACTACATTTCCTTCCTTTGCGAAGCCTACATCCTGCACAAGGTGAACCGCTATGACATCCACGGCAAACGAATCTTTGAAACCAACGACAAGTTTTACTTCGAAGACAACGGCATTCGAAATGCCATTGCTGGAGGAACGCGCGAAGGAGACATTGAGAAAGTGATAGAGAATATCATCTATCAGCATCTCATACGTTTGGGCTATCAAGTATATGTGGGACAATTGCAAGCTGGAGAAATCGACTTTGTATGTACCAAGCCGGGAGGTGAACGCATCTATGTACAAGCGTCCTATATCATCTACGACAAGGCAACGAGAGAGCGAGAGTTTGGCAATCTTCATGCCATCAAGGACAACTATCCGAAGTACGTTATCTCCATGACCCCTCTGCTCACCAAGAATGATGATGACGGCATCACGCACATACATCTTCGCAAGTTTCTGACAGAAGGACTATAAATAGCAGGCTTACCATATTGGGGCGCGCCCCAAAAGCCCCAACCCTTGCTCCACCTTGCCCCCCGAGTCTACCGTGGCGGCAAGCACGCATTTTTTCACCCCTTTTTATGAAGTTAAGTTCATAGGCCGATGAAGGTAACTTCGTAGGCTGATGAAATTAACTTCGTAGGCCAACGAAGTTAACTTACTTTTTCGGGCCAATTATTTGAGTTGTGCAAACCGTCATGTACACCCAATCATGACACAGCCCGAAACACAATCTTCACTAAACGACAAAACACCTTGCCGAGGCTTGCTTACAACCGCACATGGCCGTAACTTAGGATCACTCATGATGATAAGTTAGGACCGATTCGCGGGGGAAATACAGTTGATGGAACGGGTGTGCTGCTCCCCGATTCCACCCTATTAACGTTTAACGTTTTAACGTTTTCATTTCGGGACAAGGACAAGTCGCATAGAAGACCTTGCCTTCAAATCACGTTTTGATTGACTAAACAACAACCTCGTCAGAAAGTCAACAAAACCTATCGGTTATGCCCCAAAACGCCCAGTTGTAATATTTCCATATACTATAACGTTTAACGCTTAACGTTTTCAAAAACGGCTATAGGTCGTGGAAAGGAAGATCAGTCTCCTTAATTTCAAAAACACGATGCAAAAGAAACGACACACATATACACTACAATATTAAATAGTTATATATAGTATATTCAAGTTTCGCAAGTTCCTTAGCTTGCTATTTTTTTAGTTCATAAATCTGTATAAAATGCTGAAGTTTATCAGAACGGTTGATAAGAGCCTCGAAGATTTTCTCGTCCTCGATCTCAAAACACTGAGCAATCTCGCTGACAATGTCTACGATCATTCCCCAGATACGTTCCGTTATGGTAAGTTCCGCAGAGTTTCGGGTCACTTCACGGAAGAGTCCGCCTATAGTCTCATAGGAAGAGAAGCGTCTTGCCGTGGCAAGTATGTTGTACTGCATAGCTGTGATTGCGGTACATGCAATTTGGGAAGCAAAGTTGCGCATCTGATACTTGCCAAGCCCAAGATTGCCTTTGCTATCCTTGAACACGACTTCCGAGACCAACGCATGGAATAGATGCAGTAGGCTTCCTTGAATACAAGTTCCGTGTTAGTTGTAATCAGTGCGTTCCATTCAGACTCCTTGTTCCTTTTGGTAAAGAACAAGCGTACCTTACGACCAGCGAACTCAACATCCACGGTGACGTAGTAGCAGCCAAGGTTACGGCTAAACTTGCGTCCCTTCTTGGGATGGTCAAAAAAGAGCAACGAGAGCCTTGGCGGTATAGTCCTTGCGGTTGTAATGGTACTTCGTCTTGCCCATCTTGATCATGCCAAGGTAGTGGCACTTGACATGGCGGGAGGTAACGAACTTGATAACCTCAGCGCAGGCGAACCAGCTATCTGCGAGGATGTAGTCAAAGTGTATTTTTCTCGAGATGAGACGCTTTATCATCTCTATCATGAGCGTAATCTTACTCTCGTCATACTCCTTGATACGCTTTGCTGTATGGCTGTCCTCGTTACGTTCCTTCTTGAATCGAGCATCAAGCTGCTTCTGCTTCAGGTTGTACGTCCCCTTCTTTCCTTTCTCACCAACAAGACAGAAGTCCATGAGCATCTGAGTCGCTCCGTCTGTAATGCCAAGGAACAACCCTTTGAAGCCGAGAATCATCTTGTGCTCAACATGAGAGAACACCTTTCCAATCATCTCTGTCTGGATGCCTCGCTTTGGATAGTCCGTATCGTCAACCATCAGACACACGGGAGTATTAGCATCCCTCTCTGTACTTGCCTGTGTCTTGCGCCAAAGCTGAATTGTGATATTAGCGAGAATCTTACGCCAGTCATAGTCCTCTCTGGAAAGAAAACGATAGAATACGTCCTTACCGCAGTCGGCAATGCCGCATAGGGACGAAGCTGAATAGTTAAACGCATTCTTGATCATGAAACAAGGAAACAACAACAATAGCTGTAGCACCCTGCAGCTGCGAGTATTTGCAGTTGCATCTGCTTTCCTCTCCGAAGAGCCTTTTCTCCGAGAGATTTAACATATGTGTTATGTCCATTATATGGTTCATTGCACTCGTGGCATCATTTTCTTTGAAATATTTGCCGATTTCTGAAATAAAACTCTTACCTTTGCTCATGGGTATGGAAGTATTTGTAATTTGTTTTTGGCTACTACAAATTTACAAAAAAATTGCTACATAGGCAAACTTCTATACCCTTTTGTTTTAGGTAGTTACGTTATATTTTATTAACTTGCGAAACTTGAATAGTATATATTATAATACTAAAAGATATTCTATATTTTTATCATAACGCCTTGAGAATTATTCTACACATTTATATCAAAATATTTTACTACATTATCTCATATTCTTTCCACTTTTTTCCTCTTTCCTTGCACCACATGCGAAAACAAAAACGTTAAACGTTAAAACGTTAAGATGTAACAACACAACTGGAAGGAGGCGGAGCGGTTGCCACCTGCCACCATTAACGTTTAACGTTTTCGAAATCCAGCACCTCACTCCCCTCCGATCAAAGAAACAACCTTGATTTTGCCAAACCTAGCCTATCGATTTGATTTTTGTTTAATCTAAATCGATCATCAGAAAAAACTTCTTTGACCTCTGCATCATAAGTACTTTCTTAATGTAATATCACCAGAAACACATATTGAAGAAATATCCTGATGCCGATTATTACTGATATCACAAAACAAGCTACAGGCGGCTTAGTGCAGCCAAGCCTATTCTATCCCCAGGGAGAATTCCCCATGTACTTAAAAAGGTAGCCTAAAAATGGGTTTAGTCGATAAGTTTGCTAGTGGGAGGCATATTTACAATGCACCTCCCACTAACTTATTTAACTTACGAGCTCACCAAGAAAAACTTGGAGATGAATACACGTTAATTCCTTCTGAGTATTTGCAACAATTCTTTATGCTTCAAAGACTTTGCTTACAAATTTATAAGCTCGTTTTTCACCCGTCACAGGATCCACCCAATCATCAATCTCTTTAGGAATGGAAATGACTATATATGCTTCGTCGAATTCTATTGGTCCATCAACAATTTGGTCATAGAAATCTTGGTCCGTCATAGAAATCCACTTGATTCTATATCGTGCTCCAGACCAATCAAAATCAATTTTTGCTTTGCCATATTCCGTCTTATATATCTCAACATTAGTAACCTTCATAAGTGATTCCGAAGGCTGGGTTACATTGTCAAATTCATCTTCTGTCAAGTAAGCCTTGTAGTTGTTCCAAAAACCATGATATCCATATTCATTGTAAGCAGCTTTGACATATTTTTTGCTACAATGCTTGATGACTTTGCATGAATTGTTGTTGATAACCCAATTCTCTTTTTGCTTACCTTGAGGTTTGTGTGTACCATCGAACTCTATAACATCAAGTGGCTTTGCAAAATCAATGTCTATGCCTTGCACCGCACCAGAATACCCATCATCTTTGACTATACGAATCCATTCTTTGGGGTTATCAAGATCTACACCGCCTGGGCATAGTCCGCCTGTCTTACAGCTAACTGCCAACAACAATACTCTCTTCTTCATAAGTTTCCTCCAAATTTAATCTTGTCTCCAAACTTCTTAAGAAGCATTTCGCTTACCAATCTTCGATGACACTTTTCAGTTGTGGGCTCGGAACACAGCAAGACAACATTCTGATACTTGCCAAAAGTATCAACAAAATTATCTATGTTTGATTTCTCTTCCAACTGCTTGAAAAAGGCTTTCTCAAAGACTTTGTAATCTTTTGACATCATTGTCCCTTTAGTGCGTACTTCTTTTAGAAGTTCCTTTTTGGGGGCTAAGTCAATACGATGAACATACTTGCATCCATTTGCTAAGTTCTCCAAGAAATATGGCAAATCTTTCTCAAAGGCAAAACGTGACAATTGTCCATTGGGATTAAGCCGAACATCAACGAGACAATCGATTTTGTTCGCTTTTAATATCCCAAAAAACTGTTCGGCTGTTTTTTGGGTAAAGCCGATGTTAAATAATTTAATCATAGTCATTAACATTAATGTTATACGTTTTCTTCCAACCGTGCATCAGATTCCAATATCTATCGCAGAAATCATTGATTTTTTCTTCTCTGTTATTGCCATAATAATTTTCTATTACAGGCTGGCCACCAAACAGAGAGCTGTTGAGAATATCAAGCTTCTTAATTTCAGTCTTATTCAGTATAATATCAGCCAATTGCCTGTTCAACGTGCTGTTTGTTTGCGTTGTGATGTCACCTATGGGATTACTTACAATATGTCTTACTTCAAGCCATGTTCCAAATTGCTGTTCAATTTTTTTGCTGACAAGAAAGTATCGATGGCAATCTATAGGATTTTTCTCGCTACACATTAAAGCCAATGTAAACCCTTTGTCATAAGCGTTTTCTATTCGCTTCAGACCACCCAAGAAACTCATTATTTCTGAATTTTGTAAAGTCAACTATTTCGTCATTGGCATTTAACTCTGTTCTTTCTGGCCTTTTACTTTTTGGAATAGGGAAAACATCCTCAAAGAAAACGTCTGTTGCTTTTGAAAAAACATCTAAATCTGGCAACGCTTTTGCGCCCAACTCTGGCATATGGATATATGGAATACCAAAAGTTTTGCCAGACATTCTTAGACAGCCCTCATTGCATAGAGGATATTGCTTGGAGAAAGGCACAGAACGAACATCGACCAAATGTGTCACGCCAAATTGATGTAAGGTTTTATACATCCCTTCCAAATCAAAAATGCTTCCTCTTTGGAATAGTGTATAACCTATGGTATATATATTATTTTTCATCATTTTTTATCTCTAAATTTGTTTTTGAACGTAATTTATCCTTGGTTGATTGAGTATATAAATATTCGACATTTGGGTTTTCACCCACACATTTGAATTCCTCGTTGCTTAAAATCATGGAAGTTGCTTTTCCATTGTATTCATTCTTGCTATACTTAAATATTATGCGTTTTCCATCCGCCTTTTCTAAAAGATACATAAGAACAAAATCCTCTAAGCCGATTTCAAAAAAGCGGCAACTAATGGCCCAATTTTCAACCGCAATCATGTCATCGTCAATAATATAGGATACCCGTTGGCGGAATTAATTTAAGTTGACAAACATGAGTAAAAAGTTGTACATGTCGCTGATTTTTAGTAACTTAGTGGTGTCCAAAACATTAAGTTCAAACCATCGTATGTACAACCTTTATACAAAATTCGTCAAAAATACTCGAGATATGCAAGCAATTCTCTGAAAATCTCGTCAATGAATCTGGTAATGTTCCACGTCGTGGTCCTGTTCCCCAAGTTTTCGGATTTGGAAGTGGTGGCGCTATCCCTGACGGCAGAGACCGAGAGCATTGATAGTGAGAAGTGGTTGTTCGACTATAAATTGCAAGAATACAAGGACCGCATTCCCCAATCTCATATCAAGGAGACAGTTCAATGACCGCAGGAAGAAAACGGCAGGCCTGTGTGAGGAACTGCGCAAGCGGATTGCCATGGAAATGGATGGCGGAGAGGAACAATTCTTTGTTGACTCCAAGCCGATAGAGGTTTGTAGGGTTGCAAGAGGAAAAACGTTGCAAGATGGGACGTACCGGCAATTTCTCGCAAGCTCCCGACTTCGGCTTCTTGCTTCGCAGAACACTTTTTATTTTGGTTATTAGTTACACGCTCTCTGTTGGTTAAGTGGAGTTATCCATTCCTATGATCTGTCAAAGGCAAGTGTGGCTGACCTCCATTATATGAAGGATGTAAGACATACTTATCACGACTGTAGCATCTATGGTGACAAACGGTATACTGCAGCTGACGTACAGCTTGACTTGTTCGAAACCGCACACATAAGACTGGAGTGTCCGTATCGGCTCAACCAAAAGGACTGGAAACCGACATTCATTCCGTTTGCAAAGGCAAGAAAGAGGATTGAGACAATATTCTCACAACTTACAGACCAGTTCTTGGTCATCAGAAACTACGCGAAAATAACGAATGGTTTGTTTGCCGTAATCATTGGCAAAATTAGTGCACTTTACCATTCTGCAATACGTAAACTTCATTAACGACAAGCCCATTGGCAGAATTAAGTATGCACTAAATTAATTCCGCCAACAGGTATAGGATATTGCAGAACAAATACCAAGGCTTTCACCAGTTGGTCTGTACATCTCAAAACAAACAGAAATAACACCTTCGGGAAAAAGGCTGTTTTGCTGAGACATATTGAACTGGTTTGTTTTTTTGTATAATTTTTCTGCTATGATATGGGTTGTATCTCTTATTGCCTTTACATGTAACACTGGAAGATGGTTACTGCTTCGCAGCACTTGAATCATCTTGTATTGTTTTCTTCTATTCTGCGCATTCAAGGACAATTCGCACCTGTCGAAAACGCATCCGACAGATAGTAATGTTGTCAACTCTTCATGGGTATTCCAATCTGGCACGCAAATTCCTGGTATGTTATTTCTAACTTCATCTCTAATGAGTTCATTATCATCAATAAAAACAATTGATTTAGGCAATATTGACAAACTTGCTGCAATCTCCTTGATATTTGAACTTTTATCATTGTCATTAGCGACAATGCAGTCTATACTGTTTTTTAAAGGAAAGATTTCTTCATTAAGAACATCCATTGCCTTAGAAACCACTTGAGAGTCATTTCTTGAACAAACTGCAACATATATACCCAAGCTATCTACTAATACTTTCACAAAGTTAGCAAATCGTATGTACTGTGCACCTGTTATGGTTTTCTGGTTGGCTATGATTTTGTCTATACCTTCTTCTGACAATGTCCCGTTCCATAATGCATTATCAAGATCCAGAACAATCGCTTTGTAAAGTATCTTTAAACGGCAGATAAACATAGCTATAATTTTCATCACCATTATACATACTACAGATACTTTCGTCTTACTTGACAAATCAATTAGACACAAAAGATCTTGTACATTGTAACAAAAATTACAAACTTCACCTGTCTTTTGATTTTCACCAATAATTGTTAGGACGCAGAAACATTCTTCTTCATCATCAGAATTTAGATTCACTGTGAAACCACAATTCGCTAATTGCGACATCAAATAAACAAATGTCTTATCTTCTTTGTTAGCAAATTGACCCAAACCCTGAATATTGACATTAAACAAGGAATCGTTATAAACTCGAAATGCGTTTATAACATTATCAATGTAGAAATTGACAAAATGGTTCATACCAACACTATTTTACCAATGGCTACCATATTGGTACGTTTTACAAAAGGTTGGTATATATACATGAAAACGTGGAGCCAGTCCTGTCACTCGTTCCACGCAGTAAAGGCTCTGGCATCGCCCAAGTTGTCGAAACGAGCAACGCCGAAAGCCCCACGCCTGTGTACGTATATAGGAAGCACTCTTGACAATGGACGATAGAATCGTTCAAAGCCAATGGGGGCTGTATACAATACACCTCATGAGGCGTTCCCGTTGCTTTGTTCTTGACAACTTTGCTCGAACTGCCAGATTCTTACTGCGTCAAAACCAAAGCGTACAGTTACGCCTTTATGTATATATGTCTGCCCAACCTCTGCCCATCGGGGCTTTCGGTATGGACATAGACGCAACAAAATTAACTCTTTTATTTTGAAAACCCCTTCGTTTGGCCGACAAAGTATAACCTCAAAGCTTGATTTAACATTATTAAACTCAGATATGTCAAAGAAGCACACTTTTGCGTGTTTTTTTCTGGCTCACCCGACATTTCGAGTGACACGACAGTCGTGCAGTGCATATAGTCATAGTTTGAAATATCTTTCGTTTCTAAATCCATATGCATTGTGCTTCATTACTTTTATCTTGTTGTTTATCCCTTCTTCCTTGATTGTTCAGATATGACTATCATCCCATCACCACAGTAATCAAGAACTATGCATCTCATTCCAAGGTGGACTCTATGGTTCGAGCTAAAAGAGCATCAAAATGCTCCATGCTCGGAATAAATGACGTTCTTGCGTAAATTTTACCAGAAATATTTGGTAGCTTGAAATAAAGGTCGTATTTTTACGTGAAATTTACACAAGATATAATGAAAGAAGGTAAAAGAATAGTAGTTATGGGTGGGAGTTTTAATGAAATAAGCAAATGAGCAGCAAGGAATATACATACAGATGGAATCCTCAGAAGGATTTTCTTGAAAAGTATCGTGCTTTAATGGATAGAGTAAAGCAGGGTGACCATTCGGCATATTATCAGGTAAAAGAGTTGCGTACAAAAGAGTTTCGCAATACTGTCGATATCGTCAACCAAGGCGGATATGTAACAGAGAACGGAAAGTGTTATTCATTCCCTGATGATTCGGATATGATGAGCAAGACAGTATTCTATGAGCGCGAAATATGTTTGGCGGTGCAAAGCAGCTATCAAACTGTCGTTGAAGTACAAAACATTGACTGTTTGTATGCAGGGGTGCAGTTGAAAGAGCAAGGTTATAATCCTGCCATATTGAACATGGCCAGCAGGCGTAATCCTGGTGGCGGTGTAGCAACAGGTGCTGGAGCGCAGGAAGAAACACTGTTCCGCAGGACGAATTTGTTCCGTTCCCTCTATCAGTTTGCTCCCTTTGCGGGGATGTATCGTATCAAGCGTTCTCACTACCAGTACCCTCTTGACAGGAATTTTGGAGGAGTTTATACGCCCGATGCCATCTATTTTAGGGAAAGTGAACAGAAGGGCTATGCCTTGCTGGATAATCCTGTCAGCCTCTCGTTTATCACAGTGGCTGGTATGAATCGACCAGACTTAACGACAAGTGGAATGATTGCCAACCATCATGTGGAACCTATCAAGAACAAGATACGAACTATCTTCCGTATTGGTTTGATTCATGGTCACGACTCACTAGTACTTGGAGCCTTGGGGTGCGGAGCATTCCGTAATCCACCACGTCATGTAGCCCAACTGTTTCATGAGGTGATGGAAGAGCTGGAGTTTAAAAACAAGTATCGCAAGATAGTGTTTGCTATACTTGATGACCATAATGCCCATCAGAGCCACAATCCTGAAGGCAATTTGAAGCCGTTTGCTGATGAATTTACGAAAAGGGATGTATGATGTCGCTGAATGACATCTTCAGAGGGAAAGAAACTATTAACAACAGCAAAGGCTGTGGTGGTGTCATGCGTATTGCCCCCATTCCGCTTTATGCTGCCGTTGACAACCGTATGGACATCATGGAGGCGGACAAGTTGGCTGGTGATGCCGCAGAAATCACCCATCAGCATCCGCTTGGCTATATACCTGCAGCCGTGATGTCGCATGTCATCTATCGTTTGGTCTTGGATGAGAATCCGACAAGAAAAGGCCTGATAGAGTATATATATGAGGGAATTGGGAAACTTGACGATCTGTTTCCGCAGCATCATCGAGAAGTTTTGGAGATGATGGGGATTGCAAGAGTTGCAATAGATCTCTCGGCAAACGACCATTCTGACCTTCAGAATATTGGTGCGTTAGGAGGCGGATTGGTCGGTGAAGAAGCACTCGCCATTGCGCTATACTGTGCAATCCGCCATTTCGACAACTTTGAGGAAGCAATGATTGCGGCTGTGAATCATGGTGGTGATAGCGACAGTACTGGAGCTGTAACAGGCAATATATTAGGTGCTGCCATAGGCTATGATGCTATTCCGCAGTTTTTCAAAGATGATTTAGAGCTACACGACGTTATCCTCCACATGGCAGATGACTTGTATTGTGGAGAAGTGACAAAGATGTAAATCAAAAAAATGGGCGCAGGGTGTTATCCACTGAGAATTCCCCCTGCGCCACTTTTCGGGTGCCTTTCTTTGTTTTCAACGATAAGTATCCACCACGCAGGCAGTTCTTTATCTGTTTTTTAAAAAAACGCTTGGCCAATTCAGATTTTGTTCGTAACTTAGTAGCTTGAAATGTAGAGCATGCAGAAAAATGGCTAAGATAGTAAATAAATATCCCGTAGGAATTCAGACTTTCTCGAAGATTCGCGAGAACGGTTATTTCTATATAGACAAGACCCAATTCATCGTGGATTTCCGGGAAAAGCAGATGTCGTATGTCTTTCTAAGTCGTCCAAGGCGATTCGGCAAGTCGCTCTTTGCCTCTACCCTTCAAGCCTATTTCGAGGGAAGAAAGGAGCTTTTTGAGGGATTGGCCATTGCCGAATACGAGAAGGAATGGGTGAAGCATCCCGTGCTTCATTTTGACCTCAGTGGTGCCAAGCATTTTGATGCTGATGCCTTGAACAATTATCTTAATCTGGAACTTTTACCCTACGAAGAGCTTTATGGTAAGAGAGAAGGCGAGATTTACCCTAATGAAAGACTGGAAGGTATCGTAAAGCGAGCTTACAAGCAGACGGGCCAAAAGGCAGTCGTTATCATTGATGAATACGATGCCCCTTTGCTGGATGTGGTGCATGAGAAGGAAAACCTGCAACCACTTCGCCGCATCATGCAAAACTTCTACAGCCCTTTGAAAAAGCTCGACCCATACCTGGAGTTCTGCTTCATCACGGGTATCACCAAGTTCTCACAACTCAGCATCTTCAGCGAGCTCAACAACCTCGACAACATCAGTCTGTTCGACCAGTATTCGGCCATCTGTGGTATCAGCAAGACGGAACTAACCACGCAGATGAAACCAGACGTCGAAGCATTGGGCGAAGCCCTTGGCATGACGTACGAGGAGTGTCTGAAAGAGCTGACGCAATTCTATGACGGCTATCATTTCAGCGAGAAGTCAGAAGACGTCTTCAATCCGTTCAGCCTGGTGAAGGCGCTGAACGCACGCAAGATAGCTCCTTACTGGTTTGGGTCGGGCACGCCATCTTTCCTCTTGAAATTGCTGGATAAGTATCATGTCAACCTTGCTTCTTTGGAGGGTCAGGAGGCGGTCTTGAGTTCCTTCGACCAATCGACAGAGGAAATGACAGACGCCCTGCCTCTGCTTTATCAGAGCGGTTATCTGACCATCAAGAAGTATGATCCGATGTTTAGGGAATACACTTTGGGCATCCCAAACAAGGAGGTCCGTGATGGTTTGCTCAATTCGCTGATACCTCACTATGTGAACCCTCGCCGTTCCGACAACGACGCCTTCCTCTTGGGATTTTGCAAGGCGGTTTACCGCAATGATATCGAAGCAGCATTGGAACACATGCGCACCTATATGGCTACGATCCCATACGATCTGGAGAACCATAGCGAGAAGCACTATCAGACCATCTTCTATCTGATGTTTAGTTTCCTCAACATCTATATCCGCACGGAGGTGAAGAGCGCCATCGGCAGGGCTGATGCCGTGATGCACATGCCGGACACGATATACGTCTTCGAACTGAAGGTTGACAAGAGTGCCGAGGAGGCTTTGGCCCAAATAGACGAAAAGGGCTACATGCTGCCTTATCATGCTGAAGGTAAGCGGCTGGTAAAAGTGGGCATCAGTTTTGACAGTACTCAGCGCACGATCAGCGATTGGAAAATCAAGGAGGATTAAGAGGATTAAAAGAAGAGGCTAAGAATATTGTTCGCCATTGTACCATCGAGCCTTTTTAGTGTATTGTCTTCGATTCGCATTATTAGATTTATGTATAGATATTTCATTTACCTATCGTTTGACGGGCGCGCCTACCACGGTTGGCAGATACAGCCCAACGGCATCACCGTGGAGGAGTCGCTGGAGAAGGCGCTCTCGACCCTGCTGCACACCCCCATCGACGTGACGGGAGCGGGACGGACTGACGCTGGGGTCAACGCCCGGCTGATGGTGGCCCATTTCGACCTGCAGGAGCCGCTGGAGCTTCCCCTCGACTGCCACCAGCTGGCCTACCGCCTCAACAAGATGTTGCCCCGCGACATCTCCGTGAGCCAGATCCTACCCGTGCCCTCGGATCTCCACGCGCGCTTCTCGGCCAAGAGGCGCACCTACCACTACTACATCCACACGCGGAAAGACCCCTTTCGCAGGGCCTACTCTCACGAGATCCACTACGCCCTCGACTTCGACCAGATGAACGCGGCGGCACAGATGCTTGTCGGCACACGCGACTTCCAATGTTTCTGCAAGGCGGGAAGCGACGTGAAAACGACCGTCTGCGACCTCTACGAGGCCCGCTGGGACCATCTGGACGGCGAGGCCTGGTGCTTCACCATCTCCGCCAACCGCTTCCTGCGCAACATGGTGCGCGCCGTGGTGGGCACCCTGGTGGAGGTGGGTCGCGGACGCCTCTCGCTGCAAAGGCTGGAGGAGGTGCTCGCAAAGGGCACCAGGAGCGACGCGGGCGAGAGCATGCCAGCCCACGCGCTATTTCTGTGGGATGTGGAGTATGGCGGGCTGGAACCGCAGGAAAATGGTGTTTTGGCTAAATAAATGAACACTTTGGTTGCCAGTTTGAGAAAAAAGGCTTATTTTTGCGCCATCAAAGTCAAAACATAGCATCTTTTACCCAGTTCCTTCCACCGGAAAGCGGGGAGGAGACACAAGAACAGACAACGATATGAGTAATATTTTCAGAGGATTGGGAGTTGCGCTGATCACTCCTTTCAAGAGCGACATGAGCATCGATTTCGAGGCTTTGGAGCGACTCGTCAACTATCAACTGGACAATGGTGCCGACTTTCTGTGCATCCTGGCCACAACGGGCGAGACGCCCTGCCTGACGCGGAGCGAGAAAGACGAGATCACCCGGGTCGTCAAGAGCGTGGTGAAGGGCCGCGTGCCCCTGCTCAAATACTGTGGCGGCAACAACACGCGGGCCGTCATCGAGGAGATGAAGTCCAGCGACTGGGAGGGTATCGACGGCATCCTAAGCATCTGTCCTTACTACAACAAGCCGTCGCAGGAGGGCTTGTACCAGCACTTCAAGGCCATCGCCGAGGCCAGTCCGCTGCCCTTGGTGCTCTACAACGTGCCGGGGCGCACGGGAGTGAACATGAAGGCGGCCACGACGTGCCGCATCGCCAAGGACTTTCCCAACATCGTGGGTATCAAGGAAGCCTCGGGCAGTCTGGAGCAAGTCGACGAGATCATCAAGAACAAGCCTGAGGGCTTCGAGGTGATCAGCGGCGACGACGCGCTGACGTTCCCGATGATAGCCAGCGGAGCCGTCGGTGTGATCTCGGTCATCGGCAACGCCCTGCCCCGCCAGTTCTCCCGCATGATCCGCCTGGAGTTTGAGGGCAACTATGGCGAGGCACGCAAGATCCACCATCAGTTTACCGAACTCTACAAGCTCCTCTTCGTCGATGGCAACCCTGCGGGCGTGAAGGCCCTGCTCAACGACATGGGAATGATAGAGAACGTGCTCCGCCTGCCGCTCGTACCCACAGAGGTGACGACGAAGCAGAAGATGGCCGATATACTCAAGGCCCTCCATGTAGAATAAGAGAAGAAAACAGGAACGGGACGCCCATGGGACCGCGGCCGAAAGACCCAAGACCCAGACCGGCTTTTCCCAATCCGACATCCTATTGCGCAGACAGGCTGCTTCCATCTCCCTCTCTCCAAACAGGACAGAAGGCAGACACGGAAGCAGTTTGTCGGCGTCTGCACACAACCTTGGTTATCAATTAACTCAAACCTATATCACACCAAAACTATGAACAGTCTGTTTATTGTATTGCCTATCCTCACCATCCTGATGTTCGACCTCGGACTGACGCTGGAGGGCAAGGATTTCCGCTTGGTCATACTCCGCTACAAAGCTGTCCTGGCCGGCATGATCGGCCAACTGCTCCTGCTGCCCCTCATCGCCTGGGGCGTGGCAGGCGCCTTGTCGCTAAGCCCGCTCTTCACCATCGGCCTGATGCTCATCGCCTGCTGTCCTGGAGGCAGTTCGTCCAATGTCTTCTCGATGCTGGCCAAGGGCGACGTGGCCCTGTCGGTATCGCTCACGGCCACCAGCAGCCTCATCACCCTCTTCACCGTCCCGCTGATCATGCAGGCCACCACCGCCCACCTGGGCGAGGCCATGGGGGTGAAGTTGCCCGTGGTCAACCTGCTGATGCAAAACGTGGTGACGATGCTGCTGCCCATCCTTCTGGGCATTGGCGTGCGCCACTACTGGCGAGAGACGGCCCGAAAGATCGAGCGAGTGCTCTCCCGACTGGCCTTCCCGGCCCTGATGCTGCTGGCCGGCATCTTCTTCGTGCAGCACAAGACCACTATCGCCGACAACTTCGGCACGCTGGGCCTGGCCACCACCCTGCTCCTCCTCTGTGCCACCACGGGGGCGGGACTGCTCTGCTACGTCTTCCGCCTGCGTACACAGGAGCAGCGCACCATCGTTATCGAGGTGGGCATGCAGAACGCAGCCCAGGCCATCGCCATGGCCTCCAGCCCCTTTGTCTTCAACGACGGGCGCATGACCATCCCCGCCATCATCTACGCCCTGATGATGAACGTGATCCTGCTGACCTACGTGGGCATCATCAACCGGGGAAAGATCCTCGGATAAGGAGGGGGACTACCGCTAATATGAGACATGGGCCTTGTCCCCAGCTTCGCTTGATCGCTGGTGGCAAGGCCCATGCTCCAAACAGGGGGCTCAGTCCAAAATCTAAAAACTGAAATTGAAGCCTATCGAGGCGTACTCCTTAAACTGCAAGTAGCCGTGGTGGCTATCGCGCGCCACGCCATCGTCGAAGCGAGGATAGAGGAAGATCTGCGCTGAGACGAAGCGGTTGAACTGGAAGACGAACGTGTTTTCCCATTCCAACTCCACACGCTCGTAGGTGGTGTAGCCATAGAGGCGCGTGCGCCAGGTCAGGTCCTCCATCAGCGTCCACGAGAGATCGACCGTAAACTCCGAACCAAAGTCGTTGAGCACCCTGCGGTTGTCCTCGATGCCGAGACGGGAGGAGAGGGAGCGCACGCGGGTGTACTTCATGTTGTAGGCCAGCGGAGCGAGATGGATGTTGCCCTTCAGCCGATGGTGCTGCCAATCGACACTATAGTCCATACCCAAAGAGAGGTTGACATTGAGCGGGGCAAGGAAGTCGGAGTAGAGGGTCGGGTCGTTGGACCGATAGCTGTGGGTGAACTGCGTGTAGGTGAGCAACTGGAGCGTGTAGTACCAGCGTCTCGAAGCCTGCAGGCCCAACTTGGAGGTGAGTCGGATTAGGTCCTCCGTGGTCTTGTAGCGATGGAGCGAGTCGGAACGGGAACTCTGAAATCCGAAGCGCATCTCCAGCTTGTTCTCCCACTTCACCTTCTGCTTGTTGTTGTAGTTGGCCTCCATGATGACGGATCCCAGGGCGGAGTAGTTGCTCTCACCTCCCTTATACCAGTTGTCGGAGACGTAGTTCTGCATGAAGCGCAGGGAGTAGTAGCCCGAGTAATGCCAAAAGTTGGGCTTATGGACCACCAGCTGGACGGGCACGACGTCGGGCTCCACGGGCATGGGATCTGCATGGTCGCCCATCTCCGTCTCAGTCTGTATGGGCGCCTCGATGAGGTCGAGGTCGGAACGGTCGGCACGGAGGCGAGCGGAAGTGGTGCGCACCAAGTCGGGCCGGCGCACATAGAGGCCCAGCAGGGTGCTATCGACAAAGGCCTGCTCCCCCGTGCCTCCACCAAGAGAGGGAGAAAGCATCGAGCACCTTGCCCTTGTAGAAGGTCAGAGGCAGGAAGTTGTGCTGCGGAGAGCGGAGCAACCTTGGAAGGACGGTAGGCAGGTCGACGAGCCGCATCACCAAAGATAGAATCGCGCAGGAGCGCGAGCGAGTCGACAGGTTCCGAGAGATCGCCATGGGGCTTTTCTACGGAAACCGCTGAAACTGCGGATCTTGAGGCGTGCGATCTGGCCTGGGCCGTGGCGATTGTCGGCAGGCAAAGCAGGCTAAACGCCATCCATATCATCGTTTTCATTCGTTCGAACGTTATTAATTTAGGCGCAAAGATACAAATAAAAGCCGTAAGAACTTGCCACTTTCGGTTATTTATTGTAAATTTGCACCTTGTTATAACATATACATTTATCAACAAAGTGGCTGAGACAAAATACATCTTTGTGACCGGCGGTGTAGTTTCATCGCTTGGCAAGGGGATTATCTCCTCATCTATCGGCAAGCTGCTCCAGGCAAGGGGCTATAACATCACCATTCAGAAGTTCGATCCCTACATCAATATCGACCCGGGAACGCTGAACCCCTATGAGCATGGCGAGTGCTATGTGACGGTCGATGGTATGGAAACGGACCTTGACTTGGGACACTATGAGCGGTTCACTGGCATCCAGACCACCAAGGCCAACTCCATGACGACGGGCCGCATCTACAAGAGCGTCATCGACAAGGAGCGCCGCGGCGACTATTTGGGCAAGACCATCCAGGTCGTACCTCACATCACGGACGAGATCAAGCGCAACATCAAGCAGCTTGGCCAGAAATATCACTACGATTTCGTCATCACCGAGATTGGCGGTACGATCGGCGACATCGAGAGTGCGCCGTTCATGGAGGCGATCCGCCAGATGAAATGGGAGCTGGGCGACCGCGCCATCAACGTCCACCTGACCTACGTGCCCTACCTGCACGCAGCGGGTGAGCTGAAGACGAAGCCCACGCAGCATAGCGTGAAGGAGCTCCAGAGCGTCGGTATCCAGCCCGACGTGCTCGTCCTTCGCACGGAGAAGCACCTCGACGAGGGCATTCGCAAGAAGGTGGCCAACTTCTGCAACGTCGATTTCGACTGCGTCGTGCAGAGCGAGGACCTGCCGAGCATCTACGAGGTGCCCGTGGCCATGCAGAACCAGGGACTCGACGAAGCCATCCTGCGCAAGTGTCATGAGCCTATCGGAGAGCGTCCGGCCCTGGGTCCGTGGAAGTCGTTCCTCGACCGCCGCGCCAAGGCTACCGAGGAAGTACACATCGGACTCGTCGGCAAATATGACCTGCAGGACGCCTACAAGAGTATCCGCGAGGCGCTGCTTCAGGCTGGCACATACAACGACCGCAAGACCGTACTGACGTTTATCAACTCCGAGGAGATCACCGAGGAGAACGTCGGCGAGATGCTCAAGGGACAGGACGGCATCGTCGTCTGCCCGGGCTTCGGCCAGCGTGGCATCGAGGGCAAGGTCATCGCCGCCCACTACAGTCGCACCCACGACATCCCGACCTTCGGTATCTGCCTCGGTATGCAGATGATGGTGGTGGAGTTTGCACGCAACGTGCTGGGCTACGCCGACGCCAACAGCCGCGAGATGGACAAGAAGACACCCCACAACGTCATCGACATCATGGAGGAGCAGAAGAACATCACCAACATGGGTGGTACGATGCGTCTGGGTGCCTACGAGTGTGTATTAAAACAAGGTTCGCGCGTGTTCAATATATATAAGTCTGAGCACATCCAGGAGCGCCACCGCCATCGCTATGAGTTCAACAACAACTTCGAGAAGGAGTTTGAGCGCAACGGCATGAACTGCGTGGGACGCAATCCCGAGAGCGACCTTATCGAGATTGTGGAGATACCAGGGCTGAAATGGTACATCGGCACGCAGTTCCACCCCGAGTATCAGAGTACGGTGCTGAAGCCACACCCCCTCTTCCTCGACTTCGTCCGCGTGGCAGGCGAGAACCACAAGGCGTAGTAGCACCTCTCATCAGACAAAGAAACAGTATCAGATAAACGAATGGACAAAAATACGATTACCGGCTTTGTGCTCATTGCGCTGATTCTCTTCGGCTTTGCTTGGTGGCAACAGCCCTCGGAGGAGCAGTTGGAGCAGCAGCGGAAGGAGTTTGTAGAAGACTCTCTCCGTGCGGTCAAAGCCAAACAACAACAGGCCAAGAAGGAGGCGCTGCAGCAGCAACAACAAGAGAAGGCCCAAGCCGATACGTCGGCCCTCTTCCACAAGTCGCTCTCGGGCACGGCACAGGACGTGGTGCTCCAGAACGGAAAGCTCGCCCTCACGCTCTCCACGAAGGGTGGCACGGTGGCCAAGGCCGTCATCAAGGACTATGTGGGTCACAACCTGAAGGTGCAGGACGGTTCGAAGGATGCCAAGGACGTCACCCTTTTCGAGGGCAACGACCAGCGACTCAACTACTTGCTATCGGGCAAAGAACTCAATATCGAGACTGAGGACCTTTACTTCACGCCCAGCAACGTCACCGACTCAACGGTGACGATGACGGCGGAGGCTGCACCGGGCAAGACGCTGACGCTGGACTACGTCCTGGGCAAGGACTATATTCTCCGCATGAGCCTGCGCGCCAACGGCATGGGTGGCCTCTTCGCCCCCGACTACAACGAGGTGGGCATCTCCTGGGAGGAGAACGCACGCCAGCAGGAGCGCGGCTTCACCTTTGAGAATCGCTACGCCACACTGACCTACAAGAAGGCCGACGGTGGCACAGACCATCTGAGCGAGGCTTCGGAGAAAGAGGAGACCACGGAGGACGCCCTCGACTGGGTGGCCTTCAAGAACCAATTCTTCTCGGCAGTGATGATCTCGAAGGACAACTTCCAGACGGGCGCACGACTGAAGAGCACCCCGCTGAAGAAGGAGTCGCACTATCTGAAGAACTACCAGGCACGCCTGAAGACAGCCTTCGACCCCACGGGCAAGAAGGCCACGGAACTGGAGTTCTACTATGGCCCCAACGACTTCCGCCTCCTGCAGAAGGTGGAGAAAGAGAGCGCCTTCGGCAAGGATCTGGAGATGCAGCAGCTTGTCTATTTGGGCTGGCCGCTCTTCCGTATCATCAACCGCTGGTTCACCATCTATGTCTTCGACTGGCTGAGCACCTTCTTCCCGATGGGTGTCGTGCTCATCCTCATCACGCTCCTGCTCAAGGTCATCACCTTCCCGATGGTGAAGAAAAGCTACATGAGTTCTGCCAAGATGCGCGTGCTCAAACCGAAACTCGACGAGGCCACGAAGCAGTATGACAAGCCGGAGGATCAGATGAAGAAGCAGCAGGCTATGATGCAGCTCTACTCGGAGTATGGCGTCAGCCCGCTCTCAGGCTGTCTGCCGATGCTGATCCAGTTGCCGATCTGGATTGCAATGTTCAACTTCGTGCCAAATGCCATCCAGTTGCGCGGACAGAGTTTCCTGTGGATGCAGGATCTGAGCACCTACGACCCCATCGTCGAATGGGGTACGAACATCTGGCTCATCGGCGACCACCTGTCCCTGACCTGTATCCTCTTCTGCGGTGCCAACATCCTCTACACCTGGTTCACCATGCAGCAGCAGAAGGACCAGATGGTCGGTCAGCAAGCCGAGCAGATGAAGATGATGCAGTGGATGATGTATTTCATGCCGCTGATGTTCTTCTTCATGTTCAACGACTACTCGTCAGGTCTCAACTTCTACTACTTCATCTCCCTGTTCTTCTCCGCAGCCATCATGTTCACGCTGCGCAAGACTACCAACGAGAAGAAGTTGCTGGACTACCTTGAGGCACGCCGTTCGGAGAACCAGAAGAACCCGAAGAAGCAGAACGGCCTGATGGCCCGCATGCAGGCCATGCAGGAACTGCAGCAGAAGCAGCAGGAGGAACTGAGAAGAAAGAAGGAGGATCTAAACAGGAGGAAGAAGCAATAGCTCTTCCCCCAACAACCGGGTGTCTTACAGCACCCGGCCTCTCTTTTCAGACAGAAGGATCTTTTCTGGGAAGACACCAAAAGGACTATCCATGGAAAAAAATCACTTTTTCAGAAATAACAACGGTTACTCACGGGCAAAAAATGTCCGTGAGTACTTTAGATTTATAACGATGAACAAAAACCTTACAATCGCCATGACGACTGCAATGCTACTGAGCGGCGGCGTGGCACAAACGCAAGCACAAGACGTGAACATTGGCAAGAGCAAGCAGGTGATGCTGAAAGGCGACATCATGACTCCCGAGACTCTCTGGGCCATGGGACGTGTGGGCTCTGCGGCAGCCTCACCCGACGGCAAGCAGGTCGTCTATCAGGTGGGCTACTACAGCGTGAAGGAGAACCGCGGCCACCAAGTGTTATTTATCATGAACGCTGACGGCACGGGCCAGACCAAACTCACCACCGACGCCAAGAGCGAGAGCGACCCTGTATGGATCGAAGGCGGCAAGCGCATCGCCTTCCTTCGTGGAGGCCAGGTATGGGCCATGAACCCTGACGGCTCGGGCCGCACACAGCTCACGAAGGACGCCACGGCCATCGAGGGATTCAAGTTCTCACCCGACGGCAGCCGCGTACTGCTCATCAAGTCGCTGCCCTACCACGGCACGATCAAGAAGAACCCCGACGACCTTCCTATGGCATCGGGCCGTCTCGTCACGGACATGAACTACCGCCACTGGGACCACTATGTGGAGAGCATTGCTCACCCCTTCGTCGCACAGGTATCCGTCCAGGGCATCGACGCAGGATGGGATATCCTCGAGGGACAGCCCTACGAGAGCCCGCTGGCACCCTTTGGTGGCATCGAGCAGTTTGACTGGAGCCCCGACTCTAAGCACATCGCCTACACCTGCCGCAAGAAGGTGGGCGTGGACTACGCCGTCTCCACCGACGCCGACATCTTCCTCTTCAACATCGAGACCAAGGCCGACCGCAACCTCTGCAAGCCCGAGGGCTATGTGGCTCCGAAGATCAACTATACCAAGTCGCTCCGCAACCAGAAGGTCAACCATCAGGAGGGCGACATGAACGTCGGCTACGACGTCAATCCGCGCTTCTCGCCAGACGGCAAGTATGTGGCTTGGCTCAGCATGGAGCACGATGGCTACGAGAGCGACCGCAACCGCCTGTGTGTCTATGAGCTGGCCACGGGCAAGAAGTCGTATGTCGCAGAGGCCTTCGACTCCAATGTCGACGACTACTGCTGGAACACCGACTCCAAGACCCTCTACTTCATCGGCTGCTGGCACGCCACGGTCAACGCCTACCAGACCAACCTCAAGGGTGAGGTGAAGAAGCTGACCGAGGGCGACCACAACTACGTGGCTCTCCAGCTGCTGGGCAACACAGGCAAGCTCCTCGGCACGCGCCAGAGCATCACCGTCCCCAGTGACCTCTACGTCATCAAGCCCGCCAAGAAGGAGGGACAGTCGGAGCAGACGCAGATCACCTTCGAGAACAAGCACATCTACGACCAGATGGCTGTGGGCAACGTCACGGACCGCTGGGTGAAGACCTCTGACGGCAAGGAGATGCAGGTATGGATCATCACCCCGCCCCACTTCGACCCCAACAAGAAGTATCCTACGCTGCTCTTCTGTGAGGGTGGCCCGCAGAGCCCCGTCTCACAGTTTTGGAGCTACCGCTGGAACTTCCAGATCATGGCTGCCAACGGCTATGTGGTCGTCGCCCCGAACCGTCGCGGACTGCCTGGCTATGGCAGCAAGTGGAACGAGGAGATCTCTGGCGACTGGACGGGCCAGTGCATGAGAGACTATCTGGCTGCCATCGACGATGCTGCCAACAACCTCCCGTTTGTTGACAAAGACCGTCTCGGTGCCGTCGGCGCCTCTTTCGGCGGTTTCTCCGTCTATTACCTTGCCGGCCACCACGACAAACGATTCAAGTGCTTTATCTCCCACGACGGTGCCTTCAATCTGGAGTCGATGTACACCGACACAGAGGAGGCCTGGTTTAGCAACTGGGAGTATGACGACGCCTACTGGAACCAGGACCGCACGGACAACGCCCGCCGCACCTATGAGAACAGCCCCCACCTCACCGTTGACAAGTGGGATACGCCGATCCTCTGCATCCACGGCGAGATGGACTATCGCATCAATGCCAACCAGGGCATGGGCGCTTTTAATGCAGCCCGCCTTCGCGGTATTCCCGCAGAACTGCTCATCTTCCCCGATGAGAACCACTGGGTATTGCAGCCGCAGAACGGCATTCTCTGGCAGCGCACTTTCTTCGAGTGGCTCGACCGCTGGCTGAAGAAGTAATCACAGGAAAGTCAATCAACAAAATAACAAAAAATGGAAAATAAAACTTTGCGCGACTCGGCAGCCATCCGTTGGACCGCCTTGTTGCTCCTGGCACTGGCCATGTTCTGTGCCTACATCTTCGTAGACATCTTGTCTCCGATCAAAGACCTCATGCAGTCGCAGCGCGGCTGGGATTCTGACGCCTTCGGCACCATGCAGGGTTCCGAGACGTTCCTCAACGTGTTCATCTTCTTTCTCATCTTTGCCGGTATTATCCTCGACAAGATGGGTGTCCGCTTCACGGCCCTTCTCTCTGGTGGCGTGATGCTGGTGGGCGCCTGCATCAAGTGGTACGCCGTCAGCGACGGGTTCATCGGCAGCGACCTGGAGACTTGGTTCACCAACAACCTCAACCATATTCCCGTCTTCGAACAGCTCGGCGTCTCACCCTTCTATGAGGGAATGCCCGCCTCTGCCAAGTTGGCCGCCATCGGTTTCATGCTTTTCGGTTGCGGTACGGAGATGGCTGGTATCACGGTCTCGCGCGGTATCGTGAAATGGTTCAAGGGCCGCGAGATGGCACTGGCAATGGGATCAGAGATGGCATTGGCCCGTCTCGGTGTGGCCACCTGTATGATCTTCTCGCCGTTCGTAGCCAAGTTTGGCGGTGTCGTCAGCGTGTCGCGCTCTGTAGCCTTCGGTGTGGTGCTGCTCTGCATCGCCATGATCATGCTGGTCGTCTATTTCTTTATGGACAAGAAGCTCGACGAGCAGACTGGCGAGGCTGAGGAGAAGGACGAGCCGTTCAAGCTCAGCGACCTTGGCCAGATTCTCACCTCCAGTGGTTTCTGGCTCGTATCACTGCTCTGCGTGCTCTACTACTCCGCCATCTTCCCCTTCCAGAAGTATGCTGTGAACATGCTCCAGTGCAACCTCACCTTCACTGAGGTGCCCGCCGACTCGTTCTGGGGTTCTCAGAGTGTGACCTACATCCAGTATGTCATCATGCTCTTCGTAGCCGCCACCGCCTTCTTGTTCAACTTCATGAAGCAGAAGGCCGTGAAGTTCTTCGTACTGGCCCTCTCCATAGCTGGTCTCGTCACCTATTGCTATATGGGCTACATGCGCCAGTCAGCAGAGTCTATCTTCGCAGTCTTCCCCTTGCTCGCCGTAGGTATCACGCCGGTGCTCGGCAACTATGTCGACCACAAGGGTAAAGCTGCTTCCATGCTCGTGCTGGGCTCTATCCTGCTCATCGCCTGCCACCTCACCTTCGCCTTCGTACTTCCTGAGTTCAAGGGCAGTCAGGTGGGCGGTGTCATCGTGGCCTATCTCACCATCCTCGTCCTCGGTGCTTCCTTCTCGCTCGTACCGGCCTCTCTGTGGCCCAGCGTGCCGAAGCTCGTCGATGCCAAGGTGATTGGTTCTGCCTACGCGCTCATCTTCTGGATTCAGAACATTGGCCTGTGGCTCTTCCCGCTCCTCATCGGTAAGGTGCTCAACGCTACCAACGAGGGTGTGACCGACGCCACGCAGCTCAACTACACTGCCCCGCTCGTCATGCTGGCATGCCTCGGTGTGGCCGCACTCTTCATCGGCTTCGTCCTGAAGATTGTGGACAAGAAGAAGAACCTCGGCCTTGAGTTGCCCAACATTCAGGAATAACCTCTCCTGTACAACCCACTTATACGAAGGGATGGCTTTCACGGGCCATCCCTTTGTTTTTCTAAGGAAAAAACCGTATCTTTGTACACCGTAATCATATCAAGTAAACGACCAACATGGCAAAAGTAAGAATCAAGACTCCCGAGGGCGACATCCTTGTACGCCTCTATGACGACACGCCGCGCCACCGCGACAACTTCCTCAAACTGGCCCGTGAGGGCTACTACGACGGCACGCTCTTCCACCGTGTCATCAAGGACTTCATGATACAGGGCGGCGACCCAGACAGCCGTAACGCCCCAGCAGGGAAGATGCTCGGAACGGGCGGACCCGACTATACGCTCCCAGCAGAGATAGCCTATCCACAGCGCTACCACAAACGCGGAGCCCTTAGTGCGGCACGACTTGGCGACGAGGTCAATCCTGAGCGCGAAAGTTCTGGCAGCCAGTTTTACATTGTCTGGGGCAAGACCTTCAAAAGCGCCGAGCTGAAGCAGATGGAACGCCAAATGGCCATGCAGCAGGAGCAAGAAGTATTCAATACCCTCGCCCGCGAGCACCACGACGAGATCATGACGCTCCGCCGCAGCCGTGACCGTGCGGGACTGCAAGCCCTGCAAGATAAACTGGTGGAGCTGACCAAGGAAAAATGCAAGGAGATGGGTAAACCCTCATTCACCGACGAGCAGATGGAGACCTATACCACCCTTGGCGGTACACCGTTCCTCGATGGTCAATATACGGTATTTGGCGAGGTGGAGGAAGGCCTCGAGGTGGTAGAGCGCATACAGAACTGCGACACAACCCGCAATGACCGCCCACGCCAAGACATCAGCATGAGTGTGGAAGTGGTGGAATCGGAGGAGTAAAAAGGAAACCAAAGGGGCATTCATCGGATAGATGCTGGAGGAGTATGTTCGGAAGTTTCCCGCCACAAAGATTATAGGGTCGGGCGGCAATATCAACCGTCTCTTTCGTCTTGCACGCCTCAAAGGACCTCAGCGAGAGTTGCCCGTGGAGCGACTGCAAGAGCTCTATGATACCATCCAAACGCTCACCGTCGTTGAGCGAATGGAGCAGTTCAAACTCAAGGAGGACCGTGCCGACGTGATTGTCCCTGCTGCGGAGATATTCCTCACTGCAGCCGAAGCGCTGGGCAGCGAAAGCATCATCGTGCCCAATATCTCGCTCGCCGATTCCATCACAGATGGCATTTGGCGCGAAGTACAGATGAAAGACTAAGCCGGTTTGCCTCCCTAGACAAGGACCCTTCGGAGGAGATTCATGCTCAGAGGATATTTGTCATCGGGGCTTGTAGTTTGACTCTACTATTGTGCTCCTAAACAGCTTTTCCCTTCAGCAACCTTCTCCGCATCATCCAAGCATATCCTTTGTTCCTTGCTTGCGCTTTCTAATAGTCCATCCGCTCCAAAGGATGACGAAGGTCAGCAGCGAGGCAAAGAAAATATAGATGAGACGGACGGGGCCGAGGAAAGTGTAAATGCGCCCCGTGTGCACTTCAAGGGCAAGTTGCCAAAGCGAGATAGGAAGTCGGGCCATCCAGCAGGGCTGGCGCAGCGCATTCGTCCCGTGATCGTAGGTGCAGACGATGTCGTCGCCGAAGTCGGAAGAGAATCCCGACACGGCCGTTTGGCCAAAGGGCGAGGCTGGACGCGTGGGAGCTGGCGCATGGGTGAAATAGTCGTAGGCCTTGCCCGAACCACGATGCCAATAGTAGAGACCTGCAAAAGAACCGACAATCCACGACTGCTGATCAGCTGAAAGGGTGAGGACGTTGATGCCCATCACGCTCACGGCAGGTGCCTGCGCCTCGCGGACGGGCTGGTGACGGAAATCGGGCAGCGAATAGAAGCCATCAGAGGTGGACAACAACCAGTCGGACCGATTGGCATCCCACCGCAGTGCACGCAACTTATCCTGCCAGGGGTTGGGGCTGTCTAGCAGCGAACCAGGAATGGGTGGTGTAGCAATCCGAACCACGGCGAGAAGCAAAGGCGGACGCAGTGCAAAACCCGTCAGCGTGATGAACACAAGGAGCGGCAGCGCATAGCGTCCCCAACGGTCGTGCCAACGGAAGTGCCAGCGCAACCCCTTCTGCCACAACCCTTTATTGCGACGACGTCTAATCCATTTGGGCAATAGCCAGATGACGAATCCCGACAGACAAAGGAAAGCCAGCAACAGGGCAACAAGATCCACGATCAATTTGCCCATCAGGCCTCCTATCTCACCACTATGAACGAGCCATAGCGTACGGAAGAGGCTCACCTTATTCGTATAACCTGCGGGGGCGTGGAGTTCAACACCTTGGAAATGGCTATAGGGCGGCGTGGCGACATAGAGCGAATCTCTTCCCACAAAGACGACACTGTCACCTCGTGTGGTAACGTCGCTGAAGCGCGTGGGATGGAGTGTAGAAGCATGGCCCACAGCCAACCGTCGCCACGATCCTTCGCGCCATTGGTATGCGTCGAAGGGCGCGCAGGCAAACAGTTCGCCCCGCTTCGTCCGCACCACATTGCGAATCGTGCGCGCGTCGGCACCTGACCCCATTCCTGCAGTATAATCTGCAAAACGCTGGCCATGGGCGTCCGTGAGCCATACACCTCCAGCCCCATAGACCAAGATGCTATCGGCACTGAGCCTCAGCGTGCCGCGCAGCAGCCCATTGTTCCAGTTGCTAAACTGATAACCCGCAGGCAGCCACTGGCGCGAGAGGTCCATATTGCCAAAACTATGCCTATGGTTGAGCACGAGGCCCGAGAGGGCAAAGAGCAGGAGGAAGAAGCCAAAGCCCACCCCCAGCCATTTGTGCCAACGCCGATATGTCTTTTTGCTAATCACTCGTGAGAATATCGTATTGTTTCGACGTGCAAAATTAATGTTTTCCCTGTGCCTACACAATACACAATAATAATGATTTTCGGGTGCGAAACACCATTTACTATGAAACAACGAGTCTCAAAAACTAAAACTCCAGTCGCAGGACAAGAGGCAGGTGGTCACTGTAACCATTGTTGTAGCGCGGACCATAGTAGCCGCGTCGTGGTTTCACGCCTCCATATTGTTCGTCGGGCTCGATGAGAAACGGTTCATCGATGATAACACATTGGCGGACAGCGGGCAGCAGACGGCTGCAGACCAGGATATGGTCTAGGCTGGACCAAAGTCCCTGGTAGCGATAGGTGGCGCGAGCACCATGCGTTCCCCTCGCCTCCGCGCTCACGTCCGTCAGCCCTTTCGAAGCCAGAAAGCGCAAGGCGGGCGCGTCATTGTAGTCGTTGAAGTCACCCAAGACGAGGATCCTCGCAGCAGGATGTGCCGCCGACAAGGTATCGATGGTCTCGGAGAGGCGGTGAGCCACGGCCATACGGTAAGGGCGCGAGGACCGCTCCCCTCCCCGACGACTCGGTGCATGGACCACAAAGACATGGAGGGTGTCGCCCGTAGCCAGTTGACCACAGGCGTGGAGCACGTCGCGGGTGGGACGAAAACGCTCCCGAGCCGGAGCCACACGCAGGGTATCAGAATAGAGCAAGCGAAAGGAGAAGGGAGAATAGAGCAAGGCCACATCAATACCACGCTCATCGGGCGAATCGGTCATCACATACTCATAACCCGCACGGCGCAGTAGCGACCTACGCGTGAGGTCGTGAAGCACCGTATCGTTTTCCACCTCGCAAAGGGCTACGAGGTCGGGAAGTTCCCAACGGGTCGTGTCGGTTCCACAAGCGATGATCGTCTGCCCGAGGCGGTTGAGCTTCCGCCAGTAGCGAGAGGGCGTCCAGCGATACCTCCCCACGGGCAGGAAGTCCTCATCACGCTTCAGGGAGTCGTGGTGGGTGTCGAAGAGATTCTCCACATTGAGTTCCACCACCGTCAGCCGTGCCCCTTGCGCCAAGGCCTGGACGGGCAGAACCGCCAGGAAGAGCAGGAGCAAGCTACGCCAAAGGATCGCCATTGACGATTGCCAGTTGCTGACGAATACTCTCCTCATGGATCAACTCAAAAAAACGGGCCACCGCATCAGGACTCAGTCCGCAGCGTTTGGCCTCCTCCATGCGTTCCCGCAGCAGGCTCTTGTAGCGGTCGGCCTGGAGAACGGTGATTCCACGTTCCTTCTTATATCGTCCCATCTCTCGGCAGACACTCATCCGCTGACCCAGAAGGTCCACGAGCTGGCGGTCTATCTCGTCGATATCGCCCCGAAGGTGCTGAAGCTGGTCGCCCTCCTGTCCCTTGGGATTGCGGACAACGAGGGAGGCAAGAACCTGATGTAGGCTATCGGGCGTGATCTGCTGACGCGCGTCGCTCCAAGCCTCATCGGGATGACAATGACACTCTACGACCAAACCGTCGAACCCCAAGTCCATCGCCTGCTGCGAGAGCGGGGCTATGAGGGCGCGGTTTCCACCAATATGGCTGGGATCACAGAGGATTGGCATAGAGGGACAACGACGGCGCAGTTCAATGGGAATGGGCCACATCGGCGTGTTGCGGTAGAGTTTCTCCCCATAACTGCAAAAGCCGCGGTGGATGGCTCCCAGCCTGCGCACACCTGCCTGGTCCAGTCGCTCCAGCGCACCCATCCACAGTTCGATGTCGGGATTAACTGGATTCTTCACCAGTACGGGAATGTCCGTACCACGCAGGGCATCTGCCAACGCCTGCATGGCAAAAGGATTGGCCGAGGTACGCGCACCGACCCACAGCAGGTCTATGCCGTGACGAAGACATTGCTCCACATGTTCTGGGGTGGCAACCTCGGTGGCGAGGAGCATTCCCGTCTCCTCCTTCACCCGTTGCAGCCAGGGCAACGCGATTGTACCCTTGCCCTCGAAGGTGCCAGGCTTGGTACGCGGTTTCCACACGCCAGCACGAAAAATCCGGCAACCGTCGGCGGCCAAAGCTCGGGCCACGTCCATCACTTGTTCCTCCGTCTCGGCGGCACAAGGGCCTGCTATAACCAGATGGGGGCGCAACGCACTCTGTGGAAGCTGCAAGGGCAATAGCGACAACGTCATCTTGGACTTAGAGGCCAAAGGGGTTCAACGTATTCTTGTAGGCCTCCTTGGTCTTCTGCTCGATACCTTCCGCCGACTGTCCGTCGCTAATGTTGGCCATCTCCTTCGGCTCCAGTTCGGCAGCAGTGGCAGCATCGGCCTCGGAGAGCTGCGTCTCGCCCATCTCGCGATAGACTTCCGCACGCTCACGGAAAGCAGCCAGACAGAAAGGGTTGGTGTCGATGACGCGACCATACCACTCGACGGCCTTCTGCTGGTCGCCACCCCGATGGGCTATGCGAGCCTTGAGTAGTACGATATCCTCCTCGAGATCGGCGTGTTCAAGCAGGTAGTCGGCGTCGGTCTCTGCCTCCTCAAGACGGTCCATCTCCATGAGGATCAGGCCACGGAGCAAGTAGGCGGCTCCGTGGTGCTCGTCTCGCGCAATGGCCTCACCCAAGAGCGCCACGGCAGCCTCTTTGTCGCCCTGTCCCTGGCGGGCCTCAGCATAGAGATAGCTCACCTCGGCACTCCCTGCCCCGACCGCCTCAGCACGCTCACAAGCCTCCGCCATCTGGTCGTAGTCCTCCATCATATAGCAGACACGCGCCATCCGCACCCAGACAGCCTGGTTGTCGGGCTGGGCGTCAGCCAGCAGGCGCAGTTCGTTGACAGCGTTCGCCATCTGATTCTGATGAATGTAAGCCACGGAGAGATGGTCGTGGATCTCCAGGTCGTCCCGCAGCTGCAGGGCGTGGGAAAAGCAGGTGACGGCGTAGTTAACCTGTCCTATCTTCAGGGCAGCTATACCGTCATACTTCAAGGCGTCAAACTGGCGCGCCTCGGTCTCCTTCTTCTTCTCTTCGGGACTTTCCTCTGCCGACCCGAATATGCGTTGTAAAAAATTCATAGTTCTAATTCATTATTAGGTAGCCCATCTCCCATAGTTTTCCTCACGGGAAGCACATCGACTCCATGACTTGATCCAAAGACTATCGACACTATTTCATGACTTCCTGGGAAGAGATGGGGCGACGTGGGTGCAAAGATAGCAAAAGCGGTTGAAATGTGGCTTGCAAAAAATGATAAAGTTGCTTAAATTCCTTGGCCGTTCAGTCATAAATACCTAAATTTGCATCATAAGAAACTCAGAAGGTATGAAGATTCAAAATGCGATAATCCTCTATTCCCTCCTCCTCGGCCTGCCTGTCGGGGGCTGGGCGCAGACTGAGACCGACTCCACGGCCTTGGAGCGTCGCGTGCGGCCCATCGAATCACCACGGCTCCAAGGGACGCATGAGCCCTCGGAGGAGGAGAAAGCCTATGCCCGCCTGCTGGCGGAAGAACGCGAGGAGCAGGCGCAGATCGACTACACGCTGCCCCTTATCGACGAGAATGGTCAGGTGCAGAGTCCTGCCGATTATTATGACCCGTATCTCTATGATCCGTGGTTTTACGGCTACGGTGGCGGATATGGCGCATGGCGGCTCCACAAGGGACTGAACGTCAATATCGGCGCTTCGGTGTTTGCCAACTTCGGCAAGGGCCTTGGCGGCAATGGGGCGGGATTCTCACAGGACGTGACGCTCATGTATGTCACCAACCTTTCCAAGAAAGCGACCCTGGCCATAGGCGGCTATATCAACAACTGCACCTATGGCGGAACCAACTATACCACGGGAGGAATCAACGCCGTCTTCGGCTATCGGTGGAACGAGCATTGGAGCGCCTACGCCTATGTGCAGAAAGCCATCAACAACAACCACATACTGCCCTATCGCGGCTATGGCAACACCGCCTTCGGCTACCCCTACTGGGGCGGCTTCGGATGGAGGGGCTATGGCTACCGCCCGTTTGGCTACCTGCCCGCCACTGCCTACAATCGCGCCATGGACCGCATCGGTGGCGGTGTGACCTACCAATGGGGAGAAAACAACCAGAATAGCATCACGGTCAACGTGGAGATGCTCCACCAGCCGTAGTACAATCACCCAACTTACCGTAGAGGAAGTGAGGAAGGCGTAAGGAGGATTGTTCTTCGAGAATTCCTCAGAAAACAACCAATAGGCACAAGGCTGGTCTCCATCCGACGAGGATCTGGAAACCAGCCTTGTGCCTAATACGCAAGGGACCTTATTTCACCAGTTCCTTGCGCGTAGTACCGTCGCTCATACGGACGATATTGATGCCTGGCTGCGGTGTGCTGATACGCACTCCGTTGAGCAGATAGCGAGCCACCTCATGAGCCTCCATAGGCCGTCTCACATCCTCACTCCTGCTGCGGCAGCCTTGGCGTCGTTGAAATTGTCCATGCAGAAGTAGGTCGGCGTCGTCGTTCCCCACTCATTGCTGCGCGAAGCCGTCACCTCGAAGTTGAGTTGATCGACCGTGCCAAGCGTTGAGAGGTTCACCCACGTCCAGTCCTTGACGTAGTAATGGTCGGCCTCGTTGTCCGAGCGATAATCGGCAAGATAGAAATCGACGTGGCCCGTCACCTCGTTGCCCTTCACGCCATAGACCGTCAGCTTACACCAGTCGCCCTTCGTGAAGGCTCCGTCCGTCATACCGTCGCCGACGGTATAGGCCGTCACGTTCCAAGCCGAGTTGGCAACATAGAAGCCCAGCGCGTCGAAGGCGTTGCCGTTCTTCTCCTTGACAGCCTCGCCATCAGTGACGGAGGCGCGACCAAAACTACTGTAATAATAGACAGCATACTGCGAGGAGTTGTCCACACCATGACCTACGCTACTATTGTACTGGCTCGTCATGTAATCGACGAAATCGGTCTCCTTCTTATTGGAGATGGCAAAACCCGTCCACGATCCATACTCGGCAGTATAGGTATTGCCAAAAATGTAATTGCCGTCCGTGAAAGCTCCCTTGCCATCAGATCCATTGGCGTAGCCTTCCGAGCCAAGGTCGATAGACTCGAATGTTGCCACCGCGTCGTCGGCCGCGTGGAAACGAGCGTTCTGCTGCGCCATAGCTGGTGCGAAAGGACATGATGCCGCCAAAAGCAGCAAGGCGTAAATTTGTTTTTCCATACTTTTTATTTTTGTTTTTGATAAATAATAGTCTGTGTTGCTACGGGTGCAGATCCTTGGCGCCCCGTATCTCCGTGGAGTCTCACCAAGCCACCCACATTGCTGGTTTTCAGCGGAATATACCCTCACAAAGTCGATATGGTCAAGACGGACGGGCCTACGCTGATCATCTACCGCCCAATCGAGGTCGAAGGAGCAGCCTGCGTCGTCCGCACTATTGTCCACATAGCCGTATCTGAAACTCTCCAGCAGCCAGTTTTGCGCCCCGTCCTTGCCCCGGTTGTGGGCGTTGGGAGGCAAGAGCGTTCCGCGAAACGTCAGTGGCGTGTGAATCCAGAGAGGATAATACTCCTGCGTATGATACTTGTTGCGCACCACGACGCCTCGCTTCCCCTGGTTGTCCGTCCACGGGATGTTGCTCATCGGTGCGGGATGGTAGGTGATCTCATAGCCATAGACCACCTTGCCGACGCTATCTGTGTCGGCGCTCCCACTGAGTTCGTACCACGGGTCGTCGGGCAGTCCATTGCCATTGAGATCCTGCGAAACCATGACGATCCCAGGCTCGGACGCACCCGCCACATAGTTGCCACGAATAAGCAGGTCGTACTGGCCGTGGACATTGCGCACGGGATGGTCGAAATGGAAGGTGATATAGCCGCCGTACCCACCCAGGGTCACCAGTCCGTTGAGTCCGCCACGCAAGGCGGCAGTACATTTGTCACGGATGGAGGCAGCATCATCTCCTGCTTCGGCCTTGGGCAAGATGTTGACAAACTGCCCAGGAGCGGGAACATACTCGTCAACAGCCAGGATGTAAGGCGACCGATCGCCCTCCGATGGGTTGTCTTCTGTCGCCACGGGGCCCGTCTGGACCAAGCAGGCATGGGCGGGTATGTCGCCTGTGAGACGTGTCCAAAGCCAGTTGCCCTGAGCATCGAAGCAGAAGAGTTTGCCCGAGGAGACATAGTTGGTGGCATCCATCACATAGATGCGGCCATCGCTATCGTCGACGAGCAATCCATAGGGAGTCTCTATCCGCTGACTGGCTGGCAGGCGGAGTATCTGCTGGCTCACGAGGCGACGGTGGCGCAGGTCGTAGAGGCCACAGCCGCCAGCATGGAGGAAGAGCAAGGAGTCGCCACGGAAGGCCATGTCGGTGGCTGGCACATCCAAGGAGTCGGCCACGCTGCCACCATACAACTCATAGATGCGAGCTGGTATGGCGTCATAATCGCCACGCGAGGCCACCCAGAGGCTGCCGTAGCGATCGCGTCGAAGACGGAAGAGGTTGGGTGCCACGTCGATGGTACGCTCCACAGAGAAGGTCTGCAGATCGACGACACTCACCCGACGGTCGTAGCCGCCTCCCTGCATCGCACTATAGCCTCCACTGTTGGCCACATAGAGGCGTCCATCCACGACCGCCATCTCTTCGGGCTGGAAGCCCACCGTGCAACGTGCATCGACACGAAGCGTCAGGGTATCAACACGATAGACCTCTCCCAGCACGCTTGGCCCGTTCACAGGTCCTACATAGGAGGAGACATAGGCGTATTTCCCATCAAAGGCGAGAAAACGCGCGTTGGGAATATCGACACTACCGAGGCTCACCGCCGAGGCAGCCGAGGCCACCTCCACGCGGTTGCTCTGGTTGATGACCATCCAAAGGCGTGATCCATAGACCTTGATGTCGTTGCCCACATCGCCCAGTTCCATCACCTTGCCCGGATTGCGTGAAGGATAGATATTGCGCGAGTAGCGGCCCGTCATCATATCGAGGTAGTCGAGTGTGGCCTTGTTGGACCCCATGTTTCCCTCGCAGAGCACATACAGTCCACGATAGGACGAAGTATTGGTGTAGCCGTTGGGGGTGGGCGTTTCGTCGGGATAGAGCACCACGTCGTCGTTGCGGCATGCGGCGAGCCCCACAAGGATGGCGAGGACAATAATCCAAAATGATAAATTCCTTCTCATATATCCATTACCATGTCATCTCCCAGCCCAGGCGCACGTTGGTGCCAGGCATGGGATAGTTTTGTATCACTTCATACTGCTGGTTGAGCAGGTTGTTGACCTCCAGACTGACGCGACAGGCATATCTTCCCAAGAGACTGAAGGCGTAGCGCAGGGCCACGTCGTGGGTGTACCAAGGTTGCATCTCGTTGCGAGGCGTGTTCTCCTGCGCGTTCCAGCGCTTGCCAGCATAGATAAAACTGTAGTCCATCCCCCACCCCCCATGCTGCACGGAGGCCACGAACGATCCGCTATGGCACGGGACGTAGGCTATCTGATGGCGATAATAGGTCCTGGAGGGAGAGGTCACGTCGCGCGCCTGTTGCCAAGTGCAGTGCGCACGGAGGGTCGCCGACCAAGCGGGCGCAGGCTGCAGGGTGGCCGAAAGAAGCACGTCGGCTCCCCAGATGTGGACCCGCCCGAGGTTGAGCATCGTCCAGCGAAACTGCTGCCCTTTCGGATAGGCTATGATCTTGTCGGCCACCGTATTATAATAGGCGTCCATCCGCAAGCCGTAGGCACGCAGCCATCCTCTGCCGTCTGGGGTGTCTTCCAAATTGATGCCGACGTCATACTGGTTGGTGCTTTCGGGACGGAGGCGCGCGTTGCCCATCTCCGCATAGTAGAGATCGTTGAAGGTGGGCATACGAAAACTCCGCTTCGCAAAGGCGTGGACCGAGAAGGCACGGGAGGCGAAGGGGTAATAGTTGAGAAAGAAGGCGGGCATGAACTCGTGGAGGTGGGCCGACGTGCCACGACGCACACGGTCGGAGACGAACATAGCCGCCAGACTCCCCTGTAAGCGTAGCGGTCCGAGGTCCAAGGCCGTAGCCACGGCAGCACTATGGGTCAGCCGCGTGGGGAAGGCAAAGCGGTAGGTATCGGCATTGAGCTTATTCCAGCGCAGGTCATAGCTCATACTGACTCCCCAGGCGGGCAAGAGCTGATAGCTATTACTCGTGGAGAGATAGAACTCCTGCTGCCAATAGCGGTTGTCCACGGGCAAGTGGGTGGTGTCGCGGTCGAGATAATGGGTGCGGTAATAAGCATACTTGGCCAGCACCTGAGTGGAGAAGCGGTCGCCAAAGTCTTTCTGCAGTCGGTGCTGGAGGAAGACGTTGGTGTCGTACAGTCGCTCGCCACGCCGCCACACATTGTTCACGATCGCCCCAGGGATGCCGCGTCCTGAGTCGTAGCAGTAGGCTTTCGTGGTCCAAAAGCCTTGGCGGAGCAACCCGTGGAGGGTCAGTTCTACTCGCTCCGCGCGCACATCGCCATTCTGCCGTGTGGCCGTCGTGTCATAGGCCACACTCCCGTCAGGAGTCAGCCGGCGATAGCGGAAGCGGTACTTGCCGCTGGCAGACAGCCATCCTGCCGACAAAGAGAGACCGAGACGGTCGGAAAGCCGCTGCTCCCATAGCGTCGAGAGACTCAGCAGGCCCGAAGCGCCCGCCTGCACCTTCGCCTTGAGATGGGTCGGCCGGTCAGGAGAGAAGTGGGGCTGACGCGTGCGGATATAGACGTTGCCCCCATGGGCGAAGTCGGAGGCCGGCTGGAGAAGCGTGCTGCGCTGACCATTATAGACAGCTATCTCCTGGACGTTGTCAAGGCTCAACTGGCCAAGGTCTATCTGTCCGTTCTGGGCGTTGCCCAGTTCCACGCCGTCATAGTAGATGCCGACATGCTGCGATCCCATGGATCGGATATTGATGGTCTTGATGCCTCCCACGCCGCCATAGTCCTTGAGCTGGACGCCCGCAAAATAGCGCAGCGCATCGGCCACCGAACCGCCATCGAGCCGCCTCAGGGCCTCGCCATCAAGCCGCTGGCCGCCTATCACCATGCGTTGGGCTATTCGCACACCGACCACATCCACATCCTGCAGGGTATGGACACTATCGCCCACGACGGCACGGGCCATCGCGGCAACGGGGACGAGCAGGCCAAGCAGCCAAGAAAACATCCTTTTCTTGTACAAACTCACTTCCTCTTACTCTGTCTAAAGACTGGCTCCACGATTTCTTTCATGATAGAGCCAACCAGAAATGTATCTTCCTGCATCGACCTTTCCTCGAAGGCGGCAGGCGCAAGCGCAATGGCAGGTCTTCTGACTCGTTGCCTATAATGGCCAAACGCCTTCCCCATCGTCCTCGATAGCTCCTCCACAAGAGGGGCGGAGCGGGACGACCAGTGGCTTTGGCCTCCTCGTCTTGCAACATACAGCTGCGGGACAGTAGCGGATTCTCACCGCTTTCCCATTTTAATCGCGTCTTTCAGCGAACCGATTGCGGGTGCAAAAGTACAAAAAAAAATAGACATAACACGTTTTGAAAGCAGAATTCCCATCGAGAAGAAGCCGAGAAGGCAGCGGCCTTCAGCAACCGACACAATAGCTGAAAGCCACTGGGCCAAAGAGAGGGCAAGGAATGGCAGCCTACCCGAAGTAGGCCATGATCTCGTCCATGAAGGGTGTGAGCTGGCGCGGATGGACGACGCCGTGGCGGTCGGTCGTGTTCATGCTGTAGGCCACGAAGAGCCGACGGCGGGCCCGCGAAAGGGCTACATAAAACTTGCGAGCATCCTCCATATCCTGCTTCTTGTCGCGGTTGTAGGCATTGGGATAACGCCCATCGACGGCATCAAAGATGATGACGTTGTCGTACTCCAGTCCTTTGGCCTTGTGGACAGTCGTCACATAGATCCGCTCGCGGATGCTCCGGCTATTGCAGAAATCACTTTCCTTCAGCGTGCTGAGATCGACGATATAGCGTTGGAGCTGAGCGTCGAGACTATTGACCACTTCCTGACGGGGCAGCAGGTCCATCATAATGTAGCGACAGATATCGTCCAGTTGCGGTATCTCGTCCACCTTGTGCTCCTCGACAAAATAGGCATAAGCTCGCCGCAGTTCCTTCACGAGGGCCGGCTGGTCGGCGTCGGCCTCCAGATCATAGCATCGTGCCATGGCATCCAAATACAAGTCGCCATAGTAGGCGCGGAGTTTGCTGGCAAAGGGGCGCACGCGCGGATGGGCCAGGAAGTCGGTTTGGGCCTTGACCCTGCTCCGCCCACTCGTCGCACAGTAGTTGACGAGGCTCACGGTGGCCCCCACATCATCGATGGCCTGATGGGTGTTGGCCCCCTGCAGACCCAGTTGGTCGATGAGCGATTCGAGCTTGTAGGACCGAAGATTTCTGTCGAGCAGGCGCATCAGCTTCAACGTGTCGAAGACACGGCCCATCGGAATGGGAAGCCTTAGGCCGCCGTGGCGCAGGAGGTTGTACCTGAGGATCTGATAGTCGAAACGCACGTTGTGTCCCACCACAGGACTGTCGCCGACAAAAGCCAGAAACCGTACCAACGCCTCTTCCGCCTGGAGCAGTTCGCCAGCCGCCATCTTCTGATGATAGAGCGCGTACATCGGGTTTTCTTTCTCGCCGAGCAGGGTCGGGATGGGGCGGTCGGTCTCAATATAGAGGTCGAGTGGCTCGCCCACTACCCTGCCCTGGCAGACCCGCATGGCAGAGACCTCGATGATATCGTCATGATAGACGTCCGTGCCCGTGGTCTCGGTGTCGAAAACCACGATTTCGCCTCCATCGTATGCCTTGAGAAACTCCTGGAGGTAGGTGGTGGTGCCGTCGTAGCGCAGGAGGTCGTCGGGCGTAAGGGCAAGCTGGAGAAGTTTTCGAGAGAAACGCCGCGCAAGGGAGTGGGTGTCGAAAACGCCGACACCGTGCAGGATACGCGCCCAGGGGATGAAGTTGTGCTCGTTGGAGAGTACGGATAGGTGGGCAAAGAGCAGGCGCACGTCAGGTGTGTCGAAGAGGTCGCGCCCCGACACCTTGAAGTGGGTGAGGCCTTGATCGGTGAGCGACTGCGAGACACGGTTGGCATCGGCATTGGAACTGACGACAACGGCGGTCGTCCCCTGTGCCTGGAGCTCCCGCACCTTCTCACAGATCAGCCGTATCTCGTCCTCCATCGTGGCACCATAGATGATTTGGAGGTCGCCAGGCTGCGCTTGCTCGTCGTTGCCAGCCAAAGGCAGGAGCTCGGGGTCGATGCCCAACTGTGCCTCTGCGTAGCGGTTGAGGACGCCGAGCAGATAGCTGGGCGCACGATGGTTCTGACGCAGATGGTGGATGTGGCCTTTGCAGCGCAACTTGATCTCGTTGAGTCGCTCCACCTTCGCCCCCATAAAGGAGAAGATGGCTTGCTGCTCGTCGCCGAGAAAGAGCACCGTGGCGCGTTCTTTCGCCGTCAGCAGGTCGATGATGGCGAGCTGCATGGCGTTGAGGTCCTGGACCTCATCGACCTGTATCCAGCGATACCTGCGCAGTCGGCCCTCGGTGTCTTCCCGGTAAGCGTCGTAGGTCTTCAGCAAGAGGTCTTCGAAGTCGAGGATGTGGTTGTCGGCCTTGTATTCGGCATAGCGACGGGCATAGTACATTTTCTTCAACAAAGTCCGCACCTTGCCTGCCACCTCGCGAGGAGCAGCATCGGCATCGTCGAAGTAGTTTTCCGCACAGGGATAGATCTCGATGAGAGCCTCGACGGCGAAAGGCTTCTTTTGGCGATTGCAGAGATAGCGGAGCGCTTCGCGGTCGCCCTCGGTCAGCGCCTCAGGATGCAGATACAGACTCCACGGATGGCCATGACGCATCTGATCCATGAGGTGGGAGAAGAAGAGTATCTGCTGGTAGTTGCGGCTGGACTGGTAGTCGCGGATCACGCGCTCCTCGTCGTCGTGGGTGTAGTCGGCCAGGATGCTGATGGTCTCCTCGTCGCTGACGATGGACGAGTCGGCGGGCACTACCTGCTGCTCGAAAAGGAAGCGGGAACAGAAATGGTGGACGTTGCCCACATGGAGCGGCCCTAAGTCCTCGCCCGCCATCACCTCGCCGATGCGGTTGATCATCCCGCGGGCGGCGCGGTTGGTGAACGTTAGGCAGAGCATGTCCTCGAAGCCCACCCCGTGGCTGTGAGCCCAGCGCACGCGGGAGGCCAGGATGTGGGTCTTGCCGCAGCCCGGAGGGGCCAGCACGAGGTGGTGGCCGTCCTGGGCCAAGACGACGGTACGCTGGCTTTCGTCCAGCGTTGTGAGTATTTCGGTTTCTTGGTCGGTCATGATTTGATGGTAATTGTTTCGCAAAGGTAAACTTTTTCCTCGATTCTTGCAAAAATTCAATTCCTTTTTCGTAACTTCGCAGAATCAAATAAAAACCGAATCATGATACAGATTGAAAATGCGAGAAAGGAGGATGCGCCGATCATCGCTCCTATGATCATGGAGGCTATGAACCTGGAGTGCTGCCAGTGGTTTGCAGGCCCCAACCACACGCTGGAGGAGTTTGAACAGTTGATGACGCGCCTCGTCGCCATGGAGGAGAGCCAATACTCCTACCGCAACACGCTCGTGGCGATAGACCACGGGGCGGAGGCTGGTCGGACCGTGGCGGGCGTCTGCGTCAGCTACGACGGCGCCCTGCTGCGCCCGCTGCGGCGCGCCTTTATCCAGGAGGCCCTGGAGACGTTTGGCATCGACTATAGCGACATGGGCGACGAGACGGCTGCTGGAGAACTCTATATCGACACGGTCTGCGTGCGCGCCGACTACCGCGGCCACGGCATTGCCGGCCAACTGCTGATGGCCACGGTGGAGAAAGGCCGGGGGATGGGACTGCCCACCGGACTGCTCGTGGACGACGGCAACCCCAAGGCCGAAAGGCTCTATCGGCGCCTCGGCTTCGAGGTGGTGGGCGACGACTGCTGGGGCGGCCACAAGATGCACAGGATGCGCAGACAGTAAACCGAACTGAAGAAAAGCCGCAACCTCCACGATGGAAGATTGCGGCTTGCTTGTTGGCGTATGTAAGGCTAAACCTTATTTCACTCTATCGACGATGGCCTTGAAAGCCTCGGGATTGTTGACAGCGAGGTCAGCGAGCACCTTGCGGTTGATCTCGATACCATTCTTGTGGAGCGCACCCATGAGCTGGCTGTAGCTCATATCGTAGAGGCGAGCGGCAGCGTTGATACGCTGGATCCACAGAGCGCGGAAGTTGCGCTTCTTGTTACGACGGTCGCGGTAAGCATAAGTGAGACCCTTCTCATAGGCGTTCTTGGCTACCGTCCAGACGTTCTTGCGGGCACCAAAGTAACCTTTGGTTTGCTTCAGAATCTTGGTTCTCTTGGCCTTAGAGGCAACATGATTTACTGATCTTGGCATAGTTTTCTTTTCCTTTTAATGTTGAACGACTAAGTGATAGAATTAACGCAGATTGAGAAGATCCTTTACCTGCTTGAGGTTGGTGCGGTCAACGAGGGTTGAACCGACCAGGTTGCGCTTCTGCTTCTTGGTCTTCTTAGTCAGAATGTGACTGTGGTAAGCGTGACGTCTTTTGATCTTACCAGTTCCGGTGAACGAGAAACGCTTCTTGGCACCGGAGTTTGTCTTCAACTTTGGCATTTTTTTTAATCCTTTTATTTATGATACTTTAATTTAGGTGGCAACGTATATACCAGGACGTTACGCACTCTTTTCTTGATCTCTTGTGGGCTTATTCCCCCTTGGCCAGCTTCTTCAGGGCCTCAGCGCCATTCTTGGCGTTGGCGAAGAGCCCGCTGTTCTCGGCCACGTCCTTTTCGTGCTGCTCCTGCTCGATCTCGGCAGCCACCTTGGCCTGGGCCTCGGCATTCTCGCGGTCGCGCTTCTGCTGGCTCTTCTTCTGTACGCTCACCTTCTTGGGTGCAAGATAGAGGAACATGCGCTTTCCTTCGAGCTTCGGAAGCTGCTCTACCTTGGCATACTCCTCCAAGTCGTTGGCAAGCGGAGCAAAAGCACCTCACCCTGCTCCTTGAAGAGGATACTACGGCCACGGAAGAAAACGTAGGCACGCACCTTGTTGCCCTCGTTGAGGAACTCGATGGCGTGCTTGAGCTTGAACTGGTAGTCGTGCTCGTCGGTCTGGGGTCCGAAACGTATCTCCTTCACCTCCTGACGCACCTGTTTCTGCTTCAATTCCTTCTGGCGACGCTTCTGCTGATAGAGGAACTTGGAATAGTCGATGAGACGACAAACAGGCGGTTGGGCATTCGGAGAGATCTCGACCAGATCGACACCTTGCTGCCGAGCGAGGTCCAAGGCTTTCCGCGTAGGCATCACTTCGGAGCCTTCGTCAGACACAACACGCACTTCCCGAACGTGAATTTTCTCATTCACGCGGTACTGTAATTTCATTTTGTCATTCTTCATTCAACTGTTTTTGTTCAAAATCGGGCGCAAAGGTACTGCTTTTCCGTGAATTAGCCAAATATTTTTGCAAGAAAATCCCACTTCATGGGTCTTGCAGAGATTCTTCTCTCAAAAAATTACTAAAGTCCTGTCAATACATTTTATTGGTTCATCGGGGAAACGAAATCCCACGCTCCAAGATCGGCGTACTGTGGCGTGGCAAAGAAGTGGAGAACTACGCTCTCGACGAGTGCCGCATCCTTGGAAGCGGGCTGGCTGCCCTCGGCCTTAGCCTGGCTAATACGGACCTTTGCTCGAGTTTGACCTCGAAGAGATTGGGGTTGACGGCTCGTGCCGTGATGCTATAGTTGATCATAGTGTTGAGGTTTTAAAGGTGTTGAAAAGCTGGGTTTTATCTCTCTCAGAAATGGGAACCTTGCCGATGATAGCTTAAGACTGGCGCCACTAATTGCTTATCCCTCGCCCCCGTCGTAAGGAACGCCCGTCGCGGGCCCTCTACGGAATTGTTCCGCAAGCCTCAATTTCCGGGCACAAAGTTACGAAGAACACTTCACGCCACCAAATAAAATAACAAATATTTTTCAACTTTTTCATCGCAGCAAAAAAGGCACATAGCAAAGCTATGTGATACTCCTACTTACACACGGAACATTCTTTACAGTTATATTCTTTGCAGAGTGAGCAAGCGTGAGAAGTGGGAAATCCTTAACGTAACATGTAACATGTAACAATGTAACAATGCGAATCTACTCGTACCCCCTGTGGCGCCCTGGAAAGCAGAATGGGTTTGCACTATAAATCCGAGGTGGCACGAATGAGGCTTGCCCCTCCTTCCCAAAAAACAGTTTTCATGAAGAGGCATTGTTGCCTGCTTCGTTGAAGAGCCATTGCCGCCATTGCCACCAATGTTACAATGTTACAATGTTACAATGTTACAATGTTACATGTTACATGTTACATTAAGGAAAATCCAACTTGGGCATTCCCGGGCTCAAAGAATAGTATATAAATAATATATTATTTATATACTATTCTTTGACATGTTTTTTCACCCCTTTTTCTAGAATAGCAAAATCCTTAACGTAACATGTAACATGTAACATGTAACAATGTTCAAAACGCCATCAATATCTACTAACAATTCCACACAGTCATGCAAACCACTACTACTCAATATATTGCAATCAAAAAGCCGCCTACCGAAAGCCTTGCATCGCCCCCAGATCGCTCATACACTTCACTTTCGTTAACATTGCAAATTATCCTTCCCTACTCTCCCCTGCTCAAAAAAAGCGGATGGAACAATACCCGAAGGTCGTTCCATCCGCCATTTTTACCTTAACGCAACCCCACGGAGCGCAGCCATCATGACGGCCTCCAAGGGGGCTATTGGTGCTTACCAGAGCTCCAGGCGCTCGTTCTTGGGCAAGTACATCTTGTCGCCGGGCTTCACGCCAAAGGCGTCATACCACATGTCGATATGCGGGAGCGCGCCGTTGACGCGCCACTCTCCGAGGGCATGGGGATCGCTCTTCGTGCGGCTGCGAATCTCCTTCTCGGTGATGTTGGCAGCCCATACGCCCGAGTAGGCGATAAAGAAGCGCTGCTCCGGGGTGAAGCCGAGGAGCTTCTTCTGCTTCTTGCCCTCGGTGGCGTGCTTGAGCGCGTAGAACGACACCTGGAGGCCACCGTGGTCGGCGAGGTTCTCGCCCAGCGTGAAGTGGCCGTTGGCGTTGAGGTCGGGCAGCACCTTGATGTTGCTAAAGAAGTCGGCATACTGCTCGGCGCGCTCGTTGAAGCTCTTCGTGTCAGACTCCGTCCACCAGTCGTGCATGTTGCCGTCCTTGTCGTAGTGGCGTCCCTGGTCGTCGAAGCCGTGGAGCATCTCGTGGCCAATGACCACGCCGATGGCGCCATAGTTGAAGGCGTCGTCGGCCTTCGGGTCGAAGAACGGATACTGGAGGATGCCGGCGGGGAAGCAGATCTCGTTGGTCGTCGGGTTGTAGTAGGCGTTGACCGTCTGCGGGGTCATGTGCCACTCGTCGCGATCCACGGGCTTTCCGGCCTTCTTCTCGATGGCCTCGTTGCTCCAGAAGGTGACGCAGGAGAGCATATTCTCATAGTATGACTTCTGCGGATCGATAGTGAGCGCGCTCAGGTCCTTCCACGTGTTGGGGTAGCCCACCTTGACATAGAAGGCGGCGAGCTTGTCGAGGGCGTTCTTCTTCGTCGGCTCGCTCATCCAGGTCTGGGCCTTGATACGCTCGGTGAGGGCCACCTGGAGATTGCCGATCAGCTCCTCCATGCGCTTCTTGCTCGACGCGGGGAAATACTTCTCGCAGTAGATGCGGCCAAGGGCCTCGCCCATCATGCCCTCCACCTGGGAGGTGGCACGCTTCCAGCGGGGCTGGTCCTCCTTGGCGCCACGCATCGTCTGGGAATAGAATCCGAAGCTGACCGCGCGGACGTCGTCGCTGAGGTAGTTGGCTGCCTGGTTGATGACGTCCCACTCCATGTAGGCGCGCAGCTCGTCGGCCGTCTGCGTGGCGAGGAGCTTGTCGAGGCCAGCGAGGAAGGCCGGCTGACCGACGATCATCTCCTGGATATACTGCGGCTGGATGCCCTGTGCGGCACAGAGCTGCTGGAGATGGATGTTGGGATAATCGGTCTCAAACTGCTTGAGCGTGAACTTGTTGTAGTTGGCCTCGACGTCGCGGAGCTCCGTCTGGCTCTTGGAGATGAGAGCCAGGGCGGTCTCGAAGCGCATGATGAGGTCGCGCTTCTGCTGGGCCTGCTGCTCGGTGAATCCGAAGAGCTTGAACATATCGACGATAAACTGCTTGTAGGCGTTGCGGATGTCGGCCGTGGTCTGGTCGTTGTCGAGGTAGTACTCGCGCTGGCCGAGCGTCAGTCCGCCCTGGTAGATGTTGAAGATGTTCATCTTCGCGTTCTTCTCGTCGGCACCAAAGCCCATACCCATGGGGACGCCGTAGCCGAAGACGCCATACTTGCCCTGCACTTTCTGCAGGTCGGCGACGGTGCGGGCCGCCTCCATCTGGTCGAGGATGGGCTTGACGGGAGCCACGCCCTCACGATTGCGGCGCACGGAGTCCATGGCGAGCTTGTAGAAGTCGCTGAGCTTCTGCTCCACCGTACCCTTCGAGTAGTTCTTCTTGAGCAACTCGGAGAGGATGCCGTTGATGCGCTTGTTGTTGTTCTCCTGCAGCTGGTCGAAGCTACCGAAGCGCGAATAGGCTGCGGGCAGGGGGTTGGCCTTCTGCCATCCACCCGTCGCAAACTGGTAGAAATCCTCGGCGGGATTGGCGCTCCGGTCGAGGTTCGACTCGATGATACCTGCCTTGCCCTGGGCCATGCCGGCCAAAGGAGCTGACGCGATCATCATCATGGGAATCATTCGTTTGAAGTTCATGTAATTGATCAGTTACTTTGTATTTAAATATTATTCGTACCTGTTGGCGGAATTAATTTAGTGCATACTTAATTCTGCCAATGGGCTTGTCGTTAATGAAGTTTACGTATTGCAGAATGGTAAGTGCACTAATTTTGCCAATGATTCTGGCAAACAAACCATTCGTTATTTTCGCGTAGTTTCTGATGACCAAGAACTGGTCTGTAAGTTGTGAGAATATTGTCTCAATCCTCTTTCTTGCCTTTGCAAACGGAATGAATGTCGGTTTCAGTCCTTTTTTGGTTGAGCCGATACGGACACTCCAGTCTTATGTGTGCGGTTTCGAACAAGTCAAGCTGTACGTCAAGCTCCAATATACCCTTTGTCACCATAGATGCTACAGTCGTGATAAGTATGTCTTACATCCTTCATATAATGGAGGTCAGCCACACTTGCCTTTGACAGATCATAGGAATGGATAACTCCACTTAACCCACAGAGAGCGTGTAACTTATAACCAAAATAAAAAGTGTTCTGCGAAGCACAGAAGCCGAAGTCGGGAGCTTGCGAGAAATTGCCGGTACGTCCCATCTTGCAACGTTTTCCTCTTGCAACCCTACAAACCTCTATCGGCTTGGAGTCAACAAAGAATTGTTCCTCTCCGCCATCCATTTCCATGGCAATCCGCTTGCGCAGTTCCTCACACAGGCCTGCCGTTTTTCTTCCTGCGATCATTGAACTGTCTCCTTGATATGAGATTGGGAATGCGGTCCTTGTATTCTTGCAATTTATAGTCGAACAACCACTTCTCACTATCAATGCTCTCGGTCTCTGCCGTCAGGGAATAGCGCCACCACTTCCAAATCCGAAAACTTGGGACAGGACCACGACGTGGAAACATTACCAGATTCATTGACGAGATTTTCAGAGAATTGCTTGCATATCTCGAGTATTTTGACGAATTTTGTATAAAGGTTGTACATACGATGGTTTGAACTTAATGTTTTGAACACCACTAAGTTACTAAAAATCAGCGACATGTACAACTTTTTACTCATGTTTATCAACTTAAATTAATTCCGCCAACGGGTTATTCGTATTTTATGTACTAACGCTTGAAGCTATTTTTTATTATATAAATAGGAGGAAAGTTTTCTCCCGGATTTCTCCCCCGGGGGATCATCCGTCCGCCTCAGAGCCGCGCTGGGTCCGTCCGGGGACTGGAAGCGCGGGCAAGGCGGCCATGGCTCCTCAGAGCCGCTGGCGGCAGAAAGCGTCGCCCAGCCGGTAGCCCTCCTCGTAGAGCGCCTCCAGCTTGACCACGTCGCGCTCCATGCGGCCCACGACCACGGGCTGCTCGGGGCGTATCACGACGATCCGTCCCTCGGCCTCCATCCGATCGACCATGTCGAGCTGGTCGTTGTAGGCCGCTATGCGATGGCTCAGCGCCACGCGCAAGCGCGGATAGTTGCGATAGACGAAGGCCGGGAGCTTGCGGTCGCGTCCCGTGTTGCGCCAGCCCTTTTCGCGCGTGCAGACGACGACGTTGAAGGCGTGGCCCAATGCGATGGATCGCTCCACGGGGATGCTGTCGATGATGCCTCCGTCGAGCATGGGCGTGCCGTCGATATAGGTGATGGGGGCCACGAAGGGGAGGCTGGCCGAGGCCAGGGCGAGACGGTTGAGGCGGGCTGGGTCGCCCGAGGTCTCGGTGAGGTAGTCGGCGCGGCCCGTGAGGCAGTTGGTCGTGACCATCTCGAAGGTGAAGCCCCGCCGCGCATAGCGGTAGTAGGCGTCGTAGTCGTAGGGGATCAGCTCGTAGGGGAAGCGCTCGTAGAGCAGGTGGGGGTCGAAGATGCAGCCCTGGGTGAACAGATGGCGCAGGCCGATGTAGTCGTACTTCGTCAGCAGGTCGATGTTGCAGACGTGTGCACGGCGCGGCTGGCGCGACATATAGGAGAGCCCGTTGCCTGCTCCGGCCGACACGGCGACGACGTGGCGGAAGTAGATCTCGTGCTTCATAAAAGCGTCGAGAACGCCCGCCGTGAAGACGCCGCGCATGCCTCCACCCTCCAAAACCAGCCCTGTATGGTTGTCTATTTGCATAAAACTCGTTAAATCCGCCACAAAAGTATGAAATTTCAGAGAATTATCAGTAACTTTGCCCTCAATAAAACTTAAAAACCAATTGCTATATGTTCAGCAAAGCTACGTACACCGCCCGTCGTGAAGAACTTAAGAAGCTCGTCAAAGACGGCATCATTTTGTTATTCGGCAACAACGACAGCCCCTTCAATGGCCCGCACAACGGCTATTCGCCTTTCCGACAGGATTCTTCTTTCCTGTACTATTTCGGACAGAAGCGCGACGGACTGGTCGGTGTGATCGATATCGACAACAATAAGGAGACCCTTATCGGCGACGACATCGACATCGAGGACATCGTATGGTTTGGATCCGTCAACACCGTGGCCGACATGGCCTCGGAGGTAGGCGTGGCCCACTCGGCTCCGATGAAGGCCCTGCGCACCATCGTGGCCGACGCCCTGCGCCAGCATCGCCGCATCCACTTCCTGCCGCCCTACCGCTACGACATCAAGATCCAGATCATGGACCTGCTGGGAATCCATCCCAACCAGCAGAAGGAGGCAGCCAGCCTCGACCTCATCCACGCCGTGGTGAAGATGCGTTCCACCAAGACGCAGGAGGAGATAGAGGAGCTGGAGCGCGCAGCGGTCATCGGATACAAGATGCACACCACGGCCATGGCCATCACGCGCCCCGGACTGACGGAGAAGTTTGTCGGCGGCCAGATCGACGGCACGGCCAACTCCTACGGCGCCACGACCTCCTTTGCCACCATCTACTCGCAGCACGGCGAGATCATGCACGGCAACCCCTCGATGGCCGAGCTGCAGGACGGCAGACTGGTGCTCTGCGACTGCGGAGGCGAGACGCTGGAGCACTACTGCTCTGACAACACACGCACCTTCCCCATCAACGGCAAGTTTACCCAGCGCCAGCTGGAGATCTACTCGGTCGTCGAGAAGGCCCACGACTACGCGCTGGAGCTGGCCAAGCCCGGTGTCAAATATATGGACGTCCACTTCGGCGTCTGCAAGATCATCTTCGACGGCATGAAGGAGCTCGGACTGGCCAAGGGCGACACCGAGGAGGCCGTGCGCCAGGGTGCCCACGCCATGTTCCTGCCCCACGGACTGGGCCACATGATGGGTATGGACGTCCACGACATGGAGGCCCTCGACCAAATCTATGTGGGATTTGACGAGGAGACACGACCCAACCTCGAGCAGTTTGGCACCAACTGCCTCCGCATGGGACGCCGCCTCCAGGAGGGCTTCGTCGTCACCGACGAGCCGGGTATCTACTTCATCCCCGACCTCATCGACGACTGGTGCGCCAGCGGCCACTGCAAGGACTTCCTCTGCTTCGACAAGCTCGACGAGTACAAGGACTTCGGCGGCATCCGACTGGAGGACGACATTCTCATCACGGCCGACGGCTGCCGATTCCTGGGCAAGGACACCATCCCCATCCGCCCGAAGGACGTCGAGGAGTTTATGGCCCAGGCCCGCGGATAAAGCATTCTGCCCCAAGGGGGAGGCTGGCCAAGAAGCGGCCTCCCAGGGGCTTATATAATAAAATAAGGAATAGAATAATTATCAATTAACAATCAATAAACAACAACAAAGTTATGAAAAAAATCATCGCACTCGCTTTGCTCGCCGTTGTGGCTACTGGCGCCAACGCCAAGGGCAAGAAGCAGCCGAAGGTGGATCCCAACAAGCCGGTATTCACCATCGTCAAGGAGAACCCCATCACAAGCGTCAAGGACCAGAACCGTTCAGGTACCTGCTGGGCCTACTCTACCTTGAGCTACTTCGAGTCTGAGATCCTCAAGAGCACGGGCAAGACCTACGACCTCTGCGAGAGCTTCGTGGCCAACAAGGACTACATGGACCGCGCCATACAGGTCGTCCGCTACCACGGCGACATGCAGTTCTCACAGGGTGGATCTGCATACGACGTTTACTACGTGCTGAAGAACTACGGTATCTGCCCCGAGAACGCCATGCCGTTCCCTGGATCGCTCTATGGCGACTCGCTCAACAACTTCAACGAGTTCTTCTCTCTCCTGGAGCCGTACGTGGAGGGTATCGCCACGAACAAGGCTTCCAAGATCTCCGGCCAGTGGAAGGTGGGCTTCCAGGGCATCCTCGACGCCTACCTCGGCAAGTGCCCCGAGAACTTCACCTATGAGGGCAAGAACTACACGCCGAAGTCCTTTGCAAGCTCGCTCGGCCTCAACATGGACGACTACGTGACGATCACTTCCTACACGCACCATCCCTTCTACAGCCAGTTTGTGGTTGAGGTGCAGGACAACTGGCGCAACCCGGCCAGCTACAATCTGCCGATGGACGAGATGATGCAGATCATCGACAACGCCGTCATGAACGGTTACACCGTAGCATGGGGTGGCGACGTGAGCGAGCCGGGCTTCACCCGCGACGGTCTCGCCTACATGATCGACGCCAAGAAGATGCAGAGCCTCCAGGGCAGCGACATGGCTCGCTGGTTGGGCCTCTCTCCAGCCAAGAGAAGAAACCTCATCGACTCTCTCGGCTGCAACGTGCCCGAGGTGCAGGCCACTCAGGAGATGCGCCAGGAGCGCTTCGACAACTGGGAGCTCACCGACGACCACGGTATGCTGATCTACGGTATCGCCAAGGACCAGAACGGCAAGGAGTACTACATGGTGAAGAACTCTTGGGGTGAGACTGGCAAGTACAAGGGCACTTGGTACATGACCAAGACCTTCATCGCTGCCAACACCATGGACTACATGGTCAACAAGAACGCCATCCCCGCCAACATCCGCAAGAAGATGGGTATCTAATAGATAAGTTTTTCATACATATCCCAACGTATCCCAGCCCGGAGCGTTTCCTCGCGAAATGCCTTCGGGCTTTTTCGTTTCCGGACGTTTGGGAGAGTCTTCGCAGGCAGCAAGGGCTTGCCTGGGCTTCGCCAAAAGTATTACCCTCCCACGAGCAACACGCTCCCGTGAGCAACACGGTCCGAGAGTAAAAAGATGTTAAAACAAAAGAGACGGATGTCACAAAAGCCACACCATCGCATATTACCAATAGAAGCAAGAGAAAAAGCATGACCGCCGAGGAATATCAGACAGAGGCAGAACGGATCACCCCCCAGCTCAGGCAGACCGCCTTGCGCTACATGGGCGACGCCAGCTTGAGCGAAGACATCGCCCAAGACGTACTGCTTCGGCTCTGGCAACTGCTCGACGAACTGCGCACCCCGATGGACGGACTGGCGCTCACGATGGTGCGCAACGAATGTCTGATGAGGCTCCGAAACAGCCACGGACCGTAGGGATGGAGGGCCACGACATGGCGGAACAACCCTCGGTCAACCCCATGGCCGAACTGACACTCTCCATGCTCGACAAGCTGCCGCCCCTGCAGCAGACCATTCTGCGACTGCGACACATCGACGGGATGGAAATCGGAGAGATCGCCACCTTGCTCCACAAGGAGGAGGCGGCCGTCAGACAAAACCTAAGCCGCGGGAGAAAGACGCTCCGGCTATGGATCATCAAAAAGAATGAAGGAGGAAGAGAGATGATGAAGGAGGAAAAAAGAGATAAGAAGGAAGGAGGAAGAGAGATGATGAACGAAAAAGAACTCAACGCGCTCATAGCGCGGTATATGGAGGGCGAGACAACCTGCGAGGAGGAGCTCCGACTGGAGGCCTACTTCCAGGCCCACGCCGACGTGGACGAACCGCTGCGACCCATCCGCCAACTGGTGCTCGGACTGGGAGCACTGGCCGAGCCCTTGGCGCAAACGGATCCCCCGGCAGCGAAACCCAAGCGCAGCCGACTGCACATCTACGTCCGACGGATAGCAGGCGTGGCGGCGAGCCTACTGCTCATAGCAGGACTGGCGCTGACGCTCTACAGAAGCCAAAACTACTGCGAGGCCATCGTCTATGGAGAGCCCGTCAACGACCGCGAGCTGATCATGCGCGAAGTGAGCGGCACGATGAGCCAAATCAACAAACAGAGCACCGTGGAGCACCAGCTACGCGACGTGCTGATGACTGCGGAATAACTGAGAAAAAACGACTGATTATGAAGAAGATAAAACACCTACTCGTCCTCGTGGCGGCACTCGCTCCCCTATCCCTCGCGGCACAGACGGGACTGGCGGTCAACCGCGTTTTCCAAGGCCTGGTCGTACCACAAAAACAAATGGTGGAGGTGAAGGTGAAGGGACGCGCACTGAGCGAATACCGGCTCAACTTCTATCACAGCGTCCGATTCACGGCCACGAAGCCACAGAAGGCCACCATCGACGCCCTCGTAGCCGCAGACCGGCGCAGCGCCAAGGGAACGGAGGAACGCAAGAAGGGACGCAACGCCTCCACGATCCTGACCTTGCCACAAAGGGGCAAGACCAACCGCTTCCTATGCTACCTCACCAAGCAAAAAGGAAGGGCCGTCGTGACCACCCTCGCCTACATGGAGGGGAGCGTGAGCAACATCGACGAGCTGCGCAGGCTCATCGAATGATCCTTCAACCGCGAGCCAAGACGCCACCCACGGTAGGACGCCACCCACGGTAGGACGGCAACATGGCAGACAACCCACGGTAGATCGCGGCACCATACGGCGCACGAATCACCTTATTACAAGAACACATAAAAACGACAACGATATGAAGAAATCGATTTTACTCTCATTGGCCCTCCTCGCATCCATCGGACTCTCAGCAGCTCCAACGACCGAGGGCGACACCGTCGTGGTGGAGAAGCCACAACGCGTGACGGTCGTCACGACCGACTCAATCCAGCACATCCTCGTGGAAGGCAAGGAGGACAACCCCCACTACACCTACTCCAACACGCTGCAGATCGTGGACTCCAACTACGTCAGCGGTTCGAGCATCAACAAGGACGATTTCACCATCGGATTCGGATGGCCCAAACTGGCGCGAAAGAATACGGACCATCAGTCCACCTACGAACTGACAGCACATTTCAGTATTGGATTCGTCAACGCGCCAGGAATGCCCAAGGCGGGAGACCTTAACATGGGCAACTCGGCCGAACTGTGGTTCTTCTTCGACAACGAGTGGAGACCCTGGCGCAACAACCATGTCTTCTCGTTTGGTATAGGACTCGACTGGCGCAACTACCGCATGGAGGACAACTACTGCTTCCGCAAAGACGCCGAAGGGATGAACGTCCTGGAGAGACTGCCCGAGGGAGCCTCGCCCAACTTCTCACGCGTAAAAGTGTTCAGCCTCAATTTCCCCATCCGCTACCAGTATCAGGGGAGAAGGTTTGGTTTCTCCCTGGGTCCGGTCCTCAACTTCAACACCTATTCCAGCATCAAGACCAAGTATAAGCTCGATGGCCACAAATACAAGGAGAAGTACAAGAACGCACACCCCACGCCCGTCACCGTCGACTTCATGGGAACGGTCTCCACGCCGATCATCGACTTCTACGTCAAGTACAGTCCGTTCAACGTCCTCAAGTCCGACTACGGACTCAAGTTCAAGACCCTCTCCATCGGCTTCATGTTCTAAGCAGAAGACAGGGCGATGGTCAATGGAGCTGGAAACAATTCATTGCCCTCAAGGCTTATCATAGAGCCCAAGATTTGTCATAGAACCTAAGGCTTGTCATAGAGCCTAAGGCTTGTCATAGACCCCAAGACTTCCATACACAACTCGCAAAAGGCGCACCACTCAATGGGTGGCGCGCCTTTATTTATGTCTATAAAGTCTATAAAAGACCAAGAATGTCTCTAAGGTCTATGAAAGCCTATGAATGACCATGAATGATCTGGCTCTGGCAAATCCTTATTTCAAGAGGTCGGGACGCAAGCGGCGCGTACGCTCCATGGCCTGGTCAAACTCCCACTGGCGAATCTTGGCCTCGTTGCCCGAGAGCAGGATCTCGGGCACCTGCCACCCCTTGTAGTCCCGCGGACGGGTGTAGATGGGAGCGGAGAGCATATCGTCCTGGAAACAGTCGGAGAGCGCGCTCTGGTCGTCGCTGATCACGCCCGGAACGAGGCGCACGACGGCGTCGGCAATGATGGCAGCAGGCAGCTCGCCTCCCGTGAGGACATAGTCGCCGACACTGATCTCGCGCGTGATGAGATGGTCGCGCACGCGCTGGTCCACGCCCTTGTAGTGACCGCAGAGGATGATCAGATTGCCCATCATCGACAAGTCGTTGGCCACGCGCTGCGTCAGCTGCTCACCGTCGGGCGAGGTGAAGATCACTTCGTCGTAGTCGCGCTCCGCCTTCAGCGAGGCTATGCAGCGGTCGATAGGCTCTATCTGCATCACCATACCAGCCTGACCTCCAAAGGGATAGTCATCGACACGGCGCCACTTGTCGAGCGTATAGTCACGAAGATTGTGCAAATGGATTTCCGCCAGACCCTTCTTGGCGGCCCTGGCAAGGATGGATTCGTGGACGAAGCCTTCCAACATTTCGGGAAGGACGCTGATAATGTCTATTCTCATAAGGTGCAAAGTTAGTGCTTTTTCTCTGTACAAAGCCTATCGCATATCATTAATTTTTTGTAACTTTGCAGCCGTTAAATTATAAAAATACTGAAAATGAAGCGTTTGTTTTCCCTCGCCATGCTGGCCATGGCAGCTTTTCCCTGCGCCGTCAACGCGCAGAACATCCAAGTACACTACGACTTAGGTCACAGTCTCTACAATGACATCGACAAGCGACCGTCGATGACGACAACCATGGAGATGTTCAAGCCCGACCGCTGGGGCAGCACCTTCGCCTTCATCGATCTCGACTACCAGCGCGACGGCGTGGCCGGAACCTACTGGGAGGTGGCGCGAGAGTTCAACCTCTCGAAGGACAAGCACTGGGCAGCCCATGTGGAATACAACGGCGGGCTCAGTTCGGACGAGGAGACTTGGCAGGCGACGCGCTTCCAACACGCCGTGCTGGCAGGTCCAGCCTGGAACTGGGCCTCGAAGGACTTCCACCGCACCTTCTCCGTTCAGCTCCTGTGGAAATACAATTTCAAGAACCGCCACTACCAGGCTCACGCCTACAATAGCGTGCAACTCACGGAGGTGTGGTCAACGACCTTCGCCAACGGCCTCTGCACCTTCAGCGGCTACTGCGACGTCTGGTACGATCCCAACGTCAACGGGAAATGGATCATCCAGTCGGAGCCACAGTTCTGGTTCAACCTCAACAAACTCAAGGGAATGGACGACGTCAACCTCAGTCTGGGATCCGAGGTGGAACTGTCCAACAACTTCGTTTGGAACGACCGAGGCGAGCACAACCGCTTCTACGCCATCCCGACGATTGCCGCCAAATGGACTTTTTAGCGTTTCTAACGTCCGTGAATAGCCAAATGGGCCTTCTATGTCCTTGATCGTCCTTATGGGCTTCTGACGTCTGTGAATAGTCTAATGGACTTCTAATGTCCGTGGATAGTCTAATGGACGTCAGAGAAAACAATAATCTAAAAGGCGTTTCCTAACCATTTTTCCTGCATCCGCCGCAGAAATAGGTTGGGAAACGCCTTTGCTATACGGGCAGACAACGCTACGCTGCTACCCTTTCTTCTCTATGATCAGTTCATGCTTGATGATCATTTCGTGCTCAATGATCAAGTTTATGCTTGACAATCAATTTATACTTGATAATCAATTTATGCTCGATGATCATTAGGATCAATTCATGCCACGCGAAGCATAGACTCGCTCCTTGGCGTCATTGATCTCTTGAAACTTGCGCTCGGCCGACTTGCGCACATCCTCTCCCAGCGCGGCCACACGGTCGGGATGGTGCTTCAGCGCCATCTTGCGATAAGCCGCCTTCACCTCATCGTTGGTCGCCGAAGGATCAACGCCCAGCACCTTGTAAGCATCCGCCAGTTTGTCGTTCTCTGTGGCCGTCTGTCCGCCGCCATTATAGCCACCATCAAGATTGAGCATCGAGACGACCTCGGAGGGATCAATACCCAAATGGTAGGCCAACTCCTGCAGCGCATTCACCTCCTCGGGAGTCACGACATTGTCGGCCTTGGCCACACCGACAAGATAGTAGAGCAACTGCAGGCGCACGCCCTCGTCGGTATTGACTCGTATCTCCTGGCAGCTCTGGACAATGTTCTGTCTGAAACTATCCATGCCGCGCTGCTTCTGCATCTCGAAGAGGCGCAGGAGAATCTCGTTGCCCTGGCCCACGGCCTGCTCGCCAAAGCTCCGGCGCAGAAACTCGCGCACAAATTCCATCTCCGAGTGCATCACCTTGCCGTCGGCGCGGATGATGTAGGAGGAGAGGACCAAGAGGGAGAAGAGAAAGGAGTTGCGCTCCTGGCGCGGATCGCTGTGCTGACCGCCGCCCGCAGTATCATAAGCGCCGCCGCCAGCCTCACCTTGCGCAGCCTTCGCATCGGCGCCTTCGAGGGCCTGGTCCAGCAGTGCGCCAATACCAAAACCCAAAAATCCTCCCAAGGCGCTGCCCCATGCGAAGCCTACCGCGCCACCAATCCATTTGAATACGCCCATATTGATTCTTGCAAATTACGTTGTTAGATCTTTATATATTATTGTCTAAGATACATTCGGTCATGCAAAAGTAATGCCATTTTTTGGTTTTCCCGCCTAAAAGCGAGAGAAAAGTGAACTCTGCGGCAAAAAAGACCACTACGAAAGCCTACGAAGGGCTGAACGAGGGACCAGGATTGTCAATTATTATCAAATATCGGTATAGTCGGGAATGTCCTCCAGGAATAAATATGATGCGCATAGTCCATCTTGCAAATATAGGTCTGCATCCCATTGCTCACCACGAGATAATCCACATGGAGCAACAGGTTATATACGCTGATCTGATCGAAGACCTTCTGCGTGATAGGGATGTGCGGCGCCTTGTACTCCACAATCATCCGGGCGTGGAGACTGGCGTCGTAGAGCACACTGTCGGCCCGCACACTCTTGTCGCCAATCGTCAGTCGCACCTCGTTGGCCAATAGCGCCGCAGGATAATGCTTGTGCTCGATGAGATAGTGGACAAAATGCTGGCGCACCCACTCCTCGGGCGTGAGCGCGACATAGCGGCGGCGGAGCACGTCGAGGATTTTCGCCTTGCCTTGATCCTCCGTCACGCGGGCGGGATAGGGGGGGAAGATTGAGCTTTATCATCTTAAAAATTTTGCAGTACCATTGTTTATCATTAACTTTGCAAAGGTACAAAAAAGAAAGGAACTATCCTGCGGGAACATCCTTTTCTTCCATCAAGAGATCCAAACATAACATACATGGCAGCAAAACAAGGCACGGATTTTATCAGCATCATGGGCGAGCTCAAGGCGCGCCGCTTTCGACCCGTCTATCTACTGATGGGCGAGGAGTCCTACTACATAGACCAAATCTGCGACTACCTCGCGGAGAATGTGCTCAAGGCAGAGGAGGTGGATTTCAACCGCACCATCTGCTACGGCAACGACACGACGGCGAGTCAGGTGGTGGACACGGCGCGCAGATACCCGATGATGGCGGAGCGACAACTCGTCATCGTCAAGGAGGCGCAGAGCATCAAGCAACTCGAACCGCTGGAGAAATACCTCGCCAACCCCATGCCCTCCACCGTCCTGGTGTGGTGTGTGAAAAACGGCAAGATAGACGGAAGGAAGTATAAGAAACTCCTGACGCTGGCCAACTCCATCGGCGTAGTTTTCGAAAGTAAAAAACTTTACGAAAGCCAACTTCCGGGTTTTATTCGCTCTTACGCGAAAAGCAAGGGGGCCTCCATCGACGACAAGGCCTGTCAGATGATAGCCGAAAACATCGGCGCCGATCTCAATCGGCTGACGTCGGAAATAGACAAGGTGCTCATATCGTTGAAAAATAAAGACAAAAACATTACTGACGAGATTGTAGAGCGCGAGATCGGCGTGAGCAAAGACTTCAACGGTTTCGAACTGAGGGACGCCCTGGTCAGGAAAGATGCGCTGAAAGCAAACCGCATCATCAATTATTTTGACAATAATCCGCAGTCTGGAAATGTCTATGGACTGCTGCCTCTTATCTTCAATTACTTCCAAAACCTGATGATCGTCTATTATACGCCAGGAGAGAAGAGCGACCATAACATCGCCGGCGCACTCGGACTGAAGAACACCTGGGGAGTGAAAGAGTACATGACGGGACTGCGCAACTATTCGGCGGGCAAGGTGATGAGGATCATCGACAAGATACGGGAGACCGACACTAAACTCAAAGGTATCGAAAATCCGAGCACCTCACCAGGAGAACTGATGAAAGAGCTCGTTTTTTACATCCTCCACTAACCAATATCCCCCTCCCAAAGCCCGAAAAACGGGCAAAAAAGCCTCCAAACAGCTCTCCAAAACCCGTTTTTGGATCTATTTGGAGGCTTTTTAAAAACCAAAAAAATAGGCTCAATCGGGTCTGTTTCAACACCTTAACCCCTTTCAACCCATTCATTTTTCTGATTTTCCGAGCCAACCGCATGATGGTTGGCGAATTCTTTCAGCGTTTTTTTTTTCACCTCCAACAAGCACCCGATTTTTACGTTTAATTCTTTTTAGCAACTAAATAAGCTGCTATATGGTTTTATGGTTTCAAATATTACGTTTTATAAAATACAACTTCGTAAAAAGAAAGCCAGACATTCAACTTCTGAAAATAATTAGATTATTGATTTGTAAAACAGAATATTTGGGTTTATAAAAACAAAATCATATATATGCCTTTTTGTTTACACAACATAAATCACTCATAACGAGGTGTTTATAGAAATATAAATCATTCTACTTCATCAAAATACGCTTTCGAGGGCATAAAACATCCCAAATCCAGCTATTTGGCGCAACATAGCTAAAAATAGGCTTTTGAAGAAGAAAAAGATAGGCTAAATCGTTAAAGTACAGCTTATGAATGGTTTAGGCCCGCTTTTTCATATTTCGAAATATGAATTTTAGAAAACACAATTTATTTTAGAAAAATACATCGCTTTCGGTTTTGTAAATCGAAAACCCACTGGTTATATTTTTATAAAAACATTTGGATAATCGAAAAAATAGCTTTACCTTTGTAAAATCAATCATAAAGCAAAAAAAAGCCTCAAAATCATGGATGAACAGGGAATGAGAGCGCGGATTCAGCAGCTCATAGAACACCAACACATGAACCGCCAGAGCTTCGCGGAGCACATCGGCGTGTCACCAGCGTCGCTCAGTCAGATTCTCAACGACAAGCAAAAACCTACGCTTGCCATCGTCATTGCCATCACCAACCGTTTCCCCGCCCTGCGATACGACTGGTTGCTGGACGGCAAAGAACCGATGTTCACCGACGGGACCACTTCGGACAAGAACTCCCCTACCCCTTCGCAACAAGAAGGAGCAACGCCACCCTCTAGCAATCCTATTTCTGCTCAGTCCCAACCAGTTGGAAGCGCATCGCCTCACAGCCACGCCTCGTCACCAGGATCTTCCGCACCACAATATGAGGTAAAATATATAGACAAGCCTCAACGAAAAATCACGGAGATTCGCATCTTCTACGACGACCAGACGTGGGAGAGCTTTGTCCCCAAAAAATAGCGCGTCAGGCGTCAGCAAGGGGAAAAACTCCTCAGAATGGGTTGCTATAATATTTTACATTTTTCTGACCAGCAAGAGGAGCCTATTTCCGAGTAGCCATCTTCTGCTTGCGATCGCCACTCATTTCACACCATCTTCCCTTGCCATGTCGTCCAGACAACACCCCGATCGGGCGGACGTGGCAAGGGAAATACTCAAAAATCATTTACAACTTGTAAATCAGCGCATTACAGAATATTTCCCGTTTTTATGACAAGAATCATAATTTTAAACATTTTTCAATCCTAACGATGCTTTTCTCCCGCTCTACGCGCGTACCTTATTATATAAGCGAGCATAGAGAGAGGGCCCTACGGGAAAATATAGCGATTTCTGCAAAAAAAGTATTTCCCCCATTCTTTGGTGTTTTGCTAGTTTTTGCCTAAATTTGCATAAGCTAAGCTGCACTCGGCAATTTGAGAGTGAACTCTCATTGCGCTCGTTGGCATTACCTTTGCATAAGCTAAGCTGCACTCGGCAATTTGAGAGTGAACTCTCATTGCGCTCGTTGGCATTATCTTTGCATAAGCTAAGCTGTACTCGGCAATTTGAGAACAAGTTCTCATTGCGCTCGTTGGCATTATCTTTGCATCAAAAATACAATCACACAAAGATGAAGAAATACATTATAGACCTTCGGGTCGTTTCCCTTCAGCATTTCAACGACAAGTATGTCTTGCTCAAGCTGTCGTCTGACGAAAAACTCCCTGCGATGTTGCCAGGACAGTTTGTCGAAGTTCGTGTGGACGGTTCCCCCAACACCTTCCTCCGCCGCCCGATCTCCATCAACCTGGTCGATTACGACCGCAACGAGCTGTGGCTCTTGGTGGCCGCCGTCGGCGAGGGCACGCGCCACTTGGCCTCGCTCCACGAGGGCGACACGCTCAACTGCGTGCTTCCCCTGGGCAATGGATTCACCATGCCGAAGACGCCGGAGGACAAATGGCTGCTCATCGGCGGCGGCGTAGGCATTGCTCCCCTGCTCTATTTCGGTCAGGAGATCGTGCGAATGGGCGCAAAGCCCACCTTCCTGCTGGGCGCCCGCAGCGAGAGCGACCTGCTTGAACTGGAAGAATTTCGCAAGTTGGGCCAGGTACTGATCACCACCGAGGACGGATCGGCAGGCGAACAGGGCTTCGTCACCAACCATAGCGTACTCCAGCACGAGCGCTTCGACCAGATCTCCACCTGCGGCCCGAACCCGATGATGAAGGCTGTGGCCCGCGTGGCGACCGAACTGGGCGTGCGCTGCGAAGCCTCGCTCGAAAACATGATGGCCTGCGGCGTGGGCGCTTGCCTCTGCTGCGTAGAGAAGACCACGGAGGGCAACCTCTGCGTCTGCAAGGAGGGCCCCGTCTTCGACGTGAAGAGACTGCTTTGGTAGGCCCCGTCTTCGACGCGAAGAGACTGCTTTGGTAGGCCACATCTTCGACGAGAAGAGGCAGATTGAGCAGGCCCCAGCTTCGACAAGAAGAGGCAGATTGAGTAGAGGCCCCAGCTTCAACGAGAAGAGACTGGTTGGGTAGGGCCCCGTCTTCAACGAGAAGAAACAGATTGGGTAGGCAGAAGCGCCAGTAAGCGGCGCGCAAGCCTCCATGAGAGAACCAACAAATCCCCATTATAGTACGAAAAATTCATAATCAGATGGCAAATCTTAATGTCAAGATAAATCATTTACACTTAAAGAATCCCGTCATGACCGCCTCCGGCACGTTCGGCTACGGTCTTGAATTTGCCGATTTCGTGCCCCTCGACGGCATTGGCGGCATTATCGTCAAAGGTACGACGCTCCACGCCCGCGAAGGCAACGACTATCCGCGCATGGTGGAGACGCCGAAAGGAATGCTCAACTGCGTGGGACTGCAGAACAAAGGCGTCGATTATTTCTGCGACCACATCTACCCGTCGGTCAAGGACATTGACACCAACATCATCGTCAACGTCAGCGGATCCACTCCCGAGGACTATGCGGAGTGTGCCGCTCGCATCAATGCGCTCGACCACATCCCCGCCATCGAACTCAACATCAGTTGCCCGAACGTGAAAAACGGCGGAATGGCCTTTGGTGTGACTCCCGAGGGTGCTGCCGCCGTCGTCAAGGCCGTCCGCGCGCGCTACGACAAGGTGCTGATCGTGAAACTCTCGCCCAACGTGACCGACATCACCAGCATTGCCAAAGCCTGCGAGGCTGAGGGCGCAGACGCCGTCTCGCTCATCAACACCCTTTTAGGCATGTCGATCGACATCGAGCGCCGCGCGCCGCGACTGAGCATCCGCACGGGCGGACTGAGCGGCCCTGCCGTCAAACCCGTCGCCGTGAGAATGGTCTATGACGTGGCCCGCGCCGTCAAGATCCCCGTCGTAGGCCTGGGAGGCATCATGACCGCCGAGGACGCCATCGAGTTTATGATGGCAGGAGCCACGGCTATCGAGATTGGCACGGCCAACTTCGTTGATCCTGCCGTCACCATCAAGGTACGCGACGGTATCAACGACTGGCTCGACAAGCACGGTTGCCACTCTGTGACGGAGATCATCGGAGCCGCACAATAAAGCTAACTGACCAGCGCGCCCCTGTTCTCTCAAACTGACACTGAGACGACAGGGGGCTATCAAACTCACCCGAGAAAGAGTATCCCCGAAAGGAACATTCGCTAAAGGGTTCATCCCCAAGAAGGTTCATTCCCGAGAAATAGCATTCCGAGCAGGGGAGCCCATCCTCTCTTCTTGCAGAGGCTATGTTTTTTTTAAAAACTGTTTTTTAAAGGATAATATTGTTATTAAATAGGAGAAAACGATTATGGTACAGAAAACATTTGCCGTGAGCGGCATGAAATGTCCGCATTGCAAAGCCAAGGTAGAAGACGCCCTGCGCACCGTGGCTGGCGTCCAGCAGGCCGAGGTCAATCTTCCCGCCGCCAGCGTGACGGTCAGTTACGACGAAGCCCTCGTCCAGCCCAAGATGCTGAAGGACGCCGTCGATCTGTTGGGCCGTTTCGAGCTGAGCCTATGAAGCGCGCCCTTCCCGTCATCGGCATGGCCTGTGCGTCCTGCTCAGCCCACGTGGAGCGCACGCTCAACGGCCTCCGTGGCGTCCAGTCGGCCTCCGTGTCTCTCGCAAGCCGCACCGCTCTCATCGACTACGACCCTTCGGCCATCACGCTCGAAGAGATGAAGGCAGCCATCAACGGCATTGGTTTCGACCTTGTCATCGAAGCCGACCGCAGCGTGGAGACCATCGAGCGCCGCGCCTACGTCCGACTCCGCCGCCGCACGCTCCTGTCCTGGCTCTTCGCCCTCCTCACGATGGCTATCTCCATGGGCTGGATCAGTCTGGGCAGCACCGCCTTCGCCAACCAGGCCGCCCTGCTGCTTGCCCTGGCCAACCTCGTCTTCTGCGGACGCCGCTTCTACGTCTCCGCCTGGCGCCAGCTGCTCCACAAGACCGCCAACATGGACTCCCTCGTAGCCCTCTCCACCGCCATTGCCTTCCTCTTCTCCGCCTTCAACACCTTTTGGGGCGAACAAGTTTGGGGCGTGCGCGGAATGGATTCGCCCACCTATTTCGACGCCTCGGTGATGATTATCACCTTCGTCCTCACGGGTCGGCTGCTCGAGAGAAAGCCAAAGACGGCACGGCCTCGTCCATCCGCCAGCTCATGGGAATGCAGCCCAAGACGGCCCGCATCCTCAGCGACGGCAAACTGGAGGAAGTGCCCCTCTCGACGGTCGAGGTCGGCGATGTGCTGGAGGTGCGCGCCGGCGAGAAAATCCCCGTCGATGGCGAAGTCATATCGGCCGAGAGCTTCATGAGTTCCACCGCCGCCTACGTCGATGAGAGCATGATCACGGGCGAGCCAACCCCCGCCGAGAAGCAAGCAGGGGCGCAGGTGCTCGCAGGCACGATTCCCTCTCAGGGCAAGCTCCGCATGCGGGCGCGCCAGATAGGCGAGGCTACCGCCCTCTCCCACATCATCCGCATGGTGGAGGCCGCACAGAGCAGCAAGCCCCCCGTGCAGCGCATCGTGGACCGGGCCGCCCTTCTCTTCGTCCCCACCGTGGCCCTGATCTCCCTGGTCACGTTTCTGAGCTGGTGGATCCTCGGCGGCACCTCCCTCCTTCCCCACGCCATCCTCTCGGCCGTGGCCGTGCTCGTCATTGCCTGTCCCTGCGCGATGGGCCTCGCCACGCCGACCGCGCTGATGGTCAGTATCGGCAAGGCTGCCCAGCAGCAGATACTCGTCAAGGACGCCACCGCCCTGGAACTGCTGCGCAAGGTGGACGCCCTCGTGACCGACAAGACCGGCACGCTGACCATCCCCCGCGCCGACCTCGACTTCACGAAGTCGGCCCACCTGCCGCCCGAGGCGCGCGAACAGCTCAAGCCCCACGCCCGCGAGGCCATGGACCGTCTGCGCCAGGAGGGCATTGAGGTCTATCTGATGAGCGGCGACCAGGAGGCTGCCGTCAAGTATTGGGCCGACCAGTCCGGCATCAGCCACTACCAGAGCCACGTCCTTCCCCAGGACAAGGAGGACCTCGTGCGCCGCCTGCAGAGCGAAGGCAAGACCGTGGCAATGGTTGGCGACGGTATCAACGACACCCAGGCCCTCGCCTTGGCCGACGTGAGCATCGCCATTGGGCGCGGCACCGACGTGGCCATGGACGTGGCGCAAGTCACCCTCATGACCGACAATCTCCGCGCGCTGCCCGAAGCCGTGGCTCTGAGCCGCCGCACGGTGCGCATGATCTGGCAAAACCTCTTTTGGGCCTTTATCTACAACCTCGTCTGCATCCCGCTGGCTGCCGGCCTCCCCTACCTCTTCGGCCTCCACTTCCAGATCACGCCGATGTGGGCTTCGGCCCTGATGGCCTTCTCCAGCATCAGCGTCGTGCTCAATAGCCTGCGCCTGCGTCTGACTTAGTTTTCGCAAAAAGCGTCAGTAGGGAGCGTATCTTTATACGATTTATCATAAAAATTTGTCTTCCACTACGGGAAATGAAGTTAAATTGTGTTTAGAACGACATATTTTTAGCCAAAACAGTTGCATGGGTCGAAATTTATTCATATCTTTGCAATGTGTTTTTCATAGTATTAGATTTAAGGTTAACAAAGGTGGAGTACAGCGGTACTCCTTTTTTTATGCCTTTCCTCACCGCTCCCTTCGTCTTCGATAAAAAACCAGCCAGCTCGGATGAAAAATCAGCCAGCACGGATGAAGAACCAGCCAGTTCGGATGAATGACCAGCCAGCCTGGATGAAAAACCAGCCAATCTGGATGAAAATCCTGCCAATCCCGGATGGAATGACCAGTTCGCCCCGGACGAAATGACCAGTCCTTCCTGCATCTTGACCAAAAGACAAACTTACCCCATCAGTCCTCCGTCTTGTACGAAAGACCGTCATGGCCCGCCATTCTATTCTTCCCAAGAAGAGAACGCAGGATCGAGGAAGAGAAAGGACAAGTATATAGGAGATCGTTGGAGAGAAATCCCCCCAACGCTAAAAGCGTCTGCCGAAAATGCGGATAGACCCCTTCTTGCCAAACTTCCGATAGAGTTTCCAGCCCAGGATGAGTCCGTCGAGTATGCCGCCACCCGTGGTGATCATGTTGGTGATGCGCTGCGAGGGCGTGTCGTTGGTCTTGGGTCGGTAGAACAGTTGCGCCCACAAGGCCTTTACGCGTTTGTCATCCTTGGCGATGTCCTCCAGCAGCTGCGCCTTCCTTTGGCGCAGTTCTGTGAGCGTGTGGTAGTCGGTGCTTTGGTTTTGATTGGTAGTCATGCTATTTCGACATTAAAATGCTGGCCAGGAAATGGACCAATGGCCGCTCGATGATGGTCTTGCGCAGGCGGATGAAGACGAAGAGCACGACAAGGTAGAACGCACCGACGATGGCAAAGGCTCCCGGCAGGCTTCCTATGGCGTCGGAGAGCGCATAGGCCGCCGCAAAGGAGAAGTAGATGATGGCGATGACCAGCAGTATTCCAAACACTGCAATAAGCACCAACATCGTCAGCAACCGCACAACCTTGTCTATTACATCGAGCTTCACATATTCAGATTGAAGCCCGATGTAATGCTTGATCACCTCGATCAGTTGCGCTATGGTCTCAACATTCTGATCGTTTGAGAACACGCTTTTTCGTTTTTTTGCCGCTACAGAAGCCGCGTCATGCCTCCTGGGGAGGATCAGACGGCGTCGGTGGCAGCGTCCTTAATGTCATCTACAAACTCCTCTGCCTCTTTGCGCGACAACTTGATGTCGTGCTTCTTGCAGAAATCATCCACAGCGTCGGAGATTTTCGAACGAGTGTCAGCACCCTTCTCAGGAGCGAGCAGGAGTCCCAGAGCAGCGCCGGCGATGCTACCGCCGAGGAATGCGCCAATGTAACCTAATGTCTTCATTTCTTTTCTTGTTTTGTTGTTTGAATGGAATAGGCACCTCCCCCTGTTTCACCCTCCGTCCTGTCCGGACGAGGCTTTTGCACGGGGTTGGCCTCAAATCAATCGCAAATATAGCCATTTATTTCCAAACAAGCCCCATTGCGGGCAATATTTTGTGTTAAAAAAGTTGTAAACGTCCCATTTAACAATCTTTATGCGCCATTTCCTTTATCGTTCGGCCGATAATTTGTAATTTCGCAGAATAATATAGAAAACAAGTATTGTAGAACATTCTAAAAGACAGACACAGTAAGATGATGAAAAAATTTGCAGTATTGGGAACGACCTTGTGCATGGGTATGTTGTTGGCAAGTTGCGGTTCGAGCAAGGAGAGCGCCTACCGCAAGGCATACGAGAAGGCTCGCGCCCAGGACGCCGCCGAGCAGCCGGTGCAGGAGCAGGCTCCCGCCGATGTTCCCGTGGTGACTCCCGTGGAGCAGCAGCCCACCGTGCAGACTCCCACCACTGGCAACTATGACAACGAGCCGGTGCGCCGCGAGGACCTGAGCGTGGTCAGTGGCGACGGTCTGAACAACTACAGCGTCGTGGTCGGTTCCTTCTCCGTGCGCGCCAACGCCGAGGGCCTGCAGCAGCGCCTGAAGAACGCAGGCTACAACGCCCAACTGGCCTACAACGCAGCTCGCAACATGTATCGCGTCGTGGCCTCCTCGTTTGGCGACAAGGGCGCGGCCGTGCAGAGCCGCAACCAGCTGCGCTCTCAGTATCCGGACGCTTGGTTGCTCGCTAAGTAAAGAGAGGATGGGTCGCATCCTGTCCATCGACTACGGAAGCAAGCGCACGGGGTTGGCCGTCACCGACCCCCTGCGCATCATTGCCAATGGGCTGGCCACGGTGCCCACCCACGAGCTCTTCGACTTTCTCCGGCAGTACATGCGCCAGGAGCAGGTCGACGAGGTCGTGATAGGCCGTCCCACCCAGCCCAATGGCAAGCCGAGCGAGAATCTTCGCCGCGTGGAGGAGTTTGTCCGGCGCTGGCGCAAAGCCGTGCCCGAGGTCCCCATCACGTTCTTCGACGAGCGCTTCACCTCCGTCCTTGCCCACCAGGCCATCCTCGATGGAGGCGTGAAAAAGAAGACGCGCCGCGAGAACAAGGGGCTGGTCGATCAAGTCTCGGCCACAATCATCCTCCAGGACTATATGCGCGCGCAGGGTCTATAAGCGAGATTTCCGCGCGCGTTTATTCTACATTCTATATATTAAGAACGAAAAAGTGATTTTACCGATATACGTTTACGGGCAACCCGTGCTGCGCAAGGTGGCACAGGACATTCCCGTTGATTATCCCAATCTGAAGGAGCTCATTCAGAACATGTTCGAGACCAACACGGCCAGCGACGGCGTGGGTCTCGCCGCGCCCCAGATCGGCAAGTCCATCCGCGTGGTCGTCATCGACCTCGACGTGCTCAAGGAGGACTTCCCCGAGTATGAGGGCTTCCGCCACGCTTTCATCAACGCCCACATCGTGGAGTATGACGAGGAGTCGAAGAAGGAGACCATGGAGGAGGGCTGCCTCTCCATCCCCGGCCTCCACGAGCGCGTGACGCGCCCCACGCGTATCCACGTGCGCTACCTCGACGAGGAGCTCCAGGAGCACGACGAGTGGGTGGAGGGCTATTTGGCCCGCGTCATGCAGCACGAGTTCGACCACCTGGAGGGCAAGATGTTTGTCGACCGCGTGTCTCCGCTCCGCAAGAGCCTGATCATGAACAAGCTGCGCGCGATGGCCAAGGGCAAGTACAGTTGCCGCTATCGCACGAAGGCTGCCCACAAATAATTGTTTTCCTGTCGCCTATGCGCCGCTGGATGACAGCAGTCCTTTGGCTCGCGGCGGCTCTCCCCCTGTCGGCCCAGTACAACGTGAAGCGGCTGATGGAGGAGGGCCGGCGTCAGCTCGACATGGGCTATTATGTCGTGGCGATGCAGGTGTTTGAGCGCATCGCCGCCATGAAGCCCCATCAGTATGAGGCCTGGTATCTGTCCGCGCTCTGCAAATACCGGCTGGAAGACTTCAAGGGAGCCGCCGAGGACGGCAGCCGCGCCCTGGCCCTGCAGCCCTACATCCCCGACCTCTTCGACCTCCACGCCATGGCCTCCATGCGCCTGGAGCGCTACGACAGTGCCGCCATCGACTACACGCGGGCGCTGGAGATAGACGACGCCAACCGCGACTACTGGTACAACCGCGCCTACGCCATCTACATGGGTGGCGACAGTGTGGTGGCGCGCCAGCAGATCGACTACATCCTGCGCCGCTGGCCCGAGTTTCAGCAGGCCCAATGGCTCCGGAGCATGATCGACCGGGGCGTGCGCCCTGCTCCGTCCAAGGCTCCTTCCGTGCCCGCCAAGGGCTTCTGGCTACCCACCCTGCCCAAGCTCTCGGATGAGACCGACCACCAGCCGAAGACACACAATCCGCTGATGCAGAAGAAATGACTTATACGCGGAAGTGATTTGTACGCGGAAGTGATTTGTACTAACAAAGAAAAACGACCAAAACAAGGAAAACCAACCTATTCATCATGGAAAAGCGGAAAAGAAGCAAGGCGGAGTGGATCCGCCGCTACGTGAGCTTCGTCTTCATATTGTTTGTCATAGCCTTTGGCACCTCGCTGTCCATCCGCGCCAACCTGGGCTCCTCGCCCATCTCCGCCCCACCCTACGTGCTCTCGCTCGTCCCCGGTATGCCGATGACGATGGGCCAGATCGTGATCTGCATGCACGTCGTCTTCATCCTCACCCAGATTCTGCTGCTGCGCAGAAACTATGAGCTGCGCCAGCTCTCGCAGATTCTCGTCTCCTTCCTCTTCGGCTTCTACACCGACCTGACGATGTGGCTGACGAGTTTCCTGCAGATTCCCCCCACCCTCGACCACACGCTCGGCTGGCCCCTGCAGTTTGCCGAGCTCCTGATTGGCGGCGCGCTGCTGGCCTTCGGCATCGCCTGCGAGGTGCGCTGCGACTCGCTGATGCTGGCTGGCGAGGGTCTGCCGCTGGCCATCGCGAAGTGTGTGAGGAAAGACTTCGGCAAGGTGAAGATGTGTTCCGACACGGCCCTGGTGACCATCGCCGTCGTCCTCATGACCACGTTCTTCGGCCATTGGGACTGGAAGATGGTGGGCCCGGGCACGCTGGTCAGCATGTTCTACGTCGGCTTCATGGTGCGCGTCTTCGCTCCCCATATCGCCTGGCTCGACCTCCTCTTCATCCCCAAGGCCGAGCGGCGCCAGCTGGCCGTGGCGGAAAGGCGCGAGGAGCGCAGGGCCGACGACGGGCCGCTCGTCGTCACCATCGCGCGCGAGTATGGCAGCGGAGGCCAGATGCTGGGCGAGCAACTGGCCCTGCGGCTGGGGGTGGATTTCTACGACCACAACATCATCGACGAGGCCGCCCAGCGACTGGGCTACACGGCCGACTTCGTCCGCGACAACGAGCAAAACATCTCCAACGGCAAACTCTGGGAACTGATCTTCACCGACAAGAGCATCCCTCTCTCCCTCAACCCCTCCCACGACGACGCCATCTTCGTGGCCGAGAGCCGCATCATCCGCGCCCTGGCGGGGCGCAAGCCCTGCGTCATCATGGGCCGCTGCGCCAACTGGGTGCTGCGGGGCGAGAAGCTGGTCTTCAGCGTCTTCGTCACCGCCAACCGCGAGACGCCATCGGCCGCGTATCGACCGTCGAGAACCTCTCCGACGAGGCGGCAGCCCGCCGCATCGACCAGGTGAACCAAGGACGCAGCAACCACTACCACCAGTACACGGGCGCCCACTGGACGGACGCCCGCGACTACGACCTGGTCGTCAACACCAGCAGCGTGGGACTGGAGCAGGCCGCCAACATCATCCTGCAATGCGTGAAAGACAAAATGAAAAACTAATGGGTCGTTAGGGGAAGAAGAGGAAAAGGAAGAAGGAAAGGAAAGAAAAGGAAAGAAGAGGATTGAAGAGGAAAGAAGAGGATAGGAAAGGAAAGGAAAGAAGAGAAAGCAAGAGGATTAGGAAAGAAAGGAGGAAGAAAAAGAGGAAAAAAGGGGAAAAGTACCCCCACGGCAACTACTCGTGGTGATACTTCTCCCCTTTTATGATTGTACACGCGCGATAGAGCTGCTCCACGAAGACGAGGCGCACCATCTGGTGGGAGAACGTGAGGCGCGAGAGAGCGAGATCTGCTCGTTGGCGCGCGCATAGACCGCCTGGGAGAAGCCGTAGGGTCCTCCGATGGCGAAGACGAGGCGGCGCGCCGTGGTCCGCTTCTTCTCCAGCCAAGCCGCCAGTTCCACGGACCGTGGCTCGCGTCCGTGCTCGTCGAGGAGCACCAGCGTGTCGGCGGGCTGCACCTTCTGCAGGATCAGCTCCCCCTCCTTCTCCTTCTGCTGCGCCTCGGAGAGCGAGGCCGTGGCCCGCAGTTCGGGTATGGTGACGATCTCGAAGGGCATGTAGTGGCCGATGCGGTCGCGGTAGTCGTCGATGGTGTGGGTATAGAGTTTGTCGCGGGTCTTCCCCACAAGGATGAGCGTAGTTTTCATCTGTAGCCTTGTCGCAATCACACAACGAGGGCTGGCCTCCGCCCGGCTCGCGCCCGGCCTCCTCCAGCCCTCCCTGCGTATGTATTTCAGAGATTAGTCCTCGAGCACCTTCAGCTGCTCTGCCACCTCGGCGTTCACGCGCTGTGCAAACTCCTCCATGGTCATCGTGGCCTGCTCGCCGCCGCCCTGCTTGCGCATGGAGACGAGGCCGTCCTCGGCCTCCTTCTCGCCCACGACGAGCATGTAGGGCACGCGCTTGAGCTCGTTGTCGCGGATCTTGCGGCCGATCTTCTCGTTGCGGTCATCGACGTAGGCCCGCACGTTGTTGCGGTCGAAATACTTGCGGAGCTTCTCGGCGTAGTCGTTATACTTCTCCGAGATCGGCAGGATGGCCACCTGGTCGGGCGTGAGCCACAGGGGGAAGTGGCCCGCGGTGTGCTCGATGAGCACGGCGGTGAAGCGCTCCAGCGATCCGAACGGCGCGCGGTGGATCATCACCGGCGTCTGCTTGGAGTTGTCCTCGGCCGTGTATTCGAGGTGGAAGCGCTGCGGCAGGTTGTAATCGACCTGGATCGTGCCCAGCTGCCACTTGCGGCCGATGGCGTCCTTCACCATGAAGTCGAGCTTCGGACCGTAGAAGGCGGCCTCGCCGATCTCCTCGCGGGCGTTGAGACCCTTCTCGCGGCAAGCCTCGCGGATGGCGTTCTGGCTCTCCTCCCAGATCTCGTCGCTGCCAATATACTTCTCCGTGTCCTTCGGGTCGCGCAGGGAGATCTGCGCCTCGAAGTCCTCAAACTTGAAGATGGCAAACACCTTCTGGATGATGTCGATGACGTTCTCAAACTCCGCCTTCACCTGATCCGGACGCACGAAGATGTGGGCGTCGTCCTGCGTGAAGGTGCGCACGCGCGTCAGTCCGTGGAGCTCGCCGCTCTTCTCGTAGCGGAAGACCGTGCCAAACTCGGCGATGCGCAGCGGCAGGTCCTTGTAGGAGCGCGGCTTGCGCGCGAAGATCTCGCAGTGGTGCGGACAGTTCATCGGCTTGAGCATATACTCCTCGTCCTCCTCCGGCGTGTGGATGGGCTGGAAGGCGTCCTTGCCGTAGTGGGCGTAGTGGCCCGAGGTGACGTAGAGCTGCTTGCCGCCGATGCCCGGCGTGATGACCTCCTGGTAGTTGTAGGGCTTGAGGAGGCTGCGCAGGAGCTCCTGCAGGCGAAGGCGCAGCTGCGTGCCCTTCGGGAGCCAGATGGGCAGTCCCTTGCCCACGCGCTCGGAGAACATGAAGAGCTCCATCTCCTTGCCGATCTTGCGGTGGTCGCGCTTCTTGGCCTCCTCCAGCATCAGCAGATACTCGTCGAGCATCTTCTTCTTCGGGAAGGTGATGCCATAGATGCGCGTCATCTGCTCGCGCTTGGCGTCGCCGCGCCAGAAGGCTCCGGCCACGCTCGTTATCTTGATGGCCTTGATGGCACCCGTCGATACCAGGTGCGGGCCGCGGCAGAGGTCAGTGAAGCTGCCCTGCGTATAAGTAGTGATCGTTCCGTCCTCCAGGTCCAGGTCGATGTGCTCCACCTTGTAGTCCTGGCCCATGGCCTTGAACTCCTCGATGGCGTCGGCCTTCGACACCTCGCGGCGCACCACGGGCTCGTTTTTCTTGGCCAGCTCGCGCATCTTGGCCTCGATCTTCGGGAAGTCGTTCTCCGAGATCACCTGGCCGCCTGCCGGCATCACGTCGTAGAAGAAGCCGTTCTCCACAGCCGGACCAAATCCGAACTGTATGCCGGGGTACAGCTCCTGGAGCGCCTCGGCCAGCAAGTGGGCCGACGTGTGCCAGAACGTGTGCTTGCCCTCGTCGTCTGAAAACTTGTAGAGGTTGATGCTTGCATCCTCGTTGATGGGGCGGTTGAGCTCCGTCGTCTCGCCATTGATCCCGCAAGATACAACGTCGCGGGCGAGAGCCGGCGAAAGGCTCTCTGCGATTTGAAGACCCGTCACGCCCTGCTCATACGAGCGAACAGAGCCGTCGGGGAAAGTGATTTTAACCATCATACAAATTAGTTTTTAAAAATCAAATATCGATTGCAAAGTTACGCTTTTTTTTCCTCACCACGTCAGAAAATAGAAGAAAAATGAGGAGCAGCGCGCTCCGAACGGCGAAAACCACAGCGACAAACACGTTTTCACCGATCCGCACCACGATCCCTGTTGCCCTCCTGCCAAGGCCATTCCTGTCGCCCTCCTGCCCTCCTGTCAAGGCCGTCCCCTGCCCTCTCCACCCTCCCTGCGCGAGGCCACTCCTGTCGCCCTCCTGCCCTCCTGCCAAGGCCGCCCCCTGCCCTCTCCACCCTCCCTGCGCAAGGCGGAAGGGCGCAATGCGTTAAGCCTTAACGTAACATGTAACATGTAACATTGTAACATTGTAACAACGGTGGCCACACATCTCTCATGGCAAGATTTCTTACAAGCCACTTTCTTCCTGACTTCGCCGCTTTTTTGAGCAAGCCTTGTAAACACATGATAATCAGTGTTTGGTTTTTACTTTAGGAGACACACGAGGAAAGGCGGACGAAATAGCAGACTTGCACCCCTACACAAAAAACCGTACAAAACCCTGCACCTCTATACAAGAAATCGCACAAAATCTTGCATTTCCGCTGAGGCGTAATAGAGGATCTGTTTTTCTTGGGATGACGCAATGACGAGGTCAGCGAAGCCTTAACGTAACATGTAACATGTAACATTGTAACGATGGAGGCTACCTCATCTCGCACGGGTAGGCCTTCTGGTTCATCCGACATTTCGAGTGACGCATGGTTGTGTGTAAGGCTAAGGATAATCAGAAAATACCAAAAAACTTTTACAACCAAGTTTATCCTTGCAGGACTATCGGAGTGGTCCACGCAAGCGTTCCATTTCATGAAACCCTTTCTCGCCATGCGCAAAGGGGGCGATAGCTACTGCCGAGACCCTGTTTTTTGCCCCCACAGACGCAGTCTCTGACCCTAAAAAGGTACGCATTTGGGAGAATCCAACCCGCTTTTCCCTGTTTTTTTTGATCCCGCAGATGCAGCTTCTGACCCTAAAAAGGTACGTATTTTGGGGAATCCAACTCGCTTTTCCCTGTTTTTTGAGCGAAAAAAGGGGCGAAGGAGAGCAGTTTGTTCGTTAACAAAAGTGAACGCACGAGCAATCAGGAGACAACGTTTGGGCTTGCAGCAGGCGATTTTGCGATTACAATACATTGAATAGTAGCTGGTTGTACATCCATGGAAGACTGTTAATAGATATTGATGGCATTTGGGACTTTGTTACATGTTACATGTTACATGTTACGTTAAGGGATTTGCAATCCAGGAAAAGGGGTGAAAAAGCATGTCAAAAAAGAATAGTATATATAAATAATATATTATTTATATATACTATTCTTTGAGCCCGAAAATGCCCAAAGTTGATTTTTCTTAATGTAAGTAAGCGTGTCCGCGATGCTAGTATCTATGCGTCAAAAAAATATCGCTCAAGTTTCTATTCTTGAGCGATATTTTTTTGTTTCCACCTATCAGGCAGCAGGTCCCGATACTTGCTTAGCGGTGTTCGTGGTGGCATCGCTGCCGCCTTGTTTATGATATCTGATATATATTTAAAGAAGTTGACACCTTGCAACCTGCATGAGCATGCGAGCGAATAGAACATGGCAGCCCGCCTTGCACCAGTATGCGACCCGAAGAACAGTGAGTTTCTCCGGGATAACGAAATATACCTGTTGAGTCTTTCCACGAGATTGTTGTCCAGATGATAGTCACCTCTTGTAAAGATGTTCATCAGGCCATCCCACTCGTTGAGCATGTAATGTACGGCATCATACTTCTCCGTCTTGGGCAAGAGAGACTTGTCCGCGGCCATGCGCTCTAGCTTTTTCCTTATAATCCGCATGACGGGCAGCGCATATTGTTGCCGCCATTTGTAGTGGTCACGTTCCGTCCAGCCGTCCACCCCGATTATGTGCTTGTGGTCCTGGTGGTAAATGTAGTTGGCGAGGCGCACTATGACCTTGGTGTCGAAATCGTCCCCGCAGTCGAGAAGCTTTCTCTTCACATGCTGGAAGCAGGCCAGGCGCAAGAGCCACTTTGCCATTTTGCGGTATGGGGAGAAGCCGTCTGACTGGAAGGCTCCTCGGTAGCCCTTTATGTAATCCAGTATGATATCCTCTCTTCTTTGAGCCGTCATGATAGAAGTAGTATACAAGTCCTGTGTTCACTGCCGCCACCACCCACACGTAGGCTTTCTTTATTCCTTTTCCGTTCTTGTTTTTGGTATCAACAAGTACCCTGTGGTATGTCTCGTCGCCGGCGATGTATGTGTCCTCCTTGATGGCGTCGCCGAGCACATGGTAAAGGTTCTCGAAAAGCCTCTCCGTCTTTCGGAGCAGGCCATGCGCCGTTCCCTTGTCCATGTCGAAACCGTTGTCGTTGAAGAGCTTCACGATTCTCCCACCGGCATTGCGTACATGTACCTGAGCTGTGCCATGCCCGCGATGAACGAGCCGTCGTACTGCGAGTTGAGGAACGGCGCGTCGGGAGCCTTGCCCGGGAAATATTCGTCGTTCTGGGTATACGTCCGCACGTGATATACCTTCTTGATGAAGCGCATGGGGATGAGCTCGTAGCGTATCACGTCCCTTGTCTTGTACAGTCTTGCCAGGTCCTTGTTGAAGCGCGGGTCCTCAGGGTCGACATTCTCCTCGACCACCTCCACCTCCAGGTGCTGCTTGCGCTTCGCGCCGTTGTTGGTATGGGCGCACTCCTTCTTCTCCGAAGGCTGCCCTGGCACTGCCTCTTGGGACGAAGGCGCCGATGGTTGCTTCTCCGATTTGTTCTGTGATATCTTGGCGAGCCCCTTGATTACGCGCTTCTGCTTGGCCTCTTCCTCCGATTTGCGCTCAAGAAGGTTTCTCAAAGACGCGACCTCCTTCAGGAGGGCGTCCGCCTTGCGGTTCGCCTCCCGGAGTTGTTGCTGCAAAAAGGAAATTTGCTGCTGCAACAATGCCCGATCATCTCGTCTTTTTTCATACTACAAAGGTACGAAAAAAAAAAAAGACGAGACTACCAAAGATAATGTTATCTATTTTTATCAAAAATAATACTGATTATCAGTAACTTGCGAGCGCGGAACCATCTATGTTCAGTCTCTTGCGATATTTTATTGATCTCAACGATATTCCGCTCAGTATGGCGGACAGGGTCTTGTAGGGTATTACGCATGCCTTCTTGCCAATATTGAAATAGGGTATCTCGAAGGTCCCTCTTTCCAGACGTTTCTGATATAGCGTGAAGCCGTCCGTGTCCCAACGCAGGAGTTTCACCTGCTGCCGGTTTTTGCTGAAGAAGATGAATACGGCTCCGCTTAGCGGGGGCAGGTCCATCTCCTGCGACACCAACTTGTAGAGGCCGTTTATCCCCAGGTTCATTCTCACATAGCGCTGGCAGACATAGTAGCGCATTCCGTCATTCAGTCCAAACATGGCAGGTCCTCCCTTTGGTAAAGTTTGAGAAACGACATGACCGCTTGCGCGCTACCACGTTTTATGTTCACTTGGGTACCGTCGGGGAATGTCAGGCTTACTCCAAAGAGTATGTCGCAGGAATCGGATCGTGGGGCGGGCTTGTCTGTAGCCATTGGCAGGAACAGACTGCCAGAATCTTCGGACAAGGGTGGCATTGGGTCCCCAATGCCATCGTGCTGACAGTCACGAAGGCGCTTCTTGGCTTCCTTTACGGACAGCCCGTTGTTTTCCATCCATCGCTTCATTCTGCCCTGTCTAACATTACATCTTTTTAGAAAAGAAGTCAGAGTGGCCGTAGGATTATGGGACAGTTCGTTTAAGAACGCATTCCATACACTTTCGTATCGTTTTGCTGCTGTCATATTGGTGATATTATATTCGCGCGGCAAAGGTAAAGAATTGAAAGATGCTGAGCAAGGTTGCATCGCGGACACGCTTACTAATGTAACATGTAACATGTAACATTGTAACATTGTAACATTGGTGGCAATGGTGGCAATGGCTCTTGAATAGAAACTTGAGCGATATTTTTTTGACACATAGATACTAGCATCGCGGACACGCTTACCAACGAAGCAGGAAAACAATGTCTCTTCATGAAAACTGTCTTTGGGGGGAGGAGGGTAAACCTCATTCATGCCACCTCGGATTTATAGTGCAAACCCATTCTGCTTTCCAGGGCGCCACAGGAGGTACGAGTAGATTCGCATTGTTACATGTTACATGTTACATGTTACGTTAAGGCCTCCCCACTTCCCACGCTTGTTCACTCCGCAAAGAACACAATGTAAAGGCTATTCTAAGTACGTATAGAATGTTCACATAGCTTTGCTATGTGCTATTTCCATAGCGACAAAAAAAGTTTGAAAATATTTGTGATTTTATTTGGTGGTATCAAAAAATCCATGTACCTTTGCAGAAGATTTAGCGGCGCTCGGCAATTTGAGAGCAAGCTCTCGTTTGCGCTCGCTTGCAAAATCTTTGCACCCAGCTACAAGACCTGCGGAACGACTCCACAGAGGGCCTGCGACGGGCATACCTACGACGGGGGCGAGGGATAAGCAAATAGCGGCGTCGGTCCTAAGCTACCATCGGCAAGGTCCCCTTTTGAGGGAGGGGCAAGAGAGGACCAAGAGAGGGCCAAGGGAGAGGAGAGGGCGTGCATGTGAGAGAAGAACCGAGAGAGAAGAGAGGGAGGAACAGAGAGGGAGGAACAGAGAGAGAAGAGAGAAGAACAATTTCCATCACCTTTAAAACCTTAAACGCAATGACCAACCACAGCATTACGGCAAGAGCCGTCAACCCGAATCTCTTCGAGGGTTCGTCGTTCAGACCGCCAACTCGCCCACGGCCATAGCCACGACCCTCGGCATGACGAGTAGCATGGCAGCCGTGCAGCCACGGCAAAGCTGCGCTTTTTACTCTGCCACGACAATGGCAGAAAAAGGAGTTGTGGCGGATCAACCCTTGCACATCTCAGCGCTTATATCTCTTTTCGGACAGAGAACAAGCATAATAATGCTCAAAGAATGGAGGAAAAAGCATGGGGATTGGGGAAAAAATCGTATATTTGCAAACAAAAACAGGAAGCTATGGCAGAGACAAGAAACAGGAGATTGCCCGTAGGTATTCAGTCTTTTGAGGAAATCAGAGAGGGTGGATACCTTTATGTTGACAAGACAGACATCGTCTGGCAGCTTGCCAACAGAGGAAAGAAGTACAACTACCTGAGCCGCCCGCGCCGCTTTGGCAAGTCGGTGCTCGTCGATACGCTCGAAGCCTATTTCCTGGGCAAGAGGGAGCTCTTCGAGGGACTGAGGATCATGGAGCTGGAGCGGGAATGGGTGAAGCGGCCCGTCATACGGCTCGACATGAGCCGCGCGGGAGCAGCGCCGGACACGCTGCGGTCTTACCTGGACAATGCTTTCGACCACCTGGAGAAGGAATATGGCATTGCGCCCAAGCCCACAGACCAACTTGCCGACCGCTTCGACGCCATTATCCAAACGGCACATAGGCAGACGGGCCAGCAAGTGGCCATCCTCATCGACGAGTACGACTCGCCGTTGCAGCACTCCTGGGGGGACGCCCCACCACGAGGCCTGCACCAGCATCTACAGAGAGGTCTTCGCCATCCTGAAGGCGGACGACAAATACGAGAAGTTTGTCTTCATCACGGGCATCACCAAGTTTACGCAGATCTCCCTCTTCTCCGTGCTCAACAATCTGAGCAACATCAGTTTTGAGCCCGAATACGCGGCCACCTGCGGCATCACGAAGGAAGAAATGCTCCGCGATTTCAAGCCCGAAATCCACAAACTGGCAGAATATGAGCGCCGCACATTCGACGAGGCCGTGGCGCTACTGACGGCCCACTACGACGGCTATCATTTCAGCCACGACAACATGGTGGACGTCTTCAACCCCTTCAGCCTGATCAATGCGCTCGCCGATTCGAAACTGAGGAACTACTGGGTCTCCTCGGGCGCCACATCCATGCTGCCGAAGTTTGTGGATAATATAGAAATCAGACTGAAAAGCTTTGAAAATTGTCCCATAGACGGCGACACTTTGGAGACTTCCGACGTGACGGGTGGCGGTGCGGAACTGTTTCTCTATCAGTCGGGCTATCTCACGATCAAGGGTTATATGGACGGGGTCTATATACTTGGCATTCCCAACTATGAGGTTCGCAAGGCACTATACAAGATTGTGTTGCCTGCGCTGACGCTGAAAACGAACGACCAGGTCATATCCACTCAGAGCATGCTGTTGTACTGCCTCCAGCTGGGCAACCTGCCCGAGGCCATGAAATGTCTGAAGGCGCTCGTGGCCGACGTGCCCTACAGCAACAAGAAACTGGCCAGCATGGACATGGAGGAGCGCTACCGACTGATACTGAGCACGATCTTCAACGCCATCGGCTGCCGGGTGGAGGTGGAGAAAATGATCGCCACGGGCAGGATAGACATGGTCGTGGAGACGATCCACATCATCTACGTCCTGGAACTGAAACTGAGCAACAACGGCGGCATCGACGCCGCGGCGGAACAGATCCGCTCCCGACAATACGCCGAGCCCTTCAAGGCCGACAAACGACGCGTCGTGGCGCTGGCCATAGAGCTGGACGACAAGGGCAAGGGGCTCATCGACTGGAAGGAAGTGTGAGCAAATCCGTGAGCAAATCGTTTTATAAAAACAGGGATCTATGACAGAGACAAGAAACAGGAGATTGCCCGTAGGCATTCAGTCTTTTGAGGAAATCAGAGAGGGTGGATACCTTTATGTTGACAAGACTGACATCGTCTGGCAGCTTGCCAACAGGGGAAAGAAGTATAACTACCTGAGCCGCCCGCGCCGCTTTGGCAAGTCGGTGCTCGTCGATACGCTCGAAGCCTATTTCCTGGGCAAGAGGGAGCTCTTCGAGGGACTGAGGATCATGGAGCTGGAGCGGGAATGGGTGAAGCGGCCCGTCATACGGCTCGACATGAGCCAGGCCGGAGCAGAACCCGAAAGTGTGCGAAGCTATCTGGACAACGCTTTCCATAACCTGGAGACGGAATACGGGATTGTCGTGCGCCAAGAGAGTTCTCTTGCCGTAAGATTCAAGAATATCATTGAGGGTGCTTACAACAAGACGGGCCAGCAAGTAGCCATCCTCATCGACGAGTACGACTCGCCGTTGCAGCACTCCTGGAGGACGCCCCACCACGAGGCCTGCACCAGCATCTACAGAGAGGTCTTCGCCATCCTGAAGGCAGACGACAAATACGAGAAGTTTGTCTTCATCACGGGCATCACCAAGTTTACGCAGATCTCCCTCTTCTCCGTACTCAATAATCTGAGCAACATCAGTTTTGAGCCCGAATACGCGGCCATCTGCGGCATCACGAAGGAAGAAATGCTCCGCGATTTCAAGCCCGAAATCAGCAAACTGGCAGCGTATGAAGACTGGACCTACGACGAAGCCGTGGCACAACTGAGTGCCTATTACGATGGCTATCATTTCAGTCGCCGCAACATGGTGGACATCTTCAACCCCTTCAGTCTGATCAACGCGCTGGCCGATTCCGACTTGAAGAACTATTGGGCCTCGTCAGGCGCCACCACCTTGCTTCCAAAGTTTGTGGATGACATGGAGCTAAGGCTGGGACAATTTGATCCTTGCCCCATTCTTCGCCAAATCATTGAGACCTCAGACGTGACAGGCGGCGGTGCAGAACTGTTTCTCTATCAGTCGGGCTATCTCACGATCAAGGATTACCAGATGGGGGTCTATATCCTTGGATTCCCCAACCAAGAGGTAAGGCAGGCGCTCTACGAAACGGTCTTGCCAGCGCTTACCTTACGCAGCAATAGCAATATCCAGTCGGTGCAGTCCGGCCTGCTGCTTGCCCTCCAGCTGGGCAACCTGCCCGAGGCCATGAAATGTCTGAAGGCGCTCGTGGCCGACGTGCCCTACAGCAACAAGAAACTGGCCAGCATGGACATGGAGGAGCGCTACCGGCTGATACTGAGCACGATCTTCAACGCCATCGGCTGCCGGGTGGAGGTGGAGAAAATGATCGCCACGGGCAGGATAGACATGGTCGTGGAGACGATCCACATCATCTACGTCCTGGAACTGAAACTGAGCAACAACGGCGGCATCGACGCCGCGGCGGAACAGATCCGCTCCCGACAATACGCCGAGCCCTTCAAGGCCGACAAGCGACGCATCGTGGCGCTGGCCATAGAGCTGGACGACAAGGGCAAGGGGCTCATCGACTGGAAGGAAGTGTAAACAGGCCGCATCCTGGGCAAGGCCGCCCAGCACAAGGCAGGAGGACTACTCCGCTGCCTCGGCCAGCACCAGCCACTCGTCCTGGAGTTCGTCCAGCTGGCGGCGCGTGTCGGCATACTCCGTCACGAGCCCCATATCGGAAGCCTTGGCGGGATCGAGAAAGAGCTGGTCGAGCTCCTTGACGCGCGCTTCGAGGCGGGCGATCTTGCGCTCACACTCCTCCACGGCCTTGCGCGCCTTGCGCAGTTTCTTCTGCTCCTCCTTGTGCTCCAGGTAGCTCTGCTTGCCCGCCTTCGGTTCCTGAGCCGCTGCAGGCGAGGCGCTGCCTCCCGAGGGAGTTTGGGCCAGCCCCACGGCCTCGTGGATGGTGGCGGCACGGCGGGAGTGCAGCCAGTCGTAGATGCCGCCGAGATGCTCGCGCACGTGGCCGCCGCCAAACTCATAGACTTTCGTGACGAGGCCGTCGAGAAACTCGCGGTCGTGGCTGACGATGATGGCCGTGCCGTCAAAGGCGCGGACGGCCTCCTTGAGCACGTCCTTGGAGGGCATGTCGAGGTGGTTGGTGGGCTCGTCGAGGATGAGCAGGTTGACGGGCTCCAGCAGCAGGCGGATCATCGCCAGGCGCGACCTCTCGCCGCCGGAGAGCACGCTGACGGGCTTCTCCGAGGCCTCGCCGCCAAACATAAGGCGCCGAGCAGGTCGTTGATCTTCAGGCGCATCTCTCCCCGCGCCACCTCGTCGATGGTCTCGAAGACCGTCAGCCGCTCGTCGAGGAGCTGGGCCTGATTCTGGGCGAAATAGCCGATCTGCACGTTGTGGCCTATCTTGAGCGTGCCGCCATAGGGTATCTCGTTCATGATACACTTCACGAGCGTCGATTTGCCCTCGCCGTTGCGGCCCACGAAGGCCACTTTCTCGCCGCGCTTGATGGTCAGATCGACGTCGGAGAAGACCACATGGTCGCCATAGGCTTTCTCCACGCCCTGGCAGATCACGGGGTAGTCGCCCGAGCGGAGGCAGGGCGGAAACTTGAGGTGCATCCTGCGGTTGTCCACCTCGTCGATCTCGATGGGCACGATCTTCTCCAGCTGGCGGATGCGCTGCTGCACCTGCACGGCCTTGGTGGCCTGGTAGCGGAAGCGCTCGATAAAGGCGCGCGTGTCGGCGATCTCCTTCTGCTGGTTCTCGTAGGCGCGCAGCTGCTGCTCGCGGCGCTCCTTGCGCAGCACGACATACTCGTCGTACCTCACCTTGTAGTCCTCCACATGGCCGCAGGTGATCTCCAGCGTGCGTGTGGTGACGTTGTTGATGAAGGCGCGGTCGTGGCTGACGAGCACGACGGCCTTGGCGCTCTGCTGGATAAACTGCTCCAGCCACTGGATGCTCTCGATGTCGAGGTGGTTGGTGGGCTCGTCGAGGAGGAGGACGTCGGGCTTGCGCAGAAGGATCTTGGCCAGTTCGACGCGCATGCGCCAGCCGCCCGAAAACTCGCGCGTGGGGCGGCAGAAGTCGGCGCGGCTGAAGCCCAGGCCCTGGAGCGTGCGGTCGATCTCGGCCTCGTAGTTCTCGCCGCCGAGGAGCATGTAGCGGTCGTGGAGGTGGGTGAAGCGCTCCACGAGCTGGGCGTAGCCCTCGCTCTCGAAGTCGGTGCGGTCGGCCATCTCCTGCTGCATCCGCTCCAGCTGCTGCTGCATCTTGGTATTGTCGGAGAAAGCCTTGCGAGCCTCCTCGCGCACGGTCGTGTCGTCGGCCAGCCGCATCACCTGCGGCAGATAGCCGATGGTGGTGCCGCCAGGGATGGATACCACGCCGCTCGTGGGCTGCTGCTCGCCACACAATATCTTGAGCATCGTACTCTTGCCCGCACCATTTTTGCCGACCAGGGCGATGCGGTCGTGGTCGTTGATGACAAAGCTCACGTCGCGGAACAATGGCTTCGCGCTAAACTCCACGGTAAGTCCTTCTATCGAAATCATGCTATACTCCTTATTAAATTAGGTGCAAAGTTACACATTTTTGGCCGATTCGGCGGTGGGTTTCATGATTTTTCCGTAACTTTGCCAAAGTTAGGCTGCACTCAGCAATAAGGAAACAAGTTTTCCATTGCGACGGCTGACCAACAATACAAGAAAACCAAACGCTACAAGACAATGAATCCATTTGCCAAACATATCGCCAACGCCCTGTCCATCAGCGAACACCAGGTGGAAGCCACGCTGAAACTGCTCGACGAGGGCTGCACCATCCCCTTCATCGCACGCTACCGCAAGGAACGGACGGGCAACCTCGACGAGGTGCAGATCACACGCATCAGCGAGCTCAACGCGCAGCTCAAGGAGCTGGAGAAGCGCAAGGCGACGATCCTCAAGACCATCGCTGAGCAGGAGAAGCTCACGCCCGAACTGGAGCGGCGCATCCGCAACTGCTGGAACACCACGGAGCTGGAGGACATCTACCTACCCTTCAAGCCACGGCGGCGCACCCGGGCGCAGGTGGCGCGGGAGCAGGGACTGGAACCGCTGGCCACGATCCTCCTGCTGCAGCGCGAGGCCAACCCCGCTCAGGCGGCAAAGCGCTTCGTCAAGGGCGACGTGGCCGACGTGGAGGCAGCGCTGGCTGGCGCCAAGGACATCATCGCCGAGGGAGTGAGCGAAAACGAGCAGGCGCGCAACACCGTGCGTGCGGCCTACCGCCGCGAGGCCGTGATCAGCGCGAAGGTCGTCAAGAAAATGGCCGAGACGGACGAGGCACAGAAGTTTGCCGACTACTTCGACTTCTCCGAGCCGCTGCGCCGCTGCTCCTCCCACCGACTGCTGGCCATGCGCCGCGGCCAGGAGGCGGGCGTGCTGCGCGTCGGCATCGCCATCGCCGACGAAGAACCCGTGGAGGACCGCCTGCGCCGACAGTTTGTCAGAGGCCACGGCGCCTGTCAAAGCCTCGTGGGCGAAGCCGTGGAGGACGCCTTCCGACGGCTCATAGACCCGAGTATCGAAAATGAGTTTACGGCGCTGAGCAAGGAGAAGGCCGACGAAGAGGCCATCCATGTCTTCGCCGAGAACCTGCGCCAGCTGCTCCTCTCCGCCCCGCTGGGACAGAAGCGCGTGATGGCCATCGACCCCGGATTTGCCAACGGTTGCAAGATCGCCTGCCTCGACGCCCAGGGCAACCTGCTCCACCACGAGATCCTCTACCCTCACCCGCCCAAGCGCCACCGTGCCCAGGCCACTGTGGCGGCCGCACGCATGGTGAAGGACTTCGCCATCGAGGCCATCGCCATAGGCAACGGCACGGCGAGCCGCGAGACGAGGGACTTTGTTGATGAGATGCTCGACTACAACCCCGCCCTGCCGGAGGTGAGCGTCTTCACGGTCTCCGAGGACGGTGCCTCCATCTACTCGGCCTCGCCGACGGCACGCGAGGAGTTTCCCGACGAGGACGTGACGACGCGCGGAGCGGTCTCCATCGGCAGAAGACTGATGGACCCGCTGGCCGAACTGGTCAAGATCGACCCGAAGAGTATTGGCGTGGGACAGTATCAGCACGACGTGGACCAGGCCAAACTCAAGCACTCGCTCGACCGGACGGTGGAGAGCTGCGTCAACCTCGTCGGCGTCAATGTCAATACGGCCTCGAAGCACCTGCTCACGTACGTCAGCGGTCTCGGACCAGCCCTGGCGCAAAACATCGTCGATTACCGCAGGGAGCACGGCGCCTTCACCTCGCGGGCCCAGCTGCGCAAGGTGCCGAGACTGGGACCAGCTGCCTACCAACAGTGTGCGGGTTTCCTACGCATCCCTGGAGCGAAGAATCCGCTCGACAACTCGGCAGTCCACCCCGAGAGCTACGCCATCGTGGAGCGCATGGCGGCCGACGAGGGTTGCACCGTGGCGCAACTCGTGGCCGACAAGCAGAAGCAGCGGCAGATCGACGTGAAGCGCTACGTCACGTCCACCGTCGGACTGCCCACGCTCAACGACATCCTCGCCGAACTGGAGAAGCCGGGCCGCGACCCGCGCCAGCCCATCCAGGAGTTTCGCTTCTCCGACAGCGTCCACACCATCGACGACCTGGGCGAGGGAATGGAGCTGCCCGGCATCGTGACCAACATCACCAACTTTGGGGCCTTCGTCGACATCGGGGTCCATCAGGATGGACTCGTCCACATCTCTCAGTTGGCCGACAAGTTTGTCAAAGACCCCAACGAGGTGGTGAAGCTCCACCAGCAGGTCATGGTCCGCGTGACGGAGGTGGACTTGCGCCGTGGCCGCATCGCCCTGTCCATGCGCAAGGTGAAGCAGCCCTAAAGGTAAAGCAGCTGAAGTTTCGCAAGTGGTTCAAGAACGGGCTGAAGGCCCAAAAGCTCCTAGCCCAGGGCATCGCCCTGGGTATAATAGCAATTAGCAAGGCGCCCTGTAAGGTAGGGTGTTCAAAATCCGTTTAAAATCCGACGCATTTTTTCCCTAAGGTATTGATGCGTTTCACGGTCAAATTAGGAGAAAGGTTTGCATTAGTCCATTCTTTGATGTGACGATGTCTTCCTTTTCTCCAAACGTTCTTTAAAAATCAAAATCAACTCGCCTGTTTCTGTCAGCCAAAGCTATGCGCAGAGGCATTATAAGAATCATTGGGGTAACACCGGTAAGTTTGTCGTTAGACATTCTGGCCTTAGTCATTCCAAATGTTGATTCTATTGGGTCTGAACTTGCATTGTGTACATCTCCTTCATTTAAGAGAGAGAGCTCACGTTCTAAATATCCCAAGATATAAGAGCCAACTTTTCGCTGTCGCTCATGCTTCAACATCAAGCTTTCTGTCACGAGTTTTTTGCAACGAGCAACAGAGACTTGCGACCACCCGTTGTTTTTGATGTCTTTTTCAATCTTCGTTATACAGTCCATCGTTTCGGCCAATTCATCAACCGAGAAGCATTCTGCGGAATAAAAGCATATATGCTCTTTATATCCTCCCGCAATGTATGATATACATACTGCATCCTGCTTATCCAGTCAATCCATTTTGACATGTTCATAAAACGTGCAATACTTCGTTGCGATGGAGGTTGTACATAAGCAACATCTTGCATGTTATATTTAAGACGCGTCATCTGAACATTACTTGAAAGCTCTTGAAAATCAGGATCATTCTTGTAAACTCTTTCGAGAAACATGCCAAGAGTATGACTAATATCATGGTGATGTTTATAGCCAGCATCTCTAATGGCCTTACATATACTGGAGCCATTGTCGCTGATAACATATTCTGGCTCATGCCCAATTTTAGCTGCGACTTTCTCCAATACTTCCTGAATAGTTTTTCCACTCCAACTCTTAGCGATAGATATGTCTACAATGGATATGTCTTTTTCTGTGATAGCCATTCCTATATTATCTGCCGCAACAGCAAGTGTAAGCAGCATTTTCTCACTGCCTATCATCATGCTTTCATCGACTACCAAGGCATAACGCTTACCCTTGAAAAGGGTACACGATTCCTTATAGACACTAAGACCTAACTCTTGTGCCCAATAGCCAATTGTCGTATAAGCTGGTACTTCACCGAAAATATTGTCCATAAACTCATTCAGGATATTGAATATTTCAACAATCTGACGTGAACCTATAGACAGACGAGAATAAAAAAAGCCGTACTCAAAGCAACCATCAAGGATGAATAATGATGTCGTCTAATAGACTCATCATTTGTTCGTAGGTCTCCTTGTCCAATCCTACGTTCGGCTTTTCTTTTTTTTTTAAGTTCGGAACGATACTTATTGGACTTATTCTGAGAGGTAGTCAATCTTCTTCTTTAAGATTACGTTTGTCCCTTTTAGAGACTTATTTTCCATCTCTAGTTTTTCGACACGCTTTTGAAGCTCTTTTGACTCCTTATTTTTGACTGGATTTTTCATGTCTTATATTTTTTGTTTACAAAGGTACTAAAAACCAGCGAGTTATGCAAATTTACAAAAGAACTATTTTTGTATATTAAAGTGTTAAATATTAATAACTTAGACACACCTATATAACACCATTTTTTATACCAGATTTTGATTCGATTTTTGAACACCCTACCTGTAAGGGCAAAAGCTTTAAAAATCCAGGCAATATATTAGGCTTTTGCCCTTACAGGGCGACAGGTTTGCGTCCGTAATAACCCAGGGCGATGCCCTGGGCTAGGAGCTACTGCCCTTTCAGGGCGTGTGGAGCTTACATGCGAAAGTTGAGTAAAGCAGTCCTAAAGGTGAAGCAGCCCTAAAGGTGAAGCAGTCCTAAAGGAAAACAAAAAGACAATCCCGGACCACAACCAGTGTGACCCGGGATTGTCATTTCTCAATATCTTACCTTTAATATCTTCCTTAGTATCTTACCCTATCTTGCTGCCGGCAAGGATGGCTCGCTGCCGGCAAAACAACGCGGCGCCTACGCCTGCTCAAACTCGCGGAGGAAGCGGGTGTCGTTCTCGGAGAAGAGACGGAGATCGCTCACACGATACTTGAGGTTGGTGATGCGCTCCACGCCCAGTCCGAAGGCGTAGCCCGTATAGACCTCGGGGTCGATGTTGCAGGCAGCCAGGTCGTGGGGATCGACCATGCCGCAACCCAGGATCTCCACCCATCCCGTGTGCTTGCAGAAGCCGCAACCCTTGCCGCCACAGATGTTGCAGGAGATATCCATCTCGGCGCTGGGCTCCGTGAAGGGGAAGTAGCTGGGACGAAGGCGAATCTTCGTGTCGGCGCCAAACATCTCGCGGGCAAAGGTGAGCAGCACCTGCTTCAGGTCGGTGAAGCTCACGCCCTTGTCCACATACAGGCCCTCCACCTGGTGGAAGAAGCAGTGGGCACGGGCCGAGATGGCCTCGTTGCGATAGACGCGGCCCGGGCAGAGAATACGGATGGGGGGCTCGTGGGTCTCCATATAGTGGGCCTCGTCGCCCGAGGTGTGGCTGCGCAGCAAGACGTTCTTGGTCACGTCGGAGGGATTGCTCCTGTCGATGAAGAAAGTGTCCTGCATGTCGCGTGCGGGATGGTCGGCGGCAAAGTTGAGCATCGTGAAGACGTGCTGGTCATCGTCGATCTCGGGACCGCTATAGAGCGTGAAGCCCATACGGGAGAATATGTCGATAATCTCGTTTTTCACCAGCGTCAGCGGATGGCGCGTACCCAGCGTCACGGGATAGGGCGTGCGCGTCAGGTCGATATCGTCGCTCTGCGCCGCCTGGTCCTCCACCTGCTCCTTGAGTGCGTTGATGCGGCTCTGGGCAAGCTGCTTGAGCTCGTTGATCTTGATGCCGACGGCACGCTTCTGGTCGGCGGCCACGTTGCGGAACTCGCCCATGAGAGCGTTGATCTCGCCTTTCTTGCTGAGGTACTTCAGGCGCAAACGTTCCACATCCTCGGCACTCTGCGCCGTCACCGTGCTGACTTCCTTCAGAAGTCCTTCTATCTTCTCTAATAACATAGCTCGCTTTAATTTTTCTGCAAAGTTACAGTAAATCAGATGAACCGCAAAATAAAACTGATTTTTATTTTGTATTGTCTGCGCTTTACGCTAACTTTGCACCCGTATTTTAGTATATCTATATATAATATTGAGAGAATGAGAAAGTTATTCTTGTTGACCATTGCGCTCTGCTGCGTAATGGTCGGATTGAACACCGGCTGCACGGACAAAAAGCCAGAGGCGCTTACCGACACGCTGGCCATCGACACCGACACCATCGCCGACACGACCCACGCCGACACCATCGCACGGATCGTCGAGGAGACACCGATGCCGAAGGCCGCCGACCAGCTCTTCGACGACTTCTTCTTCAACTTCATCGCCAACAGGCGCCTGCAGCGCGCCCGCATCGTGTTTCCACTACCCGTGACGCGGGGTGGCAAGACGAAGATGCTACAGAAGAGCCAGTGGAAGACGGAGCACTTCTTCATGCGCCAGCAATACTATACGCTCATCTTTGACAACGAGCAGCAGATGGACAACGCCAAATCGACCTCCCTCGACAGCGTGGTCGTGGAGAAGATCTATCTGCGCGAGGGACTGGTGGACCAGTATGCCTTCGGACATGGAGACGGCAAGTGGCGCATGGAGCGCATCAATCAGATCAGCTTCAAGGACAATGTCAATGCCTCCTTCCTCAACTTCCTGCAGAAGTTTTTCGCAGCCAACGGCGCGGGAATGATCCGCAACCCGCTGCCCTACTCCGGTCCTGACCCCAACGGCGAGGAGACGAGCCACGTGGAGACGACGATACCAGCCGAGGAGTGGAGCACCTTCCTGCCCACCGTGCCCGACAATATGATCTACAATATCCTCTACGGCCAGAAGTATGGCAAGAGCCAGCGCAAGATCCTGGTCTTCAGAGGACTCTCCAACGGCATCGAGACCCGACTGGTCTTCAAGCAGCGTCACGGCAAATGGCGCCTGGAGAAGGTCAAGGCATATTGAACTCGTCTTTGATCTGATCCGGGCCACAGGATCCGGCCCACCACAACCACATCACACCCGATGCGACCCACGGCCAAACAAGACCAGGGCGCATCGGTTTTGTTCGAACGAAGGATTTTTGTTCAGACAAAGAAATCTTGTCTCAAACGAAGGGATCATGTCCCAAACGAAGAAATCGTGTTCAAACATAGGAATCGTGTCCCAGACCAAAGGATTCGTGTTCGAACGTAGGATTCTTATTCAAATGAAGGAGAAAACAGATGATAGACAAAAAAACTATAGTTTACTGGCCCACAACACCTTCGGCATCGACGTCCGCTGCCGCAGATTCGTGGAGTATGGCTCCGTCGAAGAGGCGCAGGAGCTGGTCCGAACCCTCACCCCCGAGGACGGCCCGCTGCTCATCCTTGGCGGCGGCAGCAACCTGCTACTGACGGGCGACTACGAGGGGACGGTGATCCACTCCGCCATCCGATTCATCGAGCCGCTGGGAGAAGGACGCGTACGCTGCGGATCAGGACAGGAGTGGGACGCCTTCGTGGCGTGGTGTGTCGCCAATGGCTACCACGGCGCGGAGAATCTCTCGCTGATACCGGGCGAGTGTGGCGCCAGCGCCGTGCAGAACATCGGTGCCTACGGCGCGGAGGCCTGCGACCTCATCGAAGAGGTGGAGGCCGTGGAGATAGCGACGGGACGCCTCTGCCGCCTCAAAGGCAGCGACTGTGGCTACAGCTACCGACAGAGCCGCTTCAAGCACGAGTGGCGCGACCGCTTCCTCATCACCTCCGTCACCTACCGGCTCTCCACACAGTTTGATCCGCAACTCGACTATGGCAACATCCGTACGGCCCTGGCCGAGAAAGCCATCACCCACCCCACGGCGGAGCAGATGCGACAGACGATCATCGAGATCAGGCGCAGCAAACTCCCCGACCCCAAGGTCTTTGGCAACGCGGGCAGCTTCTTCATGAACCCCATCGTCGGCGAAGAGAAGTTTAGGAAACTGCAGGCGCAATATCCACAGATTCCCCACTACGAGGTGGCTGACGCCGACGGGACGACTCGCTACAAGGTGCCCGCTGGCTGGCTGATAGACCAGTGTGGCTGGAAAGGACGGTCGCTCGGACGGGCGGGGGTCTATGCGCGCCAAGCGCTCGTGCTCATCAACCTTGGCGGGGCGACGGGCCAGGAGGTCAAGAAGCTCTGCGAGCCGTGCGCCACGACGTGGCCGAGCGGTTCGGTATAGAAATCAACCCCGAGGTGAATATCCGATGAGACTGACGTTCTTAGGTACGGGAACGTCCAACGGCGTGCCCGTCATCGGCTGCGACTGCGAGGTCTGCCGCAGCCAAGACCCGCGGGACCAGCGTCTGCGCACCTCCGCGCTCATAGAGACGGAGACCACGCGCGTGCTGATCGACTGTGGGCCCGACTTCCGCCAGCAGATCCTTCGCCAGCCCTTCCGCAAGATCGACGGACTGCTCATCACGCACATCCACTACGACCACGTGGCGGGCATCGACGACGTGCGCCCGTTCTGCCAACTAGGACCGGTCAATATCTATGCCGACGCAGCCACCTGCAGCGGCTTGCACCACACCATGCCCTACTGCTTCGGCGAGCATCTCTACCCAGGCGTACCCAAGCTGGCTCTCCACACCATCGCTCCGCACGATCCGCTGCAGATCGGCGACCTCAAGATCGTGCCCATCGTGGTACTCCACGACAAGATGCCCATCCTCGGGTTTCGCATCGGACCACTGGCCTACATCACCGACATGAAGTCGATCGACGAGACAGAACTACCTTATCTACAGGACGTTGACACGCTCGTAGTCAATGCGCTGCGCTGGGATCCGCCCCACCACTCCCATCAGTTGGTGAGCGATGCCATCGACTTCGCACACCGTTTGGGCGTACGGCGCACCTACCTCACGCATCTCACCCACAAGATCGGGCGCTACGCCGAGGCCAGCAAGCGGTTGCCCGAGGGGGTGAGCTTCGCCTACGACGGACTGCAGATCGACGTCTGACCGAGGCAAACTGCCCGCATCCACACAAGTTCTCATCCCCACGTTCCTTCTCTCGGAGGGAGCGTGGGGATGATGCTATCACACAAGGCCGAGCGGGCGCGGGCGTAGCGATCGTGACGCCCCGGCATGGAAGCATCCTTTAAGAAAACTAAAAAAACAAATGCCCCCCGATACAATCCGGATTATTTTTTGTAACTTTACACTCCCCTATTGTGCCCCTGGCACAACTGCCGGGGGACACTGCCTCACGGCAGGCTGAAGAAGAAATCAAAAAAAGAACAATATAAATGCATTTCAAATGGAATTACGAATCGCCTTCGCCCGATCGGCAACGTGCGGCCAAGGAGTTGGGTGAGAAGCTGAATATCAGCCCGATACTCGCCAACCTGCTCATCGATCGCAGCATCACGACCGAGTCGGCAGCCAAGCGCTTCTTTCGTCCGCAACTGGCCGATCTCATCAACCCGTTTCTGATGAAGGACATGGATCTCGCCGTGGACCGCCTCAACGACGCCATGGGGCGCAAAGAGCGCATACTGGTCTATGGCGACTACGACGTGGATGGATGCACGGCCGTCGCGCTGGTGTACAAATTTCTGCGACAGTTCTACTCCAACATCGACTATTACATCCCCGACCGCTACGACGAGGGGTATGGCATCAGCCACAAAGGACTGCAGTATGCGGAGGAGACGGGGGTGAAACTCATCATCATCCTCGACTGTGGCATCAAGGCTGTGGAAGAGATAGCACACGCCAAGCAGCTGGGCATTGACTTCATCATCTGTGACCACCACGTGCCGGACGACGAACTGCCGTGTGCCGTGGCGACGCTCAACCCGAAGCGGGCGGACGACACCTACCCGTTCAAGGAGCTCTGTGGCTGCGGCGTGGGATTCAAGTTTATGCAGGCCTTTGCCAAGAACAACGGCATTCCCTTCTCGCGCCTCATCCCGCTGCTCGACTTCTGTGCCGTGAGCATCGCAGCAGACCTCGTGCCCGTGGTGGACGAGAACCGCATCCTGGCTTTCCACGGACTGAAGCAGCTCAACCAAAACCCCAGCGTCGGCCTCAAGGCCATCGTGGACGTGTGTGGACTGAGCGGGCGCGAACTGTCAATGAGCGAGATCATCTTCAAGATAGGACCGCGCATCAACGCCAGCGGACGCATGGAGTGTGGCAAGGAGAGCGTGGACCTGCTCGTGGAGCGGGATATCAACGAAGCGCAGCGAAGGGCACGCCACATCGACACGTACAACGAGCAGCGAAAGGGCATAGACCGACAGATGACGGACGAGGCCAACCTGATCGTGAACCGACTGGAGAGCCAAAGCCACCAGAGCAGCATCGTCCTCTACGACGAACACTGGAAGAAGGGCGTGGTGGGCATCGTAGCCAGCCGACTGACAGAGATCTACTTCCGCCCCACCGTGGTCATCACGCGCGAGGGAGACCTGGCGACAGGATCGGCTCGGAGCGTGGCGGGATTTGATATCTACTCGGCCATCAAGAGCTGCCGCGACTTGCTGCTCAACTTCGGCGGCCATACCTACGCGGCAGGACTGACGCTGCGCTGGAGCGACGTGAGGGAGTTTCGCAACCGATTCCAGGCCTATGTGGATAGCCACATCCAGCCGGAGCAGACGGAGGCTTTCCTCCACATCGACGCGCTCATCGACTTCAAGGATATCACGAAGAAGCTGCACAACGACCTCAAGCGCTTCGCTCCGTTTGGACCGGGCAACACGAAACCTATCTTCTGCACGAAGGATGTCTATGACTTCGGCACGTCGAAGGTGGTGGGACGCGAGCAGGAGCACATCAAACTGGAATTGGTCGATTCCAAGTCGAACAACGTCATGAACGGCATCGCCTTCGGACAGAGTGCGGCAGCACGCTACATCAAGTCGAAACGATCGTTTGACATAGCCTATACCGTCGAGGACAACGTGTTCAAGCGGGGGGCGGTGCAACTGCAGATAGAGGACATAAGACCCACCGAGACGGAGGAAGGAGAGGGATAAAAGAGTGGAGGCAGACTATCGCGCCATACTGCGTGAGCACTGGGGCTACCCTGACTTCAGAGGCATCCAGCGCGAGATCATCGAGCATAGGGGCTGGAAAGGACACCCTGGGACTGATGCCGACGGGGGGAGGAAAGTCTATCACCTTCCAGGTGCCTGCGCTGGCGATGGAGGGTGTGTGCCTGGTCATCACGCCCCTGATTTCGCTGATGAAGGACCAGGTGGACCATCTGCGCAGGAGAGGCATCAGGGCGGCAGCTATCCACGCGGGAATGCAGCGGTCCGACATCGTCCAGACGTTGGAGAACGCCGTCTTCGGGGGCGTGAAGTTGCTCTACATCTCGCCCGAACGTCTCGGCTCCGAACTCTTCCTGGCCAAACTGCGCCACATGAGGGTGAGCTTCGTCACTGTGGACGAGGCCCACTGCATCAGCCAATGGGGCTACGACTTCCGCCCTTCCTACCTGGAGATAGCGAAGATAAGGCAACTGCTGCCCGAGATTCCCATCCTCGCACTGACCGCCACGGCCACTCCCGCCGTGGTGAAGGACATCCAGCGCCAACTCCAGTTTCGCACGCCCAACGTATATAAGATGAGTTTCGCACGCGCGAACCTTTCTTATATCGTGCGCCGCCATGGACAAGGAGGCGGAGCTGCTCCACATTCTCCGTCAGACCAGCGGATCGTCCATCGTCTATACACGCAGCAGGGAGGCCACACGCGAACTGGCCAAAATGCTCATGCAGCAGGGCATCAGTGCGACATGGTATCATGCGGGACTGGAACCGAGCGTGAAGGAGGAACGGCAAAACCTGTGGCAGACCGACAAAGTGCGCGTCATGGTGGCGACCAATGCCTTCGGCATGGGTATAGACAAACCGGACGTCAGCATGGTGATCCACCCGGACGCCCCCAACTCCATCGAGGAGTATTTCCAAGAAGCGGGACGGGCGGGACGCGACGGCAACCAGGCCTACGCAGTGCTGCTCTACGAAGAGGACGATGCCTACAAGCTCAAATGCCGCGTCGCCTCCTCCTTTCCCGAGAAAGAACTCATACGCACCATCTACGACCAAATCGCTTATTTCTTCGTCGTGGGCGTGGGCTGCGGAGCGGGCCATACATTTGAGTTTAGCCTGGAGCGGTTCTGCCGGGCATACCGCCACTTCCCCACCCAGGTGCACACGTCGCTGGAACTGCTGCAGCGGGCGGGCTACATCTACTATGATCCCAACCCAGACAGCAAGGCAAGGCTGCGATTCCTACTCCAGCGAGAGGACTTGTACCGCCTCGACCATAGCACGCCCAAGGAGAACGCCGTCATCACGGCATTGCTGCGGATGTATGGGGATCTGTTTGTCGATTTCAGTTTCATCGACGAGAGTTTTGTGGCCAAGGAGGCCAACTTGTCGCGCGAGGAGACCTATACGACACTTCGGGCACTTGACCAAAAGCACATTGTGAAGTTTATCCCTCGCAAAAACATTCCCCTCATCACCTATCGCAAGGACAGAATCGACGGAGAAGACCTGATCATTGGCCCCGAAGTCTATGAGGACCGCAAGGCCGACTTCGAGAAGCGCATCCTCGCCATGATTGACTATTGTGAGAATGAGAGCGAATGCAGAAGTCGCCAGCTGCTCCGCTATTTCGGCGAGACCGAGAGCAAGGACTGTGGCCACTGCGACGTCTGCCGGGCAAGGCGCAAGGAAAGTAGCGACGAGGCGCTGCGGCAGGCTATCCTGCAACAACTGGCGGACCGGAAGGGCCACACGCTCGCCGAGATCAAAGCGCTATTTGGACACGTCAAGGCAGGACAGGTGCTCAACCGCCTCATGGCCGAGGAACAGGTGGCAACGGATGGCAGCAAGATTTGGCTGAAAGACTAAAAGCGCGAAAGTCGCAAAACCCTTGCAGAGAATCCGCGTTTCTACTCGAAGTGCAGTTCGCAACGGCATACCTCACGCTGCTCTTCCCCCTCCCTCACCTTGCAGACGCTCACGCCAAAAGCAAGACCATCGTCTGAGAGCGGCTGGCGATAGAGACGAAGCCGGTCTCCCTGATAGCTTTCTGCTACATAGGCCACGTCGATGCGGCGCAGGCGATGGGACTCGTACCAGGAGAGTGGCCAAAGGTCGAGGACATGGTCGATGTACTTCACGCTATTGATGTGGCCGTTGATATCCACATCGCTATAGAAGGTGTCCAACTCTCGCACCAACTCCAGGCGGTCGCCGAGTTTCACGCGCGAGGGACTGGCAATGGGGCACGGATAGTCGCGGTCCAGGTAGGCCGTAAGCAGGCCGTCGTGGATGGCAAGGATATCGGCAGGCTGGCGCGTCTCGGTGTCGATCATCGCCCAGATGCTGCGGCCGTAGCCATAGACGCTCCCCGTAGGCGAACCGATCTTGAAGTTACGGCTCGTGAAATACTTCATCGCACTGTCGCACCAGGTCTCGATGAAAAACGGGTCGTAGGCGCGGGGCATGGCCTCCAGTTCTATGCACAGGCGGCTCAACACCCAGGTACGGTGGATGGTGTGGAGGTAGTTCATACCAAACTCGCGGTCGTCAGAGTGGAAGTCGGCGGCATTGAGCAGGGCGTTGCCCAACTGGCCCACCGTCAGATGCTTGGAGAAATCGCAACGAAACGGGTCGGCCATCATATCGTAGTGTGCCACCTTGGGCAATAGTTCTTTTTCCATATACTTGGTCTTTATGATTCGCAAGCTACAACAGTCCATCCATAGCAAGCTGCTTGCAAAGTTAGCCATTTCTCTTCATTCTGCCAAGACTCTCGAGCCTCAGTTTCTCTGTTTTTCCTGACTTCGTCACTCAAAAAACACGTATTTTATAACTGATTGACAAACAATATTTTGTATCTTTGCATCACCTAATATTGGGTGACGCAAAAGGTATTTTAACTATGTTTGTCCGAAAGAAAAAACATCGTTCCGGCAATATCGGAGTTATAGTTGCCGAGAAAATTTGTGGCAAGATGAAGGAACTTGTCACAATTGGAGTTGCCTATAATGAGGGAGAGGTCGATAATCTTGTGAATGAAGCAAAAGAATGGATTTCCAAAGAGAAATCACGCCGCCATCCGCAGCTTGACCTTTTCGGCGCGGAAGCGTGAGGCGTGTGACCGTGAGCGTGATGAAGTCCGTCGTGTATTGTCCAATGTGAGCAATATCCTTCTCAATGGTTGTGACCTGATATTGGACCGTACATTTGACCGGATCGGTTTCAACAGGATTGATGACGAAGTGTTCCGCAAGCTTGTAAAGGCTCGTTTGGCATATCCAACGAGCAAGGCTGCTACGGTGGAATATCTGAAAAACCACTTTGACGAGGACGTGGATCTATCCAAAATCTATCGCTATCTTGACAAGCTTAGTGGTCATCAGCACGAAATAGTACAGGACATAAGCGTGCGCCATACTGCGAAATTGTTTGGTGGCAATATCGGCGTGTTGTTTTATGATGTCACCACACTTTACTTTGAAGCGGATTATGAGGACGAATTGCGCAAGACAGGCTTCTCGAAAGAGGGACGTCACAGTAATCCTCAGATCATACTCGGCCTGCTTGTTAGCCTTGGTGGCTATCCACTAGCATATTGCATCCATGAGGGCAACAAATATGAAGGCCACACGATGCTGCCGACGATAAACGAGTTTGTAAGCAAATACGGTTTGGAGAACTTCGTTGTGGTGGCAGATTCCGGACTGATGAACAATGCCAGTATAGCGGAACTTGAAGCGCACGGCTACAAGTATATAATAGGTGCGAAGATGAAGAATGAAAGTCAGGAGGTCAAAAGCTGGATATTGGAACAACCCAAGCGCAACTGCCGATGGTTGAATATGACAAAGGCGGCGGACGTCGTCTCTTGGTCGGCTATACAGATGACCGTGCAAAAAAAAGATGCCTACAATAGAGAAAAAAGGAATACGCAGGTTGGAAAAGGCTTACAAGCATGGTGCGCTCACGAAAGGCAATATCAACAAAAGAGGTTACAATAAGTTTTTGTCTATGGATGGTGAAGTGAAAGTAGCCATCAACTATGACCGTATTGCCGATGACTCAAATGGGACGGTCTAAAAGGCTATCTCACTAATACGGATATACCAATACAGGATGTATACACAGCATATCACAACCTTTGGCATGTAGAGCGGGCCTTCCGTATAGCGAAATCAAAGATAGAGATACGTCCCATGTTTCATTTTACACGCAAACGTATTGAAGCCCATATATGCATCTGCTTTGTGGCTTTGAAAGTATACAAGGAGTTGGATCGCATGCTGAAAGTCTCAGAGATTAAGATGAGCGTGGACAAGGTGCTTGCATTGGCAAAGACAATCACAACGATACAGATCAAGCTTCCTCTAAACAAGGAGGTTTATACGCAAACCATGCTGATGGCAAGGCATCAGAAAATAGCTAAACTCTTTGATGAGGATTTTTGGGTGACGCAATGACGAAGTCAGGAGCTGCTTGCAAAGTTAGCCATTTCTCTTCATTCTGCCAAGACTCTCGAGCCTCAGTTTCTCTGTTTTTCTTCCTTTTCCTATCGCCCACGCTCTCAAAACAAGACTTATCTCGGTCTGGAGCATTTCTTGGAAATAGAAGTACAAGCCAATCACAACGAACGCTTTGGGAGATCATAGAATTCCAAGCAAGCCTCAACGAGCACCTTAGGATCATAGATGGCAAAAGACCGACTTCACAGCCGGCCTTTTTTCATTACAAAAACATTATGAAATAATTCCTTTTGAACAAGATTTCATTTACCAAGTTGTACTAACTGTTTTACGGTTGCAAAGGTACGACTTGGCGGAAAAGTACACAATACCTAAAAAAAGGTATTTTGCTTTTCTCTGTCTTCTTTCGTTGCCACAACGGGCCCGAATCCTACAAGCGGACGAGCGTAGAAGCGCGTTGCTTGCCTTCCACCTGGAGGACAAAGACGCCCTTCGTCGTGGGCAGGGGAAGCTGGTAGGAAGGCTGGTTGGCAGGAAGTTGCCAGCGGCCCACCTTGGCGCCTGTGGGCGAGAAGATTGTCACGGCGAAAGGTTGCGTGGGAGTTTCGTCAAAAGAGAGCGTGAGGACGCCCTCCCCTATACGGACCTTGACGCCACGAAGCGGAGTGGCGGAGACTTCCCCTACCCTGTCGAAGTGGAGCAGATGAAGCAATCCTTTATAGACGTCTATCTCGCCGTAGCCATAGCGGTTGTTGGGGACGGGAAGTCCGGAGACGGTGCGGTGGCTCGTGGCGGCAATGGTCTCAAGAGCCTGCTCGGGCGTGAGCGTGGGGCAGGCCTGCAGCCAAAGGGCAATGGCTCCTGCCACTACGGGTGCGGACATGGAAGTACCGGAGTTGGCATTCCATGCGTAGGTGCGCCCATTATACTGGAAATGAGCCACATCGCTGCGCAGCGGCGCTCCTTGGTTGTCCGGATTGGCTATGAAGAAGGAACTATAGGCCGAGATGACATTGGTGCCTGGCGCACAGACATCGGGCTTCGTCCGCCCATCCATCGTCGGGCCAACGGAGGAGTAGTCGGCTTTGAGCCCATTGCCTCCTTTGCTGACGTGCCAGTCGCCCTGGTAGTTGTAAAACTGGTTGCGCCAGGTGGTCGCTCCCACGCTGATGACGCGGTTTGCCGCGCTCGGCACGAGGATGCTATGACTCTGCTCTCCTGCCGACATTGTGGGGTCTAAGTCGCTGTTCCAAGTCAAAAGACCATTGTAGAAGAACTCCACGTCGGCTTCTGTTCCCCGCACGTCGAGGGCCGTGCTCGGCGTACCAAGTCGCTGCTCCTGCTGCATCGTCACGTCATAGAACACACCCTGACCAACGGCAGGGGCCTCATAGGCTTGGACCAGCACCACCATGCGGTTGCCTGGCGAGGTCATGACGGTGTCACAGAGCAAAGAGTCGGAGGCGGCGAGCACCTCCTGCGTAGGATAGTCGAAACAGACGGGTGCGGCGGGGTTGGCATAGGTCTTGATCCGGATAGTGAAGGGGTCAGCGGACCGCAGAGTGGCTGTGCCTACAGGTGAGTTGGCTGCGACGAAAAGCCCTGCGTGCTCCTCGCCACGAGGCTTGCGGAAGTAGGCCAGTCGCTCGCCGTTGTTACCCGCCGAGGCCACCAGGATGCGGCCTGGTCCCTGGAGCGAGTCGAGCACCTCGTAGTAGAGGCGGTCTTCGTCGTGGGCACTCTCAGGACTTCCCTCGCTAAAATTGATCACACAGGGCTTGCCAACGCTGGCTGCATAGTCGAAAATATACTTGAAGCCCAGGGCGTCGGTGGCCGTCGTGTATTTATAGATGAGCGACGTGTCGATGATGGCTGCGTCGTCTCCCGTCGCATTGCATACCAAGCAGAGGTCGGCGTCGGGGGCAATGCCACCGTAGGGGGAGTCGAAGCCGCTTCCGGCAGCTATTCCTGCCGTGTGGGTGCCGTGGGTCTGCACGTTGCCGTCATAGGGGCAACCCAACTGGAGCAAAGCCTCCTCGCCTCGGTAGTCACGGCCGACATAGTAGGGCGATCCGATGGTGTCAGGCGACAGATGGTCCCACAAGGCCTGGATACGATAACGGCTCATGTCGCGCGTATAAAAGGTGGGGTGAGTCAGGTCGAAACCGATGTCCTGCACGCCGACGACCACGCCCTCGCCCGTGAAAGCTTGCGGCAGATCGCGTCCCTCATAGGCTGGAGTCGCATTGACGATGGTGCGCGTAGTGTCCATCGTGACGATGCAGGAGCGTTGGGTTTCTATTCGCATCACTCGTCCGTCAAGCGACAAAGCCCCGATATGGCGCAAGGGGATGGAGACGATATGGAGGGAAGGTCCGAAACTCGCCAAGCGCTCCACACCATAGCGCTGAAAGAGCTCATCGGCGTCACCCTCAGTACGGATGAAGGCCGACAGTTCGCGTCCTTCCATGTTGCCAAGCTGTGGGCGCTGGCGTAGTTCTGCGCGCGCCAGGGTAGCCACTTCGCGTACGAAAGGCGAGAGTTTGTAATAGGCCGCTTGCTGCGCTTGCATGGAAAGCGAAGCGAGAAGGAGGGTTGAGAGGGTGAGGTTGCGCATAGGAATCGGAATGTTGAGGGTGAAACTTGTTTTTTCTCTAATGAGACGAACTTGAGTAGTACGAGGCTGCTATTTGATATCCGTCTATGACGTGGGCAAAGACCAGAGAGAAGCATGCGTGCCAACAAGGATGCCAAGGACTAAGCCCGCAGTTCTCGGAAGGTATAGACCATGACCGGAACGGTGACGATGAAGGCAAACAGGTCGCTTACGCTCTGACAGACCTCCACGCCCGTCAGTCCCAGCCAACAGGGGAGGACGAGGATGCTGGGGATGAAGAAGAGACCATTGCGAGAGGCTGCCAGCAGATTCGCACGCCACGGCTTGCGGCAGGTCTGCGTGAGCATATTGCTCGACATCATGGTAGCACAGAGCGGAAGGGTAAGCAACTGCCATCGGAGGGCCACAACGCCGACCGCCACCACCTCCATATCGTCGCGGAAAAGGGCGATGAGCTCAGAACTGAAGAGCCATCCCAAGCCCGAGACCGCAAGGAGGAAGACCGTGCCGACTATCGTCGTAAACCACCAGGCGCGCTTGAGCCGACTATACAGTTTCGCTCCATAGCAGAAACCGCACAACGGCTGAAAGCCCTGGCCGAGCCCGATGACTACTGCCATCACCAGCATCGTGATTCTTCCGACAATACTCATGCCCGCAATGGCAGCATCGCCCCATGTTCCTGCGGCGTGATTGAGCAGCATCGTCGATACGCAGAGCAGTCCCTGACGGGACATGGAGGGACTACCTCCATAGAATATCTCTTTGACAGCAGGCCAGGAAGGGGCGAAGTCGCGCCAATAAATGCCAATGTTTCCCTCGTGGTGGGACATGCGAAACAGCAGGAGAAAACTGACGACTTGCCCGATGACCGTGGCAAGAGCGGCTCCCTGCACCTTCAGATCGAGCAGGAAGATGAAAAGGGGATCCAAGGCCACATTGAGGACCGCACCAGTCACAATGCCCACCATCGCATAGGCAGCGTTGCCCTGCAGACGGAGCTGGTTGTTGAGCGTCAGTGACGACATCAGAAAAGGCATTCCCAGCAGCGAGACCGAGAGATAGCTTTCCGTCAGGGGCAAGATGGTGGGCGTGGAACCGAGGAGTAGGGCCAAAGGATGCAGAAAGACAAGGCCCAAGGTCATGAGAGTCAGTCCCGTAAAGAGCGAAAGAAAGAACCCATCTGCGGCCATGCGGCGAGCATTGCCATGACGGCGAGCTCCCAACTCGCGCGAAATGTAGTTGCCCGATCCGTGACCGAAGAAGAAACCAAAGGCCTGCATGAAGAACATCAGCGGAAAGACAACGCCCACCGCAGCCGTGGACTGCGTGTCGAGCTGTCCGACAAAGAAGGTGTCGGCTATGACATACAAACTCGTCACCAGCATACCGACAATGGTCGGAACGGCCATAGTAGGTATTACCCGGCGGATGGGAGCCGTCGTCAGGTAGGTGTAGTTGTCTTTCCCTCCGTGCATGTCAGTCGCTTATACCTCCTTTTTCTTCTGAAGTTGCTCGATGATGGTGGCGACAATACGCTCTGCCGATCGGCCGTCCCAACGCTCGGGCAAGGCAGCCTTCTTCCATTTGCCCTGCAACAGGTCGTTCAAGGCGGTTTGGAGCAGGTCGGGATTCTCGCCCACAAGCACATTGGTACCTACCTTCACGGTCTCGATGTGCTCCGTATAGCTATTCAGCGTGATACAGGGCACACCGTTGAACGTAGCTTCCTCGGCCACGTTGCCCGAGTCGGTAATGATGCCGCGGGCGTGGGCGGTGAGGAATCCAAACTCCAGGTAGTCCAAAGGTTCGGCAAAGCGCAGCGACTTCAGCGCTCGTTGGGCGGCTATTTGCTCCACCGTCTCGCGGGATCGGCCACGCAAGGGTGCGATCACGGGAACGCCAGCCTTTGTGGCCTCGGCGTCGAGGACGCGCAACATGGCTTCCAGTCTCTGAGTGTCGGCAATGAGCAACTTGCGGTTGAGCGTCAGCACAAGGTAGGAAGCGTCCGTGATGGCGGGCAGGGCCGGGTGCTTGGCCAGCTCGTTGCCGATTCCTTCGATACGCTGACGACAGAAGCGGAGGTTGTCGATGAGGATGTTGCCCACCATATAGACTTTCGAGAGTTCCGCTCCCTCACGATTGGCAATGCTATTGTTGCTGATGCCTGCGGTGAAGAGCAGGTCCGAGAGACCGTCGATGACGAGGCGGTTGATCTCTTTCGGCATATTGATATCGAAGGAGCGTGTGCCTGCGGCAATATGGGCCAGCAGGATACCTTGCTTCTTGGTGACGATGGCAGCGGCCATAGTTGAGGCAAGATCATCCACTACTACCACGGCATTGGTGGGATGCTGCTGCAGATAGACCTCGAAACGAGACATCACCTGCCCCGTAAGCTCGTTGAGATTCTCGCAGTCCACACCCAGATACTCATCGGGCAGGTGGATGCTCAGGTCGTCGAAGAGCGTTCCTTCCAGCGTGGGGTCTCCTTGGCAGCCCGTATAGACGAGCGAATAGCTGATGGGGCTTCCCTCCCTCCGCAAGTTGTCTATCTGGCGGATGAGCGGGGCGACCTTGATGAAATTGGGGCGTGCGCCCGAAACGATACATATCTCCATAGTGTGATGCTTTTTACAATGCAAAGTTAGTCATTTTTTGGCAGACAGGGGAGAAATTCCCACATATCTTTTCGCAAACACCTGTTTTCACATGCAGACCAAGCTGCTAAATCCCGAGAGAGGCTCTTGGAGTTCAAACAAATCGTGTATACGGTATTGTGAGTAGTATTTCATGTCGCCCTTACGAGTTTTAACAAATAAAAGTGGTTCTTCCGGAAAATGGAGTGATTCGACGTGGACACATAGAAGACAACTTGAACAACTTTTACAACAAATAACAACTCTTTCGGTAAGCCATGAGCAGAACTGAGCTTGCTCAAGTTATGCCATGGCGAGAAAGAGTGCCATGTAATGGAACAGCTTCGCGGGGACATCGACTCTTCGAGGCCCATGCTGACCAAGGGTTGCTGCAAGGGAAACAACTATGAACAAAACCTATCACTCGATTTTCCGGATGAACCCCTTTTATCCCCTATTCACTACGAAGGGATAACACGTATAGAGCAATTGGAAATACCTGAGGATGTGTTGCGTGAGGCAATTTGCAACACCATTGTACACCGTGACTATATGGGTGTGCATACACAGATGAAAGTGTACGATGACTGTATCATGCTCTGGAACAAAGGCAAACTGCCCGAAGGTATCAATCAAGAGAAGTTGTTTGCCGAACATGCTTCACAACCCCGCAACCGCAACATAGCCAATACCTTCTACAAGGCTGGCTTTATCGAGACATGGGGACGTGGCATTAACAAGATACGTCAAGGCTTGAAAAAGATGGGATTTCCTGAGCCTAAAATCGAGAATCATGTCAGCGGAACATTGATTATCATTTACCGTAATGGCGATGTAAATGGCACTAATGACACCAATAATGTCGGAAATATGTCGGAAGCGAACCTTACTGAACGTCAACGGTTTATCTTGTACACCATCAAAGCCAATCCATTTGTTACTGGAAAAGAAATGTCGGAAACATTGTCGGTGACACAGCGTACGATAGAACGCGATTTGGCGGCAATGCAGAAAGCTGGCATCATTCGGCATGAAGGCAAGGTTAATGCAGGTGTGTGGGTGGTGCTTGAAAAGCCACAAAAGAAAGATTGACCTCAAATCCGCAACTAAGCCCTTCAACGTCCTTATTGCGTGTACATGTCCTCTCATTACTGAATTAGCAGATAAATTGAGGCTGAAAAAACCACCTATGCCTACAATATCCCCTTACCCCACAATGCGACTTGAGGCAATACGCAGTATCATACCCATAAGTTGTAGGCGTTATCCGAAATCTGTCTGGAACACATCCGCGTAAGCATTGTTACAGGTATAGATATTCAGCACATACCGCCTTGATGTCCTGATTCACTTGGCTGGTACAGAGACAAACCTGAAGACAAACGCTTTTATGCGACTTGTGGCCTTGAGTCCGAACCTCTTAACGTCAAGTCTGTGGATAATGGCCTTGTAGAAGTTACGGACAAGTGCAGTAAGAAGAAGGAACACGGTGTTCTCTGCCATGAAGGATTTGGGCAATCTGTCCCACCCGAAACCATTGTTCATATCATCGAAGATGTGTTCCTTTCCTCCGCGAAGGTTATAGAACTCGACAAGTGCGAAGTGTCGGATGAAGCGAGAGATGGTTCATCAAATGAGTAGTGACATCCTCAATACATGAGCCACCACAGAAGTAGATACTCATGAGTGAGCGGATGATTTCGCTGTACTGATAACCGAACAACCTACACCTTAGACTGAGGGTTTGAGCCGATTACAGAAGACAACGTGGAGTCAAATTGCTCCATGATTGAAAATATTCCTCCAAAAGGAGTGAGTTTCTCGGATTTAATTTGTATCTTTGCCATGTCTATCGTCGGATTCTCTTGTTTGTTTTTGCGACACTAAGATAAGCGAATTCTTCGACATGGCAAAATTCTGGGCAACTTTTTGTTGGTCAGGTACTTAAAAGTTTAATTGATAATAGTGTTGCGGTATTAAGGATTATGGAAGACAGGCGAAAACTACTCAATGATTTTCTTACAGCGTTCCCATTGGAAACCTTGTCGGAAATGCCATTGGATAAATATACTAACCTAAACAGAACTGACTCTTTCTGTTATTGGGTTGAGAGTAAAACCCATGAGTTAGGTTCTATACGGGGCGGCTCGTCCTATAAGTTTGGCATCTACAAGTACAACGAGAAACCAAAGGACACACGTGAACGATTCATGTGTGATGACACCTATGCTTGGTATACCAAGAACGGAAATTCGGCAGAAGAAGCTTACACATTGGTAAGAAGTGATATCGTGAAAATAGCCAACTATGCCAGAAACGGCGAGTTTGAAGCCATCGACAGCATAACCACCTTGGCAATGTGTTCAAGTGGAAGATAGCCTTCTTGTACTCCAATGAGCAATTGGTTCCTATCTATAACCGTACGATGTTGAAGAAAGCATCTGCCAAGTTCGGTTTGGACAATCCCAATGGCAAGAGTATTCCAGAGATGCAACGCTTCCTTCTCGAAAAGAAAGGTCCGGAAGACCTATTCATGTTCTACGATAGGCTACTCCAAATGATAGAAAATAACAGTCAAGCAGAAGATGCGCAATTATCAGAAAAAAGTACTGGCTCTATGCTCCAGGTGAGGGAGCATCAAAATGGGATCTCTGCCAGCAAGACAATATCATCTGTATCGGATGGGATGACATGGAAGATTTGGAGCAATATGACTCTCTTGATAGCGTTAGAGACCATTTGAGAGATGTCTATGGAAAACCAGATGCAAGTTTCATGAATGATGGTCTTGCGATATGGCAGTTTGTCCATGAAGTACTACCAGGAGATGTCATTTTCGTCAAGTCAGGATCAGTAAGATTATAGGCAGGGGAATAGTAAAATCCGAGTATATCTATGATGAGACCTATGAAGACTTCAGAAATATCCACAAGGTGGAGTGGACAAACATCGGAATGTGGGACGCTCCTCACAATTCTGTGTTGAAGACGTTGACAGACATCACCAAGTACCCCGACTATGTTAAGGCGTTGGAGGCATTGATCAACACACCCACCCAGAAACGCTACTGGTGGTTGGTGGCCAATCCCAAGATATGGAGCATGGCAGACTTGGCTGTAGGCTCTACCGTAGAGTACGAACTCTATAACGATAGCGGCAAGCAACGGCGCATCTTCCAGAACTTCCTTGACGCAAAAGCTGGTGATGCCGTCATTGGTTATGAGTCAACTCCTGTCAAGCAAATTGTCGCATTAGCAGAGGTTTCAAAAGAGCAGAATGGAGAGACTATAGAGTTCGTGAAGAAAGAAGCTTTGAAGAATCCGATAGATTTTCCGACCATCAAAGCCGTTGAAGGCTTGAAGGATATGCAATTCTTGGGAAATCCACAAGGCTCATTCTTCTGTCTGTCAGAAGCCGAATATGAACTTATACTTGATCTTATCCGTGAAAGCAACGCAGTCCCTGTTGTCAAACAAAAGGAAACCGACATTCATTCCGTTCTACATCAAAGATGATTTTCTTAGTGAGGTCTATATGGGTTCTGAAGCTTATGATAGCCTTGTCGGACTGCTGAGACAGAAGAAGAACATTATACTACAAGGTGCTCCTGGTGTCGGCAAGACCTTCACCGCCAAACGCCTTGCATACTCCATGCTCGGTCTGAAGGATGATGAGCAAATCGAGATGGTGCAGTTTCATCAGAATTTCTCGTACGAAGACTTCGTCATGGGCTACAAACCAACGAAAGACGGAGGGTTCATGCTGAGACCTGCCATCTTCTACAATTTCTGCAAGAAAGCCAAGAGTAATCCCGATAAGCAATATTTCTTCATCATCGACGAGATAAACCGTGGCAATCTGAGCAAGATTTTCGGAGAACTCCTCATGCTCATAGAGAAAGGCTATCGTGGCAAGACCCTCAAACTGGCGTACACAGGTGAAGACTTCACTGTCCCAGAGAACATCTACGTCATAGGCATGATGAACACGGCAGACCGTAGCCTTGCCATGATAGACTATGCTCTGCGTCGCCGTTTCAGCTTCTTTGAGATGGAGCCAGGCTTCTTGACTGATGGCTTTAAGCAATACCAAGAAAGTCTCCATGATGAGACCTTTGACCAGGTAATAGATGCCATCGTCAATCTCAACAATGTCATCGCCAATGATGACTCCTTAGGATCAGGCTTCTGCATTGGGCACAGCTATTTCTGCGACCAAGAAACTGTTAGCAAGGAATGGCTGAGGAATGTCGTGAACTACGACATAGCCCCGATGCTGAAAGAATACTGGTTTGATGACCCACAAAAGAGCAAGATGCAAATAGACATCATCAAGAACATACTATCATGATAATAGACAAAGGCATACCAATCAAGAACGTCTACTATATGCTCACATACGCATTCAAGGAGCTGAATCGGAACAATTATGAGCAGATAGCAGGAGAAGACTTTGAGGATATTCACGACCTGTTCGCGGAAATCCTCTCCCTCGGTATTGCCTATCTTTTGAAGCAAGGTCTCCATCGTCAGTACGTCATCAAGGAAAAAGAACTGCAAACGCTACGTGGAAAGTTATCTATGCAGCAAACCATCAAGAAGCGCATGACGAGAGACACCCACTTGGTATGCGAGTATGACACTTTCTCAGAGAACAATGTCTTCAACCAGATATTGAAATCGTGCGTACTCCTGCTGCTTCGCTATTCCGATGTATCATCAGAGAGAAAGGCAAAGCTGAAAAAGCTCATGATATACTTCGAGGCTGTTGATGAGATACCATCTTCCTCTGTTCACTGGGATATGTTGCGCTATGACCGCAATACACGCACATACCAGATGCTTCATAGCCTGTGCTATTTCTTGTTGCATAACCGACTGTTTACAACAGAAAGTGGAGATGTGAAGATGGAGCGTTTCTCTGACGCACACATGAACCTACTCTTTCAGCGTTTCGTCATGGAGTATTACAAGAGGAAACATCCAGAATACAAAGCGCAGGCAAAGCAGATAAAGTGGGACTTGTGCGAGAACGAGAGTGTCTCAGCCTCTATGTTGCCTATCATGCAGACTGACGTTACCCTCGTCTTAGGAGATAGAGCGTTGATAATAGACACTAAGTACTATTGTCAAACCGTCCAGGAGAATATGGGAAAAATAAGCATCCATTCCCCCAATCTTTATCAGATACATACCTACGTCACAAATGAGGACAAATACCATTCGGGTCTCGTAGATGGAATGCTTCTCTATGCGAAAACATCCAGCGACATCCAACCGAATGTCCAGTTCAAAAACCATGATGGAAATGTTTTCATGGTAAAAACGTTGGATTTAAGCCAAGACTTCAAAGTCATTGAGGAACAACTGGAGAATATACCTAATTACAAAGTATAAATAGGGTCCGCTAATTTATCTTGCCCAAGCTGACTTGTGGCGAGGGTAAAACTCCCACGATGTTGTCGATGTATGACAAGACGATACAACTTTCCCTTCCATTTCTCAACAAGGATGGAGTTCAACTCAAACTCGATGCCATTGATCTCGACAGACTGCCAGTCCGTCAAGGAAGACATTGTGTCGTAGAGGGAAGAGCACCTGTTGGCGCGGATATAAAAATACTTGCAATGGGCCTCCACCATTCCCACAATCTCTTCCGAGCACGAGCCGCAATCCATGCGGGCACGAGCAACATGCACTCCCGATGCCTCCAGTCGCTTGAAGATTCTTTCCAAAGTCTCTTTCTGGTTAAAGCGCACGTTGGTATTGCCATCCCTGTTCTCAATGCCGACAATCACGTCGCCGATGACCGCAACGCCAGGACTGTAGCCCAAGAACTTCTTGTAGGTGGGCTTTGCGTCATACTTTTCCGTCTCTATGAATTGATGGTCAAAGTCAAAATCGTATTCCAGCCCAGCCTTCAGTTGACAAGTTGCAAGTAGAGCATTGACCAACAGACTGTTTATTTTGTCCGCAGTATTGAAATCATAGACTCTGCCAGAAGCTGACTGATAGGTGGTGTTCTCACAAGTTAGTTCCTCGATAGCGCGTAATATGGTGTCCGCACTGCAAGTGCGAAGGGATGGATGAAGAGACAAATGCCTCATGAGGTGAGTTGTCACATCTTCGACACATGAGCCGCCACAAAGATAGACGCACATCAAAGAGCGCAGGATCTCGCTATACTGATAGCCATACCATTTGCATCTCGTCCCCAAGGTGGAGTCTATGGTTTGAGCCAAAAGAGCATCAAAATGCTCCATGATTGGAAAAATTCCTTCCAAAGGAGTGAGTTTCTTGGATTTTATTTGTACATTTGTCATGTCATTCGGAGATTTTGCTATACTTCTTTTGCAGCACTAAGGTAGGTGAAAAATCTGACATGGCAAAGTCCTGAGTAACTTTTTGTTGATCAGGTACTTATAAAAATGCTAACTCATAGTGCTGCGGAAATTAGGTTAAATTCAAATCAATAATTTTATGATGTCCATAAACCAACAAGAAGAAGCATTATTTCAAGAATGGTCTAATGCCCTTGAAGTAACTATGGATGAATTTGTCAGTGACGGACTCCTTTTTCATGACGGCTTGATTTTTGATGGAGCGAATTGGGTTAGAACATGTTCTGGTAATAATACCGAAATTTGGAATAATTCATCAAGACGCCTTTTGATAATCACAAGGGATCAGCCAAGTGATGATGGTAATGTATGGGATGTAAGAGGTGAAACCCCATATTCACCAGATGGTTACTCTCTCAAAAAGATACCAATGCTAAAATGTCTAATACCATGGGCATATGCATCGTTGCTTTATGACAACGAAACTCAAGGTATGTGCCCTAAAGATGAGATTAGTAAAATTGGTTTTTGGATGACGGCACCAATAGCTAGAATAAATTGTGGCAAAGTAGCAGGAAATAGAGTCAAAGATGGAGGATGTCCTCGTAAAAAAGTAATTGGATATTTAAAGGAAAGCAAGACTTTTATTCTCAAACAACTAAAGATATATGACGCAAACATAATCCTATGTTGCTCAGGATATGATACGCAATCAAATCCAATTATAGATTTTATAAAGTCAAACTATTTGCAAGATTTAGCCAAAAAAAATAATTACATTTGGTTTTCTGTTGCTCAAAAGAAAATTATTATAGATTCGTATCATTTCAGTAATAGATACATCAATTCGTATCAAGAAGCTAAATACATCAGAGACAGTATTTTGGAAGCAAAATCCAAAGGATTTACTATTGATTAGTAAATACACGTTAGTATTGCTGAAAACGGAGGATATCCACCCACCCCAAACGGGGATATCCGCTAAAGCTTCGTATAACACTTCGGGATGCCTCCACAATGAAAGCATCCCGAATTTCTTTTTATCCTTCACTTATTTCCCAACCAAGATTTTCTACTTGATGTGCGAAATTACTAAAATTATCACCCCACTCTTTGCAGACGGCAAACTTGATACCATCGGCCGAAGTCAGGATGTCTTTTGAATCAGTGAAAGTAATCGTTTTATCTGAACTGAGCAAATATTTTGCAAGATAATTTCTTAGTTATCAATAATTTGTCTTAAATTAGTAGACCCTAATTATAAATATGGCTGCCTATACATTTGTGTAGACAGCCATATTCTTATTTTGAGTATACTATTATTCTGCGCTGAACAAAGTCCATGTCAAACAATTCAGACCACCGCCACAATTAGTGTTCACATCGGAATTCTCTAGAATTTGAGTCATATCACAATCTATAAGCTCTACTTCATAAGAAGCTCCAAAGGCTTGCTGGATTTGTTGCACAGCTGCTTTGTCGAGTTCATCCCAATCTAATTTTGGAACGATAATACGTTTACCAACTTGTAGAAAATTAATGTATCCCCAACTTCTTGATTTCAAGAGGCTCCACATCTTGGTACCTTTGATTCCTTCAATATCTCCAAAGTGCAGACGTTCAATATCAAAGTATTCTTTCAGTGGCTCACTCAGACGTTCTTCATCGTCCAAATCACAGTAATTTGTAATCAGGACTTTTCCTTCAGTGATATATCTAACCATTCCATCGGCATGTCCAATCGGGTTTTCATCTTTTCCTTCCCATTCGATTAGAATAAGACGAATCTGATTATCAAAGAATTGGTTCCACCAGTCTGTAAGTTCCTCTTTGGATAGATTGTTCTCATTCAATACTTTGCTACACATGATGATTGTTGGCTTACCAAACTTGTCGATAGCCTTGATCACATTGCCTCCATCAAGAATAAGAGGGATTGTAACAACATTAAGATTAAGCTTGTCAGCCTTGTCAGTATGTACTTTGTGTAGCAACCAGTTTGTGATATAAGCTTTCTGGTCGCTAAGATAATCCGGGCTATAGGTGTAGTTCAGAAAGAGATCATTCGTCAGCTGCACTGGCATATAATCTCTTGACCAGATGTCACGAGTGTTAAGCAGATCATAGTGCTTCAAGGTCGTAACAGACTCTTTCAATGCGGCATACATCTTTACTCTTAACTGAGGATCCAAACCGTTACTCTTTCCATGTAGAAGACTGGAATAACAAACCGTATTGGTCATGTTATCCGTTATGAAGTTATCTTTTGATATTATCATACCTTAATTCCACAACACTATTGTAAATTAAACCTTTTAAGTACCTGAGCAACAAAAAGTTGCCCAGGATTTTGCCATGTCGAAGAATTCACTTATCTTAGTGTTGCAAAAACAAACAAGAGAATCCGACGATAGACATGGCAAAGATACAAATTAAATCCGAAGAACTCACTCCTTTTGGAGGGATATTTTCAATCATGGAGCAGTTTGACTCCACATTGTCATCTGTAATCGTCTCAACCCTCGGTCTAAGGTGTAGATTGTTCGGTTATCAGTACAGCGAAATCATCCGTTCACTCATGAGTATCTACTTCTGTGGTGGCTCATGTGTTGAGGATGTCACTACTCATTTGATGAACCATCTCTCGCTTCATCCGACACTTCGCACTTGTAGCTCTGATACTATCCTCAGAGCGATAAAGGAGCTGACGCAAGAAAATATTTCATACACATCAGATGCGGGTAAGTACTACGATTTCAAAGTCTTGCCGTCAGAGAATGCGTTTCCGACTTTCTTGCCTAGCTGGATATAGCTATGATGAATAGGGTCGAAGACAATCAGCTCCATCTTCTCCATGTCTGGATTTCCGTCTTCTGCCAGATACTTCTCATCTACAAGAATATTGACAATTTCGGCAATGAGATAATAACCGGTTTCGCTTTCGTCATACTTCTCCTTGATGCGGCACTCCAGGGTCATCGGGAAATCGGTGGAACACAGGAGCGTTGACCATACTCGCCTTCTCGATGTTCCATCCCGTCTTCTCCATCTTCTTCGGGTCGTTCTTGGCAGAAACAATGCCCACGAAATCAGAAGTCACCATGGTTTTCTTGGTAGCGAAGGCAACGGTAAACTCGCCACCAAGCTTCAGGTTGTCTGTGGTGACGTGAACAGTATGAAAGATCTATGGATGATGATGTCGGGATAAATGTCGGGAAAAACTTTAAAAATATCGGGAAAGAAAAACTGATTGAACTTTCTGAACGTCAGCAGAATATCATTTCTGTTGTTAAATACCATCCGGCAATAACAATTCCGGAATTGGCGCAGAGAATGTCGGGAAAGAAAACTGTAACGACACGTACTATTGAAAGAGATATTGCTGCTCTTCAAGCCAAGGGAATCTTGAAACGTGAAGGCGGTAGAAAAAGTGGTAAATGGACAGTTGTAAACATCTGAATAACCCGAAATCACTTTTATTGTATTGAAAATTAATATTAATTAAAATAGTAGCTTATGAGCAATGTATATTTTGTACCTTTACAGGTGAATTACAACAAGTTACAAATATATTTGATATGACTACCGATTGCAAAGTTACAGAATTATTTTGTATTATAGACGAGTTTTGCAAACATTTTGAAGCAGAAAATGCAGGAAATTTGCTGGAAGACAATAGCGGAGTGAAGCGTAGACGGCGTGCAGCATCGTTGTCAGACAGTGAAATAATGACGATTCTGTTGTATTTCCATTTCGGTACATTCCGCAATTTCAAGCACTACTACCTGTTCTTCATCAAAGGTACGATGAAGTCTTATTTTCCGAAAGCTGTGTCGTACAACCGCTTTGTGGAGTTGGAAAGCCGCGTGTTCTTCCAGCTCATGTTCTTTCTTAATCTGGGAGCTTTCGGAAGATGTACCGGCATAACATTCGTTGATTCCACGATGATACCCGTATGCCATAATCTCAGGAGGTATGCCAATAAGGTTTTCAAGGGAATTGCCACTGACGGAAAAGGAACAATGGGTTGGTACCATGGCTTTAAGCTCCACCTTGCGTGCAATGACAGAGGCGAGATAATAGCGTTTGTACTTACTGGTGCAAATGTCAGCGACAAGGACCCGAATGTGTTCAAGGTTCTTGCTAAACGCTTGTATGGCAAGCTGTTCGCTGACAAAGGCTATATTTCGCAGAAGCTGTTTGACTTCCTCTTTGAGGATGGGATACAGCTGGTGACAGGGTTGCGCGTAAACATGAAAAACAAGCTGATGCCGTTCTATGGCAGAATGATGCTGCGCAAGAGATACATTATCGAAACCATTAACGACATGCTGAAGAATACGGCACAGATTGTACACTCACGCCATAGATCTGTAAGCAACTTTATCATGAACCTTATTTCTGCCTTGGGAGCATATTGTTTCTTTGACAACAAGCCAAAGGCATTGCAAGGATACTGCATCGAAGACACGAAGCAACTTTCATTGTTCTAAGGACAGAACAATCTCTTTCGATTCTTTATATATTGCCCATGCCTGATGGCATGGGAAGAGAATTCGCGTATCTGTCTTCACATGCAACTAATCGCTATTTTATCCCGAATTGGGGTATATTCTGTCATTTTGTTGTGTGCCTTAAAACAATTCAAAATACCGATTAAATGTTCTCAAATTACGTGTTATAACGCCTTGTTGACAATTTCCGACAATGTTTTCTTAGATTAATTTGGAGATTTCAATGAAATATATTAATTTTGTTGTCAAATACAGTCAACAATTGCTTGAATATGAAATTTACAGAGAAAATCAAGTCGCTTCGTGAAGCTGCCAGACTGACCCAACGACAATTATCTGCATCGCTCGGGATTGATGTAGCTTTATACAATCGCTTTGAAAAAGGTGAGCGTTTAATGAAGCGTGAATTGGTGTGCAAACTGGCAGAGATATATGGGTGTAATCCCAATGACCTTATTAAGTACTGGTTAGCAGACAAGGTTTATTCCATACTCAATGACGAGGACACAGCAGGTCAGGTTATAGCAATGGTGGCAGAAGATATGCCAGAGTATTCTAAAAGTTGTTCTAGTACAGTTTAGGTTATGAACACAAAAGACTCTTTGATACAGCTTGTTGATAGATTTCAGCAACTAAAAACTGATGGGGGCTTGAATAAGTCTTCAGAAGCAACTATGCGTGCTTGGATAGACGAATTGTTGGCTATATTTGGATGGGATGTACAAAACACCCATCAGGTTCTTACTGAACATACATTAGGGAAAGATGAGCGTCAACGCCTCCATGATATAGGCTCTACCAATACACGTCCTGATTATACTTTAGTCAATGGCAATGTAGCATTGGCATTCGTTGATGCGAAAAGCCTTGATGTGGATATAAAGAATGATAAAAGTGTAGCATTTCAAATACGCTCATACGGATGGTCTGTTGGAGCGCAGTATTCTATTGTCACAAACTTTGACACGCTGGCTATATATGACTGTCAGTGTATGCCTCGTGTAGATGATGATGCAAATGTCGCAAGACTTCGTTTCTACGACAGTACCGAATACGTTGACAATTACGAAATTCTACACATGTTCTTACTCCGTGAGAACATCATTACGAAAAAACTAGAATACTCTCATAGCGAGCAGGAATCTCTTGATTATAACTTTTCTAGATTTCTTGGAGAAATCAGAATAAAACTGGCAGAGTCTATAATCCGTAATAATAGATATGAGGATTTGGATTTAGTAAGTTCCTTCGTTCAGACTATAATCAATAGAATACTTTTTATCCGAGTCTGTGAATCAAAAGGCTTGGAGAAAGAGGGATTACTTCAGGATTACATGAACGATGACTTTTGGACTCGCTTCAAGAACAGTTCATATTTTGAGTTTTATGAACACTATGATGGCCCTATGTTCAATAGAATCAACCCTCTACAATCACTGGTGGTTGACAACGACACATTAGGCGATTTCGTATCAAAGCTTTATTACCCTTCTCCGTATCGATTTGATGTTATACCTGTCAAGACATTAAGCGACATCTATGATTTGTTCTTAGGCTACCGATTGGTGTTGAATAATGGTGTAGTATCAGACCAATTAAAAGAGGAGTTTAAGAAAAGTAATGGCGCAGTGACCACTCCAGAAATGCTAGTACATAAGGTTATTGAATGTACCATGCCTACAGATGTTATTGACTCTATGTCAATAACAGAATTGTTGAATCTGAAAATTGCAGACATTGCTTGCGGAAGTGGTGTGTTCTTGGTTGGAGCATATGATTTTCTTGCATCCCAAGTTATAAAAAAGATTACAGAAGGACAAGTGTTTGATAATAGGTTAGCTATTATCAAAGACCATCCAATGCTCACTATTGAAGGACGCAGAGCCATTATTAACAGCTGTATCTATGGTGTAGACATCAACCCAGAAGCTGTAGATGTTGCAAAAATGTCATTATCACTAAAGATGATAGATGACTATAATTCTCTTGTCTTCGAGGATGTTGGTTTGCTGGGCTCACAAATTCTGCATGGAGTCGGAAACAATATCAAGTGTGGCAACTCATTGGTAGGTTCGGATATTGAGCAAAAGTATCCTGCACTCAGTGAGAATTTTATAGAGTTACAAGCAACAAACTCTTTTGATTGGCGAAACTCTTATCCTGAGGTATTTGCCAATGGGGGCTTTGACATAATTCTTGGTAATCCGCCGTATGTAGAGGTGAAGAACTACAATGTGTCTTTGCCACACATGGCAATGTATATCAAAGACACATTTGTCTCAAGTAGAAATGGCAAAATAGACCTTGCAATCCCATTCATAGAACAAGGAATGAGACTGCTTAACGAGACAGGCAGATTGGGGTACATCATACAGAAACGTTTTTTCAAGACTGACTACGGAAAGGGTATCAGAAAACTTCTAACTGATAATAAAACGCTTCACAGTATCTATGACTTTGAGGAGACAGACCTCTTTAAAGGACGTATCACTTATGTGGCAATAATGGTATGCGATTCCAACAAAGACAACAATGCACAAGTGAAGTATGAGAGTTCTGCAACAGACCATGTGGAGTATATGCCATGTGATGTGTTGGCTGCCACACCTTGGAACTTTGAGAACGTACGACTAAATGCAATCCGTAATCATCTGACTAACAGCATTGGCACCCTGGCAGATGTATGTAATGTAAAGGTCGGTCTCCAAGTATTATGGAACAACGCTTTTCAGATAATTGCCGATTCAGTTGCAGATGGACTTATCTATGGTCATTCCGCAATAGACGAAAATATCTGTGTAGAACTGGATGCTTGTAAGCCTTTAATTTGCAACGAACATTTTGCACCTTTGACAAAACGGGATTATACAACATACGCTCTATTCCCTTATGAGGTGTCTGACAATGGTGATGTTAGGGAATTATCAATGTCTGATATGGCAGCAACATACCCAAGGGCTACCGAATATCTGAACCGCCACAAGAATCAGATACTCGATGCTGTGGAATCTTTGCCACAGAAGAATGGCAATTATAATATGAATGACCACTGGCATTTGTTTACAAGAGCTAACAACCATGGTGCTGTCTATCAAAAGATTGTAGTGCCTATGACTGCGCAATATCCTCAGGCTGCGGTAATCACAGATACTCATGTGTATTGCGATAACGCAAATATGTTCTTTATCCAAGTTCCAAACGGAACAGAAGACCAGCTCTACGCCTTGTCTGCAATCATCAGCTCTACGATTTTCAATACATTGGCTCGTTCGATAGCAAACCCTCAACAAGGAGGATATTTCAAGTTCAACAAGCAGTTCCTTAACCCTGTTCCTGTTCCGAAAGATGCTTTCTTGAATGAAACTGCGGACATCAAACAGTTGGCAATAATTGCAAGACGCATTGAGACTTTGAACCAACAGATAAAGGACTGCAACGGAATGCGTATTGGCGGACTTGTTAACTCTCTGAACAGTTCATGGACCCATCTTGACTCACTCTGTGAAAGATTGTACAATATCACAGACGAGGAGCGACAGGAACTGTATGCAGTAGTACGTAACGACAGAAATCCTTATGGACAAGATAACTAATCAGATAATACAGAGATATACAGACAATGAGCTTAGACTAAATCAGCTCGTTGTCAACGCATTTGCTCGCCATCATAACTTGACGGTGAGCGATGGACTGTTGGCTCAATACTGCTTGCCATCAGACAGCGAACTGTCAGAAGATGTGAAGTTGTTGGCAGATAATTGTGGTATTGAGGATGTAATCAATATATTTGAACTCGCAATACCACAAGAGGAGAAGACGGCCAATGGTGCAGTATATACACCTCAATATATTAGGAATTTTATTGTGGACAATATAATCAAGTCTACTAAGAAGTCTCTGAGTGAATGCTTGTGTGCTGACATTTCATGTGGCTGCGGAGCTTTCCTTTTTACGCTTGCGGAATATATACACGCTGCAAGTGGAATGGCGTTTGTGGACATTTATCATCACTTGTATGGAGTTGACATAAGCGCAATAAGTATTGGACGCGTCAAAATATTGTTGGCTCTCAATGCTTTGCTGCATGGGGAATGTGTTGCGGATAAAGATTTCAACCTTTATTGTGCTGACTCTCTTCTTTTCGATTTCAAGGCTATGCCTGGAATCAGAGAAAATAAGGGAATAGATATTATTGTAGGCAATCCTCCCTATGTAAGGTCTAAGAATATTGAGGAATCTGCGAAAGCCAATCTTGCGAAATGGAACACTTCAAATTGTGGTAATGCCGATTTGTACATTCCATTCTTTGAGATAGGTCTCTGTCTTCTTTCCGAGGAAGGGCATCTTGGCTATATAACAGTAAACACATTCTTCAAGGCAGTCAATGCCAGAGCGTTGAGACGCTACTTCGCAGACAACCATACAACCATACGCATTCTCAATTTCGGTCAGGAGCTTGTTTTCAAGAAGAAACTGGCTTACACCTGTATTGTGTTTGCAAGTAACGAGCGTTCTGAAAACATATCTTATGCAAAAGTTTCTTCTAAGGATATTATCAATAACGCGAAACTGAAAAGTAATGATATTCTCTACTCGTCACTAGACCATCATAAGGGATGGCATCTAAATGATTCTACAGTCTTGGAGAATATTGCAAAGATTGAGAGCACAGGCAAGTCTTTGGGTGACTCTTTTGTTATCAAGAACGGTCTGGCAACATTGGCTAATGACATATTTATTTTCAAAGCAGAAAAATCTGACAGTCAGTATTATTATATAAGTCGTGATGGCAAGAACTATCGTATAGAAAAGGATATATGCCGAGATATTATCAAACCAAATATTCTCAAATCAGAGGATGAGTTGGAGTCAAAGAAAGAATTGATTATATATCCATACGATAGTAATACTTCTGTATATAGCGAGACATATATGCAGGAGCACTTCCCCTGTGCCTATTCATATTTGGCAAGTTACAAAGAAACTCTTGATATGCGTGACAAAGGTCAGGGTGATTATCCTGCATGGTATGCCTTTGGTAGAACTCAGGCAATCAACGATCATGGTATAAGAATGTATTTCCCATATATGTCAGACAAACCACATTTCGTTATTTCTGAGCAACAGGACTTATTGATGTATTGTGGTTATGCTATATTTTGTGATGATGTTCGTGAGCTTAAAGTTATGAAGAGACTTTTGGAGTCTGATGTGTTTGACTATTACATAAAAATTCCAGCAAGCCTTATTCTGCAAATTACTATGCGTATGCCAAGAACTACGTCAAAAACTTTGGCATATATCCAATGTCTAAGGAGCAAAAGAATACACTTTTAGGCTTACGGTCAAAAGAAGAAATCAATAGATATGTGGCTGATTTATATCAGCTTAGTATTATATGATTTGTATTTGAGGAGAAGAACGATGAAACGAATAGTATTATCATTGTTGTTGTGTAGCGTGGCTTTATTGTCACTCGCACAAAAGAAGTTGTATTACTGTGAGGTGAAGGGTATAGAAAAGGAATTAACCTCTGGACTCAAGATTGTCTTTGACTTCGGTGAAAAGGCATCGTATAACATGTGGGGTGACCTAAGTAGTAAATTGAAATTTGTTGACGAGGATGGTGCTGAGATAAAATTTAACAGCATGGTCGATGCTGCCAATTATATGGTAGACCGTGGATGGATTTTTAAGCAAGCGTATTCATCCTCATATGGAGGCAAGCCTGTTATCCATTGGATTTTTTGCAAAACGGCTGAATCTCCAGAACTAGCAAAAGAAGGAATAGTCACAAAAGAGGAATATAAGACTCATTAGAATACTTGTTGAATCCACGATTCGCGTATCTGTCTTCACATGCAACTAATCGCTATTTTATCCCGAATTGGGGTATTATATTACCTCGACCAGTGATAATGGCTATCAAGTATCATATAGATTACTAAGGTTGTGATAACCACGCACCATGATTGGAAAGATTCCTCCAAAAGGAGTGAGCTTCTCGGATTTTATTTGTACTTTTGCCATGTCATTCAGAGATTTTGCTATACTTCTTTTTGCAGCACTTTTTTTGCAGCACTAAGATAGGTAAAAAATCTGACATGGCAAGTCCTGAGCAACTTTTGTTGCTCAGGTACTTATAAAAAATGCTAACTCATAGTGCTGCGGAAATTAGGTTAAATTCAAATCAATAATTTTCTTGCGTCAGTTCCTTTATCGCTCTGAGGATAGTGTCAGAACTACAAGTGCGAAGTGTCGGATGAAGCGAGAGATGGTTCATCAAATGAGTAGTGACATCCTTAACGCATGAGCCACCACAGAAGTAGATACTCATGAGTGAACGGATGATTTCGCTGTACTGATAACCGAACTATCTACACCTTAGACCGAGGGTTGAGTCGATTACAGAAGACAATGTGGAGTCAAATTGCTCCATGATCTTAAACTAGTAGACCCTAGATAAAAAATACATAGTTTTGAGCCTTTTTGTTTGTATATTCCAAACATTTTGTGTAATTTTGCACATGACAGCGTTGCGCACAGACCACACGCCCACGCACCCTCCGAGAGACAGCGGAGGAGAAGGCGACGCGCCACGACGACGGCTTCATCCTTTGAGAATGGGGAGGAGGAGCGGCCGGAGAAACAAGGAACGATCCCCGAAAATCTAAAAACAACACATGTCATGAACAAGAGAATTACCCTTACTTTAGTTTTGATCATGAATCTCGCCTGGGTTCTCGCGCAGACCTCGGGCACGTTTGGGGCGCTCACATGGAGCTATGCCGACAAGCAACTGACCATCAGCGGACAGGGAGAGATGATCAACGCCAGTGTCCCGGAGGACTACCCATGGAGGAAATACTGTGACGAAATCGAGAAGATAGTCGTCGAGCCGGGGGTGACCACCATCGGATCCTACGCTTTCGATTGGTGCTGGAAGGCGACGGAGTGTAGTCTCCCCGAGGGGATAACCGACATCTTCAAGTATGCGTTCTTCGATTGCAACAATCTCAAGGAGTGCAAGATACCCAGCACCGTGCGCGTAATCGATGACGGTGCGTTTGGGAGATGCTACGCTATCACTTCGGTGGAGATACCCCGCAACGTGAAGGCCATCGGGACGGGCGCCTTCCAATTATGCGAAAGCCTTGAGAGCGTGACCCTCAACAATGGGCTGACTCAGATTTGCCCCGATGCCTTCGCTTCATGCGTAAAGCTAAAGGACATCCAGTTTCCTTCGACATTGAGACGCATCGACTATAGGGCGTTCCAATATTGCGGAGCCTTGACCGAGATAGAGATACCCGGCAAAGTGGAAACCATTGGCAGCTCGGCCTTCGACGAATGCACCAGCCTCGCCAAAGTGACGCTCAACGAGGGACTGGAAAGCATCAAAACCTCAGCATTCATGAATTGCGTGAGCCTACGAGCCATCACCATCCCCGCATCGGTGTTGACAATTGGCAGCGGCGCATTTGCAAATTGCAAGATGCTCACCGCTATCAACGTAGCGGAGGGAAACCAGCAGTACACCTCGAAGGAGGGCGTATTGTACGAAAGCAACACCCATACGCTGCTGGCATATCCTGCGGCCAAGCCGGACAAGACGTTTGAAATGCCCGACTTCGCCACCGCCATCGCAGGCAATGCGTTCTACGGCAACGAGTCGCTCACGTCAGTCAAGCTGCACGAGAACGTACAAAGCATCGGCAACGCTGCTTTCGCCTTCGTCGCAAACTTGCGATCAATCGACATCCCCGCCGCAACGACAGACATCGGACTGGCGCCGTTCTACGTGTGTCAAAGCCTGGAATGGATCAGCGTCCATAAAGACAATCCCAAGTATTGGGCGGGCGGCGGCGTGCTCTACACAAATGGACTGGACACGCTCATACAATATCCCGCAGGCAAAAAGGATGCGAAATACATCGCGCCGAGTGAGCTGAAGGTCGTTAGCGCATATGCCGCCTGTGCCAACTGGCACCTTCAGGCGGTCGATTTTCCTAAAGGGCTGACGGATATCAAGTACCTTGCCTTCGCCTTCTGCGACAACCTGAACGAGGTCACAGTGCGCGCAGCCGACCCCGCCGACATCGCGCTGGGAAATGGCCCGTTCGCCAGAAATGCGTCTACACCCGACCGCACGCTCTACGTGCCCGCAGGAAGCAAGGAGAAGTATGCGGCCAGCAGCGACTGGACGGACTACTTCAAGGAAATCGTGGAGCTGACCACGGACGCCATCGAGAACGCCACCGCCGACCCGACGCTCCGACCCGACACGCAGCGCGTCTACAGCCGAGACGGCGTACTGTTGCCCGGCACGCTCCAGCAGCAGCCCAAGGGCCTCTACATCGTGGACGGAAAGAAGGTCGTGAAGCCATAGCCGCACTGACACCACCCCGCTACCGACACCCCGTAAAAACGCAGTGCCCGACCATCCGAGCGATGGCCGGGCACAGTCTCTTTTGCCCCAAAGGGAAGCAAACCCCGAACCGATATCAGAGCGAGGGACGCATGGCGTGGAAATTCGCATTGTCTTTAGAAAGAATTTGTTTTCAATTTTGTCTCCGTCCCGGCAAAATGGATCAAGACATCACGAAGGCATGTGTTAAACATTTATACTGACAACCATGCTTACGCCAGGTTGTTTCAGACAGGCTTTGGCTAAAGCCAGGCCTTTCTGGTTAAACTAGCGTATTACCTCAAGTCGCTTTGTAGGGTAAGGGGTTTTTGTGTCTGAGACGTTTCTGCTGCACAAGAACATGTGCGACAAGATGATTGTTTCTCGCTTTGCAAGCAAAAAACGCACTAAGTCCTATTAGCTGCGGATTTGAGGGGTATCTTGCAGGGGTGACACATCTTTCACTATTTGTATGAAATCCACTAAATTGTCTATCTGATAAGGTTGGCGAATGAAAGGAGCGGTTATACAGATTTCCTTTACAGTGCGCAGATAATTACCAAACAGATCTTTGTAAGTCACTCCACCCTAGTTTTTTCTTATGGATATAGTCTTGGCTACAAGAGGTTTTAAGGATGTTATCGACGTTCTTGAAACCTTTCTCGGACTTGATACGGCGTAGCTCGGTGCATTTGATCTCATCCTCAGAGACGGTCAGGTCTTTGAGTTTCTCTACCTCTGTCACCTTCAGGACGATTTGTATCAGACCTTTGTTGGTGAGGGTGCGGTCGAGAATGCCATGGACGGTGATGACATTGACATTCTCAAAGTCGTCACGGAGATTCAAGGGCATGGAGAGGGTGAGCTCGTCGCTGGTGCTTTCATCAACAAGCCTATCCGTAGCGGTATGGTAGTACTGGTTGATGTAGGTGCCTTTGAAGTAGATGCCTCGAAGACGCACGACCTTCTGGTTCACCTGACCGGTGGCCAAGTGATTGCGAAGGATGCCGATAATCTCTGAGGGCTTGAAGAGATTGGCAGTGGTGGGTATGATGGGTTGCTCGGGCATGGCGTTATTGGCTTTCGTTCAACATGGGCAAAGGGACGGCTATCCGATGGAAGTTCCAAAGGTGGCAGTCGTCTTTCTTGAGAAAATCCTCCAAGGGTTTGTCCTTGAAAGGGTTCTCCTCCTCCCCTTCTATTGGGTAGATAATGACACAAGGGATGTGGACATCGGGCAGGGTGGGGAATATCCATTTATCACGGCTATAGCCACTCAGCTGTCTAACTATATCGGTGTCAATACTTCCTTGGTTGAAGCGTGGAATATACTTGGTGTCCAATACAACCTGCGGTGAATAGCACACGAAGTCGGGATAGCCGGTGTGGCCTCGTACCTGATAGTGTATCAAGTTTCCGTATGCCTCTCGTAACAGTCCCAACACATAGTGCTCATAGAGCATGGCCATATCAATCCAAAAGACGGGGCACTCCTCTTCCTCGGCAGTGGTGATATTGGTGATGTTGTAGTCATACCGATGGAGTATCATCTGTGCGAGCTTGATAGCATCGTCGTATTCTTTGAATATCTTATGATGTTTAATGGCTTTCACCTCCCATACTTCTATCTGGTCATTGACATTGACAAAGGCTGATAGGCATTCATGGACGGTGTGCTGCAGGGGGAGCAAGCTGGGAGAAAGACCGGCGACTTGCAATATCTGCTGGGAGAACAGCAGGGCTTTCTTTATCAGTCGGTTCTCAACGGTGTCCTCCGAATACTCCTGGTATTGGCAGAAGACCTTATCGTATCGTTTCTTCTGAATGTTGATGCGTTCATTGCGGAAGATGGCAATACGGCCTTTGACCTTTTTGAGGTTGTCCTCTCGTTGGACATAGTCTTTTTTCAGTCCTCGCTTGACGATTTCCTTCACGATGGAGAGGAAATGGGCGACAATGAGGGGACTGAGCACGCTCTTTAGCTCGGGGGCTTTGATGCGTGGCTGCTCCATATCAACGGCATAGATTTTTGAGAACTCTTTAGCCTCGATACCACTGTTGAAGCAGACGCTGAACATCTTCAGAAAGTCGATGCGGTCACAACCATACTTGGTGGTTACGACAAGGGGCATGGTTTTCTCTTCGTCGAACCATTGCGCTCCAATGACGTAGGAGGCGTAATAGCCGGACTCGGTGATGACGGGCCCGTCAGAGTCGATTTCATCTTCTGCCCTCATGGTATTGCGCCACTGCCACTGAAAGAACCATCTGTCCAGACCTTTGCTTTGGTCTGGAAGACGCATTCCTTCACCCCAATAGGGTTGTTGGGCAAAGGAATCGTATGGTATCTTTTCGTGTTCGCGCATTACTGGTCAGCTTGATGATTACATTCAGCGTTCATCCATTTCTCAAAATAGGCTTTATCGCCTTTGACGGATTTCAAAATACCGTCTTTCTGGTATTCCTTTACCAAGGGAACGACCTCGTACTTCATCTTGAATTTCAAGGTCTCCATGTCCTTGGCCATGAAACAGCTATGACCAACCATCAAATCTTCTAACTCAAAGTCAGCGGCTTTATGGCTGGCAATGAAGGATTGCTTGTCCTCGGCAGATGTGCCGTTGATTTCAGTGAATAACGCCAAGGATGCATCCTTTACATCATCGGCAATGGCATTCGCCTCGCACCAATTCTTTATTACATCGGCACTGGGTTCAAGCGTTACAAAGGCGAAGCGTCGTCTTACCGCATAGTCGATAGAGCCTGTAGAACGGTCTGTGGTATTCATCGTACCGATGATATACAGATTGGAGGGCACAGTGAAGACATCCTTTGAATAAGGGAGTTTTAAGCTGATGGTGTGATTGCCTTCACCTGTTCGTTTGTCAGCTTCCAGCAAGGTGATAAGTTCACCGAAGATTTTGGAAACATTGCCACGGTTTATCTCATCTATAATGAGAATGAAGGGCTTGGTTGACACTTGCTTCTCCAGCTGATACTCTTTCTTCACAGCGTTGATGAATGCTTGGGCATAGTGCTGCCAGTTGTTTTCCACACCTTCACCAATGGCTTGCATCTTGACCTTTTCAATGTTGAGCGGTGAGGGTGAATACTCATCTCCCTTTTCGGACTTCGAGAGTACACTTCGGATGCTTATCGTGTCGTTGCCTTCTTTCCACCATACCAACAAAGCTGATTTGCCGGTCAACGAAGGTATGGTCTTACGATTGGCATAGCCTTTGACCGACTGCAAGTACTTGTCGATGCACTTGATGATGTCTGAATCGTCGTTGGTTTGGGCTTTCTCACAGATGGACTTGAAGATGCCGTTCTCCACTTTGTATTCCACACCTTCACCTTTTACCTCGGGCTTGAGTCCTTCCACAAAGTCTTCATAGTCCATGGATTGATGGAAGGTGCAAAAGGCGATTTGACCTTCTTCACGCAAACGCTCATATTCAGCCATCACCTTGTCATGGTTGGCAAAGTCATTAAAGTCTTTGTTACACATACGGACAGCAATCGATGCGGTGGTGTATGTCTTACCTGTTCCTGGTGCGCCTTGAAGAATGATATTCTTCTTGTGACGTAGCAACTTATATAGTGGTTCTATTGTTTCCATAGCTTGTATCTTTCCTCCTTCGGTTTTTTGTTTGTTCTTGAAAATGTCTTTGTACATTCGGAATATGGGGCCTTTCAGGTAGGACAACATGGTCTGGAAATCCACCCATTTGATTTGGCCATTATCTATATCGATGGTACGAGCCAACAGATAATAGGAGTTGTGCTCTAAATGATGGAGATCGTCTTCGCTTCCTTCAATCCAATCGAATCCGTTTGCTTTCAATAGGGTTGTCGGATATGTGTCCTTGATTTTGAAATAGGCATCTACGTAGGGTTGCATATAACCTACCGGGGACTTATCATTGGCAAAGGGCACATGTTGGGTGTTGAAACCTAATCCATAACCGATTTGCTTTCCACGCAGGAAGATATGGTACTGAATTTCTGTGCCACCTCCTTCGTTAATAGCCCAATCCCTACTGTCATCATCATATTTGAAAAGAATGCCTCCTCGAGATGCACGGCTTAATGAGGCTATTTCTTTTCGAGTATAACGAAAGGTATCAACGAACTCGCCTAATGCATTATTGGTGGTGTTAATAAACGAACCAAGGTCAGCGCAAGGCACGGTTAATTCTTCCATTGCTTGCACTAACTCAGGGCGCAACTTCCACTCGAAATAGTTGTTTCCAAGGTCTTTGCCCATCATGGCGATAATCCAATAACAGTCTCCTTCGTTATTGGGGCGCTTTACAACCATATCGAGTTGTTTGCAAAGTGCTTGGCCTAAATGGGTATTGTGGGAGTTGTACTTCTGAGGGGCAGATACGGTCTCATTGTCGTACTTTTCTGCTAAAGTGCGGCAGGTGGACTTGTGGTCTGGCTCATTGTAGAACTTGACCAACATGTCGATGCGGTCGGGAGTCATTAGCTTGCCGTCACGCAGAAAGGTTTTCCACATGTCCACCGTAATGCCGGTGTTGCATGTGAAATAGCCTTCATCATCGATATAGATGAATATTTCCTTCATTGCATTCAAATTTGCTATAGATTCCTGTTAATAACAGATGGCTGCTGCTTGTTTAGAACAGCACTGCAAATATACCATTATTTTTCTAAAGTTATTCCTTGTGAGCTGATTTTTTTACAAACATAGGTATTTTCAGCCTCAATTTATCTGCTAATTCAGTAATGAGAGGACATGTACACGCAAGAAGGACGTTGAAGGGTTTAGTTGCGGATTTGAGGTAGTATAAAAACTCATTTTAATCTACTCTTTTCTCTTCGCCCAAGCCTTGTGGCTGCCGCTGCCCTTCGAATCTATCGGCGAGGTTCGGTCGGCGGTGATTTCCTTCAGCTCCAGGGAGGCGGCGGTGCGGGTCAGATTGTTGATGCAAGCATAATCAGAGAGGGTAATGAGACCATTGGTTTCTATCACCTCACAGTGGACACCCTTGCTATTGGCTATACAATTCCCGCTATTAGGGCTTGTTAGGGACTTGCACCCATTAGAATAAACTCATGCCGAGCATACATCAAGGATGGGTAAAACTTCTCATGATCGTTTCCCAAGTCCATGCTGCTAAGTCGCCAATAATTGCGCCAATCATACAAAGTTTCTGTTATAGTCCTATTCAAAGTATTTATCGATGAAGTTTATCTGTTCATTATTGAGAACAGAATACTGAACATATCTACTGATACCGATCGATTCCAGTTCATTATATCCAAGTTCTTCGCCTTCATACATGGTTGCAACGGGAGTGAACTCAAAACAATCATTATCAGGAACAAATGGAGCCAACCAACATTTTTCGTCTTGTCTTGGCACGCTTGTGTTGGTTACTTCTAATTTGTATCTGATTTGATAATGTCCTTTACCTGACATAAAAAGATACACGATGTCACCAACATTAAGTTTCTTGTCAGACTTGCGCCAATAGAACTTGCCATATAAAGCAATACTCTTTGTATGATCAAGGAAACTTTCATTTCCTTTAAGTAATACGTGCTTAATTGTATTCATATCAATCTTCTGAACCTTTGTGTTTAATATCTTTGAAAAACTTTGCCATGACTATCAATCCTGGATATGCTCTATCATTGTCATAATAAACCATATCTTTATCCATCTCCCATACAGACATAAAATCTGGAGATACAACTGTCTTTAGGTCTTTGTAAAGTCGGTCAAGCATCACTCTTTCTTGTGAGATATAAGTCTCACGTATATTGTCAGAAGGATTTGTACTGCTGTGAGACGTAACGAAATGCAAACCAAGACGAATTACACCTTTTGTTTTTTCCTCAAAGTGTTTTATCTCATCTTTCACATTTCCAAGTTGAACGATATTCATGGTTCTCCATCTTTGCCGTAAGCGCTCATCGTTTGTGTATGGTGTTTCGAAATTGTCGTAACTATGCTTCACTTCAATAACAACGCTGTAGTCTTTATAAATGCACCAATAGTCAATACGTCCTTGAGAGTTCTCAATTTCTAATCCCTTCTTTTTGCTGTTTCGAGTCATCGGATATTCGGCAAACGCAAGTCCTTTGCAGAGTGAAACCAATACTGGCATAATCAGAGTGTCTAATTGTCGTTCTCTAAAGACAAATGGTGGCTCATAAATATCATACTTAGTAGAGTTGAAAGCCAATGCATGTTTAGCCATACCTATGAAAAGTTTCTTTGTCAATTCATAGGCAACATCATAATATGCTTCATCAGATTCCTTTGCCGAGAAAAGAAAGCTTTGGGAGTTTCTTATTGAGTGACGAAAATTCATACTAACTTGAAAATTAGGTTATTCCACTTCTATTAGTTTTTTGAGCGTACTATATTCAGGATCATTTAACATGAAAATAGTACCATTACTTCCTAATCTAATTGCATTATAGCACAGTTTCAATCGATGTAGCATAGGTTCAATTATCCCTTGTGTTTTTTTTATGAAGTCTTCGACCTCGCTTTTCTTGGATGGTAACTTATAACCTTTATTGCTACTTGCTATTATCACACCATGATCTCGGAGCTTGGCTATAATTCTATTTCGGAAAGACTGAGTTGAAAGTCTTTCAAATCCCTTTCGTTCCAAATCATTTTGCAGTTCTTGTGTTGAAATGTATCTTCTCACAGAATTGTTCATGAAACGGAATAAAAGATAGTCAAGAACCGCAATTTGCATTTTTGAATTTTCATCAGCGTCTTTATTCTCGAATTCCTTCTTGAATGCCAACGCTTTTCTAAAACATAAGTTAGCTACAGTTGCATCATCCTGACTATCAAAATTAATCTGATCTTCCACACGGAATGTTACTGGGTCTCTTGGAAACTCCTGTATTCCTATTATTTTCTTGTCTAAATATGTTTTGTAGTTAGAACCCTCAGCCTTACTTCTCTTGTTTTCATCATAGCAGAATGCTAAACATCCAGACATAATGTCTGCTAATTGAACAAGAACACCATGTTCACTTTTATTAAAGCGGAAATTAAACTCATCAAATAAAGAAAGAGCAGGATTATGGTCCTTAATATATTCTGAAAATGATTGCATAAACTCATTGCTACCAGTTTCATCAGCAACTATAGTGAGTTTCTGAAAACTTTTTTGGAGAGCATTATAAGCCATCTGGTTTAAGAACTTATAAAACGATGTTTTTATTCTAAGTCCACTCTGTTCATATATCTTTCTTTTGTCAACAACAAGATAGTATATATTAAACGGCAATGGCATCAAATCATCGAGAAGTTTTCTAATTCGAGTGTGATTGTTTTTAAGATGACTTGATTTCATCTCTCCAGTCTGAAAATGTTTTTTACGCACTGCTTCTACGGAGTCACGTAGAGCAGGCATGTCGCTGTCATTCACTATGATGGCAGTGATAATAAAGTGAGTAGAGACGTTTGGTTTTTCAGATAAAATTACGCTGAAATCTGCCGAATAGCTTAAAATGAGCGATTTATGAGTGTTTCACCTCAATAGAGGTAATGATTTAGCAACGGTTCTAATTTCTGCAATGTGCATACGTTTGCTTGTCAAACAACTCTTTTCTGCTGCAAAAATACAATATTTACACGAGACTACGATAATTTTATAATATTTTTACGGTTAATTTTCTGTAAATATATAATGTGGCATAGCTGTAATCGCAGAAAATAATGTATCTTTGTAGGCAAAAGTGTATATAAAACAAGACCCGATAGCTTGACGAATCAGAGGCTACCGGGAATCAACGCTGCAAAGATAGTGCTTTTTCTTGTTCCAACCAAATAATAAGACGAATATTTATGGAATATTTTGATTTTGAGCGGATTTTGTCTGCCAAACGAATGCAGAGATATAAAGATGCTGCGAATGGTGATACTCGCAAGGCTATGGCTTTGTATCGCTACAACTTACGATTGTCGCAGGAAATGTTTACCATCGTGAGTTGCTTTGAGGTGGCATTGCGTAATGCGATAGATAGTCTTTTGGTGCCGACATTGGGAAACGATTGGCTGAGAGATTCCGTTCAAGACAATGGGATATTCTCCAATGGGTGTATGAACGAGACAAGAAAAATCATAGACAAGGCATACAGTAGATTAAACCGTCAAGGAATCTATTCACACTCCAAACTCATAGCTGAAATGGAATTTGGTGTATGGAAATATATGTTTTCTTCATTGCAATATCGTGCAACAGGACAATGTCTGTTGAGGGCATTCCCAAACAAACCTCGCTCATCTGCAACCATTCAATATAACAACACTTATATCTTCAATGAACTTGACAAGGTTAATAGTCTAAGAAACAGAATTGCCCACCATGAGCCAATATGCTTTAGGTTGCATAAGTCTGAGATAGACATAAGTTATATCATCAATGAGTATCAGAAGATACAAACGCTGTTCTCTTGGATGGGCATAGATTCATATTCTATGCTGTACGGGCTTGACCATGTGCAGAATGTTTGTGCCAAAATCAATAGCTTAAAATGAGTTTTCGTATGATTTCTACGCTTATTAGTATTCTTTAACAACAAATCACGCAGTCATTTGTCAGTGGGTATATCTATATTAAATTAGATATAACGAAATGATTCACTCATGGATTCAAATATACGAACATTAGTAGAAAAAGCAAAACAAGGAGACAACAGTGCTTTCAGTACATTATATCAGATGTATTATCCCAAGATGAAAGGGATATGTATAAACATCCTCAAAGAGGACAAGGCTGTCGTTGACGACCTTGTCCAAGATGCTTTTATACTTGCACTTGTATCTTTGAAAGATTTGAAGAATCCCAATAGATTCAGCCAATGGCTTACAAGCATAACTTCCAATCTCGCTTTAAAATACAGGGAAAAAGGTAACAGAATCAAATTTGTTCCTTTGTCTGACATGGACGAAAACGCTGAGAACGAATGTGCTGAATCCCAAACTTCCGAATTGTCTATCCAATATGATGACATTATGGAAGAAATAGACAATTTACCAGAAGGTTACAAGAAGATATTCAACCTTTCCGTGTTGGATGGATTGTCTCATCAAGAAATAGCAAAAGTACTTGATATAGCTCCCCATAGTTCATCATCACAATTGGCGAGAGCAAAGTCTATGCTAAGGAACAAATTGAGCCTAAGAGCAATACTTGTTATATTCTTGGTTCTGATAGTCATTCCTATATATAAGCATTTCGTAACTAAGAAACAACTTGTCTCAGACAATGATACTCATATAACCAGAAAGCGAAAGGAGAAAACAAAGAACGATAGAAATCTTGCGTCAAAGAATGGCACGGATTCTACAAATTATACACAAGAGGTTGCTCCGTCAACTAATTATCACAGTACTCTAACTAAAAAGAATATTGTGGCAACTCGTATTGATTCTACAGGAATTAATCATAGTGCCATAATAGCAATGGTAGATTCTTTGCAAGATAAGAAACCGTTAGTTGCAGATAACAACCAAGATAGTGTTGGCATAAAAGACTCTGTCCCCATCCCTAATATCTATAAGGAAACATGGGTTGCAGAAAACACCAAGATTCATAAGAAAAACAAGTGGCAATTGCTTGCAGTAGGCTCCTTGGGCACAACTCTTGTACAGAATGTTTACAAGATAATAAAAAGTAACGACATTAGTAGCGAACAGCCTTCAGGTCCAGGTAAACTCACGACATGGGAAGATTATGCCCAAGAGTTGCATCGTATAACTCAATCCGACCCAACAGCGGAAAATGTTGCTATGGCAGACATTGCAGACCACAACAGTGGAGAGATTATAGAGACAGAACATCATGACAAACCTATAACATTGGGTGTTGCAATAAATAAGAACATAGGCAAGCGCTGGAGTTTAGAAACAGGACTTCAATATTCTTATTTGAAATCATGCTTTGTTCTTGGTACAGGTAGCTATCGTGTAGATAAAGAACAGAAGCTGCACTATATAGGTGTTCCGCTCAAGCTGTCTTACCAATTTATGAAGTTCAAGAAATTGTCAACCTATGGTTCTTTAGGTGCAAGCATTCAGATTCCTATATACGGAAAAACTAATGCTGACTATATCGTAGGGGACAAGTCTGCATATACAACCGATTGGAAACTTACGCTCCCTGTACAATGGACGGTAAATACAAATATTGGAATACAATATCAGTTTGCACCAAATCTGAACCTGTTTGTTGAACCAACCATGAATTGGTACATTCCAAACGGAAGCAGTATTAAAAACACTTGGACAGAACGTCCATTTACTTTCACTGTACCATTCGGTATCAGGTTCTCTTGGTAAAAAAGTCTCTTTTTGCGTGCAGTCTTTATGGCTGACCTGTATCTATATTAGCAAAAGGTCAAAACATTAGATAGACATGCAGAAAAGACATACAGATAGAAAAATGTATTTCCATGATTTGGAAATTACATCTAAAGAGTTTTACATCAGCTACTTGTCAACATTCAAAGAGTTGACATCGAAAAGTAGAATATTGGAGGTAGGTTGTGGCGAAGGAGGCAATTTAGTCCCTTTTGCCCAACTTGGCTGTAAAGTGACAGGCATAGATATTGCAGAATGTAGAATAGAAGATGCAAAAGCATACTTTTCAGAAATCAGCAGCAATGCAACATTTGTGTGCTGTGATTTTATGAAATACAATGCACCAGTCAATGAAGAGGAAAAATTTGATGTAATACTTTTACATGATGTGATAGAACACGTTCCAACTAAAGAACCATTTCTTGCACACCTTAAAAGTTTTCTGAAATCAACAGGTGTGCTGTTTGTGGGTTTTCCTGCATGGCAAATGCCTTTCGGTGGGTATCAACAGATTTGTCGAAGCAAACTTTGTTCACATTTACCATTCATTCACTTGTTGCCTAACTTTTTGTATAAGTTGTTGTTGAAAACATGCAATGAAGAAAATGGGACTATCAGCGAATTGATGAGCATAAAAGAATGTCAAACAAGCATAGAATTGTTTGGAAGGCTTATACGCAAATGTGGCTTTTCCGTGACAGACCAAAGACTTTGGTTTATCAACCCTCATTACAAGCAGAAGTTCCACCTTACCCCACGGCTCTTGCCACATTTTGTATGGAGAGTGAAATACATTAGAAATTTCTTCACTACTTCATGTTGGTATGTATTAGGCTTAGACAATAAATAGAGGTTATGCTCGTTAGAAAAATATAAAATTAGGGAACAAAGAACAAGATATATCTGTCTTTATTAGGAGCATTCTTTACTATGCTAAATATGTAGAAAAAAAATCCATGAGGGGATGTTTAGCACCCTCATGGATTTTTATAATTTCAGTCATTTACGTTGAGAAAACAAATGTAACTTTATGTTGTTCCTTTGTTCTTTGAACCAATCAACAATAGGTTGTCTATTGATATGCAAAAACAATTGGTTCGGTTTAGTGGAATCAGAGAACACTTTGATTTCCGCATCCTCCACTTTGAACTTTCGCCTGTGTTCCTCTGAATAAAGCGAACCACTAAAGTTCAATGCCTTTCCTGTAAGAAGCACTCCGATTTGCTCAGCTGTGAAGCCAATCTTCTGGCACAAAATTTCCATTTGTAAGCGTGCCTCCAACATCGGGAACCAACGCTTGGCTTTGCGGATGATTCCATTGAGCGTAGTCACCTCAGAAGAGTGCTTACTTGTCAACTTCTCAACCTCTGCTTGATGTTGCTGTTGCATCTCGCCAAGTTGTTGACAGTGGCTGTCCTCCATTCGCTGCATTTTCTCATGGAGTTCGTCAATGTATTGCTCTCGGTCTGTCACAAGCTCGCACAACTTTCGGTTGTGTTGCTCCACCTCTTTCAATTTTCCACTGCCCAAAAAGAGAACCAATCTTCGACACAAGGGGCTGTCTTGGCTTCCGTCTTGGCTGCCTGTAGTTTCTCCGTGTTGATTTCGCTCTTGGTCTGTTTGAGCAGTCGTTCCGCTTCCTCCACATCAGATTGCAACAGTTTCATGCAGTTTTGAAGTCTCTCCGTCTCTCGCTTGATGTTGCGGTAATACTGTGCCGTGGTGGTATGCCTCGCATCCGATCCACGGACACCTCGCTTCAAGCCATACTTGCCCATGGCTTCCGCATAACTGTCGTGATAGCCAACCATCTTGTCACGGTTGAGCACATCATCGGCACACAACCTCACGGCATTGGCTTTCTTGCGGTATGTCCGCTTGCCTTCTTCCGCTGTCTTGTTCTTCGCCTTTCTCCGCTCGCCTGTCACTATCGGAACGATGGAGGCGTGGAGGTGAGGCGTGTGCTCGTCCATGTGGAGAACCACCGAAACGACATTCTCCTTGCCGAATGTGTCCTGCAACCACTTCAAGCTGTCGTTGCACCAATCGTTAAGCTGACCATTGGCTGCGATGTTCATCATGTCCTCGTGCGTTCCAGACAGCACGGTTCTAATCACCCTCACCTGGTCATTGGTTATCTTGCGCTTGATGCCTGCCGTCTTGATGCGGTGGGCGATGGCTTCGTCACGACCATACACACCGCTCGGCATCTTGATAAGCTCACGGTTGAGGTGAGTTCTCGTAGGGTCAGCGTTGTCGGGTATCACCTTGCGCTCTATGTGGTCGGACTCCCTTGCGTCAGAGCTGCCCTTTGCCTTCTTGAAATCCAAACTGAAATGTCCCATAATAAACTTGTTTTTGAGTTGTACAAATCCGCTTGCCGCATTGCGCCCTGCGCATGGCTCACGGGGTTTCAAAAAGGGGATACCCCTTTGCTCAAATGGGCGTTTTTAGTGGTGGCGTGCCACTGCGTCAAGAAAACGCCCTATTGAGCTATGGCTTTTCCGTTCAGAATAGCCATTGAAGCAGGAACCGCCTATATGCCCAAGGCTGCGCCTCTCTTTCGAGGTGGAACGGTTTGCTTAACAGGCTGTACTTGGTGTACAGACTGTTTGGATTTAACTCCGCACAGATAGTCGTTCAAGTCTTTGTACTCATAGTACAAGTGAGATGCATCCCTCACACGGTAGCCGAGGGCGTTCTCGATGGCAAGCGTTGCCTTCCGCCCTGCATCATCGTTGTCGAGCAGACAACTGATGCGCTCGTAGCCGTAGAGTGCGTCAACAGCCTTGTCCACATTGCTTGTGGAGTTGAGTACCACATAGTCCTGCGCTTCCAATGATGGACAAGACGGAAACTTCCACAAGCGCAGCGAGAGAAAGGAGAGGTAGTCCATCATACCCTCGAACACGTAGCAGGTGTATCTTGGCTCGCCTTGCTGTCGGATATGGGTGATGTCCTTGGGTGACATGCAGCCCTTGAAGAATAGGTTGCGCACCTCGTAACCGCCCGACTTGTTCTTGAAACCGATGGCGAAGTAGCTTTTGCCACCATGCGAGAAGTGGAGTTCCACACATTCCTTTCTGGCAATATGCAGGTTAATCTTACGCTCGCTCAGATAGCGCAGGAGTGCAGGATGGTTAAGTTCCCTAACCTCTAATCTCTCAAAACTCGGCTCAGAGGCTTGCTGAATGAAAGAAAAGTCGGTCGGGCGGACATGGAGTGTTTGCTTCTCCAGCTTGTCCAAGAGATATGGCAAGCTATCTGATGCGTAGAGGTATGACGCAAGGGTGATGATGTTGCCGCCCTTGCCCACTCCGAAATCGAACCAACTGTTCATCGTAGTGTTCACTTTGAAAGATGCCTCACTCTCGTTTCTCAATGGTGACTTGTACCAAAGGTTTGCGCCCTGCTGCTTGACAGGACGGTGTCCAAAACTTTGCAGATAGTCTGCAATCTTGATTTGCTTTGCTTCTTGAATGTTCATGTCTTACTGTGGATTAAGTGGTGAATGTATTTTTGATGAGCTGTTGAAAATAATGAATAATATTATGAGAACCAACGAATTAGCATTACAACAAACTCTCAACAAATTCCTCGTCACAACAATTTACGGAGCAAAAGAGAAAGATAGGTATGAACCATCATGTTTTCTCTTTTCATCAGTCCCATTCTTTTGTTGAGTATTATGTTGAGAATATGTAGAACCATAAATATCTGATATTCAATACTTATTTCATCATGTTCAACAATTCATCAAATTATTTGCTGTTTAATTTGTCTCTCGTTATGGTGTAGAACCTGCCCACACGTTTGATGGGTGAATATTGGCAACCATTGTTGTAGTTATACTCGTATGTAGTGTATGTGAGACCATTTGGTGCAGGTTGCAGTTTCCAACAGTCTTGCACTGTCTTTCGCACAAGGTGCTTCTCCGCTTTCACGTGGTTGCACTGCAATAAGGAAAGGGCATCATTGAGGCAGAACTGTAAGCTATCTGTCTGGGTGTTTTCCATAATTTCAAGAAACAACTCCGATAGTTCCACCTCAAGTCTGTTGCGGTTGCAGCGGATGATTTTCCGCAAGGCATCAGTCGCAATCTGCTCGGGGGCGAACCACATTCGGCTCTTCTGCTGTGTTGACAGCGTTCTGCCTTGCAGATGGAACAGGAAAGCAGGTATCTCAGCAATCAGTTTACGCAAGAAGTCGGTATCGTCCGATTGCAGCGATGAAATCTTTCTCACCCAATATCGGGTCTCTCCCTCGTCAATGATGACAGGCAGGGATTCGTTGTTGGAGCACAGCACAAACTTGGCAAAGAAAGAAATCTCGTTTCTGTCCTTGCCCTTGGCTTCCACCTTGTAGGAGAGTGTGGTGCTGAGATTCTTTAAACGCTCAGAATCCTCCCTGCGACTGAGTAGCACCTCATCCACGACTATGAGCAGCTTGCCAGCCCAATCTGCATTGAACTGACTGCGGAAGTCCTCGTTGGTATTGAACGTAACGTTGTCTTGGAACAACGCTTTCAGAAAGTTCAAGAACGTGGTCTTGCCTGTGTTCCTCTCCTCAGACACAAGCAAAAGAATTGGAAGTTTCTGCACAGGTCTGAGATAGAGCAGTTGCAGATAGTCCATGCCAAGCTCGTATTGCTCACCGAAGATGTGAAAAAGCAATTTCTTGATGTTCGGAAAATCCCCTTTCATTGGCTTGTGGCTTATCGGCTCGTAGAGATTGAGAAAACCGTCTATTACAGTTCGGTGGTTCACATGTTCAGGAACGGTACAGAATCCGTCATACTTGTGGACATACTTGATGAACTCCTTGCCGTAGTCCTGACGCAAGGTTTCCATGTTCCAAGGGATGCGCTTCCTTACCTTCCCTCCATTGATAGTAGGTTGGTCAACCACCTTGTATAAGGTTGTGCCAACACGGATGAACACCTCGTTTGGTGGAGGTGGCGCCTGTGGCTGCATGGAAGCAACTTCAACTGGCAGTTTGTTGTCATTTGTCATGTTCATAAATTCTCCTTTGTAACTTATAAAAATTAAAGTTGCAAAGGTAATGGCGGAAAATCAAAATACAAAACTCAAACTTGCGCAGAATGGAGAAGTTTGCACCGACAATGTTAAAAGATTGGAAATCAAGGTGCTTGATATTGTCTTTCGGGATAAAATAAAACGAAAAAATCCCAAAGAAAGGCTTCCTTGTAAACCTTTCCTCGGGATGAACAAAAAGTAATTTTACATTACCCTTTTACTTGTCTGGTTCTAATTCTTCTACTGCATAAATGGCATGTAGCTCAACTTTCTTAATCTTAGGATATGCCGTTTTATAATAACCTGTCACATCTTTGACTATACTTTTTGGGTCATAGTAAAATGTGGCCAAAACGACTTCCGTATAATTACCAATAGGTAATAAATGCCAAACTTCGGAGTTATCAGCATTTGGTTGAATCTTAAGAATTCCATCCATGCGGACATTTCCTTTATCATCTGTAATGGTTAGTCTCTTGGTTGCATAAGAGCCGGAAGGAATATAAACACGAGTACGTATTCTATAATATTTATTGTATGAGTCTTTCTCTATGGCATCAGCTGCAATAGTTGCAGAATCCTCAGAAGAAACACCTTCAACAAAACATTTTCTATCTACCACATACATTGTTCTACTAAGTTCCCAAAGAGTCGTCCAATCTTTTACTTCAACCTTTAATACAGCAGTATTTCCATCGGAATCGGTTATGGTGATAGTGGTATTTCCTACAGAAACACCACTTACATAGATTTCTTTCTCTGCTTCATTTGTTGAGCACGAGACTTTGGCTATACTTTCATCGGAAGATGTTGCTGATATTTTGCCTTTAGCTCCATTTACATTAACTTTGCTGCTACTTTCCGTATAGGTGGTAAGAGAGGTAATCACAATCTTTTTACCAGTATTTATGTCACCAATAATTTCGTCTTGTGTGAGTTGAATACCACAGAGTCATCATCACCGCAGCTTGCCAAAGATAACAAAGCGGTTAATGCAATAAGAATCATTTTAATTTTCATACATTTCTTCAATATTAAAGGGTTACACTTATATCTAATAAACGCAGACCGTATCAACTTGCATGAGATTTCATATTTTTCTTCATGTGCAATATAAATCACCTATCAAGAATTTTGTGAATCAATAAATCTATACGACAGTAAATCAATAAGTCAATACGACAGTGAATATCCAAGCGTCAAAGATGCGACCATTCTCAACTAAAAGCATTTGTCCCTCCGTAAAGTTGCAGGACAATGGCTGTTTTCTCTTTTGCTCCGTACAACCTCTTGAAGATGGCATCACGAAGTTGCGCTGCACCATTAGAGGTGAGACGGAAGCAAATGGCAACAACCATAGGGAATCCATACAATGTTTGCCAAATACCTTTGGAAAGTTCTTGCCTCTGTTGGACTTCCGACATCAACAACATACCTTCTTTATATATGGCTCGTATCACATAGTTGAGTTTCGGGGCGGTAACATGAAGCATATCCACCAACTCGCCCTCACTCATCCACAAGTTCTCCAAGTTGGACGGAATGGATAACATTCCATTTCCACACACGGTGATTACAGTCCTTTTCATGCCATTCCTCCCATAACTGGCAAATGCCCCTTGATTCGACTTTCAAAGACTGCTATGTCATGGTCAAGCTTGGTGCTTGTCACCTTAGCGTATATCTGCGTTGTGGTGATGTTCGTGTGACCAAGAATCTTACTCACACTTTCTATCGGCATACCATACTCCAAGGCTAAAACAGCCCAACTATGACGGGACACATGGAACGAAACCCGCTTCTTGATGCCACACATTACAGCTACTTTTTTGATGCGCTTGTTGATGCCGTCAAGATTACCAATGTTGAACAAGTGGTTGCCCTTTCTGAAAGATTTGTATCGCTCAACAATCTGCATAGGAATATCCATCAGCTTGATTTGAAACGGCACGCCTGTCTTCTGACGTTTGGACACAATCCAAGGAGCACTGTTTACCATGCTGATATTGTCCTCAGTCAAGTTCTTGATGTCAATGAATGATATACCTGTCCAACAACCAAAGATAAAGAGGTCTCTTGCAAATGCCATATTGGGGTCTTCCAACTTTATATCAGTCATGGCAGTAAGCTCATCCAAGGTCAAGAACTCACGTTCCTTGTGGTCTGGGTCAACGTGGTACATGGCAAACGGATTTCTCGGTATCTTGCCGTTGTAGTGTGCCGCCGTAACGATATGTTTCAGAGGTATTGAGTAAATCCAAATGGAGGACTGCGCAAGCCCTACCACATTTTTCAAGTAAAGGCAATAGTCACGGATAAACTCCTCGGTAAGCTCATTCATGGACATATCGCTGCGCTTGTACTGATACTTGATGAACTCGGCAACGTACTTTCTCACCACAAGATACTTGTTGTAAGTGTTCTTGGCTCTGTCCTTGCCTACACGCTTGGCAAAGGCTGCGTTCTCCTTGTCGAAAGCTCTGAGCAAGGTCTCGTATTCGGTGCCTATGCCTTGATAGGCGTTTCTCACCATTTCAGCGGTAACGAACGCCTCACGGTCGGAAAGTCGTTGGTAATGCTTGGCGATTTGAGCCTTGATGTTGTCGAGCGCAAAATTCACCTCCTTGGCTTCCTTACTCTTGCCTATGGCTCTGTTGCCCTTGGCATCCCAGATAGCCTTGGTAACGCTCTGCTTGCAACTGAACTGTGCGATAGTTCCGTTGATTGTCACACGTCCCATGATAGGGACAATTCCGTTTCTCTCCTTGCTTCCATTTACATAGAAGACTGTCTTGAAAGTGCATCTCATAATTCTTACTTTTTTGTTCGGTGCAAAATTAAACTATGAGAGCTGCATGGCAAAATCAAAACTTACGCAGAATGGGGAAATTTGAACCGTCACCGTTAAAAATGCTTATTAGGGCGTTTCTGCGAGGTAATGATTTGAAAGCGTTTCTATTTCTCCAATCTGCGTTTTTCGCTTTTCCTCGTCTATGCCACTTAATGCCAACAACAGCCACAACCACTTGAAACTCAAAATAAAAGCATCATTCTGCTATTTTTTGCTTTTTTAGGCGTTATTTTCAAAAGAAAAGCCAAAGGCTCCGAATTCATCACAAAAAGCGTATTGCATATAATACTTCAGAGTTTGATTATTACCTAATTTCCGCAGCACTACGAGTTAGCATTTTTTATAAGTACCAGAGCAACAAAAAGTTGCTCAGGACTTTGCCATGTCAGATTTTTCACCAACCTTAGTGCTGCAAATAGAAGTATAGCAAAATCTCCGAATGACATGGCAAATGTACAAATAAAATCCGAGAAACTCACTCCTTTTGGAGGAATTATTCCAATCACGGAGCAATTTGATGCTCTTTTAGCTCAAACCATAGACTCCACATTGGGGATGAGATGCAAATGGTATGGCTATCAGTATAGCGAGATCCTGCGCTCTTTGATGTGCGTCTATCTTTGTGGCGGCTCATGTGTCGAAGATGTGACAACTCACCTCGTGAGGCATTTGTCTCTTCATCCATCCCTTCGCACTTGCAGTGCGGACACCATATTGCGCGCTATCGAGGAACTAACTTGTGAGAACACCACCTATCAGTCAGCTTCTGGCAGAGTCTATGATTTCAATACTGCGGATAAAATGAACAGTCTGTTGGTCAATGCCCTACTTGCAACTGGTCAGCTGAAGGCTGGGTTTGAATACGATTTTGACTTTGACCATCAATTCATAGAGACGGAAAAGTATGACGCAAAGCGCACCTACAAGAAGTTCTTGGGCTACAGTCCTGGCGTTGCGGTCATCGGCGACGTGATTGTCGGCATTGAGAACAGGGATGGCAATACCAACGTGCGCTTTAACCAGAAAGAGACTTTGGAAAGAATCTTCAAGCGGCTGGAGGCATCGGGAGTGCATGTTGCTCGTGCCCGCATATTCTGCCCCAGCTGACTTGTGGCGAGGGTAAAACTCCCACGAGGTCATCGATGGCGCTGAGAACTCTCTTTTTGAGGGCCTCCAGGCCTGCTTTTGCGAAAACGAGACAAAGAAGTCCCCTTAGGAACTTCATTACGTTTTTAGCGAAGAAGCAAGCCCCTATCCACGTGTCAGCCGTATTGTCAAGTTTCGCCCGGATGTCGTTCGCCCGGTAAACCCTCTTGAATGTTCCAAACGTCGCCTCTATCTCGTTCCGTTCACATATGGGCCTTCTTTTCTCCTCGGCGTGCCTGTCGTTGTCCTCCTCGGGAGGCCTGCCCAGTGGGCGGTTGTAACACTCGACATTGTTGACCTTGAGATACTGCCTGTTTGCTTCCCCAAAATAGATTTTGTCAATCTGCACCTCTCGTGGGAGCATGCCGAAACGTTTTCTGTAGAGTTCTATCTGCATGGCAAGGTCGGATGATTCGTTGGAAGGCGGTCGGCAAGCTTGACCCAGCGGTTGGACTTGCTCAATCCCGAAAGAGGCTCTTGGAGTTCAAACAAGTCGTGTATACGGTATTGTGAGTAGTATTTCATGTCGCACTTACGAGTTTTAACACCCAAAAGCAATCATTTTATCTGAACTGAGCAAATATTTTTACAAGTTAATGTCTTAATTGTCAATAACTTGTCTTAGATTAGTAGACCCTAATTATGATAGGCCAAGCCATGGACTTTTACTTAGCCAGCGACTCATCGCCAACCATCCACAGCAAGGCAATTGCAAAAGTACAAAAAAGAATTGGGATTTACAAGAAAGTCAGAAAGTTCTTACAAATTTCAACAAAATAGTTGATGATTTACTTCTTAAACAAATCAGAATGGGTTCCTGTATCAAGCAAACATAGAATTAACTCATCATTATCATACTTCCATACCAAAACCCAATCAGGAAGAATATGACAATCATTCCATCCTTCATAATTTCCATGCAAAGGATGATTCTTATACTTTGCTGGCAATGATTCTCCTCTCAACAAAATAGACACAACTTCCTCGAACAAGGTTTTGTCATATCCTCGTTTGATACATTTCTTGTACGATTTTTTAAATCTTCCAGAAAGCTATAATTTATACATAGCTAAGCCTCCAGATAGTTCATCATATCCTCCATTGTATCGAAGTTATTAACATTTCCCTCCTTTACATCGAGAATTGCCTTATCTAACTCTGACATTTTAGAGCTAGACTTCACTTTGCTAGCAACCCATCCCTTTCTTTCTGCCAATTCCTTCAAAAACTGCATATCGGAACTAGGAAGTTGCAAATATATTGTTTGTAATATTTTATCCATAACACTATCATTTTAATAACACCGCAAAATACGAGAAAGATTCGGAACTAACAAATATTCTGAGAGATATTTGCATTTATTCTTTTCTCTTCACCCAAACCTTGTGGCTGCCGCTGCCCTTCGAATCTATCGGCGAGGTTCGGTCGGCGGTGATTTCTTTCAGCTCCAGAGAGGCGGCGGTGCGGCTCAGATTGTTGATGCAAGCATAATCAGAGAGGGTAATGAGACCATTGGTTTCTATCACCTCCAGGGCACGGGCGATGCGTTCTTCCCTGGAATAGAGCTGCTTGCGAATCACCTTCACGCCACCCATGTCTCGCTCCAGGTCGCGATCGGTTTTATGCTTCACATTCTTGAGAAATTCAGGAGAAGCCTTGAAGTTGATGTCCTTCACGCCCACCTTGCGATACGTCATCTTATCATCTTCACTCTGCATTTCCGTAGGCTTATCGTCCTCGAAACCGAGGGAGAGCGAGAAGGTGCCGATGCCTTCTATATTCACATTGTAGCCCATGGAGAGCATTTCTACCAGCATATCAGCCACATCCAGCAATACTGCCTCCGTGGTACTTTCCGAAATACCACGATGGTAGCTCTGCATCCTCTTGATGAACTCTTTCCTGGATAGTGTCCGATTGGTCACTATCTTGGGATAAACTCTGCGCTTGCCTTCATTACGCATGTCAGTTAACTCTTGCAACTTGTACTTTGCCATACCGATTCCTTTCTTATTAAGATTGTTATCACTCCATATTGAGACAGCCATTACGGTCAAGAGTAATGATGATTGCTCCTCATCATAATAGTACTCATACCTAAGGATAAAAGTATTTCTCCCTCGATAAAAGTTTCGTTCAACGTCATTGAACGGACATTCGAAGACGTTGAACACAGATTCAGTGACGCTGAACACACATTCAACATCGACGAACTAAACTTTCTGATATGCAAAAGTACATATTTTTCTAATAACAACCAAGAATTTTACCAAGATAATCTATCTCAACGGGTGCGACCTTCGCGACAAGGTGTGGCACGACCTTCAGCCAAACGGTTTCACGGAGCCCCGCTTGTTCAATGCTCATGCCGAGCATACACGCAACAGGCAGACCGCCGATGAGAGCAGTCTGCCTGTCTAATTCTATTAATCTAAATGATTGATTGTCTAAAAAAAGTCGCTTGGATTATAGCGGCGAAGTGAGGATGAACTCGCGCAGGACATAGTAGCAGAGGATACCAGCGATGTAGCCGACGAAGGCTATCCAGGTGATCTTCTTCATGTACCACACGAAGGTGATCTTCTCCAGTCCCATGACAACCACACCGGCAGCAGAACCAATGATGAGCATGGAGCCACCGACACCAGCGCAGTAGGCAAGCAACTGCCAGAAGATGCCATCGACGGCAAAGTCGCCAGCCTCAGCCACGGGATACATACCCATACAGCCGGCCACGAGAGGCACATTATCGACGATAGAGGAGAGCACACCGATGACACCCGTGACGAGGAAGTGGTCGCCATTGAAGGCCACGTTGAGTCCCTCGCCGAGCTGGGTCAGCACACCAATCGTCTCCAGGCAAGCCACGGCCATGAGGATGCCGAGGAAGAAGAGGATCGTACTCATATCGACACGGGAGAGCAGGCGCGTCACACGCTTCTGAAGGCCCTCGCGGTTCTTGGCGCGATGGAGATTGCGGTAGAAGACCTCCGTTACCGTCCACAACGTGCCGAGCACCAAGAGGATACCGACAAACGGCGGAAGGTGGGTGATGCTCTTGAAGACGGGAACGAAAAGCAGACCGCCTACACCAACCCAGAACACGACCTTGCGCTGAGCCTCAGAGAAGTCGCTCTCATTCTCCTCGCCCTCGCCATTGTCTTTGACGGGCATCAGCTCGCCCTTGAGCTGATACTGAAGGATGAATGCAGGGATAATCATGGAGACAAGGCTGGGGAGGAGGATCTCGCTGATCACGCCAGCGGCAGTGATAAGACCCTTGTTCCACAACATGATGGTCGTCACGTCGCCAATCGGCGAGAACGCGCCACCAGAGTTGGCGGCAATGATGACCAACGAGGCGTAGATGATACGGTCGTTCTTGTCGGCGACAAGCTTGCGGAGGATCATGACCATGACAATACTGGTGGTCAGGTTGTCAAGAACCGCAGAGAGGATGAACGTCAGGAAAGCAATACGCCACAGGAGCTTACGCTTGCTGCGCGTGTTCATGACGCCCTTCACCCAGTCGAAGCCGCCGTTCTGATCGACCACCTCGACGATAGTCATGGCTCCCATCAGGAAGAACAGAGTCGTAGAGGTACTACCGAGGTGGCGCTCGATGATACTGCTGATGAAGTTGGCGATACCTTCATGGCTCACCGTGCCGTTCGAAAGCACCTCCGCCACCTCATGGGAGATAGTGGGGTCGAACATAAACAGTGTCCAACAGGCCACAAACATCAGCAAAGCCACAGCGGCCTTGTTCACTTTCGTCACGCTCTCAAGAGCTATGCACGCATAACCCAGGACGAAGACGATGATAATCGCAATAGTTAGTGTTGACATGATTATTTTTGATAATTGATTTTCTGCTGCTTCACGGTCATTGATTGATGGGTGCAAATTTACTAAGATATTTCTCACTTACCAAATTTTATACGAAGTTTATTCAGAAAAAATTAGGTACTTAGCCGACTTTGTCGTACATTTGCAGTATGAATCAATCACGGGATATGGAAAAGAAGCATTATGACGTGGTCTGTGCCGTGGTGCGCAGGGGCAACGATTACCTTTGTATGCAGCGACTCAGAAAGGGCCCTGACTATGTGTCGGAGCATTGGGAGTTTCCTGGTGGCAAGGTGAAAACGGGTGAGAGCCGTGAACAGGCCCTCCTCCGGGAGATCCGCGAGGAGATGGACTGGGAGATCTATGTCGGCCGGCAGATAGGACAGGTGGAACAGGAGTATCCCGACTTCACCATCACCCTGACGGCATTCGACTGCATGGCCCGCGACTTCGACTTCAAACTACTCGCACATATCGACTGCCGATGGCTTCGTCGCGAGCAACTGACCACACTGGAGTGGACCGAGGCCGACCGCCTGCTCATCCAGCAGCTGCCATAAGAACCGTGAATCCAATCGACTCTTCATCCATCAAACATCATCAACAACTCATGATTACTGTCAAGGTATCAAAAGAAATAGAATCCGTTTGTCCTCACTTTGTGGGGGCTTGCGTCGAGGCCCAGGTCCTGAACACGTCTTTCTGTCAACCGCTATGGGACGAAATCAACGCCTTGGGCGAACAGTTTCGCAAGGATCTGACCACAGAGAGCCTGAAGCATCTGCCCAGCATCGAAGCCACGCGCCACATCTATCGTCTTTGTGGCAAGGACCCATCGCGCTATCGCCCTGCCTCAGAAGCGCTGATCCGGCGCATGCTGCAAGGAAAGCAACTGTATCAGATAGACACGCTGGTGGATTTGATCAATCTTGCGTCTATCGCATACGGCTACTCCATTGGCGGATTCGACGCGGACAAGTTCCAGGGCGACACGCTCACACTGGGCATTGGGCGCGAGGGTGAACCGTATGAGGGAATCGGACGCGGCACCATCAACATCCACGGATTACCGGTCTATCGTGACGAAGTGGGCGGCGTGGGCACGCCTACAAGCGACAACGAGCGCACAAAAATAGATCTCCATACCACCCACCTGGTCGTCCTCATCAATGGCTATGACGGCAACGAACAGCGGGTGAGCGACAATGCGACGTTCATCCAGGGGCTCCTGCGCAAATACTGCGAAAGCGACGGAGGTAGCTTTTACCTGTATCGGTGACAATAGAATCGCTTAAGGAGAAAGGGTTAGGGAAGTCGTTTTCTCATTATTTATATAATTCAAGTTTCGCAAGTTAATAAAATACAACGTAACTACCTAAAACAAAAGGGTATAGAAGTTTGCTTATGTGGCAAAAACTTTGTAAATTTGTAGTGACCAAAAAACAAATCACAAATACTTCCATACCCATGAGCAAAGGTAAGAGTTTTATTTCAGAAATCGGCAAATATTTCAAAGAAAATGATGCCACGAGTGCAATGAACCAGATAATGGACATAACACGAATGTTAAATCTCTCGGAGAAAAGGCTCTTCGGAGAGGAAAGCAGATGCAACTGCAAATACTCGCAGCTGCAGGTGCTACAGCTATTGTTGTTGTTTCCTTGGTTTCATGATCAAGAATGCGTTTAACAATTAGCCTTCGTCCCTATGCGGCATTGCCGACTGCGGTAAGGACGTATTCTATCGTTTTCTTTCCGAGAGGACTATGACTGGCGTAAGATCCTCGCCAATATCACAACCCAGCTTTGGCGCAAGACACAGGCAAGCACAGAGAGGGATGCTAATACTCCCGTGTGTCTGATGGTTGACGATACGGACTATCCAAAGCGAGGCATCCGACAGAGATGATTGGAAAGGTGTTCTCTCATGTTGAGCACAAGATGATTCTCGGCTTCAAAGGGTTGTTCCTCGGCATTACGGACGGAGCGACTCAGATGCTCATGGACTTCTGCCTTGTTGGTGAGAAAGGAAAGAAGGGGACGTACAACCTGAAGCAGAAACAGCTTGACGCTCGGTTCAAGAAGGAACGTAACGAGGACAGCCATACAGCAAAGCGTATCAAGGAGTATGACGAGAGCAAGATAAAGCTCATGATAGAGATGATAAAGCGTCTCATCTCCGTAAAAAATACACTTTTGATTACATCCTCGCAGATAGCTGGTTCGCCTGCGCTGAGGTTATCAGATTCGTTACCTCCCGCCATATCAAGTGCCACTACCTTGGTATGATCAAGATGGGCAAGACGAAGTACCATTACAACCGCAAGGACTATACCGCCAAGGCTCTCGTTGCTCTTTTTTTGACCATCCCAAGAAGGGACGCAAGTTTAGCCGTAATCTTGGCTGCTACTACGTCACCGTGGATGTTGAGTTCGCAGGTCGTAAGGTACGCTTGTTCTTTACCAAAAGGAACAAGAAGTCTGAATGGAACGCACTGATTACAACTAACACGGAACTTGAATTCAAGGAAGCCTACCGCATCTATTCCATGCGTTGGTCTCTGGAGGTCGTGTTCAAGGATAGCAAAGGCAATCTTGGGCTTGGCAAGTATCAGATGCGCAACTTTGCTTCCCAGATTGCATGTACCGCAATCACTGCCATGCAGTACAACATACTTGCCACGGCAAGACGATTCTCTTCCTATGAGACTATAGGCGGACTCTTCCGTGAAGTGACTCGAAACTCCGCAGAACTTACCATAACAGAACGCATCTGGGGAATGATCGTAGACATTGTCAGCGAGATCGCTCAGTGTTTTGAGATCGAGGACGAGAAAATCTTCGAGGCTCTTATCAACCGTTCTGATAAACTTCAGCATTTTATACAGATTTATGAACAAAAAAAGATAGCAAGCTAAGGAACTTGCGAAACTTGAATTATATAATATAGACTAAGGAGGAATTTTAGAGATATGAATCCAACGAAACTCAAAGAGATTTCGGAACTGGTCTCGCAGCTTAACGAGGCTTCCGACGCATACTACAACGGTCGGGGAGAGAAAATGACCGACTACGAATGGGACGCAGCCTTCGACCGACTGAAGCAGTTGGAGGCGGAGACTGGCGTGATCCTGCCACAATCGCCTACCCATCGGGTCAGTGCAGACAACCTTGTAGGACAGAAGGAGGACCACGAATATCCTGCCTTGTCTCTCGCCAAGACGAAGAAGGTGGAGGACTTGGTCAAGTGGAGTGAAGGGAGACCCGTGTGGCTTTCATGGAAACTCGACGGACTGACGCTGGTCGTGACCTACGATGGTGGTCGTCTGACAAAAGTGGTGACACGCGGCAACGGCCACACGGGCACGAATATCACCCATTTGGCCAAGGCTATTGGCGGAATCCTGCCTTCCATCCCGTATCAAGGTCACCTCGTCGTGCGTGGAGAGGCCGTCATCAGCTACAAGGACTTTGAGCAATTCAACCTCGAAAGCGACGAGGAGTATGCCAACCCGCGCAACCTGGCGAGTGGCTCCATGACACTCAAGGATGTCGAGGAGGTGAAGCTACGTCATATACACTGGATTCCTTTCACCTTGGTCTATACAGAGGTGGAACTGCGCTCATGGGGTGCGCGTATGGATTGGCTCGAATCGCAGGGCTTCACAACGGTTGAGCGAGAACTGATAGTCGGTCCCAACCTCATCAACTTCCAAGAGGTCATCGACAGATGGACAGAACGTGTGACGGCAGGAGTGCAGCCACAAAAGGGCGTGACGCCTTTCCCCTACCCCGTCGATGGACTGGTCATCGGCTATGATGACACCGACTACGCGGCTACAGGATCGGTGACGGGACACCACGCCACGCGTGCAGGCTACGCCTTCAAATGGCAGGACGAGAGCGCGGAGACACAACTGGACCATATCGAGTGGTCGTGTGCCGCCAGCACCATCTCGCCAGTGGCGGTCTTCCGCCCCGTACTGCTTGAAGGGACGACGGTGAAGCGTGCCTCGCTGTGCAACATATCTGAATGTGAGCGGCTTGGCATCGGCGACAAGGGATCACGATTGTCCGTCATCAAGGCCAACAAGATTATACCCAAAGTCATTCGGGTGGTGGAGGCCGTGGGGACTTTCGAGATTCCGAAGACTTGCCCTGTCTGCGATGCGCCCACCGTGGTGAGGGAAAGTGAGGTGAGCGGCACGCGCACGCTACATTGCACGAATCCCGACTGCCCAGCCAAGCAACTCAAAAAGTTTGCGCGCTTCGTCTCAAAAGAGGGAGTGAACATAGATGGTCTGAGCGAGCAAACGCTTCAGAAATTTATCAATCTTGGATGGGTGCGCGAGTATTCCGACCTGTTTCATATCAGCCAACACGCCATCGTCTTGCGCGACATGGAGGGCTTTGGCACAAAGAGTGTCACCAACCTGCTTGCAGCCACAGAAAAGGCACGCCAGGTAGAGGCACGCCGACTCCTCTTTGCCCTCAACATCCCGTTGGTAGGCCAGGACGTCTGCACCCGTCTGCTCACTGCCTATCCTCTGGAGGAACTCATCCAGACGGCACGCAACACGCAGGACGACGCCGTCTTTGCTTCTATCTCGGGCATAGGACCGGAAAAGAGCACATCGTTCGTCCGCTGGATGAAGGACTGCCGCCATGCGGAAATGCTTGACCACCTGCTTCCCGAATTGGAGATAACCCAGCCAGACAGCACACCGTCGGGGGCAAGGTGTCAGGGACTAACCTTCGTTGTCACGGGCGACGTGCATCATTACAAAACCGCAACGAACTCAAGGCGTACATCCAAAGTCAAGGGGGCAAGGTGACGGGATCTGTTTCCAAATCTACTTCCTTCCTCATCAACAATGACGTGACAAGCACGTCGAGCAAGAATACCAAGGCGCAGCAACTTGGCATCCCCATCATTTCGGAAGATGAGTTCATCGAGAGATTTTCAGACCAGGAGTCATAGAAGCTAATATACAGAAGACTTCAAATCATTACATTTGAAGCCTTCGTCATATACCATTGTCGGTCAAGACTGTCTATATCACAAACAGTCTTGGCCGCTTTTTTTACTGCTGCGACTGGAAGATAAGCAACTGGTCGAGCACCACCATGGCAGCCATGGCCTCGACGATAGGGACGGCACGGGGCAAGACACAAGGGTCGTGTCGGCCTTTTCCTTGCATGGTGACAGGCTTTCCCGCGACGTCAACAGTCTGCTGGTCGCGCAAGAGCGTAGGGGCAGGCTTGAAAGCAACGCGGAAATAGATATCCTCTCCATTGCTGATGCCTCCCTGGATGCCACCACTATGATTGGTGAGCGGCTTGATGCGGCCGTCGTCTGTCGTGGTCCACGAATCGTTGAGCTGACTTCCCAAAAGGGGAAGCGCATCAAATCCCGAACCATAGTCGAAGCCTTTCGCGGCATTGATGCTCATCATGGCCGAGGCGAGGCAAGCCTGCAACTTGGAGAACTCTGGCTCGCCCAAGCCCGCAGGACAACCTTTGATGACACAAGTGACAGTGCCTCCCACCGTGTCGCCAAGAGCGCGAACACAGCGGATAAGGGCTGCCATCTCCTCGGCATAGGCCGGAGAGGGGCAGCGGACGGCGTTCTCTTCTATCAAAGATGGATCAAAAACATCGTGAGCAAGGTCCAAGGGAAGTCGTACGTCGCCCACCTGCGAGGTGAAAGCCGTGACGGAAATGCCGTGGCGTCGCAATGCCAATTTGGCGAAAGCGCCGCCTACGACCCGCGAGAGTGTGATGCGGGCCGAAGAGCGTCCGCCTCCGCGATAGTCGCGGAGGCCGTACTTCTTCTGATAGGTATAGTCGGCATGGGACGGACGATAGAGTGTACGATAAGTAGCATAGTCCTCGGAGCGAGCATCCGTATTGGGAACAAGAAAGCCAATGGGTGTTCCCGTGGTCTTGCCCTCAAAGATGCCACTCAGCAGACGCACCTTGTCGGTCTCTTTGCGCCCCGTGGTGAGCGGGCTCTGACCTGGGCGGCGACGGTCCAGCTCTCGCTGAATGAAGGCCTCATCGACCGCTACGCCCGAAGGCATGCCGTCGATGACGCCACCGACTCCCTCGCCATGGCTCTCACCAAACGTAGTGAGCGTGTAGAGTGTACCAAACGTGTTGCGCATCGCCGGCCCAATGACTGATCATTAGTGGCAGCCGCAGCCACCACCTTCACCATCACCACAATGGCAGCCACCCTCGCCGTCGCCGTCACAATGGCAATCGCCACCGTCGCCACAACCGCCACCGCAGTCACCGCAATGTCCACTGCAATGATGCTGCTTGCTCTTCTCGACGAAGTCGTTGACTTCCTCCTCGGTAGCGGGGCGGTTCTCGATGATGCGTCCCTTGAAATGGAGATCCTTGCCTGCGAGCGGATGGTTCATATCCACCGTCACCGTGTCGTCGTCCACCGAGACGACATAGCCAAGATAGCGCTGACCGTTCTCGTCGGCCAAGGGGATAACGGCGCCAGCAAAGACATTGGCCTCGTCGAAGACGCCATCGGGCGAGAACATCTTCTTGGAAAGCGTGGCACGCCCTTTGGGGTCGTACTCGCCATAGGCCTCGGCATGGGGAAGGACAAAATCGTAATCGACCCCCGTCACAAACTCTGCCAAACGGGTCTCGAACGAGGGAAGGAGCATACCTATCTCTGTATAAATAGAAAGGGGCTGGTCCTCGGTGATTTGCTCTTTGAGCACTTCCTGACCATTCTCCTCAATGTACAACTGATAGGTTGCGGATATAAAACGATGTGACATTATTATTTTCTATTAGTTTGTTATTCAAAATTGCATCGCATCAGCCCAACAGCGTCAGCGAATAAAGATAGACTACCGCGGCAGGAAGGGCCATGAGCGACGAGTCGAAGCGATCGAGCATGCCTCCATGACCAGGGATTACGTTGCCACTGTCCTTTGACGCCGATGGTGCGCTTGAGGAGACTCTCCACAAGGTCGCCACGTGCCAAAGACGCAGACTACCAGACCGAGCCCCATCCACTGCCACTCATTGAGGACATGGGGCTCTGCTCCTTGATTGACATACCACCCTATCAGGTAGGAGACAACCAGCACGAGCACGCCGCCCCCAATGCTTCCCTCCCAGGATTTGCCAGGGCTGACGCGTGGAAAGAGCTTGTGCTTTCCCAGCAAGGATCCAGCACAATAGGCTCCCGTATCGTTGGTCCAAAGGAGCACGAAGACGCTCAGGGGCAAAAGCATATCGACCGTGAGCATTCCCTCGGGCGTGGTCTGGAAGGCCAGCACGTTGACCATCGAGAACGGGAGGGCAATATACATCTGTCCGAGCATCGTGTAAGCCCAACAATGGAGCGGATTCTCATTCTTGAGATAGAGTTCAGCGATGAACAGATAGATAATCGAAAGAATGTAGGGGATGTACGCACTGAAGCCTTCGACGAAGCCCATACGCTGCCCTGCCACTGCCACGAAGAAATAGACTCCCGCCGCCGTGGAAATAAAACGGTTGACACTGATGCCTTTTTGGTCATTGACCAGTCCGCTAAACTCCCATAGCGTCATGCCCGTGATGACTGCAAAGAGGACGACCATATAATGGGGACGCGTGAAGCCAAGCACCATGATGGCTACAAAGAGCGCGCCAAAGATAGATCGCGTGATCAGATTTTTCTGTTTTTCGCTCATCATTCCTTCTCCTTATCCTCAGTGTCGTCTTCAGCGTGGCCGTCTTTCTCGGCCTCCGCCTTCTCATGCTCCTCCTGGGCCTTTCTGACCGCCTCAGGCATGTTCTCCAGTCGCAACTCGTTCTTCTCTTCCTCGGCCATCAACTCCTGCGTGCGGCTCGACCAAGGACGCTTGCCGAAGATGCGCTCCACATCCTCCGCCATAACGACCTCCTTCTCCACGAGCAACTGGGCCAGCTGGGCGTGTCCCTCCTTGTGTTCGTTGAGGATCTGCTTGGCGCGATCATACAGCTGGTTGACTATCTTCAGCACCTCTTCATCGATCAGACATGCGGTCTTTTCGCTGTAAGGCTTTTGGAAACCATACTCGCTGTTGTCGTAGTAGCATATGTTGGGGAGCTTGTCGCTCATACCATAATAAGTCACCATGCTAAAGGCAGCCTTCGTGGCACGCTCCAAATCATTCATGGCTCCCGTCGAGATATGACCCGTGAAGAGTTGTTCGGCGGCACGTCCTCCTAAGAGCGAGCACATCTCGTCGAGCATCTGCTCCTTGGTGGAAATAGGACGTTCCTCGGGCATGTACCAAGCTGCACCGAGGGCTTGTCCACGCGGCACGATGGTCACCTTGATCAGCGGGTTGGCAAACTCGCAGAACCAGCTCACCGTGGCATGGCCAGCCTCATGGATGGCGATAGTACGCTTTTCGTCCGCTGTCATCACTTTGGTTTTCTTCTCCAGTCCGCCAACGATGCGATCGACGGCATCGAGGAAGTCCTGATAGCCCACTTCCTTCTTGTCATGGCGGGCCGCTATCAAGGCAGCCTCATTGCAGACATTGGCAATATCGGCACCCGAGAATCCAGGCGTCTGACGCGCCAAGAGGTCCAAGTCGATATTCTTGTCGAGCTTCAGCGGCTTCATGTGTACCTGGAAGATAGCCTTGCGCTCAGGCAGATCGGGCAGATCAACACGTATCTGACGGTCGAAGCGTCCCGCACGAAGCAACGCCTTGTCAAGCATATCCACACGGTTGGTAGCCGCAAGGACGATCACGCCCGAATTGCTGCCGAAGCCATCCATCTCGGTAAGCAGCGCATTGAGCGTATTCTCGCGCTCGTCATTGCCGCCCATAGCAGGATTTTTGGAGCGTGCTCGTCCCACGGCATCGATCTCGTCGATAAAGATGATACAGGGAGCCTTCTCCTTGGCCTGCTTGAAGACATCGCGGACACGACTGGCACCCACGCCGACAAACATCTCGACAAAGTCGGAACCACTCATAGAGAAGAAAGGCACAGCTGCCTCGCCTGCCACGGCCTTGGCCAGCAAGGTCTTACCTGTTCCCGGAGGACCAATGAGGAGGGCTCCCTTGGGAATCTTGCCACCCACATCGGTATACTTCTTCGGATTCTTGAGAAACTCTACGATTTCCTGCACCTCCTGTTTGGCTCCTTCCTGACCTGCCACGTCCTTGAAGGTGATATTCAGTTCGTCAGCCTTCTCATAGAGCTTGGCTTTCGACTTACCGACGTTAAAGATGCCACCAGCACCTCCTCCGCCGCCACTCATCCTGCGCATCATCCACATCCAGAAGGCGATGAGCAGCACCCAGGGCAGAAGGCTCAACAAAATGTCGGTGAAGACATTGCCCTTCTCGTTATTGTAGCTGAAGCCAGTGATCTTTTTCGTCTTGATGGCTTGGTTGAGTATCGTCTCCAAGTTGTCAACAGAACCGATCTCCACTACCACGTAGGGCTCGGGGCCCGTCTGCTTCACATGGGCCTTGAAGATATCATTGATATGCTCGGGCCGGACATACATCTTGAGCGTGCTCTCATTCTTATTGACGACCACGCGAGAGGCCCATCCCTTATTGACATATTCGACAAACTGGGTATAGTCCTTCTTCACGCTCACCGAAGTGTTGCCCAAACCTCCGTCCTTACCAGTCGCGAAGAAGGCCACGGCGAGCGATATGATGACCAGCGCATAGATCCAGTTCATATTGAACTTGGGCATACGCGGTCCACCCCCATTGTCTGTATTCATTGGTTTTTGATTATCCATTAGCTCTTGGAAAAGATAAAGTTGTCAGTTTTCAATCCAGATCCGGGATTCTCGTCAGCTTCGCATCCTCCCAAAGATGCTCGAGGTCATAAAACTCCCTCGCCTCGGGAAGGAAGATATGAACCATCACATCCACGAAGTCGATGGCGACCCACTGAGCCAGGCCCAAACCAATGCAGCTGACAGGCTTCTCACCCTCTGCCTCCCTGACGTAGTCGCCCACGCTTCCAGCAATGGCCTCTACCTGTGTCGGCGAGTTGCCTTGGCAGATGATAAAGTAACTACATACGGCTCCATCGGTTTGTGTCAGGTCAGCAACGACAATGCCGCTGCCTTTCTTATCCTGGATTCCCTTAATAATCGAATCTACTAGTTTTTGAGATTTATTCATTCAATGTCATTCTATTTAAAATAGATTGCAAAGGTAAGCCTATTTGGGTAAACGGCAAAGGAAATAACTATTTTTAGTACTATCACACGCTCCGCCCACCATTAGCCAATGGCCACGGCGAACAGTCCTGCGAAAAGACTGACACAAAAGGTATCATCACTCCCGAACACATTCACAACCTTCGCTGAAGTCACGCTAAGATATGGTAGCACCGTTTTGGTGCTACACCAAAGAAGAAAAAGGGCAGGTTGCAGAAGAACTATTTCTCCTTCAACCTGCCCAGTTAATAGCGACGGCATTCACTTCGTGCCGTCCTTGTTCAACAAGGAATGATACTATTTATCTCAATACCTTCACCGTGTGGCTCGTACCGTCAGCAAAGATGGTCTTGACAAGATAGAGCCCCTGTTGCGGCTCTGCGACACGTTGACCGTTGAGCGTGTAATACTCCGTGCGAACGACCTCGCCGTTGGCCTTTTCCACTCCCTTTACCGCGTCGGTATAGGTCACGGAGAGACTGGAAATATCCACGCGGTCATCATAATTTGGCTTTAAGTCTTTCTTCAGATAGAAGAAGCGAACGGTATGCCGGCCAGGGCCAAACTTCAAGTCTTTGGGAGCAAACTGTGTGGAGCTGGCATCTACATCGGGACCAGCAAACTCTATGCTTATACTACCGTCGAGCGTGATGCGCGTGCCCGTGGTCAACGATCTTGAACCCATGAACTCGAAGAAATCCTTCGAGCTGTTATGCCCCGTCCATGAGAGCACACCAATCTTGTTCTCAGGCACTTCGAAAGAGGCTTCCAAAAAAGAATTCAAATTTTCACTTCCGTCACTGCTCTTTTTTGCGGTAGAGTTGAATGTCTTATTGCCCTCTACAGTGAAAGGCCATTCTGCTGAAGTGTTGAACGAGAAATCACCATTGGTGACAATAGGATGATAGTCTACAGGGATGGCAGTGTTGGATGCCTTGCACGTTAGTCTGTACGAGCCAGTATTGGTATGGAGCACCACCAATCCGCTTTGCTCACCGAGTTCCTTGGAGTCAAAAGCAATCTGCACTGGCAGTTCCTCTGAAAACGCCGCCGTAGCACCGCTCATCACACCAGAGAAGCTTCCATCGCCGTCAATGCTCGTCAGGCTCAGCGACTCCGTACCAAGGTTTATCAACTGGGCGGTCAGCGTATCTCGCACAGAGAATTGATCGAAGAAATGGTTGCCAAAGTCCAAAGCGTCCTGCTTCAAAACCGCGAGATGCTCCTGCTGGTCATAGAGGCGAAACACCATGTCGTAGATATAAGCGCGATAGCGCACGTCGGCATCTTTAGCCCAATCGTTGTTCGTGATATTTTGGAACTGGAGTACATAGGTGCCTGGTTTGAGTGCAAGCGCATTTTCGACATTATCCGTAAACTCACCACCATCCATACCATGGGAAGTGACATCATTGAACACCTGATCGTCATTGTTCTGGATAGTAAAGCCATTGCCATAGCTACCCTTCTTGAAACCTTTCCAGCTGACAAGACCCACCTTGCCCTCAGGCACGACGAGGTTGGCAAACAACGTCGCAGTAGTATTATTACCCTTATTGGTGGCAACTGCTACGGGATAACCCGTGATTGTGTCGGTAATGACAAACGGGAAGTCTGTGCCCATGCTGAACGCAATATCACCTTCCTTTACAATTTTGCTATAATCGGGAGCTTCTCCCACTGTAGCGGTCACGTTGAGCACTGCTTTCTCGCCATGAGAATTCTTAACTTGCACGGTGCCAGAATACGCTCCTGTCTTAGAAGGAGAGAACTCCACATAGACATTCTGAACGGTGCCCGCATCAATACTTTGGTAAGCTAAAAGCCGCAAACCCTTACCGTCAACCAAACCCGTATAATTGGTACTTTTCAAACCCTTATTGACAAGACGGACTGACTGTTTCAGAATTGAGCCCACGGTGACATTGGGACCCTCGAAATGGACGTTAGAGGGAATAAAGGCTAGTTTGGCCTCGTCAGGCATCTTCTCTATGCCGACCGTACCGCCCTGATAGAAGCGGATAGCACCATAAGGCGTAGCATTTTTTTTGACAAGCACCCACAAGCCAAAACCCGTCCGCGGGGTAATAGTGGAAAGATCATCACTCACGTCGAAGACCAACTTGTCTGTTGTCTCCAGGCCGTACTGGCCGTTTATCGGGCTCCGTCGAGAAATCGCCCGCAAAAAGCACGATGGAGCAATCATTGCCAAAATAGGTACAATCGCCATAGTGGGCATAATCGGCCACGGCACGCTCAGAATCATACCCAGGCGTGTTGATGGTGATAGTTTTAGCGGCAGAATCGTAGGTCCCCTCTATGGGACTCGTTGAGGTCGTTTGGAATTCGCCCAAGTTCACCAAATTAGTTATCGTCACCTTATCACCGTTGAAAGTCAAGTCAGCACGGTAACTGTCCAAACATCCATCCTCGCGGGAATAGCTCCTGTTGGCGTCATAATAACTTTTGGCATCTACCCAATATGGGGTTGCAGCGGCATCGGCTTTGACAAGCGCCGTCTTTGGCGGCATCTTTGGAAAGGATTCCTTCTGTTTGAGCTGTTCGCCCGAATTGAGCGACTGTGCCATCGCAGCCTGTCCAAGTGTGAACAATGCGATAAGTAAACGGATCTTTTTTCTCATAACTCTGTGTCGTTAAATTGTTTTGAACTAATGTTTACGTCGGCAAAAGTATGCAATAGTCCTATAATACACAAGAATTTACGACCTGTACATGTATCAAAACGGGTTTCTAAACGTTCAAAGACAAGTTTCTATACTTCGCACCATATGTCTTGCCATCGCACCACGTCTGAAACTAACCTTCCCGGTCAGCTATCTTGAGGAACTGAGAGGGCGTAAGACCCGTGAACTTCTTAAACGCACTGATGAACGAGGCACGCGACTTGAACCCCACTCCCTGCGAGATGGCCTCAATGGTAAGGTTGCCATAATGCTCGCGGTCGGACATTTGACGGCAGGCTTCTTTGACTCTGTACTCGTTAAGAAACGTGGAAAAGTTCATCTGACAAGTTTCATTGATGACCTGCGAGACCAGCTTGTAGCGTGATCCTACCAACTCGCTCAATCGCTCTAAGCTGAACTCAGGCGAATAGATTTCCCCACAGGTCTCCATCACGCGGAGAATGCGGGATGCCAGTATCTGTTTGTCATCATTGCTAAGGTTGTTGTAAGTGTATTTTTCCTTCCTTTGCGGTATACTCTCTTTGATTTGGCTCAGTTCCTGCTCCAGAGTCTCACACCGTTTACGTTCCTTCTCTTCATTACGAAGGGTGGCAAGAGTCTTCGTATACAGGTTTTTGTTCTGCTCACGTAGCCGTTTATTTTTTCGCCAAAGAACCAACAGAAAACAAAGAATGAGTAGCGCCGCACCAATCACTACGCCAAGGATAAGCAGTTGACGCTGACGGCGCAGCTCCATCTGCGCCATTTGCTCATCGACACGCTTCATGCTATTGACAAAGCGCATCTCACTGACGCTCATCAGCTGTCGATAGTTAAGCAAGGTATCCTTCAACGCAAGGTAATTGTTGCGAAACCGATTCTCTCCAAGTATATCTCCTTGCAGCGCATAAAGCTCCGCCAAATGGTCGTACAGTTCAAGCTCGGCATCTTTCATGTTGGAATGAGCGGCGAGGGAGAGGGCTTCGTGTAGCAGTTGACCTGCGCCGGCCATGTCACCTTGCAGCCTCCGCGTTTTAGCACAATTAATTTTGGCAAAGATAAGATATCGCAAGCGGGAGGGATCATCCTTTACAAGCACCTCTTGTTGGCGATAGCACGTTTCGGCCATGGCATACTGCCGCTTGGCCAAGTAGCTATTGCCATCATAGAGCAACAAGGCATAGCGACGAACTACACTGGAATGTTGCTTCTCAAGTTGGGCGTACTGATTGCGGATGGTCGCAATACGGGACAATTCTCCCAAGTCACTGCTCACTGACACAATATTGGCAAAAGCCATATCGAAATCCTCACTCTTCGCCTTAATACTGACTGCAAAGCATTTTTTGTAATAAGAAAGAGCTTTACGCAAGGTTTTCTGGTCTTTTCCCTGCTCGGCCATCGTCTGATACATAGCACCAAAATTGAGATAAATGCGGGAAATAGCCTCGGGCATATCCGTGGAGAGCTCCTCGGCCTTGGAAAGGCTCTCGTAAGATTTGGCATAATCGAAGAAGCAGAAGAAATAAACATACCACTTTCCTATATTAGCACGGACACAATCGCGACGTTGCTGTTTGCTCATATACTTGCTATAACGGTTGGACACAATGGTATAGCAAGCCAAGGCACTGTCGGGAGCTTGAGTATTGAAGCAGTATTGATTTCCCATCTTAAGCAACTGCTCTGAAGAAAGCGACATCCACTGATAGTAATACTCTGGTTGAAGCGACGCCTTACAACAGATAGACATTCCCAATAAAATCAGGGAAAAGAACGCAAAACGTATGACTTGTCTGTATCTCCTCATATATTTTTTGCTTTAAAGGTACAAAATTACGCATTTTTCTTAGAAATCAAGAAAAACTCAGAACAGAAAAGCATCATAGTACCACATTTCTCATCCGACATGTGGCTTTGTGAGGCTCCACTGACGGCACACAAAATAGAAAAGGACAGTCCTCAAAATGAGAACTGCCCCCTATGTGACGCGGCTTTAGCCATAGCAGAAATCACCCTACTGCTATTCATTCAGGCAGGATAATTTCTACTAGGTCCAAAAGCCAGTGAGATTAGCGCACGATCGTGGTACGGCCATTGATGACATAGACGCCTGGACGGAGACCACGGAGCGACTCCGCCTGGAGAAGCACCTGTCGGCCATCCGTGGTGAAGACGTTGTAGCGACGGGCGTCAGTTTTGTTATCGACGATTGAGATGCCGTCGGCAAGACTTCCGATGGTGAAGTTGTCGATGATGATCTGCTGATCCTCCTCCATCGCCTCATCGGCCACAATCTTGAGTTGCGGGATGAAGTAGCGAGACTGGAAGAGCGAGTCGGGCAGGTCAAACTGCACCTCCTGCCATCCCTCACGGAAGTTCTCCGAAAGGTCGGCCTCCCAGACCACGTCTGTCTCCGTGCCGTTAGGCTGCTTGAAGTTGACAGAAAGGCGTGCGGGAACATCAGTCGGCGCCTTGTAGTAGAACTTCATCACGGGCGAGGTGGTGCTGGTGGCAGCTACCTTTCCAAACACGACGAGCGTTTGCGACGGGGTAGTGGCGTTGAAGCTGACCGCGCCATTGTCGTTGTCAAAGGTGTCAAACGTAGTGAAACCAGCATTCATGCCAGCACCGACATACATAATAAGGATGTGGCCACCCTGATTCTGATTGGCGAAACTCTGACGGTAGGGAAGCGCATAGGGCTCACCCACGAGCATCGACACCTTGCCGAAACCGCTCGATCCGAGGGTGTTGAAAGCACGGACGGCCCACCACTTAAACTGCTGTACGCCCTCGTCGGTGTTCAAGTCTTTGACGGTAAACTCCGTGGCTCCACCACCGATCACTCCGATCTGGTCGTTGACGGTATTCTCGTCCTCCAGGTCATAAATGCGGCAAGCTACATCCTTCTGGTTGATCACTCCGCCATAGAGACCCGTGACAGGCTCCCAATAGAGGCGCACCTGCGTCTGCTGGTCGTCGGCGTGGACGACGGGAGGAGCGGGATAGTCGAGGCCTGCGTAGGTCGTGGCGTCCGTACGCGCGCCCTGCCCTGCCTCGTTGTAGCAATAGATGCGATAGGTGTTCACGCCCTTGACAGCATTCTCGTCCACGACGCTCACAGCATCGCCAGGACGAAGGCCACCCTCTTGCTGGGCAAGCACGGCGTCGCCTTTCAGCACCTCGTAGCGGGTGATGGCCGTCAGCTCGGCGCCGTTGTACGTCTTCGTCGGAAGATTGAAGTCCAGCGTCACCTTCAGCTCACCCGTCTGGTCGGGCGTGACCTTCAGGTTCTCCACCTGTGCGGGCGAAGCAGGATCACAACCCGGGCTCACACTGACCGAGTCGATGAAGATATTGATGGAAGCCGGATTGGAGGTGGCGTGGAAACCGATATAATAGGTACCATCCTCGGGAGCCGTGATCACTTTCTCGAAGAGACGGTTCTCCGTATTGTCCAGTTCGGTATCTTCGGTGATCACCTGATCCAGTTCTGCCACCGTCGTACCCTTGCCCCAATACACTTCCAGGTGCTCGGGGAAATAGGAGCGGGCTACACAAGCCTTGTAGCTGACCACATAATTGCGACCCTTCTCCAGATGGATGGGAGGCGTGATGAGCCAATCGTTGCCACTATTCTCGGGGTCAGCATTGTAGCGTGCGGCCTTGTAGTAGCTATCCCACGACCAAGTGGAGCCGTCATGATTGGCATCCACGACAGTGTAGTTGTCTATGCCCTCGGGGAAGTCGTCGAAGAACGGCACCTCCAGCGGATCGCCCACGACCAGATTGTTGCTCAGCGTGCGCGCACTGGTCTGCGTCGTGTTGACGGCCTCGACCGAGTACTGGTAGCTGGTGAGGGCAGAGCCGCTCGCCAGGTCTATCTGAAGACTGTTGGCAGTCACGCCCTGGCGGAAGGCCGTATGCTCCCCGCCTTTCACGCGATAAATATTATAGGTAAGGTTGCCCATGTAGCCCTCGTGGAGTCCCGTCGTGGGAGCGACCCACGAGAGTGTGGCCTTGTTTCCCTGGCCCTGCTTGAGCGTGACCTCCGTGGGAGCCAGCGGCTGATCGTAGCCGACATAGATCTCGGCAGAAGCCTTCGGGCTCGGTCCCACACTGTTTTTGGCAACCAGGACAAACTCCGTCTCTCCCTCTGGCAGGTTGCTCAATGTGGCATTGACCTTCGCACCCGGCGCTGCCTGAGCCGTGGCCACAACGCTGCCGTTGGCCTTGATCTCGTAGGTAAGCTGGCCTGTCAGGTTGTCATCGCCATCAAAGGTCTTCGTGGGGAGCGTGAACGTGGCCGTGCCGGAAGTGGCGGGAGCATCAAAATGGACCGCAAAGTCATGGATGGCAGCAGGAGCCTTGTCTTCGGCCAACGGCGGCAGCACATTGAGCGCAAGCTGCTGATAAGGAGAGGCACACACGCGCGTGACGGAAGCATCGTCCAGGTCCACCGTGTAGAGCGTACACTCACCGTTGGCGTCGGTGGCAGCCCAATAGAACACATCGGTCTTGGGATCGACGACGGCACCCTGGGAATAGGCCATTCCGCTGGCATCCGTGACACGGACTCCCGTCGAGCCGATACGGGTCTCCTCGCCCGTGGTGCGATCGATGCGGTAGAGGTCGCCATCATCGGTGATACCGTAGCAGTCGCCCTGGCTGGTGATTCCCATCGCCAAGTAGAGATTGTCGGTCTCTGCGATCGTGGTGCGGGTCTTGGTGTCGTAATCGACCACACCAAACTCCCAGCTCTGCATCGTCTGATCAGTAAACTCACCAAACACCTCGCCCGTCTTGGGATCGGTGGCGGTGGCATAAGCGATCAGGCTCCGGTTGGAGACATTGGTCACTTCTCCATCATACTCACCCGTTTCCAGGTCGAACCACCCGTACCACAGGAAGATGATGCCATACTCGATCATGGACTGGTCGAGATAAAGTCCGCAAAGCTTGCCGTCCTTGATGGTGGATCCAGCATTGAAGAGCGACTTGTCAAACGGCGCGTAAGTGGTCACGTCGGTGGGCGTGGCCGGATCATAGGACATCAGTCCCATGTAGTCGCCCAGTGCATTGGCGTAAAACACGGAATGCTGCGGTGCCTTCAGCACCTGACTTGCCTGGCGGGCCTTGCGACCCTTGGTCCCTGTGGCTACAGGGGGCACGCCACCCTTACCGTGGTTGACCAACTTGCTGAACTTGAAGTTCTTGGGTACATGGATGGCTCCCGCACCCCAACCGTCGCCCTCGCCAACGGCCTGCGCACAGATCGGCAGAGCCAGCGTCAGAGCAACGAGCAACAATGCAAAACGATGAATACGTTTCCTCATGATGTGTTGTCTAAAAAGTATTCTATGTGCCCTGGAGTCGCCAACGATAGTCTTTAATTACGTCTCTCCAAAGGCGTTAACGGCTTCAAAATTACACAAAAGAATCGAAACAAGCAAAAGATATGGGTGTTTTTTTCTAAAACAAAGCCGGAACTAGCTCGAAACAAAGCCGAAACTAGCCCGAAACAAAGGCTAACGTTTTACCCACAACTAACAAACAGAGGGAATGGGCCCCTACGGAGGAGCACATTCCCTCTGCCTTGTTGCGTTTCAATTTGCGAAAACGCAATACGGACAGTCAGGTCTCAGATGCTATCCATCATGACATCTTCGTCGTCCTGCGCAGGCTCATCCTGATGGCCTTGGCGTCCGAACAACTCTCCCGCCAACTCGTCCATCAGTCCGCCCATAGCTTCGTCAAGCATGCGGCCAATGGGCAGGGTGATGCTCTCGCGCACTTTCTGCTTGACATTTTCCTCCAAGCGCCGCTTGGTCTCCTCCGCATAGCGATGAGCCAATTGCTTGAGCGACGACTTGTCGATGGTGAACACATGGCCCAGCACACCCACAGAGACCACGGGAGCCTTGTCGGCGTAGTGGATGCGCCCCAGCGAACAGACCCAGTAGTTGTCCACCGTGAGCGCGTTGCCGACGACCATCGCCACCACCTGGCGGGTGGCACCTCCGGCCAAGGACTTCATGGCCGTCGAGAAGGGGTCGTCGGAGTCTATGGAGTCGATCTGCAGGGCCTCGCCCATCGTTTCCGCCACCACACCCGAGATGGCCTCGGCGTGCTGCTCGGCTTTCGGACAAGTGGCCACCAGCAGTCCTGCCAACAAGAGCAACATCGCCAGCACCACCCACAAGCAACCACCCCGATGCTTACGGGATCCACGGTCAACGGATGGAGGAACGGTGCGCTCGCTCTCAGGCTGCGCGGAAGGCTGCGGAGCGTAGCCTTGGACCACATCGGGGCCCTCCCCTATCCTTTCGCCGACGATAACTTGCTCCCCACCCGAAGCATTGCTTACCCCTGGGCCCGAGGGACTACTTACGCCGGGACCTGAGGAAATATTAACCCCTGAGTCCATGATCGGTTGAGACTGCTGCGCAGCCGTCTGCTGGCGGAGAATCGGTCGAAGCGCTTCCACCTGCCAGGCGGGTTGCCATGATCCGCCATCAGCAGCCATCACCAACGACTCTGCACCGATGCCACGAGCTGCCAACTCGGCCACGCTGTAAGGGCCACGCTTCTCGCTGCCCACACTAAGATAGTATTCCATTTTTCTATTTCCTTATCTGTTTTTTGAGACCAAATAAGACGCGATTTGCCACCTCTACCGGACAATACGGACTCCTCAAGACGGCAAGTTATCTTTTTGGCGTGCGAATGTAAGTAGAAATAATGAATACACCAAAAATCGCTGGTTATATTTTGCTTTTTTAAGCATAAGGACTCTTTTCACCCTGCCAAAAACCAGATTTCTCATGCAATCTGGGAGGCCAATGGATGGAAAGGAAATAAAAAAACGCTTGAAAATACCAAAAAATGGGTATCGCTTGTTTGTGGTATGAGATTTTTTCATTACCTTTGCGAAACAAATAATACAGTATAGAAAACAACCATACCAAACAGCTGAAGAATGTTTGAGAATCTAAGCGACCGACTTGAACGGTCATTTAAGATACTGAAAGGTGAGGGAAAATCACCGAGATCAATGTCGCCGAGACGCTGAAGGACGTGCGCCGCGCGCTGCTCGATGCGGATGTCAACTACAAAGTGGCCAAGAGTTTCACGGACGACGTGAAGCGCAAAGCATTGGGCATGAACGTGCTGACCGCCGTCAAGCCAGGCCAGCTCATGGTGAAGATTGTCCACGACGAACTGGCTGAGCTCATGGGTGGCGAGACTGTCGGCATCAAACTGACCAACAAGCCCGCCATCATCCTGATGAGCGGTCTGCAAGGTTCGGGTAAGACCACGTTCAGCGGCAAGCTCGCCAACATGCTCAAGCAGAAAGACCACCGCAAGCCCCTGCTGGTGGGTTGCGACGTGTATCGTCCTGCCGCCATCGAGCAGTTGCGCGTGGTGGGAAGCCAGATAGACGTGCCCGTCTATGCTGAGGACGACAACAAGAACGTCAACGAGATAGCAGACCACGCCCTCCAGGAGGCCAAGGCGAAAGGCTACGACACGGTGATCATCGATACCGCCGGACGCTTGGCAGTGGACGAGCAGATGATGGCCGAGATAGAAAGTCTGAAGAATCATGTTCGTCCCGACGAGACCTTGTTTGTCGTGGACTCCATGACGGGACAGGATGCCGTCAACACGGCCAAGACCTTCAACGACCGCCTGGACTTCGACGGTGTGGTGCTGACCAAGCTCGACGGCGATACCCGCGGCGGTGCCGCGCTGAGTATCCGCACGGTGGTGACCAAGCCCATCAAGTTTATTGGTACGGGCGAGAAGATGGAAGCCATCGACCTGTTCCACCCCGCCCGTATGGCCGACCGAATCCTCGGCATGGGCGACGTGGTCTCGCTGGTGGAGCGCGCCCAGGAGCAATTTGATGAGGAAGAAGCCAAGCGACTGGAAAAGAAGATTCGCAAGAACCAGTTCGACTTCAACGACTTCTACAATCAGATCCAGCAGATCAAGAAGATGGGCAACATCAAGGAGTTGGCCAGCATGATCCCTGGTGTGGGCAAAGCCATCCGCGACGTCGATATTGACGACAACGCCTTCAAGGGCATCGAAGCCATCATCCAGAGCATGACTCCGCAGGAGCGCACACATCCCGAGGTGCTCAACACCTCACGCCGCCGCCGTATCGCGTCGGGATCGGGCACGAGCATCCAGGAGGTGAACAAGCTCATCAAGCAGTTTGACCAGACCCGCAAGATGATGAAGATGGTCACGGGTGCCAACATGAAGGGCATGATGGGACGAATGAAAAACATGAAGGGCACAGGTATGCCCCCCATGAATTAGTCCTCGTGCATAATTATATGGTTCGCGCGCGTTCATTATATATAGTATAAACGTACATACGGTAGCATCGTATTGCGGACATACTGTGATGGCGCGCCAACCATTCAACTAAAAACCAAACAGAAATCTCCCCTGCCCCGCCCCTCAAAGGAGGGGCAGAACGAAAGAAATAGATTATAAACGCGGGGACGCGAGACCATCCGCAGCCCACACCTTAGGAAGGGCTGGACAGGCCACCGTGTTCCCATAACAACACCTAACCATATGGAACTGATTGACGGTAAAGCTACTGCAACGGCCATCAAGGCCGAAATTGCCGACGAAGTGAGCAAGATTGTCGCCGCTGGTGGCAAACGTCCTCATCTGCCGCCGCCTGTCCTCGTAGGACACGACGGCGGCTCTGAGACGTACGTGAAAAACAAGGTTATCTCCTGCGAGCAGTGCGGTTTTACCTCGACGCTCATCCGCTATGAGGATGACGTGACGGAGGAAGAGCTGCTGGCTTGTGTTGACCGCCTCAACAAAGACGAGGATGTCGATGGCTTCATCGTTCAGCTGCCGCTGCCGAAGCATATCGACGAGCAAAAGGTCATCATGGCCATCGACTACCGCAAGGACGTGGACGGTTTCCACCCCATCAACGTCGGTCGCATGGACATCGGACTGCCTTGCTTCATCTCCGCCACTCCGCTGGGCATCATGACCCTTCTGGACCGTTACAATATCAAGACTTTTGGCAAGAAGTGTGTCATTCTCGGACGCAGCAACATCGTCGGCAAGCCGATGGCCTCGCTGATGATGCAGAAGTGCTATGGCGACGCCACGGTCACGGTTTGCCACTCCCGCTCAGCCACGCTGAAAGAGGAGTGCCGTGAGGCCGACATCGTCATCGCTGCCATTGGCCGTCCCGAGTTTGTCACGGCCGACATGGTGAAAGAAGGCGCAGTCGTCATTGATGTCGGCACGACGCGCGTGCCCGATGCGACCCGCAAGAGCGGCTTCCGCCTCTGCGGCGACGTGAAGTTTGACGAGGTAGCACCGAAGTGTTCCTACACATCACGCCCGTACCGGGCGGCGTTGGTCCCATGACCATCTGCTCGCTGATGAAGAACACCTTGGCAGCAGGCAAGAAGGAGTACTATAAGTAATGGAGCCCATGACTGCCGAGGAATGGTATCAGAAAGGTAACGAATATCGCAAGCAGGGCGACTGGAAACACGCCATCGACTGCTACTTGGAAGCCATCGAGCTCGACGCCGAGTCGCCAGCCGTGGAAGCCAAGAAGATGATCGACGACATTCTGAACTTCTATCATAAAGACGCATATAATCCCTAATCAAGGCCGCTCGGGGCGGACGCAGCTCTGTCCCAACGACTTAACTAAAAAATTCAAATCAATATGAGCAAGATTAAAGGTGCGATTGTGGTCGACACCGAGCGTTGCAAGGGATGCCAACTGTGCATCGTTGCATGCCCGAAGGATGTGATCCAACTGGCACAGAAGAAAGTCAACGTTCACGGCTATCCGTACGCGGAGCCTGTTTTCGCCGACAAATGTATTGGCTGCGCTTCATGCGCCATTGTTTGCCCGGACGGATGTATTACTGTTTATAAGAAAAAAGTGGAGGAATAAGGTATGGCTGAGAAAGAAGTAAAATTGATGAAGGGTAATGAGGCTATCGCACACGCGCTGATTCGCTGCGGTGCCGACGCCTTCTTCGGATACCCTATTACCCCGCAGACAGAGATTATCGAGACCCTCTCCGCCCTGAAGCCTTGGGAGACCACCGGCATGGTAGTAGTCCAGGCTGAGAGCGAGGTGGCCTCTATCAATATGGTCTATGGTGGCGCTGGTGCTGGTAAGCGTTGGGCGTCACGACCTCCTCCTCCTCACCGGGTGTGTCCCTGATGCAGGAGGGCATTTCCTACATGGCTGGTGCCGAGATTCCTGGTGTCATCGTCAACGTGCAGCGTGGCGGTCCTGGTCTGGGTACGATCCAGCCTTCACAGTCCGACTATTTCCAGTCCACTCGTGGTGGTGGCAACGGCGACTACTATGTCATCGTGCTTGCCCCGAACTCTGTCCAGGAGATGGCAGACTTCGTAGACCTTTCCTTCGAGCTGGCGTTCAAGTATCGCTGCCCGGCCATGATTCTCTCCGATGGTGTCATCGGTCAGATGATGGAGAAGGTCGTTCTCCCCGACGAGAAGCCTCGCCTCTCTGACGAGGAAGTGAAGAAGCGCTACCGTGGGCCACCTTCGGCCGCACGCCGGATCGCGATCCGAACATCATGACTTCCTTGGAGCTGAAGCCCGAGGTGATGGAGGAGCGCAACCTCGCCCTCCAGGCCAAGTATGAGGAGATCCGCAACAATGAGGTTCGCTACGAGACTCAGCAGTGTGAGGACGCCGACTACGTCATCGTCAGCTTCGGTTCTGCCGCACGTATCGGCGAGAAGGCCATGGAGTTGGCCCGCGAGGAAGGCCTGAAGGTAGGTCTCTTCCGTCCGATCACCTTGTGGCCGTTCCCGACCAAGCAGATCGAGGAGCTTGCCAAGAACAAGAAGGGTATCCTCGTGAGCGAGTTCAACGCCGGCCAGATGGTCGAGGATGTCCGCTTGGCAGTCAATGGTGCCATCCCCGTGGAGCACTTCGGCCGCCTGGGTGGTATCGTTCCTTCACCCGAGGAGATTGTTGACGCACTGAAAACGAAGTTGGTAAAATAGTCGAATCAAATGGATAACCGGCTATCAACCGGCTTTCCCTTAAAAAGAAGAATCAAATGGCAAACGACATTATTGCACCAGAGAATCTGGTATATAAGAAACCAAAACTGATGAACAACGTCCCGATGCACTACTGTCCGGGATGTTCTCACGGTGTAGTCCATAAGCTCGTGGCCGAGGTCATCGAGGAGATGGGCATGGAGGACAAGACCGTCGGTGTATGCCCGGTAGGTTGCTCCGTGTTCGCATACCGCTACCTCGACATCGACTGGTCTGAGGCAGCCCACGGACGCGCTCCCGCTGTGGCTACGGCTATCAAGCGCGTATGGCCCGACCGCCTGGTGTTCACCTACCAGGGCGACGGCGATATGGCTTGTATCGGTAGTGCTGAGACGCTCCACGCTCTCAACCGTGGCGAGCACATCACGATGATCTTCATCAACAACGCCATCTACGGTATGACGGGTGGTCAGATGGCTCCCACCACGCTGATCGGCCAGAAGACCGTCACGTGCCCCTACGGCCGCGATCCGAAGATCCACGGCTGGAACCTCAACATCACGGAGCTGGCAAGCCACCTCAAGGGTACCCGCTACGTCACACGCCAGAGCGTTGACACCGTAGCCTCTATCCGCCAGGCCAAGAAGGCCATCCGTAAAGCCTTCGAGGCCAACATGGCTGGCAAGGGAAGCTGCCTCATCGAAATCGTGGCAACGTGCAACACGGGCTGGAAGCTCTCACCGGTCAAGGCCAACGAGTGGATGCGTGAGAACATGTTCAAGGAGTACATCAAGGGTGACATGAAGGACACCCTCGACCAGGAGATTCCCGAGCTCTAATCATCATTCCTTCTCTTAACACAAGAAACAGCAATTATGAAAACAGAAATCATTATCAGCGGTTTCGGAGGACAGGGTTGCCTCTCAATGGGAAAGATTCTGGCTTACTCCGGACTGATGGAAAATAAAGAGGTGACGTGGATGCCGGCCTACGGTCCTGAGCAGCGTGGTGGTACGGCCAGTGTGACCGTTATCGTCAGCGACGAGCGCATTTCCTCACCGATTCTCAGCAAGTACGATGTGGCTATCGTCCTCAACCAGCCTTCCCTCGACAAGTTCGAGTCAAAGGTGAAGCCGGGCGGTATCCTCATCTACGACGGCAACGGTATCATCAACCCGCCGACCCGCAAGGACATCACGGTCTATCAGATTGATGCTACGGACAAGGCTGCCGAGATGAAGAACTCCAAGGTGTTCAACATGATCGTTTTGGGCGGTCTGCTCAAGGTTTGCCCCGTTGTGAGCACCGAGGGCTTGAACAAGGCTCTCTTCAAGTCGCTCCCGGAGCGCCACCACAAGCTCATTCCTCTCAACATGGAGGCCGTGAGCGAGGGTATGAAGATCATCGAGAAGAAGGAGATCTAATTCAAGACAAGATAGACAGGGAAGGCTCTCAAGGTTTGGCATTCCAAGGTTTCATCCTTTGCCCTGTCCCGTAGAGCCTGCTCGATATAGACACAAGGGAGAAGAAACGTCGCATCCATCTTGGCGCTTCCTCTCCCTTGATCTATATTCATTACCCTTGATTTATAAAGATGTTTTCTCGCCCTTGTCCCATAAAAGGAGCTTCTGGGTGATATTGAGACAATATGTAAAGTTGACTCGTCCGGAAAGGGAGAAAGTGTTCGGTAATTCCCCTATTCTCATAGGTTTTTCCCTATTTATGATTACCAAACGTCTTTTTACCCCCTAAATATTTGTTCATATCGGTTTTTTTTCTTTACTTTGCACCCGAAATGATTGAGAGAATAAACTTTCATAACATAAAATTTTAAATTTAGAGAGACATGAAAAAGTTCGTTTTGATGATGGCCTCTGCGCTTTTCGCAGTTTCGGCATCAGCACAGACTGTGCAGGAAAGCAAGACTTTCGACAACTTCTACGTCGGTATCAATGGTGGTCTTTCAACCAAGACAACTGGCCACAAGTGGCTTAGCGGTCTGAACCCCAACGCCAGCCTCCGCATCGGCCGTTGGTTCACTCCGGTCTTCGGTTTGGCTGCTGAGGGAACAGCATACTTCAACTCAAAGGCATGGGTCCCCGAGCCTGTCCGCAAGCCGCACACGGTTGTCACCTATAGCAACGTGAGCCTGCTCGGTACCATCAACGTCAGCAACTGGGTTGCTGGCTACAAGGGCGAGCCGCGTCCCTTCGAGGTGATCGCAGTAGCTGGCCTCGGCTGGGGTCACGCCTACGGTCCTGGTGAGTCTTTCCTCGAGAAGAACGACCAGCTCACCTCTAAGTTGGGTCTCGACTTCACCTACAACTTCGGTTCCAACAAGGCTTGGCAGCTCTACCTCGAGCCGTCTATCAACTACGCTGTCGCTGGCACGCACGCCACTGGCTTCGATGATGACACCGAGTACAACCTCAACCGCAGCGCCTTCCAGCTCAACCTCGGTATCAACTACAAGTTCGGCAACAGCAACGGCACGCACAACTTCGTGATCGTTACTCCGCGCGACCAGGCCGAGATCGACGCTCTCAACGCTCAGATCAACGAGCTCCGCAACCGCAAGCCGGAGGTGATCGAGAAGGTTGTCGAGAAGCGTGTAGAGGTTCCTGCTCCCGCAGCTAAGACTGTCAGCGTTTCTGACCTCATCTTCGTCACCTTCGCTCAGGGCAAGTCTGCTCTCACCAACGACGCCAAGAAGGCTCTTGACGCTGTCAAGGAGGGTTCACACGTTCAGGTTGTCGGTACTGCTTCTCCTGAGGGTTCTAAGGAGATCAACGACCGTCTGTCTCAGGCTCGTGCCGACGTGGTCGCTAAGTACCTCAAGGGTCGTGGCGTGATCGTCGACGAGGCTACTGGTAAGGGCGTTCAGGGCACTACCTCTAACCGTCTGGCTATCGTTTACGTCAAGTAATCATAGACAATAGACAGAAGATTACACCAAGGGAGCATTCCCTTCAAGTAATATCACATCGAATCCCCAGTGCGGTCATCGTACTGGGGATTTTTGTATCAACACTCGCCTTAAGTCTTTCCCCCCCCTCCTACTCCACTGGATAATAATCCTGTCAAGTACACTGTAAACCGAACAGGAATACACGCCAAACCACCTATATACAACAAGCCCGTCACCACTATATTCGGAGGGCGACGGGCTCGTTGCTTGACGTACTCGTTGTTTTTATGTACTTGTAGTTTTATGTAGGAGTATAAGGATTATAAGCCGAAGAAACCTTATGCTTCCTTCTTCTCCTCGGTGTCAGCCTTGCGGCGGGTACTGCGCTTGCGCTTCGGCTTCTCAGCCTTTCCGTTCTCCACCTTGACGCCAGCCAACTCCGGATCGATCAGGATGCGTCCACAATACTCACAGACGATGATCTTCTTGTGCATCTTGATGTCGAGCTGACGCTGGGGCGGAATCTTATTGAAGCAGCCACCACAGGCGTCACGCTGCACATAGACGATACCCAGTCCGTTGCGCGCACTCTTGCGGATGCGCTTGAAGGAACTGAGGAGGCGCGGCTCGATCTTGACTTCCAAGTCCTTGGCACGCTCCTTGAGCATGGTCTCCTCCTCGCGGGTCTCCGCCAGGATATCCTCCAGCTCGCTCTTTTTCTCGTCAAGATCCTTCTGACGCTCCTCGCGCTCGGTCTTGGCTATCTCCAGGTCGTTGGTACGGTAAGCCACCTGGTCCGTTGCCTCCTTGATTTTCTTGTTGCAAAGTTCCACCTCCAGACGCTCGTAATCGATCTGCTTGCTCAGCGAGTCATACTCGCGGTTGTTGCGCACCTCATTGAGCTGGTTGTTGTAACGCTCCAAGTTGGCCTGTGCCTCCTGCACCTCACCCTTCTTCATCGTGATAGCCGACTGAAACTCCTTGATTTCTGTGTCGATTTTCTCGATACGGGTGTCGAGACCTGCGATCTCGTCCTCCAGGTCCTGCACCTCCAGCGGCAACTCGCCACGCAACGCACGCTTCTCGTCGATAGCCGTAAGCGTCGTCTGCAGTTCATAGAGAGCCTGCAGCTTCTGCTCTACCGACATTTCTTTTGCTTCTTTCTTTGCCATAAGTATTCTTGTCCTTATTTGTTTCTTACTATATACCTTATTAAAGATAAAGGATCGGGTTGGTGTTGACCGACGTGATGTAGCAAGGCACGCCCGCACACTCTCGCATGATGATCTCACGGAAGATCTCCGATGTATATTGCTCGCTCTGATAATGACCGATCACGCAGATCTGTATCTGCTGCTCCCGCCCAAAGAACTCGTGGTAGTGCATCTCTCCCGTGACAAACGCATCGGCACCCAACCGTACGGCCTCAGGCAGCAGAAAAGCTCCCGATCCGCCACAAAGGGCCACCTTCTCTATGGGGCGGCGCAACAACTGGTTGGCCTGGACACACTCCACACCAAACTCTTTCTTCAGCAGGAGCACCAGGTCGTCGGCAGCTACCGGCTTCGCAAAGCGACCGATCACGCCCTCGCCTCCCGAGACGCCTTCCACCTCTTGCTGCTGTCCGATGAAAGAGAGGTTCTGGAGACCCAACTTCTCTGCGATCTTATAGTTGACGCCCCCCACGGCACTGTCCATATTAGTATGCATCGACACGATGACGATGCCACGCTGGATGGCCTTGAAGACCGTCCGCTGCACATAGTCGCCGTCCGATATGCACGACAGTTTGCGGAAGATGAGGGGGTGGTGGGAAACAATCAGATTACAACCGCGCGCGATGGCCTCGTCAACGATGGCCTCCGTCACGTCAAGACACAATAAAGCCCCTGACACCTCCGCCTCTGTCAGTCCAACCTGTAGGCCAGCATTGTCGAAGCCAGCCTGCAAGGGCAGAGGCGCGAATCGTTCAAGGGCAGCGATTACTTCCTTTATTTTCACGCTACAAACATGTTTTTGAACTGCAAAAGTACGATTTTTTCCTTTCTCCGCCAAGAAATCCTCTTTATATTTAATCTTTTTTGGGAAAAACGACAGAGCCCCTATTCGTTCACCGCATCCTCACAACATGGTCCAAAAGCACTTTTCCCCAGTCTTCCATCCCGCTCCACACACTATTTTTGAAGCTATTCAAAAAACAGAATAAAAAAGTGATGAAAAAGAAATGGAATACCAATATTTTTCCATATCTTTGCATAAGATAAGCTGCACTCGGCAATTTGTGAACAAGCTCCCATTGCACTCGTTTGCATTATCTTTGCATAAGATAAGCTGCACTCGGCAATTTGTGAACAAGCTCCCATTGCACTCGTTTGCATTATCTTTGCATAAGATAAGCTGCACTCGGCAATTTGTGAACCAGTTCCCATTGCACTCGTTTGCATTATCTTTGCATAAGATAAGCTGCACTCGGCAAAAATAACTAACACAAAAATAACGACTATGATCGATTACTTTGCACAAAACCTCTGGCTGGCCTGGCTGCTCATCAGCCTCCTGTGCCTGCTGCTCGAACTGACCAATGGCGACTTCTTTATTGTCTGCTTTGCAGTCGGCGGCCTCTTTGCGTCTATTTCATCAGTCTTTACCGACAGTCTGACGATTCAGATCATTGTCTTTGCCATCACCACCTTGCTGAGCATTTTCTTCCTCAGGCCGGTGGCCCTACGCTGGTTTCACAAAGGCGAGGACCGCCGCGTAAGCAATGTGGACGCCCTCATCGGGCGCATCGGACGCGTCACCGAAGCGATCGAGGCCAACGGCTATGGTCGCGTGCAGATCGACGGCGACAGTTGGAAGGCAAAGACCCGCGACGGCCACCCCGTCGAAAACGGCATGAAGGCCCGCGTGCTCAGCATCGACTCCATCATCATCACCGTCGAGGAAGCATAAGATCCAAAACAGAAACCAAGTATATTCAACCTTAACACTTTACGATTATGTCAATAGCATCCTATGTTCTTGGAGTCATCGTTCTTCTGGTCATCTTCTTCACCATGAAGGCCGTTGTGATCATTTCTCAGAGCGAGACCAAAGTCATCGAGCGTCTCGGTAAGTATTACGCCACGTTGCAGCCGGGTATCAACATCATCATGCCCTTCCTCGACCACGCCAAGGAGGTGGTGGCCGTCAAGGGCGGACGCTATGTCTATACCAGCACCATCGACCTGCGCGAACAAGTCTATGACTTCGCACGCCAAAACGTCATCACGAAGGACAACATCCAGATGCAGATCAACGCACTGCTCTATTTTCAGATTGTCGATCCCTTCAAGGCGGTCTATGAGATCAACAACCTGCCCAACGCCATAGAGAAACTGACCCAGACCACGCTCCGCAACATCATCGGAGAGATGGAGCTGGACCAGACCCTCACCTCGCGCGACACCATCAACACCAAGCTCCGCGCCGTGCTCGACGACGCCACCAACAAATGGGGCATCAAGGTCAACCGCGTCGAGCTGCAGGACATCACGCCGCCCGAGAGCGTTCTCCAGGCCATGGAGAAGCAGATGCAGGCTGAGCGCAACAAGCGCGCAACGATCCTGACCAGCGAGGGTGAGAAGCAAGCCGCCATCCTGCAGTCAGAGGGCGAGAAGGCCTCGACCATCAACCGGGCCGAAGCCGACAAGCAACAGGCCATCCTCATCGCCGAGGGTGAGGCCCAGGCACGCATCCGCAAGGCCGAAGCCGAGGCCATTGCCATCAACAAGATCACCGAGGCCGTAGGCAAGAGCACCAACCCCGCCAGCTACCTCATCGCCCAGAAGTACATCCAGATGCTCTCCGAGATGGCGCAGAACAACAACCAGAAGACCGTCTTTATGCCCTACGAGGCCACCAACCTCATGGGATCCATCGGCGGCATCAAAGAGATGTTCAAGTAAAACCGCTGGCGGCAGCCTACTCCGCCACGATGTTTCCATACTTGACACACGATGTTTTCATACTTGATAGAAGAGCCGAAAAGCCACCACTTTTTCGGCTCTTCTTTTTGTGTTTTGCCACGGAATTGCTAATTTTGCAACCCAGCACCATCAGCTGACAAAATCTTAGAAACAAAATACAAGGTCTTGGAAACAAAAAAACAAGGTCTTAGAAAACAAATTAGGAGAGAAAACGAATGAAGAAGATCCATCTGATTCTTTTGACGGCCATCACCCTACTGATGACCGCATGCGGTACCACCCAGACTGTCCCCCTGACAGGACGCAAGCATCGCATCGGCGTGAGCGACGAGCAACTGCTCTCCCTCTCGCAGCAGCAGTATTCCACCTATATGCAGAAGGCGAAGAAATCGACCAACGCAGCCAACACCCAGATGGTGGTACGCGTAGGACGCAACCTCGCCAATGCCGTCGAGACCTACCTCCGAAACAACGGCTTCGCCAGTGAGGTGAACAACTTCCACTGGGAGTTCAACCTCATCCAGGACCCACAGGCCAACGCTTTCTGCATGCCCGGAGGCAAGATCGTCGTCTTCGAAGGCATCCTGCCCTACACGCAGAACGAGGCCTCCCTGGCCATCGTGCTGGGACACGAGATCGCCCACGCCGTGGCGAAACACAGCGCCGAGCAGATGACGAAGCAGCAGAATCAGGGTGTAGCGACCACTGTGCTCGGAAGCGTGCTCGGAGCAGTGGCAGGACAAGACGCTGCCAACGTGGCCGGACAGATAGCCGGCACGGGCTTCTCCCTGCTCAACCTGAAATACAGCCGCAAGGATGAGAGCGAAGCCGACTATATGGGCCTGATCTTTGCCGCCATGGCAGGCTACGACCCAGCCAATGCCATCACCTTCTGGCAGCGTATGTCCTCATCGGGCAGCCAGTCCACGCAAGAGTGGCTGAGCGACCACCCCTCCGACCAGACGCGCATCGCCAATATCAGAAAATGGTTGCCCGAGGCCCAAAAGTATTACCAGGCCGCCAAGCCCAAGACGCACACGACCACCAGAACAACGACCCGCACTGCGCCTAAGAGCAGCAAGCACAAGAGAAAGACGACCATGCGCAAGAGGAGGTAGCACACTAAGCAGCAGATGCTTACGCTTTTTGCCACACCTTGTCCGTAGCACATTTTCCCTGGCTATGCGGGTGGATTTCCCTGACTATGCAGGTGGATTTCCCTGACTATGGCGGGTGGAAAATCAGCGTGTCTATACGACATTTTGGCAAAAAGTACGGCAATCTGTCAGCGTTACCGATTATTTTGGTTATCTTTGCAGATTATTATGCAACCTACCGCCCCAACGCGGTGAGACGCCGAAAGAAAAATGACAGAGGAAACAAAAGAACCGTTGATAGGAAAGACACTTGAGGAGCTGCGCACGCTGGCCCGCGACTTGGGAATGCCCGCCTTCGTGGGCGGACAGATCGCGCGCTGGCTCTACGTGCAGCACGTCAAGGACATCAACGAGATGGCCAACATATCAAAGAAGCATCGCGAGCTGCTTGCCCAGCGCTTCACAGTGGGCTGCCATGCGCCCATCGACGCCCAGTACTCCAAGGACGGAACGATCAAATACCTGTTCCCCGTCTATGCGGGCGCTTCCAAGGAGAAGCTCCGCCATGAGTTTGTCGAGACGGTCTATATCCCCGACGGCGACCGCGCCACGCTGTGTGTGTCGTCGCAGGTGGGCTGCAAGATGAACTGCCTGTTCTGTCAGACGGGCAAACAAGGTTTTGAGGGCAGCCTCACTGCAGCCGACATCCTCAACCAAGTCTATGCCCTTCCCGATGTGGACAAGCTCACCAACATCGTCTTCATGGGACAAGGCGAGCCGATGGACAACCTCGACAACGTGCTCCGTGCCACGGAGATCCTCACCGCCGACTACGGTTGGGCCTGGTCTCCGAAGCGCATCACGGTCAGCAGCGTCGGCGTGCGCAAGAAGTTGCGCCGCTTCCTCGACGAGAGCGACTGCCACGTGGCCATCAGCCTCCACTCCCCCATCCCCGAGCAGCGTGCGCAGCTCATGCCAGCCGAACGAGGCATGGGCATCGAGGAGGTAGTGAAACTGCTGCGAGTACGACTTCACCCACCAGCGCCGACTCTCCTTCGAGTACATCCTGTTTGGTGGACTCAACGACACCCCGACCCACGCCCGCGCCATCGTCCGTCTGCTGGAAGGACTGGAGTGTCGCGTGAATCTGATACGCTTCCACCAAATCCCCGACGTGCCCCTTCACGAGTCGGACGAGGAGCGGATGGAGGCCTTCCGCGACTACCTGACCCACCACGGCGTCTTCACGACGATCCGTGCGTCGCGAGGCCAGGACATCTTCGCGGCCTGCGGACTCCTTTCGACGAGCAAGGAGATCGGCGAGGTGAGAGAGAAGCAGCGCCACGATGCGTAGTGTCCTCTTCGCCGGGATCATGATTGCCTGCACCCTCCTCGGATGCCGGCAAGCGACCCGCCACCGACTGCCCTCCAGTTCGGCCCGCGCAGGCGAAGTGCTGGTCGTCGGCGACACCACGGGCCAACTCGCCAGTTACCTTTCCCGGCCAGAACCCGGACTGCCCCAGCCGGAGCCCCGCTTCGACGTGCGCCCTACGACGCAAGACCAACTCAAGGGCAACGCCCTCCTGGCCCGCGCCATCGTCATCCTGAGCGACAAGCCGTATGCTTCGGGACACGACCTCAACGCGCGTCCGCAACTCGTTATCGAAGCCTCCGCGAAGGATTCGGCACGGATCCTGCACGATCTTCTGGCCTTTGAGGAGCAAGAGAGCTATGCCTTCCTCCAGCACAACCACCATCCCAAAATGGAGGAGAAGATACGGAGGCAGTTCGGCGTCCAAATGAAAGTGCCCGAGGCCATGCGTGCCAGCAAGACGTCGAAAGACTTTCTGTGGATAGCCACCAACGGGGCAGAAAACCTCAGAAGCCTCTGCGTCCTGCGCCTGCCGGACAGTCCGAAAGCCGACTGGGCAAGAGCCATCGACCAGATGCTCTCCCAGCACATCCACGGCGATCAGGCCTCCAGCTCCATGCACCTGGCGCTGGCGACCGTCCAAATCCAGCAAGAGCGTGGGATCCACCTCCTGACGGGACAATGGATGATGGAGGGCGACGCGATGGGAGGCCCCTTTGTGGCCTCCGTCAAAAAGACAAGGCAGGGCGTCCTCGTGCTCCTCGCCTTCGCCTACGCCCCCGAGAGAGAAAAAAGAAACATCATGCGGCAGCTTCGCACTGTCGTTTTCAATGAGTATATATCTTATGGAGAATAACAAGAAAACACGGGTGGCTATCACCCAAGGCGATACCAACGGTATCGGATACGAGCTGATATTCAAGGTTTTTGCCGACCCCGAGATGCTGGAGTTGTGCACGCCCATCATCTACGGTTCCCCCAAGGTGGCAGCCTACTACCGCAACCTGCTCGAGATAGAGGCCAACTTCACCATCATCTCGGACGCAAGCGAGGCCACCGACGGCGTGGTCAATCAGCTGACCACCTACGAAGAAGAGGTGAAAGTGGAGCCTGGCGTGGCCAGCGAGACCTCGGGAGACTACGCCCTCAAGGCCCTCGACTGCGCCTTGGCCGACTATCGCGAGGGCCGCTTCGACGTCCTCGTCACCAATCCCATCGACAACACCAGCGAGTTTCAGTTTAGCGGACAGAGCCGCTATATCGAAGACCACCTGGAGACCGACGGCCACGGTCAGACCCTGATGGTCGATGGCGGACTGCGCATTGCCCTGGCCACACGCAACCTGCCCTTGCGTCAGGTGGTGGAGTGCATCACCCAGGGCAGCATCGAGCAGACCTGCCGCAAACTCGCCCAGAGCCTGCGTCGCGACTTCCGCCTCTCCAATCCCCGCATCGCCCTCCTCTCCATCAATCCGAAGGCTGGCGACAACGGACTGCTCGGCACCGAGGAGCAGGAGATCATCCGCCCCGCCATCGAGACGCTGACCACCGAGGGCATCCAGGCCTTTGGCCCCTACGCCGCCGACGCCCTCTTCGCCGGCAACGACTACACCCATTTCGACGCTATCGTCGCGATGTACTACGAGCAGGGCACAATCCCCTTCCACGCGCTGTGCGATGGTCCTGGCGTCCACTACACCGTCGGTCTGCCGCTGGTCCGCACCTGCCCCGACCTGGCCAACACGCTCCCGCTGGGCGGAAAGGGCGTGGCCGACCCGCAGCCGCTGCGCCAAGCCATCTTCACGGCCATCGACATTTTCCGCAACCGCGCCGCCTACGACCAGGCGGGTGCCCATCCGCTCCCCAAACTCTACAAGGAGAAGAAAGACGAGAGCGAGAAGGTACGCTTCGCCATTCCCAAGAAGCGCGAACCCAAGGCAGAGTAAACGATCTCGTTGAGACATGAAAAAGAAGTACCAGAACATCTTCTTCATCTTTGGCCTGGTGGTCCTTGCCGTCATGGTAAGCCAGCTCCACTTTGCCGAAGTGTGGCAGGGCCTGCAACGCGCAGGCTACTGGTTCTTCGCCGTCGTGGTCCTTTGGGCCTTTCTCTACCTTTTCAATACAGCTGCCTGGTACACCATCATCCGCAGCGGAGAGCGACGAGGCGCCGCAAGCGAGGCGCAAGAGAATCGAGAGCATCGAGAAGCTCAAGAGAATCAAGAAACTCAAGAGAAACGAGAGAATCAAGAAACTCGAGAGATTCAAGGGTATCAAGAGAATCGAGGGACGCAAGAGGCGTCCGGAGCGCACGTGGGCTTCTGGTGGCTCTACAAGATCACCGTCTCAGGCTTTGCCCTCAACTACGCCACGCCAGGAGGCTTGATGGGCGGCGAGCCCTACCGCATCATGGTCCTCAAGCCCAAGATCGGCACGGAGCGCGCCACGGCCTCGGTACTGCTCTACGTGATGACCCACATCTTCAGCCACTTCTGGTTCTGGGTGCTGAGTATCGTGCTCTATGTCTTGACGCAAGAGCTGAACACCTTCATGGCCATCATGCTCTCACTGACAGGCGGCTTTTGCTCCCTCTGCATTTGGTTTTTCCTTGCCGGCTACCGACGCGGACTTGCCGTGAGGGGCATGAAACTCCTCGGCCACATTCCCGGCATCAAGCACTGGGCACGGCGGTTTATCGAGGGCCATCGCGAACAACTCGACAACATCGACCGCCAGGTGGCAGCCCTCCACAACCAAAATCCGCGCACGTTTCTCACAGTCGTGCTTCTGGAACTGGCCTGTCGCGTCTGCTCGGCCCTGGAGGTGATGTTCATCCTGCTCGTGCTCTACCCGAGCGTCAACTACATCGACTGCATCCTCATCATCGCCTTCACGACGCTCTTCGCCAACATGCTCTTCTTCATGCCGCTGCAGCTCGGCGGACGCGAGGGAGGCTTCCTGATGTCGGTCTCAGGACTGGGTCTGACTGCCACGGCGGGCATCTTTGTCGCCCTGCTGGTACGCATCCGCGAACTGATCTGGACGGCCATCGGCCTTCTGCTCATCAAGCTCGACCGCACCAGCCTGCGGGAGAAGCCGACGGAGAAGCCGCCTTGCCCATAGCGACCCACAAGACTCCAAACTGCGGCTCATAGCGAACCACAAGACTCCAAGCTGCGACCCTGGCGACCAGACTTCTCCCCACTCTGCCTATATATTATATAAGGAGAAAAACGGGAGAGAGACAAGGAAAAGTAAGGCAAAGACAAAGGAGGAGAAGCAACAAGGAGAAAGGGAGAAGCAGAAGAAGACAAGGGAGAAGGAGAAGAAGACGCAAAAGGAGAAAAGGGAGAAGAAGGAGTAGAAGCAAAAAACGGGAGAAAGAATCGGGCGACAAGCCTGACGGCTTTTTTTTAACCCCAACTATGGTAAGAAATGGATACGAGTAAACTGCAAATCATCAAGCAAAGATACAACGTCGTGGGCAACTGCGACGCGCTCAACCGTGCCCTCGACGTGGCCCTGCAAGTGGCCCCCACCGACCTCTCGGTGCTGATCATCGGCGAGAGCGGCGTGGGCAAAGAGATCATCCCGCGCGTCATCCACGACAACTCGCCCCGTAAGCGGGAGAAATACTTCGCCATCAACTGTGGTTCGATTCCCGAGGGAACGATAGACAGCGAACTCTTCGGCCACGAGAAGGGATCCTACACGGGTGCCATCGGCGAAAGCGAGGGCTATTTTGGCATTGCCAACAAGGGCACGCTCTTCCTCGACGAGGTCGGCGAACTGCCCATGGCCACCCAGGCCCGCCTGCTCCGCGTCTGGAGACGGGCGAATACATCCGCGTAGGAGGCCAGGAGATCCGAAAGACCAACGTCCGCATCGTCGCTGCCACCAACGTCAACATGCGCAAGGCCATCAGCGAGGGGAAGTTTCGCGAGGACCTCTACTACCGTCTCAACACGATTCCCATCAACATGCCGCCCCTCCGCGAGCGTGGCAACGATATCCTACTGCTCTTCCGCCTCTTCGCCATGCAGATGGCCGAGAAATACAAGTTGCCGAAGATCACGCTCGACGACGAGGCCAAGCAGGTGATGCTCAAGTACAAATGGCCCGGCAACGTGCGCCAACTGAAGAACATCACCGAGCAGATGTCGGTCATTGCCGAGAAGAGAGTGATCGACCGGGAGGAGATCCTGCGCTTCATCCCCCAGGACACGGAGAGCACCGAACTGGCCCTCGTCGATAAGGGGCAAGGATCGCATAGCTACGAGAGCGAGCGCGAGATCCTCTACAAGATCCTCTACGAGCTCCGTGGCAACGTCAGCGACCTGCGCCGCGACCTCAACAACGTGCGCAAGCAACTGGAGACCTACCGCGAGCTCGAAGAGACGGCCCACTACCGCCACCTGGCCACGGAGGGCGCCCAGACGCTTCCTGCCACGACCCAGGATGCCTTCCGCCCTGACGACAAGGAGGTGGAGGACGCCGTGGCCGAGGAGATACAGGAGACCCGACCGCAGAGGGAGGAGGAAAGTCTCAACCTCAACGACAACCAGCGACAGATGGTGGTCAGGGCGCTGGAGCGCAACAACGGCAACCGCAAGAAAGCGGCCCAGGAACTCGGCATCAGCGACCGCACCCTCTACCGCCGCATCAAGGAGTACGGACTCGAAGACAAATAAAAACGTCTATGCGTACGGACTTGAAGACAAATAAAACGTCAAGGGAGTACGGACTCGAAGACAAATAAAAACGTCCAAGTGTACGGACTCGAAGACAAATAAAAACGTCCAAGTGTACGGACTCGAAGACAAATAAAAACGTCTATGCGTACGGACTTGAAGAAAAAGAAAAATATCAAGAAGTACGGACTTGAAGAAAAATAAAGCATGAGAAGCGATAAGAATCAAAGGACCCCACGCCTCGCCGCCCACTTCTGTGTGTCGGCCGTGGTGGTATGGATGCTGCTGGCCTTGGTGACATCCTGCGTTCCGAAGTACACCTTCAACGGCGCCAGCATCGACTACACCAAGACCAAGACCATCCAGATAGCCGATTTCCCCATCCGCTCCGCCTATGTGTGGGGACCGATGGGCCCCATGTTCAACAATGCGCTCAAGGACCAGTTTGCCAACCACACGAAGTTGCAGCAGGTCCGTCGCGACGGCGACCTCCAGATCGAGGGCGAGATCACGCAGTATCAGCAGCGCAACAAGTCGGTGTCGAGCGAGGGCTACGCTGCCCAGACCGAACTCTCCATCACGGTCAACGTGCGGTTTACCAACAACGTGAACCATGCCGAGGACTTCGAGCGCCAGTTTACGGCCACCTCCTCCTACCCCACCACGCGCAACCTCAACGACGTGCAGCAAGAGCTGGTGGAGCAGATGGTCAAGGATCTGACCGACCAGATATTCAATGCCACCGTGGCCAACTGGTAGCCCTGCTTCCCCGCCACCCATGTACGGCAGCCACCACTATTTACGGATTCCTCCAATCAGCACCACATCATGAGTATAAACATAGCCACCCTCACGCGCCACCCCGAACGGCTGGGCAAGGACACCCTCTACGAGCTGCGCAGTCTGCTCGCACGCTATCCTTACTACCAGCCCGCACGGCTATTGCTGCTCAAGAACCTCTACCTGCTCCACGACCCCACCTTCGACGAGGAGCTGCGTAGGGCCGCCGTCTATATCACCGAGCGCCAGCGCCTTTTCGACCTGACAGAAGGTCCCCACTACCAGTTGCGGGACGATCAGTCCGCCGAGCACGAAGTCGCCAAACACGAAACTGCCAAACACGAAGCCGCCAAGCAGGAAGCTGACGCGCAGAACGCCCCCGAGGGCGACCGCACCGCCGCGCTCATCGACAGTTTCCTCGACCAGCTCCCCGGAGAGGAGGGCGAGGAGACGCAGCCGAAGCCGCAGGACCAGCCCGTCGTCAAGCGCAAGCCGACCCCCGCCGACGCCACCATCGACTACGTGGCCTATCTCATGGAGGCCGGAGACGAAGCCCCCCAGGAGACCCCCCAACTCAAGGGCCAGGAACTCATCGACGACTTCATCAACAAGGAGAAAGGTAAAATTTCTCTACAAGACGAAACCGAGTACGAGCCCGAGGAAGAAACCGTGGAGGACGAAGGATCGAGCTATTTCACCGAAACTTTGGCGCGTATCTACATCAAGCAGGGCAGATATTCCAAGGCGCTGGAAATTATTCAGCGATTATATTTGGAATATCCAAAAAAAAATCGTTACTTTGCAGACCAAATTCGGTTTCTACAGAAATTGATTTTGAACGAACAATAAAAATAAAAGACAAAAAGATAAAAAATGGGACTTTACACATTATTTGTGATTCTTATCGTGATCGCCGCACTCCTGATGATCGGAATCGTTATGATTCAAGAGTCAAAGGGTGGTGGCCTGGCGTCTAACTTCTCCTCGTCCAACAGCGTGCTCGGCGTGCGCAAGACGACGGACTTCATCGAAAAGGCCACATGGGGACTGGCTATTGCCATGGTCGTGTTCAGCGTTGTCTGCGCCTACGTAGCTCCTTCTGCCAACACCGATCAGAGCGTGATCGAGCGTGCAGCCGAGAGCAGCTCTTCCAACCCCAACAACCTGCCCAACTTCGGTGCCAGCCAGCAGAAGCAGGCTGCTCCCGCCCAGAAGGGTGGCGCACAGGGTGCAGTTCAGGGCGCTCCTGCCCAGGGTGCTCCCGCTCAGGGCGAGAAGGCCGCACAGTAAGAGATCTTATCATAAGCTATCATATCCCCCTGTCTTTCAAGGCAGGGGTTTATTGGTTTTGCCCCTACCGACCCTGCCCGCTCCATTGTTTTACACGTCCTATTCTTTGTTTTCACGCGGGCTCTCCATTGTTTTTTAGAAATTTCCACGCCCACTCCCTTGCCATATCATAGAAAAACCGTATCTTTGCAAAAAAGAATACCAAAATCATCCAGAACTTATGGAAATAGCAGAACGATTTATCAACTACACCAAGTTTGACACCCAGTCGGTCGATGAGTCCGAGACCGTACCCAGCAACCCGAAGCAGCTCATCTTCGCCCGCTACCTCAAGGAGGAGCTGGAGAAGGAGGGCCTGAAGGAAGTCGAGATGGACGAGAAAGGCTACATCTACGCCACCCTTCCCGCCAACACCGACAAGTCCGTGCCCACCATCGGCTTCATCGCCCACTACGATACCGCCCTCGACGCCAGTGGCGCCAACATCAAGGCCCGTATCGTCAAGAGCTACGACGGCGGCGACATCGAGCTTTCTCCGGGCATCGTCTCCTCGCCGAAGATGTTCCCCGAGCTGCTCGCCCACAAGGGTGAGGACCTCATCGTCACCGACGGCACCACGCTGCTGGGCGCCGACGACAAGGCCGGCATCGCCGAGATCGTCCAGGCCATGTGCTGGCTGCGCGACCATCCCGAGGTGAAGCACGGCAAGATCCGCGTGGGCTTCAACCCCGACGAGGAGATCGGCAAGGGCGCCCACCACTTCGACGTGGAGAAGTTTGGCTGCGAGTGGGCCTACACGATGGACGGTGGCGACATCGGCGAACTGGAGTATGAGTGCTTCAACGCCGCCGCTGCCAAGATCGTCATCCACGGCGTGAGCGTCCATACGGGCTACGCCAAGGGCAAGATGATCAACGCCGCCCGTCTGGCCGCCGAGTTCAACGCTCTGATCCCCACCACCGACATCCCCGAGACCACCGAGGGCTACGAGGGCTTCTACCACCTCCTGTCCATCGAGGGCCATTGCGAGGAGGGCAAGCTCTCCTACATCATCCGCGACCACGACCGTCAGAAGTTTGAGCAGCGCAAGAAGTTCCTCGCCGACTGCGTGGCCAAGATGAACGAGAAGTACGGCGAGGGCGTCTTCGAGATCACCCTCACCGACCAGTACTACAACATGAAGGAGAAGATCGAGCCCAATATGCACGTCATCGACTTCGTGCTCAAGGCCATGGAGGAGACGGGTGTGAAGCCGAAGGTAGAGCCGATCCGTGGCGGCACGGACGGCGCCCAGCTCAGCTACCGCGGGCCTTCCCTGCCCCAACATCTTCGCTGGCGGCGTCAACTTCCACGGCCCCTATGAGTTTGTCTCCATCCAGGTGATGGAGAAGGCCATGCAGGTGGTCATCAAGATCAGCGAGCTGGCAGCCGGCTACAACGACTAGTCCGCTCCCCCTCTTCTCTGAGGATGCTTTGTGGCGTGGCGACGCGTCTCGCCGCAAAGCATCCTTACCCCCACCCCCTGTCTGTGTATCATCACGCTATTTTTGCCGGAGGCGAACCCCACTGCTGACCATCACGAGAACTATTTTTTCTCTCTCCACCCCGCCCCTCCTTGGGCCGTCCCTCCGACACAACATACCAACCTAAGAAAAGAAAGCGAGGCGCCTATCAATTCCCTTCCCCATCTCGTGAGCGACCTGGCCCTGATCCTGGTCGTGGCCGGAGCCGTCACCCTGTTGTTCAAGAAGCTCCGCCAGCCGCTTGTGCTGGGCTATATCGTAGCCGGATTCCTGGTCTCTCCCCACATGCCCTACACGATGAGCGTCGTCGATAAGGGCGACGTCGAGATGTGGGCCGAGATCGGCGTGATGTTTCTCCTGTTCTCCCTGGGCCTCGACTTCTCCGTCAAGAAGATCCTCAAGATGGGCACCAGTCCCGTCATCGCTGCCTGCACCATCGTCTTCAGCATGATCCTGCTCGGCATCACCGTGGGCAAGGGCTTCGGCTGGGGCCACATGGACTGCATCTTCCTGGGCGGCATGCTCGCCATGTCCTCCACCACCATCATCTACAAGGCCCTCTCCGACATGGGGCTGCTGCAGCAGGGCTTCGTGGCCACCGTCATGAGCGTCTGCATCCTCGAGGACATCCTCGCCATCGTGATGATGGTCATGCTCTCCGCCATCGCCAACGGTTCCTCGCCCGACGGCGGCCAGTTGCTCGGCAGCGTCTTCAAGATAGGCTTCTTCCTCGTCCTGTGGTTCGTCATCGGCATCTTCCTCATCCCCCTGCTGCTGCGCAAGGTGCGCAAGCTCATGAACGCCGAGACCCTCCTGATCGTTGCCCTCGGCCTCTGCTGCCTCATGGCCGTCATCTCCACCAAGGTGGGCTTCAGCAGCGCCTTCGGAGCCTTTGTGATGGGCAGCATCCTTGCCGAGACCGTCGAGGCCGACAAGATCATCCGCCTCGTCGAACCGGTCAAGAATCTCTTCGGCGCCATCTTCTTCGTCTCCGTCGGCATGCTCGTCGATCCGCTGATCATCGTCGATTACGCCCTCCCCATCCTCTGCCTCGTCCTCACCATCCTCGCCGGCCAGGCCCTCTTCGGCACGATGGGCTACCTCTTGGGCGGCCAAAGCCTGAAAAACGCCATGCGCTGTGGTTTCTCCATGGCCCAGGTGGGCGAGTTTGCCTTTATCATAGCGTCGCTGGGCCTCTCCCTGGGAGTCATCGGCGACTTCCTCTATCCGGTTGTAGTCGCGGTCTCCGTCATCACAACATTCCTCACACCTTACATGATCCGTGCTGCGGAGCCGTGCTACAACCTTCTCACACGCCACCTGCCGCGCCAGTGGAGCCGCCGCCTGGAGCACATCGGCACGGGCGCCCCCGCCACTCCCTCCTCCGGCCATCTCGGAAGCGCCTCCTGCGCGCCATGGTGGTCAACACGCTGATCTACGGCATCCTCTCCATCGCCGTCATCGCGCTGATGTTCTCCTTCGCCCTGCCCTTCTGCCGCGAACTCTCCACCGAACTGACGGGGTCCCACTGGGCCGGCAATGCCGTCTGCGGCGTCGCCACCGTGCTGATGATCGCCCCCTTCCTGCGCGCCTTCATGATGAAGAAGAACCACTCCGAGGAGTTCAAGACGCTCTGGACGGAGCGGCGCACCAACCGCCCCCGCTCGTCTTCACCGTCCTGGCCCGACTGGCGATCGCCGCCGCCTACATCTTCTATATCGCCAACTACCTGACGCGCTTCGCCGACGCGCTGCTCATCACCATCGCCTTCGGCACGATCGTGCTGATGGTGCTCTCGCGCAGTCTGAAGAAGCGGAGCATCCGCCTCGAGCGCCTCTTCGTCCAAAACCTCCAAAGCCGCGAGATCCAGGCCGAGGCCCTCGGGCGCAAACGGCCGCTCTACGAGGGCCGACTGCTCGACCGCGAGATCCACATGAGCCTCTGCGAGGTGCCCGAAGACTCGCTTTGGGCCGGCAAGCAACTGGCGGAGCTCGACTTCCGCAAGTATTTCGGCGTCAACGTGAGCAGCATCCTCCGCGGCCGCCAGCGCATCAACATCCCCAATGGCGAGGTGGCCCTCTTCCCCGGCGACCAGCTCCAGGTGATAGGCGACGACGACCAGCTCACGCGCTTCGCCCAAGCCATGCGGACGGAGGTCCACGACGAGGACGCCGAGATAGAGAAGCGGGAGATGCGCCTCCAGCAGATCATCGTCGGGCAAAAGAGCCCCTTCCTCGACCAGACGCTGCGCGAAAGCGGCATCAGGGACCGGTACAACTGCATGGTGGTGGGACTCGACGAGGGCGAGAAAAACCTCACCATCATCACGCCCAACTACCGCTTCGCCCTGGGCGACGTGCTGTGGATCGTAGGCGAGGAGCAAAACGTCAAGGGCCTCCTGGAGGCCAACGGCGAGGAGTAGCCGCCGCCCCAGGGATGATGATGTAGCCACCACCACCATTGATTTGATTTTAACCACCACACCTATGAGTAGAAGCATCCACCGCCGCGCCCTGCTGCGCGCCCTGTGTCTCCCCCTTCTCCTGGTCACGATCGTGGCCTGCCACCGCCAGGATCCGTCGGCCCTCAACGCCAACGAGCTGTTCTTCGACGAAACGCTGGCCTCCATCTCCCCCGACGCGACGCTGCCCGACCTTTTCTATATCGGCACGGAGGACGGCGTGGTCTATGCCTACGATGCCGACCAGGGGACGACGCGCCGCTGGCTCACCGCCTTCGACCGCATCTACAAGGTCTTGCGCGACCAGCCTGCCGACTCCGCCGCCCAGCCCCACGACGGCACGACCTTCTGGGTGGGCACGCGCAACATGGGCGTCGTCCGCTGCCAACTGCAGGGCGACTCGCTCGTCCTGCTCCGCCAGTATGCCCTTCCCCGGTCCGGCCGTGGCACCCACTACTCCGTCTATGACCTCCACCAAGACCCCTCGGGCCTCTACGTCGCCACCAGCAACGGTCTCTTCCTCCTCTCCCCCAACGACACGATGCAGGCGCTCCACGCCTCCTGGGAGATACAGTCGGGCGAGGGCGCCTTCCGCCCCTTGGTCGTCAGCGACATCCGTCCTTTGCACAATGGAAACCTGGTCTGCGCCAGTGCCTCGGGCGTACTGTCCATCGACACGCGGCGGCGCCAGTCCCACCTGCTGCTGCGGGCCAACTGCACCTCCCTCTCGCTCAGCGGCGACACGCTCCTCGCCCTCTGCGGCGACAGTATCAAGGCCCTGCTGCCCGACGGGCGATTGGTGGGCAAGTCGCGCCTCTCCAATCCGGCCTACACCTGCTTCCACGAGCCCTCCTCGCGGATGAACTATCTCCTCGACGGCACGTCGGTGCAGTTTTTCTCCAACGACGAGATTGCCGACCACCTCACGCCGCGGCGCGCGCCCCTCCCCCGGCCCGTGCGCACGTTCTGCCACAACGTGATCGCCAACGACCCCGCCTGCGGCCAGTCGCTGCTGGTCACGGAGCACGCCCTCCTGCGCGTCGGCCACCACCAGGACCTCTTCAGCGATATCGGCAATGTGAGCTACGCCTGCCACGACGGCCCCTTCATCTACTACCTCGTCGGTTCCCACCTGTTTCGCCAGCGCATCGGCGAGCAGACCGCCATCCAGGTCAAGGACCTCTCGCGCGGATCCTCCGACGTGCGCTTCATGATGATCGCCGACGGCACGCTCTACTATGCCGACAGCGGCCACCGCGTCTTCACCGCCCCCATCTACTCCTCCTACCTCCTCAACTCGCTCCTCTCCTGGGACCGCAAGGTCTCGCCGCAGCCCGGCCAGGACCTCACGGCGATCGGCCACGACGGTTCCGGGGTCTATGTCGGCATACGCGACGGCCTGCAGCAGTTGGGCCGGGAGAAGGGCCAGTTGCAACTCCACGACGCCTCGGCCTCCACCATCGCCGACCCGTTCATCACGGCCTTCTCGGCCCCCACGTCCTCGGGGCGCCTCTTCCTCGCCACGCTCAACGACGGCCTCTTCGTCGGGCGCCAGGGCAGTTTTCGCCACCTGGCCGCCTCCCGGGGCCTCTCCTTCGTCCGCGACATCGCCGTCCTCCCCACGGCCTCGGGCGCCGACAGCCTCTTCGTCCTCACCAACCACCGGCTGCTCTGCGGCACGGAGAAGCAGCTGCGCGTCTGCGACACGCTCACGGCCATGCGCCGACTGGCCGTGGCCGACGCCACGCATGCCTACGGCTTCCCCGACTATGGCCTGATCTCTCTCGCCGACCACGAGCGCTACTTCTCCGACATCCGCTTCAACCCCAAGGCCTGCATCGCCGTCAACGGGCGCGTCTATGCCGGATCCTCCTGCGGCGTCTATACCTTCGACACCAGCCTCCACAAGCAGGACAATCTGGAGCAGGGCTACACCACGGTGCAGTTTGAGCGCCGCGTGCTCTTCTCGCGCACCAACATCGCCTGCCTCGTGGTCCTCACGATCGTCGCCATCCTGCTGCTGTGGTTCTTCTTCGGACTGGCCGTGGCCAAGCGCCGCATGCTCATGCGCATCGCCAAACTGCGGACGGCGATCCAGCCGAAGGTGGATGCGGAGAAAGAGAGCGGCGCCACGGCCCACGCCCTCGTCGCGGAGACGGACCAGCTCGAGCGCTATCTCCAGCGGCTCAACAAACTGGAGCAGCAGGTCACGGGCCTGAGCCTGATGGACAAGATCCGGCAGCGCGACATCCTCGACCGACTCAACAGCAGCATCCAGGACCTCACGATCGACCTGCCGTCCATCCTCATCGGTTGCCTCAACCGCCAGGTGGCGCTCATGCGGCGTCGCCAATGGGAGGGCTACGAGGCCTATGTCGCTGCCACGGAGCGACTGATGCAGGGCAAGGACGAAGCCGGGGAGGGGATGGAGGAGACGACGGCCCTCAGCTTCTGCGAGCAGACGGCCAGCACCATCGGCGCCAACGCCCAATGGATGAGCAAGGCCGAGGGGATCGACCAGCGCTACGAGCAGTATCTGCTCCTTGCCGACCTGGAGGGGGCTGGACGCGAGATCTTCCTCACCATGCGCGATCTCTGCCTCGACGCGGAGGGCAAGGTTGCACCGATCAAAAAAGATCACCCCATGAGCCGGGAGAAGAAGGTAGCCGAGGCCGACCGTATCTTGCCCGCTATCAACCGGGAGGGCATCGCCCGCCACTGCCGCGACCTCCTCCTTGGCGAACTCGCCCACGCCCGCGACCGCTACCACGCCGCTCTGTCCGAAGAGGCTCCCGAGCCGCCCTATCCGCAGCGCCTGCTCCGCGAGGCCGTCGCCAGGGCCGAAGCCCTCGTGGGCGAACTGGCCGAGGTGGGAGACGCGCCGTTCCAGGACGCGCTGCCCATGCTCATCAGGGTCTCCAAGGCCTACCAGCGCCTGAAGATCGCCACGACGCTCCTCCAGACCAAGGAGATCCTCGAGGACTTCGAGGCCAACGCCAAGGCGAGGGACAAGGAGAAGGTGAGGGACAAGGAGAAGGTGAGGACGCAGTTTGCCACCTGCGTCTCCTCCTTCTACGACGCCGTGGGCCAATGTGAGGACAAGTCGATCCTGCAGATTATCGGACTGGCACGGAAGAAGGGGGAGGGCAAGGAGAAATCGCGCTTCCTCAACGAAGACCTGCTGGTCCTGATGCTGGCCGGACGAAGGGCGGAAAGGGACGAAGGCGGATCCTGCGTACTGAGGCCCATCCTCTCCGACGACAACAGCGAGAAGCTCCTCAATGCCGACATGCAGAGCCTGCGCCGCGCGCGCCGTGCCTTCCGCAACCTCGCCACGACAAAGCTCAGCGAGCAGTCGAAGCGCACGGAGGTCCGCCACGACGAGGACGCCCCCGCCCCGTCGCCCCTGGCTCGCCTCAAGGCCTTTGGCCATGCCCACCCCGACAGCTTTGCCAGTTGGCTGGCCGAGATCGTCGAGGGCATTTAGCCGCCTGTGAAAATAGCCCCCGATTGCCTTGACTTTCGGACAAAAGTTGTATCTTTGCACTGTGAACCAGCCCCATACATAAAATGTGATAGTGTCAAAGTGCTACTGAGACACCTCATGTACTATCATAAAAAATAGACAATTATGGACATAGCAAAATATATAGGTGAGACTACCGAATACGACAAGAAGCAGGAAGTGGAACGCCGTAAAGTGAAAAGTTGGCTGAAGAGCGTCAGCGCCTTTGCCAATGGAGGTGGCGGCTGCCTGTTGTTTGGCATTGCCGATGACGATACTATCATAGGGTTGACTGATGCCAAGGCTGATGCAGAATTTATCAGTCAGAAAATAAAGGAGCGCATAGACCCTATGCCACAAATCGACTTGAAGATAGAGCGTGTGGAAGACAAGGAACTGCTCATTCTTCATGTGCATGGCGGCGAAGATACACCTTATTATTATATTGGCGACAGCGTGCTTGAAACCTTTGTCCGCATTGGCAACGAATCGGTTGTGGCTGATAGTACCGAACATAAACGCTTGGTACTAAGAGGTCGCAACTCTTCATTCGACGCACGCCCAAGCGATGAAATGTTTGAAGATTATGCATTTTCCAAGCTTCGCAGCCGTTACTATGCCTGGAACGGTCTGAGTTTCGACAAAAAACTTTACCGCTCGTTTGGCTTGGTTGATAATAAGGGAATACTTACCTATGCCGGTCTGCTGATGGCAGACGAATGTCCATTGCGCCAAAGCCGAGTATTCTGCACAAGATGGAACGGCAAGACAAAGGCTGGAGGAAGCATCGATGCTCTCGACAGCGCAGAGATTACGGGCGGACTTGTAACGCTTCTCGAAGACACCATGTCCTTCATCCGTCGCAACAACCGTACACTTTGGTACAAAGAACCCATGCAGCGCATCGAGATTCCTCAATATATGGAACGTAGTGTGATGGAAGTTGTAGTGAATGCCTTGGCTCATCGCGACTATCTGATCCAGGGTAGCGAGGTGCATGTGGATATATACGATGACCGTATGGTGGTTTACTCTCCAGGTTCCATGCCGGAAGGACGGCTTATCCAAACGATGAACTTAGAAGACATTCCTTCTGTCAGACGCAATCCGGTTATTGCCGACGTCTTTGCCCAGTTGGGTTATATGGAGCGTAAAGGTTCGGGTATGGGCAAAATCATCAATCCAATCAAAGCCCTTCCCTACTTTGAAGAAAAGATGCTTCCAGGCTTCTTCTCCGACCGTGCTCAGTTTACTGTCACGTTCCCCAATATGATATTAGCATGGCAGGAAACTCATCCTGATATTGAGGTAAACTTTGTGGAAAACGAAAGTGATACTCAAGGTGATACTCAAGGTGATACCCAAGGTGATACCCAAGGTGTCACTCAAGATGTCACTCAAGATGTCACTCAAGATGTCACTCAAGGTGACACTCAAGGTGACACTCAAGGTGACACTCAAGGTGGCACCCAAGGTGGCACCCAAGGTGGCACTCAAGGCGATGATTTAGATAAATGGATAGAATATCAAGTAGCTGTTTATCCTAAAATAACAACTGGTGAACTGGCTCAACAATCTGGGAAAAGCATTATTACTATTAAGCGTCGTATCGCCAAAATGCCTCATATTGTGTATATTGGAAGCGGCTATAGCGGTCATTGGGAAGTGAGGAAAAAAGAGAGGCTTTGACGCAGAGCCTCCACCATTTGCCTTGGGACGATCACGAAAGCTGCTTGAGGGAGCAAAAAAATAGCCATCGGCGCGGATAAAAATCCACAGGACTTGTGTATCTTTGCAGCTATATATGAATTCGAGCGACAACAAGATACAGAAGGTTTCTATCCGTTTCTTCAACGACCGCGAAGTGCGTGCTGTATGGGACGAGACGCTATCCAAATGGTGGTATTCCGTTTTGGATGTCGTGGGCGTGCTCAACGACCAAGACGATTATACCAAGAACCGCAACTATTGGAAGTATCTGAAGACGAAGCTGAAGAAGGAAGGAAACGAACTGGTTAGTGTCACTAACCAGTTGAAACTTCTTGCTCCGGATGGCAAAAGACGTTTAACTGATATCCCATGGCGTTGCATAGGTCGCTTTCGTGGATACGGACCTGACTTTTAGCAAAAAATAGCCTCCGATTGCCCTGACTTTTAGCAAAAAAACGTATCTTTGCACTGTGAATCAGCAAATTACACGAAAATGACGTATTACAAGCGAAACATAGACAAAAAACTCTTGGAATGGAAGACATCTCAAAGAAGGAAGCCTTTGCTGATACGCGGGGCAAGACAGGTGGGGAAATCGTCTGCGGTACGCCAGTTGGGCAAAGAGTTTAAGTACTTTGTGGAGATCAATTTGGAGAGTCAACCATCTATCCGAGGACTTTTTCCAAAGGATATTGACGTGCATAGGACTTGTGAGGGAATCAGTGCCACCACAGGCATTCCTATCATACCTGGGGAGACGCTGCTTTTCATAGACGAGATACAAGTGAGTCAGGAAGCTATCATGTCGCTTCGTTATTTCAAAGAGGATTATCCAGAGCTACATGTCATAGCCGCGGGATCTCTGCTGGAGTTCACCCTGGAGGAGCTGCCTTCTTTTGGAGTGGGGAGAATACGCTCACTATACATGTACCCATTCTCCTTTGACAAATTTCTTATGGCGCAAGGACTGGAAACGACGGTCAGCTACAAGCACCAGGCTTCGCCTTCCTCTCCGCTTCCCGATGCCGTCCACAACAAACTGGTGGAACAATTGAAGACGTTCTATCTCGTGGGCGGTATGCCTGCCGCAGTCACAGAATGGATAGCGTCCAAAAGCTACATCGAGTGCGCCCATGTTCACAATGACATTCTGGACACCTACCAAGATGACTTTGCCAAGTATAAGTCGCGCGTGTCTCCAGCTTTGCTGAGAAAGGTCTTGCGCTCCGTAGCTTTGCAGGCAGGCAGCAAGTTTGTCTATAGACAGGTGGCCGACGATGTTCGCTCTTCGGTCATCAAAGACGCGCTTCGTCTATTGACATTGGCGGGACTGATAAAGCCGGTGACGCATAGCGATGGAAATGGTGTTCCACTGGGAGCAGAAGAAAATGATGGCTACAAGAAATATCTTTTTTTAGACTTGGGACTGATGCAGACCATACTGGGCACTCCTGCCGCCAATGTCCTTTTGGCTTCGGAAGTTGATTTTGTCAACAAAGGGGCTGCTTCGGAAATGTTCGCAGGCTTGGAACTCGTCAAGAACCATGACTGTTTCCAAAAGGCAGAAATGTATTATTGGCAGAACATGTCAAGGGGTTCCAATGCGGAGATTGATTACCTGGAGGCCAAAGAGGGGGTGGTTGTACCAATAGAGGTGAAGGCTTCCACCAAAGGCAGTAAGCAAAGCTTATGGCTATTTATGAGGAAGAAAGCCCTTCACCATGCTGTTCGTACTTCCTTGGAGAATTTTGGGACGCTTGAGTATATTGACAAAGAAGCACAAAATGCACTCCGCCACATAGACGTTGTGCCACTTTATGCCATGAGCAATTTGTAGCACCACTTCTTGCTTGAACTGACTGGATAGTCGCTGTCAGTACAGTACGGGCTGTGATCGGCGTATCGATTGCAGCCCGTACTGGCGTCTTGCGCCCCTCTGCGCCCGCTCGAAAGACACGTTTTTGGCGAACATTTCGCACACTATCAACGAACCAAATAAAAATGTGCGCGCATTTGATAGGAAAATAGGTACTTTTGCACACAAATCATCAAAACAAACCTACGTATGAACATCATCAGACTTTTCCTGTTTCCGACAGAGTGGTCCGCCACGCTCGTCCTGTTTTTTTTCGCACTCCGCCGCATGGCCGACTGCCAGCACCTATGGGAGGTTTTGATCCTCTTGGGCTTCTTTCTATCCATCTTTTTCATGGTGTGTCTGGCCTCACTGACCTATGCGCGCATGGACACGCACGTGAGGCTATGGGCCAAACTGATCGCCGTGCTCGCCACGCCAGTAGTCGTGTACGCCGTGCCTGCATAGCGAGCAAAAACGAGAAAAATCGAGAAAAATCGCATGGGCCGCGATCTAAATGAAAATGTGCGCACCACGGCTTGCGAAACCCGTACCTTTGCAAACGAATTCTGGCGACACCAGCAGCGCAAGAAAGGCGCGACGGACTGTCATAAAGGATGAGCATAGAGCGAAGGCCGCCCTGCGGCACGAGGTCTATCAAGAGAGAACCAATAAACAAAATGATCAACTCAAAACTATCAAAGTCATGAAACGAAGAAACATTTACATCGCCAGCACACTCGTGCTCGCACTGGTCCTGATGGTGGGATTCCCTACCTCGGCAAGACCCCAAATTCACGTTAAGGTGAAAACACCCAACTTGTATGTCAACATTATACCCTCTATCACCAAAATCCAGCAAATGGTAGAGCGAGTGGAAAAGCAGATCAAAATCCCCAACATTGCGGTTCCCCAACCCAATGTGAATTCCGTGGCTTTAAGAACACACATCCTGCAACTGCCGGAAGCTCCCTGTCCGAAGCCCGCCAAGACTGCACAGCCCGTCAAAGCCTCCCCACTCCTCAAGGCCGCGCCGGCTCCCGACCCCAAAGCAGCCAAAGCTGCCAAGGAGAAGAGGCGCAAAAAACGATTGAGACCATCATCAGTCGCTTCACGTCCTACGCCGCCATCAACAGTCAGTCGTGGGAGACCGAAGACACCACAAAGTTTCCGATCAGCTTTGGCCAGGAGGATATGGCAGAACTGATAGAGGAGGAGCTGCGCAACATCAGAGCAGACAACGACCTGATCGTCAGCCGTAGCGACTATCAGTACGTCTATGCCACGATTCCGGCCAACTGCGAAGACGTGCCGAGCATCATGTTCATGGCCCACATGGACTGCACGCCCGAGTGTGTAGGCGGCGAAATCACACCCATCGTACACCGCAACTACAATGGCGGCGACATCCAACTGCCTGCTGGCATAACCCTCAGTCCTCAGATGCCTCAGGGCAAGCACCTGGCCAACTGTGTGGGCAAGACCATCATCACGAGCGACGGATCCACGCTGCTGGGCGCCGACGACAAGACGGGCTGCACAATCCTCGTCACGCTCATCGAGACCATCCTCAAGGACAAGAAACTGAAGCATGGCGACCTCCACTTCGTCTTCTCGCAAAACGAGGACATTGGCCGTGCCGCCGACCGCTTCGAGGAGGAGTATGTAGCTGGACAGCCTGACATCGTCATCGACGTGGACGGCAACGACCCCACGGCCTTCTCGGTGGAGAACTTCACCGCGGCCGCCCGCACCTACCGCTTCCATGGCAAGAACGCTCATCCCGGCAACGGCTTCTACACCAAGTATGGCGACGCGCTGACCGCTGCTTCCTACTTCATCGGACAACTGCCGCCCGAGACTCACCCCTCGGCCAGCAAGGACAAGGAGGGCTACATCCACTGCTACTCTGTCTCTCACCCCACCGACGAGATGGGCAATGAGATAACGGAGGACTATCTCATGAAAGTGCGCCTGCGCTATTTCGACGCCCAGGATGGCGACACGTTCCGCCAGCTTCTGGACGAGGCCTCCAAGCTCACGGCCAAGGCTTTCCCCTATGTCATGATTGACGCCGACCCCGAGGTGATGCAGTATGAGAACGTGGCCTACACGATGTATCCCGGCCTGTGCGACCTGATCATCAAGGCGGCAGAGAAAGAGGGCGTGAAACTGACTCCCCGCAGCGAGCGAGGCGGCACAACAGCGGCCATGCTGGCGGCCAAGGGACAGAAGGGCGGCCCCTGCCTCTACAGTGGACAACAGGCTGAGCACAGCATCTACGAGTGGACTTGCGCCGAGGACATGTACCAGATGGTCATGGTGGCAAGATCCATCATCGAGACTGTGGCCAAACAGTGAGACCGGCCTCCGCTATCAAGGAGGGAAACTGAACCGAACGCTCGGAAAGGAACCGAAGATTCGGAAAGGAATGAACCGGACATGCGGAAAGAAACGAACTGAACGCGCGAAAGAACCGAAGGCAAACTCGCCCGCTTCACGGACGACCCGACCCAATAGCTGCTGCGCTTATCACAAGCAAACAGAGAGTAAAAACAACTTTGACTAAGACACTATATATATACCAACAAAAAAGAAGGGCAAGCAGCGGGCAGACCTCTTACAGAAACCGCGCCAAACTCGTGTCGAGAGGACACCGGACAGCAGCAGGGGGAGGATCTGCCCACACGGGGGAGGAAGCCGTGGAGCGAGGCGGGTGTTGCGTTTTGGCGGGACATCCGCCTCGCAGGGGCGTTTAACCTGAAAAAATTTTGGGCATCAGCGTTTTTTCCGTAACTTTGCAGAACAAGACATCAAGAAGCGTTATGGAAAGAGAAAGAATAGCGCGTGTGGACCTCCACTCGCCCCGCCCCTCGTCGGCGGCAGTGAGAGAGATGGCGGAAGCAACGCGCACACAATACGTATTGATACAGTTGACCGACAACACCGTCTCCTTGGGCTACGGCGCGGAGCAAAGGCTGCTCCAAGTGGCCGACAGCACGGGGGCCGTCATGGTCTATGCCGACTTCTACGAGACGGAGGAGGGCCAGCGGACGAAGCACCCCGTGATAGACTACCAGGAGGGTGCGCTGCGAGACGACTTCGACTTCGGGCCGCTGGTGCTCGTTAGGACGAACGCGATCCAGCGCTGCGACCTCGGCGCCAACTGGCTGTATGGTGGCTGGTACGACCTGCGTCTGCAACTGAGCCGGCAGGGCGCGATCTTCCACCTCAACGAATACCTCTACACGGAGGAGAAGCAACCCGTGAGCGCAGAAGGCGAACGACAGTTTGACTATGTCGATCCGCGCAACCGCGACGTGCAGGTGGAGATGGAGCAGATCGTGACGGAGCACCTGCGAGCAGTCGGTGGCCTCGTCCATACCGACCGCTACCAGAAGCCCGACGTGGAGGGCGACTTCCCCGTCACGGCCTCCGTCATCATCCCCGTGCTCAACCGCGCCAAGACCATCGGCGACGCGGTGGAGTCGGCCTTGGGACAGGAGACTGGCTTCGACTTCAACGTCCTCGTGGTGGACAACCATAGCACCGACGGCACCTCGGACCTGATAGAGCAACTGGCGGCCCGCGACCCGCGCGTCGTCCACATCATCCCCGAGCGCGAGGACCTTGGTATCGGTGGCTGCTGGAACTGGGCCATCAACGACCCGCGCTGCGGACGCTACGCCGTGCAGCTCGACAGCGACGACCTCTATCTCGACAGCCACACGCTGCAACGGGTAGTCGATGCCTTCCAGGAGCAGGACTGCGCCATGGTGGTGGGCTCTTACCGCATGTGCGACTTCCAGTTGCAGACGCTTCCGCCGGGCGTGATCGACCACAAGGAGTGGACGGACGACAACGGGGCCAACAACGCCCTGCGCATCAACGGACTGGGAGCGCCGCGGGCCTTCCTCACCTCGATAGCAAGGGGCATCGGATTTCCCAACACCAGCTATGGCGAGGACTATGCCATGGGACTGGCCGTGAGCCGACAGTATCGCATCGGACGCATCTACGACCCCATCTATCTCTGCCGCCGCTGGACGGGTAATAGCGACCACGGACTGAGCATCGAGAAGACCAACGCCAACAACTTATATAAAGACCGACTGCGCACCATCGAACTGCGGGCGCGCATCAGCCTCAACAACGACCTCAAAGCATGACGCTCTCCGAGTTTTTCCACAATCAGATGGCCACATGGCTGGAGACGGCCGCACGCTACGCCGACCTGGCACGCGTGGAGGTGAGAGACTTCGGTGCGGTCAGTGCCCAGTACAACCCCGCACGCATGGTGAGCACGGGAGCCAAGGTCGATAAGAAGACGCTGGCCCAGCGTCCTTGCTTCCTCTGCAAGGACCATCGTCCTGAGATTCAACAGGAATGGGCCTTCGACGAGGACTTCGACGTGCTCGTCAACCCCTTCCCCATCCTCCCGACCCATTTCACGATCGCTGCCAGGCGACACCGCCCCCAGACGATCCTCGACACCTATGCCACGCTCTACGAACTGGCCGACCGCTTCGAGGGCACTCTGTTCTTCTACAACGGGCCGAAATGTGGGGCCAGTGCGCCCGACCATCTCCACTTCCAGGGGGGAGACGGAAGTGTGGTGCCGCTCTGCCGCGACTGGCGCGGCTGGAGGGAGCGGCTACGGGAGGTGGCGCGGCTGGACGCCGACAACCGCCTCTGCACCATCGAGGACTACCCCTTCCCCACCCTGGTGCTGATCAGCAACGACAAATCCCTGGCGCAGACGCTTTTCCGCAGGGCCTATGCCGCCCTGCCCTGCCATCCCGACGACACCGAGCCGATGCTCAACGTGCTGGCATGGCGAGAGGAGGACAGCGTCGTCACCATCCTGCTGCCTCGGGAGAAGCACCGCCCCGCCTGCTACACGGCCTCGTGCGAAGCAGACCGCATGCTCATCTCGCCGGGTGCGCTCGACATGGCAGGACTGGTCATCACGCCGCGCAAGGAGGACTTCGACCGACTGACGCCCTCCCTGCTGGTGAAGACCGTCGGCGAGGTGGCGCTTGGGCAGGAGGCCTTCGCCAAGGTGTTGCGCCGTCTGCAGGAGCCGAGGGTCGCCGTAGGCATCACGAGCGGGCCGGAGGTAGCCTTTGTCCTGGAGGACGCATTCATGGTCGACGGCACGCTACAGACGGGACCGCAGACCGTGAGGGCGAAGGACGGAAGGCTCCTCTGGCAGGAAAACTCATACGACACGCTCACGTTCGCTCCCCATTCCCCGCACTCTTCGTTCACGCTGCCCGAGGTCACGATCGGCATCGGATTCCACTGGGAGCGCAAGGAGGCGCAGACCTTCGAGGGGATGCTGCGGCTGGAGGCCGACGGCGATCGGGTGTGGGTCATCAACGAACTGCCCGTGGAACGCTATCTCGCCAGTGTCATCTCCAGCGAGATGCGGGCCACCTCGTCGCCATCGCTCCTGCGGGCCCATGCCATCATCTCCCGCAGTTGGCTCCTGACGCAGATGGCGCATCGCATCAATGCGGACCATCCCTCGGAGGAGACCTGTGGAGGATGGGAGACGGAGGAGGAACTGGTGCGCTGGTACGACCGCGACGACCACCAGCGCTTCGACGTATGCGCCGACGACCATTGCCAGCGCTACCAGGGCATCACCCGCATGGTGTCGGATCATGTGGAGGAGGCGATACACAGCACCTATGGACAAGTATTGTGGGACGGCAAGGGCATTTGCGACGCGCGCTTCAGCAAGTGTTGCGGTGGTGCCACGGAGGTTTTCTCGGCCTGTTGGCAGGATGAGGACAAGCCTTATCTCGCCGCCTTCCTCGACCGCCCCACGCAAGCAGGCCAGGCGGCAGACGCGCTGCCCGACCTGACCGACGAGGAGACGGCCCGCAAGTGGATTCTCTCCGCACCGCCCGCCTTCTGCAACACGCAGGACAAGCAGGTGCTGCGCCAGGTGCTCAACGGCTACGACCAGGAGACCGCCGACTTCTATCGCTGGCACATCGACTACACGCAGGAGGAACTCGCCAGCCTCATCGCCCGCAAGACGGGACTGCGCTTTGGCAAGATCCTCGACCTCGTCCCCCTGGAGCGCGGCAAGAGCGGACGCATCGTGCGCCTGAAGATCGTGGGCACGGAAAGGGAGCGCGTCATCGGCAAGGAACTGGAGATACGCCGCACGCTGAGCGAAAGCCACCTGAAGAGTAGCGCCTTCGTCGTCACGACGCAGCAGGGCGCCGACGGCACCCCGCAGTCGTTCCACCTCTCGGGCGCAGGCTGGGGCCACGGCGTGGGACTGTGTCAGATCGGAGCGGCCATGATGGGCGAGAAGGGCTACGACCACGAGGCCATCCTCCGCCACTACTACCCTGGCGCCACGCTGAAAACGCTTTACAAACCTTCCATAGAACAATGATTATGACCGAGAATAGCAAGCGACATATCAACCCGTGGGCGTGGGTGCCCTCCCTCTATTTTGCCGAGGGACTGCCCTACGTCGCCGTGATGACGATAGCCGTCATCCTCTACAAGAAGATGGGCATCTCCAATACCGACATCGCCCTCTATACTGGCTGGCTCTACCTGCCGTGGGTCATCAAGCCCTTCTGGAGCCCGATGGTCGATCTCGTCCGCACCAAGCGGTGGTGGATCGTCACCATGCAGGCGGTCCTCGCCATCGCCTTCGCGGGCATCGCCTTCTTCATCCCCGCACAGTTTTTCTTCCGGCTCACGCTGGCGTTCTTCTGGCTGGTGGCCTTCACGTCGGCTACCCACGACATCGCGGCCGACGGCTTCTACATGCACGGCCTCGACAGCCACGAGCAGTCGTTCTTCGTCGGCATACGCAGCACGTTCTATCGCATCTCCACCATCGCGGGACAGGGACTGCTCGTCATCATCGCGGGACTGATAGAGGACCATACGGGCAAGATACCGCTCTCCTGGACGGTGGTCTTCGCCATCCTCTCCATCCTCTTCTTCCTCGCGAGCCTCTACCATGCCTGGGCGCTCCCCAGACCTGCCTCCGACCGCCACGCCCCCGACCGCACGGTGGGTGGCATTCTGCGCGAGTCGCTGCTGACGTTCCGTTCGTTCTTCATGAAGAAGAACATCGTCCCCGCCCTGCTCTTCATGTTGCTCTTCCGACTGCCCGAGGCGCAGCTCGTCAAGATCATCAACCCCTTCCTCCTCGACCCGATAGCGAAGGGAGGACTCGGCCTCTCGACCAGTACGGTGGGCATTGTCTATGGCACGGTGGGCATTATCGGACTGACCCTGGGTGGCATCCTCGGTGGCATCGCCGCCTCGCAAGGTGGACTGAAACGCTGGCTCTGGCCGATGGTCTGCGCCATCACGCTGCCCGACCTCGTCTATGTCTATCTCGCCTACGCCCAGGACAGCGCGCTATGGATCGTCAACACCTGCGTCTTCATCGAGCAGTTTGGCTACGGATTTGGCTTCACGGCCTACATGCTCTACCTCATCTATTTCTCGGAGGGCGAGCACAGCACGTCCCACTACGCCATCAGCACGGGCTTCATGGCCCTGGGCATGATGCTGCCGGGCATGATGGCTGGATGGCTGCAGGAACTCATCGGCTACCGCCACTTCTTCCTCTGGACGATCCTCTGCTGCGCGGCAACGTTTGTCGTCTGCCTCTTCATCAAGATCGACCCTGAGTTTGGCAAGAAGAAACAGCAGGGCTAAGGGAAAATAGTACAATGATGGAAAAGGGAAGCAATCTGGTAAGAGAAAGGGCTGCAAGGGCCTGGGAACGCCACCTCTCGTGGGTTCCCACGCTCTATCTGCTGCGCGGCATACCCTATGTCGCCATCCTCGCCCTCGTTCCCATCGTGCTCAACCGCATGGGGGTGAGCAATGCGGTCAACCTCTTCTGCTGCTCCTTGGGCCTCATCCCCTTCATCCTCCGCCCGCTGTTGGGCCGCTTCTCCCGCCAACTGACCGACTGCCACCACCTCATCCTCTACGCCGAAGTGCTGATGGGACTGATCTTCCTGGCCATGGGGATTGTGCTGCGGCTGAAAGTATGGCTTCCCGCCTTTCTCCTCCTCTTCTATGCCGAGGCCTTGGCGGCGGCCTTCCACGACGTGGGGATAGGCCGCTATTTCATGATCTGCTCCGAGCGTCGCTTCTACCAGCAGGTGCCCGCCACACGGGCTGCCGCCACTTGCGCCGCCTTTGCCCTGGCGCTGGGCATTCCCGCGATGGTGGGAGGCAACCTGGAGGTGATCCATCGCCGCATACCGATGGCGTGGAGCACGGTCTGCGAACTGCTGGGGGGCTTCATCCTCCTGCTGGCGGTCTATCATGCCGTGGTCCTCGTGCCGCTCGGTGAGCAACTGGTGCGCAAGCGCAACGACTACAAGGCCCTGCTGCTCGAAGACCTCCGCAAACTGACGGACCGTCGCTATTTCCGCTTCGAGATGCTCTTCCTGCTGCTCTTCCTCCTCCCCGAGGGCTTCTTCTACCGCGTCGGCATCCTGTTTCTTGTCGACCCCGGGAGCAATGGTGGACTGAGCCTCTCGCCACAGGAACTGGCCTTCACGCAGGGCACGGTGGGTGCCTTCGGCATGCTGCTCGGTTGCCTGCTCGGCGGACGCTGCATCCACCTCCACGGCTTCCGCTATTGGCTGTGGCCGATGACGCTCGCCATCACGCTGCCAAAAGTGTTCTACGTCCTGATGGCCTACACGCTGACAACCAGCTTCTCCCTGATCACCCTCAGCGTCTTCCTGGAGCAGTTTGGTTTCGGCTTCGGCATCATGGCCTTCGTCGCCTACCTCGCCCACCTCTCACGGGGCTACCATCCCGTCATGTTCTACTCCTACTGCTTTGCCCTCGCCGCCATCGGCATCACGGTCTCGGGCGCACTCTCCGGCATTCTCGCCGACTACCTCGGCTACCGCATCTACTTCGCCCTGCTGATGCTCCTCTCCCTCACCTCCTATCTCGCTGCTGCCTTCGTGCGCACCGAGCCGATAGAGGGTCTGAAACTGTGAGCGAGGACAGACTGTTGTTTCCAATACGGCCTGCCGAGTTAGGGAAAACAACAAATACAACTTTTACAACTAGTAACAACGATGCCAATGATACAAGGCTTCGCGGGACATATCGCCAGGACAATTAGCAGGAAATGTGTCCAAGGCGAAGCGTTGTATATTGTTGTTTCGCAACAAGCAACCCTTGGTCTGCATAGGCCTCGAAGAGGCGATGTCCCCGCGAAGCGTTGTAACTAGTTGTAAAAGTTGTTCAAGTTGTTTTTCTATATGTCCACGTCGAATCCCTCCATGTCCCGGACGAACCTGACAAAGGGTCTGAAACTGTGAGCGAGGACAGAGGGTCTGAACTTTTTCTCCTTGCTACTCGCTTTTTCCAGAAATTTTATGTAAGTTTGCATCCATGAAGCAATTATTGACCATCCTTGGGCCCACGGCAAGCGGCAAGACGACCCTTGCCACCCGCCTTGCCTATGAGCTGGATGGCGAAGTCATCTCCGCCGACAGTCGTCAGGTCTATAGAGGCATGACGATCGGTACGGGCAAAGACCTCGCCGACTATGTGGTGGAGGACAAGCCGATCCCCTACCACCTGATAGACATCTGTGACCCAGGAACGAAATACAACCTCTTCGAATACCAGCGCGACTTCCTCCAAGCCTACGAGGACATCCGCCGTCGTGGACGCCAGCCCGTGCTCTGTGGCGGCACAGGACTCTATATCGAGGCCGTGCTGCGGGGCTACCAGCTCTCGCCCGTGCCCCAGAATCCCACGCTGCGGGCAGAACTGGAGGGGAAGACGCTCGACGAGCTGACCGTCATCCTCCAGGACCTGAAGGCGCGCAACCACTCCACGATGCACAACCGTACGGACGTGGACTCCTGTCAGCGGGCCATCCGCGCGATAGAGATAGAGGAGTACAACCTCCATACGCCCACCGAGAACCGCCAGGTGCCACCCATCCCCTCCACCATCATCGGCACATGGGTCGATAGGGAGACGCGTCGCGCACGCATCACGCGCCGCCTGCGCCAACGACTGGAGGAAGGAATGGTAGAGGAGATAAAAGGTCTGCTCAAGACGGTCCCTGCCGAGGACCTGATCTACTACGGCCTGGAGTATAAGTTTGTCACCGAATACGCCCTCGGCCGCACCTCCTACGACGAGATGTTCAGCCGCCTGGAGATCGCCATCCACCAGTTTGCCAAACGACAAATGACCTGGTTTCGGGGCATGGAGCGCCGCGGCCTCACCATCCACTGGATCGACACGCAGCGCCCCATGGCAGAACAAGTGGCGGAGGTATTGCGCCTTATGGCGTAAGTTTTATGGAATACGTCTCATGGCGTGACTTTTATGAACAAAAGCATAAAAGCCACGCCATGCTTTTATTTCCTCAACAAGCCCACAACATTCTGCACCAGGTTCACAGCCTCCTGCTGCGTAGGCTTTTGCTTCCGCGCCAGCAGCACCTGCACCAGATAGGTCTTCCCCTTGCCGACCGTCACGATCTGAGCATAGCTGATCGAATGGAAAGTAAACTCGTCCGGCGTCACCACCGTGTCGCGGACCACCTCCCCTGCCGTCCTCGCTATCGAGTCGGTGGAAATAAAGGGGACAGGATCGCAGTCGTAATAGACGGTTTCCGTCTTCCTGGCCTTCACCCAAGCGACGAGTTTGTTGGAATCCTGTTTCGTGCAAGCATCGAGCTGGTTGTTAGAAACCTGTCCCGTGAAAGTATCAAGTTTATTGTTGGAAGCCTGTCCCGTGCAAGTATCAAGTTTGTTGCAAGCCAGCTCCGTCACTCTGATCTCCATGCGTTCGCAACACACGTAGTCATACACACTCGCATGGCCTTCCACCACCTTGCAGATCCGATCCTGCAGCGAATGGTCAATATGGTCCGCCACCCAGCGCTTCTCTGACCCAAGGTCGTAAAGCGTATAATAACCATTGCGCCTCATCTCCAGCACACCCATCCGATTGTCGGCCGTGTGAAAGGCGAAGGAGTCAAACTCCGGTTTCACCAGCATTCCGTAACGGTCGCGCAAACCCACCATCCCCGTCTCCGGGTCCTTGACGACGAGAATGCCCGGGTAAGCATCAAGACGCTGACGATACACCCTGGCAACATCCAGGCAACAGTAGGGATTGCTGCCAATAGCCATACTGGGCAGTAATACGCCCAGATAGCCCACAACGACGACATAGAAAGGCAGGTCCTTCACGCTCCTGAGGAGTCCGCCACAAGCATAGGCCATCGCACAAAGACTGAGAGCGAGTATCGCCACACGCTCCACCCCCGCGTCAAACTGCGACAAGAAGAACGGGACCATGGCAATGACCACCACCCACAGTTTCCCCATCGCCACACCACGGAGCCTTTGCAGCAGATAAAGACTGACCATGGGCGCCACAACACAAGCCAAGGCGCAAGCACGGTCGTAGAGGGCCAGCCCAAAATACAAGGCAAAGAGCGCTACCAACAGCAGGGCGCAGTAGGTCTTGGCCCGTCGGTCCGTCCAAAGCAACAGTCCCATCGCTTCCTTCCACGTCAAGTTGTCCACCATACCGCCCTTGCGCATCGCATTGACGGCATAGGCAACGACAGGAAACAGTCCCAGCCATACTTTCAGCACCCACGGGAACACTTCCTCCCCTGGCTTGTCCGTCTCCATGCCCATCATAGCATACGCCTTCGAGGTAAGAATCCACATATGCACATCAGCATCCACCAACCATTTGAGTGCCATCAGCGCAAGAGCAACCAGCCCCGAGGCCCAAGCCTTTTTCTCACCCTTGTAAAGGGCGAAAGAGCACACGATGCGAAACAGTACCATCAATGACACTAGACAGACAGGGAAGTACGGGAACCAGCCATAGCCGATTACCACCACAACTATCGCCCACAAGAAGCAGATAGTCCAATCCAAACCATAAAACGCCTTCTTCATACTACTGTTAATTCCTTTTTTCATCATAATGATTTCCTTTGTTTTGATTTATAGATTTTATTTGTCATCTTATTGATTTATTGATTCACTTTGTCATCTTGATGATTCACTTTCACCTTGATGATTCCTTTGCCAACGTGTTGATTCTTTTGCTATCGCGAGATTCATTTGCTATCATGAGATTCATTTGCTTCAACTCAAGCCTATTCCCTCGCTACTCACTTCTATCAGAATAGCCGTATAATTATCGTCGCCATACTTCCAGCAGCTAAGGTCGAAACCATGCAGTATCTCCTCCAGCGACTTCTCTTCCATCATCCTTGCCTCCAAGTCCTCGGGCTCCATACTCTTGTGGACCCCATCGGAGCAAAAGCAAAATCCGGTCGCCCGAACAAACAGGAATCTGCACCACGTCGGCAATCGCCTCCTCCGGATGATTGCTGAAGAAGCTGCGCGCCACGATCTCGTATCCAAAGCTCAACCTCACATGGTCCTGCGTCTGATACACCACCCCTTGGCCTGGCCGCTGCAGATAGCACCTGCTGTCTCCCACATGAGCTATGGTCACAATATCCCCCTCGATGCTTGCCATCACCATCGTCGTTCCCATCTCCTTCATCTTCCCAGGCTCCATCGTTGCCCCAGGCTTCATCGTTGTCCCGGTATCCATCGTTGCGCCCATCTCCGCCTGTCCTACCTCTCTCGCCTTCTGCTCGATAGCACGAGTCGCCTCCTGGCAAGCCTCCACGACCTTCGCCTCGCTATCCCTTTCCTCCGCATGCTGCTCCCAGTATGCCGATACAGCATGGGCCACCGTCTCGCTCGCCACTTCTCCGCAAGCGTGACCACCCATCCCGTCACACACGATACCCCAAAAGCGCCCCCTCTCCTGCTGGTCCATGACCACGAAGAAGTCCTCATTGTTAGAGCGCCTTCCCTCCTTACTGATTGTCGCATACCTGATCTTCATTGCTTGTCCTTTCTTTATATCCATATAGTTATTTCAACATCACTCGAAGCTATTACACTTCTTTATGACAAAGAAGGGATGAAAGTAACCCATCTATCACTGAAAAAACTTGCGAACTATAAAAAAACACATTTTTTTAGCAAACGCTCAAAACCAGCCTAATCACTCCTGTACAAAAAAACGAAAAGGGTTGTTCGCAACTCCATCCAGCCAGAATCGGAAACAACCCTCCGTTTTCATCAGTTTCAGTCCTTCGTAATCTTAAAACCCAATTTCAATATGAGCTTAATCGTTTCTACTGATGTATTGCGGTCGTACTTCTTTTCTTCTTCCGATAGTTCTTCATAAGGCACAAGGCACGGATGCTGCCTCTTTGCATCATTCCGCTCCTCGCCATAGGTCCAGCCATCCCTCATGCGCCCGGCAGACCAAACCTCATGCACATTCTTTGCAATGTTTTCAGCCAAAACCTCCAATTCCTTAGGCAGCACCACCTCCTTCGTATCTATAGGATGGGGCATATAAATGTTCTTACTCATCGTTCACATTTTTATTGTTGCATACCTTTATAGAGGGCAGAGAGGCAGTATTTCTATCATTGCACGACAAAATAAATGATTTAATCTAAAGCGTCAAGTAAGATGAACGAGGCCCAATACTTTGCATCTGTATAGCCTTTTGCCCGAAGATCCTTTTGTGCCTCTACCAAGGCTTTGCGTTTGCTCATTCCGCTCATCAGATTTCGGTAAAACTGCACCATCATTTCAGCAGTGGCGGCATCATTTACAGTACGTAATGACATCAACAATGTATTTACTCCCGCATTCTTAAAACCACGTTGCAAACCATAAACGCCATCTTGACCAAGTTTTCCCAGGCCGCTCTCGCAAGCAGAAAGGACCACCAAATCACAAGTACGAAGATTCATTTGAGCAATCTCAGAAGCACTCACCTCGCTATCCTCTTCTGTATTAGCTCCTGCAAAAGCAAGAATACTGTTGTTCATAGATTCAACATCGGTGATACCCTTATGGCTTCTGTACGCACCATGCGTTGCCAAATGAAGAATATTTGTTTTGGTATCTGACAGTTGAAGGAAGGAGCTTTTACTAGCATTGTCATTTTTCAGAATGACCACATTCTTTACCTTTCCTTGCTTAAGCACCATACTTATTTCATTGACCTCACGCAGAGTATTCCCTAAAGTTTCATATACCACTTCTCCATCGCCACCACTACGCATGGCGGCTAAGGACTGTTTTAAAACTTTTTCTGATGTATTGCTCATGTTGTAGTCAATGCCACCATAGAGTATGGCACGTGTAGGCACTGCATGCGGATGGTTGTAACAAAGCTCCTTGGTTGTGGAAAGACGGTACACTTCCATTTGCTCAGCCATAGGTTTTCCATTATACAGAAGATACTCAATGGCTAAGTGATTGAATGTGCCATCAGCAGAGAAAAAGATTCGTTTTTTACCTTCTAGATGATTGGCTATACCTCCCCAAATCAAATTGAGAGACTTGTCGAAAAGTGACGGATCTGCCTGCATCACTTTGGCATCAGCCAAAGTACATACAGGAATTGAGACAGGAGTCTTCATGTCAGAATCGAGTACTAACGCCACCATATAATTGTCTTGGTCCAAGGCTTCCGATTTTATAGCTACAAATTCTATGGCAACATCTGTCGGGGACAGTTTTTTTTGTACATCACGCCAATCATACATTACGTAATTAGTAAAGTCTGCCATTTCGGAGCAATCGCGTAATAGCTGAAGCAGGCGTTTTTATTCTCCCGCTCCAGTGTCAATACATTGTTGGCATCTTCTTCCGTTTGCATGTTACTTCGAAGCACGCGTATCTGCTCGTCAGCAGACTTGATGTCGTCATACATCATCTTTAGCTTCTTGTTTTCCTTTTGAGCCAACAATTTTCCAAACTCTATGGAAGAATTGAGCAAAATACCCTTGGAAAGCAACTCTACATCATAGGCCAATGCGGCAATGTCACCGTTCAACGACTCATAACCAACAGGTCTTGTTGCCATCATGTCAAAAAAATCCCGTATTCGATTCTCCTCTTCACGCCATGTAAGCATGCGTTCAGCTTCACTTTGCATACGGAATTCCTCACTGATGGCTTCACGCAAAGCAGGAATGTATTGTTTGTAATACGAAACGGCTTGAACATAATCTTGTTTCAACTCATAGCTGCCAGCTATTATGCCAAGAGAAGTGGCATAGGCTAATTTCCCAAGGTATTCGCGTGTCATTTCAAGATTTTCAGTTTCTTCAGCTATAACCTTGTCCAATATCGCTTTCTTTTCTGAAGCACTTGCATCATCTTTAAAGTCAACATTCTCATCTACCCCCATGTCCATATAGCATATCTTCAATGACGAGGCTGCCTCAGAATAATCCTGATACATACCATGTTCTTCAAAGAGTTTCATAGCCTGTTTGTGATGCGCCACAGACTCTTCGTAGTTCTTATTGCGTTCCTCGGCCTTGGCCAACCTAAGAAGAGCTTTTGGGTATTCTGTATTTTGCGTATCCATGTGCTCATAGTAGTCCACGCATTTTTGATAAGCCGCAATGGCGTGAGCAAAATCCCTTTGCGCAGAATAAGCATTACCAATACTTTTGTAACAAGCAGCCATTTTTAAAGAAGAACTGGCATCTGATTTTGTTTGATAAAAACCCACTGCTTCATTAAAACATCTAATAGCTTCCGATTGTTGCTCCGATAAAGAAAAAGCACAAACCTGCATAATTAAAATGGGCAGCACACTCAGCGTTCATTCCTTTGTTCTTTTTTTGATAATACTGGCTGACATCAGCTTGTAATTAGCAGCCGAAGCCCAATCATTAATCTGCGATAACAAAGAAGCGTAACCATCGTACACCTTTAGTCTCATATCATCATCCATTTTCATGCCCAACACTTCAAGATAACACTCCTTCGCCTTTACAGTATTGCCTTTGCTCGCATAGTATTGTGCACGTTCCAACATGCATTTAGGTTCATGGCAGTCCTTGCTTAGTTCATGAAGTTTATGCTCTTCTATGAGTTGAAGAATACGTTGTTGGTTCTTTGTATCCTGCTTCTCCATATAAATCAAGCCCAACCATTGCAAAGTATTTCCATAGGGTTCGCTATATTTCTCTATCAACGGCAAAGCCATCTCTAAGTATTTTTGCGCTCCGTCGTAGTTGTCGGCAATAAAGTAGAAACGTCCCATGTTGAAGGCATACATACCCAAATTCTTGTGCGGTCTGGGAAGTTTTTCACACAAAGCCATCACCTGCTCCTGGAGTTCTGTAGCTTTTGCAAAATCCTTCTCCAAAGCAAAAGTATAGGCATAATTGTTGAGCGAAGTGATATAATCCTCGTTTTCTTCGCCACTTAACTTCTTGCGAATGTCCATCGCCCGTTTGGTAAGCTCGCGGCCTTGCACTATCTTTCCTTCGCTTAGACATTTCCGTCCCTCTTCGTGCAAGGCTTGTGCATCTTGCAAGGTTTGTGCATTGACGTTAATCGTAAGCACAAACAACAAAACAAACAGAATACCCTTTTTCATACGAATCAATTCATTGTTATTACAATACTGATATCTTTCTGCACACAGTTCTTGATCTTCATCAAAACTGTACTCAGACAGTCTTCTCTCAATGCCAAAGTACCCGTCCGGTGCGGCATTCCTTTCTTTACCTTTTCTGTATCGACATACTGAGTATAGGGTTTGTTTTTATACAATCCCTGCATTGTCATCGACACCCTGCCGCCACCCTCTGCCACTACTGCTATCTTCTTTACGCCTTTTGCAACAAACGTACACGAAGCCGTTTGGTTGGCTTTAATAATAACTGTTTTGGATTGAAGTCGCTCTCGTGGGGTTTGCATTCCCACGCTCCTTTCGCCTATTGCTCTGTTGAGAGAGTCTGATTGCTGATAGATATCAACGCCCTTGGACAGACTATCTGCAAAGGCCTCATCAAACACTATATGTCCATTCAAAGGCATTGTTTCGTCCTCTACCAAATGAAATGTTTTGAAATCACTCGGATCGTATCGTCGCAATTGCTCGGCAACTTGCTTGAGAGCAACAGTATCATTGATAGCAGCTGCATCGCGCAAGTTGATATAGGCCGCAACAACTTTATCAAAATCATCGTCTCCCACATCCTGTGCGGTTACAGACAAGGAAGTCACCAAAGCCAGAAGGAATAACAAACTCTTCATACCGTCTATTCTTTACGAATAACCAACCTGAATCCTACCAGGTCATTTTTCTCGTCCACTCCTATAGGAGCCGTTGAAAACACGGTCACTTCAGAGGCTGCTGACCTATAGTTTCCACCGCATATAGTCCATTGTATGTTATCGCCATTTTGATGTGGATAGGGTGTATTGCACAACTCACTCACATTTCCACTCATTGCAAAAAGGTCGAGCGTGTTGGGTTCTTTGTCCACAATATCATTTATTGCGTGTTTTCGATTGCTGGAGTTGTTTTTATACCAAGCTACACGATTCACGTCATTACTCCCCACATACATTGTCGTTTCATTGTTAACACCTCCCAGCGCTGCATATTGCCATTCGTCAACAGAGGGCAAGGTGAACTCTATACCCGTCATGTTACGCAAACTGTCCAAGAGCACGTAGTTGATTTCATTGTAAGCTACATTTGTAATAGGCATTTGGGAGTCGGTAGGATTGCATTTTCCTCCCAACAGTCCATGCCATTGGCCTATAGTAAACTCAAATTGGCTCATCCACAACGTATCTTTTTTCACTTCACGCATCTGCATCAGCAGAGTATCAATAGTGTTCATTTGCTCGCGCGACAGATGCGGACTGAGCTGCAGACAATAGCCAGCGTGTTTCTTTTCCAATTCACTTCGCAACTCGTTCAGCGATGCAGCCTCAGCCTCAACAGCCTCTTTATCCTTGTGATGCTGCCAAAACATAAAGCAAGTAACCAGTGCCATTGCCACTATCATGATAGAGACAGCAACTGCCAATCTTCTTACGAATCTATTGCGTTTGTCTATTCTGCGTAGTGTTGCTTGTGCAGTATCATAATCTTCATCTTTATACTTACTTACCTCGCGTTTGCCGATGCACGACGCCAAACGTTCCCGTATCATCAGATCTACCGTAACGCCAAGAGCTTGCCCAAAGTCTATTTCAGAGTGTTGTATATCGCAAGCGATACCCTTTATCTCCTGCGGAACATCGGTATGAATACCGTCAAACGTTTTATCGGGATTAATAGGAATTATCTTCTTGCCTTCCTGCATTGCCAAGAGAATCTCCTCTCTCACCCAGTCGCCCTCTTGGCTGCATCGTTCCAAAGCCCCCTTCGACAACATGAGTATAAACACTGGCGCTTCATTGATAGCCGCTTTTATGCGCTTTCCGAAAACTCCGTCTTTCAACTCGTCGTAATCCAAGAAAACTTTATATCCACGCTGCGCCAGCATCAACTGTATAATGCGGGCGTATTGTGCACCAGTCGTACGCCGGTAGCTTATAAAGATGTCGTAAGGGGTATGCACTACAGGCTAATATTTATAGTTCGCAGCTAGAAAATATCGACATAGATTGAATATCGTCTTTTATCATAAAAACACAACTATCACTGCAACATATTGATTGAAAATTGTACAACTGCCAAAGCAATAAGCCACCAAAAAAGTTCTTTGTTAACTCGCTTATACACTACATCACATCCCCACAAATGATAATTTCTAGAAATTTTGGATGCAAACATCACAAAAGGAAATAGTATTAGGAAGGCTAACATAATCCCTAACAGAACAGCAAGATCTTCGTCACCAAAACTAAATAGACATAATGTAACAGAAGAATCCTCACACTCACTCTATCTTTGGTTCCGCTTAGTCTGTTGCAGTATAGTTACCAACGAATCTAAACTAGCTTGAAATTTCTTACTTTCATTCAGCAACTTATACTTTGCTTTCCGGGCCGCAACAACAGTGCCTATAGAAGCATATATTTCTTTCTTTTCATCATTATATTTGTTGAGAGCACCAACACTTGACTCCACATCGTATTCTCTAAAAGCCGATGCTATTATTATCCCATAACATGTCTGCTCTAGGCAATTATTATATAGCCCAGTAGGCCTTGCGTTCAAACATTTGATAAAATTATCCAATATTGTGCTTTTCAAATTATCAAATTGAAGATCAGACTTAACGTACTGAGCAATATTGGAATATTGACTTACTTGATTTTTAAACGACAGAGAGTTTTCAGGAGAGAGTAAACGCAAAATCAGATTAAAAATCTCCACAGTTTCCTCAACACTGAGTTTTTTGTTACTTGTCCCATCTTTCACGAGTTCTGAAAAATGGTTAAAATATGCGATTAGTGGCAGATCTTTATGACTAAACTTCTCGTTATACGTCCTCTCAAAAGAGGTGACGTTATAACCTGCATCTTGCAAGCACAAACCGTAAAACATATCGTACCAAACAAATGCGCGCCTGTTAAGAACATCGTCTGTAACAGAAGTAGCGTGATGGCATGAATTAAACTGTTGTACAGTACCGTCTATAGTTAAGTTTAAGTTTACTTCTCCGCTAACATTTCTACCAACGCGCATCTGTTGGATATTCGGAAAGAATGCAAACACAAATGATTTTTGCAGACTTATCATTTCAGGGAAATCCTGATGAAGATACCTATCTTTTATCATACAGAGAAGCAAACTTCTAACAAAGGAGCATTCCAAATCAACCAGATCCTGATCATCCATTATCTGCTCTATTCCCCGATTTACCTTTCCCACACTGTCATGTTTGCTCAAAAAGTCACTCATTGACTTTGCTAATGCATGTTTTTGGAGTTCTTCTAGTTTTGTCAAAGACGGCAAACATTCAACATCATACGATTTTCCTACTCTCAGCCACCTAATACTGGCGTCTCGCATCTCTACAAACAGCTTTTTACTATAATAGTCGACAGCCTCTTCAAGTGTACTATTAGGCGAAAGGTTTGCATCTGCATTTTTGTACAAGTATTCTTCTAAAGATGGGTACGACAAGATATAACCCGTAAGAGTTTTATCCTTACAAGACCATATCACAGAGCTATCCGTATTGTGGAGACGACCATTTTTAAATGGATTTTCTTTAACGGAGTCAGATAATATTTTAAATTCTGCACAATTAGCCATCGCCTGAGCATTTTCTCCAAAGTCAGAGTTACTATAACCCAAATCTAAACAACAAGGAATAATTGTGTCTCCTCTAGCGGACAACACTCCGCACAGAATCTTATCATTAATAGTAGACTTTACTATAACAGATCGCCAACTGTATACTTTAACTACGGACCTAGGGGATATCTCAACAATATTATATCCTAAGCTCAAATAAAAAGTCGATATAGTCACGATCAAACATCCTAACGTCAAGAAAACGCGTTTGAAATTAGTTAGTTTATAAAAGAAATTATTGGGTTTTGAATACCACAAAGAATACACAAATGTTCCGACATAAGTGAGAATCAAAACTAACGAAATAACAAGTCCATAATTCTGCCATAACGTAACATGTAACGGCATCTCCCAATGACTATAACCCAGAAACATGCTTAGCAAAAAAAGGGCTATCAACCCAATTATCAAAGTCCAAGCGGATCTTGAATTGAACTTCATCTCGATATGAAAAAAGCCTCTTACAAATAACGTGTATAACAATGGTATAATAAAAACTCCCCAAAAGGAATCTAGAGGTTCATTAATACCAACTGATAAATCATAAACACATAAATAAAAAACATAGACAGATATTATAAGAAAGCCTCCCCACAAAGGCCAATATGACTGCCTTTTACCTATTTCTGCTCCCGTTAAGGATATTGAGCTTTTTGAAAAGAACATCTTATAAGATCTTATCAATAAGATACTACTAACAACAAATCCTGCAACAGTAATAAGTGGAATGAAGGTTTGTTCGAACCTTATGTTTGCATTGCGCAGACTCAAGAGACCAAAAGATGTTGTACTAAATACAGCCGCAAACAATGCACTTAGATTTCGCTTCTTATTATGAGACTCACCACTATATAGTAATGCTAAAATAGGAGAAACGCCAATAGAAGCATCAGAAATACCGATGAGTAGTTCTCCTCCAAATTCCCCTCCCGTAATTGAGGAGAATTGCACAAAAAATAATCTTTAAGATACTTACAAAAGATACTTGATTTGCCAAAAACAAATAAATATATCGTTCTGAATGAGCGAGCGATAAGATAAGCAAGACTTCCAAATGCTACAGAAACAACACCAAACTGCATCCATTCTTTCTGTCTGATGATTTTTTCTTCCATTCGTTTCTGTCTTTCTTTCCGAGCCACATCAATTGCTTTACAAAGTCTATCGTGAGGGAACTCAACTGTATCTACTTTCTTACCGTTAACATTGCTATTTCCAACTACTTTAACAAGACCTTTCTCGCATAAAACTTTTATCTTGTCGGCCAAAGGAAGCATCACACGGTCATCCATGTCACGTCTGTTGCGTTTTCCATTTTCATTAATAAGTGCATCCTCTATGGCTGCAATAACTTGAATATCTTTCTCATAATCAAGATTCGCCTCGTTTAGCTTGTCTTTGTAGAATTTCAGCAACAATTTATCAATGGCATTATCCCGTTTATTATTTAAATCGTCAAGGAAAGTTATTCTTTCCTTTTCTGAACATTCACTTAAAGTTTTGCAAACAACCGATAGGATGAGCGCATATACGCATGGTTGCTCATTGTCAGTATCAATTCCCACATCTGTGCAACCGCGTATAATTTCGATTGTATAATCTTCTAATACTTCTTTATTTAAGTTGACAATTTCTCTTGCCCCTCTCGGAGTTAACGGTTTAAGGCAAATACGGTTATCTTGCAAGGCTGGCAGGAAGTGTTTCTGCACACACCAATAATCTAAATCACCGAGATATTCTGTTCGAAAAGAAAAAAGAGCTTTATATTTCTTCTGAGTTGGAATTACTGCTTTATCAAAAGAATCTATTAAGCCCATTAAAGATTCAGGAACACTGTCAGTAGAGATTTCTTCCAACCATCTAAAAAAAGCATCTGTCCATTCATAATTTGCTTTGGTAAAGACCTCTTCAAACTGATCAAATATAAAAAGAGGGGTAAGCTCTGTACCATTACTTCTTTTAAAGCAGAAATTACGCATTTTCCACCATAAATTATCGCTCAGTATCTCTGATTCTTGGGGACTAAAAAATCTTTTCGACCACTCCGATAGAACATACGAGATTTCATTGTATGAAGACTTTCGTTTGTCTATTTCTATCAGTATTCTTTTCTCTATTACTTTACCTATCGAAGAGAGATCTCTCAACTCTTTATCTTCAAAGATAATATAAATTGGGAAATAATCTCTACGCCGAAGAATAGGTAGTAACCCCGCTTTAATAAGCGACGATTTTCCTTCACCAGAGGCGGCGTAATAGACCGTATAATCATTTCGGCTAATTCTGTCATACAAAGCCCAGGTCTCTTCGGTTCTTCCAACAAACTCAAATTCTTCATTCTCGTCATATGGAATAATACCTTTGTATTTTTTGTTTATATTCATGACTCCTGTGGATTAAAAATCTCTATTAGCTTTTCCTCTATATTATCTTCGTTGCATACAACATCTTGAACTTCTTTAAACAAATCGTGCGTTTGCATCAATTGGTACTCCCTATAATAGGGAAGCGTTTCCAATAACCCCCCGCACAATTGCTCATCTTCATGTTTAACATTTTCTTTGTCAGTATAAGTTACTTTTGTTCCTTCAATTATCAATGGTATAACGATTTTTTTTCTCCATCCCTCCTTTTATTAAGTATACAATGCCTGATCCTGTCTATTTCCTCATAAACTCCTGTAGGGCTTATTTTGTGAGTTTTAGAATCTTCTACATTTTTCCCTACTGCTTTCTCTAAATACGAATCCGTGATAAGAAACAAATATTTGTGCGAGTGTTCAATTCCATATTGTATTGCGTCCCAATAATACTCCCCTCCTTTTATTCTACTATCCATCCAGGGATTTATGCCACAGCGTGTTGTCAATATTGTATATATTTTTTTTGCTATCTTGGAATCGACTTCATTACTCGAATATGAAATAAACAGATCGAAGTCTTCATTAGTTAAAGAATCTATATGAAGACTTGATGATATGTATTTTTGCACCTCGCTTGCTTTTTTATGAAGTTCTTCCGTTAATCTCATCAATACGGGGTCGCCTTCTGTCACTTCACCACTAAGTATATCTGTAGGTTCTGAAAATGTTCTGAATCCGTAGTTTATTAGAAAATTATAAAAATCCTCATCACTACTATATTGGGGCCAAACACCTCCCTGAGTATCGTCACCCACATTCATATGATCAACACAGAAAGGATACCATATAAATCGAAAAATCCAATTAGGCAAATTACTGCAACCAATAGGCATGAATAATGCCAAACCCTTATTATCCGCTTCTTTATCTTTTAAATACTTTACAAGCGGGCTGGCGCCATAACCTTTTTCTGTATCTGTTTGATTTAAAAAATGCAGAAACTTCAACAACATATTCTCTCCTGAAACATATTCGTTTTTGATATTACCAAAAAGCTGGTATATAGCAGGCAATTTCAAAGTAGCTTCAGCCCTTGACAATCCCCTTAGCGTTAATTGAGGTGCAAAACTACTTACATTGTACAACCGATCGCCACACTTCAACTCCTTCTCGATAATATCAAAAGGACAAGTTGTTACTACGACTTCAAAGCTTCCAGCAGTTAAGAAATCTTTCACATCTTTTCTTAAAAACAATCTTTTCTCACGAATTCCATTCTCTATAATCCTAACAACGTCCCGCTTATACATCGGGGTGCTCCGTTTTGGAAAAACTCTCTCGTATTCTTTAAACAACAAATCTAATCCATAATATCCTAGAGAAGATATTTTTTCCTTTGTCTCACCAGAAGCGCGACTCCCCAACAATTCTTCTGTCAGCCATTGTTGCAAAGGCATCAAAGTGTGTTCGTCGTCAACATACCCAACAAAACAGTCATCGCCGATTATTGGCACAATTCTGTCTTGTTTTTCCTTAACTTCTTCTATTATCAAATCTAATTCATCTTGCAAAAGCAAGTATTGTTCTTCTTTCATAACTATATCACACCAAAATGATAATACTCTTTCATATCACTTGGTAATTCGGCATGTGGTTCTATACTCATGGGATATATTCTAAGTTTTGCAGCCTTCTCTGGTTTTATCTGCGGAAATGCTCGTCTCATAGCTTGCAGCCGCTCTTTCTGCACATACTCACTTTTGGAAGCATTCTCTGACCAACATAAGACAAACAGATCTGCAGAATCAATATAATCCTTTATTACTTGTGGGAACACATCACCCGCTTTCAGATAATTTCGGTCAAAGAAATGAGGAACAGACCCCAGCTCTAGTCCCTCATGAAAAAATTTCACCTTTGCCTCATCTTGATGAGAATACGAAATAAAAACCTTACTATACTTATGGGCAATAATCTCAGTATTCAGTTGTCTCGCAATATCAACAATTTCGGTAACAAACTGCATTTCCCCAACAGGCACGCCGTTAACGGTAAGTAAAGCCACACAACTAAGTTCGTTAACAACAATATCTTTCGACACAAAGAAGTCAAAACTGCATTTGTTAAAAGAGCCTTGCCAAACAATACTTTTCGTCTCTGACTGTAGCAGTGTCTCGCCATAGATATTTAAAAGGACATCCACTCTGTCACCCTCCTTCAACTTACATTGGAGAGGAATATAGCCACGGCGTTCAGCATTGTTTTGCGCCTCTCTTCCCAACTCCTTTACAATCTCAGTTTCTTCAAAAAGATGAAGGTAAACTTGTACGAGCATGTGTGAGTTACGCTTCATTTCTGCTGGAGCGAAAACAGACGAATAAACTCTATCAAACCTACTTACTTCTTTTATTTTTTCAAGTTCATGCTCAACACGAAGCTTTTTAGCCTTTAACTCCTCTAATCTCTTTTCACTGTCTAAAAGAAAATTATTTAAAAACCGCTCACTTCCCCTATTTGCCTCGTCCTCTTTAAAAGCAAACTGATGTTCTGTCTCATTTTTTTCCTTTTGCAACAACACCTGGACATTAGACAACATTTTCTCACGTTCTTTAGCAAAGGATTCTAAAAGCCCCAGCAGTTCTATTATCATTTTTATTTCATCCGTTTTATAAAAAGCCTGCAAGAAATGATGATGACTGCCGTATCATGGTCAAACGATTACATAGCAGTTCATGCATCTTTTGACGGGACTTTTCTCCAATTGCTTCTGTTTGTTGTTCGATAAAGAATAGCAATTCGTCAAAAGCATGTTTTTCCTGTTTCACACAATAGGTATTCAAATGCTTTTGCTCATCAAGTTCATAACGAATTCTATCTATTTGCGATTTTATTCTTTGTTCTTCTTCCCATAATTGATCTAATTGCAAAAATGAAATTCTTTCATCTACTATTCTTTTATTTTTTTCTTCCGTAGAAAAACCAAGAGGCATAGACTCATAAGTATAAGGAGGTCTCGTAGAACTAGAAGGCACATTAAAAGTTGCCGTGCCTGTCACAGAAAGACTCCTTGATGCGGTAGTACCTGCCATTACGCTGACTCCTCGGGTTGTATCGAAGCTGGCCCCAGATGCCTTTATGACTATTTTGATAGAGTCACCATTAACAAAGCTCAACCGAGCAAACACAATATCCAAATCACCGTCATCAACGATCTTCTCATTCTTAGAAAGAACTGTATAGTGTCCAGCTATAGGGCCAGCAGGCAACAGGCCTTGACGCACCATTTCTGCAAATAATTGCCGAGGCGTTAACTGGTTTAAATCAACATCGAAAATTTCAAATTCTTCACCAGTGTTAGTTATCTTTACCGTTAACTTTGCCATAATCTAACCATTTTCATTTACCTTATATACTTTACATAAATATAATTATTCAAGGTAACTATTCAGCAATAACACCCCTTTGAGTTTTTATCAATAATCCTGATACAACAAGTAGGCGATAATTTATTGAAAACCAATAAAATATTTACACTTTATTTTTGGGTATCTCGGATATTTTTTGTACCTTTGTATCTATGAATGAGCAAGTTACGGACATATCGCAAGCCTTGAAAAGGCTGACATCTGAGATGCAGTCGATGCATGAAGCCATCGATGCGCTACATACGGAGAATGCGAATTTGCGCCGTAACGTGGAAAGGCTTCGAAAAGAGAACCGCAGCCTGCGCAAGCGGCTGGAAAAGTATGAGAAGCCCGACAAGAATTCAAACAACAGTAGCACTCCTCCCTCCAAAGAAAAGATGAAAGCCGAAGTGATTCGGCGCACAAAATCCTTGCGAAAAAAGAGCGGCCTTAAACCTGGCGGGCAGCCTGGGCATGAGGCACACAACAGAAATATGACGGAAAAGCCGAATGTTGTGGAAGACTGCATGAGTGGATATTGTCGCGAGTGCGGTCGTGACTTGTCCGACATAGCGGGAGAGCTTGACTATGTAAGTCAAGTTGTGGATTTGCCAACGTTGGCGCCTGTCGTGAGAATATCGCCATTACAAGAAGACCTGCACCTGCGGATGTTGCAATAGAGGATACGAGCCGCGCAAGCGGGGCAACCAGGTAACTTTTGGCAAGAACATCAGAGCCGTCGTGACCTACCTGAGCGTGGTGCAGTGCGCATACCTTACGAGCGACTGGCTTTTTGATGGAAGAGGTGTTTTCTGTCCACATGAGCCAAGGCACCATCAAGAACATTGTGCAGGAGGCCATGAGGAAATCCAAGCCTGCCATAAAGCTGCTGGAAGACATGCTGAGGAAATCACCCATTGTGGGCTTCGATGAGTCGGGTTGCTACAACAACAAGAAATTGATTGGGCGTGGATAGCGCAAACAACATACTTGACGCTTTGCTTCCGTGCTGCCGGCCGCTCGTCAAAAGTGCTTGAAGAGAGGTTCGGCGATGCCCTAAAAAACATGGTGGCGGTGACCGACAGGCACAGCGCGTATTTTGCCCTTGACTTTTGAATCACCAAGTGTGCCTGGCCCACCTTCTGCGCGAGTTGGAATACTTGACAGAGCTTGACCCGAAACAGCAGTGGTCGAAAGAGGTGGCAAGCCTGTTTAGACAAGCCATTCATGAGAGAAACACTCGGCCAAATGAATTCATTGACAAAAGGCAACTTGGCTTGACAAGCTTGACGATCTGCTGAAAGCCAACCTGCTCCACCTAAGATCCAACTTCGAGAGGCTTCGCAAGGGACTCGCAAAATGCAGGGATTACATATTCAACTTCTTGGAAAATCCCGCAATTCCACCCGACAACAATGCGAGCGAGAGAGGAATCCGAAAACTGAAGATAAAGCAGAAAGTGTCCGGCACTTTCAGGTCTGACAATGGAGCAGACGCTTTCTTTTCCATACATTCCATTGCTGACACTGCATGGAAAAACGGCCAGTCGCAACTGCAAGCCATCCATACCATCCTGTCGTTATAGGATGGTAGGAGGTGCGTGCCTACACTATTGCTGAATAGTTACTATTCAAGTTTCGCAAGTTAATAAAATATAACGTAACTACCTAAAACAAAAGGGTATAGAAGTTTGCCTATGTAGCAATTTTTTTGTAAATTTGTAGTAGCCAAAAACAAATTACAAATACTTCCATACCCATGAGCAAAGGTAAGAGTTTTATTTCAGAAATCGGCAAATATTTCAAAGAAAATGATGCCACGAGTGCAATGAACCATATAATGGACATAACACATATGTTAAATCTCTCGGAGAAAAGGCTCTTCGGAGAGGAAAGCAGATGCAACTGCAAATACTCGCAGCTGCAGGTGCTACAGCTATTGTTGTTGTTTCCTTGTTTCATGATCAAGAATGCGTTTAACTATTCAGCTTCGTCCCTATGCGGCATTGCCGACTGCGGTAAGGACGTATTCTATCGTTTTCTTTCCGAGAGGACTATGACTGGCGTAAGATTCTCGCTAATATCACAATTCAGCTTTGGCGCAAGACACAGGCAAGTACAGAGAGGGATGCTAATACTCCCGTGTGTCTGATGGTTGACGATACGGACTATCCAAAGCGAGGCATCCAGACAGAGATGATTGGAAAGGTGTTCTCTCATGTTGAGCACAAGATGATTCTCGGCTTCAAAGGGTTGTTCCTTGGCATTACGGACGGAGCGACTCAGATGCTCATGGACTTCTGTCTTGTTGGTGAGAAAGGAAAGAAGGGGACGTACAACCTGAAGCAGAAGCAGCTTGATGCTCGATTCAAGAAGGAACGTAACGAGGACAGCCATACAGTAAAAAGCGTATCAAGGAGTATGACGAGAGTAAGATTACGCTCATGATAGAGATGATAAAGCGTCTCATCTCCGAGGAAAAATACACTTTGACTACATCCTCGCAGATAGCTGGTTCGCCTGCGCTGAGGTTATCAAGTTCGTTACCTCCCGCCATGTCAAGTGCCACTACCTTGGCATGATCAAGATGGGCAAGACGAAGTACCATTACAACCGCAAGGACTATACGGCCAAGGCTCTCGTTGCTCTTTTTGACCATCCCAAGAAGGGACGCAAGTTTAGCCGTAACCTTGGCTGCTACTACGTCACCGTGGATGTTGAGTTCGCTGGTCGTAAGGTACGCTTGTTCTTTACCAAAAGGAACAAAAAGAAGTCTGAATGGAACGCACTGATTACAACTAACACGGAACTTGTATTCAAGGAAGCCTACTGCATCTATTCCATGCGTTGGTCTCTGAAGTCGTGTTCAAGGATAGCAAAAGGCAATCTTGGGCTTGGCAAGTATCAGATGCGCAACTTTGCTTCCCAAATTGCATGTACCGCAATCACAGCTATGCAGTACAACATACTTGCCACGGCAAGACGCTTCTCTTCCTATGAGACTATAGGCGGACTCTTCCGTGAAGTGACCCGAAACTCTGCGGAACTTACCATAACGGAACGTATCTGGGGAATGATCGTAGACATTGTCAGCGAGATTGCTCAGTGTTTTGAGATCGAGGACGAGAAAATCTTCGAGGCTCTTATCAACCGTTCTGATAAACTTCAGCATTTTATACAGATTTATGAACTAAAAATAGCAAGCTAAGGAACTTGCGAAACTTGAATATAATTAGAATACAGATAGTCTCCCAATTGAGACTTCGCTCGAACTCTCATACGAAAGGAGCAGCACTCATCGGCCAAAACAGAAAAGAAAAACCTATCGTCAGTCTCACCATATGCCACATTATGACGAAATCCCTTTAACAAATACTCTGAATTAGTATTTTTAACGTTCACAGTACAGACATCTGGCATATCACCTGGCGACTTAAATGACATTTTACTTGTGACGGAATCTTTAACATATTTATCAACCTCTAGTTTAGCTTCTACAAAAACTATCGTATTTCTATGTTTGTTATTCAACTTAAGACGGAAAAATGGCGGTGTTGAAGTTATGACCGAGTCTTTACGCATAATAGGGAACACAGCTATGTTGCTACCCGCCATTATCGAATCTTCATATTTGAAGTCTACCAAAACACTATCACTAAAAACTAGTACCAGTTAATGCATTAATATCAGTATACCTCATTAGATATAATTGAGCCGTGCACTTTTCAACTACTGACTCTGTATTATTTATGCAGTTTTTTATCATGAAGAAAGCATTACTGCAAAAGAGCATTGACAATACTATTGACGTCCAAAAGCGAAACAGGAATTGCCTATCAATCGTTGCCGTTGCAGCATCTAAGTCTGCTTTTATTTTGGTTGACAGATCTCTGTCATCAAAAAAATGTTGATAATAAATACATTCTTGATTTAGATAGTCCAATAACTCGTTATCTTCTTTGATATTCTTTCCATACACATAAACTATTGGATGGCGAGATTTCTTTGTGGACGCAATCGCAATATCTATTTCATGTTTTGTAATATCCCCTATTTCTCCATCAACAATAAACAATGCTATTTGTGCATCATGTAGAATATAGGAGTTATACACATCTTGATGCTTCCCCTGTACAACGTTTCGAGTCAGATCCGAATAATCTTTCGCAACAAAAAGGTGTTTAACGTATTCACGCGAGTTAAGCTGGCTTATTGCGGGATCTATGACTTGGGTACGGTATCCTTTCAAAAAAGCATTTTCCCCATGCAATAACTTTACCCCTCCACCTAAAAAAATTTGAATTTTCTTCACCCTTTTATCACTTAATTCTTGGGGTAATAATAATGAAAATGAATATCCTTGCTTCTAACCTTCAATCCATTTTCATTCTTTATATTGATGTAGAATCTATGCGAAGATGACTTTCCCGCTTTAACAGACAACTTTATCATTTCCGAACCACCAGGCTCAATGACGGTCGTATACGGATAGCGAAGCGTGTAATCTTCACCCAACGACTTAAGGTTCACATCAAATTTATCATTCTCATATGACAATGCCCCGAAACCACCTTCAGAATATAAACTTATTTCCGCTACCCGTTGGCGGAATTAATTTAAGTTGATAAACATGAGTAAAAAGTTGTACATGTCGCTGATTTTTTTAGTAACTTAGTGGTGTTCAAAACATTAAGTTCAAACCATCGTATGTACAACCTTTATACAAAATTCGTCAAAATACTCGAGATATGCAAGCAATTCTCTGAAAATCTCGTCAATGAATCTGGTAATGTTCCACGTCGTGGTCCTGTTCCCAAGTTTTCGGATTTGGAAGTGGTGGCGCTATCCCTGACGGCAGAGACCGAGAGCATTGATAGTGAGAAGTGGTTGTTCGACTATAAATTGCAAGAATACAAGGACCGCATTCCCAATCTCATATCAAGGGAGACAGTTCAATGACCGCAGGGAAGAAAACGGCAGGCCTGTGGGGGGAACTGCGCGAGCGGATTGCCATGGAAATGGATGGCGGAGAGGAACAATTCTTTGTTGACTCCAAGCCGATAGAGGTTTGTAGGGTTGCAAGAGGAAAACGTTGCAAGATGGGACGTACCGGCAATTTCTCGCAAGCTCCCGACTTCGGCTTCTGTGCTTCGCAGAACACTTTTTTTTTTGGTTATAAGTTACACGCTCTCTGTGGGTTAAGTGGAGTTATCCATTCCTATGATCTGTCAAAGGCAAGTGTGGCTGACCTCCATTATATGGAAGGATGTAAGACATACTTATCACGACTGTAGCATCTATGGTGACAAAGGGTATATTGGAGCTGACGTACAGCTTGACTTGTTCGAAACCGCACACATAAGACTGGAGTGTCCGTATCGGCTCAACCAAAAGGACTGGAAACCGACATTCATTCCGTTTGCAAAGGCAAGAAAGAGGATTGAGACAATATTCTCACAACTTACAGACCAGTTCTTGGTCATCAGAAACTACGCGAAAATAACGAATGGTTTGTTTGCCGAATCATTGGCAAAATTAGTGCACTTACCATTCTGCAATACGTAAACTTCATTAACGACAAGCCCATTGGCAGAATTAAGTATGCACTAAATTAATTCCGCCAACAGGTTTCCGCTACAAATTCCACTTTAAAATCTGTGTTGTCAAACTTTAAAGAACCATACAAAAGGGCAATCCCTTTATATGAACCGTCACTACATTTTACCCCAAAAGGACTGATTCTCTCAGCAAGATAGGGCCAGTCGTCACTATTCATCCCTGACCAAAAGCAAAGATAGTTGTCCTCCTCATCACAGTGTAAAGGATTATCCTCACTATCGACACCATTTTTTCTATTTTCTCTATTGTTCATGTCTCTTACATAATTTACCAAGCTATTGAAATCATAACCCATTTTCTCCATCTCTGGAAGCAAATCAATTACAACACGATCATCAAAATACGGTATATACCGTCGTTTCTTATATCTGCCATTAAACGTTTCACCTCTCCTCAATAATGAATAGGAGAATGTGCAACCTTTCCAATCAAACCAACTATTGTTTACTAGAAGTAAAGAATTACTACGAGTTTCAGTTGTACATATATACACTATGGGCAAAGAATCTGGCTTGCTTTCATCAACCTCCACATTAAGTTCATTTATACTTAACTGTTCATTGGTATTATTGACAACATCTAAATTCATAGTTAGGTATTCCACATTTTCGCTTTTTTCATAAGCAGATAAGTAACTAACATGATCAGCCTTAAATCGCGTTCCGCTTATATATTTTTTCAAATACTTCGAATTAGTATCTATAAAAATACCAGCGTCGTTTTCTCTCATTATTTCATACTCTGCATCAACTAGGTTTCTCATATCTTCATTTTCAGTATGAGCTAAATTGATTGCAATTGGTATATCCACTTCGTCTATTGTTTCACCATTATCCTCTGTCTTAAGTGATGCAGCTTCCAGCGTTTGATCACCATTTATAACATTTTTTTCTGGAGAGTTCACACAAGAAATGAGAATCAAAAATATGCCTGTTAGGTACGATAATAGCAGAAATCTATATTTGGGAAAATATGCCATATTAATAAAAGATTTTAATTCAACAAATTGATTTCATATTTTCATCCCAGTATACCCTCTTTCAATATCCTCACCATCGCCAACATCAGGAAGCTATCATATTTCATGTTGTCGGGATCGATGCGACGAAGGTCATCATAGGAGCAGAGGTTTATGTGATGGGCTTCATTTTTCTTAAGTTTATTACGATATGAACTACGAGAAGCCCCAAAGCGGCGGTTGTATTCATATTGCTCTTGGGGACTGAAAGGAGAAAAGCCAAGGATGAGTTTCTCCACATTCCAGCGAGCATGCTCACATTTAGCCATTGTCTTTAGGTTGTTCCCTACTAGTTTCAATAGGTCCTTTTCATAATTCTTTACCATATAGTTAAGCATATCGGTAGTAATACAAACTGTTTCGCAGTCTATTTTCTCGTCCTCTTTAGAACGTTTCACAGAGCAATACGCCTTTTTTATCACTTTCTTCCAATCATTTTCCTCGTTCTTTTTCGAACGTATCACAGAGCAATATGCCTTTTTTATCACTTTCTCCATATCTTTGCGGACTTTGTTGTCAAAAAGCGATTTGAGGCGAGTAACGAAGCAGTCGGCGCAAAAGACATTTGACAACTTGTTACGGAGCTTTATTTGATAAAGAGTACCTTTTTTATCATCCTCGTTAGTGTATTCTGCTATTTCGTTCCACTTTTCCAGTGTTTTTCCTTTCGATTGCTGATAGCAAAAATAGAGTAAAGCCCTAGAGTAGCGATCTGAGATATTGGGGTCATCAGGGGGAAGGTTGTCTATATCTGCCCCTACTTGATAGACCATGTTTACACGACGCGCATGGGTAACATTCAGCTTACAGTCACACTTGTTACTGTCACACTTGCGATTTTTCTCTTCTTCAATGGCCTCACGGTCAATATGGACCAGCCCCAAGCCACCTTTTTCATTCGCCTCATATCCGAAATCATCGTCATTGAAACCAAGCAACTCCAATTCGATACCGACAAAAGAATAGGGGTTCTTCACGACGCAATTCTTCCACTTCTGCCCGTTCTCTTTATCTTCTTTCTCTACTGTTATAAGAGTATATTTACACAAGTTCGTCAAGTTACCCAAAAACTCCTCCTTGCGAAGTTCAGCAATGATGTCTGGATATTTTTTACGATTATAGCGAAGTGTAATCATTGTACTATTGCTCGGGGCTTGACTTACGCCATCACCTTCATTAAAATTGGGGAAATGCAAAGCCAAGGCCGCGTGACGGGCTATATAAAACGCCATCGGATCAACACAATCAATGACTATATGGACACGTTCAGAGGAGGAAGCTGCAATCCCATCTGATCCCCAACTTTTCTCTTTTTTCAACTTGGAAAGCACATAGTTTCTGGCACGGCACCAGCCTTGAACCACATCCTCGCCAAACGCTATGCAAGAGCCAGCTTCATCCTTACGATGTAACCGGCGCATGTCTTTAAAAAGATCCTCACAGGCTCTACATTTGTCTGACATGGGCATTATCTTTTTCGTTTTTATGATATTCGGCTTCATGGCTTGTGAGGAATACATTACTATTGCTTGCATCGTATCCTGACGGGCTCTGATAGAGCTGCAGATCAAACCATCCCATAGACTTGATCACATGCTCCATGATGAGCGACTGTTGCCACTCAAAGGCATCAAACATCGTATCTCTGAGATATACAAACAACTGCAAAGGCATTCCCTCGTCCGTCTGCTCCAGCCAACGCACGACAAGGCGGGGCTGTTGCGATACGCGCGGGTATGCCATTAGCCAATGGTAAATATATTGGCGGAAAGCCTCTATATTGAGCATGCCATTTTTAATGATCTTCTGCAAAACAAACGGATCCAAGTCAAGTTCCACGCGCAAACGCTCCACATCTTGCGCTGAAAGGGACCGTATCCATCCCGAATCCAGCACAAATGCTTTCTGCATCAATCTTCCATACGTTTTTCCCTCCATCATACGCTGACTATTTTTGAAGTGCTCGGAATGGAGAATATAAGTGGGAAAGGACGAGGTTGTAGTATCCCAGTTTTCTACCGTTACAGTAGTAAGTGATATGGTGCGCACAAAACCTTCTATTCCTCGTGACTGAACGGTTATAAGGTCGCCTATTCGTAGCAAACCATTGGCACGAAGGTAGAAAAAGCTGCTACGCTCTTAATAGTATCTTGAAAGATCCAACCGAGAACAGCGCCAAAAGTGGTAACGATGACAAAACTATTGCCCTTCTGTTCGATGCCAAGGGCAAAGACGACGAGAGTAAAGCAAATACCAAAAATAACTAATAATGCTATCTGGCTGACCGTTATCCGAATTTCCTGCTTGTGCAGACTGTATATCTTGTTTAGATTCGTAATAACGTATGTAGCAACACCAAACAGAATACAACTGACCCCTATAATTCCGACCTTATACAATATGCTATGAGGGGATGAGTAATCATCAGCCCCTAGCCGCATTGAAATCTTAGGTATCAACAATAATACTGCTATCAACAATGAGATAGAGAGGAAGAAACTACCTTTGGATTTAAAAATTGCTCCTAAGATCTGAAGGGAACACCGTTTCCCAGATAACCATTTGCGAGACAATCTACGCGTCCAGAACCATCCCAACACCATTAGTACTACTAGACACAGTACTAACACCACCTGAGGGCCATTTATCAACATGTCCCTGGAAAAGTTTCCTTGAGCGCAAGGAAAAATGCTATTGTATAAACTCTGTATCAAAGCAAAACAATATTTAGACATAAGTCGTAGCAGCCAAAACAACAAAAGTTCAAAAGTCGCACTTGCCTCCGCGACGCTTAGAATAGCATTGTGGATCAACATGATGACTTTTTAATCTCAAACCCCAGCTTTTTCACCAACTTTAGTGTCTGCATCGCCATTTCCCTATCGTAGAGCTTTTCACTTTCAGGGAGATTGCAATAAGGCACCATGTCGGGCGTCTCCTTCTTTTGATCGTTGCGCTCGGGCCCATAGCTCCAGCCCTGGTCAGTACGGGTTTTAGCCCAAATCTCGTGAGCGTTCTCCGCAATGGCTTCTTGCAGTTCTATGAGATCATCGTTGAGGGACACGTCGTCAAGACGAATGGGATAAGGCTCGTAAACAAACTGGTCGGTAGTATTGACCACAACCAAATAATGGTTTGACTGCTTCCAAGCCTTCAAGAACAAAGGCAACGGATAAGTGGTCAGTTCCTCTTCGGTATAAGGATTGAAGAGCGTTATTTCGTTTGACGCAACAGACACCGAACAAATAGCCACAGCATGGTTAGGATGCATCTGAGAGTTATTGTGAGTTGCTGGGTCAAGCATTGTATTGTCAACTACTGCTATCAATTGGTTGCCATGCTCCAACCAACGCACCATATCATCCATGGTGGAATCATAACGGCGGCTGACAGCAAGATTGTTTTTCTCCAACAACCGACCGATATTATACAATGGCATTCCCTTGTCCCTCAACCAGCAATTACGGTAAGCCTCGTCAAGAAGGGATTTGTGGGTTGTTTCAATACCGAGTTGATGCAGCACAAACTCCTCGCACTCTATGTCGCAGAGATAGCTTTCCTTTTTTCGTGCAGCCATTGCCGTCATGGGAAGTTCTTTGACCTTGGCAGGCTTCCGCCCCGCCATATCTTCATCGACCTCACTCACAATACGGATCAGCTCGCGCAATTCCTCGTCTTGCTCGGCAGCCTTCAGTACGCGCATCGTGTCTTCCGCATTCGTGTTTCCATCAAGAAATGCAGCCAACAACTCATCTGAAATTATCATACTATCATTCATAAGATCTTTTATCTTTAAGTGCTACTTCTACGAGGGCTTTCATGGCCCGACGCTTTACATTATAGAGGTTGGCCACTGTAATGGACAACTGCTTTGCCACCTCTTCCGGACTTTTCTCCTCTATCATCAGCAAATGGATGACAAGGGCATAACGCTGATTATTCATTTGCCTAAGCAAACTCTCAACATCCATCTTGGCTTGCGAACTTTCAACATACGAAAGATTCTTACCACTATTAACAAGAGGCTCTTGACTTTCATTATCTATCACCTTGCCACGACGCTTCAGTTCCAAACAATGCCGCACGGCTATTGTCTTCAGCCACTGACACAATGTGCTCTCATACTTAAACGTTCGCAATTTTCTTGCATCGTTCTCCATGAGAAGCACGTATAGCTCGCTGATTATCTCGTCGTAATCAACTATCTGATTTCCAAACACACGCCTGATGATACTAATAAATAACGGACGACAGTCCTTAAAAAAGAACTGCGCCGTCACCTTAGGATCATGGGCGATGAGAGATGATATTATTTCTTGGTCGGTCATGGGTGTATTTAAATGGTGTTCTGGGCAATGAGTTTTTATAGAGGCAACTATTGGGAAGCGTTGCCTCATGTTAGGATAAATTATTTATGGCTTTTATTAAGTATGTTTTCTTTTGCTACTTGTTCCGGTATATTTTCATTCTTGTCAATTAGTTTCTCTTCACTATCGCTTTTTATTTTTGATTTCATACTTAAAAATGAAATTGCATTTGAAATTGCATTTAACAATTGAAACAACATCATAATTCAATAATTTTATCATCATTATTCAATTCTATTTCACCTGTTTCGGTTATTAAAATATCCACATCTTTTTCAAAGTCAAGCATAATATGATCTTTGAGATGTTTCATATCTGGCGAACTCACAATATCACAACACTCATGAGGTTCTTTTTTTGATAAAGCCGAAGATATAGAAGAAGATATAGAACTTACAGACTTTTCTACTACAGCTCCAGTACATACAGCTAGAGTTTTTAGAAATTTACTAATTCCCATTTTTTTGATCTTAAAATGTTTTTACCATATTAACTACACAACAACCTTTCCAGTGGCTCGCTATTAGGTTTAAACAAATCACTGATGTTGTATTTTATTTGTATGTTGGCTAAAAGAAAACTTAGATGATCGTATTGCTTCACATCATTCATAGAAAAATCAGTTAACAAGACACCATCTATTTTCTTCTTTTCGTTAATAGCTCTATCTATTTCTCTCCTTACCCAATCTGATTCGGCCGAATGCTTCGACAATAGCACTAAAAACCTACTTGTTATCCGAAGTGCAGCTGGTATAGCCAACGCATAGTCTCGGCCTGATGGAATGCCGTCAGGTGCTATCCATACATGTTTGCCTTTATTCTCTAATAAGCCCTTAAGTGCAAAAGCGTCAAATTCATCTTTGGTTGAATAGCTAATGAACCAAATTTCATCATTTTCACTCCATCGCATATATTGCATTATTTCATTATCTAAACGAACGACCACTCTATTATGGGCTTTTGCCTCCTGTTCCGTTGGCAAAAAATCCTTGTATATATAATTAATCTTTTCTAAACACTCAAGTTCTCCCACTTTATCTCTTTGTATGGTTCGCAAAACCTTGAGCAAAAACTCCTCTACACAACTCTCTACAGGCGACTTAATAAAAGGTTCTAAGTTATATGTCTGAACATATTCACCCAATATTTTGCCTTTAGAAGTCGGCATTACCAATAATTCCGTTCGGCCATAATAGTCAAAATTAGGACATTCATCGCACAAATCATTCATAAACCGCGCAAACAAAGCATCATAAAAGTACATATTACCCGCAGACTCGCAGTGTGTAACAAAAGCGGGAGTATTTCCATGATAGTCGGCTAGGCTATCAGCAATTCTTTCCTGACTTCGTCACTCAAAAAACACGTATTTTATAACTGATTGACAAACAATATTTTGTATCTTTGCATCACCTAATATTGGGTGACGCAAAAGGTATTTTAACTATGTTTGTCCGAAAGAAAAAACATCGTTCCGGCAATATCGGAGTTATAGTTGCCGAGAAAATTTGTGGCAAGATGAAGGAACTTGTCACAATTGGAGTTGCCTATAATGAGGGAGAGGTCGATAATCTTGTGAATGAAGCAAAAGAATGGATTTCCAAAGAGAAATCACGCCGCCATCCGCAGCTTGACCTTTTCGGCGAGGAACGTGAGGCGTGTGACCGTGAGCGTGATGAAGTCCGTCGTGTATTGTCCAATGTGAGCAATATCCTTCTCAATGGTTGTGACCTGATATTGGACCGTACATTTGACCGGATCGGTTTCAACAGGATTGATGACGAAGTGTTCCGCAAGCTTGTAAAGGCTCGTTTGGCATATCCAACGAGCAAGGCTGCTACGGTGGAATATCTGAAAAACCACTTTGACGAGGACGTGGATCTATCCAAAATCTATCGCTATCTTGACAAGCTTAGTGGTCATCAGCACGAAATAGTACAGGACATAAGCGTGCGCCATACTGCGAAATTGTTTGGTGGCAATATCGGCGTGTTGTTTTATGATGTCACCACACTTTACTTTGAAGCGGATTATGAGGACGAATTGCGCAAGACAGGCTTCTCGAAAGAGGGACGTCACAGTAATCCTCAGATCATACTCGGCCTGCTTGTTAGCCTTGGTGGCTATCCACTAGCATATTGCATCCATGAGGGCAACAAATATGAAGGCCACACGATGCTGCCGACGATAAACGAGTTTTGTAAGCAAATACGGTTTGGAGAACTTCGTTGTGGTGGCAGATTCCGGACTGATGAACAATGCCAATATAGCGGAACTTGAAGCGCACGGCTACAAGTATATAATAGGTGCGAAGATAAAGAATGAAAGTCAGGAGGTCAAAAGCTGGATATTGGAACAACCCAAGCGCAACTGCCAGATGGTTGAATATGACAAAGGCGGCGGACGTCGTCTCTTGGTCGGCTATACAGATGACCGTGCAAAGAAAGATGCCTACAATAGAGAAAAAGGAATACGCAGGTTGGAAAAGGCTTATAAGCATGGTGCGCTCACAAAAGGCAATATCAACAAAAGAGGTTACAATAAGTTTTTGTCTATGGATGGTGAAGTGAAAGTCGCCATCAACTATGACCGTATTGCCGATGACTCCAAATGGGACGGTCTAAAAGGCTATCTCACTAATACGGATATACCAATACAGGATGTATACACAGCATATCACAACCTTTGGCATGTAGAGCGGGCCTTCCGTATAGCGAAATCAAAGATAGAGATACGTCCCATGTTTCATTTTACACGCAAACGTATTGAAGCCCATATATGCATCTGCTTTGTGGCTTTGAAAGTATACAAGGAGTTGGATCGCATGCTGAAAGTCTCAGAGATTAAGATGAGCGTGGACAAGGTGCTTGCATTGGCAAAGACAATCACAACGATACAGATCAAGCTTCCTCTAAACAAGGAGGTTTATACGCAAACCATGCTGATGGCAAGGCATCAGAAAATAGCTAAACTCTTTGATGAGGATTTTTGGGTGACGCAATGACGAAGTCAGGACAACTCTCTACAGGCGACTTAATAAAAGGTTCTAAGTTACCTGTTGGCGGAATTAATTTAGTGCATACTTAATTCTGCCAATGGGCTTGTCGTTAATGAAGTTTACGTATTGCAGAATGGTAAGTGCACTAATTTTGCCAATGATTCTGGCAAACAAACCATTCGTTATTTTCGCGTAGTTTCTGATGACCAAGAACTGGTCTGTAAGTTGTGAGAATATTGTCTCAATCCTCTTTCTTGCCTTTGCAAACGGAATGAATGTCGGTTTCCAGTCCTTTTGGTTGAGCCGATACGGACACTCCAGTCTTATGTGTGCGGTTTCGAACAAGTCAAGCTGTACGTCAGCTCCAATATACCCTTTGTCACCATAGATGCTACAGTCGTGATAAGTATGTCTTACATCCTTCATATAATGGAGGTCAGCCACACTTGCCTTTGACAGATCATAGGAATGGATAACTCCACTTAACCCACAGAGAGCGTGTAACTTATAACCAAAATAAAAAGTGTTCTGCGAAGCACAGAAGCCGAAGTCGGGAGCTTGCGAGAAATTGCCGGTACGTCCCATCTTGCAACGTTTTCCTCTTGCGACCCTACAAACCTCTATCGGCTTGGAGTCAACAAAGAATTGTTCCTCTCCGCCATCCATTTCCATGGCAATCCGCTTGCGCAGTTCCTCACACAGGCCTGCCGTTTTCTTCCTGCGGTCATTGAACTGTCTCCTTGATATGAGATTGGGAATGCGGTCCTTGTATTCTTGCAATTTATAGTCGAACAACCACTTCTCACTATCAATGCTCTCGGTCTCTGCCGTCAGGGGATAGCGCCACCACTTCCAAATCCGAAAACTTGGGAACAGGACCACGACGTGGAACATTACCAGATTCATTGACGAGATTTTCAGAGAATTGCTTGCATATCTCGAGTATTTTGACGAATTTTTGTATAAAGGTTGTACATACGATGGTTTGAACTTAATGTTTTGAACACCACTAAGTTACTAAAAATCAGCGACATGTACAACTTTTTACTTATGTTTATCAACTTAAATTAATTCCGCCAACGGGTTCTAAGTTATATGTCTGAACATATTCACCCAATATTTTGCCTTTAGAAGTCGGCATTACCAATAATTCCGTTCGGCCATAATAGTCAAAATTAGGACATTCATCGCACAAATCATTCATAAACCGCGCAAACAAAGCATCATAAAAGTACATATTACCCGCAGACTCGCAGTGTGTAACAAAAGCGGGAGTATTTCCATGATAGTCGGCTAGGCTATCAGCAATTCTTTTGTTATCCTCGCACTTTTGCAAGTCCTTTTCACTACAAAAGCCAGGCAAAAATATTGTTACATCGCGTGAAAGTATGTCTAAACGTGTGATGAGATCAAAAACTATTTTTGAGCTAATACTAGCTGTCAACGGATTAGCAATTAACACCAAATAGTATTTTATCCTCTTCATTAAAAAGTCATCTAAATCACATTAATTTTGGACATAACTATAAACTACGCAAACATTTCCCAGTCCTCAACCCCACAAACTATAATTGCCTAAGAAAACCCTACTCACACTTCGCTCCACACTCCGAGCAGAACTTCTGCCCCTCTTTCACTTCGGCCTTGCACTTAGGACAACGCTTGGCCTTTTGAGCTTTATTGAAGCTGCCACATCAGCCTTTGCTTGCTTGAAGGCTGCCTTTCCTTCTTTCACCATATCCTTGAGGTTTGCCTCATCGATGATGTCACGGATAATATGCTTAGTATCATCAGACTCAGACACTTTCAGCGTACCGTCAGGTTGCATCAAACGCGTGATGAGCTGGAGATAGATAATGGCGGAAACATACACCATCGTGTAGCCAAGGGCGGCATTCATCGCAACAGCAATAGACTGTCCAGCGACAGGAATGAAAGACAGCAGGGAAGATCCAACAAGCACAGCGACGAAGGCTCCCGCTCCCGTCACCAAGTTTGTCACAACGGCTGAACCAACAAACTTTGCCGTGTTCTCCGACATGGATATGTCCAGCGTTTGATTGATTTTGACATAGGTGGCCCAAACAAAACCAGCTTGGGTCAAAGCTGCTGCCACACCGGCAATACCAGGAGCCACACCGGGCACACCACTTGCCACAGCCGCAGCTATAGCGTAGTTGCCAATGGCGTCCTTTATTTGCTCTATCTTTGTGCCATCAAGCGAATTACGCATTGACTTATCAAGGTCTCGCAATGCCCTGGCTAGGGCTCCAGTTGGAATACTCATAATCAATGGATGTTTTGAATTAGACAATATTTAGAGTTTCCTGCCACAATGCTGGCAGAACTTCCAAGAGCTATCTATAGCCCTGTGACAGCCGGGACATACGGGGTGATTTCTTGTCATAGCCTGATACTCCTCGCTCTTCGTCCATTTCAACATTTCCCGCACACGGACAGAGGTAAACGGATGATCTTGATCCATCACAGCGTATGTCTGGAGCGTCTTGTTCCACAACCCGCTCTTGCAGAAGGCGTCATAGAGGTCAGCCTGCTCTGCCAACTCTACCAAATTGAGCTCGGAAGTGATGGATTTCGGACCGCCAGCCAACCGTGCAAGCATCGAAGCCGTCGTCTGCGGGCCCACGATATAAGCAGCCGCACGATCACAACTCAGTTCGCTCTTGCGCTGCCAATACATCAAGGCATAGTGGATGGGAATCGCCAGTTTTGACAAGGTTTCAAACATACCCGAGGCATTGGCTATCACCCGTGCCAAAGTATGATAAAGCATGTGGCGACAGGCAATGTGACCGCATTCATGCGCAACGACACCCACCAGTTCCTCCTCAGACATCATGTCCACCAATGCCGAGGTGATAGTGATTGCCGTCTGCGTGTCGCCAAAAGCATAGGCATTGGGCATGGGGTTCATCTCCAAATAGAATTCAGGCTCTTTGATTTCCAGCCGCTCACAAATAGGCGGAAGGATATTGTACAACCGTGGTAACTGGGTAGGAGTCAGCTTCACCTTCGAAGCCATATTCAATCCCGTCTGCAGTTGCTCGATGCCTACATCCATCACCTTCTTTATTATGGTGGAGAGCATCGGAATGGCCTTCAATGCTTTCAAGGCCGCAGCATCCTCGGGGTGTATAAATTCGGTGTAATGCATATCATTGGATTCTACGCCAATACAGTGTTCCCGTTATTTATCTGCGAGTTAACTATATTAGTCTGCCTGAACATAGATTTGTTTTTTACTATCTAACTACCAAGCACAGCATGTGAGGGCAAATTTTGATTATAGCTTTGTTTTTAGTTTGTTTGGGTGTTACCAAACTACAGTTTCACATCGTTCCAAGACTTTCAGAAAGTCATTGGGTATATAGGCGGTAATAAATATTCCAATGCCCTCCAGTTCTATGGCGATGCGCTGTTGCCCTGCCGCTCTCACCACCTTGCCGATGATTCCTTTGAAGTCGCCCTGAGTGATTTGGACGAGATCGCCACTCTTGTACCGGATGCGGTCCTTAGAGATCATGCCACTATGCTCGCTGGGGACACTGGTGGCTTTGATGAAGTTGAGCATTTCAAGTTTCGCAAGTTAATAAAATACAACGTAACTACCTAAAACAAAAGGGTATAGAAGTTTGCTTATGTGGCAAAAACTTTGTAAATTTGTAGTGACCAAAAAACAAATCACAAATACTTCCATACCCATGAGCAAAGGTAAGAGTTTTATTTCAGAAATCGGCAAATATTTCAAAGAAAATGATGCCACGAGTGCAATGAACCAGATAATGGACATAACACGAATGTTAAATCTCTCGGAGAAAAGGCTCTTCGGAGAGGAAAGCAGATGCAACTGCAAATACTCGCAGCTGCAGGTGCTACAGCTATTGTTGTTGTTTCCTTGTTTCATGATCAAGAATGCGTTTAACTATTCAGCTTCGTCCCTATGCGGCATTGCCGACTGCGGTAAGGACGTATTCTATCGTTTTCTTTCGAGAGGACTATGACTGGCGTAAGATCCTCGCCAATATCACAACCCAGCTTTGGCGCAAGACACAGGCAAGCACAGAGAGGGATGCTAATACTCCCGTGTGTCTGATGGTTGACGATACGGACTATCAAAGCGAGGCATCCGGACAGAGATGATTGGAAAGGTGTTCTCTCATGTTGAGCACAAGATGATTCTCGGCTTCAAAGGGTTGTTCCTCGGCATTACGGACGGAGCGACTCAGATGCTCATGGACTTCTGCCTTGTTGGTGAGAAAGGAAAGAAGGGGACGTACAACCTGAAGCAGAAACAGCTTGACGCTCGGTTCAAGAAGGAACGTAACGAGGACAGCCATACAGCAAAGCGTATCAAGGAGTATGACGAGAGCAAGATAAAGCTCATGATAGAGATGATAAAAAGCGTCTCATCTCGAGGAAAAAATACACTTTGATTACATCCTCGCAGATAGCTGGTTCGCCTGCGCAGAGGTTATCAGATTCGTTACCTCCCGCCATATCAAGTGCCACTACCTTGGTATGATCAAGATGGGCAAGACGAAGTACCATTACAACCGCAAGGACTATACCGCCAAGGCTCTCGTTGCTCTTTTTTTTGACCATCCCAAGAAGGGACGCAAGTTTAGCCATAATCTTGGCTGCTACTACGTCACCGTGGATGTTGAGTTCGCAGGTCGTAAGGTACGCTTGTTCTTTACCAAAAGGAACAAGAAGTCTGAATGGAACGCACTGATTACAACTAACACGGAACTTGAATTCAAGGAAGCCTACCGCATCTATTCCATGCGTTGGTCTCTGGAGGTCGTGTTCAAGGATAGCAAAGGCAATCTTGGGCTTGGCAAGTATCAGATGCGCAACTTTGCTTCCCAGATTGCATGTACCGCAATCACTGCCATGCAGTACAACATACTTGCCACGGCAAGACGATTCTCTTCCTATGAGACTATAGGCGGACTCTTCCGTGAAGTGACTCGAAACTCCGCAGAACTTACCATAACAGAACGCATCTGGGGAATGATCGTAGACATTGTCAGCGAGATCGCTCAGTGTTTTGAGATCGAGGACGAGAAAATCTTCGAGGCTCTTATCAACCGTTCTGATAAACTTCAGCATTTTATACAGATTTATGAACAAAAGATAGCAAGCTAAGGAACTTGCGAAACTTGAATTGAGCATTTCGTTGTCGGGAATGACGATGGGAGGATTGAGGCCTGTGGCGTTTTCTAGGGGTTTGGTTTTGTCGGTGTAGTATTTCAGCCATTTTGAGGAGGGGGCGGGATCCTTGACGAACTGTTCGGCCATTGTGCGGCTCAACCGAGCGAAAACAATATCGGGAAGCAGAGGCTCGTGAAAGGTTCTCCGCTTCCCGTTGATGAGTTTCGTGATGTCGTGCATCGGAACGTAGGTCTCAATGTCGTTGTCTTCGAGCAAATCGACTGCCTTTTTCCAGCGTCCGTATGTCGCGCGGAGAACAAACCATTGGGGCCTATCCTTAGGTATAAAGTTCGAGGATTCCCCTTCTGAGCATATCGCGGCGCCTGGGGCGCCTTGAGCTTCGGGGAGGGCACAGGAGGTAAGTCCTGCGCTCGAGGGATTTTCACCGCCTCGTCGGGTGTTCACATTAGGCAATGTGTCCATTTAGGTCGTGTCTTAGATCCAAGGCTGGATGACACATAAGGCATGAACCGACCATCGTCGGATTCACACTCAAGGATCTGGTAGAGCTTTCTATACCGCTGGACTTTTATCGGTCTTCATGGATAGAACTCGTCTCACGGCATGATTGTAGTCTGGCTTTTACAGTCCGGCACAAATTTACAACTATTTTATGAATCAAAGAAAAGTTTCTTAAAATATTTTTGTTTTCAACCCCCAAATTTGTATTTTCAACCCCCTAAATTAACATTTAGAGGGTGGGAGCGTCCCCCAAAAACGGAACAACAAGTGTAGTTTGCGATGATTCACTACGACCTGCTGCCATGGGAAAACAAGAGTAACAACAAGTACTAAAAATACAATGCTTCGATAAGCCATGCGCAGAACCGAGTTTGATCGAGTTATGCCATGGCGAGAAAGGGGTCATGAAATGGAGCGCTTCGCGGGGACACAATCCTGCCGAAATGAAACAACAAGAGACAACGCTCCGCGAGGGTTCACGTGGCACAATAAAACGAAATCAAGTCTTGTGAGAGACCCAAATCAATCTTTGAAGCGGATCGGTACTGTACTCGTCAGATGAGTTGACTCTGTGTATTTAGACCGAAACAGTAAAAATATTCACAGGATATTTTGTCGTGTTTACTTACCACTAAAACTTATCTTAAGACACGCATCGTTATTATTGGCTACAGATGGAAACAAGAGCTTTCTTGTAGCCCAAACAGCGGGAAGAACGTGAGAAAAGGCTATAATGGACGCTTTTTCGCTGACACAGGCTTTGTTAAATGAATACGGAGAAAAAGTTAATGGGTCGTTAATTCATGCTAATCGACTTTCATGCGGCAGGGCGCGGGGTTATCTTTGTATAGCTACTGCGCCTTGGCGAGTGATGCATCAATCATCGCTGTATGAAAGGGAGAGCACAACAAGCAACCGTAATGTAAAATATAATCCAAACACATAGCAATGGAAAAGTTAAAATTCTTACATAGAACAACTGTTAGGAGTCGCATTCTGTCGTTCTCGTATCGTTCTCGTATCGATCCCGTATTGATCCCGTATCAATCCCGTATCAATCCCGTATTGTTCTCGTATCGTTCTCCTATCGTTCTCCTATCGTTCTCGCTTACAGAAGCGGAAACAATACGGAAACGATACGTAAACGATATTTGTTCGATGGGAAGATGATACAAGGTTGATACATGGTTGATACGTAGCTGATACGTGGAAGAAGGGTTTCCGAGATTCAAGCCACTGCATCTGCCAGAAGCAAACTTGTAGGCAGCATCTCCACAAAAAACTCCGTAGGGCCCTCGCCTAAGACAAGGACTGAATGTTTGAGCTTACCCATACCCACTACTCGTCTAAGTCTATAAAAATACTGCCCAACTCTGGTTTAGCCCCCAAACGGCCTGTACGATAAGAGTTATAGAGCGACAGATTCCGATGCAAGCCGAAAGAGTCTCCACGCGAATATTCCGATGAAGCCGTACTGTGGTTTTTCTCCACAAACCAGACCACCCCTCGGTTTTCATTGATCAAATCCTGTGACAGCAGCGTCGTCTCCTGACTCGTGATGATCAGCTGAGATCTTTCCGAGTTGAATATAAACACACTCAGATAATAGAACAGAAGATCATAATGCAGGTCTTCCCCCAATTCGTCCAAATAATAAACTTGATCGGAGGTGATCATGTCATACAAAGCGTCAAGGATGCGCACATATTTCTGCGTACCCTTGGACTGAAACGCCATAGCAACCTCGAAATCTCCATGATCCGTATGGTTCAAGAAGGCCACGGAGTTGTTGGTGGGCCTCAGCAGTACGTCTTTCACATTTTCTGGAATACTGGCTTTTGAGACACGTTCACGGTACTCCTGGGGTACAAAGCGGTCTTCTATGACAGGACGGTATGCCATGATGTTCAAATCGGCCTTCTGAAGCATTTGCGTGAAGAACTTGCGCTTTTTGTGGTCTTCGTAGGCCTCCGACAATATCTCAACAAGCCCCTTCTCTATGTCTCCATCCACATCGTGATAATTGGTCATAACTCGCCGATGGAGGGAGGCAAAGGGTCCTATATCCTCCTTCAAAGCCGCCTTTCTACAGACGGACAAGACACTATGATTGTTCAACGTATTCTCACGGATGCTCTCCTGTGTCTTGGCAAGCAACTTGAGACTGGCGCCAAACTTGATATCGGCCTGGATACTCTCACCGACGAAAGAACGCTCATAGAACAACGCCTTTGAACCATTGGGGTAATAGTTTAAGACCTCATGCAAAATACGCTTTCTATTGAAACTGACACTATAGTCGTACCTGACACCGTTGGCGTAGAAAGAGACATACATTTCCGTAGGATCCTCTGGGGTCAAGGCAAAGGGCAGAAAGCCCTCTATCTCCTGCTTCGCATCAGATTTGGGAGAGACCAACAGACGGAAGACCTCGTTTAATGCGACAAGCATATTGGACTTTCCTGACGCATTGGAGCCATAGAGAATGCCCAACTTGTAGAGGAAGACTCCTTTGGAGATCTCCACTACCAACTCTGAGGCAGGACCTTTAGCCTCAAAGGAGAGCTCCTGTCTGTCTCGTATGGAGAGATAGTTTTTCACCCAAAAATCTCGTATCATCTTTTTCGTGCTTAGTTCTTTAGGCGCAAAGATAGGTCTTTTTGGGCTAAACAAGAAATATTTTACCCGTTTTCGTATTTTTTCTACGAAAATTAGGCAAAATTCACGCCTTGCATCTTATTTCTGGTTTATACGGAAATGAACTGACAGGGTTGTTTGTGCTGAGTCAATACAGCCTGCTGACAAGATTAACAACCAAAACAACACCAACAGGACGGTTTCCACTGTCCGGTTCCGCCACCACGAGTCTGCCACTTTGTCACCCTGTCAGTTTGGCGAGACCGTTTTGGCGCATTGGCACGCTTTTCGCAAAGAGAAGGGTGAGGCCCGCAAGGCAAGTGCCGAGGGATCTCGCAGAAAAGTCAAAAACAAAAACGATTAAAAATATTACGATCATGACAATTAAACCGTTAGCAGACAGAGTGCTGGTTCTTCCGGCACCGGCAGAGGAAAAAGTGGGTGGAATCATTATTCCCGACACCGCCAAAGAGAAAACCGCAGCGCGGGCAAGGTGATTGCCGTCGGCGAGGGTACGAAGGACGAGAAGATGATCCTGAAGGCCGACGACGTGGTGCTTTATGGCAAGTATGCTGGCACGGAGATTGAGAACGAGGGCACGAAGTACCTCATGATGCGCCAGAGCGATGTGCTCGCCATCGTCACCGATTAAAGAGGTGGTGAGGGACGCAACGAGTTGTAAAATTGTATTTATCAAATAAAAACAGAAGAAACGATCATGGCAAAAGATATTAAATTCAATACAGAAGCACGCAATCTGCTCAAGAGCGGTGTGGACCAGTTGGCCAACGCCGTCAAGGTGACACTCGGCCCGAAGGGTCGCAACGTGGTGATTGGCAGAAAGTTTGGCACACCGCAGATCACCAAGGACGGTGTGAGCGTGGCCAAGGAGGTAGAGCTGGAGGACAGCCTGGAGAACGCAGGCGCACAGCTTGCCAAGAGCGTGGCCAGCAAGACGGGCGATGACGCAGGTGATGGTACGACCACGGCTACGATTCTCGCCCAGGCCATCGTCAACGAGGGTCTGAAGAACGTCGCTGCTGGTGCCAACCCGATGGACTTGAAGCGTGGTATCGACAAGGCCGTCAACGCGGTGGTGGACTACATCAAGGAGAACGCCGAGGTAGTAGGTGACAACTACGACAAGATCGAGCAGGTCGCTACGGTGAGTGCCAACAACGACCCGGAGATCGGTAAGCTGCTGGCCGACGCCATGCGTCAGGTGAGCAAGGACGGTGTGATCACCATCGAGGAGAGCAAGACGCGCGACACCAACATCGGTGTGGTAGAGGGTATGCAGTTTGACCGCGGCTACCTGTCTGGCTACTTCGTGACCGATACGGACAAGATGGAGTGTGTGATGGAGAATCCGTACATCCTCATCTACGACAAGAAGATCAGCAACATCAAGGACTTCCTGCCCATCCTGCAGTCTGCTGCCGAGAGTGGCCGTCCGCTGCTGGTGACCGCCGAGGATGTCGATTCTGAGGCTCTCACCACGCTGGTTGTCAACCGTCTGCGTGCTGGCTTGAAGATCTGCGCCGTCAAGGCTCCGGGCTTCGGCGACCGCCGCAAGGCCATGCTGGAGGACATCGCCGTGCTGACTGGTGGTGTGGTGATCAGCGAGGACAAGGGTCTGACGCTCGACAAGGCTACGCTCGAGGAACTGGGTACGGCCAAGAAGGTGACAGTCTCCAAGGACAACACCACCATCGTCGATGGTGCTGGCACGAAGGAGAACATCAAGGAGCGTGTGGCTCAGCTCAAGAACGAGATTGCCAACACGAAGAGCTCTTACGACAAGGAGAAGCTGCAGGAGCGCCTGGCTAAGTTGGCTGGCGGTGTGGCCGTGCTCTATGTCGGTGCCAACTCCGAGGTGGAGATGAAGGAGAAGAAGGACCGCGTCGATGACGCACTCTGCGCAACGCGTGCCGCTGCCGAGGAAGGTGTCGTCGTGGGTGGTGGTACTACCTACATCCGCGCTCAGAAGGTGCTCGCCGACCTCAAAGGTGAGAACGCCGACGAGCAGACGGGTATCAATATCGTCTGCCGCGCTATCGAGGAGCCGCTGCGCCAGATTGTCGCCAACGCTGGTGGCGAGGGTGCCGTGGTAGTCGATAAGGTCCGCGAGGGCGAGGGCGACTACGGTTACAATGCCCGCAAGGACATCTACGAGGATCTCCGCGCAGCTGGTGTCATCGACCCGGCCAAGGTAGCTCGCGTAGCCCTGGAGAACGCAGCATCCATCGCTGGCATGTTCCTCACCACAGAGTGCCTCATCGTCGATAAGCCCGAGAAGGAGCCGATGATGCCCGCAGCACAGCCGGGTATGGGTGGCATGATGTAATTCTGCGACACAAAACCCTAAATATATTTGAAAAAGTGGAGGTAGTCCCCTTGGTGGGATTGCCTCCACTTTTTGTTTTCCCATGGCTTGACGGCGGGAAAAATCGACAAAGGCAAGGAAAAACCGCAAGAAAACAAAAGATTCTTTCCGTTTACACCCTTTATTAGAAAAAATATGATTACTTTTGCAGCAGAGGAGCGGACGGATCGTACTCGACAACACCCATCCGCCTACCCCACTAATGAACCTTCCAAGACAGAAACCTATAAAAGACAGAATAATGATGAAACAAACGATGCACAAATCCACGACTTCCGCAATATGGCTTGCGGCTGTGGCGGTCATAGCCCTCGTGGCAAAGCCGACAAGCGCCTGGGCACAAAATCCCAAGACCTTCACGGAGTATGTCAACGCCATCATCGAGACGCAGCAGGAGCAGGATGAGCCGGAGGGAGAACGCGTATTCTTCACGCCCTACCTCACGAATGACACCCACTACATGGTGATCTCCGACATCAGTATCAACACGCTGTACAACGTCTGCGAGGGCGCGTTCTGCGTCATGGACAACAACCTCCTCACAGTGTGGTCGGTAGATGGAGCGTATCTGTTTGGTCCGAACTGGAAGCCCCTCGGACTGTACGACACCCACCCGATGTGCTTTGACAACGGAGCCTTGCTGGTGAAGTCGGCAAAGAAAAACAGTCTCGGCAAGGAGTACTACTCCATCCTCTACAAGAACGGAGCGGTGCGCAACCTCGACCCGTCATGGGAGCCCCAGTCAAGGTTTGTCGATGGACTGGCTGCCGTGACCAAGAAGCAGGGCTACACCGAGATGGGCAATTTCTTCATCAACACGCGGGGCGAGAAGATGCCTTCGCCCAGCAACCTCTATTTCGGCTATGACGGCGAGAAGACGCGAGCCCTGAGATGTGGTCTGCGTGCCTTTGAGACGAAGGACCACAAGTGGGGCTACATGGACGAGAAGTGTCAGGTGGTGCTGCAGCCGCAATGGGACAAGGTGCGCGACTTCAGCGAGGGCTATGCCTGGACGTTCAAGAGAAACACCAGCGACGGCACCCACACCGCCACCCTCATCGACAAGACGGGCAAGGTGGTGCAGACGGTACCGAGCTTCTCTGCTATGACGTCGCTCAGCAGGACGTATATGATCGGTGATGTTTGCGACGGCAAGTACTACCTCTACTCCAACGACTCGGAACCGACGACAACCTACTACGACCTCAAGGGCAACGCACTGGCGATCTCCCACGGTGGAACCTCCTTCTACGAAGGCCATGCCCTGGTGCGCGGCGTCAAAGACACCTGGGACCGCATCTTGCTCGTCGATAACAACTTCACGGTGATGGACAGCTACCCCACCTACGCCAGTGACGGACACGATATCTATGCCGACGAACTGTGGGTGACGAAACCCTTCGAACCTTTCGGCCTCCATACCATCCATTCGGGATCGGTCGTGATAGACAGCAGGGGACGACTGGTACTCAAAGAGATGAGTTCCCCATGGTCTCCCGACTACATCAGAGGATTCAGCCAGCCGAGCAAGGATGGCTATATCGTGGCAAACAACATCTATGTCGGCGACAAGCGATACCTGGCGCTGATCAAATATACGGGTGAGATCGCCTGGCTTTTTTCAGCAGAAACTTTCTCCGCCAAGGACTTGACAGGATTCATCAAGGCTCCCGACTTCAACGACACGACGATAATAGTAAAAGATCCGCCTATCACCGATAAGCCCAAGGGACCCACGCAGGTGACAGACGCGACCTACAAGGTGAACATCGTCTGCAGTCCGAAGGAAGGAGGCACGGCCAGCGTTGTGGGCAAGTCGCCCATCAAGTATGGTGACAAGGTCTCCATCAAACCGGCTGCTAACGAGGGCTGGGTGGCATCGAGCATCAACGTGGAAAAACAGGAGGTGGGCGAAGAGCCGTTTATGGTCACGGACGACGTGACGGCCACCGTGTATTTCCTCCAGCGTCCCGTCTTTGAACCGATCGACCGGACCAACACCTACGAGGGCAAAGTGAAGATCATGGAACTGGACGACGCGCCTGTCTATGTGACGCTCTATGCCACGATGAGCAAGGACAAGGACATCAGTTGCCCGTTTGGCGACAAGACCTACGGCTACCTCACCCTGATGCTGGACCCGAAAATGAGATACAACGGCAAGGGTGTGTCGGTAAACAGCTTCTTCCCGCCGATGAAGATCATCGGTTTCCAGCACGAGGGCGGCAAGCAATACCTCGTGGCCGATGGCGGATCCGTCATGTACCACGACCTGCGCGTCACGACAAACGACCTGCTGGCCAACCTGTGGTTCAACCTGCTGGTGAGGATGGACGGCTTTGAGTCAGGAAGCATCGTCCCGCGCCGCTACCGCATCGAGATGACCAACGTCAACGAGAAGACGGGCGAATGTACGCTGGGCAACCTGGAGGTATTCTCCCGCAGCAAGGGATGGGTGCCGGGACAGGATCCGTCGATTGCCAGACACACCGCCAGCAGATTCCCCTCGCTCAGCGGTGGCGCCCACGACCTGGGCATTGCAGCTGACTACTTCAAGGGATGCACGCTGAAACTGGCCAAGAAGCGCGATGACGTGCTCTGGTATCCGCCGCTCGAATGGGCAAAGAGCCAGACCGAATATGACAAGAAGATAGAGAAGATGAAGGACACCTACCTTCACTTCATCACCGATTGCGAAGCGCTGTTCGGCCTATAACATCATACTCATCTTTTACGCAAGAACAAGAAAAGAATGAAACTCATCACCACCAGCGACTGGCACATCGGCAACCTCTTTCATGGCAGCGACCGATTGCCCGAGCATCGCCACTTTCTGCAATGGCTGCTCTCGCAACTGCGAGCGCAGCAGCCCGACGCGCTCCTCGTGGCGGGCGACGTCTTTGACAATGGCAACCCATCGGCAGCGGCACAGTCGGCCTACTACGAGTTTCTGGACGAGGCCACGCAGGCTTGTCCAGATCTCCACATCATCATCACTGCCGGCAACCACGACTCGGCCAGCAGGCTGGAGGCGCCCCGTGCGTTGCTGACCCGACAGAGGGTGGAGGTGAGGGGCCATGTGCACCGCACCTGGCAGCAGCAGGAGGAGGGAGGACGATGGGTGATCGACTATGAGGACCTGATGATACCGCTCACGGGGCGGACGGGCGACCGGGTGGTGGTGCTCGCCGTGCCCTTCCTCCGGAGCGACGTCGTGCAGAACAGTTGTTATTCGCAGGGCGTCACGGACCTCTTGCGCCAACTGACGGACCGTGCGAGGGAGTTGTATCCTGACACGCCGATCGTCATGATGGCCCACATGTATGCCAAGGGGGCCGACATCGCCGAGCGGGATGCCAGCGAGCGCATCATCATCGGCGGACAGGAAGAGGTGGAGATGGGGGACTGGGAGAACCACCCCGACTACCTGACCTGCGGTCACATCCACAAGCGGCAGCATATCTGGAACACCCGCTGGGCACGCTACACTGGGAGCGTCCTGCCCATGTCCTTTGCCGAGAAGGACTACCGCCACGTGGTCGATCTGGTCACGACAGAGGCGGACGGCAGGTGGCGAGTGGACTTCCTGGAGTATGAGCCCCAACACCCGCTGCGCATCCTGCCGGAGACAGACGAGGCGATGTCGCCGAAGAAACTGCAGAAGATCATCAAGACAACACTGCCCGACAGGGTGGATGGGCTGCTGGGCGACGACTTTGTCTATCTTGTGCTCAAGGTGAAGACAGAAAAGGCAAGCAACGACGAGATCAAGGCGCTCCACGCGCTCGTAGAGACGAAGAACGCCGTGCTCTGCAAGACGCAGCGGGTCATCGACGACATCGACCTGACAACCATGACGGGGCAGGAGGAGATACACAGCATCGACGACATCCTCAACCGCGACCCGCTGGAGACGCTGAAGGAGACGTTCGCCATCAAGCACAATGCCGAGATGACGACACACCAGGAGCAGATGCTCCGCCATCTGATAGAAACCATCCATACAGATCAGGAGAAAGCATGAAGTTTATCAAGTTAGAGATACTCAACCTGGCTTCCCTCGACCGGGAGGAGGGAGAGACGATCCATTTCACCTCGGGAGCCCTGGGCGAGAGCAATATCTTCAGTATTGTGGGGCCCACGGGCAGTGGCAAATCAACGATCCTCGACGCCATCTGCCTGGCGCTCTACAACCGGGCGCCTCGCTATCCGCGCAAGAAGGGCGACCGCAACCAGAACATCGAGATCTATGGAACGCCGGAAGAGGGGGAGCGCAACCGACTGGCGCCTACCGACTCGCGCAACATCCTGACGCGAGGACGGAAGGAGGGCTACAGCAAACTGACGTTTCGGGCCAACAACGGCCTGGTGTATCGGGCCGAGTGGTATGTGCGGTTTCAACGAGTGAAATACGAGAACGTGAGAACGGCGCTCTATCTGCTGGGCAGCAAGGAAGGACGGCCCACGGAGGAGGAGGCCGACTGGAATACGCTCCCTGTGCTTATCGGCCTCGACTACGACCAGTTTCTGCGCACGGTACTCATAGCGCAGGGATCGTTTGCCAACTTCCTCACGGCCAAGGAGAACGAGCGCTACGAGCTGCTGGAGAAGCTCATCGGCTGTGAGGAGCAGTATGCCCTGATCGCTGCGGGCATTAAGCAGCAGCGGGACCTCGCCCAGCAGGCTTACCAGGCGGTGACGGCGGATTTCGCTGCTTTCGAGAAAGACCTCATCGGCAGTGAGGAGGAACTACAGTTGCTCGCCGACCGCATCAAGCAACTGGAAGAGGAGGACCGGAAGGCCAAGGCCGAACTGAGTGCTGTGACGGAGGCTTTGGCTTGGTATGTGGCCGACGATCAGCAGCGACGGAACATCGCGCGCTACGAGGAGGCGTTTTTTTGGTGCGCGCCAACGCCTCGACGCCATCAAGGGGGATGTGGAGCGGCTTCGGTTGCACGACGCTACGCTGCCGGCCGTGGATCTCTACAAGGCGATGCGCACGGCGGAGCGCAACAGGGCCAGAATGGGCACCGAACTCGAAAGGATTACCAAGCAGCGGACCGAGAAGGAACAGCTGCTGGAGGCGGAGAACCGCAGGCTGGCTGACTTGACACAGATGGCTGCCGGTGCTGGGAAGGAAGTGGAACAGATGAAACCGCACATCGACCGGGCCCGTATTATCAAGGGCGAACTGGCGGCCGCTTCTCTGAGCGTCAAGGAGAAGCAGGAGGCGCAGACTGTGGCGGAGAAGGCAATCCAAAAGGCGGACCAGCAGGTGGCGGACAATGCTGCTGCCATCGTCAAGGCGCAACGGAAACAGAAAAGGCGGAGGAGTCGCTGACCGTGCTGCGAAAGGAGGTAGAGGCCCGAAGCGGACAACTGGCAGCGGCGGTCGAGACGGCGACAACAGCCTATGAGAAAGAGCGGGGAAAGGCCGACGGCATGGACGCGCTGGCGCTGCAGGAGGCCAAGAGCAAGGCGGAGCATCGACAGCACAACTTGAAGGAGGCCATCCGCATCCGACGGGCGATGACGACCAATCAGCAGAAGCTGGACAAGGGGGCAGAGACCATCGCTACGCTGACCGATCGCAACAAGGCCATCGAGGCGTCGATCGCGCAACTGACCATCGAGAAGCTGAGCGAGGAGTTGGAGACGCTTCGCAAGACACATACGCTGATGACCAGCGACCATTGGGAGGCGCACCGTGCCGGACTGGAGGAGGGTGCGGCCTGTCCGCTCTGTGGTTCGACGCACCATCCCTACCACGACCAGCAGGTCTTCGCCTCGGTGGTGAGCGAGTTTACGCAGTTGATCGAGGACAAACAGCGCACGCTCGAGACGCAAAGGACGGAGAAGGAAAAACTGAACCGGGAGAAGGGCCTGAACGAGGGCAGACTGAAGACGCTGAACGACAACGCACGCCTGCTGACCGACGAGCAAGGACGGTTGGAGAAGGAGTGGGGTGAACTGCCCACGCAAGGGACTACCGGGTGGAGTGAGGACGTCGAGGAGTTGCTTTCGATGCAGGAGGCCGTGGCGGAAGCGGTGGTCAAGGCTTCGAAGGCCTTGGCGGACTACAACACACTGGTCAAGGAGATTGACCAGTTGCGCCAGGCGAAGGACCAGGCGACGGAGGCACAGGGAAAATATCAGCAGCAGGCTGACCAGCAGGTGAAAAAAGCCGAGAACCTGTGTGCCGAGGCGCAAGCCTCGCTACTGACAGAGCGGGGCAAGACCGACAACCTCGTCAAGCAGCAGGAGGAGAAGCGTCAAGCGCTCCAGCAGGCTACTGCGGCTTGGGAGAAGGCCGTGGCAGAGGTGCGAGAGAAGGAGGCGGCTATCAAGGCGGAGATTGGGGAGAAGGACCCGAACGCCTTGGAGCAACGGTTGACCAAAGCGAAGGCGGAGGCCGACGAGGCCGTAGTGAAACAGGGCGAGGTCATCGGCAAGATAAGGGAAGCCATCACGGGCTTAGCGGGCAGACTGGAGACCATGGCAAAGGAGATGGACAACGAGCAGAAGCAGCATGACCACGCTCGGAAGCAGTTGGCAGACTGGATTGCAGCATACAACGAAGACAATAGCCACCCCACCCTGCTCTCCCTCGACGACATCGCCCGGCTCTATGCTGCCACCGACCCCTGGGAGGAGATACGCGAGCGGCTACAGCGGTTGACGGAGGACCTCACCAAGACGGAGACAACACTGCAGAACGAACGGCGCACGAACATTGAGCACCAGCAGAAGCGGCCCGACCGCGACAAGGAGGCGCTCCTGGCCCGCAAGGCCGAACTGGAGGGATTGTCGTCCACCGAACTGACAGACGCCAAAGCGCGGATGCAGCGCCATGAGACGGCCAAGCAGCGGATGGGAGCGCTCTTCGAGAAAAGACAGGAAACAGAACAACGGAAGGTGGAATGGGAGCAGATCGCCGACGCCATCGGAAGCGAGGGCAGGACGCTCCGCAAGATTGCACAGTGCTATACGCTCCGCTTCCTCATCGAGCACGCCAACGTGGAGATACGGAAGTTTAACTCGCGCTATGAACTGATGCAGGTGAAAAACTCGCTGGGCATCCGCGTCATAGACCATGACCGTGCGGATGACGTCCGCGACACCACCTCGCTGTCGGGTGGCGAGACCTTTATCGTCTCGCTCGGACTGGCCCTCGGGCTATCGGCCCTGTCGTCGCGCAACCTGTCTTTCGAGAATCTCTTCATCGACGAGGGTTTCGGCACGCTCGACCCCGACACGCTCTCCACGGTCATCGACGCGCTGGCAATGCTCCAGTCGTCGCAGGGCAAGAAGGTGGGCGTCATCAGCCATACCGACACCATGTCGGAGCGCATCACCACCCAGATACGCATCGTCAAGAACGGCAACACGGGAAGCAGCCACATCGAGATCTACCCACAATAATTCATCAAATCATCAAAACCACTCATCTACTGAACAATCCTCTATGAGCAGGGAATTAGCTTTCACGATACTGACCGCAGCCGGACTTTGTCTCTATGGCTGCCAAAACAACCGGAGCACGGAGGAATCGGCACCGGAAGAACCCAAGGTGGTTTTCCCGGCCGACACGGCTTCGGCCTATGTGGCGCCAGCATCCAAGACCGACTCCCTGAAGACACTGAAGGGCAAGATGGACGAGGACTTCAACGTGCTCAAGGAGATGGAGAACAATGCGCCGGAATACTACGAGCGCCTGCAGCGACAGATGTGTCATGGCTTCATCGTGATCGACAAAAGCAGGATGAAACTGATCCTCTACGACAAGGAGGGAGGCGTGGTGCGGCGCTTTGCCATGGGCTGCTCCACCAAATTTGGCACCAAGCACAAGAAGGGGGACAACCGCACGCCCGAAGGATTCTTCACCGTGGAGAATGTATATAACAGTACCGACTGGCTCTACACCGACGACGAGGGGAAGACTTCGAAGAAGAAAGGGATGTTCGGACCGTGGTTTATCCGACTGCGCGTGCCGGGGACGTCGCAGATTGGCATTCACGGCACCTGTGCGCCCTGGTCGGTGGGAGGGCGCGTCAGCCATGGCTGTATAAGGTTGACCAACGACGACATCACCACACTCAAAGACCTGGTGACGCCGGGCATGCCCGTCATCATCATACCAGGGAAGAGGGACCGGGAGCAAAACTATGCCGAACGGGTGGTGATACCTTATTTCTCCACCATCCGCTACACCGAACAAGAACCAGTCGTCCTGCCTGATCCGGAACCAGACCCACAGGCTGCAGACACGATGGACAGCGACTCGGTGGATGTTTACGAGGAAACGAACGAGGACGGTCCTGACTCCACCTGGTCGTAATGGCAGCGACCCGGCGGAAGCAGGACCAGGGAAGAAATAGAGGAGGCTCTGACCACCAAAATCCATGATTTTTTTGGTGGTACGGGGCGAAACCACTACCTTTGCAGACATGAAAATAAAAATCAACTGGAAGCAATTCGCCGCTTTCTTCATCGTCATCGGCTGCACCTATTATATCACGCGCAACTTCTTCATGACGGCGGGCATCTTGATGCTGCTCCTCCTCATCGACGGCTTGCTCCTCGACTACGACCATCGGAGACGGGGACGCAAACAGGCGGAGGAGATCATGAAGGGACTGAAGGACGAGGAGACGGACGAAGAGAAGCAATAATCCACCGAATCATGGAACAACTCATCAGACTTTATGAACAATGGGCGGGCGGCAAGCCTGCCACGATAGAGAAGGTGAAGGGCGCGGGGAGCAACCGCATCTACTACCGACTGACGGACGAGGCGCACCACTCGGTCATCGGGGTGGTGGGCACGAGCCGCGAGGAGAACCATGCCTTCATCTGCCTGGCAAAGCATTTCGGCCAGCGACAGCTGCCCGTGCCGGAGATACTGGCCGCAAGCGACGACGAGATGCGCTACCTGCAGACCGACCTGGGCCACGTCTCGCTCTTCGACGCCATACAGGGCGGACGGGAAGCGGGCGGACGCTACAACCTCAAGGAGGTGGACCTGCTGAGACGAACGATACGCGAGCTGCCCAACATACAGATCAGGGGGGCGCGGGGACTGGACTTCTCCCAATGTTATCCGCAACCGGAGTTTGACCAGGACAGCGTGCTCTTCGACTTGAACTACTTCAAGTACTGTTTCCTCAAGGCTACGGAGATCGACTTCCACGAGATGAAACTGGAGGCCAACTTCCGGATGTTTGCCAAAGACCTGACGGCAGAGCCGATGGAGGCTTTTCTCTACCGCGACTTCCAGGCACGCAACGTGATGCTCGACAACGAGGGCAATCCCTTCTTCATCGACTTCCAAGGGGGCAGAAAGGGACCTTTCTACTACGACTTGGCCTCGTTTCTATGGCAGGCGAGCGCGAAGTATTCCTTCAAACTGCGCCGCGAACTGATCTTCGAATACTACCAAAGTCTCAAGCAATACACCGAGGTGCCTTCCTCGCGCCACTTTGCCCACCGGTTGGCGCTCTTCGTGCTCTTCCGCACGCTACAGGTGCTGGGGGCGTATGGTTTCCGGGGGTACTTCGAGCACAAGCGCCACTTCATCGACTCCATACCGGGGGCTATCCAGAACCTGCGCGACTTGCTCGCCCTCGACCGTAGTACCTTCCCCTATCCCTACCTGATGTCGGTCCTGCAGCGCCTGGTGGAACTGCCACAGTTTACGCGCATCGAGGAACCAGCGAAGAACCGGGCCGATGGCTTCCGCACCACGGCGGACGACGTCTTCAAGGCCAACCCGCTGGATGGTCCCGCCACATTCTCAAAATACGACGGCAAGGGCCCGCTGGTGGTCCGCGTGTTCAGTTTCTCCTACAAGAACGGCATTCCCGAGGACGAGTCGGGCAACGGCGGAGGCTATGTCTTCGACTGCCGAAGCACGCACAACCCAGGACGCTATGAGCCGTATAAGAAACTGACGGGACTGGACGAGCCGGTGATCCGATTCCTGGAGGACGACGGCGAGATCCTCGACTTCCTCAAGCCGGTCTATCAACTGGCCGACCATCATGTGGAGCGATATATGCAGCGGGGCTTCACTTCCCTGATGTTCTGCTTCGGATGCACGGGCGGACAGCACCGCAGCGTCTATAGTGCGCAACACCTGGCGGAGCATATCCACGAGAAGTATGGCATCGAGGTGCGGGTGACGCATCGCGAACAGCACATACAACGCGTGATGGAGGCAAAGGACATAGCGAAGGGGGCGGAATAAGGGATTATCCCTGACTACCCGTCCTCGATTTTCTCTCACAACGACAAGGCTACATGACAAAACAGGCAATGATATTCGCGGCAGGGCTGGGCACCCGCCTGAAGCCGCTCACCGATAGAATGCCCAAGGCACTGGTGCCCGTGGCGGGGGAACCGCTGCTGGCTCACGTCATCAGAAAACTGAAGGCGGAGGGCTTTACCCGCATCGTGGTCAATGTGCACCACTTCGCCGACCAGATCATCGACTATCTCCACACCCACGACTTCGGGGTGGAGATACATATCTCTGACGAGACCTCCAAACTCCTCGACACGGGTGGTGGCATCCGTCATGCTGCCCATTGGTTTGAGGCCGACAGCCCGGTGCTGATCCACAACGTCGATATCTTGAGCAACGCCAATCTCTCCCGGCTCTACGACAGTGCGGTGGCGGATGCTGCCTTGCTGGTCAGCGACCGCGTCACCAAGCGCTATCTGCTCTTCGGCGAGGGGAAGCGCCTCGTGGGATGGACCAATGTGGAGACTGGGGAGGTACGGTCGCCCCATGCAGATCTGTGTGTGACCGACTACCAGCGATGGGCCTTCAGCGGCATCCATGTCGTGTCGCCTCGTCTCCTCGAAGCCATGCGTCCCTATCCCGACCGCTTCCCGATCATGGACTTCTATCTGCAAAACTGCGACCGGCTTGATATCCGAGGCCAGCTTGCCGACGACCTCCAGCTCCTCGATGTCGGAAAACTCGACACCCTGGACCGCGCCGAATCGTTTGTCAAGACGCTGGCGAAGGGTTGACGAACCTATGTTCCGAGACACACGGAGATTCCACTCACGCCTCTTCCCCACCCTTTTGCCAACAAAAGTTGGGCAGAACAAAAAAAACAGGCCGCAAAATTTGGTAGTCTCGCATAAATCCACTACCTTTGCACCCGCATTTACCAAACGGTACTTGCCAACACGCTTCCAACCCCTAGGAGAGATGGTAGAGTGGTCGATTACACCGGTCTTGAAAACCGGCGTACCGAGAGGTACCGGGGGTTCGAATCCCTCTCTCTCCGCAACAGAGTCCTGTAAGTCTTTGATTTACAGGACTTTTTCTTTTTATGCTTTTAAGTAGTCCCCCTAAGTAGTCCCTCTTTGCGCAATATCATTTTTATATTTGTTTAACGCTGACATTGCGCTGTTGTCCGTCTTTTTAGTGTTTTTGTTGATTTCTGCGTGGGAAAGATTGTACCCATTTGTAACTTGTGCTTTTGCCTAATATTGTATCTTTGCCATAAATCTTACTAAGTAGTCCCCCTGATAGTCCCCCATTATACAATAAGTTCTGAGTGAGTAGTAGCAATCAATCATTATACTTGGGTAAGTCCCATAATTCAGAATCATGCTATATATTTGAAGCGTATATCGTAGCTGTCGTTCTTTTCCGAGCGATGGCTATTTTTGTTATGTAGCATCTTTATTTTGTGCAAACTGACATCCTTTTTACGGAAAACATTTTCCGTAACTTCCTCTAACTTTTCCGTTAATAAGAAATGTTTTCCGCAACAATCCGCTTGGGATAATTTTATTCTTTAATCGCCAAATCCGTTAATAACTTTGTACTGCGATTAGGCACTAAAGCCACGCAAAAATATCAATGGAAAAAGAAAACAAGCCAATCATCCAGGCAACACTGGGTGACTTGAAAGAAATGATTGAGGATATGTTTGCGACCCCTACAGACTATCCTCATGACAAACCTCCAGAGGTCAAACGACATCTGGTTTATGGATTGGCAGGACTGGCTAAACTGCTTGGAGTATGTAAGTCAACCGCTTCAAAAATTAAAAGCAGTGGCATCTTAGACCCAGCAATCAGTCAGCATGGCAAAGTAATCGTAATTGATGCGGACTTGGCTCTTGAACTGATGAAAGCAAGAAAAAACGTATCAGCAGTTATTAACAACAAAACAAAATTAAAGAATTATGGCAGAAGAATTGGATAATGTGGCTGTAAAGCCCATTAGTGAAGAAACGGAAAACATTGCTGTTGAGCAGACAAACGCTCAGGATAGTAGTGAAGAGACAAACCTGAAAGCATTTACAGACTTTTGTGAGTATGAGATGCTGCGTGTTAAAGAGCAATACCCTAATTGTGTCTCGACATTCCCGAATGGCGATGTTGCTTCTTTGAACTTGAAGGGACTTAAAGATGCAGGTGTTGAGTTTTATGGTCTTGGTGTGAATCGTACTCATGGTGCAGACGAGCAGAAGACAGGTCGTTCTATCCTTGAAAATGGCGCACAGCATAGCTTAATTGTCATAACAGTACCGATGGCTGATAAGGCAGGTATAAAAGTAGAGCGATTTGCCAATGACCCTAACAAAGACAAGCCTATAGCCTCTGATGGTATTGTCGTTGTTGATGGTCATGGTCGAATTAACTTCTTGCAAACTGTACAAGAGTGGCCTCTCATCATGGGACATTTTCCGATGAAGGACAAAGATGGTTATTATAATTTCGCCAAAGCGTTTACTGAGATAAACATCAATGTCTCTAAGTGGAAGACTCAGGATATGGTAGCCAAGCGTCAGATTGAAGATGGTATTAATACTCATGAGGGTTGGGTAATGATAAACGACCTTGTTTCTAAAGGCTACAAATATCAAGCTGCCTGTCAATTGGCCACACTCAAACCAGACCGTCTCACAGCAAGACAAGTTGCAAACGGCGATGAGAGTGAGTTCTTCATAAACATCGAATATGGGAAGCGTATTCATAAGGCTCTTAAAGATAGATTTGGCGAGGGGGATGACAAGACCATAAAGACAAAGGAGTTTACCAAAGAGATTGTCTTGTCCATTCAAAAATTAACCAACAGAAAGGGTGTTGAGTGGGCTACTGACATTATGGAGAAGTTTATCAACACATTCCCAGGTAAGGATGTTGCAGATATTAAGGCAGCCAAGAGTACCAAAGTGCAGCGAAAAGATGAGAAGCGTAAGCAGATTCTTGACAAAGCCTTCTCTTTCTTCTTGGGACAGAATAATATAAAGTTATTCAAGTTTCGCAAGTTAATAAAATACAACGTAACTACCTAAAACAAAAAGAGTATAGAAGTTTGCTTATGTGGCAAAAACTTTGTAAATTTGTAGTGACCAAAAACAAATCACAAATACTTCCATACCCATGAGCAAAGGTAAGAGTTTTATTTCAGAAATCGGCAAATATTTTTCAAAGAAAATGATGCCACGAGTGCAATGAACCAGATAATGGACATAACACGAATGTTAAATCTCTCGGAGAAAAGGCTCTTCGGAGAGGAAAGCAGATGCAACTGCAAATACTCGCAGCTGCAGGTGCTACAGCTATTGTTGTTGTTTCCTTGTTTCATGATCAAGAATGCGTTTAACTATTCAGCTTCGTCCCTATGCGGCATTGCCGACTGCGGTAAGGACGTATTCTATCGTTTTCTTTCCAGAGAGGACTATGACTGGCGTAAGATTCTCGCTAATATCACAATTCAGCTTTGGCGCAAGACACAGGCAAGTACAGAGAGGGATGCTAATACTCCCGTGTGTCTGATGGTTGACGATACGGACTATCCAAAGCGAGGCATCCAGACAGAGATGATTGGAAAGGTGTTCTCTCATGTTGAGCACAAGATGATTCTAGGCTTCAAATGGTTGTCCCTCGGCATTCCGGACGGAGAGACTCACATGCTCATGGACTTCTGCCTTGTTGGTGAGAAAGGAAAGAAGGGGACGTACAACCTGAAGCAGAAACAGCTTGACGCTCGGTTCAAGAAGGAACGTAACGAGGACAGCCATACAGCAAAGCGTATCAAGGAGTATGACGAGAGCAAGATAAAGCTCATGATAGAGATGATAAAGCGTCTCATCTCCGAAAAAAATACACTTTGATTACATCCTCGCAGATAGCTGGTTCGCCTGCGCTGAGGTTATCAGATTCGTTACCTCCCGCCATATCAAGTGCCACTACCTTGGTATGATCAAGATGGGCAAGACGAAGTACCATTACAACCGCAAGGACTATACCGCCAAGGCTCTCGTTGCTCTTTTGACCATCCCAAGAAGGGACGCAAGTTTAGCCGTAATCTTGGCTGCTACTACGTCACCGTGGATGTTGAGTTCGCAGGTCGTAAGGTACGCTTGTTCTTTACCAAAAAGGAACAAGAAGTCTGAATGGAACGCACTGATTACAACTAACACGGAACTTGAATTCAAGGAAGCCTACCGCATCTATTCCATGCGTTGGTCTCGGAGGTCGTGTTCAAGGATAGCAAAGGCAATCTTGGGCTTGGCAAGTATCAGATGCGCAACTTTTGCTTCCCGTTGCATGTACCGCAATCACTGCCATGCAGTACAACATACTTGCCACGGCAAGACGATTCTCTTCCCTATGAGACTATAGGCGGACTCTTCCGTGAAGTGACTCGAAACTCCGCAGAACTTACCATAACAGAACGCATCTGGGGAATGATCGTAGACATTGTCAGCGAGATTGCTCAGTGTTTTTGAGATCGAGGACGAGAAAATCTTCGAGGCTCTTATCAACCGTTCTGATAAACTTCAGCATTTTATACAGATTTATGAACTAAAAAAATAGCAAGCTAAGGAACTTGCGAAACTTGAATTAACTTAGAAAAAAGAAAAGTATGGGATTCATCGTATTCGAGGAAGAGGCATTCAACTATCTTGATGCCCAGTTGGAGAACTTCGTGAAGCGCATGGACAGAATCCGTGAGCGCAGTGAGGACAAGACCATGAACAAGTGGCTCGACACGCAGGACGTGTGTCAGACGCTCAACATCTGCCCACGGACAGTGCAGACGCTTCGGGACAACGGGACTTTGGCTTATACGCAAATCAGCCACAAGACCTACTACAAGCCGGAGGACGTGATGGCTATCGTAGCAGTAGTGGAGGACAGGAAAAAGGACATGCGCTTTCGCAAGCGCACAGGTTAGGCTGTCAATATACAACAGCCACTTTATCCAATGCTGCAAGTAAACCGAGTAACGTAAGTATCAACAATAAAACGAGACAACTATGAGCAATGAAGTAATGACAAGAAACAGCGAGTGGATGAACCACATCGTGAACCACCTCAACCGAATGGTTGACAATTTTGAACGTGCCGTGATGAACTACCGCCCCATGCTTGACGGTGAGCGCTTCATGACGGACAAGGAGCTTTGTGCCAGGCTGCAACTGAGCCGAAGAACCCTGCAGGACTACCGAAACAACGGTGTCATCCCGTATATCCAGCTTGGCGGAAAGATACTCTACCGCGAGTCCGACATTCAGAAGATTCTGATGGCTAACTATCGTGAGGCGTACAGAATGAAGGGCTTGTAGGAGAAATACATGTCCTTGATGAGTGGGGTGAAATGAACAAGGCGACAACGTATAACTTACCGAGCGTGGCTGTTATAGGTTGTCGCCTCGTTTTATTGGCTATACCGAGTTGGTCGTGTTTGCCGGGTATCATTTGTGTTACCTGTATAAATCTAATACCATGCTAAAACACACTGCGGTGGTTCGCCCAAGTGGCTGGAGGCGCAAAGCCTCCAAGGAACGTTGCTTTATGGCAGGTCTATGCCATTGCATTCTCTGTAAAGATACAGACCAGTTTAGTGCGGCTTGTCTGCTTGCCGATGACGGACTGCATGATGAACTCCCGAAAGGCTCTGCTCTCAATGCTGTCAATACGGAAGGCTACCGCAATGACGAGTTCAAGGCTATACACATCATAGCTGATGCGGTCGTTCTTCCTGACATGACGGCGTACACCCTGCTCTTTCAGAATGCCGTCCTTGAATACAGTCTTGACAGCCTTGCGCACATAGCAGCCGAATACATTATACATGTCGGCAATCTCCTGCATGGTCATCCATACAGTATCGGTCGGCATGGATACCGTTCCGCTCTCGCTGATAGTTATAACTCCTCTGTTCATTTTCCAATAGTTTTTTCGTTCGACAATCTGTTCCTTTCTCGCTTGGCAATAAGCTTATCCATGTCATTTGAAATCTTCTGCTCCGTCACCTGCGCATAGACCTGTGTGCTTGTGATGTCTGCGTGTCCCATCATCTTGGCTATGCTGCCGATGGGAATGTCCTCGTTGAGCATCAAGACTCCGAATGTATGGCGGCTGGCGTGGAATCCCAACTTATTACTTATGCCAAGCACCATTCCAAGGGTATGCACATCAAGATAGATGTCTTTCTTCTCACCCAGTGGAAAAACAGGCTTGCTGTCGTCCGTGGTATTGTAGAGCGAAAGAATCTTCTCGGCTATCGGATGGAGCGGCACGAAGAACTCCACGCCTGTCTTCTCTCTTTCCTTGCGGATGAACTTTCTACCATTGGAGTTCTCACTGATATGGTGAGGGTACAGTTTCTTTACATCTATATAGGATAAGGAGGTGAGCGAGGCAAAAATGAAACATCTGCGTGCAAGCTCCGTTCGCTCGTCAGCCATCGGGGTAGAGAGCATCTTGATGAAGTCTGCCTTGCTGATATGGGTCATCTTCGGGGCTGCCTTCTTCTCATACCCTATCTTGGCTATGGGATTGAAGCGGATAATGCTCCTGTCCACTGCCTTGTACATCAACATGTTCAGCCAGAGAAGGCAATGGTTCACGTAGCTGTCGATACGTCCCTGGTCTCGTTTCAGGAATAGCTTGTATTCCTCCCCGAAATTCTCGTCTATGTCCTCAAAGGCGATGTCGTCCTTATCCAACGAATGGACAAAGGCTCTCAGGTTCTTCTGCCATGTCCGCTTGTGCAGAAAGGTTTGTCTGGCTTTTGAGGTTCGATACCATTCCACGATGGTATCACCAAAGTTCAGCAAGAACCTTCCTGTCGTGTCCTTGTCCTTCAACACAGCCTTCAGCATTTCCACGGTGATGATGCCGTTGGTGGTAAGAAGTGAGTTGTATTTATCCTTGACCTCAGCAAGGAAACCTGCCAATCGTCCGTTGTCCCTTGCGTTCCGTACCTCTCCCTTCTTGGCGTTCCACTCCTGTGGGGTACAGGATATGCCTGTGGAAATGGCTGCACTTTTGCCGTCAACGGTGATGCGGCAAAGTATGTTGGCTGTTCCGTCTGCCTTCACCTTCTGTCTGTTGATGTACAAGGCAAAATTGAAAATGTACTTCTGCTCATAGTTGTTGTCCTTATAATATAATGTAGTTGAACTGTGAAAAGAAAAGTTGAAAGCCCTGTTCATAATGCGAGAACGAAGTCCTTCTCGGTTGCAGCGATGAACTTGTCCATGTCCTCAAACAGCTTCTTTTGTGTCACTCTCGCATACCGCTGCGTCATCTTCACATCCTTGTGACCGAGCATCTTACAGATGGTCTCCATCGGCACACCAGCCTCCAGCGTAATGAGGCTGGCGAACGAGTGTCGTCCCGAATGGTAGGAATAGGTCTTGCTCGTTTCCGCCAACTTGCAGATGGTGATGAGGTCGATACGAACACGATTCGTGCTCAGCAATGGGAAAAGGGTATCTCTTGCCCCGTCCTCGTATCTCGCCACCAGCTCCAACGCTTCGGGCAGGAGTTTCACCCTGGCAAGTGTTCCAGTCTTCTTGCGGTTATAGATGAGCCATTTGTCACCATCCTCCAACACCTTGACATTGGCTTTCGTGATGGAAACGGTGTCTATGAAGGCTGTTCCTGCATAGCAGGCGAAAAGAAACAGGTCACGGCTAACGGATAGTCTCGGCTTGTCTTCGGGCAGTTCCACATCACGGATTTTTATGAAATCAGACATGCTGAGAGCCTTGGGTGTCGTAACCCTTGGAGTGCCAACCCGATAATGGGCGAACAGCAGGTTCTTGCACAAGCCTCGCTCAAAGGCGATGCGGCACATCTTCTTGAAGAGCGACACATAGATGGTGATGGTTCCTGATGAAAAGCCTTTCTCGTCAAGCAGGTAATGGTGAAAGTCACTGATGAAAGGCTCGGTCAGCTGTCCGAAAGCCAAATCAGTCAACCTATACTTCTCCCCGATGAACTCAGCGAGATTCTTGCGAATCTTTCTGTAAGTCCAGACACTGCTCTTCGACATATCGATGCCCTCATGGGTGCTGAGTTCACTGATATGCTCGTCCACGAAGGAGAGAAGGGTGGTCTGTGTCTTGACGCTGCCCTGCAAGGCCTCCTTGACATCCTTAGCCTCGAAGTCCGTTCTCTTTTCCACAAGCACATCGAATGCCTTTTGGATGGAAAGCAACAACTGCTCGATGTCCTTGTTGGTCTCCACGGCTTCCTTGCTCTTGCCCTCCAATCGACTGGCACGAGGATTCCAAAGCGATGGAGTGCAAGACAACTTGCAGGAGAACTGCGCCATAGTCCTGTTCACCGTGATGCGTCCCATGATGGGAGCTTTTCCATTCTTGTCCATTCCGCTCTTTTTTAGGTAGAGCAACACCTTGAATTTTTCGATTTTCATAACGCTTACATTTTGAGTGTGCAAATATAATCATTTTGTAAGCGTTCCTTGATATGCAAAACATTGAGAATCAGTGCAATAAAATCCGTTGATGCACAAAGTTGCCTTTCCGCATTGTTACCTGCTTTGCATAGGTAACTGTGGCTCACGATTTAGTAACTGAACTACTTCAATATTCCTCACTCGCTTGCTTTATGGCGATTTGGCAACTTTGTGCAAATCTGCTCATTCCCAACTGTTTACGTTCCAACCTCTCTTATTCTCCTTTGGCTGCTTTAGAGCTTTATGTTAAAAATACAAAAGCATTGGATTATCTTTATATAGAACCATCTGCTATATACTTGATGGACAAGGGATACGTTGATTTCTATCGCTTATTCCACCTCATTCATGAAAAGAATGCATTTTTCGTAACTCGGGCAAAGGACAATATGCGTTTTGATATTACCGCCTGCTGTGAAGTTGACAAGTCTACAGGTGTCATTGCAGATGAGAAAATAAAACTAATCGGTCTACGCACATCACAATGGTATCCAGAAGAAATAAGGATGATTACCTATGAAGATTATGCGACCAACAATGTCTATCGATTTCTCACAAACAACATGGAGTACGAAGCGCTTACAATCTCAGAACTTTATAGGGAAAGATGGAATGTGGAGCTTTTCTTCAAATGGATCAAGCAACACTTGCACATTAAATCCTTCTATGGAACATCTGAGAATGCTATCTATCTTCAGATTTGGATTGCCGTTTGTACATACCTTCTATTGGCTCTAACCAAAAAGAAGATGCACATGAATCAATCTTTACACACAATTTCAAAGAACGTCGGGTTGTTCCTTACGGATAAAACCCCAATTAATGAATTATTTAACAAGACTGTTCCCGAGAAAGAGTCAACCGATTACTATATGCCGAGCCTATTCGGATCGGAAGATTTCTAAACGGGACAGCAGTGAGTTAATGTATAAATGTTCATTAGGTCTCGGGTGCAATCTGAGTGGAGGGTTGAGGGAGAGAGTCACTCCCTCACAGATGCGCTTTGCTTCTGGTTCTTGCCATGTGCGGCGACACTGATGTACAGCGGCGGTCTACCCCTCGGAGAGCATAATGGGACTTTTTAAGGGAGTGTAGCGAATCTAAAAGTCCATATTATGTTATGGGATTATTCGGTAATCCCTCTCGACGTAGCATTTACTCATGAGCTGGAGGTATTTCGGCTTCTATGCCGCAGTCGCCCTTTCCGTATTCGACATAGCGGTGAAGCTTGTCACAAAAGGTGCCGTTGACACCCTCATGTGAGAGCTTGCACTTATGGCATTCTGGATTCCTTCCATGCCACCGCTTCTCCTGTGCCAACAAGATTGATTGCATGACAGCATTCGCTTTCGATTCTTTCGAAGCTTGCTTCGTTTTTGGTGTTTCATCCTTGACTTTATCGCTGATGGGTGAAAAGCCCATCACTTCCAAGTCAAGTGCTTTGACGAGCAATGCGAGGTTAGGATTGGCATCCTCCATCCGTATCAGAGCAGCTTCTGCCTCGGTCGGTCGCAAGGGTTGCTGACTGAGAACCATCTGGGCAATGGTGTGGCAATCGCCTTGTGCTTTCTCCATAACATCAGAGATATGAAAATGGAGATTTGGAACAGCTTGCAGCATTTCTTGCCATTTGCTATACTCACCCTTGTTTGGAAACACAACCACGGATTTCCCTTCAAGGAAAAGCAAATCGGAGGGAGTCGCTTGCTCTTTTCCAGTTGCAAGCCAAACGTATGGTGTGGGGAAACAACTCATAACGGCAGCGGTCATTTCGTCCGTCACCAATGCAAGTGTCTGGCTGGGGAAGATATCAAGCAATTGCTCACCAAACAAGCAAGTCGGTCGCCCGTCTTGATAGTACCAACTATCATCATAGACCTTGCCTGTTTCGCTATCCATTGTCAAGATGCGACCATTGGTAATCTTGTACTCCGAATTGATGTGCCAAAATATCGGTTCTCCTTGCTCCGTTACACCAATGGGATATCGCTTCATCAGATCTGCCAGTCGGTCTCGGTTAAACCTGATGAAGCCGCAGAGGTATTCAAAGAATGAGCTGTTGAAATTCGTAATCTCTGCTTTCATATTCAGTCCTCCTTCCAGTTGATTCCATACTGAGAACAGATATGGAAGAATGTACCGATGTTAATACTGCTGACGTTGCGCAGGAGGTTGTCAAACTTCTTATCTGTTTCACCTGCTTTGTACTTCGCATTTTGCGAGCTGACCAGATGAAACAATCTCCGTCCACGTTCACCGAGTGATGCCAAGGCTGCACCAACATGGAACCAGTCATCGTAAGTGGCCGTGATGTCGATGCCTCGGTCAGCAATGATACGGCAGCATCGCTCTACCTGCTCCATGTCGCCACCACTATATGTACAGGAACTGTAGTATGTCGGTTTAGGCTCCACCCATACCTTAGTATATAATGTAGCATCCTCATTCACATACGGCTCTGGGTCGTAGGAGATGAAGCGCATCCTGTTCACGTTCTTGCATGCTTTGTCAATGATTAGTCCGCTGCTGGCGAAGTCACGTTTCAGGGCTTCGAACTGATCCTCGTGCTTATCAGGATAGGCAATGCGGAAGATGGCAAACCACCCTTTTCCACGGATACTGCGTCCCGCATAGAGTATCTGGGGAATGTTATGCCACTCATGCTTCAGATCATCGAACCAGCCAACGTCCATGTTGTCTTTTTTGTCGATGTCGATACAGAGAAGGTTCGAGTGGGCTACGAGGTTTTCCGCTTTACATGTAGGAGCAAATGTGCCTGAGATGGTTGCCACGGGCAGTTGCAACTTCAAGCGCTTTTGTATATCTTCATCCGATATGGAACGGATATACTCAATCTGTTCCTTGTACTGGTCGTTGAAGAGGAAGTCGCGCAGGGAAATTTCCGTGCCAACATTGTCTTCTACGTTTCTATAATAGCTAATCTTTGTGTCAAATATACTTTTCATTGTTATTCAAAATTTAAGTTTGTTGTTGTAGTTGTAGCTTGGCTTAAGGTCTTGTAAATACGGGGCTTAATGCTACAACAAGGGTACAACCATATCGATGTGATTCCATGATGGAGATAAGAGCACCTTGGTTGTAGGGCGGTTGTATGCTTATGCCTTTTATCCACAGGCTATTACTGACATCTACAACTACAACCATCATTGTTCTTCGCGTCGCTCAGGCGCAGGCGGAACCTTTAGTATTTTATTGACATACTGCTGAGAAACGCCGAGAGCTTCGGCAAGGGCATTCTGCGACTTGATTGTGAACTGACGATTGACGGCACGTAGCAAGTCACCGTTGGTCATCGGACGCTGTGTGGCTGCCGAGCCTCGCAACAAAGGATAGATGCGCTCGATATGGATGCGAGTAAAGTAGTTAGCCATGCGGATGGCATGTCCCATTCCTTCAGCCGTGATAACTGGCTCGTTCCAATGGTCGGACAGCAGGTGCGCCATGATAGCCAGGCGCAGTGTATGGATGTTCATCTTCTGTATCATACCGCTGATATAGCAATCCTCCTCTGCATCTGCCCTCATGTCATTGTCATCGGCAAAGTTGGAGTAAAGGCGGTTTGCCTCATGGGACAGCTGGAGGGTTAACGGCTGCATGTCGAATAGTCTGCCAACGATGCCACTCCAGCTCTCACGCATCTCTGGTGTCATAAACTTGCGGTCACATCGCTTTATAAATGGCCCTTTGTCGGGATAGATAAAGAGGAAGCGTTGCGTAAAGCCGGAATCCATCAAGGCATCAGAGCTGAAGGTCTTGCCAAGCAGTTCTGGCTGTATACCGCCGTTGATGCACATGGCAGGATCATCAATCAGTTTGGTTTCCTCGGACTTTCGGTTGATGGCAAAGCCGACATTTGACCAAATGGAAAGCAATTGTGATAACTCAGCCCCAACACCATTTCCTCCTTTAGAGTAACGACCAAGGGAATCGATGAAAGACTTCAGTTCGTCGGCCACAACCCCAATCATATCACCTTGTGCAAGCAGGGCATTACGAGATTCTGGTGAACTGTCGCCGACTATCCGTTGATGGAATACAGGCTGTTCTCCGCTGTAGTTCTTATCTTCACGCTTGCGTTGGTCATAAGCGGCTTTTTCTTCCAGGTACTTGGCAAAGTCGGCTTTGTCGTGCTCGCGTAATGGACGTGTGACCTCTTTCAGAGGCCCAGTCTTGTTACGGCAGGGCTTACCCACCATGCAGAAAAAGTCGCAGGGGTAGTTCGTATAAGGGTTAGTGACGAGCTGTGCTTTCTTCCCAGCTGCGATGCCAGCGGTGAAGAGACTGTTGACCACTACGTACTCCAGCGGACATCCGTAGGATTCTGAAACAGTACGGATATACTCCTGTACTGGTTCGGAAAACCACTCAATAGGCAGCACTGGCTCTGCGAAGGTCGATGCTTTTAGGTGCGACGTTTCCTTGGGTTGATCAGGAGGAGTCGGCAAAGACTCCGGAAGTTCAAGAGTTGGTGCTTGTACGGCAGAGAGATTGGGTGGAACCTTGTTAACAGGCTCCACCTTCTCTGCCTCAGAGTTGATGATGGAAAGGAAGTCTGGCTGTCCGTTTCCATCAAATGGCATGATGTGTTCTGACATTACTTACCTCCTTTCTTGTTGCAATTACTTTTGTCTTGAGCCAGTTGCAGTGCATGGTCAGCATCTACAATGATTTTGCGTCCAACCTGAGTGATGGCAGCATTAATCTTCCCGCTTTTCTTTATGCGGTTGGCTGTAGGTATTGAGCATCCAAAAATCTTAGCGATACCTCGGATGCCATACTCGTACCTCTTTTTAGATGTCTCAGCGACAGGGGCTGGTACATAGTTCGCCCCTTGAAGAGATGAATTCTGTAGAAACAGGAACTCCTCACCAGTCATCTGCCATAACGGCTTCCTTAATAAATCTTCTAATTGCATAATCTTCTATTTTTTGCAATTTTGGCTTCCAAGATGAGGTACGAGACTCATCTTTTCTTTTGCCATTCATGGCGCAGCTCGTACTCTTGCGTCACGTTTTCAAGTGCAAAGTTAGCATGAATACATAAAAGAAAAATCACCAAATATCGATTGATACTCAGTGATTTATACGATTATTCGGATAGCCGTTTGGATAGTTTGGAACTCCCTTTGGATAAAGATTTGGTTTGGATTGCAATTTAGAGTAGTTATTAGGTACATAGGTCAGTATAGAGACAAAAAAACAGTGTATCCATATTGCCAAGATACACCGTTTATTGGAATAATACGACAGAGAGAATGATGACTATATTCCCGATGTCGCTTTTCTTATCTGAGTTTTTACTTCCTGTAGAATTGCTTCTTTCTGATCGCCCCATTGCTCATCTGGGTTATGAACTGTCTTGGAACCTTTATTACTATAGGATCTAAGCACTCGATAAACTGAAGCCGAGAACTTATCAATGTCATCTTCTGGGAAATAGTCATTCTTAAAAGCCGCTGTCAGAATCTTATCAGATATTTCGTCTTTAACAAGTCCTCTTATGGCAATCATACAATAACCAACAATGGTTCTCTCAGATTTCTTGCCTTTGTGCCGCGCTAATATATCTTCAATAGCATGAATGACACGTTGGTTCGAAGATGCAGGTTTCAGATTCTGGCTCAGTGTCAATCCAGTGGAGTTGTACATGAGGACTTTTTCTTCCATCGTATTTTCTGCTTGCGACTGAGTAGAGGGTGTGCTGTTTTCGCTATTGCCAGAAAGCCCTTGTTGCTCTTTAAGGTAAAAACGAACCCCTTCTATTCGTCCAACATTGATGATGTAGTTCTGGTTGAGTTCATTATTTGAAGATGATTGCATTTCATTTGTTTGTTCAAGATTATCAGCATAAAGGGCAAAATCCACTTTGGCTGATGGATGCTCCTTCTCATATTGCTCACAGAAGTTGTAAGCAGAGATAAATCCATTAGCGTACCAACGGCCTGTGTGCGACAATTGCATCAGTGGCACATTACTCTTTTGCTTGGTCATTGAGTCATAGTATGTCTGTAACTTGTCTCTTGTTGAATCTGATATTAACACAACAAGTTTTTTGTCTTGGTAGGCCGAAATAAAATGTTGGTAACCAGCTATAGCCTGATGGCTAAAGTCCCGAATTTTACCATTCCATAAAGTATGCAACTTAGGAATAGTGTACTGAAAATACTTTTCTGGCTCTATAATCATATCAGTGGTTTACATTAAATCAAACTTCGACATAGCCTTGGCTTTTGTCTCGTCGGCAACATCAATATAGGGTTTCATGGCCTTATAATCGCTGTGTCCTGTCCATTTCATAATAACATTTGCCGGTATGCCAAGAAGGATGGCATTGCAGATAAAGGTTCTACGACCAGCATGTGTACCCATCAGTTCATATTTGGGATGGGTCTCGTCTATTCGCTGCTGCCCACGATAATATGTAAGGTGTACTGGCGAATCTATGCCAGCCAGTTCACACAACTCTTTCAGGTATTCGTTCATCCTCTGGTTGCTGATGACAGGCAGTGCTTTATCGTTCTTAAACGGTATATCCTTATACTTTTCAAGAATTGAACGACTGTGCTTGTTGAGGTCTATCTTTAGATAGTCGGTTGTCTTGATTGTTGTTATTTCTATGTGGTCATCCTTAATGTCACTTCTACGGAGATTGTAAACATCTGAATACCTCAGGCCCGTGAAACAGCAGAAAGAAAACACATCGCGCACACGTTCCAGATATTGCTTGCTTCCTGGAATCTGATAGTCATGTAATTGCTCTTGCTCTTTTCGAGTCAAGAAGATAATCGGCTTTTCTGGGTTCTTCAGCTTTGGCTTGTATGTCTCGAACGCAGCATTTTGATGGAATCCTTTTTTCTTACTCCATCTTAAAAACCATTTCAGGAAACCAAACTGTTTAGAGATAGTACTATTTCTCATCTCTAACTTGTGACCAAGAAAATCCATATAGTCGTTCAGGCCTTCCTCTGTGAAATCGTCAAAGGAAATGTTGGGATTGAAATCGTGAAGATGGTTCCTTTGAGCCGCGAATTTCTCGAAAGTGGCTTTTGTCCAATCATTCAGCTTGCCGTTCTCCTCAGTGAACTCATCGTATATTTCCCAGAAAGTCTTTTGGTGAACGAGTTCTTCACCTTTTGGATCTTCCACTTTAGTTCTTGATGTATATACGTCTTTCAATTGCTCGGTGGTCGGCATCAACTCCTGTAGCTCGAATTCCTTGAAAATATCCTGAATCAGCGTATAACTTCGTGTCAGTTCTGCATTTATTTCCGATGCAGGAACTTTCAACTTATTGGTGCAGCCATTCTTTACTCTTTGCTTGGTGGCATCCCACTTAGCAGCATCAACACGATAGGGCATCGTAAACTCAATACGTTGTCCAGAATAATTAACCCTCATCCGGATAGGTACATTCTCGGTTATAGCCACACCGTTCTTCTTTCTCGCTTCAAGGGCAAAGATGATATTTCTCTTGATATTCATATTGTTATGCTATTGAAATCACTTTTGATATCCCAACCGTCTTATATGGTCATTCAAAACCTTAAGTTGCTCAATTAAATCATTAAACGGAATACTTTTTCCATAAATCATGTGTAATCGCATCTGTTCGTAGTCTGAGCGCCATGCATCTTTCACTGAGTCAGGTGGCAATATTGACAAACTGGATGGGAAAAGCGTATCGTAATTGAATCCACGGAGTCCGATAAAAGTTTTGCGATGCTGTATTACTTGACGATACAGTTGTTCATCATTCAATGCACGTTCTGCAATCGGTGTTTGAAGAATCTGACCTATGTCATACATGTGCCTTGACATTCTTTCAACTCTGATATTATCAGCAGATTTGCTGAATTCTTCATGTAGAAGGAATATCTTCTCCAAGAATGTCCGTTCAGAGAGTACAGCTCTAACACTGAAGGTATTCTTTTCCCAACGTGAATCGGGGAATACCTCATCAATAATAGGATTAAGCGTAACAACCCGTACAGGCTCGCTCATAGATCTACCACTAACTTCGATACGAACCACGTTGCGGATGTAGGGATTGGTCTCGAAGAGTGAAGGGTACTCGACTTCAATTATCTCAGGATCAGTGGTGGTTACGGAGGTGATGTTAACGTGTATTTTGAACATCCCTTCCGTAATTCCTTCTTCGATAAGTGCATCGTGAAGTTCATACTGCAACTTGTCTCTAACGAAACTACAAGCAGCGCGTCTCAGTTTGTCGCTGATTTGTGTCTTTGAGAGATTTCCTCCAAATCCTAGATATTCACGATCGATGCCAATATCAATGTCTTCTGAGATTCTGTCTATCAGTTTCCAGCATTTACTCAGTGATGTGCCTCCCTTGAAGGTTGTGTGTTCGGCACTCGGAAGTTTGTATAGTGCAGCAAGTACCTGACATATCCACCAGTCTTTCTCAGCCAGGTTGACGTTGATACCCGTCTGAGCTGAAGCTTGCGTAAAGACTATTCTTTGCTGTTCTTGCGATAATTCTATAAATTTCATAGTGCTATTAGCTCCTTTCTCACCCATGCTGGTGCAAGTTTAATATCTTCATTATAATCTCCTTCTGCCACATTATTAATATGCTCTTTCAGAATCCGTTTCTGCTCATCGGTTATCTTACCTTCTCCAATCGCTCTCATTGCAGAAACAATACGCATCATCAAGTCAGAGCGGAAACTCAGGGCTTTCAATTCCGAGGTATGCTTGAACATGATGCCATGTCCTTTGCCGACACTTATTCTTCGAGGCGAGCCATCAGTAAGATATACGGCGTTTGCTGGAACTTGTGTACTCAGTCCAAGACTATTGAGAGCGTAGTCTCCTGTGGGAACAATACGTGAGTGGTCACGCTTTGCTATAGCCTGGGCAATATCGTCCAAGCTTGGCAATAGCATACCAAGGCCAAGCTCTTTGTCGAACTTAGGCTTGTAATATATCCCGTGGGCCAGTCTAACGATAACATTACGTTCACATAGTCTGATTAGTGACTTCTTGATGGCCTCTGGCGTACCAAGCTCGGCATAGTCTGTGGAAAAGACTATTTTCCCTTCCGGTTCCGAAGCGATGGCTGTCTCAATTCTTTTTGCTGTACTATCAACCATACTAATTTGTATTTTGGCACAAAATTATAATAAAATTGGGACAAAACAACGCTTTTGCACCAAAAAGTTATCCATTTTAATGCTTATTTAACGTATAAGAGGCTAATAGTCCTGTTTTCTGCGCAAAAAACAAGACTAATGAACATGAATCAATGCAGAACAGTCGTTTGAATACCAAAATCTGAGAATACTAAGATTTCATTTTTCTGGGTGTAACTTCAAAATCTACACCCAATTTTACACCCCAAAATAGCAATACGGAAAGATATTTTGTGATATTCTGATTTTTGATGATTTTTGCAAATGGATGATATACAGACATTTGGGTATTTTATGATATTCTAAGAAACCATAAGTTTGAGAGCCTCTCTCTCCGCACAGAGTCCTGTAAGTCGAAAGATTTACGGGACTTTTCTTTTTTGTGCTTTTAAGTAGTCCTCTTTTTTTTACCACCATACAAAGTGGTAAGTTTCCACCTTAATTTTATTATTAACCTGAGAAGTCCATTCCCTTCTGCAGATTGTTTTTACTAACAAGGCACGACATGAGGAATAAGCAATGTTTATGTGGCATTTACGATGATATAAGAACTACTGCAAAAATAGTCGCATCATACGACTGTTTTTGCAGTGATTTCATTTTGTTGTTCTTTTATTTCAAACCAAGAACTCTACGGATTATCACATTTCTATTCGTTTATTTTGTGTAAATACACATTATTAACGACTACAAAGCTATTCTAATTCCTTTGTTCACGCAAATTTCAAGGCAAGAAAATGAGCCAATGGCCACATTTTTAACTCTTACAAAGCAGTTTTTCCTTCATACAACGCCGATAAACATTATCAATAGTTGGGGCATCTCAAAGATGTATGCCACCCAAATTGTCAAGAATGTCAATGGCGAAGACTTCACTATGGCGGCTATACATTTTCTATATCATTTCATACAAACCATCTGCAACGATGTGCTTATGGCATATACATAGCAGAAAGTTAGATTCAGTACAGCATAACTCATTGGAAATCTTGCATTATTCAGAGAGTTGAGACGATGGCTTTGCAAACGTTTGCAAAGCTTTTCCCCCATATTTTCCATTTTCCCTAATATAGCGTAATGCAAAAGTTCATACTTTTGCGGTCGAAAATAACACAAAGAACGAGAATAGTCTTGGTTCAGCATAATGTGCAGGACCTGCTCTAATAACATAAAACGTAGCATATTTATTCATGTTTCGCAAGTTAATAAAATACAACGTAACTACCTAAAACAAAAGGGTATAGAAGTTTGCTTATGTGGCAAAAACTTTGTAAATTTGTAGTGACCAAAAAACAAATCACAAATACTTCCATACCCATGAGCAAAGGTAAGAGTTTTATTTCAGAAATCGGCAAATATTTCAAAGAAAATGATGCCACGAGTGCAATGAACCAGATAATGGACATAACACGAATGTTAAATCTCTCGGAGAAAAGGCTCTTCGGAGAGGAAAGCAGATGCAACTGCAAATACTCGCAGCTGCAGGTGCTACAGCTATTGTTGTTGTTTCCTTGTTTCATGATCAAGAATGCGTTTAACTATTCAGCTTCGTCCCTATGCGGCATTGCCGACTGCGGTAAGGACGTATTCTATCGTTTTCTTTCCAGAGAGGACTATGACTGGCGTAAGATCCTCGCCAATATCACAACCCAGCTTTGGCGCAAGACACAGGCAAGCACAGAGAGGGATGCTAATACTCCCGTGTGTCTGATGGTTGACGATACGGACTATCAAAGCGAGGCATCCAGACAGAGATGATTGGAAAGGTGTTCTCTCATGTTGAGCACAAGATGATTCTCGGCTTCAAAGGGTTGTTCCTCGGCATTACGGACGGAGCGACTCAGATGCTCATGGACTTCTGCCTTGTTGGTGAGAAAGGAAAGAAGGGGACGTACAACCTGAAGCAGAAACAGCTTGACGCTCGGTTCAAGAAGGAACGTAACGAGGACAGCCATACAGCAAAGCGTATCAAGGAGTATGACGAGAGCAAGATAAAGCTCATGATAGAGATGATAAAGCGTCTCATCTCCGAGGAAAATACACTTTGATTACATCCTCGCAGATAGCTGGTTCGCCTGCGCTGAGGTTATCAGATTCGTTACCTCCCGCCATATCAAGTGCCACTACCTTGGTATGATCAAGATGGGCAAGACGAAGTACCATTACAACCGCAAGGACTATACCGCCAAGGCTCTCGTTGCTCTTTTTTGACCATCCCAAGAAGGGACGCAAGTTTAGCCGTAATCTTGGCTGCTACTACGTCACCGTGGATGTTGAGTTCGCAGGTCGTAAGGTACGCTTGTTCTTTACCAAAAGGAACAAGAAGTCTGAATGGAACGCACTGATTACAACTAACACGGAACTTGAATTCAAAGGAAGCCTACCGCATCTATTCCATGCGTTGGTCTCTGGGAGGTCGTGTTCAAGGATAGCAAAGGCAATCTTGGGCTTGGCAAGTATCAGATGCGCAACTTTGCTTCCCAGTGCATGTACCGCAATCACTGCCATGCAGTACAACATACTTTGCCACGGCAAGACGATTCTCTTCCTATGAGACTATAGGCGGACTCTTCCGTGAAGTGACTCGAAACTCCGCAGAACTTACCATAACAGAACGCATCGGGGGGAATGATCGTAGACATTGTCAGCGAGATCGCTCAGTGTTTTTGAGATCGAGGACGAGAAAATCTTCGAGGCTCTTATCAACCGTTCTGATAAACTTCAGCATTTTATACAGATTTATGAACAAAAGATAGCAAGCTAAGGAACTTGCGAAACTTGAACATATTTATAACTAACGCAATAATTCTGAAAAGATGAAAAAGTCAACAAAATGCCTGTTTGCCCTTTTGTTGATGCTGGGGGGCAATGTTGGAGATGAAGGCGGCAGATGTATATCTGCTTACAACCCAAACAATCAACGGTGACGTTGGTAAGTATGAAGTGCCAAGCAACCATCAGCTTACTCCGAACACTTCTTATGGCGACAATGTGTATTCCCTTAAAATCACTTCCATGCCCGAAACGGGATTCTGGTTCCGTATCGGAGTGTCAGGGTGGAGTAATCAGATGCAGCCTACAGTCAATGATGATCCACTTACGATAAACGAGGAAGGAACACAAGATCCCACCTCTTATTCTATAGAAAGCGGCTGTTATGGAAGCAGCAATGCCTGGAAAGTAAGCTATACGGCGGGCGAATATGAATATCTCACGGTTAATGTAGACATCACGGATGGCTTGACGCGCCGCGTATGGATAGAAGGAAAGAAAACTTCCGCTGGAGGAAGCGGTGAGCCTGTTACACGGCCGGCAACAGATGTCGAACCGGGTTACTATCTCGTGGGCAATTTCTTCTCGTCATATAATAAAGGTGGAGAATATAATCCGGGAGGCGACGGCACGACGATAGACTATAATAACCATGTGTATTTCAAATTCGAAGAGCAAAAAGACAAGAGCTATGCGTTCAGCATCCCGGCATGCCTCACGGCACATGCACAGATTCTTGCTGTTGACGAGTATGACAATAAGATGGTTTACGGACCGGGCGAGGTATACAGCCTGCATGGTGCCAGCGCATTGCCGTCAACAAACGGAGCTGTGGGAACTATTTGTGGAACAACAGCGGCAAAGAAACTTGTCGGTTCTGCGACAATAGCAGAGGGCGACAACTACTGGAATCTCGTGACCCGCAATGACGGAGTGACAGACGACGATGGCATGTACACCTTCAGCTTTACGCTTGACAAAGACGGAAACCCCTCCGACTGGCAGGTGAAGCATGATGCTACGACACGTGTGACTTATCTTATTGGAAACATGGAAGGGGCTACGGCGCAGCCGCTCTTCGATAAGCGTAAAAGTGGTGGAAATGAGGGCGAATTCAGCGACAATATGGAGGCTCCGCTCTATTTTGACGGTTCTAACGGCTATTGGGCAATAGATTATATTGTGAATGACGTATCCACTCCAGGGATACTTACTCAGGCTATAACGGCAACGCCGGATATTCATGCCACAAAGAGCGTAAACAACAATTCCGGAACTCACGATAAACTCTTCTTCCTCGGCAACGGAGGTGTTGACTACAATTCTACCAGCGAGTATCGTGACAAGGTATGGGCTAACCAGAAACCTTTCACCCTTGATCTGCAAGGTATAAAGAGAATACAGTATAATCCAAACAAAGGAGACAACGGTCTGTCGACACAAGACGGCAGTTACGGTCTGTCGGGCAGTATACAGGTAATCGGCGGTGACGCTAACGATGCCGACATCCTGATAAAAACCATGTCTATGATAGGCGATGCTGTGGAAGGAACTTATGATGTAGAATCGGGTGAATGGAAGTATACTTCTACCGCAGGAGACATGAAGTATGATGCCAACGAGCGTTGCTTCTCGCTGACGATATCTACTGTAGGCGATAAATACGCCAAATCGCATTTCAGGTTTGTTGCCAACCATGACGCAGACCAGAACTGGGGCGAGACGGACGACAATATTTCAAGTAATACCGGATTTGCAAGACCTACTTATGATGCCGCCGATGATGACAACCACTCTTGTATGGCTGACGATCCGAACGACGTGCAGTTCCGTAAAACGGCGAGAGAGGATGAGAAGGGCTTCGAAAGCACAACTCCTAATCAGAAGGATATCCTCTGGAACCGTCCCGAAGGAATATGGACGGTAAGGTTCTACCCAGAGTTTGACGAGAACGGAAAGGATGTATCCTACTACACCATATCAGGAACAAAAGTCGTCAAGATGCCTTTCACCTATTGCGTAGGGATGTTTATCCGTACGTATAGCAACAGTGTTGCAATGGAACCCGCAAAAGACAATGTGAAGGTGTATGCGGCATATAAGTACGGAAAACCGGGGAATGCAAAAGACCCACAATCACAGGGCACGGTTTATCTTCGTAAACTCAAGTATATTCCGGCAAACATGGGAGTAGTGCTCGTGGGTGAGGTGCCTGCGGACGAGGTGCCTGAGGACGGCTACAAAGACTACGCTAAAGTGGATTTCTATTTGAAAGAGAAAACGGATGATCTTCTTCCTGATAATAATAATGAAGCGTTGTGGACAAAGGCAGACGATTATGCCGGTCAAGAATGGAACAACTATCTCAAGCCGACAGTCACGGCTATCGACAAACTTGGAAATGCTGATACCGATGCTGATGGAAAAATACTCCACCGCTTCTTCGGCCTTGCAAACTTCCATTCCACAAAATATTACACGGAGAATAAGACCGGAGACGACTATATCGGTTTCTTCCGCCTTACGCCGAATGGTAAAAGCGGCGCAAACAAAGCTTACCTGAGTATTCCGGCAAATACTGTTGTAGACCGTGGAGCAGGAGCGAAGTTCGGGTTTATCGATTTTAACGGACAGTTTCTCGGAAATGAGACGGACGATCCGAACAATCCGTCGCTTGCCAAGATGGCTATTGTCTTCGATGACGAAGATGATGGCGGAAGCACTACTACTGTAACAGAAGTCAAGCCGAATAGTAAAGACGGCGACGCATCGTTCTATACCCTTCAGGGAGTAAAGGTGTCACGTCCTGTCAAAGGAGTGTATATTCATAATGGAAAGAAATTCATCAAATAAAAAACCAAGGAAATATGAAAAGTTATATTAAACCGGAAGTCAAGGTGTATAAAGTTAGAATCGAGCCTCTTCTTAGTGGAAGCGGTCCTGAAGATGGACAGATAGGAATGGGGTTTGTCAAAAAATATGACCCATCTCTCTTTGATGAGGAAAATGATGACGGAGATACTGGTCGCGGCGGTCTTTGGGATGACGAAGACTTTGAAGATTGAATGAAATATTCTGAATAAATGTAGTTTTAGTTGCGTTAAGCAATCCGGTTAGTAGTGAGACAATCTGTAAGTAGCTTTAGTGGATATTATCCCTAAAAGCTCTTGCAGATTGTCTCTTTTTCGTTAGAAAAAAGTTTGTAGTACACAGCGGCGCAAATGAGAATCGTAAAACGTTGGCTAGCAAGAAAAACCTTTAGTGAGGGATCAAACTTGGGTTAAAGCAGAAAGTTGTCACCTCCCAATCTCATTATCATTTTATGATAATCACTTTATGATAATCCAAACAAAAGTCGTATCTTTGCATCCGTATTGCGACGTGAGGCCGTACAAGTAATTGTTCTTTGAGACTAATGAACCTCTTATTCCGTGAAGGTTGGTCATGTTGCTGTAAGGATTACACGGACGTTGGTCCACTGGTGGATAGATGGGGTCTAAGTCGGTCGAAGTTATTTGTACAGAACACGGTAAGCCAAAAAGTATCTTAGGATAAATCGTCAACTATCTGAAGACGTGAATTCAACAAGCAAGTGCAGATTTACGCAAGAAGTGATCCAGCCAAAACTGTTAAATGACCATAAACTTACTTTTGGAAAGCCGCTGATTTTCAATATTACTAACGCATGCGTAAGTGACTTACGCAGCGGTGCGTTCTTGGAGGAATGGAGATTTCTGCCTAATTTTGCAACCACAAACAAAAAGAAAGTAACTCACATTTAAACAACAGAAAAGATGAAAGAGATGAAGAAGATTGCAGAAGGCAAGAATTTCACTGCCTGTGATTTCGGCAAGTTGAATGATCTGGGAGGGTACGTGCTCCAGTTGGGCGACATCAAGATTCCCGGCAAGGTCTTTGGCGGCCAGGCCGTGGGAGCCACAGGTGGAGATTTCTCTTTCCAGATCTATCAGCCTGGACAAGAGGGAGGCTTCTACCACACCCACAAGAACCACGAGGAGCTCTACTTCGTGCTCAGCGGCAAAGGAGAATACCAGGTTGACGGCGTCAACATCCCCCTCCAGGAGGGAAGCGTCGTGCGTGTAGCTCCTGCCGGCAAGCGCACCATCCACAACAATGGCAGCGAACCGCTGGTTGTGCTCTGCGTGCAGTATCGTGGCGCCACCTTCTCTGCCGAGGACGCCACAGACGGCGTGATCCTGCAGGACCAGGTGGAGTGGTAATCGGATCGTGTCGTCCATACGCTCCACGACACGGATTTTATCCATCAGCCATCCTCTTGACAATAAGAGGATGGCATTTGCGTTATTATCATATATGATCAAAAAACAAGTTACCGACCCCGTCTTTCCGCAGTGTCCCATCCGCAATGTGCTCGCGCGCATCGGCGACCGCTGGTCACTGCTCATCCTGCTTGCGCTGCAAGACAGCCATAGGCAGATGCGATTCAAAGATCTGTGCCAAGCCATCCCTGACGTGTCGCAGAAGATGCTGGCCTCAACCCTCAAGGAGCTGGAGGCTGATGGCTTGGTGAGCCGCACGGCTTACTCAGAGATACCGCCCCCGCGTGGAATACGCCCTCACAGAGCGTGGAGAATCCCTCATGCCGCTGCTCAACCAGCTGGTGAACTGGTCGGTGGAAAACATGAGTGGGATCATGACGAGCCGCAAGAGGTATGCGGACAACAACAACGCCAAGTGATTTTCTCGGACAAAGGGACGAGAGGATGGCGAACTTGACGCAAACGTGGTTGTTGCATTTTTTGCAACAACCACTAAACATGGTGCTATTGAAGGAAAAACACAGGTGCACCAAGTGGCTTTCTACAACCCTCGACATGATCATCAGCGAACGAAGAGTTGACATTTTCACTCTGGGTAGTCTAAGAAGCCGACGTGCGACTCCGTGAGAAACCACAGGCCGTCGAAGCGCACGAAGCCCAGTATGGCTATCATGTATCGGTCGTCGAACGAGACGACGGTCTTGTAGCCCACGCGATTCTTGCCCACGGCAAAGAATGTGGCGTAGTTTTTCACGTCCTTCACCACGGTCTCTTCCCGCGGCTCAAGGGGCACGATATGGTTTTTCTGGAAATAGGGAATGGTCATGCGAAAGCGTCGCTCCATGCTCCCCTCGTCGTCGGCACCCGAATAGTTGCTGAAGAGGTAGCTGGTGCGCTTGACCGGCACCAGGTTGTACAGTTCGAGGAAGCCCTTGAAATGATGGTCGCCCATATCCTTGTTGCAGGGCGAGTTGGGATCATACACCTTGTCGCACTCCTCCCGCAACAGTCCGTCAGGGGCATGCTCGGCGAAGAACCCCTGCGCCTCCGCCCCCTCCTCGACGGGCACCATGGCCCTGCCGTCCGAGTAGTAACAACTATCCACAGCCTGTCCCCATGAGGCCACAGAAACACACAGCGCGACCAAACCGGCCCATAGCCTTTTCCTTATCATAGCGTCATCACATATAATAGATACAAAGATAGCCATTAAAAATAAAGTTTCCAAAAGAACCGGGGGAAAAATATCATTATCCGCACTTTATTGAGCGTCATATCTGAGAAAAAACGAATATTTGACTGAGAGCAGAGTGGTTTCAGCGCAATAAGTCCACTATCTCACGACATATAAAGAATGTGTTGGAGGATGGGGAACAATGGAGTGATAGATTAGAGGTTACTTTTCTCTCCTTATCATCATAAACGAGATAAAAGGAAAGACTATGAATACAAAAAACATTATGCTGGCTATATGGAACCAATTGACGAGAAAGGGCGCATGGCGAAACATTTTCGTCACGCACAATGCTTTTGGCATATTCAGTCAATATAGCCACATCTCCCGAAGAAGTGGTAAGCCTAAGGTGGCATATCCATCAAAGTATGTTGCGGAAAAGGCTGCAGAAGCAATGGGAAAGAAACATGGCGTTCATTTCTCTGTCTATAAATGTGCATGGTGTGACGGATGGCATATAGGCAAAAATAGCGAGAATAAAATTCCAGCTTTGAGAGTAGAATAATTGACACGGAACTAACAGAGAACGCTATGGACATCAGCAGAATACTTGCACTCAACATTCCTGACATACATCCTGCATACAGAGGTGTAAGGGAAAAGACATGGCAAAATCCTGAGCTACTTTTGTTGCTCAGGTACTTATAAAAATGCTAACTCATAGTGCTACAGAAATTAGGTATATAAGAGATATAAACGATGGAGAGAACACTCAAAAAGGCCTGAACCTATTAGTTGCGATTGGTTTCTCTGTTGATATAAACGACAACAAATATAGAAGAACTGAATATGGAAAAGTTTGAAGTGAACATATTGGCTTGTGGAGCTGCCATACCAATTGGCAGACACATGACAACTTCACAACTTGTCAATGTGCATGATAAGTTGTTTATGGTGGATTGTGGTGAAGGAACACAGACACAGATATGGAAGTCTGGCATAAAATTGACGAATATGGACAATATATTTATCAGTCATGCTCATGGCGACCACTTCTTTGGTCTTGTGCCTTTGCTTTCTTCACTGAACTTGATGCTGGGTAGGACAAAGGACATCAATTTTTCCAAATGCTGAGGCTGTAATGAAGGTATGGTGTTTAGTGTATAAAGAGAAGAATATGAATAACGAAAATAATGTTTTAGAATATGATGAGGTGTGTCCTTATAGTGAGGGACGTGCTGCAGTTCGAAAGGGTGAGTTTTGGGGATATGTGGATGAGAATGGAAAACTTGTTTCTACAGACTTTACCAGGTCAGGAAAACCAGGGTTTCCATATAATTATGCGGAACCATTTTGTGATGGTTGGGCTAAAGTACATGATAAAGTGGGGCAGGATGACCATTGCTATCTGATTGATAGAAATTGTAACCCTATGATGGTAGATGGTGAATATATATCCTCTGGTGATACAATGAGAAATGGTGTGTCTATCGTAGGATTTGACTGTTTTGAAGACTATAGAGAATGTCTTGTAGATAAAGATTGTCATGTGCTTTCCGAGAGATTTGAAGAAATCTCTTACATAGGTAAAAAAGGAATACCATATTCAGACTTTGGAATTTATGCTATGGTGCGTAATGGCTATAAATACGGACTTCTTAATGTAAAGTATTTTGAGTTAGAATTACCTTGTGAATACGGTTGGACTGATTTTTGGGAGGAAATAGAACGGTTAGGGATTAGTTTTGAGTGACCTCAAATCCGCAACTAATAGGACAAAGGGCGTTTTTTGCTTGCAAAGCGAGAAATGATCATCTTGCTTGCACTTTTAGGCAAGAATGATTGGAGATAAAAAATAAAAGATGTATATTTGCAGCGTAATTACCGTTTAAGAGGAGGAAAATATGGATAGATATCAAATTATACGTATAATCCATGACTATATGTCTAGCAAGCCTGTATTGAAGGCATGGATCTTTGGGTCTTTTGCTCGTGGTGAAGAAAGGGATCAGAGCGATATAGATATTCTCTTTGTCCCCGATTTTGAACATGGTTCGTTTACTTTGCTTACCCATGGAGGAATGTATGAGGATTTGAAGCAACTGCTAGGTCGCGAAGTTGATTTAGTAGTTGATGGCTCTTTGCGTCCGTATGCTCAGGAGAGTGTGGAACGACCTGTTGGCGGAATTAATTTAGTGCATACTTAATTCTGCCAATGGGCTTGTCGTTAATGAAGTTTACGTATTGCAGAATGGTAAGTGCACTAATTTTTTGCCAATGATTACGGCAAACAAACCATTCGTTATTTTCAAGCGTAGTTTCTGATGACCAAGAACTGGTCTGTAAGTTGTGAGAATATTGTCTCAATCCTCTTTCTTGCCTTTGCAAACGGAATGAATGTCGGTTTCCAGTCCTTTTGGTTGAGCCGATACGGACACTCCAGTCTTATGTGTGCGGTTTCGAACAAGTCAAGCTGTACGTCAGCTCCAATATACCCTTTGTCACCATAGATGCTACAGTCGTGATAAGTATGTCTTACATCCTTCATATAATGGAGGTCAGCCACACTTGCCTTTGACAGATCATAGGAATGGATAACTCCACTTAACCCACAGAGAGCGTGTAACTTATAACCAAAATAAAAAAGTGTTCTGCGAAGCACAGAAGCCGAAGTCGGGAGCTTGCGAGAAATTGCCGGTACGTCCCATCTTGCAACGTTTTCCTCTTGCAACCCTACAAACCTCTATCGGCTTGGAGTCAACAAAGAATTGTTCCTCTCCGCCATCCATTTCCATGGCAATCCGCTTGCGCAGTTCCTCACACAGGCCTGCCGTTTTCTTCCTGCGGTCATTGAACTGTCTCCTTGATATGAGATTGGGAATGCGGTCCTTGTATTCTTGCAATTTATAGTCGAACAACCACTTCTCACTATCAATGCTCTCGGTCTCTGCCGTCAGGGATAGCGCCACCACTTCCAAATCCGAAAACTTGGGGAACAGGACCACGACGTGGAACATTACCGCATTCATTGACGAGATTTTCAGAGAATTGCTTGCATATCTCGAGTATTTTGACGAATTTTTGTATAAAGGTTGTACATACGATGGTTTGAACTTAATGTTTTGAGAACACCACTAAGTTACTAAAAATCAGCGACATGTACAACTTTTTACTCATGTTTATCAACTTAAATTAATTCCGCCAACGGGTGTGGAACGAGATAAAATCTTGGTATATGAGAGAGCTAGTTAGGGATAAAGGAAGATTGGGAACATTATTGTAGGGAATGATGAACTTGTTCTTCTATTCTGATCTATGCTTCATAGAGCGTCATGTCAGAGAAAAAACGTATATTTGCATTCTAATCCTCCTCCCAATTTTATTATCATTTTATGATAATCACTTTATGATAATCCAAACAAAAGTCGTATCTTTGCATCCGTATTGCGACGTGAGATCGTACAAGTAATTGTTCTTTGAGACTAATGGACCCCTTATTCCGTCATGGTTGGTCATGTTGCAGTAATGATTACACGGACGTTGGTCCACCAGTAGATAGATGGGGGCTAAGTCGGTCGAAGTGATTTGTACGGAACTCGGTAAACCCAAAGACCTCCTCTCTCAGCAATGAACGAGGCAAGGCAATCGCAAGAGCGACCGAAGGGCTTGTGGGTAAATGGCAATGGAGAAAGCGAACGCCCCTCTATAATAGAGGGGATAGACTTGTAGAATATATAATAAAGGTATAGATACGGCAATGAAGAATCCTTTTGTCACAAACGGTTACGCCGGTCCGGAATACTTCTGCGACCGTGTGGAAGAAACCCAGCACATCACAGAGATGCTGACCAATGAGAATAACATGGCTCTGATTTCCCCTCGACGTATCGGAAAGACGGAGCTGATTCGCCATTGCTTTGCCCAGCCAGCCATCCAAAAAGATTATTATACTTTTATCATAGACATCTATTCTACCAATTCCGTTAGCGATCTGGTCAATATGTTCGGCAAAGCCATCATTGACACACTTCGTCCTAAAGGCAGAAGTGCTTGGGAGAAATTTCTGATGGCCCTTTCTTCCCTACGTTCAGAAATCTCATTCGATATCAATGGAGCTCCGGTTTGGGGGATAGGCATCGGCAACATGGTAAATCCCGAAATTACGCTTGATGAGATATTCGCTTATCTCAACCAAGCCGACAAGCCATGTCTTGTTGCCATCGACGAGTTTCAGCAAATCAACAACTATGCCGACAATCGCATTGAGGCTTTGCTCCGCACCTATATCCAGCGATGCACCAATGCTCACTTCATCTTCTCGGGTTCTCACCGCCATCTGATGGCAGAGATGTTCACATCCCCAGCCCGCCCTTTCTATCAGAGCGTGACACTGATGAACCTGAAGCCACTGGATATAGAGAAATACAAAGAGTTTGCCACAGCCAAGTTTGAGGAGCGCAACAAGCATCTCGACACAGCCATCATCGGAGATCTCTTCGCCCGTTTCGGTGGTGTCACCTCGTACATCCAGCGAGTAATGAACGTCCTCTTCCTCAAGACTCCCGAGCAAGGCACCTGCACGCTGGACATGGTAGATGACGCCATCAACTACAACCTCAATATGGCATCAGACACCTATGAGACCCTTCTGCGCCAGATGCCGGAAAAGCAGCGCAACGTCTTCATCGCTATCTCTGCAGAGGGCGAAGCAAGAAGCGTAAGGAGCGGAGCCTTCGCCAAAAAATATCATCTCCCGTCGCCAAGCTCAGTAAATTCTGCCCTGAAGGGATTGCTGGAGAAAGATTTTATCACCCAGCAGGATGATGCCTACGTGGTATATGACAAGCTCTTCGACTTATGGCTGAAAAAATACATAAAGTAAGGTCAAAAAGTATATTTGCATTCTAATTGCGATTGATAAAGAAAGAGCAGACACTTAACAAGACAAAAGGAAAGGAAAAAGCAATAGGCTGGATCGCCCTGGTGATAGAAGAAAGGGACAGCCAGCCAAGGTGAAGTATATACATCAGATTTTATTAATCAACATTTACGCAACCTATGAGTCAAGAGAAAAATCAACTTTGGCCAGAAGATATAGCTTTGTTCGACTCAATGGTGGGACATTAGCAGTCAGACAATGAGCGTGAGTTTTTTGAGAAGCAACGCTATAAAGAAGAATATGTAGTAACTATTTCCAACGACTTGGTTCTTCATGAAGACAACAACGAGGACAAAATATACATCGTAAGATGTTGGTTTTGTGAATATGTCGTAGGTGGGGAAGGATATCTGAAAGGAGAAGAGCATTATATGAATCTTTCAGAGACATTGAATGCTAACTTGAAAAAAATCGGAGTTCTTGATAGGGACATTACCCTTTTCCAATGGTTACGTGAACGTCACTACAAGGGTATTGAGTATGATCATAATTTTGATGATTTGTAACGTATGGGAAATCACGTGTATATATAGCTAGTGGTGGCTTCTCTACTTATCTATACGGAGACCATCCTGATTGGAAACTATAGTTTATCAATGGTGTGAGAGCCAAAGTTGCCAAACTCATAACAGACAAGACGGGAACCCCTCTCCTACCCTTCCTCTATATTACCCCCGCCCTTGTCGTGGCGACAAGCGCTTATTTTCACCTCTTTTTATGAAGTCAACTTCGTTGGTCGATGAATCTTATTGTTTTCTTGGTGGTAAACCCCGCCAATCGGCCTTTTAACATACTTTTAGGGAGTTTGTTTTGTCATAACGCTAGATATTATTACATTTGCATTCTAATTCATTAAACAAAGATGGAGAATAAGCCTCTTAATCGGCCCAAAGTGGTTCTTATGGAGAATCTAAAGACTCGTAAATGGCTGGCTGAACGGTTTGGAGTCTCTACTGTGACTGTTAGCCTATGGTGTATTGTCATGCACCAAATAGATCTTTAAACTTTAGCAAAAGCTGAATTGATAAGGTACTAGAATCGAGAGCTTATCACCGAATAGACATGGTATCAACCCAAACACATAAAAGACGTGGAAAGTTACCTTCCATAGAAGTGGTTGACCTATTCTGCGGAATAGGTGGATTAAGCTATGGCATGAAGTCAAAAGGGCTCAAGATTCTTGCTGGCTTTGATTTAGATTGGACTTGTCAATATGCATATGAGACGAATAACGAGGCCATATTTGTTTACAAAGATATAAGAGAAGTTCAGAAAGAGGATATTGCCCCATTGTATTCAAAGAATGCTATTAGCGTTTTAGCTGGCTGTGCTCCCTGTCAACCCTTTTCGTCATATGCATTCAAGAACAAGAACAAAGACGAGAAAAAGTACAACCTTCTTTATGAATTCGGGCGTTTGGTAAAAGAAGTTCATCCAACTATTGTAACAATGGAGAATGTACCTGCAATTGCATCCTTCAAATTACAATCGGTCTTAGGAGATTTTATCCAAACATTAGAAAAGGAATGCTACAAAGTGTTCTTCCAAGTTGTCTATTGTCCTGATTATGGTATACCACAAACACGCAAACGTTTGGTTTTGTTAGCCTCTCGACTTGGAACAATTGATTTGATTCCGCCTACTCACTGCAAAGAGAACTATGTTACTGTCAGAGACACGATTGGGCATCTTCCTCCTTTGAAGGCTGGCGAGTGCTGCCCGACCGATGCTCTTCATAGAGCACGTACTCTTTCGCCACTGAACATGCAAAGAATTATGGCAACACCATATGGTGGGAGTTGGAAAGACTGGCCTGAAGAATTGCAGTTGGACTGCCATAAGAAGGAAGGAGGCAAAAGTTTTGGCAATGTCTATGGTCGTATGGTATGGGAAGCACCTGCTCCTACAATGACAACAGAGTGTACGGGCATTGGAAATGGTCGTTTCGGGCATCCAGAACAAGACAGAGCCATTTCTGCTCGTGAAGCAGCATTGATTCAAACATTTCCAGCTACCTACAAGTTCTTCCCAAACGAACATGAGGTTTCTTTGGCCAAAGCATCACGGTACATAGGAAATGCCGTTCCTCCGAGACTTGGCGAGGTTATTGCTGACAGTATTAAGCAACATATTAGAATCCATAAATAAGATGGACGACAACCGCACATTAAAATGGAGATTTGACGTTAGCACATTCCGGCTAATCGGTCGTGATTTGATAACAGATCGCGTTACTGCTCTATTTGAGTTAGTGAAAAACTGCTACGATGCAAATGCCCAGCATGTAAATGTTATTTTTGAGAATGTTGGCGCAGGAAAAAACGTCTGTCATCCGAGTAGAAGACGATGGATATGGTATGTCATTTGAAGACATTAGAGACAAGTGGATGGTTATAGGAACCTCCAGTAAACGTGCTAATCCTTATTCGCCTGAGCCATATTGTAGGAAATGTGTCGGAGAGAAAGGTATTGGACGCTTTGCTGTGGACAAGCTAGGTGACAAAGTTTCCATTATAACCAAGAAGGTTGGAGCAGAAAAGTGGCTTAAGGTTGATATTGACTGGTCGTCATATTACCAAGACTCAGGAGATGGATACGATTTGCGCTTGTTTACCGACATAGAGAATTCATACTCATATTCTGATGCTGGCGATTTGAAGGAATCAGGCACAAAACTTGTAATTTCCTTTACCCGTGAACCTTGGACGAAAAAGGAAATTGAACATCTGACATGCGAAATATCAAAGATCGTTTCGCCATTTGCCAATCTAAGCTATCCGTTTAACGTTCGTGTAATTGCACATGAATTTCAGATAGACAAAGTGTCTGTCAAGACTTTGGATGATTTCAACAATGCAACTTTATCTTTACTCATAAATTATGACGAAACAAAGAAACTTCAACAAAGTATTTATTACGACAAAGAGAAAAAAGACTTTGGATACCACTTCATTCCATTCAAATCGTTTGGTGGAATAAAGTTGCGCATATATTTCTTTGATGATTCAGCCCGTAGAAATTACCGAAAAGCATTTCCCAATGATCCCATAGATGGGTTCAAGGTGTATCGTGATGGCATCATTACTACACCATTTGCAGAAACAAACGAGAACCCTGACCAAAAAAGAGACATCCTTGGTGTTGACAAAAGATTATGGCAGGATATATTCAGTAGGATAAGCAGTCGTGAATTTCTTGGCATAATCGAAATCACCAAGAATGGCAACCCTCATATAATCGATGCCACCAATCGACAAGATTTTGTGGACAATGAAGAGTATCGAGAGATGAAGAAATTCATCATCACCCAACTTAATGCTCTTCAAGATTATAAAGTGGAAATGCGCTCAGCAAAACGCGACAATGCTCAAGAGGGGCTTCAAGCAGCATCGGACGATATCAACTCCTTGGTGGATGCTATAAACAACATGGTGGCTCAGAAGCCCGAATTGAAACCAGACGTAGATCCCTTGATCAAACAAGTCCGCAAAACAGGTCGCAGCGTAAAGACTGCCATCAGCGAGCAGAAAAAAGCCTTGGAAGATTTTACACGTAAGGAAAATATCTATATGAGCATAATGTCCTTACAACAATTTGCCATTAATATCACCCATGCCGTTCGGACAACTCTCAATCAGATCCGCGACCGTGTGGAATTCTTTTATCGATATTATCCAAACCCAAAAGAGGAAGAATGGTTTATACTTTATTCCAAAGAAATGTATGAACGCTTCAAGGTGCTCAATCGGGTAATCAATTATATGCTTAGTTACTCACAATCAAACCTAACTCCAGAGGAGGTGGATTTAAAAACTACATTTGAAGAGATACTAAGCGATTATAACAATGTCTTTTCACGTGAAAATGTCTTGCTACAGACTGACTTCCCTGACAAACTGGTTCTGAATGCGAATCGACAATTCTTTAGGGATATTTTACAAAATCTGATAGACAATTCTGTGAAAGCCATGATGCCCTCTACCCAAAAAATAATCCGATGTTCCTATGAGGTGCGAAACGACATGCTGGAAATACTCGTGTCTGACACTGGTGTAGGAATTCCTCGTGAAGACAGGGAACAAGTATTTGCCTTATATTACACCACAACTGAAAAACAGGGCGGTGCCGGAGTTGGACTATATATTGTCAAGACACGCGTGCAGTCTCTTGGCGGGTCAGTTGCCGTTGTAGATAGCGAATTTGGAGAGATAGGAACAACTATAAAAATAACAATACCCTTTAAAAAATAAACGATTATGGATTTCAAAATAGTTATTATTGACGATAATCTGACAGAGAAAGAGCCCTTTGTTCAGAACATAAGGATGCATTATGAGGACGCAGACTATAATCACGTTTTCCAAAATCCGGATAATGGATTAGAATATGTTTTGGAAAATCTGAATAATAAAATGATAGTATTTATTGATTGGAATTTCAGTGGTCACCATAAAAAAGGAATAGATTTGCTGAAAGAGATCCGCAAAAAGACTTCTCTGCTCTATATTGTAATGATGTCGGCCAATCAGTTACGCACAGACATCCCTCTTGATTCAATCATTGAAATGATGAATGAAGATAACTTCTTCTATTTGGATAGAAGTAATGATAATTTTGATTCAGTCGTCGCTATCATAGACAAAATACGTGCCCAATGGAGTACTAAGTTCGATTGTGTTCTTGAGCAGTGGTTAATCCGCCATCCTGAGGACAATAGTAAGGAAGCTTTTAGCGAAGCGTCTACTGGCAAGACATACACATGGGAAGATATTCTTGTAGAGTTAAGAAGACAAACACCTATTGGAAAGTCGTTTGAGCACAAACTCAATGAGTATTATATCTATCAACTAAACCGTTCGAAAAAGTAAATATGGAAAAAATATTGATAGCATATAATAACGATAACGAGACAGAGCTTCACGCTTTCCTTGAATCGTGTGCTGATGAAGCTAAACAATTCTGTGCTGACAATGGCATTGATTACTCTACTGTCTGTCCTCCGGATTTGGATGAGCAAAGCATTGTCGGTGCTATGCCTGAGCATCATCTTTGTTTCATAGCCGCTCACGGCGATGCTGATGGGATATATAACGAGAATGACGAAGCCATTGTCTCTACGCATACAACTAACTAACAATTTTAAAGGCAAAGGTTTTTATAGCGTAGCCTGTTTATGCGCCCAAAATCTTCACCCTCATCTGAAAGCACGTGGCTTACGATTATTCGTGGGATACAGAGATACTTTTAATGTTCGAGGTGAGCATGAACCCTTTATCAATAGTGCAATGGCAGGTCTAAAGAGTTTTTTGTCTGGAGAGAATACCGATGTTGCGAAAGCAAAGATGCTCACAACATATGATGAGCAAATACTAGCCTTAGACGCTACTGATCCGATGGCAGCTATAGAGTTGGTTCATAATAAAGAGGCGTTGGTTTTCGAAGGAGATAGCAATTTTGTACTTTCCTCCATATAAAAAGTGACGATGTGATTACTATCCCCAAATAAACTTAACCTCGTTTGGCGAAAACGGAACATACCCACCCACTCGAAATAGTAGTATTGACTCTTTGGAAGCGAGTGTTGGCTTGCATATTGCCTCCGACCTTATCGTGGCGACAAGCGCTTATTTTCACCCCTTTTTATGAAGTTAACTTCGTAGGCCGATGAAGTTAACTTCGTAGGCCAATGAAGTTAACTTCGCAGGCCTACGAAGTCAATATACTTTTTCGAGCCATTTTAGTGGGGTCAGCCGAGAGGGTTGGAAGCCTGCTCACGACTGCATTTTGGACATCATTTTCAAGACATCAAACAAACTGCAATCTTTCATTTCCCCGCCTCCATAAATACGGCATAGTCTAAGGCCAAGTATGTCATTCAATGTTGTTTTCAAAAGCATGACAGAGAAGGCCATGATGGTGTGCAACTTGGTGTCACTTTCGACCAATCTTATATTTTTCTTCAAATCTTTGGAGAACACTATCGGATAATGTTCCTTGTCATATTCATAGACACAGCCCAACACGGCTCCTGTTATCTTGCCTTTCTTCTTTGCATAAGGATAGACTTTGAATTTTTCAGAGTTTCCCCTAATAAGATAATAGTCACAGAGAGAGAATTCTTCTATAGAAAGCGGCACAGAATCTTTTTTCTCGGCAAAAGAAGCCTGCTGAAACACTCTAGACGCGCCTCGTACAAGCATCATATCTTCATCGTCTTCAGAAAAATCATTTCCACCAAGCTCATAATCATCCTCTTCCAAGGGGATGTCATTCTTCTTGCGGGTAGAGGTGTTTTCCACATCACCATGACCCTTAAAATAGTATTGCCATGTTCGATCAGCGTCTGGGAGTCCGAAATAGTTGTAAAGCCCCACATTGTCAATTATTATGGTCTTTCCTTACCTTTCACCATGCGCAATCCACGTCCCACCTGTTGCAGATAGAGTGCCAATGATTTTGTAGGACGAGCCAACTGGATAAAACTCACGTCGGGGCAGTCAAATCCCTCTGTAAAAATCTCCACATTCACCAATACTGTTATAACACCAGCCTTGAATTGCGCTATCATCTGCTGGCGTTCTTCTTTAGGCGTGTCGCAATCGATAGCCACGGCATTAATGCCATGACTACAGTATAATTCTGCTATCTTCGACGCATGCAGCTTATTGATGGCATAGATGATGCCTTTACGTCCATCGGCAAAACGCTTATAGGATTCGTATACCTTTGAACGGATGCGCTGATTGTTGAACGTGTTGTCAAGGTCAGCATTGGAAAAATCACCTGTAGCTGCCACCTCCGAACAGTCAACAAGTCTTTGAATGTTTGAGTTGGGCCTGATGCTGACATAATCAAAGTCAGCCAACAAGTTGTTGCTGATAAACCATGATATCTGCGGAGAGACTATAAGCGTCTGATACATATCCTGAAAGGACTCATTGTTCAATCGCCAAGGTGTGGCTGTCACCCCAAGTTTCTTGGCCTCGGGAAATAGTTCAAATAGTTTTTTATAGGTATCAGCCAACGAATGATGAGCCTCATCTACAATAATATAATCAAACCTCTGCCGAAGCGTATTATAATAATTTTTCTCCGTCAACAAGGACATTATACTTGCTACTTGCACTCGTTTCCACAGACATTGCTCCCTTGTTCCCTGGACAAATCCGTGATCAATGCCAAATCTTGACAACGTAGCAGATATCTGCTCAAGCAATTCCATTCTGTGAACTACCACAAGGATGCGAAGATCTTGATGCATCTCCTTGTAAGCTGCCAGCAAGTCGTTTACCACTGACGTAAACAAGAAAGTCTTGCCTGTGCCTGTTGGCATCTGCAACATTACAGAATCATACCTGTCCCAAGCATCAAATATCTTGTCTTTGGCCTCCACTTGATGCGCTCGCAGATGATCGTTATGCTGTTTCAGCCTACAGTACTCCATATCAGATCAGCGTGACTTCAATGTTGATTCGTAGCATAGCGGAGACAACACGCAACACTTTTGCATTGTCCTTCGTCATGTTCGGCACCATCACCCAGCGACGCTCGCCTACTTGTACCTGTGCGTTGGCTACTTGCTGTGTAGTAATAAGGTCCTTGCCGCCCCATGATAGATGTTTGCGCATAATGTCATCTACGCCCAGCTTCCAAATCGTCTCAAGATAGGTATCGAGCGCACTTCCGTTGGCAACATATTCTCCATCGGGAAACCTCACCAACAGTTTGTCACTTTTTCGGCCTTTCTTTCCCTTATTAGTGTCAACCTGCGTCTCAAATCCACACCCACTTCTATCATCAACCCCAAGTCAAGCTGATCGTTGATTGTGCGCAGTTGCATGTATTTATTGTCAGTATTTGACTGGGCATTAAGATACCATCCATCACACAATGGCTTCATCCATCGTTTGTATTGAGGATATATTTCCTTTGATAACAAGGGAAGATGGCATAATTCCATATTGATGGCAGGAAATTTGTCTGAGCCTATCTTGTTCAGTGTCGCCAGCATAGTGGAAGTTGCATTGTTGTAGCACAGAACCTCTCCATCAGGAAAGGTCACGCGAAGGAGCTTGTTCTTCGCCCTTGAGCGAACTTTTTCGTTTTCCATACCCTTTTTAACTTATTCGTTATACATCTTCATGGTATAATCCAAAGAGATAAGCTCACCAGGCTGCATCTTCGTTCGGTAGATCTGCACCCATTGGTCGCCGATGTTGTGATATTTTCCTAGGCGCAAGCGCAAGCCTGTCGCACCTTTATGGTCCACAAATGCCATGCGCTCTATCTCATAGTAGCCATCTATCATGCCAGCTACCATGGGCAACAGATACTTAACGCCCATAAGATTGATGGTCGGAAGGCGTTCCATTGTGTAAGTTTTGCCTTTGCGTTCATAGAAGTTCTTGAAGTTGTCATCCATTTTACGGACGAGACAGGTGAGCACATTCTTCTCGCTAGATCCAGGCGGTAAGGCACCTACGCCCGTGGCTACTACCTTTGGCAACACCTCAAGCGGATCTCTGCCCAAAGCACAGGATTCAACAAAGAAGTGCTGCCGAAGCTGACTAAGCAGGGCTTCGTTCTCCGCCTGATATTTTTTTCGTCGTTCTCCAAAGCAAGGGAGTAAACGTTTTGGTCCTGGGCAAAAGGTGTATAAATCTTGCCCAGCGTTTGCTGGAAATGAGTTTTGATGTATTCCGCATCGTCCACCCCCGGCTTCGCTCGCATAGCGTAGAAGTCATAATCCTCTTGCAACCATTGCTGTATCTCACTACGAAAACGACTCCGTATCTTGCGCTTCCATGCAGCCTTTTGACTGGCATTGTTTCGTGCGTAAAGCGAAAGAACATAGAGGAAGTTCACGTCGTAATGAAAAAGCAGCATCGTGTCGCGATCGAAGAGGCGGTTCATAAACTGAACATTCTTGTGCTTGTTTCTCCTTCGGTCGGTCTTCTCTATGCCGTCATCATCATATCTGAATTTCTCGTCGAGTTTGGCCGAGATAAAGAAGTTTGGGATTATCTCATAGCCTTCGGTCTTCTCATCGCGCAGACGCACCTGCGACGACTTCACCGTGTCGTTGAGCCCGTTGAAGATATCAAGGTTCCATTGGATGACATTGCGTGCATAGGTATATTGCTTATACACCGACTCGCGGCCCAGTTCATGTCCCATTTTATAGTATTTGGAATCGCCAATACAATAGGTCTGACGGACTGCTGTATCATTTTGCCGACGCTCGCTCTCAGTCAGGCTAACGGCCGTAAACAAGTGGTCAACTATCTTGCCGTCATCCTGCCGCTTGTCCATGCCATCGGGCAATGGGTTGTCGCCCACAAGTTCGTCAATGATGGCCTCAAAGACGATATAGAAGTTCTTGACCAGCAAATACTCCCGCCGGTCGGTGCTTACAAACACCTGCTTGCTTTGATCGAAGAAGGCATAGCAGAGCTGCCATAACTGTAGAGCTTTGTCTGAAAAGTACTTGTATTTGATTTGGCGCAGACGGGTTTTGCCAAAACCATTCAGATAGGTCTCGAAACGCTTGCCTGTTATGAGCTGGTACTGGCAGTATATCTCCTTGGGAAAGCCATAGGTGTCGCCTATATAGTTGAGGATAGAGAAAAAGATGACAAGCAACTCCTCGTCAAAGTTGATCCGGCGCTTCTTGTTGATGGGATTGAGATAGATGGGCTGCCCCTTCTGTACGATGGCACTGGAGGTAGCGATAGTGCGACTCCAGTTGATTTTGTTCAGTCCGCTATGCTGGTTCTTCACGACAAAGAAGAAGAAACTTTGGTTGTCACGGTTGAACTGCAGGAGTGACAACAAGATGTCGAGATAGGTGTTGCTCAGACGGCGTGAGCCAGCACCCACCTGCGCTATTTGTTGGTGATAGACGATATCGGTATCATTTCGTTTGTCGTTCTTGAACACCACGACTGCCCGATATATCCATACCGCAAACTTATAGATAAAATTGCGCTCCTCGGGTTCCAAAGGGTTCTTCACATCAAGGTTGGCAATGTCTTCCGGGCGATATTTGCCAAACACCCGTTCTTGGCCGCCCACATCTTGCAACAGCACCTTTGGCAGAATGAACACACAGTCGCGAAGCAAGGTGTTGTAGTAGTAGCCTACGTAGTGTATGGACACACGCCCCTCCACATTCTCCAGGGCATCAATGCCTTGGAGAATGTCTTTCACATCGGCGACGCTATACTGGTATTCTTCTATCAGGATACGCATAGTTGATTTGTTCTGATATTATAGGATATTCCACGCCTCTATAACCAACGGCAGAGGTTGAAGCCGAAACCTTTTTTCAAACCGTCTTGTCGTCAGGTTCACCTTGCTCTGAATCGGCCCTGGTTGTTGTCTCGCTTGGCTCTACGCCTAAGTTTTTCAGGAATAGCGCCACGTTTTCCTGCACAACCTTGGTCTCGCCAGCAGCGTCAGCTATATAGAACTTGTCAAACGTGAGTTTGCCTCCCTTAGCATCATCAAAGATAGTGTCGCCAAACTCGTAGTCTTTGAAGACGTCATTCCACAGGTAGAAGACGACCTTGCCCACAAAGGTTTCGGCATTGACGAGGCCTTCGCCGTCAGCCTTACAAAAGAAGTAGCCTAACTTCTTGTCTTCGCTATTGGTAAGCGACCCCACCTTGTCGTTGATTTTCTCAAGGAACGTCCACCAGTCATAGAGTTTGCCATCAACTTTTATCTTCCAGCCCTTTGCGGCGTCGGATATAGGACGATACGTCCAGTCCCACCTGCGCTTGAAGGCAGAGTCTATGGGAAACAGACTTTGGTCCGAGGTGTTCATCGTGGCCCAAATATAAAGGTTGTTGGGCAGCAGAAGAATGTTCCCCTCCAGTACTTCACGGCAAACATCGCGCCCGCCATAAAGTGCATTGATAGCATCAGAATTGGGTAATGACAGTCCTGCAAAAGATTTCGTCAACTGGCGCTTCATATCGGCATCTGCCGTGATAGGATAGTCGGAGAACCCCTGTGCATTGCGGTCAAGCAACTGGAAAAGGTCTCCGAAAATTTGGGCACAGTTGCCACGATTGATTTCCTCTATCACCAAGAATTGCTTGCGAGTTTTCCTCTCCTGACTATCAGCAATCTTCTTCCACGCCTCAATATATGCCTGCAGAAACGCCTGCTGAACAAACTCATAGACTATCTTCGACTCTTTGCGATAAGAGCCATCAATATTCTCCACAGGCACAGCCTTGGTGCCTATCACAGTCATAACCTCCTCCTCTATAGTTGTAGGCTTGTACGCACCCACAAAGGTGGAATAGTCTGTGTCGGGATGAAATGTGGTACGAATAACATCCTCCCCTTCCGTGTCCTGGTTGATTGTGTACGACTTTCCTGTGCCTGGAGCACCGTAGAAGATTTGCTGGAGAGAGGTAGGAGCAGCTTTTTCTAACTTGACCTCCTGAAAAAATGATTTGGAAGAATCTGCCTCAAAGTCATCCAAATCAGAGAATCCAATTAGCCAAAAAGCAGCATATTCGTTGAGCTGATTTTTGTATAGAGAAACCTTGTAGGCTGATTGTGGTAAAAGTAGTGAACGTATAATTTTATAGAAGACTCCCTTGTCATCAAACTTTTTAAAATAAGGTCTTAGTTTATTGGAGCCAATAGACAATTTGAACAATGATTCTGTCTCTAACAAGCCATTTGGTGCTGCAAAGGTGTCCAATTGTGTCAATATAGAATTGACAACATCGATATACTTTTCATTTTTAGCGCCATAATATTGACAAACATAACCCAACATGCTTAGCACGTTGCTTCTCAAAAAGATATGCTTTACCTTTACAGCTTGCACTGAGGTATCTTCTCCGTTTTCTACAGATGTGTAATACTTGGAGAATTCCTTACGCAGAACAGAATCTGCAGCCCCTAAAAACACATGAACAGTTCCGTTGCCCGAACCCAGTTTACGATCAGGCAACAAAATCTCATCTTTTACATCTTCCCAATCCAAGAAGATGTCGCAAACTAACTGGTCGTAACCGACAGTTCGCATTATGTCATTATATTTCTGTTCCATACTGTGTAATATCCATTTGTTTTAACAAAGCCATTAGTACATTTACCACTATACTATTACCCGATTGTTTGTACGTTTCTGTATCAGACACGACAATCTTGAAACTATCATCAAAGCCCATCAATCTAAGGCACTCTCTAGGGGTTAGTTTTCTGAAACGCCCAATTGTAGCATCAATCTCATCGCTACCAACTGGGGTCATGTGTGCCAACTTTTTCTCTGAAACGTCAAGAGCATACTTCTTTGGATTCTTTTTGGAATAATACTCTTCTTCATATTCAGAAACTCTGAACAAAGTCTCATCTGTTTCAGGAGTCGAAGGGTCTGACTTCAGTTTGGGATGAAAAACGAAATCACCATGCCAGTTAAACTGCTGGTTTCTTTTTTGGCAAAGCGCTATATCTCCATTGACTTGGGTATAACTTTTCTGATAATTAATGCTTCTCGTAATAAAATAGGCACCTTTTTGTTTGAGAATATATTTCTTATCAATATTCTGTTCGAGGTAATCGTACAAAGTTGTTGTCAGCTTTATAGGTGCAGGATATTTAAAGTTTGTCTCTTTTCGGAAACCAATACAATATATTCGGTCCCTACTCTGAGGAACACCATAATCTTTTGCATTCAGAACCTGATAGTAGATTTGGTATCCACAATCGTGCTCAAAGGTTTCCTTTATTACTTGCCATGTACGCCCTTTGTCATGACTCAGCATTCCTTTAACATTCTCAAATATAAAGACCTTTGGTTGGCATTCGATGACAAGCCGCGCAAACTCTCTGAAAAGAGTTCCACGCGTATCTTCAAATCCGCCATGCTTTCCTCTAAGAGAGAACGCTTGACATGGCGCTCCACCTACAAGCACATCTACCTTTCCCTTATATGACCGAGCGTCAAAATCATGTACGTCATTATGCCATTGTTCTTCTGAAATACCGTAGTTAGCAAAATAAGATTTCTTACAATTTGCATCAATATCTCCTGCAAACTGAATCTTACAATTCAAACCCAACCGATGGAAAGCATGTTCTATAGCTCCTATGCCACTAAAAGATGTAGCCAACCGTACAGTTCTCTCTCGGATGAGAGAACTGCAAAAAGTCGCCAATCTCTTTCTATATCTAAATTAGCTTTTGTATTTTGTATGTCCGAGTATTTATTCCTCATTTTCTATGCCATATTTTGTAATATCCATCTGCTTTAGTAGGGCTATAAGCACATCTACGACAATGCTATTACCAGCCTCCATGTAAGCAGAGGTATTGCTCACGACAAGTTTGAAATCATCTTTAAATCCCATGAGCCTAAGACATTCTCTCGGTGTGAGTCTTCGCAATCCATCTACGCCCTTTGCCTTATTATAAGTTACATAATTGTCAACTCCTGCTCGGTGCATTTTATGCATTGACTGCAGGAGAGGACGTGCGACATCAAGTCTGTTTTGATAGGTGTCTTAAAACTCTTTGTCCCGGAACAGAGAACATATCTAGCCACCTTTTCGGACAAATAGTAACGTGTTTCAACTTCCTTTATAGGGAATATAAATTCGTTAAACTCCTCCTTTTTTGCCCCTCTTAAAAGATCTTCTCGACGGTCTCCATTTTGAGTGAGAATTTTCACTCTACTTGCAGTATCGTAATAATCACCACCTGCGTAATCTTCCAAGAAATCATACATTCTATATTTTAATGGAATTGGTGCAGGATACTTAAACTTGGTTATTCTTCTAAATCCGACACAGTATAATCTTTCCCTCGTCTGAGGTATACCATAATCCCTTGCATTTAGAAGTTGATAGTGTACGTCATACCCACAATAATCACGGAACGTATTGTATATTACTTCCCAAGTTCTTCCACCATCATGTTTGAAGAGTCCTTGTACATTCTCAAATATAAAAACTTTTGGCTGACATTCTTTTACCACACGAGCAAACTCACGGAACAATGTTCCGCGAGTATCTTCAAAGCCTCTTTGTTCACCAACTATAGAAAAGGCCTGGCAAGGGGCTCCGCCTACAAATAAATCTACTTTCCTTCGATAAGGCTTAGCATCAAAGTCGCGTATATCATTATGCCATTGTTCTTCCTTTATATCATAATTGGCAAAATATGATTTCTTACAATTCGCATCGACATCACCCGCAAATACTATCTTTGACTTCAATCCCAATCTACGCATGGCATATTCTATCGCACCGATTCCACTAAACGACGTGGCCAAACGAATGGTTCGACAAGGATATGCAAACTTCCTGTCCACCCACGACTTGCCTTTGAGATCGATGTTCTGAGAAGTGTTCTGTATGTCAGCTATATTGGTCATGCAGTTATTGCTTTTTTAATATTCCCTATACCCATTTTTATATTATTGTCATAGAGACGCTTTATCCTCGGAATCCAAGTTCCTCGGCTTTGGCGACAATCTTCAGTGCATATTGCGCCTGCTTTAGAGACTTAAAGGGACGGTTGCGCGAGTGCATCGTGCCAAAATTGAAAGCTGCCTTTCGGTCCAATGGCGTGAGCAAGTCTCTCGTCTTTGCCCAATTGGCCAAGGAGAACCAATAACTCGCCTCTATTGATTCGGCCTCTTGAATTTTGCTTTGCTGAGCCTCGTTGAGATATGAACCATCTTCGTTGGTCTCTGTTTGCATTAGTTCCTGACTAAACTTATCCAAATCACCCAACTTGAGTTTCAAACGGTTCCAACAATCTGGCTTTTTACTCCATTCACCGACATTTGAAAATTGACTTCCTCCATTGGCAGAAGATCCTGTAAGGTGCACCCATACCATGGGTATCAACTCTTCTATACGATCAATGACATCCTGATGCACCCTCTGATTTTCCCATATATAGGTCAAGTCAAGATTCTTGTCTGACAAGAAGGATATAGCAGCCATCAGATAGGTGTTCATGTTGGCCTTATAACCGCCAAGCTTCTTGGATTTGACAATGGAGTCAATAGTATTAAACAAGATACACTTGGCAATGACACGCTTAAAGTAGCTGGCCGTCACCTCGGGCTTGTCACGCTTAACGTCTGAAACGAAAATGGTGTAGTTTTTCTCCGCACCACGACAAACATTATACGGCATCATATTCCACGAAGCCTCATATTTGGCAATGTCGGTCTTTGTTATCTTTTGATTCTTGGGATACTCTCGCTTGAAAGCCTTCTCGTTATAACCGCTAAGCTGAGCCAACTGGTCAAGATACTGACCACGCGTGCGTTCAAAATACCATTTGCATACAGGCTTGGCATTGCCATTAGGCACCCACTCGGAACGGCTATATGTTTCCGAATCCACAAGGTACGGCTCGTTGGCCGAGAAATCAGAATTTTTGATGGCCGTCTGACTGTTGGCAGAAGTAGATATAGCCTTGATAATTTTGTCGCAATTTTCCTTGTCCCGGATAACGCTAATCTTCATCGGCACAAAGACTTTGCCCAACTCCACATCTCTGTCGTTCAACGAAGCTGCAATAGAAGCTGTGGTCTGACCACCATTTACGATTTGCCAATCATACAAACGGGTAATATAAAGAGCACCTTCGTTGTCCTTGACTTCTATCTCGCTAGCTGTCGTGGAAATACCGTTATTATAGGAGAAGAACATGTCAGGCTCCTCGCGCAAGGTCTTGCGAATACCCTTGTTCACCTTGCCTTTGAACTGCAGAAAGGTACGGACATTCTTTTCAAGAAGCACCTGCTGATATTTCTTGTAGATTTTTGCCAAAGTGACGCCTGGGATAATAGCCATATAAGCGTCCACGAAGGGATTCTCCTCGCACATCTTCAGGCACTGGAGTTCCGTGTTGTATTCGGTTGGAAAATCGATCTCTACTTTTTCCTTGCCCGAGCGAATGTTGTGCTGCTGATACACACGCTGCATATCCCACACATTGTACTCTATGATATAATCACCATCATCTGACTCAACAGCCACACCTGCAGCATCAGGGTCGGTCAAACCATTCGTGATCACATAAAGACGCAACTGGTTGATCTTTCCCTTAGTGCTCTGCACAAGTTTTGCAACCTCTGCTATCTCGTCGTTGTTGGCAACATTTACTGATTTCAGAAGCGTGCCGCTCATCGATTCCCGATAGAAAGACATAAGATAGTTAAAGTCTTGGTCTATCTTGCTTTTGTTCACCCTGCCAAGCAGCGTTTCTGCTTTGATCAAATAGAACAAATCCAACGATTCGGCCTCATCATTGTAGTCGTACGCAGTTATACGAGTGCGTGTTTTTTGGAAAACGCACAACTCGGGGACATTGACTTCTCCATTGTCCTCCAAATACTCCAATATAGAACTGGCCAATTCTTGTTCATAATCCGTATTGCCCATTTCCGCTGCCGTCTTGACACTCTCTTGAAATTCAGCGGCAAATTCTCTTATATCCATACTATCTGCTTAATTGGTTAGATTGTTGCAACACTTTGCATCGGCTATCCACAAATGCTTGAGTTGCTGCTTTGCTATTGACAAAAACGAGTAGTCATCTGCACTCTCATCTCTATTGTCGAAACTCCCATCCAATGCTTAGAAACACTTCGTTAGGTTCTCTTTCACCTCCATGAGTAACCATTCTCCACCATTTAGAAATGGTGGTATCCGTCTTGTCAAGTAACTCTGCAAGCCACTTGCCTGTCTTGCGCTGCTCCACAAGAACAACCTTGATACGGTTTAAACCTTTATTACTCATACTGTGTGCTATAATCGGCTTTGTTGCCCCCAAAGGTATAAACTTTTTCTGAGACCGACAAACAAGAGTGGAGGAAAGTTGCACCCTAAACGACCAGCATTATATAGCTCGTCAATGAAATGGCGTGACAGAGTTCGTTTTGGAGCAGTTATAAAAGACTTCCAAAGGGGCTTCCCTGACAAGCCCACCCGATATCGAAAACGTTAAACGTTATAACGTTAAGGGTTGGCAAGGAGCAAGCACACACCCTACTTGTTACATCTTAACGTTTAACGTTTAACGTTTTTGTTTTCGCATTCGACAAGAGAGAGGGGGAAATGAGGAAGAGAAGAAGACCGTATTTAGGATATTATTTACATAAACATAAAAATACGCCTTGTTTGTTATAGATAACAATATAAATAATACACAAACCTACTTTATTACTATATATACCCGTTGGCGGAATTAATTTAAGTTGATAAACATGAGTAAAAAGTTGTACATGTCGCTGATTTTTAGTAACTTAGTGGTGTTCAAAACATTAAGTTCAAACCATCGTATGTACAACCTTTATACAAAATTCGTCAAAATACTCGAGATATGCAAGCAATTCTCTGAAAATCTCGTCAATGAATCTGGTAATGTTCCACGTCGTGGTCCTGTTCCCAAGTTTTCGGATTTGGAAGTGGTGGCGCTATCCCTGACGGCAGAGACCGAGAGCATTGATAGTGAGAAGTGGTTGTTCGACTATAAATTGCAAGAATACAAGGACCGCATTCCCAATCTCATATCAAAGGAGACAGTTCAATGACCGCAGGAAGAAAACGGCAGGCCTGTGTGAGGAACTGCGCAAGCGGATTGCCATGGAAATGGATGGCGGAGAGGAACAATTCTTTGTTGACTCCAAGCCGATAGAGGTTTGTAGGGTTGCAAGAGGAAAACGTTGCAAGATGGGACGTACCGGCAATTTCTCGCAAGCTCCCGACTTCGGCTTCTGTGCTTCGCAGAACACTTTTTATTTTGGTTATAAGTTACACGCTCTCTGTGGGTTAAGTGGAGTTATCCATTCCTATGATCTGTCAAAGGCAAGTGTGGCTGACCTCCATTATATGAAGGATGTAAGACATACTTATCACGACTGTAGCATCTATGGTGACAAAGGGGTATATTGGAGCTGACGTACAGTTTGACTTGTTCGAAACCGCACACATAAGACTGGAGTGTCCGTATCGGCTCAACCAAAAGGACTGAAACCGACATTCATTCCGTTTGCAAAGGCAAGAAAGAGGATTGAGACAATATTCTCACAACTTACAGACCAGTTCTTGGTCATCAGAAACTACGCGAAAATAACGAATGGTTTGTTTGCCAGAATCATTGGCAAAATTAGTGCACTTACCATTCTGCAATACGTAAACTTCATTAACGACAAGCCCATTGGCAGAATTAAGTATGCACTAAATTAATTCCGCCAACAGGTTATATATACTTATATTATACATTGTATATTATAATCTTAGGGCAAGAAACAAGCAACTCTTTCTTTGGTCAATTTGAAAGTCCACTTTCGTTAACGTTATAACGTTTAACGTTTTCATTAAAAGATATGAGTCCATGCAACAAGAGCAGTTGGAATCATTATAAACGCTATCCTGCGATAACGTGGCTTCGTTCTCAAGCCTCAACAAAAACGTCAAAACAGAGAGGTCTAAACGGAGAGGCGAAAACAAAAACGTTAAACGTTAAACGTTAATAGGGCGGGCTCGACAAGCGCACCCACCCTACCACTATATATATAATCCCAATTACTCTTCGAACTCTACCAGCGCCTGGCGGAAAACGGAGCGTACCCGGCCCAGTATTACCAGCGAATGCTCCAGTTGCAGACGCAGGGAAGCCTCATCGCTGTAGAAGAACTCGCAACTGGCCGTGACCTCCGTGAGGTTGGTGTCTATGTAGATCTTTGCCAGCCTCACCTCCCGCGTGAGTTTGTTGCAGAGAGTGAGGACCTTGATCTCCTCGCCTTCGCTCATCTCGTAAAACTGCGGCAGCATGACCACGAGGAAGGACGTTTCCTCCTGCTGGGTGGCAAGCACATAGAGGTGCTTCATCTGAAAGCGAAACAACACGTCGCCGTCGCTATCCACCCGCGGCTGGTAGCCCATGTCTTCCAGCACGCTGATGACCATTGATCTTTTGTCCATAAGAATGTCCTCCAGTTATGATTCGTTGTCGTCCGTCAGTTCCTCGCAGCCCTCGCTCGTATCGTCGCTATCGGCGAACTGCTCCTCGATGGCCTTCACCGCCTTGCTGGCGAAGACCACGCCGGCCTCCAGATGGGCAATCATCCGAGAGATCAAGGCCTCCAGATCCTCGCCGCCGAAGAGCTCGCGCTCGTAGCAGAGCCACATGCTATGGCCCGGGGTGAACGCCTTGACATATTTCAGCGAGGCGTTGATCTTCTCCGAGAGCGCACAATATGTGGCGACATTCTCCTCGTCGTATTCATAGAAGCCTGGGAGCGCAATGGTCAGGAAGTCTTCGTCGTCCTCGTTGCACAGATAGAGAAGCGTCATGCCTTCATACTCAAACTCATAGCCGACGTCGTCGCTCTTCTCCAAGCAGAAACCAAGACGGGCAAAAGTCTCTAAGATTTTTTCTTTCATAATCGTTTACATTGATGGGTTATACGTTGTTGTTATCGAAATCCGATGCTGGCCGGCTGACCGCCCTTGTCCTTGGGCGAAAACTCCCTGTGGACGCGCTGGTATTCGCGCAGGTCGCGACTGCTGACCGAGGGGCTACGCCCGGAGATGATCTCTTCGAGCTGCTTCTGGGTGATATTCTGCAGCGTATGCTCTCCGCAGCCTATCGCCTCGTTGAACTTCTTGCGCGCTGCCGACTTCACGATATAGTTGATGTCGCTGCAGTTGAAGCCTTGCGTCAGGTGGGCAAGCCGGTCCATGTCTATGTCCTCTTCCCTTGGCAACTTGGCCAGTTCCAGGGCAAACAGACTCTTGCGGGCCTCGTGGTCGGGCATGTCCACATAGACCAGTTCGTCGATGCGTCCCGTCCTCAGCACGGCCTTGTCGATGCGCTCGGGATGGTTGGTGGCGGCAAGGACATAGACGCCTTTGTCGGAAGCATGGTTGAGCATACAGAGAAACTCGTTCACCTCGCTGTCGTAGTGCTGGTTGTTTTCGTTTCCTGTGCGACGCGGCACCATGGCGTCAAACTCGTCAAAGAAGAGCAATGCCGGCGCGTGTCTCTCCGCATTCTTGAAGACCTCGCCGATCTTCTCCTGCGTGCCGTGCACCATGGTGCTGGCCAAATCGTCCGGGACGACCTTGATAAAGTGGATGCCAACCTCCTCAGCCATTTTCTCGGCAAAGAACGTCTTGCCACATCCCGCAGGCCCATAGAAGAGCATGGAGGGAGGACGGATGCCGTAGGCGTCGGCCAGATCACGATGTTGGAGCACATTGATGAAGCCCTCCTTGACCCGCTGCTTCAGGTCCTCCATGCCGGCAATGTCGCCAAAGCCATTGCCATGCTTCTTGGCCGTCGGCTGAGGCTTGGGCCTGGGCTTGCTGCTTGACTGATCGCTCGTCTGGTCGCTCGTCGGCTTCCTCTGGGGGAACCGCTGACTTTCCGCAACTGATGCGGCGGAGCCATTCCTTTTCGGCTGTTGTTCTATCCATCTTTGCGTCCTCCGTTTTTCGTTTTCGTTGTACGATGTTTATGTCCGTAGTCGTTGCACGACGTTTATATTCGTTTTCGTTGACGATCTTTATATTCGTAGTCGCTGCTCGACGTCTATGTATATAGAGGGCGAAAAGCATGGAGATTCTATCAGCGCAAGTGTGTCCTACCAGTTTTTTATCCTGAAGCTCTGCTGGTTTTGACGCTAAGAAGACAACCTTCCCGATGGTAACTTAAGACCGACTTCGATGATAACTTATGAGTGGCACGGAGGGTAACTAAAGGCTGCAACCTGGTCGATTGTGTCGCTTTGATTTTTGCGCTTCCATTTTTTATTCTTACTTTTGCAGATATCATTCAGGCCCACAGGGTGAACCATCCACAAGAATTTACAAAGGTGGCAACCACTGCAATCACCTGGTGATGAAGAAATGGATGAAGAAAAGAAAGATTTGAAAATGACAAAAGGATCACTTATACTTCTATCGTCAGTCATGATACTCGTGTCAACTCTCACCTGTCGGGCTACTTGTCCCGACTCGATCCGCCAGCAAAAGATGTTGGAGGAGGAGCAGGCCTTCTTGGCCAATATGAAGCCAGGACTGCAGCATATACAGATGATGGCCGTAAGGAAAGCAATGGAAGGCAATGACACCGAACTACAGCAGATAAGGCAGAGCCGAAACCAGCCGCCTACTTTGCCGGAAGGCATCAAGACTTTCTATCCGAGAGAGAACATCTGTCTCTTCTCTCCCAAGCATGAGACTGACCGCAAGCGCCCCATTCTGCTCTACCTCCATGGCGGAGGATGGTGCTTTGGCAGCATCAACAGTTGCGCGCGGTTCTGTGCCGCTGTAGCCCTGGAGGCCGACTGCCTGGTGGCAGCATTAGACTATCGTCTGGCACCTGCCCACCCCTACCCTGCCGCACTCGAAGATTGTCAAAGGGCAGTACGTTACCTGCAAGAACACGCGGCCGACTGGGGAGGCGACACCACGCTGATAGCCGTAGGAGGAGACAGTGCTGGGGGCAACCTGGCATTGGCAACCGCCATGTCAGCACCGGGCATTTGCAAAGTGATACCGATATATCCCGTGACCAAACTCTTCACCGAGAGGACTCCTTCTTGGGAAAAGTATGCCAAGGGATATGGCAACGATGCTGAGCTCCTCGAAGCGTTCAACGAAGCCTATGCCAATCGTCAGGAACGCAACCCGCTCGTGTCGGTAGGCCTGTGTGATGACGACGCATTGAAAACGTTGCCGCCTGCGCTATTCATATCGGCAGGCCACGACATTCTCCTGGACCAAACTGCAGAACTTGTCCAGCGCCTCCACAACCTTGGCAGACCCGTCATCTACCGCGTCTATCCCACCGCCACCCATCTATTCATAACAGTCCCAGGACAGCCCACAGCCTTTGAAGAAGCCGTCAAGGACGTGAGCAGGTTTCTGAACGACCATCATGCGGCCAAGTGACATCCACATGAGATTCATATAGGCATGAGGAGTAATTGGTTTAAAAGAAAGATGGCAAAATGCCAGGCAATATGGAAATATCGCCATCTCACCAAAAATCTACAGGGATGATGTTTTTTTCTGAGATTCTTCATCCATGCCAAAAGTTTTACTTACTTTGCAAGCCATAGCGGATGATGCCGCTCTATAGACAAAATAAGTTTGTTATCAAAACGAGAAGTATGAAAAAGAATTGGATGATTTGGGGACTCGCCGCCATGGCGCTGATGTCCTCCTGTACAGACCAGAAGACCGCACCAAGCACCGCGGACAACGACACCACCAGCGTGGCCCAAGACACGGCCTCTATCGACAGCATGAGTCTGGCCTCCATCGCCGGTACCTATGAGGGCACCCTCCCTGCCGCCGACTGCCCGGGCATCAAGACCGTGCTCACCATCCATGCCGACAGCACCTACCAGCTGACGCAGGACTACCTGGAGCGCAAGGACGGCCACGACGAGGCCAGCGGCGTGCTGCGCGTGCTCGACGGCAAGGTACTGGTGCTCGAGCGCCCGTCGAGTGGCGAGCAGACCTACTACAAGGTGAAGGACGACCAGCACGTCGTCATGACCGACTCGCTGGGCAACGAGCCCGAGGGCGAGACGGCCAAACTGTATGTGCTCACCAAGACGAAGTAGGACGCTGAGGCGTCTTTCTTCACGCCACGCAACGACCTGACGACTATATCTTTTGGGGGCTGTGTCAAACCATTGGTTTTGGCACAGCCCCCAAAGCATATACCGACAAGGCAAACGCCTCGCACGCCCCGCCTATTCCCCCTCGGGCAAGGCTGGGACAATGCGACGGACGTGGCCTTCCCTGCGAGAGAGAATCAGGGGCACGCGCTCCACCACCACGACCGAGGTGTCGAGACCGAGCGCCTTGGGCTCGTCGATGCTAATCTTGCCTATGAGCGCATAGAGACTCATCAAGAGGTTGTGGCGACGGTCGAACGAGTCTTCGGGATAATAGACGCGATGGATGATGATGAAGCGGAAGTCGCCCGCCACACCATACCGCCGCAAGGAGGGATAGCAGCTGGTCAGATCCACCCTGCCCTCTGCCACCAAGTCCTCGACGACCTGGCGCAGATAGAGACTCACACGAGGCTCTATGCGGAAACCGATACGCATCGTCACGCTATAGAGCGTGTCCTCCACCAGCGTGCTGCAACTATACTCCAGCGTATCGGGCGCATCCACATACTCCAGGTTGATGAGCCAATAGTGGTCGGCACGCTTCGGCTGCTTGTTGATGATGGAATAGATCAGTTTGTCGTCCACGGTACTCTCCTTTCCCGTATGATTGACATAGACCAGGTTGGAGGCATACTTGGGTATGCGATCGTCGGCCTTGATGTCGGAGATGATCTGATAGTAGTCGCTCAGCGGCTTGCTGGAGATATGCTGACGGCGAATACGTTTGGCACGCACCCACACCAGCATCATGCAGAAAAGGACGCCCGCGATGAGCAACGTACACCATCCCCCGGCAAGAAACTTAGAGAGATTGGCGGCGAGGAAGATGCCCTCTATGACACAGTAGCTACCGACAAAGACCATGCAGAGGATGCGCGACACGCCCCTTTGGCGCAGGTAGAAGCCCAGGAGCAAGGTGGTCATCAGCATCGTCAGGGTGATGGCAAGTCCGTAGGCCGCCTCCATGTGGGAGGAGTCGCGAAAGAGGAGAAGGATCAGCACCACACCGACATACATGGCCATATTGACCGCAGGGATAAACAGCTGGCCCTTGACATGAGTGGGATGCTTGATGCGCATCCGAGGTAAGAAGTTGAGGTTCATCGCCTCGCTCAAGATGGAGAACGTGCCACTGATGAGGGCCTGGCTTGCCACGATGGCCGCCCCTGTAGCCATTACGATGGAGAAGATCAGCAAGCCTTGAGGCATGATGGCATAGAACGGATTGACCGAAGCCGCCACGTCGGCATGGCAGAGGATCCACGCTCCCTGACCGAGATAGTTGAGGATGAGCATCGTCTTGACAAAGGCCCAGCTCACGGTGATGTTTCGCCTGCCACAATGTCCCAAGTCGGAATAGAGCGCCTCCGCACCCGTGGTACAGAGAAACACCGCGCCCAAGACGAGAAACCACTCGGGCGACGTCGCCAGCAGCCGCAGGGCATAATAGGGATTGAGTGCCCGGATCACCTGCGGATAGGAGACGAGGCTGATCGTTCCGACCACACCCAAGAGGAGAAACCACAGCAGCATGAAGGCGCCAAACGACTTGCCGATGCTCTCCGTGCCGAAGCGCTGCACGAAGAAGACGACGGTGATGATGGCCAGGGTGATGGGGAGCACGGGCAGATGCGGACTGACGCTCTCCAGGCCCTCGATGGCCGTGGTCACGGTGATGGCAGGCGTGATGATGCCGTCGGCCAACAAGGTGCTTGCTCCCATGATGGCCAGTAGGTATATCCACTTTCTCTTGTGGCGACGCAGCAGGGCGTAGAGCGCCAGGATACCTCCCTCGCCATGGTTGTCCGCCCGCAGGGCCACGAGGACATACTTGACGGTAGTCTGCAGGGTAAGCGTCCAGATGATGCAAGACAGCGTGCCCAAGATCATCGGTTCGTCCACCCTTTGGCCCACATGGAGGATGGCCTTCATCACATAGAGAGGCGACGTGCCAATGTCGCCAAAGACAATGCCCAGCGTGACGAGCATTCCAATCCACCCCATACGGTTGCAGCGCTTCTCGGCAGTGCTTCCATTTCTCAAGTTACTCATACCATGAATACAATCAATTCGTTATACCTATTTGGAAAGAAGCCGCAAAGTTATGGCTTAAACCACAGAGCCGAGAATAATTTAACATCACTTAGCGAGTTTAACGGTCGTTACACAAGCGCCACCCTCACCACTCCTCCACAAAGAAAATCGGCCATTGGAAACGACTTCTCCCCGTTTCCAATGGCCGACCTGCCACTACCGCGATTCCGCGTCAATACACCTTCACCTCGTCCGTGAAGACCCACTCGCCAGGATTGTCCTCCTTGGCGGAGATACGGACGAAGCGCGCCTTCTGCTTCTGCCCTGATACGTCACCGTACGCGTACCGACCACATGGAGTCGCTCGCGGGTGTACGCCTGGTCATAGACAGGCACGAAATGGTCGCCGTCGCTGGAGATACTGATCGTGACACGGCTGGGATAGAACACCCATGCGCCGTCGCTCTGCATGAAGTCGAGGCTGACAGTACTAAACCGCTTCTCCTCGCCCAGGTCGATGGTGATGTCGAAGGGAGCCACCGTCGTGTCGCGACGCTGCATGAATCCCTGCCAACGGCCGTCGCCATAGGACCATCCGCCACACATCCCGTCGGTCAGCGTGCCGTCGCCCTGTCCCACATACGACTGCGAGTAGGGCTGGTGATAAGTCACTCCTGCCCCAACTGCCAGATGGCGCACGGGCTTCTGCTTCTCCTTGCGGTCTCCCTTCTCCCGTCTGAGGTCGAAAGCCTGGACATGCTGCGCAGCCAGCCACGGATATTGCGCCACGACGGCAGCACTCAGCTCCTCATAGGAGCGGCTACGTCCACTCCATCCCACCTCGGCGATGGCCAGTTCGCGGGGATAGAGCATATACTCCGCATAGTCCTCCGTCTTGATATACTCCGTCCAGAGATTGCCCTGCACACCCAGCACACGACCCGTGAAGCCGTCGCCACTATAGGGCGCGGGGTCAAAGTTCCAGAGATTGCGCAGCGGCTGATAACTTCCTCCGGCAAAGGGCTCCGTGGGCGGAGCGTCCTGATAGCGGTCCAGGTAGTAGTCGCCAGGCGAGAGGATCACGTTGTGACCCCTGCGCATGGCCCGCTGAGCCGCCTTGATGTCGCGCCATACCATCACGTTGACGTTCTCGCCGAGCGAAGGCGCGTGGGCAGCCAGACTATCGTCGAGCACCTCGTCCCATCCGATGGCCTCCCTGCCCTCCAGCCGAAGATAGGCAGCGATGCGCTGGATGAGATACCCCTGCAGGTCTGCCGTACTACGGAGTCCCAGCAGCCGAGCCTTGCGCTGACAGTTGGGACACGATCCCCAGCTACCCTTGCCTGCCTCGTCGCCACCGATATGGATCCACTTCGACGGAAACACCTCCATCACCTCGTCGAGGATATTGTGGAGCACGGCATAGGTCGTCTCGCTCGACGGACAGACGTCGCCCTGCGCCTCCTGGTTGCCCTCACACTTCAGTTGGGGACAAGCCGCGGTCAACTCCTCGCTATGTCCCGGCATCTCGATCTCGGGCACGACCGTGATGCCTTTCTTGGCAGCATAGGCCACCAGTTCGCGCATCTCGTCCTTCGTATAGTAGCCTCCATAGGCCCCGGGGGCGCCCTCCCTCATATAGCGGCGGTCGTTATCAATCCACCATTTCGTCCAGTCACTCTCCGTGCGCCATGCCGCCTTCTTCGTCAGTTCGGGATAGCGGTCTATCTGCATGCGCCATCCTCCCGCATCGGTGAGGTGGAGGTGGAGGCGATTGACCTTGTAATGGGCGAGGACATCCACCTGCTTCTTCAGAAAACTCAGCGGGAAGAAATGGCGGGAGATGTCGATCATGCAGCCACGCCACTCATAGCTCGGCCAGTCCTCGATATCACAGACGGGCAGCAGGTCTCCTTGCGGAGCTGGCTGATGGTCTGTGTAGCATAGAAGAGGCCTGTGGAGTCGACATAGGCCACCCGCATCGTGTCGGGCGTGATATGGAGTCGGTAGTACTCCTTGCCGTGGCCCGCCCCAGAAGTCTCCTCCATCAGGACGACACCCTTTTGCGGATTGAAAGTGCCCTTGCCAAAGACGGCCTGCTTCGGCTGCGGCAACAGTTGCTGTGCGCCGACGGGAGTGACGGCAGCAGAGAGCGATACGGCGGTCAGTACCGCCAGGATAGTATTTCTTTTCATAACCTTAGCAATGGTCAAGTGATGGTAAAGAAGTATTGCACGCGTCAGTCGATGAAGCGGCGGGTGATTTTTTCATAGGCGTCGATACGGCGGTCGCGCAGGAAGGGCCACCAGCGGCGCACATTCTCGCTATGCCCAAGATCGATGTCGAACAGGCGCAAAGCCTCCTCGCTGTCCGACCCCTGCCAGAGGAGTTCGCCCTGAGGCCCAGCCACAAAACTGGATCCCCAAAACTGGATGCCACCCGAGCAGGCCTGTCCCTCCGTCTTGCCTACGGGCGAAGGCTCGAAGCCCACCCTGTTGACAGCGACGACAGGAAGTCCGTTGGCCACAGCATGGCCGCGCATCACGGTGGTCCACGCCGTGCGCTGGCGCTGCTGCTCCTCCTCGACGTCAGAGGGTTCATAGCCGATGGCCGTCGGGTAGATCAGGATCTCCGCCCCCTGCAAGGCCATCAGGCGCGCTGCCTCCGGATACCACTGGTCCCAGCAGACCAACACACCCAAGCGGCCCACACTCGTGTCGATGGGACGGAAACCGAGGTCGCCAGGAGTAAAGTAAAACTTCTCGTAGTAGGCCGGATCGTCGGGGATGTGCATCTTGCGATACTTGCCCGCGATCGTTCCGTCGCGCTCTATCACCACGGCCGTGTTGTGATAGAGACCTGCTGAGCGGCGCTCAAAGAGCGACGTGACGATGACGACGCCCAGACGTTTCGCCAGTTCACCATAAACTGAGTCGATGGGCCTGGGATCGGCTCCGCCAAGTCGAAGTTGGCTACGTCCTCCGTCTGGCAGAAGTAGAGCGAGTTGTGCAACTCCTGCAGTACGACGAGCTGCGCCCCCTCCTGGGCCAGTTGCTCCACGGAGGCAGCCAGACGGCGCATGTTGTCCGCCACGTCGGCGGTATTGTGTTGTTGTACGATTCCTATTTTCATTGTGAGTCTTGTGATATATTCTATGATATGAGGGCCGACGAGGATTTCTCTCCACCCCAGCCCCTTCGGTTTATTCGCCTCCTTGGGCCACGCCTACGGGGATCTGCATGGTCAGGCAGTGGAGCGATCCGTGCTGCTGGATGACGGCCCGCGCGTCCACTCCCACCACCTCATGGTCGGGGAAGGCCTCGCCGACCACACGCAGCGCCTCGGCGTCGTGGAGTGGCTGGTCGTAGGTAGGCACGATGACGGCCCCGTTGACGATCAGGAAATTGGCATAGGTGGCAGGCAAGCGATTCCCCTCCTCGTCGAGGATGGCATCGGGCATCGGCAAGCGCAGCAGTCGGTAGGCCACTTCGGCCTCGCGATTGATGGCCTGCAGGTCGGCCTCCATGGCCTGCAGGTCGGCATACTGCGGATCGGCCTCATCGTCGCAGCCCACATAGAGCAGCGTATGGTCCGGCGCACAACGCACCAGGGTGTCGATATGGCCGTCGGTATCGTCGCCCTCCAAAGATCCATGACCGATCCAATAGACCCGATCCACGCCGAAGGCCTGTCGAAGCCGTTCGTCCAGGTCACCCTGCGTGAGGGGCTGGTTGCGATGAGGGGCCAACAGACAGACCGAGGTCGTGAAAAGATGGCCCTCGCCATCAGCCTCAACCGATCCTCCCTCCAGCACGAAGTCGTCCCAATGGTCCATCGGACAGCGGAAGACTCCCTTTCCCTGGAGCACGCGTCCCAGCTGGTTGTCCTGGTCGCTGGCAAACTTCTCGCCCCAGCCATTGAAGCGGAAGTCCATCATCCGCAGCCGTCCCCTGCCATCGGAGAGCGTCAGCGGCATCGTGTCGCGCGCCCATGTGTCGTTGTATTCGGCCTCTATCCAGCGTATCGCCTCCAGCGCACGATCGCTCAACCGACCTGCCAACCACGCTCGTGCCGCCGCCGTATCGCGCGCCACGAGCCACACGGCCTCATACCGGGCAATGGCCTCAATAAACTCGACATAGGTCTGGCGTATCTCGTCGAGGATATAGGCCCAGTCGGTCTGCTCGTCGGGCCACACCAGCACGACGGCCTCCTGCTCCGCCCACTCGGGCAGCAACTGGAAAGCCGCATCGGGAGTATTCTCTCTTATCATGATCTGCTTGTTCCTTATTCCTATTGGTGATTGTGTAGGTGCAAATTTAGCAAAAAAAGCCGACACGGCCAAAGAAAAGGAGGGTTCACGCTGCAAATGCGCAGCTTTTTGCCCCGATGCCCATCCGTAAAGCACGGTAAATGGAGAAAAGCCACGGGGGAAGTATGATTTTTTTGCCGTCTGATGATGGGTATCTCAGAAATTTTGTGTAAGTTTGTGGCCGAAATATTTACTCATCTTAAACAACCGATTTATGATCAATCGCTTATTGAAATTTCTGGATGCGTCGCCCGTCAATTTCCTCGCCGCGCGCAACATAGCCTGTGAACTCGAGCAGAACGGCTACCGCCGCCTTGACCCTCAGCAGCCCCTCGGCGAGCTGAAGGCTGGCGACAAGGTCTATGTGACGAAGAACGACTCTTCGGTCTATGCCTTCCGCCTGGGTCGCAAACCGCTGGCCGAGACGGGATTCCACATGATTTGCGCCCATAGCGACTCGCCCACATTCCGCGTGAAGCCCCATGCCGAGATGACGGGTGAGGGCGGCCTGGTGCGTCTGAACACCGAGGTCTATGGTGGCCCGATCCTCTCCACATGGTTCGACCGTCCGCTGACGCTCGCTGGCCGCGTCATCGTGCGCGGCAAGGACGCTATGTCGCCCGAGACGATGCTGATGCACGTCCGTCGTCCGCTGCTCCAGATCAGCAACCTCGCCATCCACTTCAACCGCCAGGTCAACGACGGCGTGAAACTGAGCAAGCAGAAGGATATGCTTCCCCTCCTGGGATTGATCAACGACGAACTGGAGCAGGGCAACCTGCTGATGAACGTCATTGTCGAGGAACTCAGCAAGCAGCGCCCCGTCAGCCACGAGGACATCCTCGACTTCGACCTCTACCTGGCCGACACGCAGCCCGCCTGCACCTTCGGCGTCCACGACGAGTTTATCTCCTCGGGCCGCCTCGACGACCTGTCGATGTGCTTTGCCGGACTCGAGGCTCTGATTGCAGCTCCCGAGAGCGACACCACCCAGGTGCTCGCCATCTTCGACAACGAGGAGACGGGATCGCAGACCAAGCAGGGTGCTGGCAGCCCCTTCCTGGCTTCGATGCTGATGCGTATTGCCCGTCAGCAGAGTGGCACGGAGGAAGCCTACTGGCAGGCGGTGGAGCGCGCCTTCATGATCTCCGCCGACAATGCCCACGCCTTCCATCCCAACTACGCCGAGAAGTACGATCCGACCAACCACCCCATGCTCGGTGGAGGTCCCGCCATCAAGTTCAACGCCTCCCAGAAGTATGCCAGCGACGCCGTCTCTGCTGCCATCTTCGCCGAGATCTGCCGCAAGGCGGGTGTGCCCTGCCAGCGCTTCGTCAACCATAGCGATGTGGCGGGCGGTAGCACCCTGGGCAACATCCTGGCCTCCACGGTCCCCCTGCGCGGTGTCGATATGGGCAATGCCATCCTCGGCATGCACAGTTGCCGCGAGACAGGCAGCGTAGCCGACCATGAGTACTGCGTCCGTGCCTTCACGGAGTTCTATTCCCTGTAGCCTCCTGCCACCCTCAACACCCGCCCCCGTCGGACGGCTGAGGGTCCAGATAAAAAACGATCGGCCATTGGAAATCATTTCTCATTTCCAATGGCCGATGATTATTTCAAGGGCAATATCCCAAAATCATTCTGACATCATCCCGAAGACTTCCCGAAAGCATCCCGAAGAAACAGCCTATGCGGAGCGTCCCGATTTCGTTACATCGCAATCGCTACTTGTTCATCAGTTTGCCAAACAGCGTGAGCATCTGCATGACGGTGTCCTTGCTACCGACGGGTATCTTCAGGTGGGCCTCACCCGTCTCCTTGTCAGTCTCCACGATGCTATCGACCAACTGCTGAGTAGCCTCAGCCGACTTGAGTGTTTCGGCCAGTCCACTAAAGAAGGAAACACCCTGACTGACTAATTGCTGGGGATGGGGCGAAGCATGGTGGCTGGAAGGCCGCTCCTGCGCGCCGTCCTGTGCCTTCGTTGGCGTCTGTCCTTGAGAAGGATCGTGATTCGCAGGAGGCTCCTGGTCTGCAATAGCCCCATGGTCTGCTGAAGGAAGCTGCCCCTCGGAAGACTGGTGGGTTGCTAAAGATTCATAATCTGCTGAAGGCCCATAGTCCACAGACGATTCCTGATCTACAGAAGACTCATCGTCTGCCTCCGATGCGTCAGCGAGCGCTTCGTCCAAAGAGGCCTCCACAGACGTCTTCCCCTTCTGCTCTTGCTCCACCTCTTCGTCCACATACTCCACCTCGGGAGCGTCTGGCGTTGCCTCCATGACAACTGCGAGGTCGTCCATGAGTTTCTTAAACTTGCTCTCATCGACAAATACGGTGTCTGCACCGCCGTCCAAGACTCCCTCAAACATCGACTTCTTAAATCGCAGTTTGTTGATCATACCCTCCTCGATAGAACCTTTCGAGACAAGGTTGATGATCTGCACGGGCTTCTCCTGTCCGAGACGGAAGATACGGGCAATGCGCTGTTCAAGGACAGCAGGATTCCATGGCAAATCCATGTTGATGAGTGTGCTCGCCACCTGGAGGTTGAGACCCGTAGATCCTGCATCAGTGGAAAGAAACACCCGACTCTCGGGAAGTGTTGTGAAATCATCTACCAGTTCCCCGCGCCTCTTCGACGGCACTCGCCCATTGAGATACTCATAGCTTATGCCCCGCTTGTCCAGTTCCATCGCCACCAGACGGGTCATGCGCTCCCATTCGCTGAAGACGACCACCTTCTCGTCCCCACTCTCCAAGACATTGTCCAGCAGGTTCATCACCTCCGCTATCTTGACATCACTACGCGTAGTGAGATTTTGCTCCAAGATAAAGGTACTGTCGGCCACCATTCGCATCTGACCCAGCAACTTGAGCACGCGCAGCCTGTCCTGCTCCGTCATGTAGTGGTATTTGCGATACTTGTTCAGGATTACCAACAAGTCCCACTTAAACTCCGAGTGGAGATCGTCCTGGCGTTGAGTCATCGGGACCAGCACAAACTGGTCGCTCCGCTTGGGCAACTGCAGGCGCACGCCTTTCTTCGTCCTTCGCAACAGTCGGTTGCTGACGGCCTCGCCAATGGCGTTGAGATCCTTATAGCCCATGATACCGCCCGTCTCGGGATGGAGCAGGATGTGCTGGTCGCGAAACTGGTAGTAAGGTCCGAGACAAAACTGGTCCACCAGTTCCATGTTGGCATAGAGCTCCTCCAGCTTATTCTCCATCGGCGTGCCAGACAGCAAGACCGCATAGCGCGACGCTATCTTGCGGGCGGCACGGGAGATCAGCGTGTCCCAATTCTTCAGCCGTTGTATCTCGTCCATGATCAACACGTCGGTATCCAACTTGCCCAGGTGTCTGACGTCGTTGCTCATCGTGTGGTAAGAGACAATCTTGTAGGGTGCGGGCGCCTTATACAGTTTGTCGCGCTTAGCAGGAGTGCCCTCTACGACCACCACCTTCGGAATGGTCAAGCCGTCCTCCACGCCTTTCCCACTACTCTCTACCCTGTCACCGCCCGTGAATCGTTCTATCTCCCGCTTCCACTGGTATTTCAGCGACGTGGGACAGACCACCAGCACCTGCTCAGCCATGCCCTCACGCAGATAGACCTCTGCCGAGGCGATGGCCTGCAACGTCTTGCCCAGTCCCATCTCGTCGGCAATGATGGCCTTGCCGGCACGCACGGCGAAGCGCGTCCCCTCCTTTTGGTAGGGATAGAGCGGTACGGTGAGCATTTGGTCGAGATATTCGTCCGTGTATTTTTCCTCCAACAACCGGCAACGCTTGATTCGGTCACGCCGCTCCAGGACATAATCGAGGGCGTCGTCATAGCAGCGAAAGTCGGGAGCAATGGCTTTGGCAGCCTGAACGAACACGTCAAAGCGGGCATAGGCATCCTCGCGAAGCACGCCCGACTCGTCAAAATAGTCTTTCGCCAATCGCTCCAGCATCTCCCGACCATGGTCGCCGATGCGTATCTTCACCCTGCGCGGCCCTTTGTAGTCGATATAGACCGAACTATAGTCGGGCTCTGCCACCTGCACCTTCTTGCGCTTCTTCCTCACCCAGAGTTTCACGGCCTCCATGTGCTTACAAGTGCCGAGCTGCGAAGTCTTGAAGTCATAGCAGGAGCAGTAGTTCCACAGGCTGTCCTTCCCCCGATATACCACCTTGTATTCGTTTCTCGTAGCCGCATTGACCACCCGAAACTCTCCCGGAGCATACTGTTCGTCCACCATTCGTATGGCAAAGGTCTCCTTCTCGGCCTGCAGCTTTCGCAACGCCATCTGCCACTCCTCGAGCTTCATGCCCGCAGGCTTCTGCATATTGTTTATTTTCGGCATCACCACCTTGGCTCGCTTGCGCCGGCCCTTCGTCTTCTTGGCGCCTTGGGCTGTCACCTTCCCTCGCCTTTTGCCCCCGCCCTTTTCAGGGCTTGAGGCTCCCATTGGAGATTGTTCTTCTTTCTTCTCTATAGGTACCTTTTTCATGGTGCTCATGATGTTCTAACAGTATTAATGTGACTATTCGCTGACTTTATTTCCATGCGCTGCCTACGCCTCCTTCCAGTCATCAATCGTTCCCGTCCGCGACGAGAAACTGACGCCCACGCGATGGACGGGACGGGAGTCGGCCTCATAGGGGCGCGCATACCCCTTCTCCTCTATCTGGCGCAAGGCGTCGTCCGCCGTGCCGTCGAGCTTAAACTCAAAGATATACACCCCCGTGGGCGTCTCGACGATGCAGTCGGCCCGGCCCTCGCTCTGCTGCTTCTCCGTGAGCACGAGGTAGGTGCTGAGGATGCGGAAGATCAGGTAGAAAGTATAGTGGAAATAGCGTTCTTTCTCCGTCTCCATGTCCTTCCGACGCATCGAGTAAGGGATGCTGGCGAAGAAGGCCGTCAGGCTCTTGCGCCATGTGTCGAGGTCATCGCGCAGGAGAGCACGCGTCAGTTGTATCGCCAAGGTGTTTGCCGACTCCTTCGTACCGAGATAGTTGGAGGCAATCAGCGTGAGGAAACCCTTTTTCACCTCGTTGTTGGGCAGATCGAGCAGGTAGGAGTTGGAGAAGCGGTCGTAGTCCTTGATGGTCAGATAACCGCTCTGATAGATCATTGGCAACGGGCGCTCCACGTCCGCCCTGTAGTCGATAAAGTCCGACGTGTCGTAATACTTCCCCGTCAGTTCGTTGAGGTTCTCGTCCGTATGACTGAGCAGGCGGACCAGGTAACTGGGCGTACCCGTGCGAAACCAATAGTCCTGGATATCCCTAACGCTAAGCGCATTGAGCAGGCTAAAGGGATTGAATATGTCCGTCTTCCGCTTACTGAAATGATAACCGTCATAATGCCGCTTCAGCATCAAGCGCACCTCCTCGGGGCTTACCCCCATCTCGTCCGCCATAGCGTCCATCTCGTCATGAAACGTCCCCTCCAGTTCCGCCTCCGTGATACCGCAGACCGCCTCATAGGCCGCACTCATACTGATATCCTCCAGCTGATTGAAACCGCTGAACACACTCACCTGCGAAAACTTCGTCACGCCCGTGAGCAGCACGAAGCGCAAGTCTTGGTCTGCAGCCTTGAAGGCAGAGTAGAAACCCTTGAGCGTCTCGCGGTTGATGTCTTCTACCAGCACCTCTCTGCCATTGCCTACTACTTCCGTCCTTCCCGAGTCGAGCACATCAAGCAGCGGCTTGTCATACTCATCAATAAGCACCACACACTGCTTGCCCGTCACCCTGTGCACATGGGCGAGCAGATCGACAAAGCGCTTGCCATCATCGAAGTTGGGATTTCCCTCGTAGCCATACAGCTTCTCCCATTCCTCTATGATACCCCGAATCAGTTTGGGTAGCGTGTCCCCACCCTTCGTATAGTTCGTACTGTTGAAGTCGATATGAAAAACAGGATATTGTTCCCACTCCTGCTCCAAGTCCTCGATGGCCAGACCACGAAACAACTCCCGCTCCCCACAGAAATAATACTTCAGCGTAGAGACGAGCAAGCTCTTGCCAAACCGACGAGGACGGCTCAGAAAGTAAATCTTACCCTCCGTCACCATCTTGTGCAGCAAGGCCGTCTTGTCCACATAGACAAAACCGCCGTCAACAATACTCTTAAAATCCTGTATGCCGATGGGATACTTCATACGCAAACCCTTTTTTGTAAATCAATTCTTTTTTCAATCAACAGCCTGAGCTACCAACATACCAGAATAAGCGGTTTTAGGAGATTTCATCAAACCAATGCTGTTCTTCGAAAATTCGATGACTCCTTGCAGTTCGCACACCACATTCCGAGGAAGCCCTGGTTCCAGCAAGATTCGACCAACCTTATCAATCTTATCCAACTCCAAATTATATTGTTCGTACAACCGCTCCCGGTCAGCCACCAATTCCGGACGATTCTGCCTGTCATTCAAGTGGAGCAGTTTTATCGTCTCCCTGCCCTTATCCGTCACCCCGACTATCTCATGTCGACGAAACTTCACATGGTCTGTAGGGATATCTACGGCAGGGTTGATAAGAAGAGGTTTCTCCGCCTCCAAACTGCCTGGAGCCGTCACTTTTTGAGACTCATCTACCAAAGGAAAGAATGCTTTTTTATATGTCCGATTACACAGACTGCAAGCATATAGAAGATTACTCCATTCATACGCCAGCCAGTAATAAGATGCCTTTGGACGATAATGTTCCACATCATTAAATGGGAGCGTCACACGACATTCACAGTAAGCACACTTATGAAACTGGTCTTTCATCAGTTGCTGACGAACATCATTAGCCCGGTACACGGTCTCGCGTACCTCCGATGGATTTGTCGGAGCAGAAACATTCTTCAGAGTAGGAGGAACAGACGCCGACTTGTTTATCTTTCTCATAGCTTAACGTTTAGTTGCTTGGCGATTTTCTCCAACAACATGGCTGATCGAATAGCATTAGAGTCTTGGATGGTAGTCATACCACTCATCTCCTTGTCCAACTCAGCCAATCTCTTTTTGTCAGCACCAGTCAGCTTTTCTTTCTGCAAAATAGAGTCACGCTCTTTGATTTTCTCATCCCATTGAGGAGCTTGAAGAGAGTAAAGCCCAAAGAGATCGCTAAGCAACACCTGTCCTACATTTGAAAGGGCAATGTTTCCAAACGCCTTTTGCTCCATAGCGCCACCAGCGTTCAAATTGACGACCTGAGCTATATCAGCAGCACCAACCACAATGACAGGACTATGCGTCGTGACGAGAAACTGAATATTAGGGAATGTGTCCTTCAGCTGCTTCAGGATTTCACGCTGCCATTTGGGATGAAGATGCAAGTCCACTTCGTCTATCAATATGATCCCCGAAGCATTCAGCGGGTTAGGCTGCTGGGGCGTGACAGGATTCGCTTCAATCATACGCGAAGCGATATCAGCCACCATAGCAATCACAATTTTATAGCCATCGCTCATCTCTTCCAGACGCATTTCGCGCACAGTGCCATCATCCTGCATCTCGTCCACGACAAAGCGCAAAGGCCTATTGAGAATACGAGGATTAGAGCATCTGTTACCAATGAATCTTGCCAACGCATCACGCACCACATTCAGGCTCGGCGATTGATAACTGGTGTCGTTGCGCTCTATTTTTTCCCTGCGCTCGTCATCCTCCTGCAAGTCAAACCAATTCACGAACCGCTTGAAATCCGTATTGGGTTGAGGAGCACCAATATAGGCATCCCAACGCTCAAAGACATCTGCAAAATTTCTACGACGCTCAGGCATCTGAATAAACCCACGTCCCGTGCCATAATAGGCTATTAATGGAAACTCGACGAGCTTATCCGCCTGCATCCTTTCCATAATGCTGGCAGCATACTTTTTGAGGCCTTGCAAGTCAGTCGTTTCCTTGGGGACAGAACTACCTTTTCGAGAGCGAACCACTTTTTACGGCTTCACCATCTTCCGTTAGCACCTCAGCCTTCACACTCAGATAGTCCGCCGTACGCACTCCGTCCTCCTTGTGAATGTCAGAATCCGTAAACTGCGTAGTGGAAGAGCCCGGAAACTCACCCATAAACGGACTCAACATGTGGATGATGGCATCCATTATAGTCGTCTTTCCCGAACCGTTATCGCCAAGAAAAATTGTGATATTCTTGCTACCATCAAAAACTATATCCTTGGCAGGATCCCCAAAAAGACGCATATTTCGTAAAGACAAACTATTCAACCTCATCCTTTGCTGATTGTTTTAATGTATGAATACTAGCAAGCCCATTGACCATGCTTTTTGCACATCCAACGACCCGCCATGCAAAAATAGCCATTTTTCTCCATCCAAACGAATTGCATAAGCGATTTCTTCAAAAACACTCATTTTTTTCGCTCAAAACCGTACATAGTCCGCACACGCTCCCCTTCACCCTTGCGAAGCGTTGTTTCTGCCGTACCCATTGTTAGGGTCGTTTTCCTTTATCAGCAGGCAGCATTGAAGCAACACACCCAACCCTATCTTTTCATTTTTCCGACAAGCCTTTTTTATGGTTCATCCGGAAAATCGAGTGATAGGTTTTGTTCATAGTTGTTTCCCTTGCAGCAACCCTTGGTCAGCATGGCCTCGAAGAGTCGATGTCCCCGCGAAGCTGTTCCATTGCATGGCACTCTTTCTCGCCATGGCATAACTTGAGCAGGCTCAGTTCTGCTCATGGCTTACCGAAAGAGTTGTTACTTGTTGTAAAAGTTGTTCAAGTTGTCTTTTATGTGTCCACGTCGATTTTGCCACCAAAGATTTTGGTATCAGGCAGTATTTGGACAAAATAAATTTGGGTATTAGGGATTTTCCATGTGACTCAGATAGGTCTCAACTCGATTATGTGTTACTATCGAGGCGACTTTTTCATACTACATTCTCCGCAAATTGAAAATCTTGGGAATTTTGAATTGAAAATCTTGGGAATTTTGTAACTTTGCAGAAGCAAAACGTAAATAGTAACTATTCAGCAATAGTGTAGGCACGCACCTCCTACCATCCTATAACGACAGGATGGTATGGATGGCTTGCAGTTGCGACTGGCCGTTTTTCCATGCAGTGTCAGCAATGGAATGTATGGAAAAAGAAAGCGTCTGCTCCATTGTCAGACCTGAAAGTGCCGGACACTTTCTGCTTTATCTTCAGTTTTCGGATTCCTCTCTCGCTCGCATTGTTGTCGGGTGGAATTGCGGGATTTTCCAAGAAGTTGAATATGTAATCCCTGCATTTTGCGAGTCCCTTGCGAAGCCTCTCGAAGTTGGATCTTAGGTGGAGCAGGTTGGCTTTCAGCAGATCGTCAAGCTTGTCAAGCCAAGTTCTTTTGTCAATGAATTCATTTGGCCGAGTGTTTCTCTCATGAATGGCTTGTCTAAACAGGCTTGCCACCTCTTTCGACCACTGCTGTTTCGGGTCAAGCTCTGTCAAGTATTCCAACTCGCGCAGAAGGTGGGCCAGGCACACCTTGGTGATTCAAAAAGTCAAGGGCAAAATACGCGCTGTGCCTGTCGGTCACCGCCACCATGTTTTTTTTAGGGCATCGCCGAACCTCTCTTCAAGCACTTTTGACGAGCGGCCGGCAGCACGGAAGCAAAGCGTCAAGTATGTTGTTTGCGCTATCCACGCCCAATCCAATTTCTTGTTGTTGTAGCAACCCGACTCATCGAAGCCCACAATGGGTGATTTCCTCAGCATGTCTTCCAGCAGCTTTATGGCAGGCTTGGATTTCCTCATGGCCTCCTGCACAATGTTCTTGATGGTGCCTTGGCTCATGTGGACAGAAAACACCTCTTCCATCAAAGAAGCCAGTCGCTCGTAAGGTATGCACTGCACCACGCTCAGGTAGGTCACGACGGCTCTGATGTTCTTGCCAAAAGTTACCTGGTTGCCCCGCTTGCGCGGCTCGTATCCTCTATTGCAACATCCGCAGGTGCAGGTCTTCTTGTAATGGCGATATTCTCTCACGACAGGCGCCAACGTTGGCAAATCCACAACTTGACTTACATAGTCAAGCTCTCCCATATGTCGGACAAGTCACGACCGCACTCGCGACAATATCCACTCATGCAGTCTTCCACAACATTCGGCTTTTCCGTCATATTTCTGTTGTGTGCCTCATGCCCAGGCTGCCCGCCAGGTTTAAGGCCGCTCTTTTTTTCGCAAGGATTTTGTGCGCCGAATCACTTCGGCTTTCATCTTTTCTTTGGAGGGAGGAGTGCTACTGTTGTTTGAATTCTTGTCGGGGCTTCTCATACTTTTCCAGCCGCTTGCGCAGGCTGCGGTTCTCTTTTTTCGAAGCCTTTCCACGTTACGGCGCAAATTCGCATTCTCCGTATGTAGCGCATCGATGGCTTCATGCATCGACTGCATCTCAGATGTCAGCCTTTTCAAGGCTTGCGATATGTCCGTAACTTGCTCATTCATAGATACAAAGGTACAAAAAATATCCGAGACACCCAAAAATAAAGTGTAAATATTTTATTGGTTTTCAATAAATTATCGCCTACTTGTTGTATCAGGATTATTGATAAAAACTCAAAGGGGTGTTATTGCTGAATAGTTACACGTAAATAGGCATTTTATGTATTTTCCGAGTGTGTCCACAGTTTAAGAATTCCAATGGTTTTTATTCTGTTTAAATTCCACCCAGTAGCAGGTTTTTGTCAACCAACACCCACAGCCCATTAAAAGGGCAAAGTCCCTCTCGACACTCCATAATCCGTACAACTCTCCATTCCCTCAATCTCTTTCCACGCCTCATGCAAATAAACATTCACATCCTCAGGCAGTTTTCCTTCTTTCGCCAACTTCTCAAACTCCTCTGTCAAGTCTCTTATGGCATATTCTGGACTATACATATCATCAAAATACTCCCAGTGCCTATCCATCACAAAGTGTCTGCACATGGATTTCGTCAGTTGCAGGAACCTCAATGCTGCCGTCTGGTATTCTCCAACGGCAAGCAACGTCTCAATATTCTTGTTCTCTTCCAACATCAGCTGCCAGATGCTATAACAATCCCAATCCACATTTCTTTTGTTGAAGATACGCTGTTCATAGTCCTTGTTCAGTGGTATCAGTGACTTGGCCTCTTTCTCTGCCTCTAGCATCTGTCGCTCTTTCTCCCGTCGTCTCCGTTCAGTTTCTCTTGCAGCGCGTTCTTCTTCGTCATTCATCTCTCGCTCGATCTTCAATGGCTCTCCCGTGAATTTCTTGCTTGGTGCCAACATCTGTATATTGTTCTGCACTCGTTTGAAGCCATCAAACCGTGACAGATGCGTAAAGATATATGTGAAGACCTCTTCTCGCTTCTCTTCGTTGTTCCATGCTGCCACACTATCTACCAATGCAGCAAAGCTCGCATAGATCAGTTTGCCGATACGTAACTTGTAATCATTCAGATAGTCTCTAATGTCCTCCCTATATATCAGCAATGGCAGATGTTCACACAGCCCCATGGCAATGGCATACGCAGCGTCAGGCCTCCCTTTCGCCAACACAGCCGGTATCGACTTCTTCTCCCAGCGCTCCAGCAGCCGCAGCATATACAAGAAATCCTCCTTGTTCTCAGGCCGAAACTCCACCTCCTGCTTGAAGTACTCGGCGTAAGCCTCCTCCAAATCCACCGTCAACCCCTTCGGGATATAATCTATCTTCGGACGCGCCATACAGCTTCTACGTCTACGCACCTCGGCAGCTTCATCCAGTCTTTTCTGATGGGCAATACGTTCTTCTCTGTCTCTACGAATCTTCTCCAGCTCTTCTTGAAACTCTGCTGCCTGCATGGTCTCCGCACACAGCAGCTTATCTATCTGCTTTGACAGGTATTGACTCCATGCCTGATAATTACTTTCATCCACGCAATCAGGGCAGGGAATACCACTCTTGCTCCATGTATTTTCTGACAGGTAGAAAATTATGCTATATCTTTTCTTTTTGCTCATATTCTAAATACTTCTCCACCAAACAGTCGTACCCAAACACAAACGTGTCTTTCTTTGCATCCCCATACAGAAAATCCTAGAAACTGGTAAATGAAGACTAAAACATCTGCCCATACAGCATATCGTAAAAAATAGAGTTCCCCACCGCAGTATCGCTCTGCGCTAATGCCGCCGCTCGGATGGGGTTAAAAGTTTATTTACTATTACTTATTCTGAAAGAATAATCATGACTTATTCTATAATAGTCAAAGCCAAACTGTTCTATTTGTGGACAACTTATCTGTGCTCCATTTTCGCCAGCCTCCTCCGCTTCCATCAGACGATTTCTGTTGAAAGCATTAACAGCATTGTCCTCTGTTCGTTTTATGAGGTATGACATTAAACACACCTTTCTTTTTTTGTTGTTTATATACGACGATATTGATGGCACCTCTGTTAAGGTTTCCAAGCTCTGATAGAGTTGAAGCTCAACCTTTTGATATTTTCCTTTTGGAAAAACAACAGTTCTTGTTCCATCTTTTTGGGTCTTTTCAATAGGACGAGATAGATTTTCTATTCCGCCTATAGAGCTTGTCACCTCGCACAATAGAATAATATTATAAGTGTCAGTATCTGTCAAGATAAAGTCACACCTGCGCTTACCATCAGAGATTTTGGTACCTGTATATCTGCCAATATATGTATCATAATTGACTACACTCAAGTTAAATGGATTCCCACAAAAAGACGCGTAACCCTCTTTGTAACCAACAACAAATTGTGTATTGTCCTCTGTAAGGTCAAATTCACTCAAACTTGTTGTGTTTTCATCACATATACATCTTCTTCCTACGCCATAAAACGCAGGAAGGTCATTTTCCAAGAGACTCTTCATTTTGCAACTGCTTTAATTCTTGGTATTTATCATATATGTTATTGATATCCTCTGAGAGTCTATCCGTGTTGACGTAGTGAATGTTTTTAACTTTCAAGTCAGCTACTCCTCCCGACAGAATCTGGTATACCGAAAGGTCATCATAGCCTACATGTGCACCGTCAATATCCGTCTTGCAGTCGTGAGCCTTCATCAACAGATTCAGAGAATTAATTATATATGGACTATGTGTGGCAAGTACCAATCCTATTTCACGGCTGTCGACCTTTGAATAAAACGCCAATCGTATTATTTCGTTCAACATCTGAATCTGAGATGTTGGGTCAAGACTCAATTCCGGTTCCTCTATATGTATGTGTACATATTTTGGCATATCTGTAAGTTCCATTTCTGGGCGATACTGAGTGGTAAGGTTCTTTTCAAACAACAAGTCAATGATACTACGTTTTTGAGCCAACTTAAAGTCAAAAGCCTGGGCATAATAGTTCATCATGGCTATTAAAGGCGCAGTTGTCTGTATACCTGAAGACGCATGGCGAAGTTCAAACGAAGAGTAATTGCTATCCTTAGGCTTAAGTATAAACTTCTTTTGGTTGTTGCCTCCGCGTTCAACATTCATATCCAAACCGATATAGTTAAGATCAAAATGCTTTATTGCGTCAGTTGCATTGTCAAATTCGGTAAATGTTTCATTAAAGAAGAATCCCAAATAAGCGTTTTTAGCCAATGTGCCTTGACTTGATAGTGGAGCAATTGCACTTCTTGATTCTGCTACCCACACTTCTTTGAAGAAGCATAAGTCCTCGTTGGGTATTATAGCATTGTAAGACAACTTGCCACCTGAATAACTTACAGAATACGAATTCCCGTTTATAGTAACAACATAATGAATGTATGTATCTGCAGTAACCAGTACACTCATATTATCACGCAGCAAATCCCTGAATCTAAAGTTTATAACATTCTCTTCTATATGCGAGTTATGGAAATAAGCTCTGATAGAAAGGCGTTTGAATATGTAGCGCATTAACACAAGAGCCTTCATAAGTGTACTCTTGCCACTTGCTGAATTTCCGACAAACACCGTTAGCGGTTTTATATCGACAACGCCAGTATCTTCAAGAGGTCCTAAGTTCTTTATATGTATTGTTTCGTGAATCATAACCTTAATTATTTAGCAGATAAACTTTAAAATACAAAGATAAACTTATTTCTTGAACTATGCAAGAATGCAACCTCAAAAAAGCTGTGATGATAGTAATAATATGGAGAAATAGAGTAAGCCGGTCCAATCCTTCAGGTTGTCCATAATGTCGGCCTTGCCACGCCCACACTTGTTGTGGGTGTTAACGAGGAAGACGGGGAATCCTGTTGTCACCGAGCGATACAGAATCAGATAATGTTCCACCATACAAGGGCTCTATCATTCCACAGGCAGCCTGGTGCCAGTCATCCATCGTGACCGCAGCCATCGGAAAGCCACCCTGCGCCATATTCTTTATCTGACTGCACTTATTTTACCATCGTCATCTATAAACTCATAGTCTTTATATGCACCCAGTTGACTTCCTTCTATTCCATCAAAAACATAGATTAATTCAATAGGCTCTAATCTCTTAAATATAATATTACCCTTATCATCTTCTGTTTCTTTCCTATGGAAATCTTCCTCTCTAATTGGCAATCGATTCTCACTATCAATATCACCAAGTTGAAAGAACAACCTAATGGCATCTATAACTGCTGTCTTACACACACCATTAGGACCTATAATGACATTTATATTCTCGTGAAACTTCACCTTTAAGTTTTCTATTCCACGAAAATTTCTAATTTCTAATGTTTTAAGATACATATATCATATTGATTTTTAGAATATCGTTATTTGTTTATTATCTATCACTTTAGTCTGACCACTTACTTCAACTCATCGAAAGCAGCATGCAAGTTGTTTGATAATACTCATCACAACGCTTTATTTCTACGTAAAACGTCCTTTAATTCTTCAGAACACAGAACCTCACTAAAGTCATATGCTGCCACATCGAATGCAGTAATGATATAAAATGAATATTTGTAATCAGTCCAATCATCAGAACAAAACATAATTCGACCATTAGACAACACTGCAACTATTTGATCATTCTGCACATTAAAGCCTATATCCAAGATATCTCCATCTATTATATTCTTAGGTCCATGATAAGGGTGTTCTTTCCACCATCCCATTCTCTTGCCATAAGAATACTTTTCAAAGTAATAATGGGTCTTTAATATATGATGCCCATCCGATTCTACAATGATTGTCTTTTGTGGATGCACAACCATCATTGAGTTTTTATTTGGTAATTGTAAGTGTCTCAGAACAGCGCCATTTCCCGTATGATACATATCTAATTTTCCGTTAGCCAACGCTACCGCTATAAATGGTTGCTCCTCAAACAGTCCTATGCTTTCTATTGTAGAATATCCACCATTGAAAGTCAATAAAGATTGATCTCTGAAACTGCGTATTTTTGCGACATTCCCTTTATTGTTGACAGCAGCAATAGAATTATCTCTAAGTATGCAGATCAAACTTGGATCTGCAACGGGACTATCTATAATACTGCTCTTTCCTGTTCTCAGATTATACAAGAATACCTTTCCTTCCTCTTTTCTCACAACACAATCATCTTTACAAAAAAATTTACCACGATTGCTTGAAAGGAAGTGTTCTTCAAAAACTTGTTCTTTATGCAGTCTTACATTATACACCCATGTGCCATGACGAAACATTTTGCCTAACATCCAGTCTCCGTTTTCCGAAAGATGAATACTATCAACATTATTCGGGCAAGTCAACTCTTCCAATTTACTGCCATTATTTAAGTTCCAAAGTTGTACACGCCTACGTCCTCCAAAAACTTCGTAACTAAGTGTAATGGCTTTGCTTCCATCACCTGATATTGTAGCATCTTTCAATCTGGCCTTTCCTCTTGCAAGTATACCTATAGTTTCATTCTCATGCTCCAATATCAAGCGACCGTCCGCATAAGAAATAGCACAAAAATTCTCATCACCAACTTTATCAATCTCTCCGTGACTTTTGTCAAATTGCTTTTTCTCATATCTATTTAACATTGAGATGTCATGACCTTGTACTGGATTCAAATATTTGTCCTTTCCTTGATTTATTGTCTTGCGTGTAAAATCTGCAAGGCTATAAATAACCTCACGATTAGGATAATATAGATGAACAACATTATTGCCCACGATGATAGACTTTAGTTTGTGACATATTCCATCCTCTTGACCTATCTCTCCAGAAAATACCCAACTATTTTTATATACGAACACATATAATTTACCAGACAACACAAACAAACGGTTTTCTACAAAAACCATTTTTGACAAATCTCGTCCGAAATCAAAAACATAAGGAGCTGTAGATTGTCGTAATGAGAATACATATATTCTCTTATCTGCCCATGTCGCCAAAAACTCCTTATCAGATGATAATGTAACCCGTTGGCGGAATTAATTTAAGTTGATAAACATGAGTAAAAAGTTGTACATGTCGCTGATTTTTAGTAACTTAGTGGTGTTCAAAACATTAAGTTCAAACCATCGTATGTACAACCTTTATACAAAAATTCGTCAAAATACTCGAGATATGCAAGCAATTCTCTGAAAATCTCGTCAATGAATCGGTAATGTTCCACGTCGTGGTCCTGTTCCGAAGTTTTCGGATTTGGAAGTGGTGGCGCTACCACTGACGGCAGAGACCGAGAGCATTGATAGTGAGAAGCGGTTGTTCGACTATAAATTGCAAGAATACAAGGACCGCATTCCCAATCTCATATCAAGGGAGACAGTTCAATGACCGCAGGAAAGAAAACGGCAGGCCTGTGTGAGGAACTGCGCAAGCGGATTGCCATGGAAATGGATGGCGGAGAGGAACAATTCTTTGTTGACTCAAGCCGATAGAGGTTTGTAGGGTTGCAAGAGGAAAACGTTGCAAGATGGGACGTACCGGCAATTTCTCGCAAGCTCCCGACTTCGGCTTCTGTGCTTCGCAGAACACTTTTTTATTTTGGTTATAAGTTACACGCTCTCTGTGGGTTAAGTGGAGTTATCCATTCCTATGATCTGTCAAAGGCAAGTGTGGCTGACCTCCATTATATGAAGGATCTAAGACATACTTATCACGACTGTAGCATCTATGGTGACAAAGGGTATATTGGAGCTGACGTACAGCTTGACTTGTTCGAAACCGCACACATAAGACTGGAGTGTCCGTATCGGCTCAACCAAAAGGACTGAAACCGACATTCATTCCGTTTGCAAAGGCAAGAAAGAGGATTGAGACAATATTCTCACAACTTACAGACCAGTTCTTGGTCATCAGAAACTACGCTTAAAATAACGAATGGTTTGTTTGCCGAATCATTGGCAAAATTAGTGCACTTACCATTCTGCAATACGTAAACTTCATTAACGACAAGCCCATTGGCAGAATTAAGTATGCACTAAATTAATTCCGCCAACAGGTTAATGTAAGATGCTTATGACAGATAGGCATACCCATACTGATACCCAACGTTACATTATCAATTATTGCACCTTTCAAAGAAATTCTCGATGTCTGCAAAGCGTTATTTGGCAATTTTACATTTCTCAAGTCCAATTCTGAAAAGTTAGCAACATTATCTTTATTGCTTGAAGGAAAAGCATCGAACAGATTTTGAACTAAAACAGAAACATTTGCAATTTTAGCTACTTCCTGACGTACGCATTGGGCTGTATGGTGCCAGTATTGCTTGTCTATTTGTCGGATATTGGATATTATAGAGAATGGTATTGGACGCTCATTCCATAAAGCCAAAACATTCTTCTTGCTGTTCGTTTGTTTTACAATATACTTTGCAGAGAGATAATCACGAAACATTTGGTGCGGGAAGGCTGTTGTTCCCTGATTCATGTAGAGGAGACGCATTTCTTGTGTTAGAAAATCAATCACCTGATATGGCTCTAAAGATAGCTCTGATGCTTCCCTATAATATTGACGTATCGCATGGATTGCTGTATTTTCAACAACACCATTATCAAGCATGTCAGTCAATAGCTTACGAAACTCTTCATCCTCGATGTTCATTCTGAACGAAGATTCATAGCAATATGCTATATTGGGCAATATCTCATCAATGCAAACCTGCGACAATAGCATCTTATAGCCATCTACTTGACCGCGCAATGTCAATAGAGCTTGCTGTGCCACATAATAGTTATGAAACAAGTCTGCTTCACACATAATGGGAAATCTCCAATTCAAGAAATGGAGATTCTTAGAGTCATTTACAACGGAGCAAATCTCCTTGTAAATTGTCACCATCATCGGATTGCTCAGCAATCGTGTCAATACTTCGGATTTTACAATATTGTTCCATTCCTCTTCCGAGAAAAAATCCTTGATTTCAGTTTTGCTCAATGCGCATAGCTCAGATTTTCTAAATGTTGGCAAACTATACCTAACTGTAAAATCAGAACGAGAAGATATAAGAATTTGAACTCCATCTAAGAAACTGAGACGTTGTATCTCCTGTATGAATTTTCGTTCTGAATTTCCATCTACTTCGTTCATCCCATCAATGAATATGGTCAGTGTAGGTTGGCGATGTTTTCGTGTTAAATATTTTTCCAGCAAGTCAATATCACCTTTGAAAACACATCTTGCACAGTATTTGATTATGTCCATTCCCATACTTACAAGTTGTTCCGCTGATACATACAAGGTTGGAGAATTTGTTGTTTTACAATAGTCCAATAACATCGTGGTCTTTCCCATACCGCCATCTGCCAAAAGAACAATATGTGGACAATTCGTATTCCAAGCCATACTCAGAAGCGTAGATATGGTTTCATACGTGCCTTCCGAATGAATTTTAGGAATCAAATTCCGTTCAACCTTATCAGGCATTCGATTGTAGAAATACGAGTTTGCCTTTTTACATGCAATCAGTTCTTTCGATTGCCCTTCAATGCCCACCGGCTTAAGTTGAAATTCGTAGACACCAACCTCTTCACCATCCAAATCAATAATTGGATACTCTGCCCATCCTTCTGGAAACCATGTATATGCACATATGCGGCATTGATAGTTTTCGGAATCGTATTCTCCAATCAATATAGTGGCATTCGCATCCGTCTCATAATGTAACTCGCCTGATTGTAAAGAATCAAGATATTTCATCTTTTGCAAATTATGATCATGTTCATGACCTGCAAGCCAAAGTCTTACATTATTCTTTTGCAAAACATTCGATAATAATTTTCTCTCGTCTTGCAATAAAGAAGTAATCGGATAGTGAGTTAGTAAGATTGTTGGCTTTTCTTGATTCAACTTACGGACGACAGTATATAGTTTTTCCAATCCCACTAATAAATCAGTTGCTTTACCACTTTGGGAATAAACTAATGTCGTATCAACATGTAACACATTAAAATCTGGTGTTTCAATAGAGAAATGAGGATTATAGCTATCTTTATACAAATCTATACGATCTGTATCATACAATTCTGATAAGAAATCTACGAAATCCTCTTTACCTGATTGTAATTTCTCTAAGTCAACAGTATCTATATGTCCATAATCTGGTTTATAGTATCCATCATATGGAACAATATGTGTAATGGCATCTTCTCTCCCTTCAGCAAAGATGTTTACATCATGATTCCCTGGAACAATAAACAACCGTTCTATCGGAACGCCAACAGCATGACAAATATTTCTCATATAATCAGCCATGTCTTCTGTAAAAGAATTGGGATGGACATTGGCAGAGCGAATGTCTCCAGTACAGAACACATAGTCACACTTAATCCTTTTATTCCTTAAAAAAGAGGGAAGTTCATCACGAAGTCTTGCCGATGAGAAATTACCATCATTTAAATGCAAGTCCGAAATATGTAACCAACGAATCATAATGCTTTATTTTGTTACAACCACTTTTGCGTTTTTATTTTCACATCTATGCTCAATGCCATAAATACTGAAACTTATTTTTCATATACCTTAATTCCGCAACACTATTATAAATTAATTCAAGTTTCGCAAGTTCCTTAGCTTGCTATTTTTAGTTCATAAATCTGTATAAAATGCTGAAGTTTATCAGAACGGTTGATAAGAGCCTCGAAGATTTTCTCGTCCTCGATCTCAAAACACTGAGCAATCTCGCTGACAATGTCTACGATCATTCCCCAGATGCGTTCTGTTATGGTAAGTTCTGCGGAGTTTCGAGTCACTTCACGGAAGAGTCCGCCTATAGTCTCATAGGAAGAGAATCGTCTTGCCGTGGCAAGTATGTTGTACTGCATGGCAGTGATTGCGGTACATGCAATTTTTGGGAAGCAAAGTTGCGCATCTGATACTTGCCAAGCCCAAGATTGCCTTTGCTATCCTTGAACACGACCTCCAGAGACCAACGCATGGAATAGATGCGGTAGGCTTCCTTGAATTCAAGTTCCGTGTTAGTTGTAATCAGTGCGTTCCATTCAGACTTCTTGTTCCTTTTGGTAAAGAACAAGCGTACCTTACGACCTGCGAACTCAACATCCACGGTGACGTAAAGTAGCAGCCAAGATTACGGCTAAACTTGCGTCCCTTCTTGGGATGGTCAAAAAAGAGCAACGAGAGCCTTGGCGGTATAGTCCTTGCGGTTGTAATGGTACTTCGTCTTGCCCATCTTGATCATCCCAAGGTAGTGGCACTTTGATATGGCGGGAGGTAACGAATCTGATAACCTCAGCGCAGGCGAACCAGCTATCTGCGAGGATGTAATCAAAGTGTATTTTTCTGGAGATGAGACGCTTTATCATCTCTATCATGAGCTTTATCTTGCTCTCGTCATACTCCTTGATACGCTTTGCTGTATGGCTGTCCTCGTTACGTTCCTTCTTGAACCGAGCGTCAAGCTGTTTCTGCTTCAGGTTGTACGTCCCCTTCTTTCCTTTCTCACCAACAAGGCAGAAGTCCATGAGCATCTGAGTCGCTCCGTCCGTAATGCCGAGGAACAACCCTTTGAAGCCGAGAATCATCTTGTGCTCAACATGAGAGAACACCTTTCCAATCATCTCTGTCTGGATGCCTCGCTTTGGATAGTCCGTATCGTCAACCATCAGACACACGGGAGTATTAGCATCCCTCTCTGTACTTGCCTGTGTCTTGCGCCAAAGCTGAATTGTGATATTAGCGAGAATCTTACGCCAGTCATAGTCCTCTCTGAAAGAAAACGATAGAATACGTCCTTACCGCAGTCGGCAATGCCGCATAGGGACGAAGCTGAATAGTTAAACGCATTCTTGATCATGAAACAAGGAAACAACAACAATAGCTGTAGCACCTGCAGCTGCGAGTATTTGCAGTTGCATCTGCTTTCCTCTCCGAAGAGCCTTTTCTCCGAGAGATTTAACATATGTGTTATGTCCATTATATGGTTCATTGCACTCGTGGCATCATTTTCTTTGAAATATTTGCCGATTTCTGAAATAAAACTCTTACCTTTGCTCATGGGTATGGAAGTATTTGTAATTTGTTTTTGGCTACTACAAATTTACAAAAAAAAATTGCTACATAGGCAAACTTCTATACCCTTTTGTTTTAGGTAGTTACGTTATATTTTATTAACTTGCGAAACTTGAATAAATTAAGCTTTTTAAGTACCCGAGCGACAAAAAGTTGCCCAGGATTTTGCCATGTCGAAGAATTCACTTATCTTAGTGTTGCAAAAACAAACAAGAGAATCCAACGATAGACATGGCAAAGATACAAATTAAATCTGAGAAACTCACTCCTTTGGGAGGTTTTTTTTCAATCATGGAGCAATTTGACTCCACATTATCTTCTGTAATCGACTCAACGTAAGTATTCGGTGAACACCGTATTGCATGATTTTAAATAAAGCAGTAACTTTGCACGGCGGCATTGTCATTGCCTATTTTGAGACAAGCATAGGAGGTTTTGCCCTCCACCAGCTCAGGCCAATGGGGAGTACACCTTGATTTGACTAAAATTTTAATTCATGTTTATCATCCCTCGTCTTCCCAAAACTCAGGAAAAAGAGTATAAAGTTTATCATTGGACGTCGTCTTTATATTTTTCAGCACATAAGAGCCAACGCTCTGGATTTTTACCCAGTACCTTGCAGGCACCAAACAATGAGTACATCATCGCTGCCCGCCTGCAGGCATCCAAGTCTCGGCAGAACAAATAAGACTTCTTGCCCATCACCATGTCACGGATCAACCTTTCAATATCCGTGTTGTCTATCGGCGTCTCGGGAATAGACAGGTAATGGGTCAACTCATCATAGTTGCAAAGCAGGTAATTTATTTGCGTACAATGTTAACAAAAACACTTCAAACAGAAAAGCACTCGGTCCACACAGGGCCATTTTTAACCCCATTTAAACATTTAGCGTACCACAAATATAGCTTTTTGTTCCAAATAGCACAAACACCGTTCTTAGTAGAGTAGTGCAAAAGCAAGCGCCTACAGACTCCCTCCGTCTCCATCGTCTCGGCGCACAAAACTATCCTTACCACCCTGTCCAGAAACCGCCTCCAAACCTTATGATTGCTCTCATCCACACAATCAGGACAAGCCACTCCCCGCCTGCCCCCCGCCCTTTCAAACAGGCCAAACTCCCAATCTATATCTTTTTCTTGTCACTCATACCAACCTACTTTTATCCACCAACTTGCTGTGCACCAATATTTTCTCAAACACATAACAGGAGAAAATCTCATGATGGTATGATGTCAATCCTATATTCAAACAGCCTCAGGCCAAGCTCCCCCTTTTTATAGTCACAAGACCATAGTATGTATAAAACAAGAGAAAGTTTCTCTAAGATCCTGCAATTCTGGCACATCATGTCAAATTGTCAGAAAAACACAAAACAAATTGCTTTGGCATAATATGTGCTTTAGAAGGATAAAGGCTAGTTGTATAGCCACATTATAAACAACTAAAAAATTATAATATGTCAAAGTCTAATATCAGAGAGACAGACAAGCTTATATTGATGGGCAGAGCAGGTGGCATGTGCGAGTTTCCTGGTTGCGGTGCTCTTCTTTACGAAGATCCATTGACAAAGCAAAAACTCAATTGGACGAACCTTGCCCACATCATCGGTGATTCCTCAGAAGGTCCTAGGGGTGAGAAAGATGCTTCCGAAAAGTACGGAAAGGACATTAACAATATTATTCTTTTGTGCCCTACATGCCACAAAAGAATAGACACCAAGGAGGGAGAAAAAAAATATCCCGTCAAAGTACTTCGTCAAATGAAAGACGAACACGAAAGACGGATTAGAAAAATAATGTCTGCTCCTCCGATCAATGAAAGTACTGTGTTAATATATACGGCGAAGATAGATGGCGATTCACCTGTGATTAGCGATGACACGGCAAACAACACCATTATGCCTAGAAATTTTCCTGACAACAGATATCCAACACGTATCGAAATGAAGCATGCTGGAAAAGTAGAACGAAATGAGGAATACTGGAAAGAAGAGCTGGACAATTTGAAGTTTGAATTTGAGCAATCAATTAAGCGCAGAATCGATAACAAACAGACAAGCCATCTTTCTGTATTTGCTTTGGCTCCACAACCATTGCTTGTAAAACTTGGTAGATACATTGCAGAATTTGTTCCTACAAGCATATACCAACTACATCGCGAACCCAAAACATGGAGTTGGATTGACGATAACAGTGAAATCATTAAGATCAACGAGCCAACAGACAAGACAAAGAAACCTATTCTTGTATTTGGACTAAGTTCCAATATCAGGCCAAGAGTCGAGTCTCACTATAAAGCGGACGAAGCTAGTATTTGGGAAGTTACAATCAAAAATCCGAACAATGATTATCTTAAATCCGAAGCTCAACTAAAAGAGTTCCGTCAAAAAGTACGTCATGTTATGGAAGATATCAATCATAATGCAGCCTCAGGCAACATTTCTGTTTATATGGCAATGTCAAATGCGTGCGCTATAGAATTCGGTCGCATACGGATGCCCAAAGCAGATCGTCATCTGGACCTATATGATTACTATGACGGAAAAGATAACCACGTGTTAACTATTTAATGATATAATTCAAGTTTCGCAAGTTCCTTAGCTTGCTATCTTTTGTTCATAAATCTGTATAAAATGCTGAAGTTTATCAGAACGGTTGATAAGAGCCTCGAAGATTTTCTCGTCCTCGATATCAAACCACTGAGCGATCTCGCTGACAAAGTCTACGATCATTCCCCAGATGCGTTCTGTTATGGTAAGTTCTGCGGAGTTTCGAGTCACTTCACGGAAGAGTCCGCCTATAGTCTCATAGGAAGAGAATCGTCTTGCCGTGGCAAGTATGTTGTACTGCATGGCAGTGATTGCGGTACATGCAATGCGGGAAGCAAAGTTGCGCATCTGATACTTGCCAAGCCCAAGATTGCCTTTGCTATCCTTGAACACGACCTCCGAGACCAACGCATGGAATAGATGCGGTAGGCTTCCTTGAATTCAAGTTCCGTGTTAGTTGTAATCAGTGCGTTCCATTCAGACTTCTTGTTCCTTTTGGTAAAGAACAAGCGTACCTCACGACCTGCGAACTCAACATCCACGGTGACGTAGTAGCAGCCAAGATTACGGCTAAACTTGCGTCCCTTCTTGGGATGGTCAAAAAAGCAACGAGAGCCTTGGCGGTATAGTCCTTGCGGTTGTAATGGTACTTCGTCTTGCCCATCTTGATCATACCAAGGTAGTGGCACTTGATATGGCGGGAGGGTAACGAATCTGATAACCTCAGCGCAGGCGAACCAGCTATCTGCGAGGATGTAATCAAAGTGTATTTTTCTGGAGATGAGACGCTTTATCATCTCTATCATGAGCTTTATCTTGCTCTCGTCATACTCCTTGATACGCTTTGCTGTATGGCTGTCCTCGTTACGTTCCTTCTTGAACCGAGCGTCAAGCTGTTTCTGCTTCAGGTTGTACGTCCCCTTCTTTCCTTTCTCACCAACAAGGCAGAAGTCCATGAGCTCATCTGAGTCGCTCCGTCCGTAATGCCGAGGAACAACCCTTTGAAGCCGAGAATCATCTTGTGCTCAACATGAGAGAAACACCTTTCCAATCATCTCTGTCTGGATGCCTCGCTTTGGATAGTCCGTATCGTCAACCATCAGACACACGGGAGTATTAGCATCCCTCTCTGTGCTTGCCTGTGTCTTGCGCCAAAGCTGGGTTGTGATATTGGCGAGGATCTTACGCCAGTCATAGTCCTCTCTGGAAAGAAAACGATAGAATACGTCCTTACCGCAGTCGGCAATGCCGCATAGGGACGAAGCTGAATAGTTAAACGCATTCTTGATCATGAAACAAAGGAAACAACAACAATAGCTGTAGCACCTGCAGCTGCGAGTATTTGCAGTTGCATCTGCTTTCCTCTCCGAAGAGCCTTTTCTCCGAGAGATTTAACATTCGTGTTATGTCCATTATCGGTTCATTGCACTCGTGGCATCATTTTCTTTTTTGAAATATTTGCCCGATTTCTGAAATAAAACTCTTACCTTTGCTCATGGGTATGGAAGTATTTGTGATTTGTTTTTTGGTCACTACAAATTTACAAAGTTTTTGCCACATAAGCAAACTTCTATACCCTTTTGTTTTAGGTAGTTACGTTGTATTTTATTAACTTGCGAAACTTGAATAAAGTATTATTCTCATTACTCGTCTTTTAAGCGTTTCAAAACGGTGTAATACTCCTCTATGAGTTTGTATTCAGGTTCTCCTCCCTCATAAAAAGTTTTCATGTCTAAACCTTTATTAATTAAGCCACTTTCTTTTAGTACATTTTTTACTGCTTTTGGATTAATCTGGCGTTTCCATCCTGGAAAACCTATTTTTGCAATATACGTACTTCTTTATTTTTACTTATGAAGCCCAAAAATTTCTTTTCTTTTTTCTGGTATACATTAATAAATGAACCTTGAGCATTATCGAGTTTTACTCCGTATTTTTTTAGTTTCCTATTAAATTCCTCAAATGTCATAGTCCGGAAAGAATTGTCTATCTTACGGCTATTCTTCCGTAAAAATTTTGACATATATATTACGACTGCATCATCTCCATGCTTCCTGAATTTTTTGAAATCCGGATACTTATCCATTTCATTAGCAGCTATTCTTATTAACAAGGTCTCTAACTTGCTCTTTTTGCAAACAAGATGTCTTTTTTTACGATGAAGAGCCAACAAAAGGCACAACAATGCTGTTCGTTTATTACCATCATTGAAAGCATGATTTTTATCAAGTCCAAAAGCTAAAGTTGAAACTTTTGATTCATCATCTTTCCATTTGCATTTCCCGCAAAAGCTTACAGACTGTCGAGCCACAGCTGACGATAACAAGCCAAAATTTAATATCCCGTATCTTGCATCTTCACCCGAAGACTCAAAGAAATCAGCCAAAGCGAAATGAGCATTAAACACATCTAATTCTGACAATATTCCGTCATTTACAGAGGCACTTGGTGAATAAGTAGAATAAGCATAGTTATACTCTGATTGTACATTACAATTCAGATTTTTCATAACACAGTGTTTTTTTACATTGAAAAGTTAATCTTGAATTCCAAAAGACAGTATCAAACCGCATCCACTTTCAGAACTACTAGTACAATTAATATTGCTTAAAACTTTCGCCACACCATCTTATTCACAATACCCACATACGACTGCACAATCTTCACCACCTTGGTACTGACATTCTCATCCATATAGTCTGGCACCGGAATTCCATGCTGACCGTCACGGCAGAGCTCGACGGCGGTGTCAACGGCTTGGAGCAAGGACTTCTCGTCGATACCGGCAATGATGAAGTCGCCCTTGTCGATGGCTTCGGGACGCTCGGTAGAGGTACGGATGCAGATGGCGGGGAAGGGATGGCCGATGCTGGTGAAGAAAGAGGATTCCTCGGGAAGGGTTCCGCTATCGCTGACGACGGCAAAGGCGTTCATCTGGAGGCAGTTGTAGTCGTGGAAACCGAGGGGCTCATGCTGAATGACGCGCGGGTCGAGTTGGAAGCCTGAGGCGGCGAGACGATTGCGGGAGCGGGGATGGCAACTGTAGAGAATGGGCATGTCGTACTTTTCCGCCATCTTGTTGATAGCAGTGAAGAGGGAGAGGAAGTTCTTCTCCGTGTCAATGTTTTCCTCGCGGTGAGCGGAAAGGAGAATGTACTTGCCTTTCTCCAGGCCGAGGCGTTGGTGGACGTCGCTGGCCTCGATATCGGCGAGGTTGTTATGGAGGACTTCTGCCATGGGGGACCCTGTGACATAGGTGCGCTCCTTGGGCAGTCCGCAGTCGGCGAGGTATCTTCTTGCGTGCTCTGAGTAGGCCATGTTCACGTCGGAGATGATATCGACAATACGGCGGTTAATCTCCTCGGGCAAGCACTCGTCCTTGCAGCGGTTGCCGGCCTCCATGTGGAAAATGGGAATGTGGAGTCGCTTTGCTCCGATGACGCTGAGGCAGCTATTGGTGTCGCCAAGGACCAGTACGCCGTCGGGCTTGGTCTGGGCGAAGAGTTTGTACGAGCAGTTGATGATGTTGCCGCAGGTAGCGCCAAGGTCGTCACCGACAGCATCCATATAGACCTCGGGCTCTGCGAGCTTCAGATCCTTGAAGAAGATACCGTTGAGGTTGTAATCGTAGTTCTGGCCCGTGTGGGCGAGAATCACGTCGAAGTACTTGCGGCACTTGTTGATGACGGCGGCGAGACGAATGATCTCGGGGCGCGTGCCGACAACAATGATCAACTTTAATTTGCCGTTGTCTTTAAACTTAATATCTGAATAATCGAATTTTGGTTGCTTTTCCATAAAACATGAATTGTATTTTTTTCGAACACGGATTGAACAGATAATACAGATTTATACTTCTTAATTCCTTGGGGAATTCAAAACATATATTTTATTTTTTACGAACACGGATTTTTCGGATAAAACGGATTAATAGAGCTTACGCTCCCATTCTAATCCATCATAATGTCCGAAATTAAACAGTAATCCAAGTTTATGACCAGTTGCTTTTAGATAATTGAAGACTTGACTTCTATGTGCATCATCTAAATGAGCAACCGCTTTCAACTCTACCATAACGTTGCCATAACAAACAAAGTCCGCCCTATAAGTTTGATGCAATTCCTTTCCTTCATAGTATATTTTCAACTCCTTCTCTCTTTCGTAAGGAATTCCGCGCTTTCTAAATTCCAATTCGAGAGCCTCCTGATATACTGCTTCAAGAAATCCAGGACCCAAAACATTGTAAACATGCATAGCTGCACCATTTATTGCGTAGCTCTGTTCCTTATTATACAACATGTCACTTATGTATCTATGATTACAAGTTTACTCGTGGCATTAAAAATCCGTTTAATCCGTGTAATCTGTGTTCGTTATTTTTCGACTTTGTCAAAGTAGGTGTCGGGCCTGTTCGGATCGAATATCTCGTTGCAGTACATGACGGTGACGAGGTCTTCGGTATCGGAGAGGTTGATGATGTTGTGGGTGTAGCCGGGGAGCATGATGACACTTTGGATTTTGTCACCACTCACCTCGTAGTTGAGGACTTCGTCGGTGCCTTCCTTGCGGAGCTGGATGAGGCCGTGGCCCGAAACGACGATGAACTGTTCCCACTTGGTGTTGTGCCAATGCTCGCCCTTGGTGATACCTGGCTTAGAGATGTTGATGCTTACCTGTCCGCAGTTGAGGGTGTGAACCAATTCGGTGAACGAACCGCGGGCATCGACGTTCATCTTCAAGTCGAAGATGGCCTTTTCCTTGGGAAGGTATGACAGGAAGGTGCTGTACAGGCGCTTGGCGAAGGAGTCGGCGGGATTTCAGGAATCATCAATGTCTTGGGCATATCGGCAAACTGATGGAGCAGGTCCACGATCTCGCCGAGGGTAGCTTTGTGAGTGACGGGGCAATAGCAGTAGCGCCCTACTTTTCCGAACACAGATTTCACAGATTGAACAGATTTTTCATTATCCGTGCTACCTGTGGTATCATCATTCATGGGAATAACTTCCAGGCCGTCAAACTCGCAATGATGCTCCTCGCCCTTCAATGCGTGGATCATCTCTTCTACAAGGTCATCGATGTAGAGCAGTTCAAGTTCTACACTTGGGTCGTTGACCGTGATGGGGAGGTCATTGGCGATGTTATTGCAGAAGGTAGCTACGGCACTATTATAATTGGGACGGCACCATTTGCCATAGAGGTTGGGGAAACGATAGACCAGAACTTTGGATCCCGTCTCCTTACCATACTCCAAGAACAGGTCCTCGCCAGCTTTCTTGCTGCGACCGTACTCGCTATTACCGAAACGGCCTGTCAAGGACGCTTGCTGAGAGCTGGAGAGCATCACGGGGCAAGTATTCTTATGGGCCTTCAGTGTGTCAAGCAAGGTGGAGGCGAAGCCGAAGTTACCCTTCATGAACTCGTCATTGTCCTTGGGGCGGTTTACGCCAGCGAGATTGAACACGAAGTCGCACTCCTTGCACCATGTGTCAAGTTGCTCGGGGGTGGAATCGAGATCGTACTCGAAGACTTCCTCGATCGTCAAGTCGCCGTAGCAACGTGCCTTGCCGTCTTTGATGTTATTGAGTTGGGCGCAAAGGTTCTTGCCGACGAAGCCTTTGGCACCAGTTACTAATATACGCATGTCGTTTATATTTTGAACACAGATTGCACACCACTGTTCTATTAGCGAACACGGATTGCACGGATTACACGGATTTAGAAATATCTGTTAGATCCGTTATATCTGTGTTCGTAAAACTTTTGAAGTCTGTGTTCGAAAGATTACTGCACGAAGTTGCCCTCGCCTTTCAATTCTTTCTGAATATACTCCAAGGAGGCGATTTTGGCCTTGGTTTCCTCAAGGTTCAGGCGGTAGGTGTTGTCGGAGTTGAACTCCTCTATCTCGGAACGCTTGGTGTCGCCCTCTTTGAAGAACTTGTCGTAGTTCAGTCCGCGGTTGTCAGCGGGTACACGGTAGAAGTTGCCCATATCCTCGGCCTTGGCGCACTCCTCCTTTGTGAGCAACGTCTCATACATCTTCTCTCCGTGGCGGATACCGATCACTTTGATATTCTCCTTCTTGCCTCCGAAGAGCTCGCAAACGGCCTCGGCCTGGGTTTGGATCGTGCAGGCAGGGGCTTTCTGTACGAGGATATCGCCGTTGTGTCCATGCTCGAAAGCGAAGAGGACGAGATCGACGGCCTCCTCCAGCGACATGATGAAACGGGTCATCTTGGGTTCGGTCAGCGTGATGGGGTTGCCATTGCGAATCTGATCAATCCACAGGGGAATGACAGAGCCACGGGAGCACATCACATTGCCATAGCGGGTGCAGCAAATCTTGGTCTTGCCAGAGTAGCGACTCTTGGCCACTGCAATCTTCTCCTCCACGGCCTTGGTGATACCCATGGCGTTGATGGGATAGGCGGCCTTATCCGTGGAGAGGCAGATGACGGCACCTACGCCAGCCTCGATGGCCGCAGTCAGGACATTGTCCGTGCCGATGACATTGGTCTTGACGGCCTCCATCGGGAAGAACTCACAGCTCGGGACCTGCTTCAATGCTGCGGCATGGAAGATGTAATCCACGCCAGGCATGGCATTGCGGCATGACTGCAAGTTGCGTACGTCACCGATAAAAAACTTGATCTTGTTTGCCACGTCAGGGTATTTCACCTGGTACTCATGACGCATATCATCCTGCTTCTTCTCATCGCGGGAGAAGATGCGGATTTCCCCGATGTCTGAACGGAGAAAGCGGTTCAACACTGCATTACCGAAGGAACCCGTTCCTCCTGTAATCATTAAAGTTTTTCCTGCAAAAATGCTCATAATATTCTTTGTTTATTTCTTTTCTGTGTCGTAATACTTTGCATACCATTCAGCAAAGCGTCTCAATCCTTCTCTCAGACTTGTATTCGGCTTGAAGCCAAAGTCCTGCTCCAGAGGTGTAGTGTCAGCATAAGTGACGGGGACATCTCCAGGCTGCATCGGGACGAGCTCCTTATGGGCCTCAAAGTCGTAGTCCTTAGGCAATACTCCTGCACGTACAAGCTCTTCTTGGAGAATGGTGACGAAGTCGAGGAGATTCTCGGGGGAGTTGTTGCCGATGTTATACACCTTGTAGGGCGGAATGGGAAGACCGTCCTCGCCATTCTGCTTCTCGGGGGCATGCTGCATAATGCGGACTACTCCTTCCACAATGTCATCGACATAAGTAAAATCGCGCATGCAGTTACCGTAGTTGAAGATTTTGATGGACTCGCCCTTGACCAGTTTATTGGTGAAACCAAAATAGGCCATGTCGGGACGGCCTGCTGGACCATAGACTGTGAAGAAGCGGAGGCCTGTTGACGGGATGTTATAGAGTTTGCTATAGGCGTGCGCCATCAGTTCGTTGCTCTTCTTCGTGGCGGCATAGAGGGATACGGGGTTGTCCACCTTGTCGTCTGTGGAGTACGGCACCTTCTTGTTGCTGCCATAGACCGAGGAGGAAGAGGCATAGACCAGATGCTCGACCTCATGGTGACGGCAGGCCTCCAGGATATTATAGAAACCGATAAGGTTGCTCTGAATGTAAGCATCGGGATTGGTGATGCTGTAGCGGACTCCTGCTTGAGCGGCAAGGTTCACGACAACGGCAATCTTGTTTTCTGTGAAGATTTTCTCTACTGCGTCTTTGTCTGCGATGGAGGCATGAACAAAAGTCCAGTTGCCATGCAAGGCTTCAATTTCTTTCAGCCTCTCATACTTGATGTTGACATCGTAGTAGTCGGTTATAGAATCGATACCGATAACCTTGATGTTCTTGACATCGTGGAAGAGTCGCTTGACGAGGTTGCTGCCGATAAAGCCAGCAGCACCTGTCACAAGGACGGTTTTGCCCTCGAGATTTATGTTATACTTTACCATGTTTTCTGTTTATGTTTATAGAGGTTACACGTATAATACGATGTCTCAGCACTGGACCGAGAGACGTTGAGGATATGGTTGGCAGACAAGCTGCCTAGGGTGTTCACATTAATCGCCGTTAATCGAACATTAATCGGTCGTTAATACTTTGCAGAAGCACTTCATTTTTGTAAAGACCCTGAAGGCTGGAATACTACATACATTTTCTCACTATGGCAAAGATCAAGCAAGCTTGCAATGTTCGCAATTTATCGAAAATGTTCCAAATCTTCGCTGCTGTACATAAATCATTTTTTAATTTGGCAGCAAAGTTATACCTTTCAAAAATGAGCCCTAATTTGAGTGCTTACGTTCCTTCCGGACAACGTAAGTCTTTATACCATTGAGGATTTATCCTTTATTCTTAGCAATTACTTTGCCCAAGGTATTAGCAATCTCAAAGAAGAGCATAGGGTCGTCATAATCTATCTCTGAAATGGCGTTATCCATATCATTGACAGTATAACGAATCCACTCAACGGTGGCATCCAGGTTTTTCATATTGATATGAGAGTAGGTTTCCTCGAAACGACGTGTGAAGAAGGTAGCAGCAAGTGGACTCTTTGTCAAGTACTGATGGAATGCCTTGCATACCTTGGCTTGGTCTTTGTAGTCGAGACTACGTATATCATCAAGCATTGGCATGGCGCAGGAATAAGATGGCGCAGAAGAAGTTTTCTTCCCCATCTTCTTGCGAACCTCCTTTGCTTCAGGAATCGTATCATCGTAAATGTCTTGAAACTCTTCTGGGAGCATTGAGAGCATTCGCTCTAAAAACTATTTATCTGACATAATAGTATTTTTCTAAAAACAACCCAACAGCCTGTAGTTTTTAGTCCATTGTTCTATAACTGCTGCTTGCGCCTCTGCTCGTTGACAATCTCTTTTAAAGCTGCCTTCTGGCGCAGTGAGTTGATTTGTTGGAGTTTCTGTTCCCGCGAGTATGGATGCAACAACATGGAAGCTACCTCGTTGCGCAGCCATGCTGTTCGCTTAGTGAGTAGCGTTTAAATAATAACTGCTTGTTGAAAAATTGTTCTGCATTTCTGTTTATAGGGGTTATACGTTTAATACGGAGTCTCGACTCAGGGTCGAGAGACGTTGAGGGTATGGTTGGCAGTCAAACTGCCAAGGGTATTCACATTAATCGCCGTTAATCGGACATTAATCGGTCGTTAATACTTTTCCGTCATTCGGACGGTAATACGACATTGTTCCCCATCGCAGTATCGCTCTGCGCTATGCCGCCACTCGAATGGGGATATGTTTCCTATTGGTACTGGGAAGAGATGCTACATCAAACATTTGATTTCTTCCTCGGTCATGCCCGTCGCCTTCATGATACTATCAATGGGTGTACCAATTGACAAGAGGTTTTTGGCGACCTCAACAAGAGTTTCAGCACGACCTTCAGCACGACCTTCAACAAGACCTTCAGCACGACCTTCGGCTTTTGCAGTATCCAATGAGTTCTTAATATCGCGATAGGCTTTGAGACTATCCTCATATTCGCGGAGCTCGACTTTGGAGAATTGGGCTATCTCGGCTTCGGAGAACAGGCGGTTGAATATCTCATTGCGCAAATAGTCTGGCTGACTATCAAGGCGGGAGAGGTTGCGAAGGACATAGAGCCATTTGTCATAGTTGGTCTCAAGCTCCTCTAAACTTTTGTTGAATTTCGAAATCTCAACGTACTTGAAAGTCAATTTATCATTGAACACACGATGAGTTTGCTTGTCAAGTAGGCCGATGTCGTGGTTGATGCTTTCAGTAGAGAAGGCTGGATCGCTCATCTCATAGTTGAGCAGTGCCACCACATAGACATGTTTTAGCTGATAGTTCCAAACGTCACCCTTCTCGGCTTGCTCGCGGATTGGGAAGGTTGCGTAGTAGAGAGAACGGTCCTTAAAAAAAGTCTGATAGGCATTCTGCATCTCGACGATAAACTTCTCGCCTTGCTCGTTCTCACAATAGACGTCGAAAATGGCCTTGCGTTCAGAGCGGACATCCCCGACGTGTTCGCTGTTGAGAAACGTCACGTCCTTTACGACCTGCTCGCCATCAAAGAGAGAGTTGAGAAAGTCGATGAGCAAGTCCTTATTGGGAACTGTGCCGAAGACACGCTTGAACCCGAAATCGGTCAGCAAACTGATATATCGTTCTTCTGAATTTCGCATAACTTTGATTTTTTACAAAGGTATGGGATTTTTATGAAAACGGCAAATTTTAAAGTAAAAATCCGTAGAAAACGTGTTGGGAGACATGGAAGGGTGGAACCATGCGGGACAAAAACGGCTTGCCGAAGGGTAAACAACACGAGAAGAACTCCACAAGGATTTTCATGCGTTATGCCGCATTTTGTGAACGGTTATGAACGGATTATGAATGGATTGTAAACGGATTGTAAACGGTTATGAATGGATTTGCATTCGGTTGCGCCATTTCGTAATTTTGCACCCGTCTTCAGCAGACGTTATCAGCAACGCAGCTGACAAAGAGAATCATTATCAACTTCAAAAACTTTCAAGGCAATGAAACAAAATCGCAGTCCCACCAAGGCCGCAGAACGACGGCTAAATGAATCGGTTACGTATCGGTCTCGTATCGTTTCCGTATCGATCTCGTATCAATCCCGTATCGTTCTCGTATCGTCCTCCTATCGTTCTCCTATCGTTCTCGCTTCCGGAAGCGGAAACAATACGGAAACGATACGGAAACAATAGAAGAAGCAAAGGAGAAACAAGGGAGAATGCTCCCAGCTCAAAACATTTTCAAATTTTTAAAACTTTACAATTATGGCAAGACTCAATGGTATCTTAACCAAACTCCAGGGATCAGTAGGTAGCTTTACCTTCAAGCAGAACGGTGGTCAGACCGTCGTGTCTGAGAAGATCACTCAGACGACCAACGCGAAGACCAATGATCAGCAGAAACAGCGCATGAAGTGGACGAACGTCATTCGTATGTATCAGGTGCTGACGCCTTATCTGAAGCTCGCCTTCGGCGGTGCTCGCAATGGACGCAGCGACTACAACAAGTTTGTCTCGGCGAACCTCGGCAAGGCTCCGGTCTATCTCACCAAGCAGGAGGCCCAAGCGGGGGCAAGCATCGTGGCACCCTACGAGGTGACGCATGGTTCCATCAAGTCGATCAAGATCAACGGGGAAGGGCAACCAGGCCGTGACGGACATCACTTTGGGCGACTTGGCTATCACGGACGAGACGACGGTGAAGGAGTTTTCGAACGCCGTGGTGCAAAACAACAGTCTCTATGAGTATGGCGATCAGATCACGTTCTTCCTGGTCAGACAGGAGGTGAACGACGTGACGATGCTTCCGATGGCGGCGGTGGACGCCTGCTGCGTCGTGCTGGACAAGGCTTCTGAGGCGAAGCTCCTCACGGTCGTGGACGCTCGTGGCTTCTCGGTGCAGGAGGGGCGTCTGGCGGCGCAGGCTACTCATGAGTTCGGCGATCATGGTCTGGTGTGGATTCACTCCCGCAAGGAGGCAGCAAAGACGCTGGTCTCGACGCAGCACCTCATCTGCGAGAACAACTTGCTGAAGGAGTATCAGGGTCAGGCGGCTTACCAGCGTGCTACGGACAGCTACGGTGGCGTGAGTGATGTATATCTGCGTCCGAACGGTGTGCTGAACCCAGTGGAGAACTCCGTGCCGGTAGCTCCCTCGGTGGAGGGGAAGAAGACGCTGCGTCTGTCGGCAAGTCCGGTCAACGGTGGAACGGTCTCGGGGGGTGACTCCTTTGACAAGGGGAGCCGCGTGAGCATCAGTGCGATGGCCTCTAGTGACTATACCTTCAGTCGTTGGAGCGACGGGGATACGTCGGCATCGCGTACCGTGGCAGTGAATGAGGACTTGTCGCTGACGGCTTACTTCACCAAGACGACGTCAGGTGGGGAGTCTTCGGAGACGAACCCCGACGGTGGCGGCGGCAACTTGGGTGACTAAGCGGTAGGGTGCTGGGGGCGCGGGCGCCCTCAGCACCTTTCGTTTTTTACATGAATCGCCGTTAATCGGGCGTTAATTGATTCGTTAATGCTTGTTCCCCTCCGAAGTATCGCTCTTCGCATGCCGTCATTCGGGAGGGGATATGATTGCCCGTTAGGGATTCAAAGGGACGTCGATGGGGGTATCGTCGGACGTGTTGAAGTTGAAGGTGGTAGTGGTAGAGTTCGTGAAGAATGTACCTGTGGCGCGTGTCTCCTTGTGGCGATAGAAGGTGAGGTTGCTAAGAGTACGCTTGTAGAGCACCTCGTCATTATCGTTTAGCATGTCGATGACAATGTCCATCTGCTGCTCGTCTTTGGTAAGGAAGAAGTGGAGTCCTATTTCCTTTCCCGTGAAACTGGAGAGGTTGTTTTCTGCACGGGAAATGGTGTTCGTGTAGCTGAGGGCTGACGGAGCAAAACCCGTGGCGGGACTGAATGCAAAGGGACTCGTCGCCTTGGGCTTGGAGGCATCGGCGGTGAGACGCACCTTCGTGACTTCATCGGGATAGGCATCCGTGACTTTCAGCCTGAAACTGGAAGTGATGCGCTTGTCAAAGTCCATCGTGACATTCTGGGTGGTATTGCCCGCTACGGTCACGTCCATGGTTTTGGCATAGACAAGTTTCGGGACGTAGCTTTCTGTCAAGAGGGCCTTGTCGGCGGAGGTGACAGTCGCGACGGGCGAATCAAGGTTTTTGGCTTTGTGGGCAACAGCAACGAAGGTGTATTTGCCGACATGGAGCGGGCAGACGACATGGTCGAAGTCGTTGTCGGAGCCGACATTCTTGTCTTCGCTATAGACCTCCTTGCCAGTGGCATCAAGGACCTTGAAGGCAATGCGTGTGACGCCCGACTGCGTGGCGGAGGCGCGCAAGGGGGCGTTGGCTTTCAGGTCGGGGGGGTGATAGAAATGTCAAGGCCCGTGAAGGTCACGTTCACAGTAGTGGGTTCAAGCTCTGTGGCGGTCGGTAGCGTCCTCGTCGGAGGAGCAGGAGAAGAGGGCCACCAGGGAAAGGAGCAGAAGTGCGTGGTTTATTCTCATTGTTTTAAACTTTAATTGCCGTTAATCATAGATTAATCGGGCGTTAATACTTGTTTTTAGTTATTTATAAAATTACATTCCAATATGGGACATTTTCTAAATCATACTTTTGATTTCTTCCTCACTCAAGCCGGTCGCCTTCATGATACTTTCAATAGGTGTACCAATTGACAAGAGGTTTTTGGCAACCTCAACAAGAGTTTCCGAACGACCTTCAGCACGACCTTTAGCAAGACCTTCGGCACGACCTTCAACAAGACCTTCGGCGTGACCTTCAACACGGCCCTTACCAAATCCTTCCGCAAGGCCTTCAGCTTTTGCGGTATCCAGCGAGTTTTTGATATCGCGATAGGCTTTGAGGCTGTCCTCATATTCGCGGAGCTCCACTTTGGAGAAGTGAGCTATCTCGGCTTCAGAGAACAGACGGTTGAAAATCTCATTGCGCAAATAGTCGGGTTGGCTATCGAGGCGGGAAAGGTTGCGAAGGACATAGAGCCACTTGTCGTAATTGGACTCTAGTTCTTCCAAACACTTGTCAAACTTCGAGATTTCGACGTATTTGAAGGTTAGTTTGTCGTTGAACACGCGATGAGTCTGCTTGTCAAGCAGGCCAATATCGTGGTTGATAGTGTCAGGAGAGAAGGCGGAGTCGCTCATCTTATAGTTGAGCAAAGCTACCACATAGACGTGTTTGAGCTGGTAGTCCCATACGTCACCCTTCTCGGCTTGTTCACGAATCGGGAAGGTTGCGTAGTAGAGAGAACGGTCTTTAAAAAAAGTCTGATAGGCATTCTGCATCTCGACGATAAACTTCTCGCCTTGCTCGTTCTCACAATAGACGTCGAAAATGGCCTTGCGGTCGGAACTGATATCCCCGACATGCTCGCTATTGAGGAACGTCACGTCCTTTACGACCTGCTCGCCATCAAAGAGGGAGTTGAGAAAGTCGATGAGTAAGTCCTTGTTGGGAACAGTGCCGAAGACGCGCTTAAAACCGAAATCGGTCAGCAAACTGATATATCGTTCTTCTGAATTTCGCATAACTTTGATTTTTTTACAAAGGTATGGGATTTATATGACAACGGCAAATTTTGGAGGGAAAATCCGAGAGAAACTCTGAATACTTCCTTTTTTATACACGTTTAGAGATCATGCTACCGCTGTTTGTTTGACTCGCACGGTGGTGACGAGGCGGAGGTGGTAGTCGCGGACGCTGGCGCCCGCCTCTTTGATGGCGTTGTAGGCAGAGCCGGGCTTGAAACTATAGGTATGGCGTGCCTCGGCGCAGAGGTAGCGGATGTTGTTGCCCTTGCCGTCCGTGATGGCTACGGGGTCGCCACCGGACTGGGCGAGCAGGTCTTCGAAGGAATCGGGATGGGCAAGGTAGGCGGCGCGCAACTGACGGGCTTCGTCATCCGTGGGGATGCGCCAGGAGGCGAGGGCGCCTTCCTGGTAGTTGGTAGCCAGGCCGGAGGCCATGCCCGGGGTCTCGGCATTGAGGGCGGAGGTGAGGCCGTCATAATCGGCGACGGAGAGTAGCAGGAGGGTACTGCTGTCGTTGCCACACAAGGTGGTATCGACAACGACATGGCCGTCCCAGAGCGAGAGCGGGGCGGGAAGGGTTTCTACCTCATAGGGAGTGTCGCCAGAGCTTGTGCCTCCAATAACGGTCGGGACATCGGGGGAGAAGGTGAAAGAAAGCGACTCGGGGGTGCCCCATTGGGCGGGGGTGACACTGCCCGTGACTTCGAGGGTACCGCCCGAGAGGGTCCCGTTGAGTTCGTAGGGGACGCCGGCACGCAAGGGGGCTTGGTAGGTGACTTGCGCATATTGCTCCTCGGCGTCATCTTCGTAGGCAATGGTAAAATTGGTCTGGGCGCCCATGGTGGGGAAGAGGAAAGCCTCGTTAGAGACCCAGCGGCCTTCGGCGGAGCGGGTGAGGGGGACGACGGACTTCTGCGACCCGGTGAGTTCACCACTGAGCGCAAGGGCCTCGTAGGGGGAGGCGACACGGACGTAGGCTTTGCCGCAGGAGGCAGGGAGGCCGGAGAGCGTGAAGCGGACCGAGGCCATCTGGTAGTGGAGTTGCATGCTGAGCGCGGCGGTGGGGGAACTGGGAGAGAGGTCGGCGAGGGCGGCCTGCAGGGGGTGGGACGTGACGTAGCCGCGGGCCATCGTGCGGGCGAAGTCGGGGGCGTCGGAAGGAAGCTGGGGTGCGTTGGGGGTGATGACGCCATCGATGGACGGGGAGGCGGGGATGGTATAGGTGGCCTCGTCGGCGGAGACGGCTACCACACGGGTCTCCACGCCTTGGGGTATCGACAGGCTGATCTTCTCGTCGGCGGCCGTGACGGTCTGGCTGGAGCACAGGATGCCGTCATTGGTGAAGGCATAGAGGCGCAGCGGGTAGAGGTCGTCGGAAGAGGAGGCGGCGCGGGCGAGGATGCGGACGGTGGTGGTCTCGCCGTCGGCGGGGGCTTCGTCGATCACCTCGACTTTCTCGCAGGAGGCGAGGGTCAAGGCGAGGGGTGTCAAACACAGGAGGGTATGAACGGGGTGGCGCTTCATAGGCTCGTGTATTTGGGCTGCTTTGCACTATCGTTCGGATGGGGCAAAAGAGCGGGTTGGTCGTTTTCTGTTGGTGTGGTCAGCTTCATTTAGGCCTTTGTCGTTTTAATTTCCCAAAGGTACGAAAAAAATCGTGACCACGTCGCTGGGGGCGCTCGTATTTAATTAAATTTAAACTTTTTGAGGTTTAACATTAATCACCGTTAATCGCGCATTAACCTATTCGTCAACACTTTATACTGGGTCTTCTTGCTGATATAGGGAAAACAACTTGAACAACAAGTACAACGTATAACAACCTGTGAGCTCAGACAAGCCTGCTGCAAGGGAAACAACAAAGAACAACTTTTGCGGCAGCTTTTTCAGGAAAAGCAGCCCGTCCTTGCTGCGTCTTCTTGCTGATATAGGGAAAACAACTAAAACAACAAGTACAACGTATAACAACCTGTGAACTCAGACAATCCTGCTGCAAGGGAAACAACAAAGAACAACTTTTGCGGCAGCTTTTTCAGGAAAAGCAGCCCGTCCTTGCTGCGCCTTCTTGCTGATATAGGGAAAACAACTAGAACAACAAGTACAATATTTTACAACGCTTCGCGGGGACAACACGCTACGCGTGACACAAACCTGCTGCAAGGGAAACAACAAAATACAACAAAGAGGACAGTTTGCACTGTCTATATCCTGCTAAGGTATCTTGGTTGTAAAATATTGTAAAGGTTGTATTAGTTGTCTTTATATAAAAACGTTAGTCGCGGCGGAAGATGTCGCGGGTATAGACCTTGGAGGCGACGTCGCGGAGGGAGTCGTCGAAGCGGTTGGCAATGATGGCCTTGCTGCGGGACTTGAAGGTGGCGAGGTCGTTGACGACGAGGCTGCCGAAGAAGGTGGTGCCGTCGGGGAGCGTGGGCTCGTAGATGATGACCTCGGCGCCCTTGGCCTTGACGCGCTTCATGATGCCCTGGATAGCGGACTGGCGGAAGTTGTCGGAGTGGGACTTCATCGTCAGGCGATAGACGCCGATGACGGGGGCCTCTCCCCTACCCTCGCTGCCATACTGGTTGTTGGCGCTGTAGGCGTACCAGCCGGCCTTGGTCAGGACGGCATCGGCGATGTAGTCCTTGCGCGTGCGGTTGGACTCGACGATGGCGGTCATCATGTTCTGGGGCACGTCCTGGTAGTTGGCGAGCAACTGCTTCGTGTCTTTCGGGAGGCAGTAGCCGCCGTAGCCAAAGGAGGGGTTGTTGTAGTGGGTGCCGATGCGGGGATCGAGGCCCACGCCCTCGATGATGGCACGGCTGTCGAGGCCCTTGACCTCGGCGTAGGTGTCGAGCTCGTTGAAGTAGCTGACGCGGAGGGCGAGGTAGGTGTTGGCGAAGAGTTTCACGGCCTCGGCTTCCTTCATGCCCATGCCCAGGACGGGGATGCCCTTGGTCTTTTCGCGCGGACAGACGCCGTCGGCGATGGGGAGCGGGCCGTCGAAGGTAAAGGTGTCGCCATTGCCGATGGCGCCCTCTACGAGCAGGGCGGCAAAGGTGCCAGCAGCCTGGCGGAGGCGATCGACGTCGGCGATGGAGGCGATGGCCTGGTCTTCATCGGCGAAGTCGGGGTGGTTCATCTGCTTCGGGTAGCCGACGATGATGCGGCTCGGGTAGAGGTTGTCGTAGAGGGCCTTGCTCTCGCGCAGGAACTCGGGGGAGAAGAGGAGGTTGAGCTGCTTCACGCCCTGGCGCGCATAGCGGAGGTAGAGGCTACGGGTGTAGCCCACGGGGATGGTCGATTTGATGATCATCACGGCGTTGGGGTTGACGGCCAGCACGAGGTCGATGACTTCCTCGACGTGGGTGGTGTCGAAGTAGTTCTTCACCGGGTGGGTGGTGTCGAAGTAGTTCTTCACCGGGTCGTAGTTGGTCGGGGCAGCGATCACCACGAAGTCGGCGTCGGCATAGGCTGATTTGCCGTCGAGGGTGGCGACGAGGGTGCCACGGCCTGGCTGCTCAGCCTCATCGGGGCCGACGCAGGGCAGGAGGCTGCGGTCGCCGAGGTATTTCTCGATGTAGTCGTCCTGGATGGGCGAGACGCGGCGGTTGAGTTTCTCTACTTTCTCGGGGATGACATCGACGGCTGTCACATGGTGGTGTTGGGCCAGCAGGGTGGCAATGCTCAGGCCAACGTAGCCTGTGCCGGCCACGGCGACCTTGATATTTTTGAAATCACGCATATTTTTGATTATTTCTTCAAGTTTCGCAAGTTAATAAAATACAACGTAACTACCTAAAACAAAAGGGTATAGAAGTTTGCTTATGTGGCAAAAACTTTGTAAATTTGTAGTGACCAAAAAACAAATCACAAATACTTCCATACCCATGAGCAAAGGTAAGAGTTTTATTTCAGAAATCGGCAAATATTTCAAAGAAAATGATGCCACGAGTGCAATGAACCAGATAATGGACATAACACGAATGTTAAATCTCTCGGAGAAAAGGCTCTTCGGAGAGGAAAGCAGATGCAACTGCAAATACTCGCAGCTGCAGGTGCTACAGCTATTGTTGTTGTTTCCTTGTTTCATGATCAAGAATGCGTTTAACTATTCAGCTTCGTCCCTATGCGGCATTGCCGACTGCGGTAAGGACGTATTCTATCGTTTTCTTTCCAGAGGGACTATGACTGGCGTAAGATCCTCGCCAATATCACAACCCAGCTTTGGCGCAAGACACAGGCAAGCACAGAGAGGGATGCTAATACTCCCGTGTGTCTGATGGTTGACGATACGGACTATCCAAAGCGAGGCATCCAGACAGAGATGATTGGAAAGGTGTTCTCATGTTGAGCACAAGATGATTCTCGGCTTCAAAGGGTTGTTCCTCGGCATTACGGACGGAGCGACTCAGATGCTCATGGACTTCTGCCTTGTTGGTGAGAAAGGAAAGAAGGGGACGTACAACCTGAAGCAGAAACAGCTTGACGCTCGGTTCAAGAAGGAACGTAACGAGGACAGCCATACAGCAAAGCGTATCAAGGAGTATGACGAGAGCAAGATAAAGCTCATGATAGAGATGATAAAGCGTCTCATCTCCGAAAAATACACTTTGATTACATCCTCGCAGATAGCTGGTTCGCCTGCGCTGAGGTTATCAGATTCGTTACCTCCCGCCATATCAAGTGCCACTACCTTGGTATGATCAAGATGGGCAAGACGAAGTACCATTACAACCGCAAGGACTATACCGCCAAGGCTCTCGTTGCTCTTTTTGACCATCCCAAGAAGGGACGCAAGTTTAGCCGTAATCTTGGCTGCTACTACGTCACCGTGGATGTTGAGTTCGCAGGTCGTAAGGTACGCTTGTTCTTTACCAAAAGGAACAAGAAGTCTGAATGGAACGCACTGATTACAACTAACACGGAACTTGAATTCAAGGAAGCCTACCGCATCTATTCCATGCGTTGGTCTCTGGAGGTCGTGTTCAAGGATAGCAAAAGGCAATCTTGGGCTTGGCAAGTATCAGATGCGCAACTTTGCTTCCCGCATTGCATGTACCGCAATCACTGCCATGCAGTACAACATACTTGCCACGGCAAGACGATTCTCTTCCTATGAGACTATAGGCGGACTCTTCCGTGAAGTGACTCGAAACTCCGCAGAACTTACCATAACAGAACGCATCTGGGGAATGATCGTAGACATTGTCAGCGAGATCGCTCAGTGTTTTGAGATCGAGGACGAGAAAATCTTCGAGGCTCTTATCAACCGTTCTGATAAACTTCAGCATTTTATACAGATTTATGAACAAAAGATAGCAAGCTAAGGAACTTGCGAAACTTGAATTATTTCTTTTTACAAAACAACTTTGAGACAGATAAATCTGTCTGTGGGGAATATAAGAAAAACAACTTGAACAACGGGGACAACTTGAACAACTTTGTCAGACAGATGAATCTGTCTTTGGGAGAAGTTGAAAAACAACTTTGGACAAAGGGAAACAACTTGAACAACGTTGGGAGACAGATGAATCTGTCTTGGGGAAAAGTTGAAAAACAACTTGAACAACGGGGACAACTTGAACAACTTTGTCAGACAGATGAATCTGTCTTTGGGAAAAGTTGAAAAACAACTTGGACAAAGGGAAACAACTTGAACAACGTTGGGAGACAGATGAATCTGTCTTGGGGAGTAGAAGAGGCTACGCGTAGGCATACAATTTTACCTCTGGGCTGGATTTGCGTCCTGTCCAGGAAGATGGTTGCCCTCTGGAAAAGAGATACTTTTCATGTCGATAGAAAAGCAGTCGTTTCGTCGGCTGTAGAACGAGCGTCAGAACTATCCAGTGTCTAATACTCCCCTACTTTATGTCTTTTGACCAAGCCTTTGTCTCACAAAGGAATTGCGTCCGTCTTGCAAAGATCATAGTCATGACATTCTTTGTTTACCAGCCATTTAGAAAAGCAAACATGTGGCCTAAAAACTTCAAGCGGATCAAAGTTCAGCTCCTGCTTGCAAATCCATGTGGCTAATTTCCTACGATTTTCTGCGGGCCTGCTTTCACACAATGCCCGACTTTGCCCGCAAAGGTAATGCTTTTCCCGCATTTATTGCCATTTCTCACGAAAAAAAATCGTGTGGAGGCTGATTTTTGAGGAAAATCGTTTCGGGGCATGAGGGAAAGCAACACTTGGGACATGGGGAAAACAACGCTTGGGACAACAAGTACAATAAATAAGGTTTTTCGGGAAAATGGAGTAATTCGACGTGGACACATAGAAGACAACTTGAACAACTTTTACAACAAGTAACTCTTTTTGCGGGGGGAATAGAGAAAATGGGGAATAAATTTGGTGCATCGTGGCGATTGTGGTATCTTTGTGTCCTCAAATCCCTGCGTACAGACGGGGGCAGACAAGCACAGAAAAAGCAACTATGCAACAACGAGACTACTTCATACGCATCATCGAGGAGTTTATGGCCGCCGTGGCCCGGTTTTGGAAAAGGCCGAGGGCAAGCGCAACGACGACGAGCTGCGCGACCTCTACCGCCAGTATGTCGGCGACTACGAGCTGCTGCGCAATATGACCGTGGAGGAGGCCATCGGCTACGCCCACGACCAATGGGCGGCGGGACAGCGGATGCAGAAACTGGAGATGCTCGCCGAACTGCTCTATGCCGAGGGGAGCTATAAGCAGCAGCCCCTTCGCGGGATGTTGCTCGACAAGGCCTTCCGCCTCTACGACTATGTGGATGGTCACAGCAGCGACTTCTCGATCGCCCGCAAGCAGCGGATCGCAGAGATACAGGGGATGATAGCCCGAGGAACACAAAAATAGATTATGGAGAACATTGAAGACAAGCGCATCGCCGTATTGCTTTCGGGCGGTGTCGATAGTAGCGTGGTGGTCTATGAGTTGGCCCGCCAGGGACTGCACCCCGACTGCTTCTACATCAAGATAGGACCGGAGGAGCAGGAGGAATGGGACTGCAACTCGGAGGAGGACATGGAGATGGCGACGGTCGTGGCACAACGCTACGGTTGTCGGCTGGAGGTGGTGGACTGTCACCGGGAATACTGGGACCAGGTGACGCGCTACACGATGGAGAAGGTGCGGGCGGGATTCACGCCCAACCCCGACGTGATGTGCAACCGCCTCATCAAGTTTGGTGCCTTCGACGAGAAGCGGGGCCACGACTACGACCTCATCGCCACGGGCCACTATGCGCAGACGGAGTGGATAGACGGGCGCAAATGGCTCACGACGAGTCCGGACCCCGTGAAGGACCAGACCGACTTCCTGGCGCAGATACATCCATGGCAACTCAAGAAGGCGCTCTTCCCCATCGGCCACTACATGAAGGACGAGGTGAGGCAGGTCGCCGAGCGCGAGCATCTGATCAACGCCCGCCGCAAGGACTCGCAGGGCATCTGCTTCCTGGGCAACATCGACTACAACGAGTATGTGCGCCGCTACCTCGGCGAGCAGCCCGGAGATATCATCGAGCAAGAGACGGGGCGCATTATCGGACAGCACAAGGGTCTGTGGTTTCATACCATCGGACAGCGGAAGGGCCTCGGACTGGGAGGCGGACCGTGGTTTGTCATCCGCAAGGACGTGGAGCAGAACATCCTCTACGTCTCCCACGGCTACGACCCGGCGACAGCCTATAAGCGCGACTTCGCCATCCACGACTTCGACTTCCTGACGGAGGGCGTGACGAGCGTGCCCGACCGCATCACGTTCAAGATCCGCCATACGCCGGAATTCCACTGCGCCACGGTGGAGACGCTGTCCGACGGAAGAATGATGGTCCACTCCGACGACCCGATCCACGGGGTGGCCCCGGGCCAGTTTTGTGTGGTCTATGACCAGGCGCACCACCGCTGCTACGGTTCGGGCGAGATCGCATGGGCACAGGAGACGCCGAAGGCATGATCCAACGGGCGCATCCAACAGAATAGCCCGACAAGGGTCTCTAACGAATGGACCTGGGACTACGGACTACGATCTTCTTCAACCAACACAATGGAACAAGACAAGGAACAGAACAAGGAACAAGACAAGGAAAAGGAGCGCCGGCCTCGGAGCAGCTTCGGCAGACGACTGCGGAGCAAGCGGACCTGGGGGGACGGTGGTTCTGATGGCCGTGATCGCCGTCATCATCTGGCAACTGACGCCAATCTCGGACGCGGAGGTGCGCCGCAACGAACTGGTGGTGGAGGTGAGGTCGTGGTATGAGCTGCGCAACGACAGCGGCGTGGTACTGACGGTCGGCGAGATCGAGGGCGACACGGCCTTGACGAATATCAGCACGGACACCCTGCAACCCGCGGCCCACGTGCAGCTGTCGGCAGGCTACTGGGTGAACCGTTTCCGAAGGTTTCCCTCCTGCCACGGGCGCATCGTCACGAAGGCTGCCTCTGCCTCCTCGCAGCTGGTGGATAGCGGGAGCCAAGACCTCCACACGGTAGTGCGACGCCAGGCGGAGCGCATCGAAAACGAACTGGCCAGTCTGCAGACGCAGCAGAACGAGCTCCACTACTATCGGCGGACACACAACGTGCAGGACTACGGCTATGGGGCCATCGCCACCTACTCGGTGGGGATCGACCACCGCATCGATTCGCTGCGCACGGTAGCGAAGCATCTGCTTGCCATCCAGCCCGGCGAGCGGCTCAGTCTGCGGCGCGTGATCCGCTACAAACTGGTCCGCAGCGCGCAGGGCAAGCGTATATATAATAAGGAGTGTGAGCTCTGGAGCGACGAGGAGGACGGCTATGTGGTCGTGCAACTGCTCCGCCACCATACGCCCGTGGGGGTCGTGACCCACATGGGTATCGGCGACGGCAAGGAGGCCATCGCCCAGCGCCAGGCGAAGCCCAGCAAGAAGAAGGTGGGCAAGCACGACGACCGCACGATCCGCGACTCATTAGGCATCTATACCGGCCAGCTCGACTCGCTGAAGCGGCCAAGCGGCTACGGACGGCGCTGGGGAAACCAAGGGGAATACTACGAGGGCCATTTCGAGGCGGGACTGCCCGACGGGTTCGGATTCTATATCGCTCCGCGCCAGTACTTGCAGGCGGGAGAATGGCGCAAGGGCGTGTTCAAGGGGGAGAAACTGACCTACAACAAGGAGCGCATCTACGGCATCGACGTGTCGCGCCATCAGCACGAGCGGGACGGGAAGTGCTACCCCATCGACTGGGCCCGACTGCGCATCACCCATCTCGGCACGCTGAGCGACAAGCGGGTGAGGGGAAAGGTCGATTATCCGGTCTCCTTCGCCTATGTGAAATCGACGGAGGGCTGCACGGTCTTCAACACCTACTACGATGACGACTACCGCGACGCGCGCAAGGCGGGAATCAGGACGGGCACCTATCATTTCTTCTCGCTCACGTCGGGGGGCAAGGCGCAGGCCCGCCATTTCCTGGAGAAGAGCCACTACCGCAAGGGGGATTTGCCGCCCGTGCTCGACGTGGAGCCCACGGACTGGCAGATCAGCCAGGCGGGCGGAGCGGAGGTGATGTTTCGGCAAGTGCGGGCCTGGCTGCAGGAGGTGCAACGGGAATGGAAAGTCTATCCGATCCTCTACATCAGTCAGTCGTTTGCACTGAAGCACATGCCGCTGGCTCCCGACCTGGGCGACAACTATTTTGTCTGGATAGCCCGCTATGGCGAGTATATGCCTCACTTCAAACTCACCTACTGGCAACTGTCGCCGGACGGAAGAGTGAGGGGAATCCGCGGGGATGTGGATATCAACGTCTATAATGGCTACGAGAACCAGTATCAGCAGTTTTTGGAACGCCACGGGAAAAAGTAGCTTCGAAGGGTGCTGAAATCCCTATTTTGAGCCTCCGAGACAGTCTTTTGGGCGGTCTCGGAGGCTTTTTTTGAAAAAAGACAGAAAAAAGTGGGAAAAAGTTTTGGTGGAAAGAAAAAAGTGCGTACCTTTGCACTCGCAATCAAGCAATGACGGTTGCTAAAAACAATGGGATATGGTGTAATGGTAACACTACAGATTCTGGTCCTGTCATTCCTGGTTCGAGTCCGGGTATCCCAACTACTTCGAAGTCCAAGTTGAATTTTCAACTTGGACTTTTTCTTTATCCCCCTCCCTTACTACAATAGGACACAAAAGGGAAAACAACTTGCTAATAAGGGAAAACAACTAAAAAAACAGGTACAATATATAACAACACAAACACCTGCTGAAAGGGAAACAACAAATAACAACACAACAGGACCGTAAAGCTGCCCCTACCCTACTGTCTTTTTCTAAACAACCCTGCTTCTCACCCCTTTCTTGGACTGAAAAGGGGTAAGAGGAACAGAAAAACGCAGGAGAAAACAGAAAAAATAACCAAAAATTTGGAAGTACAGAACAATCTACATACCTTTGCACCCGTTTTTCACCAACGAACGTAAAATAACGAATGCAAAGAAAGAAACTTGCATGCATTGCGATGGCAATGCTTTCGCAGACCGCCGTCTTCGCGGGTGGTCTTCTGACCAACACCAACCAGAGCTTCATCTTCGGTCGCAACTTCGCCCGTGATGGTGTGATTGCTATCGATGGAGTCTATTCCAATCCTGCCGGCGTGGCCTTTTTGGGTAAGGGCCTCCATCTCTCCCTCGGTGGTCAGAGCGCCTCACAGACGCGTACCATCCGTAGCGGCATGACGCTCCTCAAACCTGCTGGCCTCCCCATGACCGACGAACAATGGATGCAGTCGCCCTACGCCCATCCGCTGAGCCTCAACGGAGGCGATGCCAACGGCATCAAAAGTTTCAAGGGTGAAGCTTCTGCTCCGTTCGTACCTTCGGTACAGGCAGCCCTGAACTACGACAAGTGGGGATTTCAGTTTGCCTTCGGCCTGGTGGGCGGTGGCGGTAAGTGTACCTTCAACCGCGGTCTCGGATCCTTCGAGCGCCAGGTGGCCCTGCTGCCCTCCATCCTGCAGCTGGCCAACAACACCTACCAGCAGCAGTATGGCATCGACCTCGGACTGGGAAGCAACACGCCGGGCTACTCCGTAGAGAGCTACATTCACGGTCAGCAGTACGTCTTCGGATTCCAGTTTGGTTCCACCTACAAGGTCAATGAGAACCTGGCTGTCTATGGCGGCTTCCGCTTCAACTACATCTACAACAAGTATGAGGGAAGCATCTCCAACATCACCGTGAACATCAACGGCCAAAACGAAAACCTCTATAGCTACCTCGGCACCAAGGCGGACGCCCTGGCCAACCAGGCACTCTCCTATCAGGAGCAGGCCAGCAACTATACTCGCTTGGCCCAGGAGGCGACACTCGCTGGCAACGAGCAGGCCGCACAGCAGTATGCCGCCGCTGCTGAGCAACTCACGAAGGGTGCGCAACTGGCGCAGGGTGGCGCGCAGGCCATTGGTGGCGTGCGGAGTCAGGTGGCCGACCGCAACCTCGACTGCACGCAGCGCGGATGGGGCATCACGCCGATCATCGGTGTTGACTACCGCTGGGGCAAACTCAACCTCGGCGCGCGCCTGGAGTTCACGACGCATCTCAACATCGAGAACGACACGAAGGTGGACGACACGGGCCTCTTCGCCGACGGTGTGAACACGCCCAACGACATCCCGGGCATCCTCACCGTGGGTGGTTGCTACGAGATACTGCCGACCTGGCGTGTGATGGCGAGCTACCACTACTACTTCGACAAGGACGCCCGCATGGACAAGGACAAGCAGAAGTTGCTCAGCAGCAACACCTGGGAGTGGGCCTTGGGATCGGAGTATGACATTTCGGACGCCCTCACGGTGAGTGCGGGAATGCAGCGCACGAAATATGGTCTCGGCGACGGCAGTTACCTCTCGGACATGTCATTCACGACGAGCAGCTACTCCTATGGCTTTGGCGCAAAGGTGCGCGTTGCCCCGAAAGTCACGGTGGAGGCCAGTTATTTCTGGACCAACTACGAGAAGTTCAACAAGGAGTATGACCAGGAGTATAGCGCAGCCGACATGTCGGCCACGGCCCACAATACCGACCAGTTCACCCGCACCAACAAGGTGTTTGGTGTCGGCGTAAACCTCGATTTCTAAGAAAAGCACACACATAGACGCCCATTGCCCAGCAATGAAAGCGGAGAGAGACTACGGGTCGGGGCTCAGCCCTCCCACAGTCTTCGCTCCGCTTTTTTATTGCGAGCTATTTGAGGGTGAAAAGAAAAAACACGCGATTTTCTACCCAAATCAAGCTATTGGATACTCAGTTGTCATCACCGTGTCAGCCTTTTCGATCATTGCATTTTGTAGTGAAAGACCGTAAAAGGCGGAACGGCACACACAAACCAATCTATCACACGAAGGAGGCCTCCATAATATGAATATTGAGGCACCGTTCTATCTCCGCAATACTTTTGAATGAAAAATTGGTATGTCCAAACAGAATTTTGCTAACATATTGCGGCGTACATCCAAGACGCGCCGCAATGTCAGCTCGTGAAAGCTGATGTTCTTGCATATAGTCAATAATCTTCATGGCTATGCCTTGTGACCATTTAAGCCAGACTTCATTGTCTTGCCTCCACTTTGCTTCCTCGGCAAAAGTAGAAGGTTCGCTACTGAGATTTCTCTCAAGAAATTTTAACGTTTTCTCTTTCATAATCAATCCTCCTCTAAAAAATCTACTAAACTGTCTTCATCAAAGATACCATTCTGCTGCAAATAGTTTCGACACGCATTGAGTTTGTTCAATTTTATTTGAAAAGTTGCTCCATCGTAACTTCACTATGCACCAAACTATGATGCAGCCCGTCAGCGATGCCATAGGTCGTAACAAAGGTGATGACCAAAGAGTACTTGGTCTTGGTAGAGCTTTGGAAAAGTTCTAAGCGCTGCCTTAGCAACTGTTCGTATGCCTCCGTTATGCGGTATTGCGATTTGCTGAATTTCATCTCGCACAAATGGATGATGCGGTCAGCACGTTTGATGACCAAATCGATCTGTCCACCATTTTGCCCATCAGTTGCTGCCTTGCGCCATGATGAGACTTCGGTCGCCATCCCCGAAATACCCAAGGCACGCTTGATGCTGTCCGTGTGCATAAGGCATACTATCTCAAATGTAAGTCCCTGCCACGTAGAAACTTGACGCGACTCAAAATGATGACTCCACCATTGTTCGTCGCCCGAAACATCGGGCAAGATGAACTTATAATAAAACAAAGTATAGAAATCCACCAAACGATAGATGGTATCTTTCACCTTATGAGCGAAATTCTGATTTCGGGAAATGAAGTCGCATCGTTCAAGATTGGTCAGTACACGCGTGAGAGTTCCACCGGTAATCCCTGTAGCCTTGGATATTTCCTCACGAGACATTCCATCATGATGGGCAGCCAAACCCTTCACCACACTGATATATAAGTCGGCGTTTGAAAACAAAGCATTGTAGAGTTCGTCGAACTCGCTTCGCATAATACCTCCTTGGGCAAAGAACAGTCTATCGACATTCTGCACGAGACTTTCTTTTGCATTGATGAGACTTAAGTAAAACGGGATGCCACCAAACACCATGTAACACTGCAATATTTGGTATCTATCCCATTTGCAGTGTTTTCTCAGAAGATACACCTCTGTCTCATGCAAAGTGAAAGGTCGGACATAAATACTGCTTGTAATGCGAGCATGCAGTCCCCCTTGATTTTCTATCAGATTGTCCACCATCCATGAGGTAGCCGATCCACTGGCAATAAACACAATATCACTACGACGAGCAGCCCAGCCATTCCAGAAGTTCTCCAATGCCGCAACAAAGTCAGACTTCTGTGTGTCTATCCAAGGCATTTCATCTATAAAAACCACCTTTTTTCTGTTGGCATCGAGCGACTCAAGGTATTCTTCAAGCGCATCGAATGCGTCGAACCAATCGGAAAACTTATCAGGTTTCGTGCCAGAGAACTTTTTCAATGCTCGCACAAAACTCGTAAGTTGTCTTTGGCGCGATAGATTATGGCCTCCGACAAACGTGAAGTCGTATTGTCCCTGATAGTATTGATCCACAAGAAAAGTCTTGCCCACTCTTCGCCGACCATACACTATGACAAATTCAGAACGATCGGACTCCATCACTCTGTGGAGTTCTTGACACTCTCGCTCTCTACCAACAAGTTTGCTTCTCATGCCCATACCGTTTATCTATTAACCTTGGCAAAGGTAGCGTTTTTATGGCAGCAAAAAGAAAAAATACGCGATTTTCTACCCAAATCTATGTCAAGAAGGGAGATTTGGGTAGAAAATCGCCCATTTTTGACCTAAATCAAGTCACCACTCACCCTGTTGCTACAGGACGAACAGTAGTATCATCACGCTATTAATCTATGCCAACATGCTATTTATAGTAAGCAGCTTGCCTGGCGATAAAGGCCAAAAAGCGGTATGGGAATCATGCTGCGAAATTCCCATACCGCTTATATTCAATGCTTCGAGCTGAGATAAAGAAAATCAGCTTGTGAGCGATTAGTACTCGTCCTCGTTGAAGAGGAAGTCCTCCTTGGTGGGGTAGTCGGGCCAAATATCCTCTATGCCCTCATAAACCTCTCCTTCGTCCTCGATCTCCTGCAGGTTCTCGAGCACCTCCAGAGGTACGCCCGATCGTGTGGCATAGTCTATCAACTCATCCTTTGTTGCGGGCCATGGCGCGTCTTCCAGCTTTGAAGCCAATTCAAGAGTCCAATACATAGTCTTCTGTCTTTAAGTTTATAAAAATTTGCGTGCAAATATACTATATTTTATTTGAACTGCAAGCGCTATGGCGTATTTTTTCGCACACACTGCAAACAAAGTTGAAATAACTACCTATATAAGCAGGAATAACTACCTATATCAATAGAAATAGCCACGAATCTTGGGAGCACACGGGAGCCTCTTGCACTAAAAGTTGATCTTATAGTGCTGCTTATACTTCTTCTTGTCGAAGAAGAGAAGGCCACAATAGTAGAGGTCGAAACTGACGCGTACGCGCTTGTCCTGCAAGATGCGCGCCCAGCTTCGGCGGGTCTCTCCATTGCGGTGGATGCCCTCCACGATGAGCAGGGAAGCATCTGTGGCCCGGTTGATCAGGGCCAAGACCTGCTGCTCCATATCCTGTCCATGGGCCACGACAGCCAGCGAGAAGGAATCCTCAGTAAGTGAGCAAGCCCCCTCCCCCATCGAAGAAAATACCATCCGGAGGCAACCCGCATGAAGGTAGGCCCGCTTGGCCTCCGAGACATCGCCCACCAGCACGGCCTCGCCGGCCTGCTGGTGGTTGGCGATACGGAGGTAAAGTTCGCAGACCCTCCGTTCCCGTTTTGAAAGATGCGGAAACAGGGGGCGGAGGTCGTCGTAGGCATAGTAGGGATAGTGCTCATTGACGACATAGCGGACGAAGCGGTACGCCCAGGGCGACTGGATACCGAAGCCACGACAATACTTTGCCCGGCTCATCCACAACACGCCACGTCGCAATCGAGACAACATTGCCATGGTTTCTGAGACAAGACCTAAGGTTACGCCTCGATGGGCTTGCAATGATCCTGGAGCCAGGCCAAGTCTTCGCCATCGAGGTGGGGAGCGAGCTTCTCGCAGACCATCTGGTGGTAGTCGTTGAGCCACTGCTTCTCCTCGGCGGTGAGGAGGGAGCAATCGACGGGCGCAAGGTCTATCGGACAGAGCGTCAGCGACTCCATCTGCAAGAAGCGGCCCAGTTCGGTCTCCATATAATCCTTGATCAAGCACGTGTTTTCAATGCGCACACCAAAGCGGTCGGCCAGATAGATGCCCGGCTCGTTGGTGACGGTCATTCCCGCACGCAAGGCAGCCGGCATATACTCCATGCGCACCTGGTGGGGACCCTCATGGACATTGAGATAGGAACCTACGCCGTGGCCCGTGCCGTGGAGGTAGTTGAGACCCGCGCGCCATAGCGGTTCGCGTGCCAAGGCGTCGATCTGCGTGCCACTGCAACCATCGGGGAACTTTGCCAACTCCAACTGGATATGGCCCTTGAGCACCAGCGTATAGACGCGGCGCTGCTCTTCGGTGACAGGGCCCAAAGCTATCGTGCGCGTGATATCGGTCGTGCCGTCCTGATACTGCGCACCACTATCGATCAAGACCAAGCCACGGGGCTCCACGGGGATATCCGTCTCGGGAGTGGCCTCGTAGTGGACGATGGCACCATGGGCCTCATAGCCCACAATGGTATCGAAGGAAATGCCACGGAAGAGATCTTGCTCCGCACGCAGGGCCGTGAGTTTCTTGTCGAGGGAGATCTCCGTCTGTCCTCCTGCCTCCACAGCAGGCTGAAGCCAGCGCAGGAACTTCACCATCGCCACGCCGTCGCGCGTCATGGCACGGCGGTAGCCCGCTATCTCGGTTTCGTTCTTGACCGCCTTCATGGCGGGGATGGGCGACGGGGCAAACCTCACCACCGATCTCTCGAGGGCACAGGAGGCGAGATAGTAGCAAGTCTTCACACTGTCCAGCAGCAGACCGCCCTCGAAGGCATGAGACCGCAGGTAGTCGGCCACGACAGCATAGGGCTGCACCGCCACGCCAAGGTCGGAGAGGTAGCGACGCACCGCGTCGTCGAGTTTCTCCTCGTTGACAAAGAGCGTGGCACTTTCCTGCTCTATCATCAAGTAGGAGACGAAGACAGGATTGCAATAGACGTCGGAGCCACGCAGATTCAAAGTCCAGGCAATATCGTCGAGGGCTGAGACGAGCATGGCCTCGGCATCACAACTGCGCAGCGACTCACGGATGCGGGCGAATTTGCTCTCCGTCGTCTCGCCAGCAAACTCCAGGGGATGGAGCTCCACCTTCGCTGTCGGGATGGAGGGGCGGTCCGTCCAAATCTCGTTGAGCGGGTCGAAATCGGTACGCACCTGGATATCGTAGCCCTGGAAGAAGGCCTGCATCCTCTGCACCTCGTCCGTGCCATTGACCCATCCGTCGAGACCCACCACAGGATGGGAGGCCCCACGGAGTTGTTCGGCCAGCCAGTCGGTGATCGTCGGCGTGCCCTCCACCTTGAGTTTCATCAGCATGATACCCGTGCCGCGGAGTTGCTCCTCGGCAGCAAGGAAGTAGCGGGAGTCGGTCCAGAGCGCGGCAGCATCCATCGTGACGACGACCGTGCCGGCCGAACCATTGAAGCCTGAGATCCACTCGCGACCCTTCCAATGGTCGGCGACATACTCACTATTGTGTGCATCTGTGCTGGGGAAGATGAAAGCCCCCAGTCCCTCACGCTCCATCACCTGGCGGAGCGCGGCTATTCTTTCTACGATCTTAGTCATTATATATAGGGTATTTGGTTGATGGTTTCTGAAAGTTATTATCGGTCCTACTCACACATCGCCCGGCAGATGCGGTCCTGCAGCCCATTGGCCTGGCTGGCGCGGATGGTCCCCTGGTTGAGGATGCAGAAGGCCAGGCGGTGGCCATTGCTGGCCGTGCAGAATCCAGCAAGCGTCTTGACACTCGTCACCGTGCCTGTCTTGGCCCGCACATTGCTATCGGCCGCCGTGCCACGAAGCCGCTTGCGGAGCGTGCCGTCGCGTCCGGCGATGGGCAGCGTGGGAAGCAGGGCCTCGTAGGCCTCCGTGTTATGGTAGTTGAGGCGCAAGAGGTGGACGAGGAGGTCGGCCGTGACATAATTGTAGAGCGAGAGGCCACAACCATCGGCCGCGTAGTACTGCGCAGGATCAAGGCCAGCCGCACGCACCACCTGGTTGATCACCTGTCGGCCCTGGCGCGCACCTGCACGCCGCACACCCGTGCTCTTGGCCAGCTGGTAGAAGACCGACTCGGCATGGAGGTTGTCGCTCTTCTTCATCATCCGCTGCAACACCCGCGTGAGGTCGTGGGTCTCCTCGGCTAGCAGCGTGGATCCTGCGGGGAGCGTGGCGTCGCCCAGCGTTCCCTCCAGGACAATGCCGGCCGCTCGCAGGCGCGAAGAGAGTTCGGCCAGAAAGCGGTCGCGACGGTTGTAGAGCAGGGGCGAGAGCGGCGGATTGCTATCGTCGTCGTCCCAGCACCAGCCCTCTCCCATCGGTTTGTCGTCCTTCATTGACTTGTCGGCCAGCAGGTCGCCCGTGATACGACGGATGCCTTTTTCACGCAGCGCACGGACGAAGGCGCGCATATTGGTGTCGCCAAAGAGGGGATCCATGCCACCGACACAATAGAGCGAACCGTGGAGCACACCCGTGGAGTCGATGTCGCCACGGCAGTAGAGGCGCGTGGAAAACTGATAGTCCACGCCCAGGCGGTCGAGGGCCGTGATGGCGGTGACACACTTTTGGACAGAGGCCGGGCGCATCCGCTGGGCCTCGTTGAAGCGATAGACACACTGGTCGGCACTGAGGTCCCAGACCATCACTGCCATTTGGGTGCTTTGAAGCAGTGGATCCTCAACGATGGCGGCCATGCGGTCGGCAAAACTATCGGTCCAAAGGCGGTCGAAATCGGCGCCATCGGCTACGACGGGACGGTCCGCCAAAGGAACCGTATCGGTGTCGGCCACTTCGGCGACGGGTGCTGCCACCAGCCCGGCGTCCTCGGCCAGGAGACGAGCCACGCGGGCACTATCAACATAGACGAGATTGACCTGCGCCTGCATGGGCAGAGCCAGCAGGGCGGTCAGGAGGAAGAAAAGTTTTCTACGAATACTTGTCATTGTTCTTTTGTAGGTTTTTAAGATTAAGATTCTGTTTCTTTTTCTTGGCAAGTGTTCTTGGCAAGAGAGACACGCTTGCCGACTGCCTCGACAAACGAGGCTTCGTTCTCCGGGGTGAAGATACTGATGTTGTGGTCGCCATGCTCCACCATCACATAGCTGCCCGTGAGCAGGTGGCGGGGCATACGGCGAAGCGCCGTGATGGTCTGCAATGGGATGGCCTGTCCCCGTTGGCGCCCTATCCTGCCACTCTGCGTGGTCAGTTGGTCGTCGTCGAGGACATAGTCGGTATGGATGCCACGGTCGATGCCCCGCACGGCCACGGCCACAAGCAGTGCGCCAAGCACAGCCATGGGGCACGTGCCGAACCAAAAGCAATAGAGCGAGGCAAGGGCGAGGAGCAGGATGCCACACAGTTCGCCCAGCGTGAGTCGATGATGAAATACTCTTGTCATAGTTCGACTGCAAAGGTACGAAAAAAATGGGGAGTCACTCCCATTTCGATCCAAGAAAAATAGATCTACACCTCGCCTTGGGCGATAAATTCTCAAAAAACATGCAACTTCCTGCCGTCACAAAGGAACTAAGCACAAAAATCGGGAGAAACATTCGCCCATCTGCCAATAAATGAGTAATTTTGCGGGCGAAACGTTATTCCGCTCCCCATAGGGAGCACAACTGTTTGCTTAGAAATGATTCATAAATACGATTTCCTGATCATCGGCGCTGGTATCGCCGGAATGAGCTATGCCTTGAAGATAGCCAAGGCGCACAAGGGAAGGGTTTGCATGATTTGCAAGACGACGCTCGACGAGGCCAACACCTCGTTCGCGCAGGGCGGTGTGGCTTCGGTGACGAACCTCGCCGTAGATGACTTTGACAAGCACATCAAGGACACCATGATAGCAGGTGACTATATCTCCGACCGCAAAGCCGTGGAGCAGGTGGTGCGCAATGCGCCGGCACAGATCCAGGAGCTGGTCGAATGGGGCACCCAGTTTGACCGCAAGGAGGACGGCAGTTTTGACCTCCACCGCGAGGGCGGCCACAGCGAGTTTCGCATCCTGCACCATGCCGACGACACAGGCGCCGAGATCCAGCGCGCCCTGATGGAGGCCTGCCGCAACCATCCGCGCATCGAGATCAAGGAGAACCACTTCGCAGTGGAGATCATCACGCAGCACCACCTCGGCGTTGAGGTGACGCGGCGCACGCCCGACATCGAATGCTACGGAGCCTACGTGCTCAATCCGGAGACCCAGAAGGTGGACACCTATCTGAGCCGCGTGACGCTGATGTGTACGGGCGGTTGCGGAGCGGTGTATCAGACGACGACCAATCCCATCATCGCCACGGGCGACGGCGAGGCCATGGTCTATCGCGCCAAGGGCACGGTGAAGGACATGGAGTTCGTACAGTTTCACCCCACGTCGCTCTACCACCCGGGTGAGACCCATCCGGCCTACCTCATCACCGAGGCTATGCGCGGCTACGGCGGCATTCTGAAATTGCCTACAGGCGAGACCTTCATGGAGAAATATGACGAGCGCCTCTCCCTGGCCCCGCGCGACATCGTGGCGCGGGCCATCGACAAGGAGATGAAGACGCACGGCCTGGACCATGTATGCCTCGACGTGACCCACAAGGACCCGGAGGAGACGCGCCAGCACTTCCCCAACATCTACCAGAAGTGTCTCAGCATCGGCATTGACATCACGAAGGAGATGATCCCCGTGCGCCCGGCGGCCCACTATATGTGTGGCGGCATCAAGGTGGATCTCAACGGCGAGAGCTCCATCCATCGTCTCTATGCCCTGGGCGAGTGTTCCTGCACGGGACTGCACGGTGGCAACCGACTGGCCAGCAACTCGCTGATAGAGGCCGTGGTCTATGCGGATGCGGCAGCCAAGCACAGCCTGCAGGTGGTGGACGGCTACGATTGGAACGACCGTGTGCCGGAGTGGAACGACGAGGGCACGATGACCAACGAGGAAAAAAAAGTGCTCATCACACAGAGCATCAAGGAGGTGGGACAGGTGATGTCCAACTATGTCGGCATTGTCCGCTCCGACCTGCGACTGAAGCGCGCATGGGACCGCCTCGACTTGCTCTATGAGGAGACGGAAGCACTCTTCAAACGCGTGAAGGCGACGAAGGACATCTGCGAGCTACGCAACATGATCAACGTCGGCTACCTCATCACACGACAGGCCATCGAGCGAAAGGAAAGTCGCGGACTCCACTACACCATCGACTACCCGAAGCACGCCTACGACCTCGAGAAGTAGGACTTCGGAGCCAGAGACTCAAGGGACCTAACGGCTTTGAGAGAGAAACAACACGATTTTGAGAAATACAATAAAATAGCAAATCCTAATATCTATCCCCCCGCCCCCATCGGCAAGTGCGGATGTGGGGCGGGGAAACAACCAACCAAAGTATGAGAAAGAACCAAATTTTAGCGGCGGCTCTTCTCTGCCTCACGATGCAGGGCCATGCGCAGACGCCGACTAAGGGTGGCGGCATCTCCAGCGAGATGCTCACACAGATCGAGCGCAATGGCGTTCAGAGTAGTGACCGCGTGATCAGCAATGCGCTGGCAACCAACAAGATCGACGACTTGGCCTTGAACTTCAAGGAGCAGGGCCGTCTGGACACCTACTTCAGCGTGGAGACCCCCGCACAGAGCATCCACAACCAGAAGAGTTCGGGACGCTGCTGGCTGTTCTCGGGCCTCAACGTGCTGCGTGCCAACTTCGCCCGTCTGCACAAGGACAGTATCCGCGTGGAGTACAGTCAGGTCTATCTCTCCTTCTACGACCAGCTGGAGAAGGCCAACCTGATGCTGCAGGGCGTGATCGACTGCGCCGATAAACCCATTGACGACCAGCGCGTGCAGTTCTTCTTCAAAAATCCGCTCAATGACGGCGGTACGTTCTGTGGTGCTGCCGACCTGGCTGAGAAGTATGGTGTCGTGCCGATGGAGGCCATGCCGGAGCCCTACTCCGCAGAGAACACCTCGCGTATGGCGGAGCTGATCTCCTCGAAGTTGCGCGAGTTTGGTTTGGAACTGCGCAAGATGGTGGCTGCCAAGAAGTCGAAGCGCGACATTCAGGCCCGCAAGACTGAGATGCTCGGCACGGTCTATCACATGCTGACCGTCTCGCTGGGCAACCCGGTGAAGGAGTTTACCTACGCCTTCAAGGACAAGAACGGCAAGACCGTGGGCAAGCCCCGCAAGTACACCCCGAAGGAGTTCTACGACGAGACCGTGGGCCATCCGCTCAACGGCACCTTCGTGATGGTGATGAACGACCCGCGCCGTCCCTACTGGAAGACCTACGAGGTGGAGTATGACCGCCACACCTACGATGGCCACAACTGGAAGTATCTCAACCTGCCCGTGGAGGAGATTGCCAAGCTCGCTATCGCCTCACTCAAGGACAGCACGAAGATGTACTCCAGCTACGACGTAGGCAAGCAGCTCGACCGCAAGCGCGGCTACCTCGCCATGGACAACTACGACTACGGATCGCTCTACGGAACGACCTTCCCCATGGACAAGGCCGACCGTATCAGCACCTTCGATAGCGGTTCTACCCACGCCATGACGCTCGTGGCCGTCGATCTCGATGAGAACGGCCAGCCGAAGAAATGGAAGGTGGAGAACAGCTGGGGCGCCAGCTATGGTCAGGGCGGTTGCCTGATCATGACCAACGAGTGGTTTGAGAACTTCATGTTCCGCCTGGTGGTCAACAAGAAGTACTGCTCCGAGGAGATCATCAAGGCCGAGCAGCAGAAGCCGATCATGGTGATGCCGGAGGATCCGCTCTTCCAGGCTGACAGATAAATTCTTTGGCCTGAGAGCCAGGGAATCGAGTAGGAGGAAAACGAAGTAGTTTTTCTCCTACTTTCGTTTTCCGACCTCTCACACCACCGTACGTGCGGTTCCGCATACGGCGGTTCCTATTTTGGGTGCCATTCGATGTATGAGCCCATCAATGTAGCATAGCCTGCCATGCTCAACTTTTCGTTGGTTATAGCACGGCTTAGTATATAACTACCAGCTATGCGCCCAATAACCCAAACGACTATTGCCCCACATGTAAGCTTGGTATTTGTCAATACCGCACTTTTACCAAGTTGGCAACTCTCGTTTTCACCCTCTTCCACGACTTCCATATACACATACGTAGCCGTCGCCTTAGCCACTCATCCGTTTCTATGAGAAAACGTTTCATATTAGCGAGGTGATAGTATCCTACCCAGCCCTTTATGTACTCTTCAAGTTTTTTGCTTCCTCTTGGCATATCCCCAACCATTGCTTCGGGAAGTCAACTCCTTTGAGTTTGGCTTTCATCTTGGCTTTGGCTTTTGGATGTACAGTGAGTTGGCATTTGCCTTTCATTACATAAAAGGAGTAGCCAAGGTATTTCACACCTTGCACATAGGACACAACTGTCTTATCCCTATTCACCTTTAGATGAAGTTTTCCTTCGATGAATCGGGTTATGGATTCCTTCACGCGCTTGGCTGCACGCTTGGACTTACAAAATATCATCGAGTCATCGGCGGCGTAGCGAACAAAAAGGGAGACCTCGACGTGTGAGTTCCTTGTCCAACTCGTTGAGCATAATATTACTCAAAAGCGGACTTAACGGTCCTCCTTGGGGGAGTGCCTTCCTCACTTGTATCGAACACACCTTTGTTCATCACACCACTGCGGAGATATTTGTGGATAAGGCTTATCACCCTGCCATCCTTTATCGTGCGGCTGAGGATTTCTATGAGTTTGCTATGGCTCACGGTGTCGAAGAAACGCTCCAAGTCGAGGTCGACCACATAGATGTAGCCATCATCAACTATTTTCTGCGCAACTCTCAGGGCATCATGGCAACCTCTTCTCGGGCGGAAGCCGTAGCTTCTTGGAGAGAATTGGCGCTCATAGATGGGGGGTTAGGGTCTGGTTGATGGCTTGTTGAACCGCATTTGGTCTATGACCGTGGGGATGCCCAACAGGCGCATCTTGCCATTGTCTTTGGGTATCTCTACCCTTTTTACTGGGTTCGGACGGTATGAACCCCGTCAAGCAAGGAACGGATTAGGACATCCTTGTTAGCCAAGAGCCAAGGGAGCATTTGTTCACATGACATCTTGTCGATACCGCTACAGCCCTTGTTACGCTGCACTGCCTTGTAGGCTTTGCGCAAGTTATCGGGACTGATGATGCGCTCCAATAGGTGTTCCTTGTCGAATGGTACTTCCACGATGTTGTCTTCACATATCCACATGAAGGTCTGCACTCCCACATATCCTTCGGATTCCGTCCTATCTTTCTGAGGGCAGCCCTTGACTTCTGCCAATGTTTTCTGCATTCTTTCCTTCATGAGGTACGTTTCAATTACTATCGTTTAATTTAGAGGTTCTGCCCTTCATGGAGCGTTATCGAGAACTCCACCACTATGGCATCTGCTGACTTCTCACGGCAAGCTTTACTCCATGACTTTCGTAAAAGCAACTAATCGTCATGTCCGTGAGACCTCCTCGGATAAGGGCTTATTCTTTCCATCTTATACCCACTTCATTTACACCAACCATTCCGAATAGCTATAGGACTTTGATTTGTCGGGCAATCTCATCCATGGTCAAATGCCTTATATGAAGTTTCTGTACGTTAGGCCGATGTTTGCCGCCAGCTTCTTTCAGATTCCACCTCGCAGTGGACACCCTTGCTATTGGCTATACAATTCCCGCTATTAGGGCTTGTTAGGGACTTGCACCCATTAGAATAAGCTCATGCCGAGCATACCCGAAAAAGGGGATGGGAAGCACTTGCTTTCCATCCCCCTTTTCTATATCATAGCCTCCTGCGGCTTTTCTATATTAGGCCTCGCTGCCTTCGATACTGTCGCCGACGTTGGTTTTGGACGCTGTGCTCGCTGCAACCTTCTGTTCCTCGGAAGGATTGGTTATGGCCTGCATGATGAGCGCTTCCAGCTCCTCGCAGAGTTCGGGATTGTCCTGGAGCAGTCGCTTCGTGGCGTCGCGGCCCTGCGCCAGGCGCGTGTCCTTGTAACTAAACCAGCTACCGCTCTTCTTGATGATATTGTAGGTCACACCCAAGTCGATAATCTCACCGGCCTTGGAAATGCCCTCACCGAACATGATGTCGAACTCCGTCTTGCGGAAGGGCGGCGCCACCTTGTTCTTGACCACTTTGACGCGGGCCTGGTTGCCGATGACCTGGTCGCCATTCTTGATGGAGGAAATCCTGCGGATATCCAGTCGGACGGAGGAGTAGAACTTCAGGGCGTTGCCACCCGTGGTGGTCTCGGGACTGCCGAACATCACGCCGATCTTCTCGCGCAGCTGGTTGATGAAGATGCAGCAGGTGTTGGTCTTCGAGATCGTACCCGTCAGTTTGCGCAGTGCCTGGCTCATCAGGCGTGCCTGGAGTCCTACGCTGCTATCGCCCATGTCGCCCTCGATCTCCTTCTTCGGAGTCAGGGCCGCCACGCTGTCCACCACCAGGATGTCGATGGCGGAGGAGCGGATGAGCTGGTCGGCGATCTCCAGGGCCTGCTCTCCCGTGTCGGGCTGCGAGATCCAGAGGTTATCGACATCTACACCCAACTTCTGGGCATAGAAGCGGTCGAAGGCGTGCTCCGCATCGATAAAGGCGGCCACACCGCCCATCTTCTGTGCCTCGGCAATGGCGTGGATGGCGAGCGTCGTCTTACCAGAAGATTCTGGTCCGTAGATCTCGATGATACGGCCACGGGGATAGCCGCCCACGCCCAGGGCAGCATTGAGGCCAATGCTGCCCGTGGGGATCACATCGACGGGCTCCACATGCTCATCGCCCATGCGCATGATGGAACCCTTGCCGAAATCTTTCTCTATCTTGGCCATCGCTGCCTGAAGGGCCTTCATCTTGTCGGCCTTCGGGTCCTGCGCGGCATCTTCTTTCTTTGCCATATTTTTTTCTATGTGTTATCTTGCTAAACCTCCCTCCTCCCCTGCTTGACCGAAAGCCACGGAGGGTCTTCGGCGAAGCAGGGGGAGAGGAAAGGGATGATTACAACTCCAAGCCCTTGTCAAACTCCTCATGCCAGGGCAGTCCCTGCGTGTTGAGCAGCTCCATGAAGGGATCCGGATCGAACTCCTCCACGTTGTGCACGCCCGGCTTCTTCCAGACGCCCTCCAAGAAGAGTTTCGCACCGATCATGGCCGGAACGCCCGTCGTGTAGCTCACGCCCTGCATACCCGTCTCCTTGTAGGCTTCCTGATGCTTGCAGTTGTTATAGACGTAGTAGGTGTGCTCCTTGCCGTCCTTGATGCCACGGATACGGCATCCGATGGAAGTCTCGCCCTCGTAGTTCTCGCCGAGGTCCTGCGGATTGGGGAGGACGGCCTTGAGGAACTGCAGCGGCACGATGTTGACCTTCACCTTCTTCGTCGGATCGTCGGCGAGCGGTGCCTCGTAGGTGACCTCGTCGATGCGTCCCATACCAAGGTTCATGATACAGTCGAGATAGGTGAGATACTGCTGTCCGAAGGTCATCCAGAAGCGACCGCGCTTGATGGTCGGGAAATTGAGCACGAGGCTCTCCAGTTCCTCGTGGTGCATGAGGTAGCTCTCGCGCGGTCCCACGTTGGGATAGTTGAGCGTCTTGTGGACGGCCAGCGGGTCTGTCTCAAGCCATTTGCCATCCTCGTAGTAGAGGCCCTTCTGCGTGATCTCGCGAATGTTGATCTCCGGATTGAAGTTGGTGGCGAAGGCCTTGTGATGGTCTCCAGCGTTGCAATCTACGATGTCAAGGTAGTGGATCTCATCGAAGTAGTGCTTGGCGGCATAGGCCGTGAAGATACTGCAGACACCCGGGTCGAAACCACAACCGAGGATGGCGGTGAGGCCCGCCTGTTCGAAGCGCTCGCGGTAGGCCCACTGCCAACTGTACTCGAAGTGGGCCTCGTCCTTGGGCTCATAGTTGGCGGTGTCGAGGTAGTTGCAGCCGCAGGCCAGACAGGCCTCCATGATGGTGAGGTCCTGATACGGCAGGGCGAGGTTGATGACCAATTCGGGCTTGTAGCTCGACATAAGGGTCTTCAACTGCTCCACGTCGTCGGCATCGACCTCGGCCGTCTGGATGTCCATCTTGTAGCCTTTGTCGTGGATGGCCTTCACGAGCCGGTCGCATTTCTCCACATGGTGGCTTGCGATCATCATCTCGGTGAAGACATCCGTGTTCTGCGCAATTTTGAAGGCGGCGACGGTAGCCACGCCACCCGCGCCGATCATTAATACTCTGCTCATTCTATGTTTCGTTTTATCTTGTTATTTCATCTTTTGGTCTATCTCTGCCTGGGTGATGCCGAGGGCGTCCATGAGAGAGAATCCGAGCATTTCCTCGCGGCAGCCGGCAGTCTGCGTGGGCTGCATGGTGAAGAGCGTGACGTGCTTCTTCTCGTCATCGACATCGCGGAGGGCCTGGCGCAGCTCCTGCCAAGAGCGAGGAGTCACTGCCGTCGGGGACTATCATCAGGCGCGTCACTTCCTCTTCCGAAAGCAAGAGGCGGACCAAGTCGGTCAGCACGGGACCTTTCGCCTGTCCCTCCTCGCCCGTGGCGATGCAGTTGATGATAAACTCGCCCAACTGTTCTGAGCGGAAGGCCTTGCCGTCGAGTTCGGTCTCATAGTCGGCGGGGGAGAAATGGAGGAGCTTCGGGGTCTTGCGGTCGTGGAGCAACACGACCTGGGTCTCGTGGTCGCCCGGGCGAAGGCGTCCATCGAGGGCGACGTCCACCAGCCATTGGCTGAGGTCGGCCTGGGGGATACGACGTCCCAACATGCGTTCAAAGTTGACTATCAGGTCGAAGGCGACGTGATCGACGAAATCGGCATCGACGATGATGATATTCTTGCTCCAATTGACGGGATTGATTCCTTGCTTTTTCATTGGCACAAAGATACGGTTTTTAGCTTAGTGGGCCAAACTTTTCCTTGTTTTTCTTTTGGTTCATCCGATAAATGGAGCGACTGGGGTGTTTTGATCATTGCTTGTTATAGTCCCAACTCCTCTTTCTCATTCTCTGTCTCGACGGGCGGGATTTTGTCCTCGGCGGCTTTACCTCGGTAGTCTCGGACTTTACCTCTACAGGCTTAGTCTCTACCTTGGTGGGGGCGGGCTTTACCTCGGCGGGGGTGTCCTCGTGCTTGGCGGGATTGGTCTTGACTTCTCCCAGTTTCAGACAGCGCTCCACATCGGAGAGCAGGCGGCAGTAGGGTTCCGACTGCATGAAACCCATGTTGCGGCGGAGCGTCGGCACAATATCGACCGTGCTATGGTCGTAGCAGGACAACTCGTTGAGGCGCTGCGTGTTGTGGACCGCCAGACGGTTGATCTCATTCTCACGGGATCGGATAAGCTGGTCGCAGACCTTCTGCATCATCGGCACGACGACACCGTCGAAGAGATGATGGCCCTGGATGTAGAGATAGGTGGTCTCGGGCGTGACACCCAGTCGGCGCAGGTCGCGCGACAATTCACCGAGCTTCTCCTTCGTCCCCGGATTGCCCTTGCGCAGGGCAGCGAGCTTGCGGTTGACCTTGCGCTGCAGGTTGTCAAGCAGAACGGAGGCCTTGCCCGTAGAAAAGGCGCCGAGAGCCACGACATTGTTGAAGTCGGCGATGGTGAAGAGGTTGTTCTTCCTCCTCCGATAGAAGAAGATGTTCCACAGAAAGAGGGGGTAGATGATCTGACTGTAGCGGCGCAGGAAAGCGTCGAAGTCGAAGGTCTTGCGGTCGTTGAGGGTCACAGAGACACACATATCGTGGAGGCTCGGTCCGTAGCACTGGTAGTTTTCTATCGCATAGACGTAGGTGTGGAGGACGTAGGGATTGTCGCAGACCTGTTTCGAGTCCTCCGTCCGCCCCTGGAGGAGGTAGTCATAGTCGGCATCGACGCAGGCCAACATGTCCTTGCCCGTGCCGTGGAGCAGCAGGCTCGTCAGCACCGACTTCTTGCCGCGCGAGAGTTTTTTGCGCGTGGGTAGCATCACCTCGAAGTAGCGATGCTCGTTCTCGTAGCGGGCAAGCACCATGCGCCAGAAGAAGACATCGTCGTAGGCCTCAACGTAGGCCACGATCCTGCGCCTCGCCTTGCGCCCGTTGAGGCGGTTGGAGGCAGTGACGTAGTCGGAGGTAATATTGTCTTTCAGCCGTTTTGCCATATCGCAGCCTTCCCTATTATTCGTCCTCCGTTATCTCCGACACCTCCGTCACGTTGTCGAGCCAGCCGTTCATGATGACAGCGGGACTATGGGTGGTGAGGATGATCTGTACATTGGGGTTGAGTTCGAGTATCAGGTCGATGAGCCGCTTCTGCCATTCGACGTGGAGGCTCACCTCGGGCTCGTCCATGAAGAGCACGTAGTTTTGCCCGTCCTCGATGAGCACGGTAAGCAGGATGACCAGCATTTGCTTCTCGCCGCTGGAGAGTTGATAAGGCATGAGCGTCTCGCCGATCTGTTCGAAGCGAATTTCGTTCTCCGTGCGCACGATCTTCTTGCCTGTCTCAGAGAAGAGGTCGTCGATGAGATCCTGGAACTTCCGCTTCGGTTGGCTGATGCGCTGGGCCTCCTCGGCAGCCTCGGGTGTGGCCTTCTGCAGGGCCTGGATCATGCGGTTGCCGATATTGACCTGGTAGTCGAGATACTTCCGCTGCAGTTTGTAGATCTGCCAGTCGAGTTCGGTGACGAGGGAAGCGTCGATCTTGTCCGTTATCTCCGTACTCATCAGCGGGCGGTCGAAAGAGCGGATGATGTCGAAACGTACCCAGCGTGCTTCCTCAGGCGCCACACGCAGGCGGACTCCCTTGACGGGATGGCTCGGCAACTCGCCGCCACGGGCCAGGCTCCGCACCACCTTGTTGAGGATGGTACTCTTTCCCACACCGTTGATGCCGCTCAGGATGTTGACCTGTCGGTGCAACTCCCAGCAGACGTGCTTCTTGCCGCTCCAGAGCGAGTCGATCTCTATCTCCTTGATGTATTCAGCATATTTCTGCATAACGTTCAGGTATAATTGTTTGTTGGGAAGCGCGTGCCATGAGGGCTGGCTTCTCTTGCAAAGTTAGTCATTTTTCTTCATACCAACACGCTGCGAACGGTCTTTTTTCTTCAAAAACACGTTTAAACGTTTACTATGCTATTTTTCCTCATCTTTTATCGTCTCTCTTACTTACTTTTTTCTTTAGCATCATTTGCGCAATCAGTCCTTTTTTGCTACTTTTGCAACGTCAATTTCAACCATCACCAACCAGCAACACCACCAAATAGATGAAACGTATCTTCCTCCTCGCCCTGCTCGCCACCGCGCTATGGGCTCTCTCCACGTCGGTCCTGGCGCAGAGCCAAGACGGTCTGAGACAATATGTGGAGCCGCGCATCGGCACGGCCCACTGTCGCTACTTCCACTTCGCGCCCGGCGCACTACCCTTCGGCATGGCCAAACCCGGACCCTCCACCAACGGCCACTACGGCAACGTGGACGGCTGGCAGGCCACGGGCTACGACTATCGCGATCGATCAATCGAGAGTTTTCCCTGCACCCATGAGTTCCAGGTGGGCGGCATCAGCGTCATGGCCACCACGGGGCGCCTCATCACCGTGCCCGGAGACACCACGGAGGCGGGCATACAAAAGGGCTACCGCTCCCACTTCAGCCACGACGACGAGGTAGCGACGGCGGGCTACTACAGCGTCCTGCTGCGGGACTACGGCATTAGGGCAGAGATGACGGCCACGCAACGCGTCGCCTTGCAGCGCTACACATTCCCCAAATCGAAGGAGAGCCACCTCATCTTCGACATCGGCCACCGTATGGGAGAAAGCGGCGCCGTGAAGGACGCAGAGGTGCGCATCCTCGACGACGGCACTATCGAGGGCTACGTTGTCACCTATCCCGAATACGTCAAGGCTTACCAGCCTGGAGCGACCGTACCTATCTATTTCTCGGCCACGACCAGCAAACGACCAAAGCGCTGGGGCACCTTCCACCACGACAACATACATGACAACAAGCGCGAAGCCAGCGGCGAAGGGGCGGGAGCCTATCTCTCCTTCGCCACGAAGGAGGGCGAGCAGGTGACGGTGAAGGTGGGCATCTCCTACACCTCCGTGGAGAACGCACGGCAGAACCGACAGGCCGAGGCGCGGACGCTGACCTTCGACGAGGCCAGGGAAGAGTCGGCGCGCCAATGGGAAGAGATGCTGGGGCGCATCCGCGTCGAGACAGACCGCAGGGAGGACAAAGTGAAGTTCTACACGGGCCTCTACCATGCGCTGCTGGGGCGCGGCGTCTGCAGCGACGTCTCGGGCGACTATCCGAAGCACGACGGCACGGTGGGCCACCTGCCGACGAAGGAGGGGCGTCCGGCCTTCAACCTCTACAACACCGACGCCATGTGGGGCGCGCAGTGGGGACTGACGCAGCTCTGGGTGATGGCCTATCCCGACCACATGAGCGACTATATCAGCAGCCACCTGCAGGTTTACAAGGACTGTGGCTGGCTGGCCGACGGACTGGCCTGCAGCCGCTTCGTCTCGGGCGTGGGCACCAATCAGCTGAGCAACATGATTGTGGCGACCTATATGGCGGGCATACGCGACTTCGACCTGCCGCTGGCCTACGAGGCCTGCCTGAAGAACGAACTGGGATGGGAGGACCGCCCGCGGGGAGCTGGCAAGGCCGACACCAAGGACTTCCTGCGCCTGGGCTACGTGCCCCACGTCCATGCTGCGGATGGGGGACTCTACAACTTCTCAGCGTCCCACACGATGGAGTATAGCTACAGTGCCTACGCCGTGGCGCAGCTGGCCCGGGCCTTGGGCAAAGAGGCCGACTACGAGCGGCTGATGGGCCTGTCGCACGGCTGGGAGAACCTCTACGACTCGACGTGCAACTTCGTGCGGCCACGCTACGACGACGGCACCTTCGTCGAGAACTTCGACCCGCTGGAGGTGTGGCGCGGATTCCAGGAGGGCAACGCGTGGCAATACACTTTCTACGTGCCCCACGACCCGCAGGCGATGATCGCCAAGGTGGGGACCGAGGTCTTCAACGCGCGCCTCGACAGCATCTTCACACTCTCGCAGCGGCGCATCTTCAGCGGCGGCACGGAGGTGGAGGCCTTTGCCGGACTGCGCACGCTCTACAACCAGGGCAACGAGCCTTCGCTCCACATCTCGTGGCTCTTCAACGAATCGGGACGCCCGTCGAGGACGCAACACTGGGTGCGCGCCATCCTCAATGAGTTCTACGGCACGGACGGCATCCACGGCTACGGCTACGGACAGGACGAGGATCAGGGAATGCTGGGGGCCTGGTACGCCGTCTCCTCCATCGGCCTTTTCGACGTGAAGGGACTCGACGACCTCCAGCCCTCACTGGGCCTGGGCAGCACGATCTTCGACCGCGTGACCATCCAGTTGCACCCGCGCTACTACCCCGGAGGCCAGTTTGTCATCCAGGCCGTGGACAACAGCCGCCATAACGAGTACGTGCAGCGCTTCTCCCTCGACGGCACGCGACTGACCACTCCACGCATCCCCTTCCAACGCTTCGCCCAGGGCGGCACGCTCACCGTGAACATGGGCTCCACGCCCGTGGACAACTACGAGTAGCCACTGGCCAGCACGCAGAGGAAACAAACAATCCAGCGCGACCTTTAGTTATCACTAAGTGTGGTCATCAGCAACCTTCGGCAAGGTAGCGGAACACGCCACGAGACGGCAAGACAACGCCCTCGCCTCTCGCACGCACCCTGGAAGCCTCTCCAATCAACCAGCAAAAACGGGGCTCTCGGGGGGGGTAAAGCTCAGATTACACCCACGGGCGTACGGCGATGCAAAAAGTGCAATAAAAAACAAAATCGGAGCATTCTTTTTCAGTTATTCCCGCAGTTTTTTCAAGAAAAACTCATAACTTTGCATCTGGCTATTCATACTCACAACGTGCCAGTATGGACTACAAGACAAGCGGAATAAAAGTCGTGCCGACCAGCAAGAAGGGACTGCCGTTGGCGGCTCGCGCTAAGCCCCTGCAACAGTCGGCAGGGAGTGTAGCAACGCGCCACAGTCCATCCTCCTCGCCACGCTGACACGGCAAGCATAGAAAAGGCTCATAACGGCAGGAAAAAGGGGACGCCCCGTTGGAACATCCAACAAAAGCACCAGCCTTTACACTGCAAAGACGATCAAAGAACAAAATATGAAAAAATACACCATCAACTCTCCACTGAGGCGAATCATACTATCGGTCTGCGCCGTGGCATTGTGCGCATGCTCGTCGGAGACAGGAGAAAACGAGCAGCCGGACACGCCGCCCACCCCACCCGATCCGGCAGCGAAATGGCCGATACGCATCAGCAGCGTGCAGGAAACTCTCGGATCGGACGACGCCTTCGAAGAGGGCGACAGGATAGGCGTGTATGTGGTGAACCGCAACAGCGACGGATCGCAGGTCGCACTGAAGACTGAAGGCAACTATATAGACAACAGGATGTATGTGCTCCGGAGCACCTGGACCTCAGCGGTGCCGGAATACTGGAAGACGCGGCTACCCACGCCGACTTCTACATGTACTATCCTTACACCACGACCATAGCGAATGTCGAGGCACTGCCATGGAGCGTGAGGACCAACCAAAGCGCAGCGTCGGACTACAAGGCCAGCGAACTGCTCATCGGCAAGACGCTGGACGTAGCTCCGAGCGAGAACGCTGTGAGCATCAGCGCGAAGCACGCCATGGCGCAGGTCGTCATCACCCTGGCGGCGGGCAAAGGATTCTCCACGGCCTCGCTGGCGAGCGCTCAGGTCAGCGTGAGGATCAACAACGTGAGGACGCACGCCACGGCCAATCTCGCCACAGGCATCGTGACGGCCACGGAGGACAAGGGCTATGTCACGCCGATGAGGGAAGGCAGTGTGTACAAGGCGATCGTGGTGCCGCAGCAGTTGGACAAGGGCCACTTGATCACGGTGACGGTGGACGGCACGGACTTCAACCTGCAGAAAGACCCACGGCTCACGGCCTTTGAGCAGGGACACCGCTACCAGATGACCGTGACGCTGAGCAAGACCAGCGGCGGCATGAGTGTGGGCATAGTGAACTGGAGCGACGACGGCATCGACTATGGAGGCGTTGCCGAACCGAATTAAGGCGTTGCGAATTCATCATCAGAAAAAAGAAAAATCCATGAGAACTATCATCAATAACAGTCTGTTCTGCCTCCTCGCCATGGTGGCAGCGACGCTCTGCGGTTGTAGCGACAGCATCTTCGACGACGAAGCACAGAACGATGGCGGCAGCATCCGCCTGGCGGCAGACATCGAGCAACTCTCCGTGATGAGGGTGAACGACTGCGGCTTCTGCGACGGCGACATGATGGGCGTGTACGTGGTGGACTACGAGGGTGGCAACCCGGGCACGCTGAAGCTGAAAGGCAACCGTGGCGACAACGTGCGCTACACCTTCGACGAGGCGGCCAACAAGTGGACCGGTGCCTACGAGCTGTACTGGAAGGACGGCCACACGCCGGTCGATGTGTACGGATACTACCCGTTTGCTGCGCCCGAGAGCATCGAGGACTACCAGTTTGAGGTGCAGAAAGACCAAAGCAAAGCCTCCTCCAGCGACGAGATGGGGGGCTACGAGGCGAGCGACTTCCTCTAGGGGAAGGTGGACGAGGTGGCTCCCACCAGCAGCGTGATCCGCCTGCCACTGTCGCACCGCATGTCGAACGCACGCGTCACCCTGCTCCAGGGAACGGGATTCACGGCCGAGGAATGGGCGGGCACGGAGAAGATCGTGCTTGTGCAAAACGTAGCGCGCAAGGCAAGCATCAACCTGGCCAACGGCACGGTGAGCAAGGCGGGCGAGGTGGAGCCCACGGCCACCCTGCCCTCATGCGTCGGCAACGAGTGGCGCGCCATCGTGGTGCCACAGACCGTGCCCCAGGGCGCGGCGCTCTTCAGCATCACCATCGGAGGCACGCCGTTCAAGTTTACCAGGCCCAACGACTTCGAGTACAAGGCTGGCCACATGATGAACTTCAGCATTAGGGTGGACAAGCAGAAGGAAAGCGGACAGTATAAACTGACGCTTGTGAGCGCGAGCGTCAGCGAGTGGGAAAGCGACCTCGTGAGCCACAACGCCACGGCAAAGGAGTATGTCGTGGTGAACGCCACGCCTGGCAAACTGAAAGAGGCCATCACCGCCCTCGGCAAGGACTACACGACGCTGAGAAACCTGAAGATCACGGGCGAGATCAACGCCGAGGACTTCTACTTCATGCGCGACCACATGCCGCGGCTCACGGCCCTCAACCTCAAGGAGGTGCGCATCAAGGCAATGTGCAAGCCGGGTGAGGGCGAAGAGGGATATGACGACCAAATACCGGGTAGTGCGTTCTATTATCAGCACACCAATGGTGGAAGCCAGTCTCTGACACGCATTATACTTCCCGACCGGCTAAGAGCCATTGGTGGCAACGCGTTCTATGGATGCAACAACCTCACCGGATCGCTTGTCATTCCGGAGGGTGTAACAGAGATAAGGCGTGGTGCCTTTAATGGCTGCTCTGGACTGAACGGCACGCTCACGCTCCCATCCACATTGAGGAAACTGGGCAACAACTGGAACAGTGACACTGCCGACGAGGGCACAGACTATTATGGTGGCGTGTTCCAAAACTGCTCCAACCTCACGGGAAATCTCGTACTGCCCAACAATCTCGAACTGATCAGAGGTTATTGCTTCGCTGCCTGCTCAGGACTTAGTGGCGAGCTGCGACTGCCCGAGAAGCTGAAGCACATGGGGCGTAGTGCCTTTTCATTCTGTCCTGGACTGACAGGTTCCTTGACGATACCACAAGGATTATCCACAATTCCGGTTGAAGCCTTCAGCGATTCTGGCTTCAATGGTACGCTAACGCTTCACGACGGGATTACAAATATAAGTATTTTGGCTTTCAACAATTGCCATTTCAAGGGAGAGCTTCGGCTGCCAAAAAATCTGAGGACAATCTCCGAACGCGCCTTCACCAATAATGACTTTTCTGGCGAGCTGAAATTACCGCCCAGTGTGGAGCATATAGGCAGTTATGCTTTTACCAACAACTGGCGCATCACGGGCATCCTCAGCATTCCAGAGGGCGTGGTGAGCATAGGCCAGGAGGCATTTGCGGGATGCAAGATGCTCGAGGGCGTCATCTTCCCCGAGTCCATGGAGACGATACGCCAAAGGGCCTTTGCCGAGTGTTTCGGCATCGGGTCGATCGTCTGTCGTGGCACCATGCCACCACGGATAGAGCGTGAAGCCTTTGACGGCGTGGCCAGGGACAACTTCACCGTCGAGGTGCCAGTTTCTGCCGTAGCCAGTTATCAGACGGCGCAAGGCTGGTGTGAGTTCAAGCGCATTGCCGCCCACCACGAACTGACCTGCCGCCCCTCGGTGGCCTGCGCCCTCAGCACAGAGCACAAGCAGACGATCACCGTCCAGGCCGAAGGCGAATGGGAGGTGGCCAGCAAGCCCAGCTGGTGCGACGTCTCGCCCATGAGCGGCAACAAAAAGACCGAGGTCACGCTCACCATCAAGGCCATGGCGAAAGGCTCCGGCAACGACCGCAACGGCAAGGTGGTGTTTCGGCTGAAGGGGCAAGGACTACACCCACGAATGCAGCGTGGCGCAGTATGGCTACCAGTATGGGGAGAACGAGTGGCTGACGCTGCAGAAGGCCACGCGCGCGGCCACCGCGGCGGTATCAATATCGTGTTGCTCGGCGATGGATATGACGCCGAAGACATTGCCTCGGGCGAATACCTGAAGACCATGAAGCAACAGATGGACCATTTCTTCGACATAGAGCCCTACAGGACCTATCGTCAGTATTTCAACGTCTTCACGGCCTTCCCGCTGTCCACGGAGTCGGGTATCGGCACGGTGAACACCATCCGGCACAACCGCTTCGGCACAACATTCACGGGCAGCGGACTGAAAGCCACATACGACGAGATCTTCTCCTACGCCCTCGGTGCGCCGAGCGTGACGAAGGAAAACCTCCACGAAACACTTGTCATCATCGTGCCCAACTCCACCGACTATGGAGGCATGACGCAGCTGTGGGCAGACGGATCGGCCATAGCCTTCTGTCCGCTCAGCACCTACGACTATCCGCTCGACTCGCGCGGCGTGGTGCAGCATGAGGCGGGCGGCCACGGTTTCGGAAAACTCGGCGACGAGTGTATCTACCACAACGCCTTCATAGACGCCTGCGGATGCGCTTGCTGCGGCCATGTGGACGAATTCAGCACCGCCAAGAGCTACGGATGGTACGACAACCTCTCGCTCTCGGGCAAGGCCCACGGCGTGGGGTGGAGCCATCTGATCTACGACCGCCGCTACAGCGACCTTGTCGATGTGTATGAGGGCGGCTTCATGCACAGTCGCGGCGTGTTTCGGTCGGAGCAAAACTCGTGCATGAACAACTCCATCCCCTACTACAACACGATCAGCCGCGAGAGCATCGTGAAGAGGATCAAGAGATATGCCGGCGAGACATTCTCCTTCGAGGACTTCGTGCGGAACGACCAGACTGGAAGTGGCGCCTCGCGAAGTCGCGCCCTGCGCCAGGCCAAGGCCTGGGCGGCACGATCGGCCAGCTCGAGCCAGTACAGGCCCGTGATACACAGGGGGAGTCCGCTGCGCATGGCGAAAGTGAGAAGGCACAGATAAAAGTGAGAAGGCACAGATAACAAATAGAGGAAGCCATGGGACAAAAAATGAATGGGAAGATGAAGAGACTCCCAATGAAGATGAGAGACCTTAAGAGGAAGAGCCACCTTATTATATATATGGCGCTGACCGCCTTGGCACTGGCTTCGTGCGGCGAGGACACGCTGCCGACGGACGAGACGGCGACGGAGAAGGGCGTTGAGATGAAGCTGCTGATGAGCCATCCCAGCAACAAGGCGCCCACCGCACCCTCCTACTTCGAAGCTGGCGACAAGGTAGGCCTCTTCGTGAGCGAGGACGGCAAGCCCCTGGAGGTGGGTGGCAACGTGGTGAACAACGAGGCGTTGACATACAACGGCAACGAGTGGACGGCTGCCAAAACTCTGTATTGGGACGAGGGCTTGTACAATGTCTATGCCTACCACCCATACATCGGCAGGGTGAGCAGCATCGAGGACCTACCATTCAGCGTCAGCCTCGACCAAAGAACGGAAAAGACGGCAACGGCGCTCGGCGGCTACAAGGCGAGCGACCTGCTCTTTGCCACCAGCAAGGGCGTGAGGGCCTCGGACGAGCCTGTGCAGCTCGCGTTCAGACACATCATGAGCAAGATCACGATAAGACTCGTGAAGGGAGAGGACTTCGAGGGCGAAATGCCCAAAAACGCCACGGTATATGTACACAACACCGTGACGGAGGCTACGATAGACCTCCAGGCGGGGGTGGCCACGCGCCATGCGAAGGCTCCGCGACAGACGATCACGGCACACCACGACGGCGACAACCTCTACTCTGCCATCGTTGTGCCGCAACGCATCGAAAACCGCATGCCGTTCATCGAGGTGATCATGAACAACATGAGCTATCTGTACGAAAGCAAGTTTCTGTTTAAGCCCGGCATGGAGCATTTCGTCAACCTCATCATCCCCAACAACCCCAATAGCACAAAAATAGAAATCGGCGGGGGAATCAAGAACTGGGAATAAAAGACATTTCAGAGCGAACAAAAGATATAACATAGCAAACAAAAAGTGCTACCATTGCAATGAAGAAAGCTATCTGCATATTATCAGTATTGGCCATCTTGCTCTGCGCTTGGCTCGTCCTGTTGTGGCTGCCTGCCCTCACCCACGAAGGGAAGCCACAGAGCGAGACACGCTATGGTCTGAGCGAGGGTCTGCAACTGGTAGAACAGACGTTTGCAGGCAAGGAAAAGCGGTATGTCGTGGAGGACGGCGAAGGCAATGTGGTGTTTGACGTGCCCCTGCGCGGCTGCATCCTCGACACACGCTTCCGCGGCGGCAGGCTCCGCTTTCGCGAGCAGCAATCAGGGCGTGAGGGCTACATAGACCGCCAGGGCATCGTGACGCTTTTGCACGAGGGCAAGGCAAGCATTCCGGAGGAAGTGGCTACCGGAAGGACGACAAGGTTTGCCGCGTCGGACATGGCTCCGGCCCAGCAGCTACAGGGCGAGGCCTCCGCTCCATGGCCTGGCGAAGGCGGGGGAAAGCCGTCGGCAGCAGCGCGAAGAACCCAGTCTATAGCACAGGTGCCACTGAAGTCTATCGTGAAAGACAATCCTTTCTTCAAGGAGGCGTCGAAGATCATGCAGGGCAAGCTGACGGAGCAGGACGCCAATCGGCGGCACACCATACTCAACTACTGCGAGCATTTGCGCACGGCATATACGACAAAAGACATCGACTTCTTGCGGCAGGTCTTTAGCGACAAGGCGCTGATCATCGTAGGCAACGTAGTGAGGCCAACGTCGGCAGACGGCCGGTGTGTAGCGGACGCGCGAGTGAGCTACGCCATCCGATCGAAGCAAGAATACATAGCGCGCCTCGCCAAGGTGTTTTCCACGAACAGCAAGGTAGATGTGAGGTTCTCCGATTTCCGCATCCTGCGCCACCCCACGATGGACGGCATCTATGGCGTCACGCTGCGGCAGCGGTATAGCAGCGACCGATACAGCGACGATGGCTACTTGTTTCTGCTGTGGGACTTCAGAGACAGGTCGATGCCCGTGATCCATGTCCGAACGTGGCAACCAGCCTCCTCGGTGGCAGATGGCTCAGAGATCATCAGCATACAGGACTTCAACCTGCAATGAGCCATAGAACCAATGGCGCCTCGCCTGCTCTCAGAAAGAATATCATCAGAAAGAGGCAGGAAGTATTGCGTAGGAAAGATATAAGAAGTATATCGACGGAAGATATAAGAAACATATCACAGGAAAGATGTAAGACAAAAGTGTTGACAATAGACATGAAGACAACGACTACCCTTGGCAACGCCCGCCCTCTGCTGCTCGCCCTTTGCCTATGGCTGCTCTGCGGCGGCAGTGCGCGCTCGCAGGAGTTCACGGTGAGCAGCTTTCGCCTGATGCCCAATGACGCGAGTGCCTTTGTCAATAGCGTGCGCGACCTCAACGACGAGGCGTGCGCCTTGGTGAAGGTAGAGGCACCGTCAGACTTTGCCTTCTCCACGCCCTTAGGCATCGTGAAGCGCAAGGACGAGGTGGGCGAGATTTGGCTCTACCTGCCCCAGGGCACGAAGATGCTCACGCTGAAACATCCCGTATGGGGCGTGCTGCGCGACTATCAATTGGGCACGACGCTGGAGAGCCGCATGACCTACGAGCTGAAAGTGGACGTGCCAAGGCTTGCCCTGGCAGAACGCCACGATACCATCGTGCAGGTGAGAACCATCATCGACACCGTCACCGTGACTCAGTCCAGGCCCAAGGAGCCCTGGTCGGCTTATGCCCTGGCCACGATTGGCGCACACGACAACGGACCGTCCTATGGCGCGTTCTTCTCCCTGATGCGGCGCCATGGTTTCTTTGTACACGTCAATACGCTCTTTGGCAGTATCGGCAAGACACGCGGCAGTTGCGCCAAGGACGGCAGCCTCGGCGAGGGCACGGAGCGGCCCTACTATTCTGGCAAGACTGCAAAGAGCCACTTTACCATCACGGCGGGCGCCACACACCGCCTGACGAGGCAGCTGTGCCTCTTCGAGGGCGTAGGCTATGGGCGCAGCGCCGTGGCGTGGCAGTTGGCGCAGAGCGAAGGAGGAGGATATGTGCTCAACGACGGACTGACGCACAAGGGCGTGGCGGGCGAGATCGGCGCGCTCGTGGCATGGGGACGACTCAGTGTGTCGGCCTCGGCAGTCACCATCGGCGGAAAACAATGGCAAGGCCACCTGGGCATCGGAATCAAGTTATGGAGGACTAAGAAAATGAGAAAAAATGAGAAATAACAAGCACCTACACACGACGGGCCACCCACACGCAAGCCATCGAGCTCGCGGACTGCTGGCACGCCCCAGGGTCTGCCGACTGGCCTGGAGGCTCTGTTGCGCAGCCGTGGCGGTTTGCCTTTTCTCCTGTGACAGCGACCAACCCGACTATCTGGAACCGCGCCTCACCACGCTGCCTGCCACAGATCTCACACGGACGGAGGCCACGCTCCACGGATCGGCCACGGTGGCGGGCGAGACGGAGATGCCGCAGCTGTACTTCAGATATGGTGCGACAGAGGCCATGGAGCAAACGGCCCCGGCAGTCTTCGACGACCAGACGATGGTGGCAGCACGCATCACAGGGCTCACCGCCGCCACCACCTACCACTATATGCTCGAGGGCACCAACGGCAGGACCACCGTGCGGGGCGACAGGATGAGCCTCACCACGCTGCCCAACGCCAAACCCTCGCTGGGCGAAGCGAGCATCGTCGGCCATGGTCCTATGAGCGTGATCATAGGCTACAGGATCACGGACGACGGTGGCGAGACGATCACGGAGACTGGCTGCCTGTATGCGCTGGCCTCCGCTGCCGCCGACCAGCAGCGAGTGGTGCTCAAGGACTACCGCAAAGACCAGGAACGGCAGACGCTTCTGCTGCCCGACCTGCGCCGCAACACCACCTACATGATATGGCCCTACGCCACGAGCCGCATGGGCGAGACTGTGGGCGAGGCGATCACCTTCACCACGGGCGACGCCCTGCTGCTGGGCGAGCCTGGCCAACTGCGATCGTTGATGGGCAAGGACTTGTACGACTACTCCCACCTCTCCATAGCCGGGCCTCTGAATGGCGACGACTTGCGCTGCCTGAGAGAGATGATGGGGCGCGGACGCGACAACGTGGCGACAGCAGGCAGGCTCTCGGACATAGACCTGACGGACGCGACTATCGTGGCAGGCGGCGAACCCTATGACGACGCACGATATGCGGAGGACGACGTGGTGGGGCAAGGCTTGTTTGCCGATTGCGCAAGCCTATCGAAGATCGTCCTGCCGTCCCAGACCACAACCATCGAGAAGGACGCCTTTGCCCGATGTGCGGCACTTGAGCTGATCGACATTCCGGCCGCGGCTGCGTCGGTAATGCCCTCAAGTGGCTGTTCGGCCTTGCAGAGCCTCCGTGTCTCGGAGGCCAACACCCACTACGTCGGCAAGGACGGCGTGTTGCTCAACGCCGACGCCACACAAATCGTGTGGTTCCCGATGGGCAAGAAGGGCAGTTATGCGCTGCCTTCCTCCGTGACCTCGGTCGGCAGTTATGCCTTCAAGGAGTGTAACATAGAGCGGTTCGTGTTTTCAGACCATGTGGCCAAGTTGGGCACGGGCGTCTTCATGAACAGCAAGGTGAGGGACGTGACCATGCCGGAGGCTCTGCGCCTGGTGCCCACGGCCACCTTCCAAGGCTGCGCGCAGCTCCAGGTGGTGCGCCTGGGCAGCAAGACGGAGCTGATCTCCGACTATGCCTTCACAGACTGTCCGCTGACCGATCTATATGTAGAGGCCCAGATGCCGCCTGTCTGCCAACCCACGGCTTTTGCCACCCTCGGGGCAGACGTCCTCGCCTCTTGCCGCGTGCACGTGCCCAAGGGACGGGCCAACATCTACAAGGCGAGCGAAGGCTGGAATTTGTTTAAGAACATCATCACAGACTGATTATGACAACACCGGAAATAGAAGAACTCAAACAACTCGTCAAGCAGAAATACGGGAAAACGCTCGCTACGACAACAGACTTCGAGGAGTTTTCCCTCTATCTGAAGAAAAAGGAAGACAAGAACGTTTCGTCCTCCACGTTGAAGCGCCTCTATGGCTATGTGAGCGACGAGCACAAGCCGAGGCTTACGACGCTCGACCCGCTGGCGCAATACATAGGACACGCGGACTACAAGGACTTCGTGTGCTGGCTGAAGAACAGCACGCTCTACAACTCGTCCTTCTTCATGGCAGACCAACTGACGAGCAGCCAACTGACTGCCGGCACGGAACTCGTGATAGGCTGGAGTCCCAACCGTATGCTCACGCTGCGCTATCTGGGCGAGAGTCTATACGAAGTGGTGACTACGGAAAACAGCAAACTGCTTTGTGGCGACCGCTTTGTGACGGGCTGCTTCATCAAGGGGCAACCGCTTCTGCTGCCCTATGTCGAACGCGACGGAGCGCGCACCATGCCGTTTGTGGCAGGACGCCACGGCGGGCTCACGGTGGTAAGGTTGAAGAAACGCAGCGCCAAGGTGGAAGAAATAAAGAAATAGAAACAAAGGGGATTCTGAGAGGATTCTGAGGGGGCTGCTTGTCGTGCCTATCAAGACGAATCCGCCCATAGCCTTATAGCTTATGCAAGACCATACTACACCCATCCATGACACGATCGGCCCTTCGGACGACGGGCTCACGTCGGGGTTCACCGAGTCTATAGACCAAGAGCGGGCCGTGGACTCCATGTCGGAGGAGAAAGGCTTTGGCAACGTCCAGGAGTATTATGTCTCCAAGTCGGGCCCGACGCGTCTTTTCACCGCCACGCGGTATGGCAAGCGCTATGTGCTGAAATGCTTGAAGACGGACTACCTGCTCACCCCCGTATATCAACAGGCGATAGCGAAGGAGTTTGAGATCGGCCTGCTGCTGGAGCATCCCTATATCTGCCGCACGCTGGCCATGGAGCAGCTCGCCGGCATGGGCCGCACCATCGTGATGGAACAGGTGGACGGCGACACGCTGCAGACGCTCCTCTCGGAGAAGAGGCTCTCGCCCGACCTTGCGCTCAGGATAGCCTCGCAAACGATGGACGCCCTGGACTATATGCACAGCAAGCAGATCACGCACCGCGACCTGAAGCCGTCCAACATCATGGTGACCCACAGGGGGAAGAACGTGAAGATCATAGACTTCGGACTTTCCGACAGCGACTTGTTTGGCGTGCTGAAGATGCCGGCAGGCACCTACAGATACCTTGCGCCGGAGCAACTGCTGCAGGGGGCGGTCGCCGACCCCAAGGCCGACATCTACTCGCTCGGCATGGTGATGGAGGACATGGCGGAGGCTACGGGCAGCAAGCGGTTGCACAGGATGGCACGGATATGCACCGTGAAGGATGTCTCGCTGCGCCCCGAGAGCATAGAGGCGCTGCGCAGACGCCTGGCAGGGGGCAGACGCCTCAGGCGCATCGTTTCCTTCCTCGCCGCGCTCGTCATGGCCCTGGCCGCAATGGTAGCAGTCTCGCTCTTCGTGCGCAGCCACCAGGATGCAGAGGAAGCCGAAGGCAGGGAGCTGACAGACGACCACCAGGCGGCTCGCCAAGAAGACAACCAGGTCATCGACTACCATCTATGGGATAGACGATAGTCGATGACCTGGAGAAGGGAGGCCCGAAGGAGAAAGGAGGCACGAGGAGGGAAGTATGAGTGGGAAAAGGCTTGCTCACTCCCCGTTCGTACACTCGCCCGTCTCGTAGCTCTTGGTCATGTCTTGCAGGATGGCTATCATCTTCTGCCGAAGACTTTCCGGCTTCAACACCATCAGGTTGCGTCCGTGCCACAGCAGTTCCTGCAGAAAATCGCGGGTGGGGCGCACACGGAGCGTATACTCGCGGTAGAGGCCGTCGGCCGTTTGGCCCACCTTCTGCTGGCTCTCGTGCAGCGGCACCTCCTCAAGGTAGTTGTACTCGGGATAGAACACGCGCAGGCGCACGTTCTCTATCGGCTCGTCCTCCATGCGCATGATGCCGAAGCAACCATCGTAGTAGTTGTCGGGCGTGAGCATCTGCTTCAGTTTGGGCGACAGAGGCGCTTTGTGCACTCCTCATACATCAAGGAGATGCGGTCGAACGGCAGGCAGCGCACCTGCTCTTTCTCGTTCACACCGATGACGTACCAACGCTGCTTGAAGAACCTCACAAAAGCGGGCGTCAAGGCGACGGACGTCTCCACCCCGTAGGCCGTGGTGTAGCTAAACCTCAGCCGATATTGCTTGTCGATGGCTCTGAGGATGTCGTCGAGCAATTCTGAGTTGCGTGGCGCAGGGTCGAGCATCACCTTGGTGTGGTATTGCAGCATATCGCCCAACGAGGCCAGCCGCAGGGAACTGAGCAGCCACTCCGTGACATCGTCACACTTCACGCTGTCTTTCTTCAAATAGTAGCGATAGCCGCCGCTCCTGCCGCTACATTCCACCTTGATGCCAAACATCTGCTCTATTTCGTCGCGATGGCGGTGAAACGTGCGCTTCTCCAGCGACTTGCCTTGAGCGTTGGCCGCAGCCTCCAGCCATGCGGCAGCTATCTCCTCATACGTCATGCGCCTGCGTTCGAGCTGGCCTATCAGCCAGGCGAAGAATCTCATTCGCTTGTCCATACCCTGTAACCCACTATTTCAAGAAGTTTACTATCACCCGGTGCCAGTAGTCCCACGAGTAGCCCACCGAGGGATGGTTTACCGCCATCGCCCTCACCGTCCTGCCGCTTGCCAAGGAGTAGGTGCCCGTGGCCGTGCGACAGCCGTCCACGACGATGTCCTCCCCATCAGTCCAACGCTCGCCGGGCAGTTTGTCCCACAGGCGGTTGCCCCATACGATGAGGCATTCGGGCTGGTATTTTTCCATCACGTCGAAAAGGACCTCGCCAGCCTGGCGGTATTGCGCGGCGGTGCCAGCCTCGCGCGGGCCGCCCATGGCCACTTGCAGATAATTGTAGAACACCACCGACTGCCATATCCGCTGACTCTGCGCCTGATCGGTCTCACAGCCCACGAGCGAACGCTCAAACTTCAGCAACGTCTGCATCCACCTCTGCCGCTCCACGCCCCGGTCGAGATATTGCTCCACTACGCCGCTGGTAAACTCCATGCACTCCCGATGGCGCAGGCAGTTGCCGCAGTCGGCGCAGCCCTCGTCGCAGTAGTGGCTCTCGCCAAGCACCATGATGCGCTTGCCAAACAGTCCTCCGCCAGCGTATGACGCTCCGACGAAAGGACGAAAGAATACTCCGTCTTTCATATATTATTGCTCTTCTGTTTTGTTTCGATACTCATCCTGGGTCTTCCAAATCTCCTTGTACACCCATTTCTGCCACCACGACCAGGCAGGACGGGTGTGCCAGCTGCCACAGGCCGGACATTTCAGCGGCGCTGACAGGGCCGTACATTGGTATTCGAAGTCCATGCCCACAAACTTGTGTCCGCATTCGTTGCAGACAAATTTACTCCATCCTCTTAACATAGCTTTTTCGTTTTAGACCAATTGGCAAGACAAAGGTATGGAGAAGTTTTTATCCCTGCAAGTCCATGATGGTTCACTGATGAAATCCTCACGCCGCCGGTCTCAGCCTTAGTCTGCCACAGTCGGTTTTTTGTTTACGTCGGCAAAGTTACCTATCAGCCATGCCAAAACGTGTCACAGCTGAGAAGAAAAGTAAAAAAAGCGGGAAAAGATGCTGCATCGCTTACGGGATTTGCGATGCAGCATCTGAATAGTGGTTAAAACTATGAGAACCAGGTGGCCACCATGAGGGCCAGTTTCACGACAAGGCAAAGCAATGCGCATACAATGGCGATGAGCACAGCCGTGGCCAAAGCTTTCTTTCTCACTTTGCTGATGATCTCCTTGTCGTCTTCTATATAACCCGTGATCAATCTCAGGTTGCTCAAATACGACCGCTTGAATATGTCCAGCACGTTGCCAACAAAGGGAATGGCTCCTATCAGGACATCCAGCAGCACGTTGTATATCACTGCCAGCGTCAGCGGTATGGACCTCACCACACACAGACTGTAGTAGATGAACGGCATGGCCAAGGAACTCGAAAGCACGTCTCCGACACCTCCTGGAATGAGTCCGATGAGCGGATCGAGATAATATTTGTCCATATACTTGGCCGTCTTCACCATGATCCGGTAAGACGAGCGGTTCATCATCTTCTCGCGCTTGGCCTCTTTCTTTGCGACGCGCTCCTGCTCTTTGGCAAGGGCTGCCTCGCGGCGGAAGTCTTCTCGCTCAAAATTCAGCCCCAAGTCGCTCTGGGCTCGTTGTCTTCTTGAACTCTCCATAGTCTCTTATAATTCTATTTGCTTGTTTCCGTTCATAAAATCACTAAAGTCTTGCATGCTCAGCGTGTATCCACTGATGTCTGAGAGCATCTCCATCGCCTGCTTGCGCTCCTGCTCGTTGTCGGCCAAGTTGATGCGAGTGAAGACCTGGCGCAGGTAGGCGCTCTTGTCGTCGATCCGGTCCAGATAGCCCTTGAAGATTTCCTTGTAGTGGTCGAGCTGCTCGTCGTAGACTGCTGCCGCGATTCTTCCGTTGAGTTGCTGCAACTTGAGTTGCGCCACGCTGTCCAGCAAGGCCACGCCGCGCTGCAGCACCTCCTCGGCCTTTGCCTCCACCATGCCCAGCTCCTCGTCGGTATAGGTCGGCGGCTGAGCCTCTTGCCGAGATGTTGGCCCATACAGTCTGTTGTCGACGTCGCCAGCCACCTGCTCCACCCCGTCGAGCAAGCGGACGGCCATGCGGCGGTCGGCATGCAGATGGTCGGCCAGGAGATTGGTAAACTCCGACAAATTTTGCTCTACGTCTGCCGGCAACTGGGTGGTCTCCTTGAAGTCGGTAATGTCCACGCTGCGCAGCAACTTCTCGTCCAGCCTGCTCTCGGCAATCTCTCGGCCCAGCCTCAGCATCGCCACCACGTCGCGGAGATGCTTCAGCATCTTGAGTTTCAGCTCGTCAGAGCAGACGACCTTGCTTCTTATCTCGCGCGACACGGCGTCCAGGCGGGCCGCCAGGCGGGCGTGTTCGCTCTTCGTGGCCTTTGCCGCCTCCTGGTGCGAGAGAAGCTCCTCCCGGTCGAGTTTCAGATCCACCTGCATGTTGTCAAACTCCCTGATCAGCGGTGCAGACGGCGTCCCACTCCGAATAGTTGCGATAGTAATTGCGGCGGGCCGTGCCCAGCGTCAGCCAGTTGAGCAGGAAGAAGGGCTTCGAGGGCTTGCGCCGTTTGGCGTCCTGATAGCTGGGGCGCTTCGCCTCCAGCGTGGTGGTGAGCTCGCCGACCAGCGACTGATACACGTCGATGTTCTGCAGATGGTCGTTCATCTCCATCTCGGCAGACTTCATCTGGCGGAGCAGTTCCCTGCGTTCCTCTTCGAGCGGGCGCACGCTGGCCTCGCCATACAGGGCGTCCGTCATCGAGCGGAAGTCAGAGTCCATCAACTGCGAGGCAAAGCGCAGATAGACGTTCGACTTCGGTATGACGATGTCGTTGAGCGTCTTGTAGATCACGGTCAGACGCCCCATGTCGGCCTTGATGCGTGTGGCGTCATGCTTCACGCTGGTCTGCAACTGCTGCAGATCGCCGCGCAGCCGGTTGGCCTTCTCGCTGGAGACCATATAGTGGTCGAGCATCCCCAGTCCCGCCATGGCGAGCCCGAGCGTCTTGCTGCTGCCCGCAGCCGATCTGTAGGCAGTCATGGACCCTTGCAGCGAGGTGCGAAAACTGTCTGCTATCTCGGCGATCAGCACGCCACACTTGTCTTGTATCTTGCTATACTCCAACTCTATTTGCCGCAGCATTTGGTCCACGTCGAGAAATTCCACTTGGTTGAAATCGAAGAGTTCGGGCGACACCATCTTGATGGAGTCTCCGTAGAGGTCTATGAGCCGGAGCGCATACTCGCGGTAGGTAGCCTCGATGTCGCTGCGCAGCGAGGTGAAGTCGCTGATATTGGCGCGCACGCTGTCGCCGGCATAGCGGTAGGCCTCCACCAGTTTCGCATATCTGTCGAACATCACCGAGGCCTTGCCTCTCACCTCCTTCACTCCGCTCGTCCCTGTCAGCCAGTCCGCCGCCTTCGACGAGCCCTTGGCCAAGGCGGCGCCCAGGTTGAGGGCTATCATGTCCTGCAGCTTGTCCAAGGAGTGTTCCGTCGCCTGCAGTTCGTTCTCGGCTATAGCCAACGCGTCGCCCATGTCTCCCTGCTCAAGACAATGGTTCAACTTGTAGTCGGCCACGATCGTCGTGCGCGCATTGTTCGTCACGAAAGCGATGCTGATATTGCTGTCGTTTCCGTAGAAGCAATACGCGTCATAGACCAGGCTCCCCACCTCGGAAGAGTCGCCCGCGACGCCATACTTCTTTAGCTCATAGGCCAGGTCGGCCCGCAGAAACGTCTTGCCGTCGCTGCACAATTCGTCGGCAATCGACTTGATGGCTTTGTAAATTTCTCGATTTTCCATATCAATACTATCGTTTGGATGGGTATAGGGTGAGGCAAAGATACAGACAAGTTCCGCCCCCTGCAAGTCCATGATGGTTCACGGCCTGCAGGCGCTTGCTGTCTCTATCCCTTTCTCCTATATCCATGCTGAGATTCTTGTTTACGCCGGCAAAGTTACACACCAGCTGTGCCAAAGAGTGTCACCACTGGAAAGAAAAGTAAAAAGAGGCTGAAACAAAACCAGCATCAGACCACGTTATTTGTCGGAATTGAGCATTTTGCAGCAGATTATTAGTCGGAATTGAGCAAACTCCTGCGAATTATTTGTCGGAATTGAGCAATTATCTTATCTTTGCACCTGATTTTTAATCACTTCTCGCCATGCAAGAATATATACAAAGAAATATAGACGTAGAACTCTTGGAGTGGAAGGACAATCCGATGAGAAAACCACTCTTGCTTAGAGGTGCCCGACAAGTAGGCAAGTCCTCTGCAGTAAGACATTTTGGAAAAGAATTCCAGTTTTTTGCTGAGGTAAACTTTGAACGTCACAAAACTGTCAAAACATTCTTCCAAGGAGATATTGACATACGCTTGATTGTCCAAAAGATTGCAATATATATCAACGTTCCAATAGAAGAAGGCAAAACGCTTCTGTTTCTTGACGAGATACAAGAATGTCCAGAAGCAATAATGGCATTGCGCTTCTTCAAAGAAGACTATCCAGGGCTACATGTCATTGCGGCTGGATCTTTACTGGAGTTCACGCTTCAAGAGCTACCTACATTTGGTGTAGGGCGCATACATACTTTGTTCATGTATCCGATGACATTTGATGAGTTTTTGAATGCGAACAATGAAAACGGATTGATAAGCATGAAAAGGCAAGCTGACAGCCAGCATCCCTTGGATGCAGCTTTTCACGAAAAACTAATAGAATATTTTCGCATATACCTTTTGGTAGGTGGAATGCCCGAGGCTGTGCTGGCATGGATAAAGACACACAACTTCAACCAATGTAGTCATATACAAGAAGATATTATCTTGACATACGAGGACGACTTTAGCAAATACAAGAAAAGAGTCTCTCCTGACCTGCTAAGGACAACGCTGCACGGCATCTGCCATCAGCCAGGAGAAAAAATCACATTCAAGCAGATTTCCGCGGACTACAGAAGTTCACAAATCAGAGAAGCAGTCCGACTTCTGACACTTGCCGGCCTCGTCGTTCCCGTCATCGCCACCTCGGGGAATGGCATTCCACTTGATGCAGAAGCGAACGAGAAAAACATGAAGATTCTGTTGCTTGACTCTGGACTTCTTCTTTCTGTTTTGCAACTTGAAGGAAATCTTGCGCAGCACCTTGTGAATCTAATCATGACTGGCAGTCCACAAGATCTTGTCAACAAGGGAGGCTTGGTTGAGATGGTGGCAGGCCTTGAACTCTTGCGCAACAAACCATGTGTGCAGCGACAAAAGATGTTCTATTGGGAGAAAAGTGGGAATAGTATAGCCGAGATAGACTATCTTGACACATTTCATCTCAAAGTCACACCTATAGAAATAAAATCAGGCACACAGGGTGGCATGAAGAGCCTATGGCAATTCATGAGAGAGAAACGCCTTACAGAAGCTATCCGTTGTTCATTTGAAAATTTCGGAGAATTCACCTACACCGACCCGCAAGCAGACAATGCCAAGCGCCATATAACCATCATTCCGCTATACGCATTGGAAAATCTGCGGGAAATGAAGTAGCAAATGGATAGTAATCTCCGTCCTCCTCATGCTTCACTTGTGTGAGCTTTACAAAGGCATCATTGGATTTCAATATACCTAACGATGCTGAGTTGAATATATCTCTCAATCCAAGTTTGCTTCTTTGACAAGACCTTGCCAAACAATCCCTACAAAATGGTAGAAAAGAAAAGAATGCTGAGTACCTATCCAGTAGAACGCAAGTGACACTATAGTCCAAGCACACTAACACTCCAGTACCAGACAAGTGGAACTCCAGTACCAGGCACGTTGTACAAAAAGTGGTACCGAGAATAGATATCGACTGATGCGCTTACGCCAAGAAATCCAAACGTCCTATTATCTCGCCATCGTTACTTCTTTGAGTAATCTCTCCGATAATTCTTCAAAGGTGGTTCCTTCTGGCATTTTTCCACCTGCCAATTCATTAGCTACTTTTGACATGCATACTGCGCCGACTGCAGCTATGGTCGACAGATGCAGCTTATTGGCAATGTAAGTTGTCAGCCTTGACAGCAATTTCTCTATTTCAATTTTATCTGTAATCATAGGTCTAGTATTAATTGTTTAATTCCTTTTTCTGTACAAAAGCAGTATTGAATGTACTCTGGGCCGGGATATTTCAGTAGTTTTGCCAACTTGACGAGATTTGCACTATTGCCGTATGCATTGCCATAACTCCTACGATACTCCTGTAAAATGGCATCTACACGTGAGTCTGCAACAGGACCGATGACAATGTCATAGTTATGCTTGTAGGTATGAAGATGGTCCTTTTCCCTGTTTTTTAGTACAAAGAGAGCCCATTCCGCAGTCCTACCATCAAATTTCTTTATTCAAGTTTCGCAAGTTAATAAAATACAACGTAACTACCTAAAACAAAAGAGGTATAGAAGTTTGCTTATGTGGCAAAAAAACTTTGTAAATTTGTAGTGACCAAAAAACAAATCACAAATACTTCCATACCCATGAGCAAAGGTAAGAGTTTTATTTCAGAAATCGGCAAATATTTCAAAGAAAATGATGCCACGAGTGCAATGAACCAGATAATGGACATAACACGAATGTTAAATCTCTCGGAGAAAAGGCTCTTCGGAGAGGAAAGCAGATGCAACTGCAAATACTAGCAGCTGCAGGTGCTACAGCTATTGTTGTTGTTTCCTTTGTTTCCTGATCAAGAATGCGTTTAACTATTCAGCTTCGTCCCTATGCGGCATTGCCGACTGCGGTAAGGACGTATTCTATCGTTTTCTTTCCAGAGGACTATGACTGGCGTAAGATCCTCGCCAATATCACAACCCAGCTTTGGCGCAAGACACAGGCAAGCACAGAGAGGGATGCTAATACTCCCGTGTGTCTGATGGTTGACGATACGGACTATCCAAAGCGAGGCATCCGACAGAGATGATTGGAAAGGTGTTCTCTCATGTTGAGCACAAGATGATTCTCGGCTTCAAAGGGTTGTTCCTCGGCATTACGGACGGAGCGACTCAGATGCTCATGGACTTCTGCCTTGTTGGTGAGAAAGGAAAGAAGGGGACGTACAACCTGAAGCAGAAACAGCTTGACGCTCGGTTCAAGAAGGAACGTAACGAGGACAGCCATACAGCAAAGCGTATCAAGGAGTATGACGAGAGCAAGATAAAGCTCATGATAGAGATGATAAAGCGTCTCATCTCCGAAAAATACACTTTGATTACATCCTCGCAGATAGCTGGTTCGCCTGCGCTGAGGTTATCAGATTCGTTACCTCCCGCCATATCAAGTGCCACTACCTTGGTATGATCAAGATGGGCAAGACGAAGTACCATTACAACCGCAAGGACTATACCGCCAAGGCTCTCGTTGCTCTTTTGACCATCCCAAGAAGGGACGCAAGTTTAGCCGTAATCTTGGCTGCTACTACGTCACCGTGGATGTTGAGTTCGCAGGTCGTAAGGTACGCTTGTTCTTTACCAAAAGGAACAAGAAGTCTGAATGGAACGCACTGATTACAACTAACACGGAACTTGAATTCAAGGAAGCCTACCGCATCTATTCCATGCGTTGGTCTCGGAGGTCGTGTTCAAGGATAGCAAAAAGGCAATCTTGGGCTTGGCAAGTATCAGATGCGCAACTTTGCTTCCCGATTGCATGTACCGCAATCACTGCCATGCAGTACAACATACTTGCCACGGCAAGACGATTCTCTTCCTATGAGACTATAGGCGGACTCTTCCGTGAAGTGACTCGAAACTCCGCAGAACTTACCATAACAGAACGCATCTGGGGAATGATCGTAGACATTGTCAGCGAGATCGCTCAGTGTTTTGAGATCGAGGACGAGAAAATCTTCGAGGCTCTTATCAACCGTTCTGATAAACTTCAGCATTTTATACAGATTTATGAACAAAAGATAGCAAGCTAAGGAACTTGCGAAACTTGAATTTCTTTATTCTAACATCGCTGGGGCATCTTGATGGGTTGAAGATGAACGGTGACACTTCCGGACTCCCATCGCCCATAATGGCAGTCGTTCTTTGAGCCATGGCGACTGCACGCGCATAATCCTTAGTCAGATAGAAGCCACGACCAAAGTCTTTGAAGTTCTTGCTCTTCGACAAGTCTATTTTGGTTATCAATTGGTTACTGCCGTGATAGAGTATCATAGACGACCACCATTATTTGCACATACACGTGACACATCATTGACAATCTCATGATTGCTGAGCGTCTTCTCAATGTCTTGGTATTGACGCAGGAAGTCCATCCCCTTGAAAGTCACAATGTAGCTGTAAGCCTGAGTAAGAGGGATCTTCTTCTCATCTGCAAAGTTGTTGATAACAGACACTACAAATTCGCTTTCCTCTTGGTTAAAACCAACTTTGTCAACAACATGAATCTGCAATGCCGACCCCAACTTGCCGAGTATGAAAGATGCTACTTCTGGCGTTATCGGCGCGCCATGCTCTATTTTTGACACGCGAGACTCCTTCAGGCCAATGAGCTTACCAAGCTGGGCTTGCGTAAGTCCCTTCTTTTTTCGCTCTTCGCGTATTATCATTCCCAAACTCTTGTTCTCCATATCAATCAGCTTTTGTTGTATAGCACAAAGACAATGCAAACGAGCGCAATGAGAACTTGTTCACAAATTGCCGAGTGCAGCTTATCTTATGCAAAGATAATGCAAACGAGCGCAATGTAAGCTTGCTTACAAATTGCCGAGTGCAGCTTATCTTATGCAAAGATAAGCAAAACTTTCCACATATGGAAAGTTTGAGATAAGAAACCGTGCTTAAAAAGGTTAAATTTTAGGCAGACATGATGGCATTACGGCATGATGGAGCGTTCGCTTACGCCTATTCCACAATCCTTAACGGCATGATGACATGATGACATTACGGCATGATGACATGATGGAACGTTCGCCTTTGCCGCCGCAGGCGGGCAACACGCGGTTCTCATACAGCCATCGCTGCGCGGCGCGCATTGGGAAAAGCAGCGGAAGAAGAAATGAAAAGATGATGATCGGCGGGCGGGCAACAGCATGAGCCCGCCACTGGGCGTCAGCAGCAAAAATGGCGGAGGACTTCTGCCCCCCGCCACACCAATGTTTCGCTATCAGCGCCTGGCAGCTACAGCAAAGCGATTTCCGCCTCGATGCTCTCCGGAGCAAAGCGGATAGTCCTCAGCGCCACCTTTTCAAACACCTTCTGCAGCTTGTCGAGATCGCCAAGGCGCAGTTTCACGATGTTGCCAGGCCTCTGTTCCACCCATCCAGCCTTCTCCGGCACGAGCCGCTTGGCATAGGAGATGGCAGGCGACACAAGCAGGTCGATACCCATCTTGCCGTCATACGACAAGTACAGGTCGGTGTCCTCTATCTTCTCCACCCCGACGTTGATGCTTACAAACTTCGTAAAGGCCAACACCTTGATGGGCAAAGAGACAGACACGGTTTTCCCATCCACATAGCCTACATTGACCGTCTTGTGAAAGTGGCTGGCTACATATTTTGGAGCATCCCCATTCATATTGCGTTTGTATCAAGACAAACTATTTTTCGAAACAATGCTTCGTTTTCAAACCGATTTTCGCAATTATTGGTTACCATTTTAAAGGTCACTCACATATTATCTCATTTTAATATCCCAATGATTTGCATTTAACCAACAACTACTAGGAGGCAAATAGACACCTTGTGCAGCTAACTGACGAACAATGCTCTCCTTATTCTTTTGATTACCAAATAGACTACCAGGGACGGTGTTGGGTATAGTTATAAGAATATTGAATGTATCACCCCGATGCACCCAATTGCCTTGTCCCAAAGCCATTTCATGTCTTGATCTTATTTCAAATTGTGGCATAAATGTTATTTCTGTGAAATTAAACTTTTCAATGCTTTATCTGGTTCTTTATTATCCAATCAATTGTTAACAATGCTGCAGGATAAGTCATCGAACGCTCTTTCATCAGACATGTAATAGAATAATTGTTAGTTTTAAAATCTCTGATAATACCATCGTCAATCCATTCTTGAAGGTATTTATCCAACGGACTTTTTAGTTCCAATAAATCATTTGCAACCAGATTTGCCGACTTTTCATCATACCCTCTTTGCTTGAGTGTTTCAACAATTTTTACTTTGTCCATTATACCATTTGTTTTTCATTAAACTTGTTAATAACATCAGCAGCGAAATTTCTGGCATCTATCTCAATGGATTGTTGCTCATAGAGACGCTGGCCAAGAAGAGAACTTGTATCTCCCCAATAATCCCATTTGCCGCCCTCCATAGTTTCAGCCCAGCTTTCCACTTCGCTATGTCGTGAATGTACTTCATTTACATTGACGTTATAGTCTTGATAAGCATGTCTTCCTTCATGGATGAGAGTATCAAGCAACTCCGTATAATAAATATAGTCATTCCCAGAAGACTCAATCATGTGCTCATTCAGTTCTATTCCTTTTGTTTCAGGGTTGTAGCCTCCTAGAACACCTTCAGCCATCGGGCTTGCACTTATGTGACAAGGTGGGCGTTTTTCTATGTCTGCAATTTGTTTTTCCAAAGAGTTAAGCACTTCTATTCTCTCATCTATTTCCAAATTTCCCCATTCCTCGAAATTTAAGTGCTCGCAATCAGAAAGTACATCTGAAACGCTTTCAATCTGTTCCATGTCGGTTGGTGCTTCTATCTTATTATAATCATTATCAGACATCTTTACATTCTCGGGCTCTGTAACTTTGGACAGGAACACTTCTTCTTTCGAATTGTCGAAACTTAAGGACGTGGGTTGTTCGTTGCCTATTTCACAATAACAGTCAATGGAACTGGGGCGTTTGGAGTTTCCTTCATAATGGAATGTATGTTCTACGAAAGATGTTTCTCCTTTGCTTGTAGCTGTTACCAGTTTTCTTTCTGAATCAGCCCATCCAGAGCCTTCACCATGATTAATATCGCCACGCATGGGTGTTTGGTTTATAGCCTCATTGGGACCACCCAAACACTTGGGGACAATATGTGAGCTTTCGTCATTTTCAAGTCCCTCTTTTCCGTTTCTAATCATGGCTTGATTGCAAGCGGACCTTTCAAGTTTAGCGTCATAATCAGAAGTGTAAACCGTACTTTCTTTAATAACCCTTCCTTTACTGTCTGTCTGTCTCATATATAGATCTGCTATCTATAACGTATGCTGTATCAGGTATTAATTCCGTCGTATTGATGAATTCATTCAGATTATCGTCTCTTTCAAGGCTGCTACCAGACCTTGCGTAAACGATGCCCTCTGAATAAACCATTCGTGAATTAGAATATGCATTGTGTTGACTGTAGGCTACATAGTCTCCGTTTTCTAAACGTGCATACTCCATGGTATTCATGATACCCTCTGGATGGTTGTTTCCAAGCCGTGCATCCATCCGTTGCACTTGTTCGTACAATTCAGGATATTCTGATTTCAGTTTTTCAAGACTTAGTGGAACAGCATTCTCCAAATTGTCAAGTTGTTCCATTTTTTCTTGGAACACCTGTTTTCTGAACTCACCTTGTATCTCTACATTGAACGTATCCTTGATTACTTTGTCTTGTTCCAACATTCCGTCAGCGCCAATTTCTTCCAACCTATCCCTTACATCGTGGATAGTTTGGTCTTGTTGCTTGCCACTCATCTCTTCCCATTCCTCAGAAGAGACATTAAACTCGCTCAAGTATTCCTGTTGGGATTTCGACAAATTGAAATTGTCAAAAGAGCCTTCCAAAGAATGCTCTTTTCCGATTTCGTCTAAAACATCTAATCCATCCATATTTATTTCATTTTATTTACTTGTACCCAATATTTATCTGTCGTCAACGAAGTGGAAACAAGACACTGTCCCACCAACAATTTAGGTATTATCATACGTTGTTCCTTTGTTATTCCCATACTCTCAGCAACCGCCTTACAATCGTCTTCAGCAACAAGGCGATGGGTTATCTTGGTGTTAGTGTTCTTGATCGCATCTGTATCAACCGGGTAGGTACCTGATCAACCAAGAACATTCCTTCACCATATGCTCTAATTTCAGAAAGCATATTTGAGAACATCATAGCCGACTTATATTGTGGCATATCAGGATTATCACATTTCATCATTACTCAATGAGCCTCTTCTATAACGGTAAGGTGCTTACACTCGTTGTTGTTGAAATCGACGAGTCCAACCTCAGCCAAAGCCTGTCGGTATTCATAAAGCTGCTGTAGAATGACAGCCATAAAGAAAGCCTTATCTGTGTCATCGCCAACATACGAAAGATTGATGACAACAGGGCGTTCATATAGTTCTTTGCACGATGTCGATTTAGTACAATTTAGTGTTTCACCTCGCCACCCACGCTTCAGAGAATTGATACGAGTGTTTAGACAAGCCTTCATGTTGCTTGCTATACGCTCCTCGTAATGGCAATTGTCTATCACCTTATCTACACATACACTCATGCTGTTGAGAGTAGGTGCCTTGGTCTGACCGAATTTCGGATTATCACCGAGCCAATCCGTCGTCTTTTGCTGATAGATGGTATATATCAAATCTTCCATAAGCACAGGCAAAATATCATACATCGGAAACGCAGCGGCAAACGTTGATTTCAATCTATCAATGTGCGAAAGTACATTAGGGTCTTGATCGGCATTAAGCCATATTGGTTCAAATGGGTTGATACGGAGTGGGCTTGGCGTAAAAGAGCCGCGATACTTCTTACATCCTGGTATGTATATGTCTATAGGTGCATTCTTGTGGCTTTTGTTGTATTCTAAGGCCCAATCTACATATTCGGTTTTTGCGGGTTCGATAATCAAGAATGGAATTCTGTTTTTCACTCCATTCAGAATAGCTTGAACTGTATTCGTTTTACCCGTTCCGTTGATTCCAGATAACAGAGTATGCTTTGCGAGGACTTTCAAAGGAAGTTCATATTCCATTTCTGTCATAGACCCACCATATAAGAGCTTGCCAAAAGCAATACTTGTAGCATTGCTTTCCGTTTTGTTCAAACTGAATTCTGGAGAACTGTCCACTACGCTTATTCCTGGTACCGTGCGTAATGGGAAGTTGATGAGATATGACAATTCCTTCGTGGTCAATACAGTTTTTAGTTCTTTATAGTTCTTCCCCATAGGATGTTCAAAACGTTGGTTTTGTTGATTATCGATCATCAATATGGGAGAACACAGACGAGCGATGCTATTTTCCCGTATGTCGTCCACGGAAATAGATATGTCATGAATGCGAATCGGTTCGAATATGGATTCTTGTCCGCTGAGAATAGAGCGCAACTGCATGGCCCCACCCTGTATGTCCGTTTTTTTATTAGCCATCAGATAGACGCCGACTTTCCACAGACCAATAGCTTTGCCACTTTCGAATCTCTTTGAGTGATAAAACAAGTGCTCTGATACCGCTTCAATATGCTTGTTTACTATGTTCCTACTGAGGCTTTGAGATTTATTTTCACTCGTACCCGATGTGTCCGACTCGTTAGTACCTCGTGTATATGTTCTAGAAGTAGTATCCGACACTCCGGAAGTCTTAGTTGGTGCAATATTTGTTATGATATTTCCAATAGAGGACAATCCTATCATATTCAAAGCGCTTGGAAGAATCGCTCCTGCTGCATTTGCGACACCATCTAATACTGCTCCCGCCGCAGGAAATATACTAGCTGCCATTCCGATTCCTGTTGCACACAAGGCGGCTTTCCCTAAACTTGAGAAGTCCTTCTTAGAAACGGATTCTGATATACTATGACTTACTCCCTCGCTTACCGAGGAGCAAGACCCATGCGTATATGAAGCGGATGTCCCTTGCGAGAAACCTTCAGTGATGTTGATAGACTTTAATGATTCAGCCTGTCCGTTCATTTCTCGACATTGGTAAATCATCGATTCTGCATCGCAAGTTTCCACAGGGTCGGCTACCACGAGGTAAGCATACCGCTTGCTTCGGTTCATTCCGGCAATAAGATTATCAATAGTGGCAGGGTATACTTTCTTGTACTGGGTTTCCATAGATGGAATTCCTGTCAAAGCATAGACGTAGTTGATATTCTCATCGGCAATATCCTTTTTCAACTTTGACAGTCCGTCATACTGCTCATCTACAAGCTCTGTCTGCAAGCCTGGCCATGCCCCTTTGACAAACTCGTTTAGGCTCTTGGCATAACTTTTGGCTTTGACAGTTTCCGAAATGGAGCGAAGTCCAACATACATTCTACTTTCTTTGCCGTCACCTTCCAATAGAAACAGAAGTTGGATGGTATTGGGCAAGAAACACGAATAAAGTATCTTTTGAATGGCGGTAAAACAGTCCTCTGCAGAATCGTGCAACGGTTTTCCCACCTGCTTGATTCGTAGCCAATAGGCTTCATCTTTGACTGTGCAATCTATAGCTTCCAAATGAAACGGGTTTTCACATGAAGAAACGCCGATACCTTCTAGATACTTCCTTTCCATACAGAACGAAAGAGATTGTGACAAAGCCGTAGCAGCCAAAGCCTTGGCTGCCGGCTCGATAGGATTCATGGAATTGGTCATAGTATTAGTCGATTAGAATTCTTGCATCCTTCAGACTCTTTTTGTACTCTTCGAGCACTTCGAATGCCAGATTTTGTATCTTGGCTTCCAAATCCTTATTTCTCAGAGACTTGTCAATAGCGTCATTTATGGCTTGCACGATTTCATCTTCTTTTTCAATTATCGAATTATACACATTTACCCTTTCCTCATGACTGAGTGCTTTTTCCATTGCTGCAGCTTGCTTTTCCTCATCACTTCGCTTGTCTCCACCAAGCCATCTACCAAGAGCATATCCCAGACCTGCACCAATGGCTCCGAAAATCAATCCTGCACCTGCCAGTCCATACTGAAGCCAATTGGTGGTTGAAACATCGATAGTTTTGGAAATTTCATCGATAACTCCATCAAGGTTGATTTCGTTAATGTCAACATTTTGGAAATTTATGATTGGAAGGGACACATTCGTTCCTTCTTTTGTGTAGTTGGCAACAATAGTGTTTATTTTATTGCGTACGTCTTCTGTTGCTTCTTCGAAGGAAGCCTTGAAATAGTCGGAACTTTTTCCCTTCATTTCTTCGACTCCGTCTCCAACAACCTCTTTTATAGCATTTTTTAGGTTTTCAAGTGAGAAATCTTCTTCCTCATAGTCTTCAATGTTTTCAATGTTTCCAATGAACCAATTTAGACTAAAAATAATCGATTCAAGTTTCGCAAGTTCCTTAGCTTGCTATCTTTTGTTCATAAATCTGTATAAAATGCTGAAGTTTATCAGAACGGTTGATAAGAGCCTCGAAGATTTTCTCGTCCTCGATCTCAAAACACTGAGCGATCTCGCTGACAATGTCTACGATCATTCCCCAGATGCGTTCTGTTATGGTAAGTTCTGCGGAGTTTCGAGTCACTTCACGGAAGAGTCCGCCTATAGTCTCATAGGAAGAGAATCGTCTTGCCGTGGCAAGTATGTTGTACTGGATGGAAGTGATTGCGGTACATGCAATCTGGGAAGCAAAGTTGCGCATCTGATACTTGCCAAGCCCAAGATTGCCTTTGCTATCCTTGAACACGACCTCCGAGACCAACGCATGGAATAGATGCGGTAGGCTTCCTTTGAATTCAAGTTCCGTGTTAGTTGTAATCAGTGTTCCATTCAGACTTCTTGTTCCTTTTTGGTAAAGAACAAGCGTACCTTACGACCTGCGAACTCAACATCCACGGTGACGTAGTAGCAGCCAAGATTACGGCTAAACTTGCGTCCCTTCTTGGGATGGTCAAAAAGAGCAACGAGAGCCTTGGCGGTATAGTCCTTGCGGTTGTAATGGTACTTCGTCTTGCCCATCTTGATCATACCAAGGTAGTGGCACTTGATATGGCGGGAGGTAACGAATCTGATAACCTCAGCGCAGGCGAACCAGCTATCTGCGAGGATGTAATCAAAGTGTATTTTTCTGGAGATGAGACGCTTTATCATCTCTATCATGAGCTTTATCTTGCTCTCGTCATACTCCTTGATACGCTTTGCTGTATGGCTGTCCTCGTTACGTTCCTTCTTGAACCGAGCGTCAAGCTGTTTCTGCTTCAGGTTGTACGTCCCCTTCTTTCCTTTCTCACCAACAAGGCAGAAGTCCATGAGCATCTGAGTCGCTCCGTCCGTAATGCCGAGGAACAACCCTTTGAAGCCGAGAATCATCTTGTGCTCAACATGAGAGAACACCTTTCCAATCATCTCTGTCTGGATGCCTCGCTTTGATAGTCCGTATCGTCAACCATCAGACACACGGGAGTATTAGCATCCCTCTCTGTGCTTGCCTGTGTCTTGCGCCAAAGCTGGGTTGTGATATTGGCGAGGATCTTTTACGCCAGTCATAGTCCTCTCTGGAAAGAAAAACGATAGAATACGTCCTTACCGCAGTCGGCAATGCCGCATAGGGACGAAGCTGAATAGTTAAACGCATTCTTGATCATGAAACAAGGAAAAAACAACAATAGCTGTAGCACCTGCAGTTGCGAGTATTTTCAGTTGCATCTGCTTTCCTCTCCGAAGAGCCTTTTCTCCGAGAGATTTAACATTCGTGTTATGTCCATTATCTGGTTCATTGCACTCGTGGCATCATTTTCTTTGAAATATTTGCCGATTTCTGAAATAAAACTCTTACCTTTGCTCATGGGTATGGAAGTATTTGTGATTTGTTTTTTGGTCACTACAAATTTACAAAGTTTTTGCCACATAAGCAAACTTCTATACCCTTTTGTTTTAGGTAGTTACGTTGTATTTTATTAACTTGCGAAACTTGAATAATCGATTCTTTAACATCTTCTTTCAATGCGTCGCCATATTTCTCTACAAAAAGTTCATGCACACAGTTTTGCTTTACAATATTATCGATCTCTTCTGCAAGACCTATATCCATTCCCTCTGTGCGCAAGTCAATACGGGCAACCTCTGCTACACCTTCTGAAATAGTAAGTGAAGGGTCTTGGTCTCTGTAAATGTTCTCTTCAGGTACACCCCATATCTTTGCTATAAGAGGCTTGATAAAATCCATACGAGAAGCACCGCCAGTTAAAAACACACCATAAATGGGGGCCCCATGTATATGATTGTTCTTGAAATCAGCCATGGCATCTTCTATTTCTTTGATGTAGCCTGCTTCATCAAGTATTTTGTTCAGCTCACCAGGAGCAAAAGCTAATTTAAAACGCTCGTCTTCGAAATCCTCATCCTCGTCTATTAATTCTTCGAAATTGACGAATCTCTTGACCTTGGCTGTAGGGTCAAAATATGCCTGTTCTTTTACAGTTCTTGCTTCAAACTGCAAGCGATCTGTGAGCTTGGGATATTTTTTCTCAAAAGCTCTTACGATATCAGAAGTTTCCTCCAAGTTATGCAAAATGAGTTTCTCTATTGCTGATGCGCCACAGTTGTAACCATTATCAATCAACTCGGAGCCTTGTGACTGGTTGAGGTATGTAAAGTCAAGGGTACTTGACCCCATGTCAAACACGATGGCTCCCTTGCTGATATTGCGGCCAAGACCAGAAGTTACATCTGCCTGTGCCCTTACAAATGCCGCTCTCGACTCTTTTGTCACACCAGCTATTGGCAAGCCTGCTTTTGCAGCCATCTGTTCATACAAATGTTGTGTTTGTGAATCCCACCCTGAAGGTGTTGCTATATAAACCTTATGGTTACCCTCATGTAGAGTCGCAGAATTGTTCTCAATGATGGTACGGTAAACTTCTTTCATGAAACGCATCATCAACTTCTCCTTTTCACCATTGATGTCTTTAGGGGCCTGTTTGAAGCATACATTGACAGATGCCTGTCTCAATATATCGGACCGAAAAGCACGATCACCAATATAGGCATCACCATTTTCTAGAATTGTAATGGCAGAAGGGAATACTTTTTTATTACCTCCCATGTCAAGATCTTTAGCTGGTGTCAGTTGTTCTATTGGTTTATCCCACTCCGTTGGGCATAATGCAGCTGAAGTCTCGCCATGTCCAAGGTCTATACCAATTATATATTCAATATTTTTATCTTTTTCCATTACTTTCACATTTTAGAATTCTGCAATTTATATTGTTCCAATAACAGTTATTCCTGATATTTCATCACTTTTCTGGTATAAAAACTTTTCCTCTCAACACAACGTTGCCCCCCTTCACGATAGCAGGAACAACCATCTTGGGGTGCTGGGCAGTAGGCGACGAAATCTCTTCAAACAAGTTCACATTGTCCCCTTTATATTCCACTATTTCAAGGTCATAGTTGTCTAACAGTTCCGTTAAATCCTCTATTCGCTGCTGGAGTTTGACAACATATTTTTCCTCGCTTGCATCATGGGTGAGTTTGTAACCGATGAGGGACTGGATACCTTCCAATATTGACTTAAAATTTGTTTCCAGTGTCGGCTTCGGCCGTTGTTCGTATTTATCAATAACACGGTTAATCTGTGCCCTAAACGTCTCTATCAGATTATCTATACTCTCACATACTCCAGCTACTATTCGGATGAATTTTTCTACATCCAATTTTTGATTTGGTTGAGATGTAGCTTGCTTAACTGTCTGTAATTTTGATTTAGTGATTTGCTTTTCTTTTATTTGCTGCAAAGTAGAGAGCGAGAGCTGTTCCTGCAATGGAGCCGAACACAGCTCCCCAAGTTCCTATGACCACTCCACCGATGACACCACCAGCAGCACTTGCGCCAATAGAATAGGGTACAGCCTCTTTGCTTAATCCGTTGGATTGTATAGCGTTTTTGTTGATGGTATGCTGTTTTGGCTCGGCCTTTTGTTCTTTTTACCATGGAAACCTCTGACAATATTGCTTGTTGTGCATTCAGCAATGACAGGGCAGACTGAAGAATGTAGTCTTCGGATTGCGTCAGTTGCATCCGAAATTCTCCATTCTCATCAAACAATTTGTTTAGGTACTCACTTACTGCACGCTCTATCTTTAGAGCATCTTTTGGTAATTGAAGATCCTGCAGACTATTACGCAAATAATCTTGCTTGCTCTCAAATAGATTTTTCAAAAATTCTTTTGCCATATATTATATAAGTTAATTTTATTCGACATATTTAATTCCGCTTTGACACAAAGCCTACAGAACAAAAATATGATGTTGTCAATTCTCGGTTTATTTAGTAAACTTAATTTGGAAAAAACAAAAATACCCCCCGATATTCAAAATCGAAGAGGTATCATTAAAGTTAAGATACTACATTAATCATTTCTTTTTATCCAAAGCTTTAAGAACAGCAGTTCCTACAGTAACAACAGTGCCTGCCACTTCCAGTACTGTCTTAAGCGTCTCTTTTGTTGAATCTTTTGATTTTCCCATAATTGCATTATTATTAAGTTAAAACTAATCCAATTTTCTAAATTCAAAATCACTTGGATAGCAGCACGCCTTCTTGTAGTCGAAGGCGTAGATGCGCATATAGACTTCTTGCAGCTCTTTGGCTCCATTGTAGAATGGAGTGGTGGTGTGCTGCAAGGTCGTTACCGTCACTTCCATATCGGGAGTGAGAACGGTGCCATTGGAGCGCTTGATGCGCTTGGGCCATACTTGAAACACTTTACTCATAGGCAATAACTTGTTAGTCGCATCTGATGTTGCCATTCAGAGTACGATAGGTAATGATGTTGCAAAAGTAAAGAATAGTTTTGAGCCATACAAGTTCATAATGGTTCACAAATCGTAATCGTCGAATCGCAAGGCTGTTTATTTTACCCCACTTGACTCAACGACTGTGGCAACACGAGCCCAAGGGCAGGGTTTGACCACAAAAATGGAGACCTTGCCGATGGTTGCTTAGCATCGACGCTGATGGTTGCTTATCCCTCGTCATTGTCGTAAGAGCGGGCCTCAGGGAGCTCTCCATGAGCCTGTAGCGCAAGGCTCGCAACTGAGTAGCGCAAGGATCACAACTGATTGGCACAAGGATCACAACTGATTGGCGCTGGACTCACATCCGATTGGCAAGTTTTGCCTACGATGCAAAATGCCATCATGCCGTAATGTCATCATGTCATCATGCCGTTAAGAAAAAAGGGGATATGAGAAGTCAAAGAAATAATATATAATATAAATATTATATATTATTTCTTTGAGCCAACACACAGCGTTTTCCTGTAAAATCCTTAACGGCATGATGACATTACGGCATGATGACATAATGACCAGACTGTATGATGCCCTGTGAATCGATGTCGCGCTGGTGTGCTGTTTGTGGGTCCAAGGCGGGGAGGCGCAGGGGTGGCATCCTGTTTTTTTTGGCAAACTTCAGCGAATTCTCTTCAAAAGCCCACCACCCTCTCGGCGAATTCTCACAAAAGTTTTCAGCAAAACTTTCACCAAACTGTCTCTAACTTTCACCAAAAGGGGTGAAAAGTGGACTTCTTTCACCAAAACTTTCACCACTTTCACCAAAAAGCCCTCTTTTCACCCCTTTTTCTTCACCAAAAAGGTGAAAAAGTGGACTTCTTTCACTTTTTCTTTCACCAACTTTCACCCGAGCCCATTTTCCTTGCAAGGGAGCGGGAATTGACCTACCTTTGCACCGTCAGTTGAGACCAACGAGGCCCGCTGACGGTGCAAAGGTCTTTTATAGCCCTCATAGCGCCGTCTCGCCTCCTGCGCCCGCCAGCTGGCAAAGTAACAGGTCAATAACAAAGGGTCGCGAAAAGGCGCGACATAAAACAAGAAAGAGAACTATGCGTATTTCACATTCACAGGGTCTCACGGTAGTGAGACTATTGCATGAATCTGACTTTTGTTTTCACACTAATCATCATTCATCGAGACATTAAACTGACGTTAATCGAGACATTAATCGTCATTAATCGAAACATTAATCGGTCATTAATAGGATTGGCCCAAGGGCCAATTTTGTAAACAAAAAAAATGGCAAACACCTGAGTTGAGTACGAGGAGGATATTCCATGGTAAAGCGCGCAACAATCCACGTCTCTTCTCGCACAAAAAAGAATCATCCGAAATATGGAGGAATCAGGCGAATAAAAAGACCTACTCAGCAGGCTGCATCGAAACAACACGACACAACTTTAGATGCCCTCCATTTGAGGATAAAAAACTATACAGTTATGAATAAGAACAATAAAACCAACAATGGCAACGAGAACCATGGCAGCCATTGCCAGCAGATGAGCGACGGGACGTTCGACTTCGTGCCACGGACGAAACCAAAGAGCCGCAGCGTGCTGATCCGCAAGCTCGCCCACGGGCGCAGAAGCAGGACGCAGGACAACGTCCTGCAGCTGACGTTGAGGTTTTTCCGCACGGAGAACGTGGCCATCGCCCAGGCCATCATGGACGAGTCGCAGGACGCCATCGACGCCCTGCTCAATGAACAACTGACGAAATAACAAAGAAAGGAGAAAGAAACTATCATGAGTGTACACGTAATACCCGTTGGCGGAATTAATTTAAGTTGATAAACATGAGTAAAAAGTTGTACATGTCGCTGATTTTTAGTAACTTAGTGGTGTTCAAAACATTAAGTTCAAACCATCGTATGTACAACCTTTTTATACAAAATTCGTCAAAATACTCGAGATATGCAAGCAATTCTCTGAAAATCTCGTCAATGAATCTGGTAATGTTCCACGTCGTGGTCCTGTTCCCAAGTTTTCGGATTTGGAAGTGGTGGCGCTATCCCTGACGGCAGAGACCGAGAGCATTGATAGTGAGAAGTGGTTGTTCGACTATAAATTGCAAGAATACAAGGACCGCATTCCCAATCTCATATCAAGGAGACAGTTCAATGACCGCAGGAAGAAAACGGCAGGCCTGTGTGAGGAACTGCGCAAGCGGATTGCCATGGAAATGGATGGCGGAGAGGAACAATTCTTTGTTGACTCCAAGCCGATAGAGGTTTGTAGGGTTGCAAGAGGAAAACGTTGCAAGATGGGACGTACCGGCAATTTCTCGCAAGCTCCCGACTTCGGCTTCTGTGCTTCGCAGAACACTTTTTATTTTGGTTATAAGTTACACGCTCTCTGTGGGTTAAGTGGAGTTATCCATTCCTATGATCTGTCAAAGGCAAGTGTGGCTGACCTCCATTATATGAAGGATGTAAGACATACTTATCACGACTGTAGCATCTATGGTGACAAAGGGTATATTGGAGCTGACGTACAGCTTGACTTGTTCGAAACCGCACACATAAGACTGGAGTGTCCGTATCGGCTCAACCAAAAGGACTGGAAACCGACATTCATTCCGTTTGCAAAGGCAAGAAAGAGGATTGAGACAATATTCTCACAACTTACAGACCAGTTCTTGGTCATCAGAAACTACGCGAGTAAAATAACGAATGGTTTGTTTGCCGAATCATTGGCAAAATTAGTGCACTTACCATTCTGCAATACGTAAACTTCATTAACGACAAGCCCATTGGCAGAATTAAGTATGCACTAAATTAATTCCGCCAACAGGTACACGTAATATATTATCAGCAGGGCCACAAGATGATGAAGGCCGTGGAGACCGAGGAGGCCTACCGTCGATACAGAGACAGCCAGACGCAAGTGCGCAATCTCACGCTGATCCGCCATCCGCAGGAGGATACGGACGTGGCCGCGGCGAAGCGCAAGCTGGTGCAGTTCAACTATAGCTGCCTGCCTACGGAGGACGGGTGCCTCAAAGGCGCGACGCGGCTGAGCAAGTCGGTGGGCATGGACATCGACCATCTGAGCACCGACGAGGTGAACGCAATAGCCGCTACGGCCATCGACAAGAAGGAGGAGCTGGGCCTGCTCATGCTGGAGCGCAGCGCGCGCGGAGGCGGCTTGCACGTCGTCTTCCGCCGCCATCCCGAGATGGATCAGGAGGCCAACCTGCACTGGGCCTCCGACCTGCTGGGCGTGGAGTACGACGCAGGGGCGAAGGACATCACCCGCGTATTTTTCGCCACCACATCCGAGGACTTGCTCTACCTGCACGAGGACCTCTTCGACAACGGGGAGTGTGGGGCTTTCACGGACCAAGAGACTGCTTTCACGGATTCAGAGACCACTTTCGCGAGTCAAGAAGCAACTTCAACAGACCAGGAGACATCCTTCACGGGCCAGGAGGCATCATTCGCGGGCCCAAAGACAACGAGCCAACCAACAACCAGCTCGCCGGAGGAAGGCGAGGACTGCGAGGAGCAGGAAGGCAAACAGGCCGGGAAGACGAGCGAAGGGGCGAGCTCCTTGAACTACGATGGCGTTCCCTACGACCGCATCATCAAGAAGTGGTGGGCCTTCTACAACCAGGGCAAAACGCCCTCGAAGTCCAATCGCAACACACTGACCTTCGAGCTGGCCGTCAACCTGCGCCACATCTGCGGCTTCGACCGCTCCGTGCTCGACCGCGTCATCCCCTGCTACGACGGATTTGCCGAGGCCGAGAAGCTCTCCTGCATCGACTCGGCGCTGGGCGAGAGAAAGACGCAGATGCCACGGCGCCTGAAGGAGGTGGTCGAGGCCGTGCGCCAGGACATGATCGTCGAGGGCAGGGAGGTGGACTCCATCGACGAGGCCATGGAGCAGGACGACCTCTTCTATTATAACGAGCTGCCCCAGATGCCGCTGGGCGTGAGGGAGAGCATCAACGCCGTGGACCCGCACCTCGCCATGCCCGCCATCTTCGCCATCACGCCGGCCATCGGCATGCTCGCCACGGGCGTGCGCGTATTGATCCACGGCAAGCCCTCGCAGCTCAACCTCATCAGCTACATCGCTGGCGACTTCGCCTCGGGCAAGGGCAGTCTCGACCCCATCGTGGCGGCCTGGCTCGCGGAGGTGAAAATGGTGGACAAGGGCTACTTGGAGGCCGAGGAGGAATGGCGCGCACGAAAGCGGGCGGCCAAGAACAAGAAGGAGCAGCCCGAGGACCCGAAGTATCCCGTGCGCTGCCTGACGCTCAACACCACCGTGGCCAACCTGGCCGACAGACTGGCCAACACCCAGGGCAAGCACGCCTTCTCCTTCACGCCCGAGGCCGACACCGTGGCGCAGAAATGGCGCACGGCGATGAGCGACTTCTCCGTCATGCTGCGACAGGCCTACGACGGCACGCCCTACGACCGCGAGGCAAAGTCGGCAGAGGCCGTCAACGTGCATATCGACAAACTGCTGTGGAACGTCGTGATGTGTGGCACGCCCGACGCGCTCTACCGCGTCATCACCAACTACACCGACGGATTTCAGAGCCGTGTGGCCCTGGCACGCACGCCCGACAACACCTTCTCGCCGCTCTCGGAGAGCCTCTACCGTCTGACGGAGGACCAGGAGACGAAGATACAGCAGGTGGCCCATCTGCTGCCGCTCATGAGCGGCGACGTCAGGCTGCCCCTGCTGGAGAAGAGGGGGGCGCCAGTGGTTGGAGCAGATCCGACTGGAGAGCATCAAGAACGACGACAAGACGCTGGCGCGCCAGCGCTTCCGCACCTGCCCCACGGCCATGCGCATGATGACCTGCCTGATGCTCTGCCGCGTGGCCGAGCGGCTCATCAACAGCTACGGAATGCAGGGGGCGGAGACGCGGCTCAAGGGAGACCCCACGCTGTGGCAGAAGCTGATCCTGCGCCAGCAGACGCCGCAGATGCTCGCGGCCTTCGACGTGCTGGCCGACTACATGATCGACAACGCGATGTACTTCTTCAAAGAGCGCATCGAGATGGCGTTTCGATCGGCTGCCTATGCACCGAAGGCAAAACTGCGCAGCCGCAAAACCAAAAACGACACCATCTTTGAGCAACTGGGCGAACACTTCAACACGGAGGATGCCTACTGTACCACGGTCAGCACAAGAGGATTTGACGTGGCCCGGGCCAGGGTCATCTCCATGCTCTGCCGATGGGAGCGACAGGGCTTGGTCGAAAGGATAGACAAGGGAGTCTATAGAAAACTGACGACGAACGTCGTCATAGCATAAGGGCCGTCATGTCATCATGTCATCATGCCGTAATGTCATCATGCCGTTAAGGATTTCGTAGTCGTCAAAACAAGACCCAAGAGACGTTTCGCCACCCGCCATGGGCAGCAACCGCCAAGCCCGGAGCTACTCATGGCTCGGCGAAGCGTCTCATTTCTTCTATATTTTGTGTTTTTATCGCCAAAAAGGCGTGTTTATAACAATTATAGAGAAAATAATTTCATTTGTGTGTTATTTCCAAAAATAAAGCGACAACTTTACAAAATGTCAGCCAAAACAGGTGGTTTTCGCATACAAATGCGTATCACGGGGCAAGACACCAAAACATACATTCCACTGTTTACACTTGTCGATTTCGAACAATCGTTGAAACGGAAGCAAAGCAAAGACAAATCGAAACCTTTTTGTTAATTGTAGTTAATTTATTTGGACCGTTTTGGAAAATATTCCTAACTTTGTACGGCAAAACGGAGGTTGGGTTTCGATAAGAAAGAGACTGCAATCATGCAAGAATCTGCCGAATCAAACCACAAGACCTGCATGAACCAACATTAGAATACAACAAAAACAAGGAGTTTAGGAGACCTAAACCACACGACAATGGATAGAAACAAGAAACAAGAGTATGATGTCATCATCATCGGCGGCGGCATAACAGGAGCCGGAACAGCACGAGACTGCGCGATGCGAGGCCTGCGCGTGCTGCTCGTCGAGAAGTATGACTTCACCAATGGAGCCACAGGACGCAACCACGGTCTGCTGCATAGCGGCGCACGCTATGCCGTGACGGATGGCGAGTCGGCCAAAGAATGTATTCAGGAAAACATGACGCTGCGCAAGATAGCGCGCCACTGCGTCGATGAGACTGACGGTCTCTTTATCACACTGCCTGAGGACGACCTCAACTATCAGGCCACTTTCGTAGAGTCTTGCCGCAAGGCGGGCATCCGCGCAGACGTCATCTCCCCTGAGGAGGCACGCCGCATTGAGCCCGCTGTCAATCCCGACCTGATCGGTGCGGTACGCGTGCCCGACGCCTCGATAGACCCCTTCCGCCTTACTACGGCCAACATTATCGACGCGCGCCGTCATGGCGCCGACACGCTGACGTATCACGAGGCGCTGAGCCTGCTGATCGAGAACGGACGCGTGGTGGGTGTACATCTGCGCAACAACCGCAACGGCGAGGAGCAGGACGTACACGCCCGACTGGTCATCAACGCTGCTGGTATCTGGGGGCACGAGGTGGCCAAGCTCGCTGGCGTCACGGTCAATATGTTTCCGGCCAAGGGCACACTGCTCATCTTTGGGCACCGCGTCAACAACATGGTGATCAACCGCTGCCGCAAACCGGCCAACGCCGATATTCTCGTGCCGGACGACACGGTCTGCGTGATCGGAACGACGAGCGACCGCGTGCCCTTTGAGACGGTGGACGACCTCAAGATCACCCAGGAGGAAGTGGATATCCTGGAGCGCGGCGCCATCGACCTGGCTCCCGCTTGCGCCTCCACCCGCGTGATCCGCGCCTACTGCGGCGTGCGTCCCCTCGTGGCAGCCGACAACGACCCGTCGGGCCGATCCATCAGCCGCGGCATCGTGCTGCTCGACCACGCCACACGAGACGGTTTGGAGGGATTCATCACCATCACGGGTGGCAAGATGATGACCTACCGCATGATGGCCGAAGTGGCTACGGATTTGGCTTGCAAGAAGCTGGGCGTGGACAAGAAGTGCGAGACGGCCACCACGCCGCTGCCCGGAAGCGAAGAGCCGCTGCCGGAGCACACGACGAGCAAGAACGCACAGACCGTGAGCCTCTACGCCGCTGAGGGACGCCACGGCACGATGACCAAGGACGTGCCGACGGGCAACAGCATCGACGACGCGCTGGTCTGCGAGTGTGAGGACGTGACGATCGGCGAGGTGAAGTTTGCCGCCGAGAAACTGCACGTCCACAACCTCATCAACCTCCGCCGCCGCACCCGCCTGGGCATGGGAACGTGCCAGGGAGAGCTCTGCGCCTGCAGAGGAGCCAACGTGCTCTGTCGCGTGGCCAAGATGAAAGCCGAGGAGGCGCAGCGCGACCTGGCGTCCTTTATCGCCGAGCGCTGGAAGGGCATGCAGCCCGTGGCCTGGGGCGACACGCTGGCCGAGGCACAACTCACATCCATGATCTACGAGGGTCTCTGCGGCATCAACCGCGTGGCCGGAAACAACAAGGAGGTAGCACGATGAGATACGATACAATCATTATAGGAGGCGGACTGTCGGGACTGACCTGCGGCATCGCCTTGGCAAAGGGCGGCCAGCGCGTGGCCGTCATCGGAGCAGGACAGAGCACCCTGCATTTCAACTCGGGTTCCATCAGCCTTTTGGGCTATGACACGGAGGGTAACACCGTGGCCAGTCCGCTGGAGGCGATGGAGCAACTGCCCGCCACACACCCCTACCATCGCGTCGGCGACAAGGCTGCACGGGCCGCGGAGGCCGCACAGCTGCTGGCCGAGGCGGGACTGAAGATGAAGGGGGAGGCCAAGGCCAACCACTTCCGCTTGACTCCCATCGGACTGACGAAGCCGGCATGGCTCACGATGGAAGGACTGGTGACGAGCCAGGAGGCTGACAAACTGCCATACAAGAAGGTGACGGTGGCCAACATCCGTGGCTACCTCGACCTGCCCACGGAGTTTCTTGTGGACAACCTGCGCCGACTCAAGGTGGAGGTGGAACTGAAGGAGTTTGCCACCGATACGCTCGACTTTGCCCGCCACACGCCTTGTGAGTTGCGTGCCACCAACATCGCCAAGTATCTGAGCGACTACGAGAACCTCGCCAAGGTGGCTGAGGCTATCAACTCGCTCAACGCCTCGGGAGAGGTGATTCTTCTGCCCGCCGTGCTGGGACTGACGCAGCAGGCCGAGACCATCGCCCGCCTGCGCAAATTGGTCCGCAAGCCCATTGAGTTTGTGGCGACCATGCCGCCCTCGGTGCCGGGCACGCATATCCAAATGCAGCTGATCAAGCGCCTGCAGCAGCTCGGCGGCCGCTACTTCCGCAGCGACACGGTCAAGAACGGCAAGATCGTAGGCTCCAAGGTGGCCTCCGTCGAGACGGAGAACCTCGCCGACGAACTGCTCCTGGCCGACCACTACGTGCTCTGCTCCGGATCGTTCCAGAGCCGCGGACTGAGAAGCAACTACGAGGGCATCTACGAGCCAGTGTTCGGACTCGATGTCCTGGCAGAGAAAAACCGTGCCGACTGGCACGCCGACTATGTCTTCGACGCGCAGCCCTACATGGCCTTCGGCGTGAAGACTGACGAGAAGCTCCACGCGACGATCGACGGAAAGACCATCGAAAACCTCTACGCAGCGGGATCGGTGCTCGGCGGACACAACTCTATCAAACTGGATGACGCGACGGGTGTGGCCATGCTCACAGCCCTGGAGGTCGCACACAACATTCTTAGTAAATAGAAAAATATCATGGCAGAAGCAAAATCCATACAGATACAGAAGGAAAGCAAGAGCACACACAACTTCGAGCAGTGCTTGAAGTGCTCCATTTGCACGGTCTACTGCCCGGTGTCGGCGGTAGAGCCAAACTATCCCGGACCGAAACAGTCGGGTCCGGACAACGAGCGCTACCGTCTGAAGGGGGCACAGTTCTTCGACGAGAAACTGAAATTGTGCCTCAACTGCAAGCGCTGCGAGGTGGCTTGCCCGGAGAACGTCAAGATAGCCGACCTCATACAGGAGGCGCGCATCAAATATAGCACGGCCAAGCCGTCGCTGCGTGACCGCATGCTGGCCAACACGGACTTCGTCGGAACGCTGGCCCACAACTTCGCACCCATCACCAATTTCGCCCTGGGGCTGAAGCCGGTGAAGGCGGTCATGGACAGCGTGCTGAAAATCGATAAGCACCGCACCTTCCCGTCCTACTCGTTTCAGACCTTCGAGCAGTGGTACAAGAAGCACGCGGCAGAGCAGGAGGCATACAAGAAGCACGTGGCCTACTTCCACGGCTGCTACGCCAACTACAACTTCCCGCAACTGTCGAAAGATCTGCTGAAGATCCTCAACGCCTGCGGCTATGGCGTGCGCCTGCTGGAGAAGGAGAAGTGCTGCGGTGTGGCGCTCATAGCCAACGGACTGAGCGACCAGGCCAAGAAGCAGGGAGAACTCAACATGAACTCCATGCGCAAGGCCATCGCGGCGGGCGACGACGTGCTCACGACCAGCTCGACCTGTACATTCACGATGCGCGACGAGTATAAGCACTTGCTCAAGATTGACAACGACGACGTGGCACCGCATCTCTCGCTGGCCACCAGGTGGCTCTACCGCATGGTGGAGTCGGGCAAGATCAAACTGGCCTTCCGCAAGGACTTCCACCAGAAGTTGGCCTACCACACGGCTTGCCACATGGAGCGCATGGGCTGGGCAATCTACTCCACCGAACTGCTGCGCATGATCCCGGGCGTGGAACTGACGCTGCTCGACAGCAACTGCTGCGGCATCTCGGGCACCTACGGATTCAAGAAGGAGAACTACAAGAGAAGTCAGGCTATCGGAGCGCCGCTCTTCAAGCAGATCGAGGACTTGAAGCCCGACTTCGTCTCGACCGACTGCGAGACCTGTAAATGGCAGATCGAAATGTCAACCTCGAGAAAGGTGAAGAATCCCATCTCCACCATCGCTGAGGCACTCGACGTGGAAGAGACGCGACGTCTCAACAAGGCATAAAAGTTGCCCTCTAGAATAGAGCTTTTTACAATTACACAAATAACTAAAGTACATTGATTATGGGAAATTACATTTTGGCACTTGACCAGGGAACAACCAGTTCTCGCGCCATCGTCTTCGACCACAACGGTCAGATCTGCTCCGTAGCTCAGAAGGAGTTCACACAGCATTTCCCGCAGCCGGGATGGGTGGAGCACAACCCCAACGAGATCTGGTCGTCTGAGGCTGCCGTCATCGCCGAGGCCATCTCAGCCATCGACATCAACGGCAAGGACATCGCGGCCATCGGTATCACCAACCAGCGCGAGACCACCGTGGTCTGGGACATCGACACCGACGAGCCGATCTACAACGCCATCGTATGGCAGGACCGCCGCACGGCTGAGTACTGTGACAAGCTCAAGGCGCAGGGATTGGTGGACAGAATTCGCGAGAAGACGGGTCTGATCATCGACGCCTATTTCTCAGGCACGAAGATCAAGTGGATCCTCGACAACGTGCCCGGAGCACGCGAGCGCGCCGAGAAGGGCAAGCTCCGCTTCGGCAACATCGACACATGGCTCGTATGGCGACTGACCCGCGGACAGGTGCACGTGACGGACGTGACCAACGCCAGCCGCACGATGCTCTTCAACATCCACGACCTAAAGTGGGATGAGGAGCTGCTGAAGTTGCTCGACATTCCGGCTTCCATGATGCCGGAGGTGAAGTCAAGCTCTGAGGTCTATGGCCACACCAAGACCACGATCTTCGCCCACGAGGTGCCCATCGCCGGTATCGCTGGCGACCAGCAGGCTGCCCTCTTTGGCCAGATGTGTCTTGAGCCGGGTGCCATCAAGAACACCTATGGCACGGGCTGCTTCGTCATGCTCAACACGGGCGACAAACCAATTGTGTCAAAGAACAACCTGCTCACCACTGTGGCCTGGAAGATCGGCGACCAGGTGAACTACGCACTGGAGGGATCTATCTATGTCGGCGGTTCGGTCGTGCAGTGGCTGCGCGACGGACTGGGCATCATCCAGAAGTCGTCCGACGTGGAGGCGCTGGCTTCTACCGTACCCGATAGCGGTGGTGTCCGCTTTGTCCCGGCTCTGACGGGTCTCGCTGCGCCCTATTGGGATGCCTACGCCCGCGGCACTATTACGGGTATCACCCGTGGCACAACGGCGGCTCACATCGCCCGTGCAGCCCTCGACGGCATTGCTTTCCAGACCTATGACATCGCACAGGCCATGTCTCGCGACCTCAACGCCCCGCTCACGGAGCTGAAGGTAGATGGTGGTGCAAGCCGCAACAACCTGCTGATGCAGTATCAGGCCAACCTACTGGGTATTAACGTGATCCGTCCGAAGATCACGGAAACCACCGCCCTGGGTGCTGCCTATCTCGCTGGTCTCGCTGTGGGCTTCTTGGAAGGACATCGACGAGGTGAAGAAGCAGTGGCAGGTGGAGCGCACCTTTGAGCCGGCTGGCGAAACGACCGAGATAGAAGAGGCCAAGAAGGGCTGGAAGGATGCCATCCAGCGCACGCTGAGCCGCAAGTAAACCACACTCACACATACGGGCTCCCTCCCGACGAATCGTTAGCAAAGGGAGGGGGCCGGTATTCTTGCATCATTTGACAAAACAACATTTATCAACTACACAAAAAAACGAAATTATGGATTCTACATTGCTTTACAACTGCGCCCTCGAGTTCTTGGGTACGCTGATCTTGGTCCTCCTCGGCGACGGTGTCTGCGCTTGTATGGGACTGAATAAGAGTAAAGGCCAGGGTGGTGGCTGGATCGTCATCACGCTGGGCTGGGGTCTCGCCGTCATGGCGGGTGTCTTCGTGGCCCACGCCTCGGGTGCTCACCTCAATCCGGCCGTCTCCATCGGATTGGCTGCCGCTGGCTTGTTCCCTTGGGAGAATGTGTTGCCCTACTCGGTTGCCCAAATGATCGGCGGTTTCGTCGGTGCCATTCTGGTATGGATCATGTATAAGGATCATTTCGATGCTACGGACGATCCTGACGGCAAGCTCGGCACGTTCTGCACCATGCCGGCCATCGACAACAAGCCGCTCAACTTCCTCCAGGAGGTGGTCTGCACCTTCGTGCTCGTGCTGCTGATCATCTGCTTGGGCACCTATGGCGCCGACGTGGTCAACATCGGCGCTGGTAGCGCATGGCCTGTGACGATGGTCATCGTCTCCATCGGTATGTCGCTCGGTGGTGTGACTGGCTACGCCATGAACCCCGCTCGTGACCTCTCACCGCGTATCGCCCACGCCATCCTGCCCATGAAGGGCAAGAGAGACAGTGGCTGGGGTTACTCATGGGTGCCTGTACTCGGCCCGATCGCTGGTGCTGTACTCGCTGCCCTCGTAGCCTCACTGTATCACTTCTGCTAATCCCATAGCAAAGAAAATCATTCAACCGTAAAGAAAAAAGCAAACATTATGATGAAGTCTATATTTAAGGGTATGTTCGTGCTGGCAGCACTCGCCCTCCCGACAACGATCAATGCTCAGAAGCTCCACTACAATGCTGGTCTCGAGACCTCACACCTGTGGCGCGGACTCGAGGTTTCCAAGGGCCTGACCTTCAACAACGAGTTTGCCATCTCCGACAACAACAACCACTTCCGCCTCGGAGCATGGGGTGGTATGCAGGTGGACGGCGACTACAAGGAGGCCGACATCTACGCAAGCTACACCATCGGTGGATTTAGCGTAGCCGTGTGGGACATCTACAATTTCTCCGACGGCATCTATGCCAACGACAAGCAGTATCGCTACTTCAACTATGATGCTCGCACGACGGGCCACTTCCTCGACGCTGCCATCAGCTACAACTTCGCACAGCATGGTCTGCCGCTCTCACTGAGCTGGGCTACCGTACTGGCCGGCCGCGATCGTGGCAACCTCAACAAGCAGAACATCTACTCTACTTTCGTGCAGGCTGCCTACACCTTCTATGAGGATGACAATTGGAAGGTGGATGCCAGCGTGGGTGGCAACTTCGCCCTCAGCAACTATGACGAGAACGACGGTGCCACGTTCTATGGCAAGTCGGCTGGTGTGAACGACGTGCGCCTGGGCTGCACCTACAAGCTCAAGGTAGGCAAGGCCAACCTCCCGATCACCTCGCAGATGATGTGGAACCCGGAGGCCAACAAGGGCTACTTCCGTGTGGCTATCAATCTGCTCGACATCTAAGTCAGAAGTCGTAAAGCCAACAAAGGAAGCCTACTGGGACAAACCTGGCAAGCGGGCTTCCAACATAGTTTAAATGAGATTAATGGGAACGTGTCCGGCCTTGGGCTGGACACGTTTTTTCATGTCCATCAGCATTCCTTTTGCCCATCATTTCTCTTTGCCCATCATGTTTTCTTTGTCCATTGGGCCTCCCCTGATTCTTCATCTTTCCCCTTGTCCATTAGGCTTTCCTTGGAGCTTGGGGTCATTAGGTTTCTCACGTTCCCATGCTTATCCGTTCGGCTTCCTGCGGCCTGTGGTCCACGGTAGGTAGCGATAGATGGTCCATGTGACGAGGGTGATGAGAAGAAGATTAAGAAAAAAGACCACCAGGACTTCTGCATAGCAACCACGGTAGGTGTAGCCGAGGCGGGAAAGACGGCGGTAAGGGCTGTGGGAATGCCACTACTGAAGAAATAATAGACGATGGATCGGCGTCCTGTCCAGGACACCATCGCGGCAAGCCAGCGAGGCATCTGCTCCACCCACCGCACGCCGTCTCGCTGCGAGATCGTGAAGAGGAGATAGAGGAGGAGCACGGAGAGCGCGTTCTTGACGAGAAACAGGCGGGGAAGAACGAGCGCGCCTACCAAGACAGAAGGCCACGAAGAACTCGCCACAAGGACATTGACAGGCAAGGAGAGCACCAACAGCAGAGCGAAAAGGCCAAGTCGCCAGCGCGTCCCGAGGCTATCGAAACGATGGACCATATAGCCCAGGAGAAGGGAGGGCAAGGCCACGACGGCTTCATTCACGTGCCACCAGTTGGCCTCAAAAGCCAGACGACGCGTACCGAAGCCATAGGCCAGAGCTACGGCGAAAAGCCCTGCTCCGGCCAGCCAGCGCCAACGCGCACGCGACAGCCACAGGAGGAAACAGAAGAGCAGCTCGGCAACGGCCAAGGAGGCAATAAACCATGATCCTTGGCCCGTGAGGATGGTCAGCAGCAGATCGGAGATCGACCCGCCGTCACCATGGAGCCAAGCCTTGGGAAGCGCCAGGGCACTCGTGAAGATAAAATAAGGCATGAGCACTCCGCGCAGCCACGAGTGCAGCTTATGCCGCAGGCAGAAACCCTCTGGACGATAGAAGAGATAGCCCGAAAGAAAGAAGAAGGCCATCAGCACGTCGGGGACGTACATCCTATAGGGAACGATATTATCGCCCGTGAAGCAGATCTCGGTGTGGTCGAAGATGATGGCAAGCATCAAGAATCCACGCAGAAGGTCGATCCAAAGCAGACGGGGCGCAGAGGCGGCGGGAGAAGCGGCAGAAGGTGATGTCATCGGGACAAGAAGCGTCGTAGAATCAAGAGGAGGTCAACCTGGACCCTGTTAATTATCTCTCCAAAAATACCCGTTAGTTATCTTTCCAGAATGCCTTGGTGAAGAGCACGAGGACGGTGAAGAGTTCGAGACGTCCCACCAGCATCAGAAACGCACAGATCCACTTCGCCACATCGGGCAACTGTGCCCACGACATCGTCGGACCAATCTCAAGGCCCAGGGTCGGGCCCACATTGCCCATACTACTGATGGCAATAGTGAAGGAGTTGGTAGAATCAACGCCACAGGCCATCATGGCAAATCCCAGAAGGAAAGCCAGGATCAGATAGAGTCCGACAAAGGCCAAGAGCGTGACGCGCTTCGACTGGGGGACGTTGTGCCCATCGACATTGAGAGGCAAGACGGCATTGGGATGGAGAATCTGGCGAAACTCATTGCGGATGATCTTCAGAATCATCACCGCGCGAATACTCTTCATGCCTCCACTCGTCGAACCAGAGCAACCGCCGACAACCATACAGAGGATGAGGGCAAACCACGTGACATGGGGCCATTTGGAAGCGTCGTCGCTGAAGAGGCCCGTGGTCGTGATGAAGGAGACCACCTGGAAGACACCACTGCGGAAGGCGCGCTCCAGGTCGTAGTGGTTGTGCCACATCAGTTCCACCATGACAAACAAGGTACAGGAGGTGACGACGAAGAGATAGAAGCGAAACTCGCTGTTGCGGAAGAGCTGTTTTATGCGAAAGCGGGCCACGGCAGCATAGAGCATCGTGAAATTGACGCCCGCAAGGAAGCAGAAGAGCGTACAGACATATTCCTCTGCAGGGGAGTGGAAGGTGGCAATGGATCCGCTCTCCGTGGCGAAGCCTCCTGTGGCCGTACTGGTGAAGGCGTAGTTGATGGCATCAAACCAGCTCATACCGCACAGTTTATAAGAAAGGAAGCAGGAGATGGTCAGCACGACATAGACCGCCCAAATCCATTTGGCTCCCGTGCTGAGCTTGGGGTGGAGCTTGGTGACGATCGGACCTGTGGCCTCGGCAGCAAAGACGCGCGTAGACCCACCGACAAACGAGGGCAGGATGGCTATCGTGAAAAAGACAATACCCAGACCACCAATCCACTGGGTGATGGAACGCCAGAAGAGCAGGCCACGTGGAAGCCGTTCAGGATAGTCGATGATGGTAGCTCCCGTCGTCGTAAAACCCGATATGGTCTCAAAGAAGGCGTCCGTCACCGAATGGAGATAGCCGCCTATCAAGAAAGGCATCATGCCAAAGATCGTGAAGAGCACCCAGACGGTCGTCACCACGAAATAGGCATCGCGTCTGCTCAGCGCATTGGAAGCCTTGAGGCCCAGCAAGCGGAAAGCTACACCAGCGGCTATAAGCACGACGACACTCCACGTGAAGGGCATAACGTCGCTGCCGCCATAGTAGAGGGCCACCCCCAAACTACAGGACATAAGCAGCGCCTCGATGAGCAGCAACGATCCGAAGATTTTGGAAATAAGTTTGGTATTGAGCATATCGCGCTTTTTGTCACTATGCTAATTGTCTGTACACTATTGTCACTATACTTATTGCCAGCACACTAATTGCCAGCACTATTGTCCGAACGCTAATTGTCAGTACAAGCAGGAGGTCAGTTGAAAAGTCCCTCCAACTTCTTGACGCTGACGTTATGGCAGAACACCACCACCACTATCGCCTGCCTCGATCTGCGTGTTGCCCGAGACGAGCATTCCCTCGCCGTTGCGCACCAGTCCACCGATGGTCATTCCTTTGGGCAGTCCCAAGTCCTTGACGGGACGGCGCGTCACCTTCGACCCCTGTACAGGGACAAACTCAGCCACATCGGCGTCTGCCGACATGAGGAAGCGCACGTTGTGGACATTGGCGTCGAGCATCATCTGATAGATGTGGCTGGCAGCAATGGCGCGCTTGTTGATGATCGTACCTATATCAAGGCTCTCCGCCATATAGGCGTAATCGACGTTCTCCACCATCGCCACCGTCTTTCTCACTCCCATGCGCTTGGCCATCAGGCAGGCCAAAATATTGGTCTCAGCCTTCCCTGTCAATGCGACAAAGGCCTGGGTAGAGCGGATTCCCTCCTCGCTCAGCAGCGAAAGGTCGCGACCGTCGCCATTGATGACGAGGATGTCATCATCAAACTTACTGTTGAGGGCCTCACATCGCTCCACGCTCTTCTCGATGACCTTCACCTGCATGTATTCCGGCATTTGGCGGATGGCGCGGACTGCGGTGGATCCACCACCCATCACCATCACGTTCTTCACATCCACGTAGTGTTCCTTGCCCACCACGCGGCGGATATAGGGGATGTAGTTGCGTGTGGTCATAAAGTAGGCGAGGTCGTAGAGCTTCAGCACGTCGCTTCCTCGCGGGATGATCGTGTCTCCGCGACGGCGTATGGCCACTACGTGGAAGGGGTCGTCGGGTCCCGAGATCTCATGGAGCGGCTTGTCGAGCACCTTGCAGGTCTCGCGGAGCTTGATACCCAGCATCACCAACGCACCGTCGTGGACATCCCATCGCTGCCGCACCCACGACATTTTCAGACCGTTGATGATGTCGCGGGCAGCCAGCATCTCGGGATAGATGATGCTGCTGATGCCCATTTCGTGGAAGAGTTCCTTGTTCTGCGGATCCACATACTCCGAACTGTCAATCTTGGCAACGGTCTTCTTCGCACCCAGCGCCTTCGCCAGTCCACATGCCGTCATATTATAGCTCTCATCGGGCGTGACGGCGATGAAGAGGTCAGTATCCTCCACCCTTGCCTCTTTCAGACTACGGATGCTGGTGGCCGAGGCGTGCATGGTGAGCAGATCATAATCAAGGCCAGCTTGCCCAGTTTCTCCTCGTCCTGATCCATGAGCACTACCTCCTGCTTATTGCGCGAAAAGCAACTTGGCAAGATACGACCCGATGGCGAATGCGCCTGCTATAATTATCCTCATACTTGATTTATTCCTTACTCAACAATTCCTTAATGTCCTCATAGCCGTAGCCACAGAGGTGGCGCAACTGGCCGACCGTGCCCTGCTCGACGAAACGGTCAGGCATACCGAGGCGCGTCATGCGTGGGGCAAAACCGTGGTCGCTCATCCACTCCAGTACGGCCGACCCCATACCGCCCGTACGGATACCGTCCTCGATCGTGACAACACGATCAAAACGACTGCCCACCTCCTGCAGGATGCGCTCGTCGAGCGGCTTGAGGAAGCGCATGTCATAATGGAAGATCGTGTGATGCTGGGGATTGCCTTCCTCGGCCAGCGTCTGATGACACGCTGCACATCATTGCCCACAGGGCCGATGGTCAGCACGGCCACGTCGCCGGGCTTCGGATCGCCCTCGGTCAGTCTGCGGCCCGTACCCACCTCTATCTCCGTGAGCGGGCAGCGCCAGTCTGTCAGCACACCACGGCCGCGCGGATAGCGGATGACGAAGGATCCCTTGTCGGGCAACTGAGCCGTGAACATCAACCGCCGCAACTCGCGCTCGTCCATCGGAGAGGCTATCGTGAGATTGGGGACAGGACGAAGGGGCGGCCATGTCGAACGCACCGTGATGGGTCGCGCCGTCTTCGCCGACTAGTCCGGATCGGTCCAGGCAGAGCACAACGGGCAGGTTGAGGATCGAGAGGTCGTGGATGATGCTGTCGTAGGCTCGCTGCGAGAACGCACTATATATAGCACAGAACGGCAACAACCCGTCCTTGGCCATACCGGCTGAGAAGGTGACAGCATGGCCTTCGGCTATTCCCACATCGAAGGCGCGGGTCGGCATCTCGTTCATCAGTATGGAGAGCGAGCTACCACTGGGCATGGCTGGGGTAACACCCACGATGCGGTCGTTTTGGCGCGCCAGTTCCAGCAGCGTCTCGCCAAACACATCCTGAAACTTCGGTGGCTGCGGTTCGGCGGATTCACTCTTCAGCCGCTTGCCTGTCTCGGGATCAAACTTGCCTGGAGCATGCCAGATCGTCGCGCTCTCCTCGGCAGGCTTATAGCCTTTGCCCTTCTTGGTGTGAAGATGGAGGAGCTTCGGCCCCTTCATATCCTTGATCTGTCGGAGGATACGCACCAATTCCGTTACGTCGTTGCCGTCGTAAGGACCAAAATAGCGGATGTTCATCCCCTCAAACATATTCTGCTGATGGGCCAACGCACTCTTCAGGGCATTGTTCAGTCGGATAATGCCTTTCCTCCGGTCGTCGTTCAGGTAGCCACGCTCGTGCAGCCACTGGCTGGCTTTGAAGCGGAGACGGTTGTAGGTCTCGTTCGTGTCCAGATTGAGCAGGTATTTCTCCATACCGCCCACAGACCGGTCGATACTCATGTCGTTGTCGTTGAGGATAATGAGCAGGTCGTTGGGCTGGCTGGAGACATTGTTGAGTCCCTCAAAGGCCAGTCCGCCACTCATCGCACCATCGCCAATGATAGCCACAGCATGGCGGTTTTCCGTCTTTTTGCCGCCGAGCTTCGCCGCCACGGCCATTCCCAGCGCCGCCGAGATGGAGTTGGAAGCATGGCCGCAGGTGAACGTGTCGTACTCGCTCTCCAAAGGAGACGGGAACGGACGAAGTCCGCCCAACTTCCGATTGAGCTTAAACTGCTCACGGCGTCCGGTCAGGATCTTGTGGCCGTAGGCCTGATGGCCTACGTCCCAGACGATCCGGTCGTCGGGAGTATTGAACACATAATGTACGGCCACGGTGATTTCCACGACACCGAGGCTCGAAGCCAAGTGGCCGGGGTTGACCGCCACCTCTTCTATAATGTTTCTGCGAAGCTCACGACACACCTCTGGCAGGTCCTTCACCTCCAGTTTGCGCAAGTCGCTTGGATAATCTATTTGGTCAAGCAGTATCCGATGGTTTTCTTCCGCCATTTCTTTTCCCACTTATAAATTTTTGCAAAGTTACGAATAAGCGAGCGCAAAGCCAAAGGAAAAGGGAAGAATTTCCCTTTTACAATGGCTTGGCCGAGCGAAAGTAACTTATTTAGAGTAGCGGAAATAACTTTTCAGAACGGCCGCTATCAACTTTTGTAGCCTAAACATTTGGTGGATTCGATGGAAAATCGTATTTTAGCGGCTGAAAACCAAAAGCGACAAGAAACATGACGATAATCGGAGAAAACTACATACGGTTCGACTGGGCGATGAAACGCCTGCTACGCAACAAGGCCAATCATGCGGTGTTGGAAGGATTTCTGTCCTCATTGATAGGAAAGAAGTTTAAGATACAACGGTTTCTTGAGAGCGAGAGCAACCAGGAGGACGAGACCGACAAATACAACCGAGTGGATATATTGGCAGAGAACGAGAACGGAGAACTCTGCATCATAGAGGTGCAGAACAACCGCGAAGCTCACCTATTTCCACCGCATGTCTACGGAGTGTCAAAGGCCATCACGGAATATATTGGGCTGGGAAGCCCCTACGACAAGGTGCGTAAAAAGTCTATTCCATCAACATCGTCTATTATTTCGAATTGGGCCAGGGCAAAGACTATGTGTATCACGGCAAGACAGAATTTAGGGGTGCGCATGAACCACATGACATCCTTAAACTCCTCCGTCCGTCAGAACAAGAAGTTCTTCGGTATCGATGAGCGGAGCCTTATGAGCAGAAAAAGAGGCGGGCGACCTGTTTCCGGAATATTACATACTGCGCGTGAACGACTTTGACAAAGTGGCCACTACCTCACTCGACGAGTGGATAGACTTTCTCAAAACGGGAAAAATTAGCGACAAGGCCACGGCCGAAGGCCTCGCCGAGGCGCGCGAATGCCTACGGGTGGACTCGCTCTCCGACCAAGACAAGCGAGCGTACGTTCGACACATGGAGTCTATACGTCACATGAAAAGCATTTTTGATACCAGCCACTACGAAGGCTACGAAGAGGGGATAGCAGAAGGAAGAGCTCAGGGAATAGCGGAAGGAAGAGCAGAAGGAAAAGCACAGGGAATAGTAGAAGGAAGAGCAGAAGGAGAATTGGAAAAGAGTTTGGAGATAGCACGCAACCTTTCTTTCCTTTGGCATACCTGTCTCACAAGTGTTGAAAGCTACCAGGGCTGACCCAGGAACAAATCAACAAGATATAAGAACAAGACGGCGGCACGTTAAAATTAAAAGACACTCAAAAGGCTGGCAGGGGACCAATTCCCTTTGCCAGCCTTTTGAGATGATAGCTGGGATAACAGCCTCTTTATACTATTACGCGCCAAGCACGGCAGCAGCGAAGGCTTTGCCATATTCGCGCCACTTGCGCTCAGCCTCCGTGTCGGGGAGCCCAAAGCTGCTTGCCCGGTTCGGCGGCAATCTCGAAGCCCGCTTCCTCCACCAATCGCTGCTGGATGCGCTTCGCCACCGCCGCCCCAGCCAATGGAGCCAAAGGCCGCAGCCTTCTTTGTTCTTGCACTTCATACCGTGGATCATTTCCAGAGTCCGGCAATGGCGTAGGTAATGCCCATATTGACCGTCGGCTTGCCCACCATAATGGCCTTGAGCGGAAACACCTCGACGAGAATGTCGTTCTTGTCGTCCTTGGCAGCGTTCATCAACACCACACGGACGGTCGGGTCGAAATCGCGGATGCCGTCGGCAATGGCCTGGGCCATGCGTCGCGTGTTTCTGCCACATCGTATCATAGATGATGGTGACCTGACGCTCCTGATAGTTGGTTGACCACTGGAGATACTTTTCTACGATCTCTCCGATATGGTTGGTCCGATGACTCGTGGGACGGAGCGACCATCTTCAGAGGCAGGTTCATGCCTACTATTTCCTTCACCTTGCGGTTGACCATCGGGTTGTAGATATTGAGGATGTTGGCATAGTACTTCTCAGCCTCATCAAACAGGTCCTTCTCGGTTCACCGTGTCGTCGTAGAGGCTCTCCGTAGCGTAGTGCTGTCCGAAGACGTCGTTGGAAAAAAGAGGATTTCCCCTTGTCCGCATAGGTTCACCATGGTGTCGGGCCAGTGGCACATCCCAGGCCTCAACAAACATTGAGAGCGTGTTCTCGCCGATGCAAGAGCGTGTCGCCCGTCTTCACATTATGGAAGTTCCAGTCCTTATGATACAGTCGCAAGATGCCTTCCGCCTTCTTCGTGCAATAGATCGGCGTATCAGGATTCGCGATCAGCACGGGCGGTGCACCGCCATGGTCGCCTGCTTTGGTTCACCGATGGCATCCGGGATTGCTTGGAGGTCGATCTCTTCCTCTGAGATGCGCCACAAACTCCTTGGTCATAAGGATTCCATACCGTGTCGATGAGGACGGTCTTCTCGTCCCGGATCAAATAGGAATTGTAGCTTGTACCCTAGAAAGCTCGTCGCCATGGAAGCACCAGTCTCAGTCAATCTGGGTTTTACCCATGTCACTTTGTTTTGCTGGTTCTCTTCCCCATAATGATTGCTACTGGGATTAGATGTTCGTTCAAAGGTACAATTAAATATCGACACCCATAGAAATTACAAACAAAAAGTCTTTAAAA